>Ga0207641_10000004_pt1 | contig 481088 bp, 470 predicted proteins | sample KBSSwiS62_FD_184306 | JGI IMG/M metagenome (GOLD analysis project Ga0207641, IMG submission 184306) | Switchgrass rhizosphere microbial communities from Kellogg Biological Station, Michigan, USA - KBS Switchgrass S6-2 (SPAdes) (version 2) | ecosystem: Host-associated > Plants > Roots >... | reverse complement strand
CGGTCGCTGCCTTCTTGAAAGCCTCGGCATCGGCGCCGAGCTTGGCGAACGCGCTTGGGTTCTTCGCCATCACCGCCAGCGCTTCGGGATATTTCGCCAGATGCGCGAACACCGCCGAATGCTGCGCAACCACCGCCATCGCCTCGGGCTGCCGGGCGAGCGCTTCGAACGAGCGGGCATTGGCCGCCATTGCGTTGAACATATTTGCCTGCATGCCGCCGCGCGCTTCGGCCGACACTGCCTTCGCCGCACCGAGCATCGCCGCGAACGACGCCTGGTTCTTGGAGAATTCCGCGAATGCCTTGGGGTCGGCGGCGAGCGCCGACATCAATTGGCGGTTCTGCGCGAGCGCCACGAAATTGGCGTCGGACGCCAAGGCACGGAAGCTCGGGTTGCGGACCATCACTTCGAACGCGTCGGTCTGCATCAGCTGCGGCACCGAAGTGTCGCCCAATGTCACGTCGGCGGTATCGATCTGGCTTTGCACATAGCGATCGGCCGGAGCGATCGTGCCCGAGGTCGGGCCCATCGGCGGATAGACACGGCCGACGCCATAGGCACCCGCCGCGACGAGTACTAGGACGCCTGCGGCGACCAACATGCTACGATTACCGGATGGCCTGACGGCCTGATATTGCGTGCTCATAAGGACCCCCTTTTGTCCTGCTCGCTCAGGTTTCCACGATTGAACCTGAACAAGTGACTGTAAACTGGTTGTTTACTGTTGCCGAGTGCGAAATACGCACCGGTAAGCACTGGCAGCTGCAACGCCGCGCACGGAGTCCAACCATTTCGGGACAATCTGTCGACGGCGAAACGACAAAGACGTCGGAATTGACGACCAAAGTGACGATCAGGCGGCCACCCTCACCGCCGCCACTAGCTCGCTACTTGGTCGAAATCCTGAGCGAGATCTTCGGGCTTCCTGAGCGCTCTGGCGCCACGAACGCCGTTGATCAGCGCAAGAGCAACTGCGGCATAGAAAAGGAGCCAACCCACCCGCGCAGTCCCACCCGCAATCTTGCCAACTATTTCGAGCAGGAAAATAATGATCACGATCGTACCGATCAGCCATCCCTTTCCCTGCCAGAAACGGAACCCCGCGCTCAATACGATAACCAGTTCGACGCTGGCGCCAACTATATAGGAATAATAGGAATATGGGTCGATTGGCGGCAATGATCCATCGTTGGGCCGCCAATCGGGAGAAAGGTTGAGGATAAGCCCCAGGCAAAGCGTCGCTGCGAACGCCAGGCTTCCCCACATGCCCGTCTTCGTTGCTTTGCGCGCACCTTCGACCGTTCCGACATCCGCAATCAATTCCATTTCCGTCCCCCTCTTCCTGACCCTCAATTCCGCGGCGCCTGCCGCCGGTAGCTGAGCGCTTCGGCGATATGCACGCGCCCCACGTCCTCGCTCCCCGCCAGATCCGCGATCGTCCGCGCCACGCGCAGCACGCGATGATAGCCGCGCGCCGACAGCCGCATCGCCTCGGCCGCCTGCGCCAGTAGCGCCCTTCCCGCCTCGTCCGGCGTCGCCACGCGTTCGAGCACCTCCCCGTCGGCTTCGGCATTGGTCCGCACTCGGTCCGCCTTGAACCGCTCGGTCTGCACATCGCGCACCGCCCGCACCCGCGCCGCGACCTCGGCCGATCCTTCCGCGGGCGGCGGCAGCACCAGGTCGGCGGCCGATACCGCCTGCACCTCGACATGGAGGTCGATCCGGTCGAGCATCGGCCCCGACACCTTCGCCTGGTAATCGGCGGCGCAGCGCGGCGCGCGCGAGCAGGCCAGCGCCGGATCGCCGAGATGCCCGCAGCGGCACGGGTTCATCGCCGCGACCAGCTGCACCCGCGCTGGAAAGGTCACATGCGCATTGGCTCGCGCCACGCTCACCACCCCGCTCTCGAGCGGCTGGCGCAATGAGTCGAGCGCGCTGCGCTGGAACTCAGGAAGCTCGTCGAGGAACAGCACGCCGAGATGCGCGAGGCTCACCTCGCCCGGCCGCGCCTTGATGCCGCCGCCGACCAGCGCCACCATCGACGCGCTATGGTGCGGCGAGCGGAACGGCCGGCTGCGGATCAGCCGCCCTTCGACCAGCGAGCCCGACACGCTGGCGATCATCGACACCTCGAGCGCCTCGCCCGGCGTCAGGTCGGGTAGGATCCCCGGCAGGCAGGCCGCGAGCAGCGACTTGCCCGCGCCCGGCGGCCCGGTCATCAGCAGGTTGTGGCCGCCCGCCGCCGCGATTTCGAGCGCGCGCTTGGCCGTCTCCTGCCCCTTCACCTGCGCCAGGTCCGGCCCGGCGCCCGGCGGGTCCGCGGCGCCCGGCACCGGCGGCGACAGCACGCCGCGGCCCTTGAAATGGTTGAGCAAGGCGATCAGGTCGGGCGCGGCCAGCACCTCGACATCGCCGGCCCATGCCGCCTCGGCACCCTGCGCGGCCGGGCAGATCAGCCCGAGGTCATGCGCCGACGCATGCAGTGCCGCCAGCAGCACGCCGGGCGACGGCGTCAGCCGCCCGTCGAGCCCGAGCTCGCCGACCGCGACATAGCCGGCCAGCGCCTCGGCATCGACCGCGCCCATCGCTGCCAGCAGCCCAAGCGCGATCGGCAAATCGTAATGCGAACCCTCCTTGGGCAGGTCGGCCGGCGACAGGTTGACGGTGATCCTTTTGGGCGGCAGCGCCAGCCCGATCGCCGACAGCGCCGCGCGCACCCGCTCCCGGCTCTCCGCGACTGCCTTGTCCGGCAACCCGACCACGACGAACGCCGGCAGCCCGCTCGCGACCTGCACCTGCACCTCGACGCCCCGCGCCTCCAGCCCCAGGAAAGCCGTCGTGGCGACATGCGCGACCATTCGATATCACCTCCGTAACGACCCTATGTCTGAAGGCGCCAAAGCGGGATGTCGAGAGGGGAACTGCCCGCCCCCCCCGGTTGCCCTGTGCCCGATCCGCCGATAGTCAGGCCGACCGCCTGCAACAATATGGAGCCACCCATGACCGTCGGTCATCCGACCATCTTTCTGGTCGGTGCAGGTCCGGGCGATCCCGACCTTCTTACCGTCGGTGCCGCCAGGATCATCGCGACTGCCGACTTCATCCTCCACGACGCGCTGGTCCCGCCCGAGATCCTCGCCTTGGCGAAGCCCGACGCCGAGCTGGTCTGCGCGATGCACCAGGGTTACGACACGCCCGGCGTCCAGCAGACGATCGCAGAAACGCTGGCGCAGCAGGCACGAGAGCATCGCATCGTCTGCCGTCTCAAGAGCGGCGATCCAATGATCTTCGCGAACGGCGCGGAGACGGTCGCGCTTCTGCAAAAGCTGGAATGCGACGTGTCGGTGATGCCCGGCATAAGCTCGGGCCTGGGCGGGCCGGTGCTGGCAGGGATTCCGTTGGCAATTCGCGGTTTGCCGCCAAGCATCAGTCTCATCAGCATGCACGACACGCGCAATCCGCCGGATTGGCCGGCGATTTCCAGGACCGGCATAACGATATTCTACATGGCCCTCGCCAACCTCGAGGAGATCTCCGCGTCGCTGATCGACGCCGGCATGGCCGCCGACGCCCCGGCCTGGCTGATGGAAAATGCCTGCAGGCCCTCGCAGCGTATCGTGATCGCGGCCGTCGGAACATTGTCGGCCGTAGCGCAGGCAAGGGCGGTGCGCGAACCGGCCATTCTCCTGGTCGGCGAAGTGCTCGGCATGATCAGCCGTCGGAAACGGCCGCACCAGGACGCCGAAACGGGTCCTGCCGAGAGCTGATACGTCGGCAGTCATCCCCCGTTGCCCTATGTACGATCCGCAGATAGCTAGACCGGCAGCCTGTTCGTCCTCGAACACACGCAACCTTATGGAGCAGCCCATGACCGTCGCTCGTCCGACCATCTATCTGGTCGGTGCAGGTCCGGGCGAGCCTGACCTGCTTACCGTCCGCGCCGCCGAGATCATCAAGATCGCCGACCTCATCTTGTACGACATGCTGGTCCCGCAGGAGATCCTCGATCTTGCCAAGCCCGACGCCCAGCTGGTCTGCGCGAAGCATCGCGGCTACGGCAAGGCGGGTTTCCAGCAGAAGATTGCCCAGTTGCTCGCCAAGCAGGCGCACGAGGGCCGGCTGGTCTGCCGGCTCAAGAGCGGCGACCCGATGATCTTCGCGAACGGCGCGGAGACGATCGCCTTCCTGCAGCAGCTCGGCTGCAACGTGTCGATCATACCCGGCATCAGCTCGGGCCTCGGCGGCCCGGTCCTGGCCGGCATCCCGCTGTCGTTCCGCGGCCATTCGCCGACCATCTGCCTCGTCAGCATGCACGACCCCGATCACCTGCCCGAATGGTCGGCGGTCGCCCGGACCGGGGTGTCGATATTCTACATGGCTTTGGCGAAACTCGAGGAGATCTCGACGTCGCTGATCGCGGCCGGACTGGCGGCCGACACGCCGGCCTGGCTCATGGAGAATGCCGGCCGGCCGTCGCAACGCATCGTCGTAGGAATGCTTGACGGACTGGCACGCCTTGCAGAGGCAAATTCGGTTCAGGAGCCGGCCATCCTCCTGACCGGCGAGGTGCTAAGAAAGGCCGCCGCGCGGATACGTCCATGGTCCGGCGAGAAAATCTCCGCCCCGGCCTGACGCGTCGTGCGAAAAAGTGGGCACCGGTTTTTCGCGAATAACGATGCAACCACCCGTGCTCTAGCGCCGGGTCACGATCCAGTAAGGCGCAGTGCTTTTCGACGGAAACGCGAACGGCTCGACCGCCGGCAGCGCCTCTCCGACCGCTTCCGGATGAGGCCCGATGAACTGGGGTTTGAAGGACGTCGGTTTCCCGTGCAGGGATTTCTGTAGCATGCTGCATCCTCTCCGGATGCAAAAAGCGCAACTGAGGCATTTGGTTCCGGCGGTACGCTTCGAAGCGATGAAAGCCTAACCGGGGACAGCCTGGCTGATCGTCTCGACTATACTGTTCCTCCCCGCTCCGCCAGCGACGCACTCGTCGCGCGTAGCAAGCACTTCAACCCCGATGCGCTCCGATCGGACGGCGTCGGCCGGCGCCGGCTTTGGCTCAACGGCAGAGCGCATTGCCAGCCGCGCGCGCAAAACATCGATCGTCGGACGATCGGCCGCGTGGCGTATTTCCGAAACCAGATAATCCGACAGCGGCATCGCTGCGCGCCGTGCTCGGGACTTGAATTGTCGGTGCAGCGGATTCGGCACGTTACGAGGCGGGTCCATTCAGCGATCGAGCTCGGCTTCCGTGAACACCGGGATGGCAGCGATCGGCTTCATCACGACCAGTGGGATCAGCCGATCCGTGCTCTGCTGATATTCGGCATAGGGCGGGTAGATCGCGACCATCTGGTCCCAGATCCGCTGCCGCTCGGCGTCGGCGGGCTCGCGCCAGCTGGCGCGGAAGGCTTGCGTGGCGACCTGGACCTCGACCTCGCCCGCTGCCGCGACAATGTTGAGATACCAGGCGGGGTGCGCCGGCGCACCGCCCTTGGAAGCGACGATCACCAGCTCGCCTTCGACCATTCCGTAGATCAAGGGCACGATCAGCGTGCGGCCGGTCTTGCGGCCGACATGCCTGATCAGGCAGATCGGCTGATAGCCTTCGCCGTTGATCGGCCCGAAATCGTAGAGATGACCTTCGGTTCCGCCGGACTGGAGGTAACGCCGCAGGTGCTGCTCCTGCCAATCCTGCATGCCGGGCGGGGTGGTGTCGGTGGCGCTCATCGGGGGGCTTCTCCGTCAGGACCTAGGTCGCGGGATTTCGCGGCCGGATCGCATTAGCCGAAAGGCCGGGCGCTGCGAAAGGGGCCACGCTTCGTCGGAGCGCGGACCATCGCCTGTTTGCGGCTATTGCCCTGCGAGACCCGCATCGATTGAAGCGGGCTCCCGGAATATGGGAGCCCGCCTTCATTCATCTCACCAGGGCCATTCTGTGCTGTCGACGACCCCATCGCCGTTGCGGTCCATGCGCGCCCACTGGGCCGCGCTATAATATTCGTCCGAGCTCAGATAGCCGTCATTATTGGCATCGAACGCAGTCCAGCTCGGTTCATATGCTTCGCGGTGATAGGTCGTGTAGAAACCACCGCCATACCAGCAGTCTGCATATTCCGAACGGCTTATGCGTCCGTCGCGGTTGGTATCCCAGCCGCTATAGGCCCCGGCCCGGTAGGCGTCATACTCGGCGTTCGATACCCGGCCGTCACCATTCGCGTCCAACTTAGAGGATCCGCACGCGGCATAAGTGCGGTGGGGATCAAAGGCATTGGCGACGGAATGAACGTCGTCCCCCATGCCTTCGACCGTATTGCAGCCCGCAAGCACAAGCAGCGGCGTCATCGCCACGCTCAGGATAAGATTACGCATGGTCACTCTCCTATTTTGGCGGCTCGGCGGCCGCTGACGAACTCAACAAGGTCGGCGACCGCTTGTTCCGGAGCGGCGGCGGCGCGGCGAGCAAAGCTTACTGGAAGCAGCCGAATGGTTCCTGCAACCTTGCGGTCCACCCCTCGAAACAGCTGGGCTTTGGTTTCTCCTGCGGAACGAAACCCCCGCCGGTTCGTATCCAGCCGACCAACTATAGGAGTGGATCATGGGCATCATCGTTTGGTTGATTGTCGGCGGCGTGGTTGGCTGGCTTGCCAGCTTGATCATGCGCACCGATGCGCAACAGGGAGTCATTCTCAACATCGTCGTCGGAATTGTCGGCGCGTTTATCGCCGGCCTCATCTTCGGCGGCTTCACCATCAATCAGGCGATTACGATCGAGAGCGTTCTCATTTCGCTCGTCGGTGCGATCATCCTGCTGGCGATCGTGAATCTGGTTCGGCGCGGTACGGTACGCTAATATGGTTTCCGGTCGGCCGTGACCGGCTGACCCGCGTAAATAAACAACAAGGCGAGTCTCGCTGTTACCGCCGCCCGTCAAATCCAGTTTCTGTGACGGGCGTACAGGACAGCGAGACCTCCGCTTAGCACGAGCCCGATCGTGACCGACAGGAAACCGCGGTACCCGGTCTCGAATATCGATAGCTGAAAATTCATGCCCAGCAGTCCGGCGACTGCTGCGCAGAAGCCGATGATCGCCGTGATGAACGTCAGAATCTTCACCAGGTCGTTGGTCATCTGGCTGCTTCTGGACGTGAAAAGTTCGAAGCTGCCCGTGACAAGGTCGCGCGCGCGCTCCACCTCGTCGAGCGCCCGCTCGAAGCGGCCCGCGAGAGATTCGTAGAAGCTTGCAGCCTGGGCGTCGGTTATCAGGGCGACGTCCGGCCGGGACAGGCCATAAAAGACATCCCTCTGGCCGACCAGCAAGGCGCGCAGCTTCGAAACCCTGCGGCGCATCGCGACCATCCGGCCCAGGAGGCTTCGGCTAGCGGTCTCACGCAGGACATGTTCGTCGAGCTTGTCGACGGCTCCCTCGATCCGGGCGACCTCGTCGAAGAATGCGCCGAGGTGCCAATCCATGAGCGATGCCGCCAGCGCCTGCGGGGAGAGCAAGCCTATCACAGTGTCCGCCTTATCCTGGTCCCTGAACCGGCTCAGGCATGCGACCGGCCCGTCATGGACGGTCATCAGCACCTGCTTGCCGACGACGAAATCGATCGTCGGAGTGCTGAACGATTCGCGCGGGCGATCCGCATGATCGCCTGGCGAAGGCTCGGCGCCGTCCGGCTGCTCGTCCCAATGCTGCGGGGCCGCATTGACGCGGAAGTGGAAATAGTCTCCGTAATTATTCAGCGTGGGCCGGGAGCGTTCGTCCAGCACAAAATGCTCGGGCGAGATCCCGAGCCGGTCCGCGACAGCTTTTATCTCCGGCGCATTGCGATCGTCGGCGTCGATCCACAACAGACTGTGCTCGCCCAGCCCGGCAAGCATTTCCTCGCCCAGCGCGATCTCCCGGTCTTCGCCGTCGGCGTCGTAAAGAAATGCCTTTATTGCCATTTTCGCCTCCACCGCCCGCCGAACGAACGAAGGGCGGACAGCCCGGTACGGTGGCGGCTATGACACATGCGTTAACGGCAGCGAAGGCTCCCATTCAGAATGGGCGGAGACGCCGATACGTGGATCGCGCTCCCCCCGCAGGATGTCGCGGCGCGCCCGCATGTGCCGAAAGCGGCTCATTTCGCCAAACACTTGGCTACGCAGGTGCCAATTTTCGGCGCGTGTTGCACTCTCAGGAGCCGCCGCTGGGGACGCTTTTCTCAATGACGCCGGCGACCGCGAGTGCCTTTGCCGCCAACTCAGGATCCGTGTCGGCTCCGAACGCCAATGCCACCATCCTGTCGTACATTTCACGAGACGTGTAGAAATCAACGACGGCCTTGCCGCCAACTCCATCCCAAAACGGCGTGATCCAGACGCTCTCCATTCCCGGCGCGGTCCATTCGCACCAATCGTGCCACAGCCGTTGCGCGAGTTCTGCATCCGAGGATGAGGCGGCCTGCTCCAGCAGGCTTTCCAGAGACCAGCCTGCAAGGCCGAACAAGCAGATCACATCGTCCAGCATCTCCTGCGTCGGCGCGATATGACGTCGGAGGTACATGCGCTGGAACCGGTCCAGCACCGCCCACTCGTCGCTCGACCAGCTGTTGGGATTGCCGGTATCGAAACAGCTGAGACCGACCTCGAAAGCCGTGACGTTTAGCCCCGCGCCGGCGGCCAGTATCTCAAGGATGCGCGGGAGAAGGTAACCCCAGGTCTCCTTGGGAATTCCGTCTGGATCGTAGGCACCGGAATACCAGTCCTGGACCCAGTGAAGCGGAAGGTCGCGTATCTCTGGCTTGAAAAAATCGGCCTCGATTTTCGCGTCCATGCAGCAACGCTCGCATACCCCGGTAGTGGTCGGTTTCGGGTAGGCGAACACGCGATACGCCTCTTCGATTACCTCAAAGAAGGAATCACCGGGCGTCAGCTTGGCTCGGGGAGGTTCATCGGCCCAGGAATCGGATGTCATGTTCCAACCATCGCCAGGCTATGCGCCCCTCAAGACCTTATTCGACCGTTTGCCGACTTAGCCAAGAGTCACCCCGCAGCCGCTGCCTCTTTGTCGCACGACGCGAACAATGCGGCGAAGGCGCCTTCACCGACCGCCTCGGGGTGGATCGCGCGGTAAAAGCGGCGGCCCTCCTCTGCATCCCCATGCCGACAGGCCAGCTCGGCCGCATATTTGCCGTTCCATACGAGTGGATATCGGTTGTAGATGTCGCGCAGCCCCTGCTTCATCGTCGGCCAGTCGGCCGCGTTCTTTATCAGCTGGCAACCGCACTCCTCGAGCCACCAGAAGACCCGCGCGTAATAGCCGGTGCCTTCGCTGGCGCGTGTCCGTTCCGCCGCATAACGCGCGAAGGCGTCCACCTCTTCATAGCTTCCGCCCCATTGCGGCCGATAATACCAGGAGGCGTTGAAATAGGTGCGGTCGTAGGTCGGATCGCGCTTGGTTGCCTCGTCGACCACGTTGCGGAACGCCGATTTGTCCGCACCCTGCGCGCGCATGACGCCCAGCAGGACCGCATAATATTCGGGATCGGCGGACGCCATTTTGCGGTGCTTTTCGAGCGTCTCGGCGGCCGCGGCGGCGCCCGTCTCGAATTTGGGCCACGCATCCTCGGCGACAGTGTCGGAATAGCCGACGCCGCGGAAACACCAGCCCTGCGCCAGGAGCAGCGCAGCGTCGGTGATGACGGGGCCTGGATTGTGCGGGAAGGCCGCGGCCCAGTCCTTCACGACTTGCGCGTCGCGATATTCGCAGCCCTCTTCGGCCCGTAGCCCGTCGGCGAGATAGAATTGGAAGCTGGCGTGGACCACGCCCAGCTTCGATATGCCGCTCGGCGTCCGCGCGCGGTTCGCCCGAAATTCGTCTTCCATCGCGCTAAGCCTGGCGAAATCGCGCGCCGCGACGGCGGCCTTGACCTGCTTGAATATGGCTTCGCGCACGGCCGTTTCGTCCACCCCGTTTGCGGCGACCAGTCCGGTATCGGGCGGCGCGGCCTTCGCCATGAAGCTGGGCATGCACATCAAACAAAAGATCAGCAGCGGGAAGCGAGCCATGAACACTGAGCCTTGACGAGAATCCACCAAAGTCGCGAGGTTTAAAGCCAAGAGCTTTCGGGAAGGTTTCGATGAAGATAGACAGGTTGGCACTGGGCGCGACAACGGGTCCGGCTCCGGGCGCACGCTATCGTCACGGTTGCCCGATGGTGCGCGCAAGAAAGATTCGAACACGCTCTCTTGAAAAGCGGTCGTCCAGATTCCCCATCGCGGCATGGCCACGCCCCGGGACAAGCAGTAAGCTCTTCGGTCCACGTGCGGCGTCAAACATGGCCCTCGTCTCGTCGGGCGGTGTGTACCGATCCTCGACGCCTCCGATCACGAGCACCGGACCAGAAAACCGGCGCAAGGCCTCGACGGGAGCGAGCTCCGAGGGCCAGACACCGAAGCGGGGCTTTGACTGGAAGCTCAGCAACGGCTCCAGGGCATAAGCGGGGATCGACGTAAGCCGCGCGGAGATCCGGTTGCGGATCGCGCGCCTGATGTCGGGATAGACCGCCTGGAGCACCAGTGCGTCGGCGGGAACAGGCCCCGCCGGACTCAGCAGGCTGGCCGCGCCGCCAAGCGAGCTGCCGATAACCGCTACCTTGGCTGAATGTTGGCACCTCTTGAGCCACGCCAACGCCGCATGGGCATCGCGCGATTCCTCCAGGCCAAAACTGTGATCCCTGGTCGCGGATTCTCCATGGCCACGAAAGTCGATTGTAAGCACGCCATAGCCCTGAGCGGACAGCCAGGCAGCGGTCGGCGCCATGGCGGCGCGCGACGACCTCAGGCCGTGGAGCAGCAGGATGCCTGGTGCGTCAGGTCTGCTGCCCGGCCAATATGTGCCGGCGAGGACGACTCCATCGTTCGCACGAAGGCGAATATCGCGGGCAGGCAATGGCGGCGGCGGCACATCCTGCCTTTCGCCTCGAACCATCAGCGATCCGATACCCCAGCTTATGGCAAGGCCTGCGAGCAACAGGGCAGTTGCCCAAAGAGCCACGCGCTTTGCCTGCAAACCTGCGATCATAACGCCATCATAGAATTTCAGGGCGACCAGAGGGAAGTGGCAGTGGCCTTCGGTCTTGACGTTCGTTTATCGGCATGTGCGCCAATGTTGGCCACTATTACGGCTCACACCGACCTGGAAAGCTGCCACCTTCATCGAAGAGACATGGCGCGGTTATGGAGAGACCTGCCCCCGGCCGTGCGGCTATATTCTTCGCGCGTAGCATGCCACGCCAGCCAAAGCCGAGAGTTGGCGAGGCGATGTCCCGGCGTAAAAGCCAGGCTCCGTAGCCAATCTCACAGGCAACCAGATGCAATCCAGCAGCGGACGCGAGCGTTACGCCAGCGCGAGCAAGTATGCTGGTTTCGCCGACCTGCGCGCCGACGATCACGCGACGCCCCTGCCTCACGGCATCATCCAGAACCTGTAATGAACGGATCAAGCCGCCCAGTTTGGACACCCGCAGGTTTGGCACGAAACCCGCTGGCATCGCATGCAGATCAGCCCGCGTCGTAAGGCTTTCATCCGCGATGACCGCAAGGCCGGTCTCGTTGGATATCCGCGCGAGGCCGGCCCAGTCCCGCGCGGCGACCGGCTCTTCGACCGCCCATGCAATGGCTCGCATGGGGCTGAGCGTCTCAATGGCGTCGGCCGTCGTAGCGAACATGTTGTTTGCGTCGAGACGAACCGGTCCGCGACGTGCCAGACGGGATACCCGCGAATGGTCGCCCCTTCGTGATCCGATCAGCTTGACCTTCGCGTCGCGCATATCAAAAGCCCGGTAAGCCGCTTCTTGTGCCGCGAATTTGAAACTGCCGCTGGCGCCGTACACAGCCGAGATCGACAAGGTTGGCGTCAGCTCTATTCCCAAGAGACCCTCGAGCGATCGGACGCAACGTTGTCCTATCAAATCCAGCAGGGCAAGTTCAGCAGCGCAGAACGCGCTCGGGGCGGCGTCGATCTCGGTTTGATGCTCGGCTACCCAGCTGCGCAATGTCTCTAAATCGGAAATGTCCATCAGGCTCGCGCGGTGCGCTTCGAGAAAGGTCCGCGCCGATTCATATGTCTCGCCCGTCACGTAGGATCGCGGGCACCCCTCGCCGATTCCGACACGGCCGGCCTCATCTTCAACGATGACAATGATATTCTCGGCTTTCGAACGCACTGCGGACGCGTGAGCGAAGGACGTCCGGAACGGGATTGGCGCAGTCGTGACAGTGAACGCGCGCAACAAGGTCATCGGACGATGAACGGCGTCAGATCGAAATCGAAGCTTTCGACGCTTTGTAGCGCGAGGACCTTTGCCTGGGCTTCGCGCTGGCCTTTCGCGGCCACGCAATGCCGGTGATAAGCTTCACCGGCGCCGGGCCTTAGGAACACTAGGACCAGTGGCTTCAGACGTCCGCTGCTGCGCTTGGCCGCATATTCTATGTTCAATTCGGCTAGCACTTCATCAATCGAGCGCGCAACAGTATCTGGATCCGCAGTGTCCTCAAATTCGAGATAGGCACGATAGGTCGCGGCGACGGCATCGGCCAATACTATGAAGAAGCGGGGTGGCCGCGGCAGCGTGGCAATCGCTGAGCAAACCTGATTCTCTGCGAGCTTTTCGCCGCAAATGCTGGTGACGCCGCGGCCTTTGCGAACGAATGCGAAGGTCGGTGTCGCTGCAATCCGCCCGGTAGCGCGCACAACGTCGTTCATGTGATAGCGAAGCAGTCCCGACACCGTCGAGACGATCACATAATATTCGCGATCGATTTCGATGTCTTGCAACAGAACTGTTTCCTGCCGCCCCATCTCCCAGGACTCTACGGGCGCAAACTCGAAGAACACCTCGCCCAGCATTGGCAACGCCAGGCCGTGCTCAACGTCCATGACGATGCTTCCGCGCACCTCGCTGGCGACATAGCCGGCATCCACCATGATCGCATTGGCCGGCAACTGCGCGCGCACCGTGGCGGCGGCGTGGGTGCAGCCGCCACTAAGCCAGGTCGTGACGGAGCGCACTTGCGGCCACACATCTGCGATACTGATGTCACCGCCACGATTTGCCAGGGCTCTCAGGTCCGCACCGCGGCTTCGATCGGGACGAAGCCGCTTTGCAACCTCCCCGGCCACCGGCTCCGGAAGCTGTGACAACGCCACGCAGCTCCCTTCGGCAATCTCTGCCGCAATTGCTGGCAGGTTCGCTGTCAGGGCCTGCATGAGGCGAAGAAGAGACGAGGGATTGGCGCATGCCATCAGCGTGATATCGGGTGTCTGTGCCGCCAGCCGAGCCGCAACTCGGTATTTCAGATCATAGTCGGCGAGCGTAAAGAGCGAGGACGGCAGAACATATTTGGCGCGCATGAATCGCGGCATCGTCGTGTAGATAAGCCCGGAGGCTGCTCCGGCGGGGGTGCCGTCGCTAAGCGTCTCCTCGCGCACGGCGCCACCGAAGCCAAGGACCTTGCCTTTGAAGGCCCGCACTGCCCGATGCTGCGCGAACGACATGGCCCGCTGCGTCGAAATGGCCTGCGCGCGCACACGGGACGTGACCGGAATATATTTGGGCTTGCCCGTCGTACCGCTCGTGCGCGCATACATAAGCGGGCGTTCTGGAGCGACGACCCGCGCTGCCGTCGCAATCTGCCGTTCTATCCCCGCGCGCAAATCTTCGTACGAGTGGATCGGCACGCGACGACGATATTCGTCAACACCCATGCGAGCCTCGATTTGAAAAGCGACGCCTTGTTCAGTACGTTTACAGGCATCGAGTATCGCGCGCAGCGCATTCGCTTGGGCGGCGACAGGATCAGTCGCTAAGCGCATCTGCCTGCCATATGCCGCGCGACCAAGGGTCTCGACAGCGACCCTGAAGCCAAGGTTGGCGAGAAACTCTTTAAGCACCATCGATGTTCGCGTTCCGGCGAAATGGCGCCATCACCTGCCGGAGGAACCCACGAGGGTAAGCGGAATCGAACAGCCCAAGTGAAGTCACTTCCCTTTGCGCCGGACGAAAATAGGTGCCGAAAATTATATCCCACACAGCGAAACTATGGGCGTAATTGTTGTTGGCCTCCTCGATCCGTCTGGAGTGGTGCCAGCGATGCACCTCCGGCCCGCTGAGCGTATAGTTCAGCCAGCCGAGGCGGACATCGATGTTCGAATGCTGAAACAGACCGCTGATCGAATAGAATACGAAATAATAGGCCAGCGTCTCCGCTCCGATGCCGAGCAAGATGAACGGTGCCGTGTCGAGCAGGAACTGCAGAGCTTTTTCCAGTGGATGAAAGCGGAACACGTTGGTCGTGTACAGTTTATCGGGATGATGATGGACTTGATGAAACCGCCAGAGTGGTGGCCAGATGTGGGCCAGGCGGTGCAGCCAGTAGCGCAAGCCATCGCCCGCGATCACCTTGAGCAGCAACTGCCCCAGCACCGGCCAGGTGCCGGGCCATATATCGAGCGCAAATCCTGTTTTTCGGGTGAGCCAAAGCAGACCGAGTGTAGCGCTCCAGCCCAATGCGAGCGGAAGCGCCACTTGCACAATGGCGAGGAACGGCGCGTCATCGCCGAAATCGCGCAGGTTCGGGAGCCAATCACGACGGTATGGAAAGAACCGCTCCGCCAAAACGACGAGCGGTCCCAGCATTGCCACCACCACGTAAGGCGCCCAAGCCACGCCCGCTCCGCTGGCGAGCAAAGCCCAGAGCAATGCAAGCGCACCAAGCATCAGCGTCGGATACAAAGTGTAGCGCGCCACACGGCCGAACATGCTCATCGCGGCCCTTCCTGCTTTGTGGCCCGGCTGACATAGCTTGCGATGACGATCACGGCGAAGGCAAGCACGATGTGGAAGAAGGCAGGCAAGTGCGCAGCCATGAATCCATTGCCCACCGCGAACGTGAAACCACCGACAAAACGCACCATCGAGCCCAGGAAATAAAGGCTACCCGATGTCCAGAACACAGTGCGCGTACGCGGACCACCCAGGGTTCTCGCGCGCCAGAATGACGGGATCAGCCAGACAAAGAGCGCAATGATGGCGGCCTGGAGACCCAGCAATATCGGATAGGGCAACGTGCCCGATTGCCACGCATCGAAGGGAGGCAGGACATTAGTCGGCGCGACCGCCTGCAATGCCTGCGCAATGACTCTGAATAGAAACAGCGCGAATAAGGCCGCCAGGACGAGGGCGTGTGCGCGTGCCGTGCGCTTCGTCATTGAGATCGACCTCCGATTTGCACGGGCTCTATGACTGAAGCCGAAGTTGGTCGTGGATTGATATGGTGACTCCCCGATTGATCGCTTTTCAGCGCATCTGGGACTTAACGACCTTTGGTTAGTGAAAGACGAATGTCCTGTTCCACTGCATTGCAATGTAGGAAATATTCCGATACCCGGCCTCTATGGAACATATCAGGAACACATCTCAGCCACCGCTCTTCCCGCCCAATTTCCCAGTCCGAAACCGAACCCATGGCAACCTTCAATTTCATCAACTTCGCGTCACATCAAAGTCGCGACTCGGCCTTAGAATCGGTGAGGAAATTCGCCTCCCGGATGGCAGCTTGCACAATTCGAAAACGCGCCCCACTTCAGGCGCCATGGCGGGAAAGAACAAATGGCAGCAGATGCAGCGGGTACCGGCGGTGCGCACTGCCTTGTTCCTGTCGGGCCTGTTCCTGATGGCCGCGTCGCCCGCGGTCGGCGCGCTGCCCGGTCCGGGCGGAATGTTCGTGTTCGCGGGCGGGCTGGCGCTGTCGCTGAAATATAGCGAATGGGCCAAGCGCCGCTATGTCCGCTTCAAGCGGCGGCACCCAAGGAAAGGCGAATGGACCGATTGGGGCATGCGCCGCGCGAGCGCGAAACGGCGGCGTGAACGGCGCAAAGCCGCGATTGCCGCAGAGAAACAGGGTTTGGATGATTGACTTCAAAACGCGCTTTGCCTATCGCGCCTCGCAACACGGCCGCCGCTCGTTCGGTGGCCCTTTTCTTTCGTTTTCGAGGTATGAGCGATGAAGCGCACCTTCCAGCCGAGCAATCTCGTGCGCAAGCGCCGGCACGGCTTCCGGGCCCGCAACGCAACCGTCGGGGGCCGCAAGGTCCTGGCGGCGCGCCGCGCCCGCGGCCGCAAGCGCCTGTCGGCCTAATCCAGCCGCAAGTTCTGGCGACGCTGCGCCGGCGCGCCGATTTCGTCGCCGCCAATCGCGGGATCCGGATTTCCACGCCGGGCTTTCTCCTCCTCGTCCGCAAGCGCGACGATGGCGATCCCGCCATGCGCCTCGGCATCACCGTCACCAGGAAGATCGGCCATGCGGTCGTGCGCAACCGCATGAAGCGTCGCTTCCGCTCGCTGGCACGCGCGATCCTTCCCGAGGCGGGACTGGCCGGCGCCGACTTCGTCATGATCGGACGCGCGACCGGGATCGAGCGGCCGTTCGCCCAACTCGCCGACGAGCTCGGCCGCGCGCTGGCCAAGCTGAACAAATGATCGCGCGTCTGCTGATCTGGTGCGCCAGGGGCTGGCAGCTTGGGCCGTCGCTGATCCTGCCCGCAAGCTGCCGTTACGAGCCAAGCTGCTCCGCCTATGCAATCACCGCCATCCAGCGCTATGGGGCGCTGCGCGGCACCTGGCTCGCCGCCCGACGTCTGCTGCGCTGTCACCCATGGGGCGGGTGCGGCTACGATCCCGTACCATGAGGCACATCGCGTGAACGAACATCGCAATATGATCCTGGCGATCCTGCTGTCGGCCATCGTCCTGCTCGGCTGGTCGTTCATCTCGAGCAAGTTCATCCCGGTTGCCAACCCGCCATCGACCAAGATCGTCAAGGGAAAGCAGGTCCCCGTGACGCAGCCGGGCGACACGCCGGCGCCGAGTTCGGCCCAGGCGATCCGCGCCCGCGCGATCGTGCTGCGCGAAACGCCGCGCATCGCGGTCGAGACGCCGATGCTCAAGGGCAGCATCAACCTCAAGGGTGCACGGATCGACGATCTGCTGCTGACCCGCCACACCGAAACGATCGCCAAGGATTCGCCGCCCGTTCGGCTGCTGTCGCCCTCGGGCACCGCCGACGCCTATTTCTCCGGCTTCGGCTGGACCGGCCAGGGGGTTGCGCTGCCCGGGCCCGACACCGTCTGGACCGCCAGCGGCACCCGGCTCACGCCGGAGAGCCCGGTGATTTTGACTTGGGACAATAAGGCCGGCCAGACCTTCGAGATCAAGCTGTCGGTCGACGACGGCTATATGTTCACCGCCGACCAGAAGGTCGACAATCACGGCGCCGGACCGATCGCGGTCCAGCCCTATGCCTTGATCAGCCGCCGCGGCAAATCGAAGGACCCGAGCGGCTGGACCGCGCACGTCGGGCCGGTCGGCGTGTTCAACGGCGTCGCCAATTACCATTATGACTATAAGGACCTCGACGAGGACGGCGACGCGAAGTTCGGCACGACGGGCGGTTGGCTCGGCTTCGGCGACAAATATTGGCAGACCGCGCTCGTCCCCGACCGGTCGCAGCATGTCGATGCCGCCTTCCGCCAGGCCGGCGGCGTCTATCAGGCCGATTTCATCCCGGCCCCCACGCTCGTCCCGCCTGGCCGGACGGGAAATTACCGCACGCTTTTCTTCGCCGGCGCGAAGGAAGTGAACATGCTCAACCGCTATCAAAGCGCGGGAGTCGAGCAGTTCAGGATGGCGATCGACTGGGGCTGGTTCTGGTTCTTCGAGCAGCCGATCTTCTATCTGCTCGACTGGCTGTTCGCGAAGATCGGCAATTTCGGCGTGGCGATCATGTGCCTCACCCTGATCATCCGCACCCTGTTGTTCCCGATCGCGCAGCGCCAGTTCAAGTCGATGGCGGCGATGCGCGTCGTTCAGCCCAAGATGAAGGTGCTCCAGGAACGCTACAAGGAGGACAAGGTCCGCATGCAGCAGGAGATCATGAAGCTGTACAAGGATGAGAAGGTCAACCCGATCGCGGGCTGCCTTCCGATCCTGCTTCAGATCCCGATCTTCTACGCGCTCTACAAGGTGCTGATGCTCGCCGTCGAAATGCGGCACCAGCCGTTCGCCTTGTGGCTCAAGGACCTATCCGCGCCCGACCCGATGACTCCGGTGAACCTGTTCGGCTTCCTCCCGTTCACGCCGCCGCACATCCTCGCGATCGGCGTGCTGCCGTTGCTGGTCGGCTTCACCATGTATCTGCTGCAGAAGCTCAACCCGCCTGCCCCCGATCCGGTGCAGCAGCAGATGATGATGCTGATGCCCTGGGTGCTGATGTTCGTGTTCGCGCCGCTCGCCGCCGGGCTGCAGCTCTATTATGTCGTCAACAACACGCTCAGCATCCTGCAGCAGCGCTGGCTCTACAGCCGCTATCCCGGGCTGAAGGCCGTGCCGGCGACGCCATGAGCGACGAAGCCGACACGGAGGAGATCGCGCGCAAGCTCTTCTCGGGACCGATCGCGTTCCTCAAGTCGGCACCCTCGCTCGACTTCCTTCCGGACGCGCAGCTTCCGGAGGTAGCGTTCGCGGGCCGCTCCAACGTCGGCAAATCCTCGCTACTAAACGCGCTGACCAACCGCTCCTCGCTGGCGCGGACCTCGAACACCCCGGGCCGCACGCAGGAGCTCAACTTCTTCGACGTCGGCACCCCGGTCCAATTCCGCCTCGTCGACATGCCCGGCTATGGTTTCGCCAAGGCGCCGAAGGATGTCGCGCGCAAGTGGCGCTTCCTGATCAACGATTATCTGCGCGGCCGCCGCACGCTGAAGCGCGCATTGCTGCTGGTCGACAGCCGGCACGGCATCAAGGACGTCGACCGCGAGGTCATGAAGATGCTCGACGATGCCGCGGTCAGCTATCACCTCGTGCTCACCAAGGCCGACAAGATCAAGGCGTCCGAGCTCGAAGCGGTCGAGGCCGCGACCGCCGCGACCGCACGCACCCATTCGGCGGCGCATCCCGAGATCATCACGACGTCGAGCGACAAGCAGCTCGGGATCGCCCAGTTGAGGCGCGCGGTCGTGGAGGCTATCGGCTAGCCATGCTCAAGCTCATCCTCGGCAACAAAGCCTATTCATCCTGGTCGCTCCGCGGCTGGCTCGCGGTCAAGCAGTCGGGGCTGCCGTTCGAGGAGATCGTCGTCCCGCTCTACAATGAGGAATGGGACAAGACCAACAAGGGCGACGAATTCGCGCCGTCGGGCGGCAAGGTGCCGATCCTGTGGGCCGACAAATCGGTGATCTGGGATTCGCTAGCGATCATCGAATGGCTCGCCGACAAGACCGACCGCGCGCGCTACTGGCCGCGCGAGGACGAACCGCGCGGCATGGCGCGCTCGATGGCTGCCGAAATGCATTCCTCTTATCCCAATCTGCGCAGCGTCTACTCGATGAACGTGCGCAAGCAATTCCCGCAAGGCGACATTCCCGAACCGGTGCGCGCCGAGATCCTGCGGATCATGGAGCTTTGGGCGCAAGCCCGCGCGAAGCATGGCAGCGGCGGTCCCTATCTGTTCGGCGATTTCGGCGCGGTCGACATCATGTTCGCGCCGGTCGTCACCCGCTTCGTCACCTATTCGATTCCCGTCCCGCGCTTCGCCGCCGCCTATCTCGAGGCGATCCTTTCCCATCCGTGGATGCGCGAATGGATCGACGCCGCGCAGGAAGAGCCGTGGGTGGTCGAGGAATTCGAGGCGCCTGCACCCTGAGCCGCAACGTCAATCCTTGGTCCAGGGCGTGCCGTCCTTGTGCGTGTAGGACTGGCTCGCGCCGTCCCAGTCGAGGTCGACGTCGGAATAATGGCAATCGCCGTTGGTTTGTTTGCCGACCGCGATGAACGTGCATTCGCTCGCGCTCCGGTTGATCAGATGATGGCCATTGGCAACGCCCTTGGGAAAGGATGCGCAGTCGCCCGGCCGCATCAGGACCTCGCTGTCGTCCTCGATCAGATACGCTTCGCCCGTCAGCATGACGACGAACTCATCCTCGTCCTCGTGCCAGTGCCGCTGGCTGGACAGCCCGCCCGGCTCGAGGCGGACCAGGCTGATGCCGAGATCGGTGAGACCCGAACCCGGCCCCAGCCGGCGGAAGTGGCGCCCCTTCACCGCGGCGGCGAGCGGCGGCGGATAGCTGGTCGAATTACGCTCCTCGAAGCTGTCGAGATCTAGCTTGGGCATGGGCAGGTCTTTCGCTGTGCAAGCATGGACGCTCTTGCTAGGCGATCGGCCATGACCAGCGCAATCGACCCGATCGACCTTGCCTCACGGCTGATCGCCTGCCCGAGCGTGACTCCGCTCGAAGCCGGATCGCTCGACGTGCTTGGTGATGCCCTGCGCGCGATCGGATTCGAGGTGCACCGTTTCATGGCCGGCGAAGCGCCCGACGGTCCGGTGGAAAATCTCTATGCGTCGCGCGGCTCGGGCGCGCCGCATTTCGCTTTCGCCGGCCATGTCGACGTCGTCCCGCCGGGCGAAGGCTGGCACGGCGACCCGTTCACGCCCGACATCCGCGGCGGGCTGCTGCACGGGCGCGGCGCGGTCGACATGAAGGGCGCGATCGCCGCCTTCGTCGCGGCCGCCGCCCAAGTCTCGGATCATCAGGGGACGTTGAGCCTGATCATCACCGGCGACGAGGAAGGGCCGGCGATCTACGGCACGCAGGCGCTGATGGCGTGGATGGAGGAACGCGGCATCCGGCCCGACATGATCCTGATCGGTGAGCCGACCTCCGAGGCGCGGCTCGGCGACATCGTCAAGATCGGCCGCCGCGGCACCGTGAACCTGTGGATCAGCGTGCCGGGAATCCAGGGCCACGTCGCCTACCCGCATCGCGCCGACAATCCGGTCCCGCGCCTCGCCAGGGTGATCGCGGCGCTGGGCGCCCTCCGCCTCGACGAGGGCACGGACGCCTTTCAGCCGTCCAATCTCGAATTCACCGCCGTCGGCACGCCGACCAGCGCCACGAACCTGATCCCGGCCGTGGCAACGGCGCAGCTCAACATCCGATTCAACGACCTGCATCGCGGCGAGGACCTGGTCGCGCTGGTGCGCAAGACTGTCGAGGAGGCCGCGCCGGGATCGACCGTGACCGCCAAGATTTCGGGCGAGGCGTTCCTGACGCCCCCCGGCCCATTGTACGATCTGGTGACTGCCGCGATCGAGGCTGAGACGGGGATCACTCCGACGCTCTCGACATCGGGCGGCACGTCCGACGGACGGTTCCTGATCAAGCTGTGCCCGGTCGTGGATTTCGGTTTGCCCAATGCGACGATGCACAAGCTCGACGAAGCAGCATCGCTCGACGACATCAGGACGCTTCAGGCAATCTACGCGCGGGTGATCCGCACCGCCCTCTCCCGGGACGAGCGTTAGGCGATGCGCGCCCGCTGCGAAACACCTGCATGATCCGAGACCCAGCGGATGAAATCGGGCTCGCTCATCGGCTTGGCAAAGGCAAAGCCCTGTACGAGGTCGCAGCCGAGCGCGCGCAGCACCTGATATTGTTCGATGCGCTCGACGCCTTCGCCGACGACCTCGGCACCGAGACCGTGGACGAGGTGGATCACCGACGATACGATCGTCCGCGCGCTTTCCGATGTGTCGATGTCGTCGATCAGGCGCCGGTCGATCTTGACCCGGTCGACCGCGAGATCCTTCATCAGCGCGAGATTCGAATAGCCCGAGCCGAAATCGTCGATCGCGATCGAGACGCCATCTGCACGCAGGCCGAGGATCTCGCGCATGATGTCCTCGCTGCAATGCATCGCCAGCATCTCGGTGAATTCCAGCTCCAGCATCGACATCGGCGCGCCGGCGCGGGCTATCTTCGCCCTCAGTTTGTCGAAGAAGCCTGACCGCTCGACCTGGCGCGGGCTTACGTTGATCGCGACACGCTGCGCGAGGCCGGCCGCCTGCCACCGCGCGAGCGCCTGAACCGCCTGATCGGTCACCCAGTCGCCGATCTCGATGATGAGATGGCTTTCCTCGGCGAGCGGGATGAAGGTGTCCGGAAGCTTGAGGCCATCGGTCGGGTGATGCCAGCGGACCAGGGCCTCGCCCGCGACGACCGCACCGTTGCGCGCGGAGATTTGCGGATGAAAGGCAAGTTCCAGTTCCTGCCGCGCGACCGCGTATCGCAAGCCTTTTTCGAGGCGCGCCTTTTCCTCGAACCGCGCCGCCAGAGCCTTGTCATAGACACAGACCTGCGAGCGCCCGCTCGCCTTGGCATGGTACATGGCGACGTCCGCCGCCTTCATGAGGCTGGTCAGGTCTTCGCCATTTTCGGGGCTGACCGCAATTCCGATCGATGCACCCATCTCTATCTTCTGGCCGTCGATCTCGAACGGCTGGCATAATGCCGCGAGGACATGCTGCGCGATCCGCCCGGCATCTTCGGCGCTGGCGATCGACGGGAACAACAGGGTGAATTCGTCGCCGGCAAGCCGCGCCACCAGCGGATGCAGCAAGCTGCCGTTCTGCACTTCCGCCTTGACGACCTTGCGGAGCCGCGACGCGACCAGCGCCAGGGTCTGGTCGCCCATCGCGTGACCAAGACTGTCGTTGACCTCCTTGAACCCGTCGAGATCGATGAAAAGCAGCGCGAGCAGATCCTCGCCGGTGCGCGCGTTGAGGATGCGGTCTGCCTCGCGCTTGAAATGCACGCGATTGGGAAGCGAGGTAACCGGGTCGTACATCGCCATCGCATGAACATTGTCGATGTTGGACTGGACCTGCCTGAACAATCCCTCGACCGCGGATGCCAGCGCCGGCATTTCCTCGCGAAGGATCTTCGGCGCGGGGGAAGCCAGATCGCCGGTCCCCACCGAAAGCAGGCGATCGATCAGCGCCGATACCGCGCGTGCCTGGCGGCTGTTCGGTTTTTCCGAAGCGATCCACACGATCATGAGCGCGAAAAGGCCGATGAACATCGATGCGACCAGTTGCTGGTCGAGCCGCGTCAGCAGCATGAACGCCAGGAAAGTGAAGACGAACGAGGACGCGCCGGCGCACGTTGAAAGCACGCCGTTGCTTATCCGTCCGACTAATCCGAAAATGTTGCCCAGCGTCGCCGCCCCAAAATCCCACAAGAACGGGACGGACATAGCCTTTTTTAGGTTAAGAAATTGGCTATCCCGCGCCTCGCCGCCGGCGAAGAATGAGATAAAGTGCCCCTGCCCCTCCGTGACGGGGATGCGCCGGCCGAATGGCTGCAATAGCACCGCGATGCCGCGACGCGTCGAGCCAGTCGCCGACCGCAGCCCTGATCGCGCCGCGGGAAATTGGCCGATGCTCGCTTTGCGGCGGCTTGCCGGTGATGAGAAGCACGAGGCGCGCGTCGGACTCGAGCGCCAGCTCCAGTCGCCGATCGAGGCGGGAATGAGCGGCAGCAAGGCTGCAATCATGAAGGTCGATAGTGAAGTCGGGGCGAACCAGGCCATGGGCAAGCCGCCGGTCCCAGCTGCCATCGAGCGTGTTCGCGACATTGGCATGAGCAGAGTGCCGCACTGGCGCCCGCTTGGTAGTCTTCGGCAGCACGATCCTAGGCGATGGAGACTCGCCCTGCGCCAACACCGCGGAGCCGGCCGTCTCCGGATGAAGCGGCTTTACTGTCCGCGCTACGCGCGCCCAGAGCGCCTGCTCGTCATTTGCCAGTTTGCGCGCCATCGTCAGCCTGTGCCAGACGCGCGAGCGTTCCTTTGGGTAGCAGTAGAACGGCCGAGCCCTTTGCCGACATCCCGCCTGCGATCAGCGCGGCATCTTCCCCTGCCCCCCAGAATGTGTCGAAGCGATTGGCGCCCTTGATCGCACCGCCGGTATCCTGGGCAATCCAAAGGCCGTTGGCTTCGGCACGATCGGCGGTCAGGAATATCGGCGCGCCGAGCGGCACGAATTTGGGATCGGCCGCGACCGTGGCGCGCGGCGTGACCGGCTTGCCGAGCGCGCCCAATGGTCCCGCGCCAGTGACCTCGGTGAAGAAGATATAGCTTTTGTTTTCGCGCATGATCGCCCGGCCTTGCGCGGGATTGGCACGAAGCCATACCTTGATGGCCTGCATGGTGAAGGGGCCGGAGGTCAGGTTACGCTCCTTCAGCAGCCTCCCGACCGGCACGTAGGTTCTGCCATTCTGACCCGCATAGCCGATGCGCATGACGCCCCCGTCGGGCAGAAGCAGCTGTCCCGATCCCTGTATCTCGAGAAAGAACAGATCGATCGGGTCGGCCGCCCAGGCGAGCTCGATGCCGCGACCGGCCAGAGCTCCATCCTCGATCTCACTGCGATCGAAATATGGAACGAACTTTCGGTCCTGCACGCGGCCGCGGACGCGGCGATCCTTCAAATCGTCCGCAAATCCGCCTAGGTCGGCCTCGATGAGATCCTGGGGAACGGAGTAGACCGGCACGTCATAGCCAGGCGCCCGGGTGCGCGATCCGGCGATACGCGGCTCGAAATAGCCGGTCGCAAAGGCCTTGCCGTCGCCGACCGAAACCGTCTCAAACTGCGCAGCGAAGAAGTCTGCCGCTTTGTCGTCAGGCCATTGCGCAGCCGCCTGGCACGCCGCCGACCAATCCTCGGGCCGGGTAAGGCCGGACCCGTCGCTGCGCTTCAGCAGCGCCGGACATGAGATTCGAAAAGCACCAAGACCTCGTACCGCAGCTTCCGGGGTGATGCGGAGGCTGGCAAGGACCGGTCCGGGTTGCACGCCGGCCGCCATTGCGGTTTCGACCGTCGGTCGCTCCACAGGCTCCGGCAATGCGTCGGGAGCAGCCGGCATGGTTACCGGCGTGCAGCTCGCCAGCAAGACCAGCATCGAAGGTAGGATCGCGAAGCTGCCGACCAGACGCCACGCATCAAATAATGTTCTGGAGCGGCCCCGAGCGATCATCGCTCCACTATAGCGCTGCCGGAATGACCCGGCAAAGCAGAACGGGGCCTCGGTTAAGCTTCGTCGGTCTCGACGAGCAACCAGCTGGGATCGCTGCTGCCGATCGTACGCCGGAACGTCCAGATGTCATGCGTCGCAATCGCGTCGCTCAGCGATCCGGCAACGAGCTCGCCATTGCTGTCGCGCGTAACGGCGGCAATATCGGCATCGAACCGCACGGTGATGGACGATGTGCGGCCTTCGAGTTTTGCGCCTTCGATAACCGCTCGCTCGATCGCTATCAGCCGATTGTCGAGCTTGTGCCCTTCGGCCTCGCGCGTCGCAATCGCATCGGCAAAAGAGCTTCGGACTTCATCGCCGACGAGATGTTCAAGCGCCTTCTGGTCGCCTTTCCAATAGGCCTCCAAGATCATTCGATAAGCAGCCTGCGCGCCCTCGAGAAACCGCGCCACGTCAAAGCTATGGTCGGCTGAAATGATCGCCCGAATTCCGTCGGCGGCACCGTCCTCGTAGACGACGCCGGCACGATCGGCGCGCTCCGCAGCGGTTTCAGGCGGCGACGCTGCCACGTCCAGGGCCGCAGCAGCTTCCGCTGGTCGTACGACAGGCTGCTGTTCGTGGCCGGTACGCCTTCCCAGCACGGAAAAGAGTCGCAGGCCCACGAACAAGGCCACCATTGCGAGCAACACGATCTCGGTCACTGATATCGACTCCGAAGACTGAACCTGCGCATTAAGCGCCTACATAAGCATTGCTGGGTTGGGATTCAAATCGGGCAACGCGATGGCGGCCCGGCAGGTTGCACGCGCATGGTCCGGCTGCTAGTCGGCCGCATCGCGAGAGCAGTGTTCCGCTCGCTTCTTCCAGATCGAAGGGTAGGAAATGGCTGAGGAAATGGGATTTGGTGACACGACGAACCAGTCGGTCAACGGCCAGGACCAAGGCCCGCAGTTCGGACTCATCTCGCAATATATAAAGGATTTCTCGTTTGAGAATCCGAACTCGCCTGCTGTCTATCAGTGGCAGGGGCAGCCGCAGATCGAGGTCCAGTTCAACATAGGCGCGCAGCAGGTGGCCGACGATGTTCACGAGGTTGCCCTCAAGGTCGACATTTCAGCCAAGGCCGACGAGCAAACCGCCTTTCAGGTCGAACTCGTCTATGCCGGCCTGGTCGCGGCCCGCAACATTCCCGACGAACAGCTTCAGCCCGCGCTGCTCGCCGAAATTCCGCGCATATTGTTTCCGTTCGCGCGCCGCATCATCGCCGATGCCGTGCAAGACGGAGGCTTTCCGCCGCTGATGCTTGAACCGATCGATTTCGGGGCTCTTTACATGCAGCAGGCGGCGCAGGCACAAGCCGAGGGAGGTCAGGCACAAGCGCCGGAAATCACCGGCCAGGCCTGAGGCCCGGACCTTGGGGGCCATAGTATGAACCTGATGAAAGCGGTCGGGACGATCGGCGGCCTCACTATGGTCAGCCGGGTGTTCGGCTTCGCACGCGAAATGCTGATGTCGCGCATCATGGGCGCGAGCAGCGCCGCCGACGCCTTCCTGGTTGCATTCCGCCTCCCCAATACTTTCCGGCGCCTGTTTGGCGAAGGTGCCTTCTCGGCCGGTTTCGTGCCGCTTTTCGCGCAGCATTATCATGGCCCCGGCGGGATCGAGGAAGCGAAAAGATTTTCGGAAGAAGTCCTTGCCGTCTTCCTGCCGGCCCTGCTGCTGTTCACGATCATCTTCGAACTGGCGATGCCGCTGTTCGTGATGGCGATCGCCTCCGGCTATGTCGGCGACCCCTGGAAATTCGGCCTCACCGTATTCCTTTCGCGGATCACCTTCCCCTACCTGCTGCTGATCAGCCTGGTGTCGTTGTTATCCGGAATACTCAATTCGCTGACCAAGTTCGTCGCAGCAGCATTCGCCCCCGCCCTACTCAACATGTCGATGCTGGCAGCGATGCTGATCGTCCCGACCGGCGGCGAGCGCACAGCGATGGCGCTGTCGATCGGGGTGACGGTGGGCGGCGTGATCCAGTTGGGGCTGCTGTGGCTCGCAAGCGTACGCGCCGGTGTGTCGCTCAAATTGCGCAGGCCGCGGATGACCCCGGACGTCCGGCAATTCTTTGTCGTCGTCATCCCCGCGACGCTTGGAGCGGGCGTCTATCAGATCAGCCAGCTGATCGACACGTTCTTCGCGACCCGGCTTCCGACTGGATCCATGTCCTATCTGAATTATTCGGACCGCCTCAACCAGCTTCCCCTCTCGGTGATAGGCACCGCGTTGGGAACCGCCATCCTCCCGCAGATCAGCCGCTTCATCAGCAAGGGCGAACCCGATGAGGCGGCCAAGGTCCAGTCGCAGGCGGTCGAACTGTCGATGCTCCTGTGCATCCCCGCGGCCCTCGCGCTCGCCGTCATCGCGCGGCCACTGGTCGAAGCGATGTTCCAGGGCGGCCGGTTCACTACGCAGGATGCGTTGATCACCGGCAACACACTGGCGATCATCGTCACCGGCCTCCCCGCCTATGTGCTGGTCAAGGTCATCACGCCCGGCTTCTACGCGCGCAAGGATACGGCAACGCCGGTCAAGACGGCAGGCGTCGTCCTCATCGCAAACGTCGTGCTCAACTTCGCGCTGATCCCGCCATTCGGGATCTATGGGTTGGCGTTTGCGATCGCAGCCTGCTCGTGGCTCAATGCGGTAATGCTCTACGTCATTCTGTGGCGCCGCGGCCATTTCCGGATCGCGGCATGGCTGTGGTGGCGGATTGCGCGGCAGTTCGTCGCGGGCGCCGCGATGGCGGCCGCGCTCTGGGGAATGCGTGTCCTGCTCACCGGCTGGTTCTCCGGATCGGTCGGCGAGCGCCTCATCGGCGTCATTGCGCTTATGGCGGTCGGCGGTCCCGTCTATTTCATCGTCGCCTGGACCATCGGGGCGATGGACCGTGACGCGATATTGATCCTGCTGCGCCGCAAGAAGGTCGCCTGATGCGCGTCGTTTCCGGCATCCAGACCACGGGAAATCTGCACCTCGGCAATTACCTGGGCGCGATCGTGCGCTGGGTCCGGCTGCAGGATGAGGCCGAATGCCTCTATTTCCTCGCCGACCTGCATGCGATCACCGTCCATAACGATCCCGCCGTCCTGGCCGCCAATGTCCGCGAGATGGCGGCCGTGCTGATTGCCTCGGGCGTCGATCCGGCGCGCTCGATCCTGTTCAACCAAGCGCGGGTCAGCGCGCATCCCGAGCTGGCCTGGCTGCTCAATGGCACAGCCCGCATCGGCTGGCTCAACCGGATGACGCAGTTCAAGGAGAAGTCGGGCAAGGACCGCGAAGGCGCGAGCGTCGGCCTCTATGCCTATCCGGTGCTGCAGGCGGCCGACGTGCTGCTCTATCACGCGACGCATGTTCCGGTCGGCGAAGACCAGAAGCAGCATATCGAGCTGATCCGCGACATCGCCACCAAGTTCAACACCGACTTCAGCGTCGAGCTGTTCACGCTTCCCGAGCCGATGATCGGCGCGACCGCGGCCCGAATCATGTCGCTGCGCGACGGCAGCTCGAAAATGTCGAAGACCGATCCGTCGGACATGAGCCGGATCAATCTGACCGACGACGACGATCTCATTGCGCAGAAGATCCGCAAGGCCAAGACCGACCCGGAGCCCTTGCCCGAAACGCTGGAAGAACTGTCCGGACGTTCGGAGGCTAGGAATCTGGTCGGTATCTACGCCGCGCTGGCCGACCGCGAACCGCTTTCGGTCCTCGGCGAATTTGCCGGCAAGGGGTTCGGCGCATTCAAGCCGGCGCTGGCCGAACTCACGGTCGAGTCGCTGCGCCCAATCCGAACACGCCTTGAAGCCTTGCGCAAGGACCCGGCGGAGATCGATCGCCTGCTCACAGAGGGTGCGCAAAAGGCAGCCGCGATGGCCGCACCCACGCTCGAAGGCGCGTATCGGGCGCTCGGCCTGCCCCGCTAAGGGAGGTCAGCTTTCGAGCTGGCGGGTGAGCAGCCGGATGTCGGCGTCGAGCTCGGCATCGCTCTGACGCAATTTCTCGATCTGGCGGACCGCGTGGATCACGGTGGTGTGGTCACGGCCGCCGAAACGCCGGCCGATCTCGGGAAGCGAGCGCGGCGTCAGCTGCTTGGACAGATACATGGCGACCTGGCGCGGGCGGGCGACTTCGCGTGCGCGGCGCGCCGAGGTCATCTCCGCCTTGCGGATCCGATAATGGTCGGACACACGGCCCTGGATCTCGTCGATCGAGATGCGGCGCTGGTTGGCGCGCAGGATGTTGGCAAGCACCTCGTTGGTGAAGTCGATGTCGATCGGCCGGCCGCTCATCGCCGCATAAGCGGTGATCCTATTGAGCGCGCCCTCGAGCTCGCGCACGTTCGAATTGATGCGCTTGGCAAGATACATGACGACGTCGTCGGGAATGATGGTTCCGGGCAGCGCCTCGAGCTTCTTGATGATGATGTTGAGGCGCAGCTCGAGATCGGCAGCATTGATGTCCGCGACCAGCCCCCATGATAGCCGCGACAGGATGCGCGGTTCGATGCCGTCGAGGTCCTGCGGGGCGCGATCCGAGCTGATCACCAGCCGTCGCCCGGCCGAAATGATCTCGTTCATCGTGTGGAAGAATTCTTCCTGCGTCGATTCCTTGCCGGCGATGAACTGCACGTCGTCGATCATCAGCAGGTCGGCCGAGCGCAACTGCTGCTTGAACGAGATCGTCTCGTTGGCGCGCAACGCGGCGACGAATTCCACCATGAACTTTTCGGCGGACATGTAGAGAATCTTGGCCGACGGACGGAGCCGGCGGAACTCCTGGCCGATGGCATGCAGCAGGTGCGTCTTGCCGCGACCCGTCCCGCCATGCAGGAACAGGGGATTGAAGACGACCTTTTCAGCGGTCGCCAGCGAGAGGGCCGCGTTGAACGCCACCTCGTTCGCCTTGCCCACCACGAAGCTGTCGAAGCGGTAGCGCGGCTCGAGCGCGGCTGCATAGAGGCCGGTCGTCACCGCCGCTGCCTCCGGCTTGCCAGCATTACCGTCCGCTGCGGGAATATCGTCCGTCCGGGCAGTGCGTGGCGATTCGCCGCCGGCGGCTATGACGAGCTGCCGCACCGTCGCGCATTGCGCGCGCCACGCCAGCGCGAGTCGTTCGGCGAAATGGGTCTGCACCCAGTCCGCCATGAACTGCGAGGGTAGTTCCAGCTCGAGCGTAGCGGTCTCGGAATCGAATCGGCCGAGCCGAATCGGCCGCAGCCAGCCGTCGAATGTCCGCGCGCCGCAATCCCGCCGGAGACCGGCGCGAATCACTTCCCAGGCATCGGTGAGGACTTCGATCTGCGGGTCGGCGACGGTGTTCAATTTGCTTCTTATGGCCTGCGCTTGAGTCACCCCGAGCAACCCCCTCTTTCAATCCGCCGCAACCCAACCGGCCATGGTGCAAAGCTTTCCTCTTCCGCGAAACGCCCCCACGCGTAACCGGCTTCGAAAGTTGTTCTGCTGTGTACCCGGCAATGGAAAACGACCCGCCGGAAAGATCGTCTTTAAGGAGCCGATCGCGTGCCGATCAAGTGGCTAAAATGTCATTTTAGTGAAATAAACACATTGACACGCAAATACGCCAATGCCGGCGATATTCGTCGTTTCTCTTTGTAAATCAGAGGTTTGCCGGGACAGCGGTCAATCGGGGATTTCGCGAATCGCCGGAAAAGCTGGACTTTTCGCGGCGGCGCCGGAGGTATCCGAAATTCCCTCCGCGCAGCGAGGCGCAGAGGGATGCAAAGGCGGTTTCAGCCGAGGTTCGCGACCCGCTTGCTGAGGCGCGAGACCTTGCGCGCTGCCGTATTCTTGTGGACGATTCCCTTGGCGACACCGCGCGCCAGTTCGGGCTGCACGCGCCGCAGCGCTTCGGCCGCCAGCGTCTTGTCGCCTGCCAGCAGCGCCGCTTCGACCTGCTTGACGAACGTGCGGATCCGGCTGACCCGGGCTCCGTTGATCTCTTCCCGGCGCGCGTTGCGGCGGATGCGCTTCTTTGCTTGCGGCGTATTCGCCATCGTCCAAATGCCTCGTCGTTTGAAATGAAAAGGGGCGCGGTTATTCCCGCACCCGCTCGTGGTCCGGCTCTCTACTCATGGTGACGGCGAAGGTCAACCGCCGCGGCGGCCGCGGATTAGCGCTGGCAGCGCGGGCAGTAGAAAGTCGATCGACCGCCCTCGACCCTTCGCCGAATCGGTGCGCCGCATGCGCAGGCCTCCCCTTCCCGCCCGTAGACCCGCCACTGCTTCGAGAAATAGCCGAGCGCGCCGTCGGGCCGCGCATAATCACGAAGCGTCGACCCGCCCGCCTCGATCGCTGCCGTAAGCACCGACCGGATCGCCTGAACCAGCCGCTTCAACCGCTCGAGGCTGATGCTTCCCGCCATGCGCCCTGGGGCGATGCCGGCCATGTGCAGCGCCTCGCACACATAGATGTTGCCGAGCCCGGCGACGATGCGCTGGTCCAGCAGCATCGCCTTGATCGGCGCGCGTCTTCCGGCCAGCGCCTTGCGCAGCCCGGCAGCGGTGAAGGCATCGCCGAGTGGTTCCGGCCCCATCGCCGCGAATGCAGGATAGGAATCGAGCGCGGCGGTGGCCGCGATATCGAGCGATCCGAATCGCCGCGGGTCGTTGAGGACGAGCTGGTGCCCGGATGCGGTCTCCATCACGAAGTGATCGTGCGTGCCCAGCGCGTCCGGGTCGATCTGCCATCGCCCGGACATGCCGAGATGGAAGATCAGCGTGTCGCCCCGGTCGGTGTGGATCAGCCCATATTTGGCGCGGCGCCCAAGACCGGTCACAGTCGCGCCGGTGAGCCGCTGGCCAAGATCGTTCGGCAATGGCCAGCGCAGATCGGCGCGCCTGGCGTACACATGTTCCAGCCGCTGCCCTTCAAGAACGGGGGCCAGACCGCGCACGGTGGTCTCGACTTCGGGAAGCTCAGGCATCGGGGATATCGCGGCTGCACATGCCGCCCTTCCCTGCTAGAGGCGCGTGCCATGGACAAGGTTTCTTTCGGCTTCGAGGATGTCGAACCCCAGGAGAAGACTCGGCGCGTCGGCGGCGTCTTCGCCAGCGTGGCGCCGCGCTACGACCTGATGAACGACCTGATGTCGGGCGGCCTGCACCGGCTGTGGAAGAGTCATTTCGTGCGCAAGCTGAAGCCGCGGCGCGGCGAGCATATTCTCGACATGGCCGGCGGCACCGGCGACATCGCGTTCCGGATCGCCAAGTCCGGAGCGGCGGTGACAATTGCCGACATCAACCCGGAAATGCTCGAAGTCGGCAGGAAGCGGGCGGCGAGGCGCGGCATCCTCGGGCTGGATTGGGCGGTCGAGAATGCCGAGCGGCTGACGTTCCCCGATTTCAGCTACAATGCCTATTCGATCGCATTCGGCATCCGCAACGTGACGCACATCGACCAGGCGCTGGCCGAGGCGTATCGCGTGCTGCGCATCGGCGGGCGGTTCTTCTGCCTCGAATTCTCGAAGACCGACTGGCCGGGCTTCGCCGAACTTTACGACCTCTACGCGATGAAGGTCGTTCCCCGGATCGGCAAGGCGGTCGCGGGTGACAGGGACAGTTACCGTTACCTGGTCGAATCGATCGAGCGGTTTCCGGATAGGACCAGATTCTCGACGATGATCGGCAGCGCCGGCTTCGGCCAGGTCCGGTGCGAACCGATCCTCGGCGGCCTCGTCGCGATCCACAGCGGGTGGAAGATCTGAGCATGTCTTTCCGAGCAGCGGACGGAAACGGGCGCGCATGACCTCGTCCGCAGTCCATGTCTGGCGGCTGCTGAAATGGGGCCGCGTGCTCGCGCGCCACGGCGTGCTGCGCGGTATCGAGCGCGACCCGAACACGCCGGCACCGGTGCGACGACTTTGCCGCATTGCGCGGTTCGGCGCACGCGTGCCGGCGATGCCAACCTATGCCGAGGCCTTCCAGTCGATCGGGCCGGCGGCGATCAAGTTCGGGCAGGCGCTGGCGACCCGCCCCGACGTCGTCGGGGAAGAAGCCGCGCGCGATCTCACCCGCTTGCAGGATGCGCTTCCGCCCGAGCCGTTTGCGGCGATTCGGAGCACCATCGTGACCGCGCTCGGGCGACCGGTCGAGGAGCTTTTCGAGAGCATCGATCCCGAACCCGTCGGTGCTGCCTCGATCGCCCAGGTGCATCGCGCGGTCACAACCGATGGGCGGCAGGTCGCGATCAAGGTGCTGCGCACCAACATCGAAGAAGACTTCGCGCGCGCCCTGGATACCTATGAATGGGGCGCCGCGCAGGTCGAGAGCATGGGCGGCGAAGCGGCACGCCTTCGTCCGCGCCTGGTGATCGCGCATTTCAGGCAATGGACGACGCGCGAGCTCGACCTTCGCCGCGAGGCAGCCTCGGCCTCCGAACTGCGCGAGAATATGAGCGCCGAGAGCGGCTTCTTCGTCCCCGAGATCGACTGGAGCCGAAGCGCGCGCCGCGTGATGACGCTCGAGTGGATCGACGGAATCAAGCTGACCGACCGCGCTGCGCTGGTCGCCGCCGGCCACGACCTCAAGGCGCTCGCCGCTACTCTCGTGCGGGCATTCCTGCGCATGGCCGTCGTCGACGGCTTCTTCCACGCCGACCTGCACCAGGGCAATTTGTTCGCATTGCCCGACGGGCGTCTTGCCGCAATCGACTTCGGGATCATGGGCCGGGTCGACCGCAAGGCGCGGCTGTGGCTTGCCGAGATCCTCTACGGCCTGATCACCGGCGATTATCGCCGCGTCGCCGAAATCCATTTCGAGGCGCAATATGTGCCCGCGCACCATAATGTCGAGGAATTCGCGACCGCGCTGCGCGCCGTCGGAGAGCCGATCCGGGGACTTCCGGCCAAGGATATTTCGATCGGCCAGATGCTCGACGGCCTGTTCGCGATCACGCGCGACTTCGACATGCAGACCCAGCCGCACTTGCTGCTGCTCCAGAAGACGATGGTGATGGAAGAAGGCGTGGCGACCGCGCTCGATCCGCAGATCAACATGTGGGAGACGTCCGAGCCGTTCCTGCGCGAGTGGCTGCGTAGCGAGCTTGGCCCGGAGGCCGCGCTTGCCGACCAGCTTGTACGCGACTTCCGGACGCTGCGGCGCCTTCCCGAACTGATCCGCCGTATCGACCATTATTTCCCGCCGCCCGGCGCGGCACCCCCCGCGCCGCCGCTCCGCGAAGTGATGATCGTCCGGCCGCATCATTATGGCCTCACCTTGCTGGTGGCGCTGCTGGCTGCGGCCGCTGGCGCCGCGGCGATGTTCTTCTTACATTGAGCCGATGCGGGGAAAGCACGTCCTTCTGATCGTCGGCGGCGGCATCGCCGCCTACAAGAGCGCCGAACTGGTCCGGCTGATCCGCAAGGCCGGCGCGCAGGTCACCTGCGTGCTGACCGCAAGCGGCGCGCAATTCATCACCGCCATGACGCTTGCCGCGCTGTCCGAGAACAAGGTCTACACCAGCCTGTGGGACCTCAAGGACGAAACCGAGATGGGCCATATCCAGCTCAGCCGCGAGGCCGACCTGATCGTCGTGTGCCCGGCGACCGCCGACCTGCTTGCCAAAATGGCCGGCGGGATCGCCGACGATCTTGCCACCACGGTCCTGCTCGCCACCGATACCAGGGTATTGGCCGCCCCGGCGATGAACGTGCGCATGTGGCAGCACCCCGCTACCGTCCGCAACGTCGCGCAGCTTCGTGCCGACAGCATCATCGTGATCGATCCCGACGAGGGCGCGATGGCGTGCGGTGAATATGGCCCCGGTCGCCTGCCCGAGCCGCAGGCGCTGCTGGAGACGATCCGCGATCAGCTCGGCGGCAAGGGCAGGCTCGACGGCAGGCATGTCATCGTGACCGCCGGCCCCACCCAGGAACCGATCGACCCGGTGCGCGTGATCGCCAACCGTTCGTCGGGCAAGCAGGGCTTTGCGATTGCCGAGGCGCTCGCCGCGCTCGACGCGCGCGTTACGCTCATCGCCGGGCCGGTCGCCCTTGCAACGCCGGATGGTGTCGAGCGCATCGACGTCGAAACTGCCGCGCAAATGGCAGCAGCGGTCGAATATGCGCTTCCGGCCGATGCGGCGGTGCTGGTCGCAGCGGTCGCCGACTGGCGGGTTGAGCCGTCGCCTTCGAAATTGAAGAAGGCGGCCGGCCCCCCAACTCTAACCTGGTCAGCCAATCCGGACATCCTTGCCGACCTGGGCCACAATGGCCGGCGGCCGAAGCTGCTGGTTGGATTTGCAGCCGAGACCGAGAATGTCGTCGAATCGGCGCGCGAGAAACTGGCGCGCAAGGGATGCGACTGGATTATCGCCAACGATGTCTCCGGCGACGTGATGGGCGGCGACACCAACCAGGTGCATGTCGTCGATAGCAAGCAGGTCGAAAGCTGGCCCGCCGCTTCCAAACGCGATGTCGCGAGACGCCTTGCCAAACGGATTGCCGATGCCCTCGCCTGATATCGAGATACGATTGTCGCGCCTCGATCATGGCGCAGGATTGCCGCTGCCCGCCTATGCGAGTTCCGGGGCCGCCGGGCTGGATGTCGTCGCGGCAGAGACGCTGACGCTGGCACGGGGGCAGCGCCACGCGGTCTCGACCGGCTTCGCGATCGCAATCCCCGAAGGCTATGAAGTTCAGGTCCGGCCGCGATCCGGCCTCGCGCTCAAGTATGGCATCACCTGCCTCAACACGCCGGGCACGATCGACAGCGACTATCGCGGCGAAGTGAAGGTTATCCTGGCAAATCTCGGCGATACCGATTTCGAGATCGTCCGCGGTGAGCGCATCGCGCAACTGGTCCCGGCGCCGGTGCAGCGCGCGATCTTCACCGAAGTCGCCAGCCTCGACGAAACCCAGCGCGGAGCCGGCGGGTTCGGCTCGACCGGACGATGAGCCTCAGCGACGAACAGCTCGAACGCTACGCCCGCCACATCGTCCTCAAGGAGATCGGCGGCGAAGGCCAGCGCAAGCTGCTCGACAGCCATGTCGCGATAATCGGCGCCGGCGGCATCGGATCGCCGGTCATCCAATATCTTGCGGCAGCCGGGATCGGCCGGATGACCGTCATCGACGACGATGTCGTCAGCCTGTCGAACCTGCAGCGCCAGATCCTGTTCGCGACTACCGATGTGGGCCGACCGAAGGTCGAGTGCGCCAGGGCGGCGGTCGCGAGGCTCAACCCGGATAGCGAGATTGTACCCGTGCGCGAGCGCGTCGGCCCGGAGAACGCAGAAAAGCTGCTGACAGGCGCCGACCTGATCGTCGATGGATCCGATAATTTCGAGACCCGCCTGGCAGTCTCGGATGCTTCGGTCGCCATGCGAATTCCACTCATCTCGGCCGCAGTCGCCCAATTCGAAGGCCAGCTTGCTGTCTATCGCGGGTGGGAGGCGGACAAGCCCTGCTATCGCTGCTTCGTCGGCAGTAATCCCGGCCAGCCGGACCGGAGCTGTTCGGATCAGGGTGTGCTTGGCGCGATGGCCGGCGTGGTTGGAAGTCTGGCTGCGGTCGAAGCTATCCGGTCGCTCGTCGGCTTTGGTCAGGACAACGCTGGGGCATTGCTTCGGATCGACGCCCTGGCATTTCGTTTCCGCAGCGTGAGAGTGCCCAAGGATCCGGGGTGCGCATGCAGGGTCTGACGATCATCGTCGCAAGCGACGACGAGGCACGATTTCACTCTGCCCTGTCAGTGGGGGCGGCCAATTGCGCGCTTGGCAAGCGGACCAGAATCTTCCTGCAGGGCGAAGCCGCCGCTTTGCTCTCCACTCGGGAGGTTGCGGGCCGTACGCCACCCAATGGCATGCCAAGCCTGTTCGAGCTGATCGAAGAAGCCATGGCAGTCGGCGTCGAAATAATCGTCTGCCAAAGCGGGCTCGCGCTGGCGGGTATGTCGGCACAGCGGTTGCCGGCCGGCATCACGACCGGCGGCTTGATGGAATTGCTGGCAAACCGGGGCGACGACCAGCTGCTGATGGCCTGAATTGGGTATCTCTGTTTCCGTTTTGTTCTTGACTTTTCCGGCCCCTTCTGCTAGCCGCCAAAAAGCTCGTCGCGAGAGCTGGCTCCTTCTCATCGTTGTTTCCAAAGGGATCGTGCGCGCCCGGTGCCGGTCAGGTTTTTTCGCGCGCGCGCGCGCAGGCGTGCGCGGGCGCGCCAACCGTCAATTTCATCAACTTCACCTCGGTGGAATGGCGAAATTAATGCACAAAAGCCGTTCGGATCAGACTATAAAACACCTAAGCCTTCTTCTTTTTGGCCTTCTTGGCCGGCACCCGTCCGCCGCGCTTCTTCTTCACCGGTCCCTTCGCGGCGCGTTCGTCGATCAGCTGGGCGGCTTCCTCGAGCGTCAGCGCCTCCGGTTCTAGCGTCTTGGGCAGCGTGGCGTTGGTGGACCCGTCGGTGACATAGGGTCCATAACGACCCGCCATCAGCTTGATCTCGGCGTCGGTGCGCGGATGCGTGCCAAGGACCTTCCCGGGATCGCGGGCGCCGCCGCGCGCGGCAGCACCATTGGCGGCATCGGCCAGCTTTGAGACCGCGGCGTTCATGCCGGTTTCGAACACCTCGGCGGTCGAGCCGAGCTTCGCATATTTGCCATTGTGCGCGAGATACGGACCATAGCGCCCGATCGATGCAGTGATCGGCTCGCCGGTTTCCGGATGTGCGCCGATCGCGCGTGGCAGCGAGAGCAGCTTGACCGCCCATTCGAGATCGGCTTCCGCGACATCCTTGGGGATCGAGGCGCGCTTTGCCTCCTTGCCTTCCCCGGTCTGGACATAGGGCCCGAACCGTCCGCTGCGCAGCGAGATATCCTCGCCGGACTCCGGGTGTTTGCCTAATATCGTCGGGCCGGTATCGCCCGCCGCATCGTCGCCGCCCTGCCCGAAGCGGCGGGTGAACTTGCATTCGGGATAATTTGAGCAGGCGACGAACGCGCCGAACTTTCCGCCGCGCAAGCCGAGCCGGCCTTCGCCGCATGCAGGGCAAAGCCGCGGATCGGTGCCGTCCGCCTTTTCGGGGAACAGGAACGGCGCAAGGAACTCGTCGATCTCGGCGGTGACTTCGCTGGGCTTGCGCTCCATGACCTCGACGGTCTTGGGTTTGAAATCCCGCCAGAAGGCTTCGAGCACCTTCTGCCATTGCGCGCGGCCCCCGGAAATCTCGTCGAGCTCATCCTCGAGCTCGGCGGTGAAATCATAGGAGACGTAGCGCTCGAAGAAGCGCTCGAGGAACGCGGTCACCAGCCGGCCGCTCTCCTCCGGAGTGAAGCGGTTTTTGTCGAGCAGCACATAGTCGCGGTCCTTGAGCGTCTGGAGCGTCGAGGCATAGGTCGACGGCCGGCCGATACCGAGCTCTTCCATCTTCTTGACCAGGCTGGCCTCGGAATAGCGCGGCGGCGGCTGGGTGAAATGCTGTTCGGCATGAACCGACTTCTTGGCCGGCGCATCGCCTTCCCGAAGCCGCGGCAATCGGCGGGATTCCTCGTCGTCGCCATCGTCCCTGCCCTCTTCGTAAAGCGCGAGGAAACCGGGGAAGAGCACGACCTGCCCGGTTGCCCGGAGTGCGGTCTGGCCCGTCCCGTCGACCAGCTCGGCGGTCGTCCGCTCGAGCCGCGCCGACGCCATCTGGCTGGCCAATGCGCGCTTCCAGATCAGGTCATAGAGGCGGGCATGATCGCCCGACCCGGCATGATCGCGGCCGAAATCGGTCGGCCGGATCGCTTCGTGGGCTTCCTGCGCATTCTTCGCCTTGGTCTCATAGTGACGCGGCTTTTCCGGGACATAGCCACTGTCGTAGCGATCGACGACCGCGCGCCGCGCGGCGGCAACAGCCTCCGGCGCCATCTGTACGCCGTCGGTGCGCATATAGGTGATCGCGCCATCCTCGTAGAGCGCCTGCGCGATCCGCATCGTATGGCTGGCCGCAAAGCCGAGCTTGCGGGCCGCTTCCTGCTGCAGCGTCGAGGTCGTGAACGGCGCCGGCGGGTTGCGCATTTGCGGCTTGGTCTCGACCGAGGCGACCGAGAACCGTCCGGCCTCGACTGCCGCCTTGGCCTCCATCGCCGTGGCTTCGGTTCCGATGCTGAGGCGATCGATCTTTTCGCCTTTGTGCCGCACGAGCCGGGCCAGGAATTCCTGACCGTCGGCCTCCATCACTGCCGACACGCTCCAATATTCCTGCGCGCGGAACAGCTCGATCTCGCGCTCGCGATCGACGATCAGGCGCAGCGCGACCGACTGGACGCGTCCCGCCGAGCGCGCGCCCGGCAGCTTGCGCCACAGCACCGGCGACAGCGTGAAGCCGACCAGATAGTCGAGCGCACGGCGCGCCCGATAGGCGTCGATCAGATCCTCATCGAGCGCCCGCGGATGCAGCATCGCTTCCGTTACCGCGGATTTGGTGATCGCGTTGAAGGTCACGCGTTCGACATGCTTGGGCAACGCCTTGCGCTTCTGGAGCACCTCCTGGACGTGCCAGCTGATCGCCTCGCCCTCCCTGTCGGGGTCGGTGGCGAGGATCAGTGTGTCGGCCTTCTTCGCCTCGTCGGTGATCGCCTTGAGCTGCTTGGCCTTGTCGGCATAGCTTTCCCAGAGCATTTCGAAGCCCTGGTCGGGATCGACCGATCCGTCCTTCGCCGGCAGATCCCGGACGTGGCCGTAGGAGGCCAGCACGCGATATTCGCGTCCCAGATATTTTTCGATGGTCTTGGCTTTGGCGGGTGATTCTACGACGACAAGTTTCATGAACGAATTGGCCCCTCACGTACGCGCATAAGCTGGTGGGTCGCCCACCGCGCCGTCAAGAGAACACTTCGGCCAATGTCGATTTGCCCAGCCGATCCGCATAAACGGCGACCGCGGCGTGCCAGCCGGCAACGGAGCAAGCGGCAATCAGAGCATTTGCCAAGATGTCCAAGACTCCGAAATTGGGCGTGATCTCATTCAGCGCGAGAAGCGCCATTCCGGGGATCATCAGTGCGTAGACGGCTATCAAGACGATGAATATCGGCCAGAATCGTCCCTTCGTTTCCTCCCAGCTTCGCCCCAAAGCGGCGAACACGCCGACTTCCTCGCCGATCAAGGCGGGCACGCTCACGAACCATCGAACCGAGAGAATCACCGCCGGCACCACAAGAAGCACAAGCCCGGCGATGAGCCCGATGCCGGTAACGATGCTCAGCCCCAGGACCGACCAGAATCGGCGCGCACGATATCCATCGGGCAGAAGTCCCAGTTCGCTGAGCAGTCGATAAGTGGTTTCATACTGGAAGTAGATCGACACGGCAGTCGACAGGACCGCCGGGGAATTGGATCCGCCCCGCGACAGGAAGTCGATCCCGCACCCGACCGCCGTGACAATCAGGAAGGCTCGCCAGGCACCTTTTGAATTGTCACGAAGCAGATTTCCGGTCTTCGAAAGAAGTTCGCCCCCGGATGCAGTCTCGTCTCCCATGCCGCCCCCTTATCTGATGCTCACACGCCCCCCGGCGTGGCGGTCCAGTCTTCCCGCAAGTTCAAGTTCGAGCAAGAGCGTCTGTACGGCGCCGGGCGCAAGCGAGGACTGGCGGATGATTTCGTCGATGGCCACGGGGGTGGGACCAAGCAAACCGGTTATTAGGGCGCGATCCGAATCGTCGATTTCCTTCGATGCCGGTTCGGCAACATGGTCCTTTCCGGCACCGGCAGCCGGACGGACATGGAACGGATTGACGGTCTCGAGGACGTCTCCGGCATTCTGCACCAGGATCGCTCCATCCCGGATCAGCTGGTTACAGCCCTGGGCACGCGGATCGAGCGGCGAGCCGGGCACGGCCATGACGTCGCGTCCGAAATCGGCGGCGAAGCGCGCCGTGATCAGCGATCCCGACCGCAGCGCCGCTTCGATCACGACGGTGCCCTGCGCGATGCCCGCGATGATCCGGTTGCGCGCCCGAAAGTGCCGGGCGCGCGGTTCAAGGCCGGGCGGTTGCTCGGAGATCAACAGTCCCCGCTCGCCGATCGCCTCCTGCCGCGCGGCATTCTCCGGCGGATAGACGACGTCCACGCCGCCTGCGATCACGGCGATCGTGCCGGTCTCCAACGCACCATCATGTGCCGCGCTGTCGATTCCACGCGCCAGGCCGGAGACCACGGTTGCATTCTCCGCGCCTAGCCCGAGCGCGAGCAAGCGCGCAAAGCGGCACGCGGCAGCGGAGGCGTTGCGTGCACCGACGAGCGCGATCATGGTCCTGTCGAGAAGCTCGAGCCGGCCCTTTGCGATCAGGACGGGTGGCGCGCCCTCGGTCTCCGCTAGCAGCGTCGGATAATCGGGCGTTCCCCGAAACAGGTAGCGGGCGCCGAGCTTCGCGACCTGCGCATGCTCGCGTTCGGCAATGTCGCGCCCGGCGATTGCCGGCGCCCGCCCGCCGCCGCGCGCCGCCAGGTCGGGTAGCGCGTCGAGCGCGGCTGTCGCTGTTCCGAACCGCGTGAGTAAATGCCAGAAGGTGACTGGCCCGATCTTGTCGGAACGGATCAGTCGAAGCCGGGCAATCTCATCTTCGAACCGGTCGGCATCATCCATCGGATGTGCGGCCCACGCGCGGCTCGGTCCCCGAAATGAGCCGTTCGATATTGCCGCGATGCTTCCAGCAGATCAGCAGGCCGGCGCCGAGGAACAGCAAGGCAAGATCGAAGCGGTTGAGCAATGCGGCGGCAACCGGCGTCAGCAACGCGGCGCTGATCCCGGCGACAGAGGAAAAGCGCGTAATCGCAAGCATCGCTACCCAGGTGGCCGCATAGCAGAGCCCGGACGGCCAGTGCAGCGCGACAGCAATGCCGAACATCGTCGCGACGCCCTTGCCGCCATCGAACCGAAGCCACAGCGGATACATGTGGCCGATCAGCGCGCCTATTGCCGCAAGCGATTCGTCGCCCGGCCATAAAGCGGCGACGATGAGGACCGCCGCCGCGCCCTTGGCGGCGTCGAGGATCAAGGTCGCCGCGGCAAGACCCTTACGACCGGTCCGGAGCACATTGGTTGCGCCGATGCTTCCCGATCCGATCGCGCGCAAATCCCCGGCGCCGAACAAACGCGTCAGGATCAGCCCGAATGGGATCGAGCCCAGCAGATAGCCGAGCAGCAACGCCAGAATCGGCTCCACGAAAGGCTCGAAATACATGGCACGCTCCCCGACCCTGCGAACCATAGCAAAGCCGATAGTCCTTGCAACAAAGCGGGTGCTACGCGCCCGGGCATCGGCTTGCGCGGACCGCAGTGATTGCTAAGCCCGAAACATGACGGATCGCCGACCGCTGCTGATTTTCGATTCCGGGGTCGGCGGGCTCTCGGTGCTGAAGCCGATCCGTGCCCTGCTGCCGACCGCGCCGATCGTCTACGTCGCCGATAGCGCAGGCTATCCCTATGGGACCAAAAGCGAAAGCGAGATCGCGGCGCGCGTGCCGGCGTTGCTCGGACGGCTTTCCGAACGTTTCGATCCGCGGCTGATCGTCATCGCCTGCAACACCGCCTCGACGATTGCGCTCGACGTCGTCCGCGCCGCGCTCGATGTTCCGATCGTCGGCACCGTGCCCGCGATCAAGCCCGCCGCCGCCCTGACCAAGACCAGGGTGATCGGGGTGCTGGGGACGCAGGCGACGGTGCGCCAGCCTTATGTCGACAGGCTCGCCGCCGAGTTCGCGGCCGATTGCACGGTGATCCGCTTCGGTTCCGCCGAGCTTGTCGAATTCACCGAGGCAAAGCTTCGCGGCGTCACGACCGGCACACACGAATATGTCCGCATTCTCGAAGGCCTTTTCGAGCAGCCGCGAGGGGACCAGATCGACACGATCGTCCTCGCCTGCACCCATTTCCCGCTGGTCGAGGAAGAGCTGGCAGCAGCCGCGCCGCGGAAGATCGCTTTCGTCGACGGCAAGGAGGGCATTGCCCGCCGCACTGCCTGGCTGATGCGCGACGAGAAATGGCCCGAAGATCCGGGCGAAGGAGCCGCGATCTTCACGCGGTGGTCCGGCGACATGGAGCCCTACAGGGCGGGACTGGCAGGATTCGGGCTTTCCCGAGTCAGCAGCCTCTAACCCTGATCGAAATTCCTGCTAGCCATGGTCCGGCCAAATCCATTATGAGCGCGCAAGACCCCTGGGAGCTCGTTTCTTGGACTATCAACGCGTTTTCGCGCAGGCGATCGATCGGCTTCATGCCGAAGGGCGCTACCGCGTTTTCATCGACATATTGCGCAACAAGGGAAGCTTTCCCAACGCGCGCTGCTTCGCGGGACATAACGGGCCGAAGCCGATCACCGTCTGGTGCTCGAACGACTATCTCGCAATGGGCCAGCATCCCGACGTGATCGCCGCGATGGAAGAAGCGCTGCACGACGTCGGCGCGGGATCGGGCGGCACCCGCAACATCGGCGGCAACACCCATTACCATATCCAGCTCGAGTCCGAGCTTGCCGACCTGCACGGCAAGGAAGCCGCGCTGATCTTCACCTCGGGCTATGTCTCGAACGAGGCGACGCTGTCGACCATCGCCAAGCTGCTGCCCGGCTGCATCATTTTCTCGGACGAGCTCAACCACGCGTCGATGATCGCCGGGATCCGCAGTTCCGGATGCGAGAAGATCGTGTTCCGGCACAATGACGTCGCCCATCTCGAGGAACTGCTGGCAGCCACCCCGATCGACGCACCCAAGCTGATCGCGTTCGAGAGCGTTTACTCGATGGACGGCGACGTCGCACCGATCGCCGCATTCTGCGATCTGGCCGATAAATATCAGGCGATCACCTATCTCGACGAAGTCCATGCCGTCGGCATGTACGGCGCGCGCGGCGGCGGCATCTCGGACCGCGACCAAGTGGCCGACCGGCTCACCATCATCGAGGGAACGCTCGGCAAGGCTTTCGGAGTCATGGGTGGCTATATCGCTGCCGACCGCAACATCATCGACGTGGTGCGCAGCTATGCGCCCGGCTTCATCTTCACGACCTCGCTTTCGCCGGTGCTGGTGGCGGGCGCACTGGCCAGCGTGCGGCACCTCAAGAAGTCTTCGGCGGAGCGTGAGGCACAGCAGGCAAGCGCCGCCAAGCTGAAGCAGATCTTCAGCACTGCCCGGCTGCCGGTGATGCCGTCGACGACGCACATCGTGCCGCTGATGGTCGGCGACCCGGTCCGCGCCAAGAAGATCAGCGACATATTGCTCGCCGAATATGGAATCTACGTCCAGCCGATCAATTATCCGACCGTGCCGCGCGGCACCGAGCGCCTTCGCTTCACGCCCGGGCCGTCGCATAGCGAGGCGATGATGGAAGAGCTCGCCCGCGCATTGGTCGAGATCTGGGACCGGATGGAACTCAGGCTGGCAGCCTGAATTCCGCTCAAAGCGACCGTTTCCATCAATCGCTGGTAGCAAGCCGGCGCACGATCCACTAAGCGTGCCGCCTCAGCTTTTGGTGGAGACTCGCGCGTGGCCGACCGTATCGCCATCGCTTCCGATCACGCAGCCGTCGAGATGAAGGCCCAGCTTGCTGCCTATCTCCGCGAGAAGGGCCATGATGTGCTCGATCTCGGCACCAACGGCACCGATTCGGTCGACTACCCCGACTTCGGCTACCGGCTTGCGAATGCGATTGCCGCGGGCGAAGCAAGCAAGGGCGTGGCCCTTTGCGGTTCGGGCATCGGCATCTCCATTTCGGTCAACCGCAACCCGGCCTGCCGCTGCGCGCTCGTGTCCGATGGGCTGTCGGCGCGGCTTGCGCGCGAGCATAACGATGCCAATGTTATCGCAATGGGTGCCCGCCTGATCGGCATCGAGACCGCCAGGGACTGCCTCGACCAGTTCCTGTCCACCCCCTTCGCCGGCGGGCGCCACCAGCGCCGCGTCGACAAATTGTCCAATCCGATTCTCTCGAAGGAAGATGCATGAGCAGCGCCCCTGCCAATGACCTGAGCGACGTGAGGCCCGATGGCTTCTTCACCGACACTCTTGCACAGGCGGACCCCGACATCGCCGATGCGATTGCCCTCGAACTCGGCCGGCAGCGCGACAAGATCGAGCTTATAGCGTCGGAGAATATCGTCTCGCGCGCGGTGCTCGAAGCGCAGGGCTCGGTGCTCACCAACAAATATGCCGAGGGCTATCCGGGCAAGCGCTATTATGGCGGATGCGAATATGTCGACATCGTCGAGACGCTGGCGATCGAGCGCGCCAAGCAATTGTTCGGCGCCGGCTTCGCCAACGTCCAGCCCAACTCGGGAAGCCAAATGAACCAGGCGGTGTTCCTCGGCCTGCTGCAGCCGGGCGACACGTTCATGGGTCTCGACCTCGCCGCCGGCGGCCATCTCACCCACGGCTCGCCGGTCAACATGTCGGGCAAATGGTTCAAGCCAGTCTCCTACGGCGTGCGCCGCGACGATCAGCTGCTCGACATGGACGAGATCGCCGCCACCGCGCGCGAGCATAAGCCCAAGCTGATCATCGCCGGCGGCACCGCATATTCGCGGATCTGGGATTTTCCACGCTTCCGCGAGATCGCCGATGAAATCGGCGCCTATCTGATGGTCGACATGGCCCATTTCGCCGGACTCGTTGCGGGCGGTGCACATCCCAGCCCCCTGCCCCATGCCCATGTCGTGACGACGACCACGCATAAATCGCTGCGCGGCCCGCGCGGCGGCATGATCCTCACCAATGACGAGGACATGGCCAAGAAGATGAACTCGGCCATCTTCCCGGGACTTCAGGGTGGTCCGCTAATGCACGTCATCGCCGCCAAGGCGGTTGCGTTCGGCGAGGCACTGCGGCCAGAGTTCAAGGCTTATGCGCAAAATGTCGTGACCAATGCCCGCGCGCTTGCCGAAGCGCTCAAGGGCGAAGGACTCGACATCGTGTCGGGAGGCACCGACAATCATTTGCTGATGGTCGACCTCAGGCCCAAGCAGGCCAAAGGCAAATTCGCCGAAAAGGCGCTCGATCGCGCGGCGATCACCTGCAACAAGAACGCGATTCCCTATGATCCCGAAAAGCCGTTCGTGACCTCCGGGATCAGGCTCGGGACACCGGCCGGAACGACGCGTGGCTTCGGGCCAGCCGAATTCCGCGAGATCGGCGGCATGATCGCCGAAGTGGTCGAAGGTCTTCGCAAGAATGGCGAGGAGGGCGATGCTCAGATCGAAGCGTCGGTGATGCGCCGCGTCGAGGCATTGTGCCACCGCTTCCCGATCTATCCAGAGCTTTAGGTCCGACGCGGGATGCGCTGCCCGTTCTGCGCTCATGAAGACAGTCAGGTGAAGGACAGTCGCCCGACCGAGGACGGCTCGGCGATACGGCGACGTCGGCAGTGCGAGGATTGCGGCGCGCGCTTCACGACATTCGAGCGTACGCAACTGCGCGAACTGACGGTCGTAAAATCACAGAACCGGAGGGAGCCGTTCGACCGCGGCAAGCTCGAACGTTCGCTCGACATCGCGCTGCGCAAGCGCCCCGTGCCTCCCGAGCGGATCGACAAATTGCTGTCTTCGATCCAGCGCCAGCTCGAGACCAGTGGCGAGAATGAAGTGCAATCCTCGATCATCGGCGAACTGGTGATGGAGGGGCTGAAGGCGATCGACAGCGTCGCCTATATCCGCTTCGCCTCGGTCTACAAGGACTTCACCGAAGCGCGCGACTTCGAGCATTTCGCCGGGACGGTGAGCGGAGAGGCGCAGGAGTGAACGCTCCGGCGATCGTGCTCGTCCGTCCCCAGCTCGGCGAAAATATCGGCAAGGCGGCGCGGGCGATGCTGAATTTCGGCCTGACCGATTTGCGCCTGGTCAATCCGCGCGATGGCTGGCCTAACCCGGCCGCAGGACCCGCCGCGTCTGGGGCGGACGAAGTGCTGGAGAAGGCACGGCTATTTGAAAGCGTTGCGGCGGCTGCGGCCGATTGCGCGTTCGTTTATGCGACGACAGTCCGCAAGCGTGGGCTGGTGATACCCGTCGTGACGCCGGAGACGGCCGCGCGCGAGATCCATCAGCGAACCGAGCGCTCCGCGATCCTGTTCGGTGCCGAGCGATCGGGACTCGACACCGACGAAGCCGCGGTCGCGACCACAATCATCACGGTGCCGATCAATCCAGAGTTCGGTTCGCTCAATCTCGCCCAGGCGGTGATTCTAGTGGCCTATGAATGGTCGAAGCTGACGTCGCTTGCGATGCCGACCGAAGGGGACGGTCCCGAGCCGCGCGCCACCCAGGAACAGCTCGAGAGGCTGATTGGGCATCTTGACGAGGCGCTGGCCGCGTCGGGCTATTATTTTCCGCCCGACCGGGTCCCGGCGACGCGCAACACGATGCGCACGATCATCAGCAAGGGCGGCTGGTCCAACCGCGAGATCCAGGCGCTGCGCGGGATGATTGCCGCCCTGACTCATCCAAGGCAGCGCTAGCGCGCGTCGAAGCGCTCATATTCGTAGGCGATCGAGGCTTCTATCAGCTGGTCGTAGAGCCGCGCGACGACATCGGCCGGAATATCTGCCGCCTCCGCGTGACCGCGAACCTTCGCGATCACGTCCGCCTTTCGAACCTCATCACGGACCAGATGGCGTTCCTGCTTGATACGTGCCGCAGCATCCATGTAGCGAAAACGCTCGCCGAGCAGCGCGACGATCTGCCGGTCGATCCTGTCCACGCCGTTACGCACTTCGGTCATGTTCCGGCAGTCGGCTGCCGCTAGTTTGTCTATCGTCATGCGGCCTCTCTTTAGAGACGGACAACCGTCTGTCGAGGTTGACTTGTAACGCCCCTGCCGCCATGTGGCGCGCTTCGCAATTGGCCCCGCACCCCTGGTGAAGCGGTGGCCGCGCCGGGCAGCAGGTCCGGCGGTGCGGTTCCAGGGACATTGCTATACACGCGAATTGGAGTCCAAAATGTCTAAGCGCACGAGCGCCAAATATAAACTCGACCGCCGCATGGGCGAGAATGTCTTCGGACGTCCCAAGAGCCCCGTCAACCGCCGCGAATATGGCCCAGGCCAGCATGGCCAGCGCCGCAAGGGCAAGATGTCGGACTTCGGCATTCAGCTGCGCGCCAAGCAGAAGCTCAAGGGCTATTATGGCGACGTGACCGAAAAGCAATTCAAGCGGACGTTCATCGAAGCGAGCAAGATGAAGGGCGATACGTCGCAAAACCTCATCGGCCTGCTCGAGCGCCGCCTCGATATGGTCGTCTATCGCGCCAAGTTCGCGCCGACGATCTGGGCCGCACGTCAGATCGTCAACCACGGCCACGTCCGCGTCAACGGCGAGAAGTGCAATATCGCGTCGCGCCGCATCAACGTCGGCGACGAGATCGGGCTCGGCCCCAAGGCGCAGGAAATGGCCCTCGTCATGGAGGCGCAAAGCCTCGCCGAGCGCGAGATTCCCGATTATGTCGCGCCCGACGGTGCCGCCAAGATCACCTTCACGCGCGTACCGACGCTGGACGAGGTGCCCTATCCGGTCCGGATGGAGCCCAATCTGGTCGTCGAATTCTATTCGCGCTGATCCAGGCGCCAGCCGGACAATTGGGGCAGCCCTGCGGGGCTGCCCTTTTTTGTTGCGCCTGTGGGTCTTTTCGCGGCACCGATCCTTATATCAAGAGACCGAAATCTCGAAGGGCTCCTCGTCCATGAAATATCTCGCTTTTCCCCTGTTTTTAATTGCATCGACCGCTGCGGCTGCCCAGTCGGCGCCAGCGATATCGGTCGATACGCTAAAGACAGTAACGCAGACTTTGTCGTCCGATGCATTCGAAGGACGTGCGCCGACGACGCCGGGCGAAGCCAAATCAATCGCCTATATTTCGGAACGGATGAAGGCCGCTGGCCTGGAGCCGGGCAATGACGGCAAATGGCTGCAGCCCGTGCCGCTGGTCGAGATCACGACCAGCCCGACGCCGCTCACGATAACGGGCGGCAAGCAGCCGCTGAACTTCGCCTTTCGCACCGACATGGTGGTATCGACGTATCAGGTGCAGCCGAAGATCGCGGTGAAGAACAGCGACATCGTGTTCGTTGGTTACGGCATCAACGCGCCAGAGCGGGGGTGGAACGATTATGCCGGCGTCGATGTCCGCGGCAAGACCGTCGTCGTTCTGATCAACGATCCCGATTATCAGAACAAGACCCTGGAGGGTAAGTTCGAAGGCCGGGCGATGACCTACTACGGCCGCTGGACGTACAAATATGAGGAAGCGGCCCGGCAAGGCGCCGCCGCCGTACTGATCGTCCACGACACCGAGCCGGCTGCCTATGGCTGGAACGTCGTCCAGTCCTCGTGGACCGGCCCGCAATATGAAATGGACGATGCGGCCAACCATATGGACCAGTCCAAGGTGATCGGCTGGCTGACCAATGACGCCGCCAAAAGGCTGCTCGCCGATGCCGGGCGCGACCTCGACACGATGAGCGCAGCCGCGCGGCAGGCGGGATTCAAGGCTGTGCCACTGAAGCTCAAGGCGTCGATCGATCTCACCAACCAGATCCGCCGCCAGGCATCGAACAACGTCATCGGCATATTGAAGGGCAAGACACGTCCCGACGAATATGTGATCTATAGCGCGCATTGGGACCATCTCGGGCGATGCGATGCCGCGCCCGATGGCGACGACATCTGCAACGGCGCGATCGACAACGGCACCGGCGTTGCGGCGTTGATGGCGCTGGCCGAGGCGCATGAGAAAGCCGGGCCCGCCGACCGTTCGATCATCTTCCTCGCCGTGACCGCCGAGGAATCAGGCCTGCTCGGCTCCAAATATTACGCCGAGCATCCGATCTACCCGCTCGCCAAGACGGTTGGCGGCGTCAACATGGACGCGCTCAGCATGGCCGGCCCGACCAAGGATGTCGTTATCACCGGCGCCGGCAAGTCCGAGCTGGACGATTTCGTCAAGCGGGCAGTCGCCGCGCAAGGACGCGTCATCGTGCCCGAACCGACGCCGGAGCGAGGGTCCTACTTCCGTTCGGATCACTTCAGCTTCGCGCGCCTCGGCGTACCGATGGCCGACGTGTCGAGCGGGGTCGACCTCGTCAACGGCGGCGTGACGGCCGGAATGGCGGCGCAGGAGGATTATGTCGCGCACCGCTACCATGGTCCGAAGGACGAATATGATCCGAGCTGGGACTGGGCCGGTGCCGTCCAGGATATCGGCCTGTTCTATGCGGTCGGCCGCGATTTGGCGGAAAGCGATAGCTGGCCCAACTGGGCACCGGCCGCCGAATTCCGGGCGATCCGCGACAAGTCACGCGCCGGCCAGTAACCCGTGGCGTTCCGACAGCCGCCCGAATGGGCGAAGCACGAATGGGTCTGGATCGGCTTCCCAAGCCATGCCGATCTCTGGGTGGAGGATCTCGAGCCTGCCCGGGCCGAAGTGGCGTCATTTGCCGAAGCCGTGCATGCCGGCGGCAACGGCGAGGAGGTTCGGCTCGTCGCAGCTGACGGTGAAGCAGCCGCGGCGGCGCGCCGCATGGTACAGGCGGGAATTAAAGTCATCGAGCAGCCGTTCGGTGACATCTGGCTGCGTGACACTGGCCCGATCATCCTGAGCGACCACGCGCGACGTTCGGCGGTCAGCTTCAGGTTCAACGGCTGGGGCGGAAAATATGAGCTGGAGGGCGACGACAGCATTGGACTGCGGCTGGCCAATGGTGCGGGGCTCGAGGCGCGGCGCTGCGACTGGATATTGGAAGGCGGCGCGGTCGACGTGGACGGGACCGGGATCCTCGTGACGACCGAGCAATGCCTGCTCAACCCCAATCGCAATGGCGGGATGAGCAAGGCTGACACTGAGGCAGCGCTGCGGAGCGATTTGGGCATCGACCGAATCCTCTGGTTCGGAGAAGGTCTGCTCAACGACCACACCGACGGCCATGTCGATAATCTGGCCCGTTTCGTGGGTGAAGGAAGGCTCGCTTTGCCCTCGTCCGCCGGCGACGACGATCCGAACGCAGATGTCTACGCGGACGCCAGGGCGCGCGCCGAGGCGTTCGGCCTCCAAGTCGTTGCCCTGCCCTCGCCGGGCCGCGTGCTGCGCGATGGCGAGATCGTGCCGGCTTCCTATATGAATTTCTACATCGGCAATGCGGCGGTGGTCGTGCCGCTCTATGGCGCGGCCAATGACGATGATGCGGTTGCTGCGATTGGCGCGCTCTTTCCGGACCGCAGCACAGTAGGTATTCGTGCCGATCACATATTGACGGGCGGGGGAAGCTTTCATTGCATCAGCCAACAGGTACCGTTCTAGGCCGACAGTCGGAGTTGAATGATGAGCCAATTGACCGTCGCCGCTTTGCAGCTGGCCTTCACCGACGATATCGAGGCGAATATCGCGGCAGTCTCCGAACTCGTCCGTGAGGCCGCCGGCAAGGGTGCCAAAGTCGTGCTGCCGCCCGAGCTGTTCGAAGGGCTGTATTTCTGCCGGACCGAGGATGAAGGCAACTTCGTCCAGGCGCGGCCGACCCGTCTCCACCCGGCCGTCCTGGCGATGCAGAAGCTCGCGGCCGAGCTGAACATCTTCATTCCGACCAGCTTCTTCGAGGCCGACGGTCCGCACTATTACAACAGCCTCGCGATGATCGACGACGCGGGCAAGATCATGGGCGTCTATCGCAAAAGCCATATTCCCGACGGTCCTGGGTATGAGGAGAAATTCTATTTCAGGCCCGGCAATACCGGCTTCAAGGTGTGGGAGACCGGAGGCCCGACGATCGGCGTCGGCATCTGCTGGGACCAATGGTATCCCGAGACAGCGCGATCGATGATGCTGATGGGCGCGGAAATTCTATTCTACCCGACCGCGATCGGCAGCGAACCGCACGATCCGGATCTCGACACCAGCCGCCTTTGGCGCCGGGCCATGGTCGGCCACGCGGTGTCCAACGTCGTGCCGGTCGTCGCCGCCAACCGTATCGGCGCCGAGAACGGCCAGAAATTCTACGGCCACAGCTTCATTTGCGACGAGCGTGGCGACCTACTCGCCGAGTTCGGCGCGACCGAAACGGGCGTCCTCGTCGCAACGCTCGATCTCGACCGGGTCAAACGCCACCGCGCCGCCTTCGGTTTCTTCCGCGACCGCCGTCCCGAGCTTTACGGCCGGATCGTCGAGGACATCTGATCGCGCACCGCAAGCGCGCGCTCGAAGACCTGCTCGAACATCGGCTGCGTAAGCCGGTTGGTATTCTGGTTGTAGCGCGAACAATGGTAGCTATCGATCAGGATCCGGCCGTCGGGCAGCCGATGCTCGGCAAGATGCCCGAAGCGATATTCTGACAGTTTGCCGCCCGCGGTTCGCACCGCCGATCCATGCGCGATCTGGCCGAGCGCGACCATGATGCGCGCTTTAGGCAATGCGTCGATCGACTTCGCATAGAAAGGCCGGCACGCGGCAATTTCGTCGGGAAGCGGCTTGTTGGCGGGCGGCAGGCAGCGCACCGAATTGACGATCACCGCGCCCGTCAGCGTCAGGCCATCGTCGATACGCTCGTCATAGACACCTTGCGCCAATCCATATTTGGCCAGCGTCCGGTACAGCAGCAGGCCCGCGAAATCACCGGTGAACGGGCGGCCGGTGCGGTTCGCACCATGCTTCCCGGGTGCGAGCCCGACGATCGCCAGCCAGGCGTCGGGATCGCCGAATGCACGCACCGGCGCGTTCCACCAGTCGGGAAATTCTTTGCGAAGTTCCTCCCGAAAAGCGACGAGGCGCGGACAGATCGGGCAATCGCGCGACGGCTCGGCGACCGGGACCGGACTGGGTGGAACAAGGCTGGAAGCAGGCATAAGCATCGTCTAGTCGCGAGGCGATGGCCACGACAAGCTATGCGATCGCTTTGGGGTCGAACCGGCGCAGCCGCCACGGCAGTCCCAGGCAGACCCTCGCCGCAGCAGCCGCTGTTCTGGCCGCGCTGGGTACGGTCGAGCGGCTCTCGACCATTCGCGCCACGCCAGCCCTAGGCCCCGCTGGACGGAGCTTCGCCAACGCGGTCCTGATCCTCTCTACCGACAAAGAGCCCCCCGCCCTCCTTACCGCGCTGAAGGCGCTCGAACGACAGTTCGGACGCCGCAACAGCCGCCGCTGGGGACCGCGTGTGCTGGATCTCGACATCGTAATGTGGAGCGAGGGTTGCTGGTCGGCCGATGGCCTGACCATACCGCACCGGGAAATGCGCGAGCGCGCGTTCGTGCTCGATCCATTGGCCGACGTGGCGCCGTCGTGGCGTGATCCGATCACCGGTGCGACCGTCCGCCAGTTGCGCGCCCGTCAGCGCGCACGCGCGCCGGTTGACCCCCGCCCCAACCACCCGTAGGTGCGGCCATGGTCGGGCCCATAGCTCAGTTGGTAGAGCAACTGACTTTTAATCAGTAGGTCGCTGGTTCGAATCCAGCTGGGCTCACCAACTTTCGGTCACTTTGCAGAAATCCGGCTGACTGATGGAAATGCGCGTGTTTGAATCGCGCAACAAACTTCGCTTGACAGCTTATACTCTACCTAATAGCTAGGGTTTACCCGCGCGGAACGACATGGTCAGGAGTCGGCGCAAATTCAGGGGGTCTGGCCCGCGGATTTTGACAGGGATGCAGCTTGCTCCGCGTTCGATAAAGCTAAAGCGCGCGACGCCCGGGCGACAACGCCACGTGCCGTGTTCCCCCCAAGAGGAAGGAACAGAATTTGCAGACCAATTCAGGCTGACGGTCAGCATCTGACCGCCGAAACAATCACCGGAATCTGAGCCAACGTAGCTGACTCGTCAAACCTCGTAGCAGGTTGCGAGCACACTGAGTGGCCAACCACGAACAATCGCCTGGTCGCGTGCCGGGGCGACGCCTTGCGCCCGTCCGCGAGCTCTCCGCTCGCGGCGACGAGTTTGCGCGTCTCTGCCGAAGCGATCGGTACAGGGAGCATTTTGTCATGTTTCGCCCAACAGCCCGTGGACGGGTAATTCTTGCGGCAAGTTCCAGCCTGCTTGCGCTGCTTTCCACACCCGCTTTCGCCGAAGAAGCGACAGCAGACATTGAGACGGCGTCGGTCGACGAGGTCGACGACACGGAGATTCTCGTCACCGCCCGCCGCCGCGAGGAACGCGCCCAGGACGTGCCGATCGCACTGACCGCCGTCTCGGGCGATACGCTCGAACGCACCGGCGCGATCAACATCACGCAGATCGCCCAGCTCACGCCGACGCTGGTGATCCGCAACAACAATGCGCGCAACACGTTTGCGAATATCCGCGGCCTCGGTTCGAACTCCGATCAGAACGACGGCCTCGAAATCGGCGTCGGGTTCTACATCGACGACGTCTATTACGGGCGCATCGGTGCATCGCAGTTCGACTTCATCGATCTCGATCGCGTGGAAGTACTGCGCGGGCCACAGGGCACATTGTTCGGCAAGAACACGACCGCCGGCGCAATCAACATAACGACGCGCGGACCGTCCTTCGAGACAGCCTTCACCGGCGAGGCGAGCCTGGGCGACGGCGGTTATCATCAAGTGCGCGGCTCACTGACGGGCCCGCTGGTTAAGGATTTCGCGGCCTATCGAATCACCGTCTCGGACACGCATCGCGACGGCACCTTGTTCAACATTTTCAACGGCAAGAAAATCAATAACTATGACAATTTCTCGGTGCGGGGACAGCTCCTGCTGACGCCCACGCCGAACCTAACCATCCGCATCATCGGCGATTATTCGAAACAGGTTGCTTATTCGCGCATCGCCAGCGTCGTCGGCCTGTTCACAAATTATGCCAATGGCGCGACCCTGGCTAACAACTGGCTCGATCGCGCGACGCGCGGGGGATATGTGCCCCGCTTCGACATCGACGACCCGTTCGCCCGCGTCGTCGACGTCAACGGCCCGGTCCAGGCCAATATGAAGGGCTATGGCGTTTCCGGGAAAATCAGCTGGGATCTCGGCCCCGTCGCGCTGACATCGATCACGGCCTGGCGCGGATGGGACTGGCTGCCCGACAACGACAGCGACAGCACGCCGCTGCTTGTCACGTTGCACAGCGGCACCGACAACCACCAGCGCCAATTCAGCCAGGAATTCCGCCTGGCCTCTAGCGGCGAGCGCAAGATCGACTATGTCGCCGGCCTTTATTATTTCTGGCAGAACGTCAACGCACTGGGCCACTATCAGCAAGGCCCGGACTCGGCAGTCTGGAACAATCCCAACGCAAACCGGGCGCTGGCGAATTACGCCCTGACGGGGTTCCTGTCCTATTCGATCATCGAACCGGTCACGAAGAGCTACGCCGCCTTTGGCCAGGCAACCTGGCACGCGACCGAGGCACTTAACGTGACTGCCGGCCTGCGCTTCACGCATGAGGACAAGACCGGGCTGTTCGATCAATATACCGCAGCCGGCAACGATCTGTCGGTGCTGAGCCCTGCGGACCGTGCTACCGCGCAAGCGCTACGGGACGCGATCTATCCTGAAAAGCGCTACACCACCGGACTGAAGGACGATGCGCTCACCGGGCAGATCACGATTTCCTACAAGGTGGCACCGGAGGTCCTGACCTATGCGACCTATTCGCGCGGCAGCAAATCGGGTGGGCTGAGCCTCGGCGACCTTCCGGCCGGAGTTTCTCCGGTCGTTAAGCCCGAGAAAGTCGATGCCTGGGAGATCGGCGTAAAGAGCCAGTTCCTCGATCGGAAAGTGACGCTGAATGCGGCTGCCTATTGGACCGAGGTCAAGGATTATCAGGCCGGCATCACCGAGCAGATCGGAACCACGAGTTCCTCCATCCGGTATATTTCGAACATTCCAGGTGTACGGTCGCGCGGCGTCGAGGTCGATCTGGCGGTTGCACCGACGCGCTGGATCCGTTTCACCGCATCGGGCTCTTATAATGAAGCAGTCTACAAGGATTATAAGAATGCGCAGGTAGCGCCGGAGAATCGCAACCTCACGCAGATCCAGGATCTGTCCGGCGTCCAGCTCGCGAATGCTCCGAAATTCATCTACAGCCTGGCAGCGGATCTGGTCCAACCAGTCACGCTGTTGACGCCGGACGACCAGGTCTATGTCCGTCTCGATTATTATCATCGTTCGTCGAACGACACGAGCGGCAGCAATTCAATCTATACCCACATCCCCGGATACGGCCTTGCCAATGCGCGCATCGGGCTGCGTTTCCAGGACGAAAGATACGACCTCGCCGCCTGGGTCACCAACCTGTTCAACAAGAAATATTTCGAAGCGCTCGGTGCGTCGAACCAAGGCCTGATCACTGGCGCCCTCGGCAACGAGCGCGCCTTCGGTGGCACGCTGCGCGTCCGGTTCTAAATCACTGATTCTGGAGAAAAATCCGATGAAAAAGTCCGCTGTCATTCGCAGTTTCAGAGCCGGCGTCCTGCTCTTGCCGCTGCTTGCGCTTGCGCCCCCTGCATTGGCCGCGCCGGTATTGCAGAAGCTCGACGGAATCACCCATGGCCCGCAGCTCGGCAACGTCGGCACGACATCGATCCGGGTGTGGGCGCGCACGCGCAGACCTGCAACGTTCCGGGTCGTCTATTCCACCCAGCCCGACCTTTCCGACGCCACGCAGTCGGCGCCGGTAACGACAAGCTGGGAGCACGATGCGACCGGCTGGGCCGACCTCACCGGCCTCAAGCCTGGAACCAAATATTATTATGCGCTGGAACTCGACGGCAAGCTTGCCGACACCCGGGTCAACGGCAAGATCAACAGTTTCCTGACCCTGCCGGACGCTGCCGCTTATGTTGATCCGAAGGTCAACCCAAAGGGGGTATTCAATTTCGCGTTCGAGATCGGCACCGGCAACAATCAGGGCAACACCGCGCTCCCTCCGACCTATCAGCGGATGCTCGAAAATCTCAAGGACAAGATCTACTTCCAGATCCAGAATGGCGACTGGCTCTATGAAAAGGGTCGTGACCAGACCGAGGCGCAGTGGGCGCATGCGAACGGAGTTACCACCCTGCCCCGCGTTGCGACCCTGGCACGCGGCATCGCCGGGGTCTGGAACAACTACAAGCTCTATCTCGACGGGTCCGAAGCGCTTGCCAATTTCTATCGCGAAGTGCCGCTGTTCGTTACGCTGGACGATCATGAAATCCTGAACGACGTCGTCGGATCGGGCGAGACCGGGCTTCGAGTCGACGCACGCGGCAAGCCGTGGCAAACCAATCTCGATCGCGACGATCTTCAGCATGACGTCGAACGCGCGGTATTTCGCGGACCCGCGCTTGCCGCCTGGCGTGACTATGTCGGCTGGAGCAATCCCGAGATCGCAGCCGACAGCGCCGCGCGCTTCGGCAAGGCGAAAGTCATCGCAGGCAGCAATATCCTAACCGATCCGGATGCCGACTTCACGACACTCGACCCGACCAAAACCGGCAACCTTCACGTCCTGTGGGGCTTCGGCAACACCGGCGTCTACCGGATCGCGAAGGTGCTGGATCGCACCAGGATCCAGATCGAGCCAGCGCTGACCGTGTCGGAGTCGGTGCGGTACAGCATCGGCGCAAGCGTCTATTCGAAATTCCGCGTCTCGAACGCCGACTTTTTCGTCCTCGACACGCGGTCCAACCGGACATTGCACAACAAGGCCAACCTCGCGGATCCCAAGACGAGCATGCTCGGTGCGACGCAGAAGAAATGGCTGTTCGACGGCCTGAAAAACAGCGACGCCGATTTCATCTTCGTGATTTCCTCGGTCAATCTCGCGGTGCCGCATGACAATGGCGCCTGGTATGGCCACGGCTCCGGAGGGAATGCCAAGGATGATGGCTGGACCGCGCAACTCCATGAACGCGCGGAGCTGCTCAAGATAGCGGAGTCGTTGCACAAGCCGGTGTTCTTCATGACCGGCGACCTGCACAAGTCGTTCGTCGCCCGCATCGCACCGGGCGTTTACGACGTCGCCACCGGTCCGCACACCAGCAGTAATCACCGCATCGGCGACGCCGGTGGGGCGCCGCCGTCGGGCTGGTACAAGTCCGGCGATCGCCTTGTGAACATCCTCTGGGCCAGCAACCAGTATCGCAACGACAGCGGCGGTTCGAGCGGCAAGGCGCGCGGCAAGGGCTGGCCGATCTACTCGGTCGTCCGGATCAACAACGCCTTCAATATTCCCGACACCGCTGGCAAGGACCAATGGGAAGCCTATCCCGAGCCGCAGGTCATCTTCGAGTTCCACGATGGCTACACGGGCGACCTCGTCTTCGCCCATTCCGTCTCCACCTCCGAAGCCAAGCCCGAAGCGACGCCGGTCCCGGCCGCTGTCGTCAAGGCGCTTGGCGCCATCACGGAATGATGGCCATGACCGATGTTCTCGATGCTCCCGCCGGATCGGCGCAGCGGAGTTTGCGCGCCGCGACCAGGCGCCCGTTTCCGCGCACGCCGACCGGTGCCGAGCGGGTCGGTCACGACCTCTGGCTGTCGTGCGGCCTGTTTGCAGCGGCGCTGGTCTACGCAACGATGCGCTATAATGTCTTCAAGGGAGTGCCTTGGCCCGACTGGCCAGCCTATACATTCAACAAGGCGCTTGCGGTGGCCTCGCTGCTCATCATCGTCATCGCGGTGCTCCGACTGGCGTCACGGCGGGGACGCACGCAGGTGCTGCTCGCTTCAGCGGGCCTGCTTGCCCTCGCGCACAGCCTGCTTTCCTTCGCGCTGTTCAACCCGACCTATTTCCCACGGCTTTTCGAGAGCGGGAAGCTGACCTTCGCCGGCGGCCTCTCGATGACCCTGGGAGCGATCGTGATGGCGGTCATGGAATTGGGCGCACGGCGCGGTGGGGCGTGGCGACCGTCGGTGCGCCGCCCGGCGCTCGCGTTCGGAGCGTTCGTGGGCGGCGTACACGCCGCTTTGCCCGCCGCCGCGACCTGGATCGACGTTGCCGGTTGGCCGGGCGGCTTGCCACCGATCACGCTGATTTCCTTTTTGGCAGGCACGGTAGCCCTGGTCGCGCTGTGGCCGCCGGAGCGGGCAACCATATCCGACCCATCCCCCAAAAGATGAGGTTTCTGATGGACGACAGACGGCAGCGTCTTCGCGGTGCAACAGCGCTTGGGCTTGGCGACATGCCCATTCGCCGCTCGCGCAACAGGGTCATTGGGCGCCAGATCGCTGCCCTGCGTAAAGACCGTTTCGCGTCGGTGCCGCTGGCGATCGCCCGAGCCGATCGAGGCAATCGCCATCCTTCAGCCGCTCGAAACCTTCGCCATTGAGCGGCGCGCTGAGATTTGGCATAATGTCTAGCTGTGGACTAGACATTATGCCAAATCTCAGCGAAAAGAGAGAATCGCAGTAACGAGCTGATTGCAAACAAGGACGATCAGTGAATAAACCCGTCACCATACCCGAGGCGCCCGGCGCAGATGCCCGGCGCGCGCAAGCGTTGACCGAGATCGGCCAGGCGCTCGACAATCTCCGCTTTGGTACGATCATTCTGACCGTCCACGATTCTAAAGTCGTACAGCTCGAAGTGACGGAAAAGAAGCGATTTGGGAGTCGGTGAGCGCATCATCAGTCGCTCAAATCCGCTTCGATCTGCGTTGATTGGTCAGATCACACTGCTTTGCGCCGCAGCTTTCCGAACAAGTCCCTCGTGCCGCGACGGACGAGGACGAAGAACAGCGGGATATAGAAGACAGCAAGGATCGTCGCGGTGAGCATGCCGCCGATCACCGAAGTCCCGATCGCGATGCGGCTGTTCGCGCCGGCGCCGGTCGCCAGCGCGAGCGGAAGCACGCCGAAGATGAACGCGGCGCTGGTCATTATGATCGGGCGGAGGCGGATGCGGGCCGCCTCGACCGCGGCGTCGATAACCCGCATGCCATGCTTTTCGGCACGTTCGGCGAACTCGATCATCAAAATCGCATTCTTCGCCGCGAGGCCCATCGTCGTCAGCAGTCCGATCTGCAGGTAGACGTCATTCTCGAGGCCGCGAAGCGTGACGGCGAAGACCGCCCCGACCAGACCGAGCGGAATGATCAGCAGCACCGCAAACGGGATTGACCAGCTTTCGTACAGCGCCGCAAGGCACAGGAAGACGACGATCAGCGAGATCAAATAGAGAATCGGCGCCTGCCCGCTGGTCAGCCGTTCCTGATAGGACAGGCCGGACCAGGCGACGCTGGTACCGGGAATCTCGGCGGCGAGATCCTCCATCCGCTTCATCGCGGCGCCCGAGCTTTCGCCCGAGGCAGGCTGGCCCTGGATCTCGAACGAAGGAACGCCCTGGAATCGCGACATCGTCGTCGGCGTCGTTTCCCAGGCCGTGCGCGCGAATGCCGAAAATGGCGCCATCTGGCCGTCGCTGCCGCGCACGAACCAGCTGTTGATGTCTTCGGGCTTGGAGCGATATGGCGCATCGCCTTGGACATAGACGCGCTTGACGCGGCCGCGATCGATGAAGTCGTTCACGTAGCGCCCGCCCCACGCCGTCGAGAGCGTGCTGTTGACGTCGGCCTGGCTGATTCCAAGCGTGAACAGCTTAGCCTGATCGACGTTCACCTTCAGCGTCGGATTGTCGGGCAATTCGGTGAGACGGACCGCCGACAGTTTCGGGTCGGCGTTCGCGGCGGCGAGAAGCCGTTCACGCGCCGCGGCGAAAGCTTCCGCCGAAAGGCCGCCGCTGTTCTGCAGCTGCATGGTGAACCCCGACGATTGGCCCAGGCCTCGGATCGGCGGCGGCACCAAAGCGAAAACCTGGGCGTCGCGGAACTTGCGGAATGATTTGCCCGCACGCTCGATGATCGCATCCGCGCCATCCTTCGCGCTCGTCCGTTCCGACCAGTCGGTGAAATTGATGAAAGCGTTACCGGTGTTCTGACCGCTGGCGCCGCGGCCGCCGCCGCCCGCGACACTGAACATCGTACGAACATTTTTCGGTTCCTTCTCGCGGAAATAGCGTTCGATCGCTTCCTGCACGTCAACCGTTCTTCCCCGGGTCGCACCGGCCGGCAGCCGGAACTGAACCGAAGCCGAGCCCTGATCCTCGGTCGGCAGGAAGCTGGTCGGCAAGCGGAAGAACAGGATTATAAGGATGGCGCAGACACCGGCGTAGATCAGCAGCAGCAGCCACTTGCGCGCGACCGCGATGGAGACGGACCGGCTGTATCGCTCGCTCTGGCGTGTGAAGGCCGCGTTGAAGCGCTCGCCGATCGAGGCGAAGAGCCGCCCGATCCTCGCGGCGGAGCCGCTCCCCCGCTCGCTGGAAGAAGCCTTCCTCGGCTGGAGCAGTGTTGCGGTCAGCGCTGGGCTGAGGATCAAAGCGACGAGCACCGAGAGCACCATCGCCGACACGATCGTCACCGAGAACTGTCGGTAGATCACCCCCGTCGAACCGCCGAAGAATGCCATCGGCAGGAACACCGCCGAGAGCACGAGCGCAATCGCGACCAGCGCGACCTGGATCTGCTCCATCGAAAGGATCGTCGCCTCGCGCGGCGTCATGTCGGGATTCTCATCGAGCAGGCGCTCGACATTTTCGACGACGACGATGGCATCGTCGACCAGCAGGCCGATCGCGAGCACAAGGCCGAACAATGTCAGCGTGTTGATAGAGAAACCGAGCGCGTAGAAGATCGCGAACGTGCCCAGCAGCACGACCGGAACCGCTATCGCCGGTATCAGCGTCGCGCGCCAACTCTGCAGAAAGAGGAACATCACGATCACGACGAGGATGATCGCCTCGGCCAGCGTCTTCACCACTTCCTCGATCGAAAGCTTGATGAAGTCGGTCGTGTCGTTCGCATAAGCATATTTGAAGCCGGGCGGAAAGGACCGCGACATGTCCACGACCTCTGCCTTGACCGCCTCTGCAGTCTTCAGCGCATCGGCGCCGGGCGCCAGCGATACCGCGATGCCGGCTCCGGGATGACCGTTGAGCCGGCTCACCGCATTATAGTTCTCGGCGCCGATCTCGACACGCGCAACGTCGCCGAGCCGGACCGCCGCGCCGCTGGCTCCGCCCTTGAGGATGATGTCGCGAAACTGTTCGGCCGTCTGGAGCCGCGACTGCGCGGTCACCGTCGCGTTGAGCATCTGTTCGGGCGGCTGGGGCTGCGCCCCGAGCTCGCCGGCGGCAACCTCGGTATTCTGTGCCTGGATCGCCGCGACGACGTCGCCCGGGATCAGTGCGTAGCTCGTCAGCTTGTTCGGATCGAGCCAGATCCGCATCGCATGCGGCGCACCAAACACGTCGGTTTCACCGACGCCGGGAATCCGCGCGATCGAATCCTGCATGTTCGATGTCAGCCAGTCGGAGATATCCTGGTTCGTGTATCGATCGGTCTCATCGTAGATGCCGACGAGCAGCAAGGTATCGGGGTTGGACTTGGTGACGCGCAGGCCCTGCTGCTGCACCTGCTGCGGCAAGCGCGACAGCGCGGGTTGAAGCTGGTTCTGGACCTGGACCTGGGCGATATCCGGATCGGTCCCCTTTTCGAACGTTGCGGAGATCGACGCAACACCGCGCGATGTCGATGAGGAGCTGAAATAAAGCAGGCCGTCGATCCCGGTGAGCTGTTGCTCGAGGATCTGTGTGACGCTGTTCTGGACAGTTTCCGCGGACGCGCCCGGGTAGCTGGCGCGGACATTGATCTGCGGCGGTGCGACATCGGGATATTGCTCGATCGCGAGCGCGCGGATCGCACCAAGCCCGGCAAGCATGACGATGATCGCGATGACCCAGGCGAAGATCGGGCGGTCGATGAAAATCCGTGACATATTCTATCGATCGCCCGCCCTAAAGGGATGCTGGTCGTCGTTTGAGCGCAAAGCGGACAAGCGAATCCGCCATATGAAATTTCCCTTCGGACTGGAGCGGGCGCCTGCTTTAACCTGCTCTGAACGCGCGGTGCCAGCTTCGACATCGGCGCACTGGCCTTACAGGATGCCTAGCCCTATAATGAAGGCCTCACGCTCCCGCTGGCACGCCGAGGTATTCGGATTGACGGTCCCTCGATGCCCAGGTGGAGATACGGAGCCGGGCCTTCGAGCGAACCCGAGGTCGGTTTCCGCTATCGACCGCTGGGAGAATGAAGGCGGCAAAATCTCGACGCGGGGCCCCGCCAAGCTTACCAACCTGATCATCAAGGACGATCGACATGGCCAAAGGGCAAAAGAAATCGAACAAGGAAATCCGCAAGCCTAAAGCGGCTCCCGAAAAAAAGACCAACGCTTCAAAGCCAAGCCTGAAGGGCCTTGTCGGAAAGGACGGCTAGGGTCTCATCAGTATGACGGTGTGACCGAGGATTGAAGCTTTCTTAAATCATCTTCGGTTACAGACGCGCGCATGTCTCGGTTTGGATCAGCCGCGCCGACAAGGCGCTTGTATCGTGCATCCTGGTGGAGAAAGACGGCACGCCGCCGCGTGGGGCGGACGGAGGGCGTTGAGACATGGGCCGCTCAGCCAGTCCTGACTTGTCATCGAATACCGGGGTAAGCGCCGAGCGGCATTTCGGCCTCGACTGGTTGCGCATCGGCGCGTTCGGCCTGCTGATCTTTTATCATATCGGCATGTTCTTCGCGCCCGGTGACTGGCCGGTGAAGGTGCCGAATCCGATCGAAGCCGTGTCCTGGCCGATGCTTGCGATCCAGCCCTGGCGAATGCCGCTGCTGTTCATGGTGTCGGGTTATGCCTCGCACATACTGATGCGCAAAAGCGGCGGCACTGCGCCATTCCTCAGCGCGCGAACCCACCGGTTGATGGTCCCATTCCTCTTCGGCATGATGTTCATCGTACCGCCGCAAGCCTGGATCGCGCTCGTCGGGCATCATCGCTATTCCCAAAGTTTCTCATACTTCGTGACGAACGACTGGCTTCGCTTCGGTCCGGTCAATGGCGTTGTCATGCCCGACGTGGAGCATCTCTGGTTCCTCCCCTATCTGTGGGCCTATACTGTCGCGTTGTCGGCCGCGATCCTGATTGCTCCTGAGGCCCTCCAGGTGCGCATGCACCAGCTTCTCGACTGGCTCGGGCGTGAAAGACGTTTGCTCTGGGCTCCGCTGGCGCCGCTCATGGTTGTCCGGGTCGCGTTGCTCTTCACGGTTCCCGAAAGGCATGGATTGCTGCACGACTGGGTCAGCGACGCGCTCTATGTTCCCGCCTTCCTGCTCGGCTTTGCGCTCGCGGGCAGGCCCACTCTATGGGAATCCGTAATGCGCTGCCGGAAGGTTGCCGCGATGCTGGCGATCCTCGCCTATCTGGTCATTCTCGCCGTCGAACTTCGTTTTCCGGACGGCGCCATCGCCCGCCCGCATCTGGTCCAGGCACTCCAGCGCGAGGCGATGGTAGTGATGGCGTGGAGCATGATCGTGGTGCTTCTCGGCATCGCACATCGCCACCTTAACCGCGACCACCCGAGCCGGCGTTGGCTGGGCGATGCAGTGTTCAGTTTCTATCTCGTCCACCAGACGATCATCGTCGTCGCTGGGTGGTGGATCAGGGATGCCGGCCTTTCGCCGGCTGCCATGTTCCTAATCCTGACGCTGACCACGTTCGGCGGATGCTGGCTGTTCTACGCACTGGGACGCCGCATCGGTCCGCTGAGACCGTTCATAGGCCTTCCGCCAACAAGAACCCAACCTGCCCCTTGTTCACCATCCCGGCGCGAACGCACGACTTAGCCGATCGCATGGCCTCCGGAAGTCAGGCTTGCATGGGATGCATCGCACAGATCTTGTTTCCGGCGGGATCGCGAAGATAGGCGAGGTAGAATTTCATTTCGCCAAAATTGCGAACGCCAGGCGGATCTTCGCAGGTCTCGCCGCCATTGGACACCCCTGCGGAGTGAAAGGCCTCGACCTGCTCCGGCGAGGCAGCCGCGAACCCGACCGTGCCCCCGTTGGCATGGGTCGCCTCTTCACCATTGAGCGGCTTTCGGACCGCGAAAAGGGCCCCGCTGGACGAATTGTACATCACCCGGCCTTCGAACTCCGCACCCGGCGGCGTGCCGAGCGCGCCGAGCGTGGCATCGTAGAATTTCTTGGAAGCATCGAGGTCGTTGCTGCCAAGCACGACATGGGTGAACATGAATCATCTCCCGTGGATATGACGCGATAGTGCGGCTTTTGCCGCAGGGCTGCTGCATAGGCCGCGGTCATTTCATGTTCAATATCATCGCGCCGCTCCCGCCCCCGCACAGAAGCATTATGTATCAACCCTTTGCCGCGCTACCATCGCCGATCAGACGCGACCGGCGACCGGCACGAGGGCGCCATGGATCGCGGATGCGGCGCCGGAGCCAAGGAAGCAGATGACGTCGGCCAGTTCCCGGCCCGAAACCCATTTCGCAAAGTCCGCGTCCGGCATGTCGCGGCGGTTCGCGGGCGTGTCGATAGTGCTTGGAAGCACGCAGTTCACGTTGATGCCCTTGTCGCGCAATTCGGCGGACATGCTCTCGGTGAGCCGCATCACCATGCTCTTGGCCGCGGTGTAGGCACTCATCTGCCCCTGCCCTTTCAGCGCGGACAAGGCGCCCACCGTAACAATCGACCCACTGCCGCGCGCGATCATCCTGGGAATGATGACGCGCGCCATGTTGAGCAAGGTCGTAACGTTGACGGATATCATCGACGCGAGATTCTCGTCGCTCAGCTCGTGGACCGCCGGCCCCATGTCGAAGCCGCCGGCAAGGTGGACCAAAGTATCGACGTCCGGAACGTCGGCCAGCGCCGAAGCCACCGAGCGCTGATCGAGCAGGTCCATGACGCGCCATTGCTCTGCATCGGCCCCCGCCGGCATGCTGAGATCGACGAGCGAGAGCGTGGCGCCGAGTTCGCGGGCGCGCTGGCTTACGGCCGAACCAAGTCCGCCCGCCGCGCCTGTGATGAGCAGGTGTCGGCCGTTCAGATCAGCCATGCCATCTCTCCATAGCGGCTGCGGGATTCATCATTGTCGATCAGCCTCTTATCGGCGCATCCGCGCGACACCCCATGCCGCTTTGCCGAAGCCGTCGGCACGTCTACCGCATTTTCTTCAGATATCGGATGATCAATGCCCGCTTCTTCGGGTCCGGCTGGCGATAATTCATGGTGGTGCCGGGCCGCGCCACCTGGGCGTTCGTAATCAAAGCATCGAGCGCGGCTTGATCCCATTTCCAGCCGCCCTTCGCAAACAGGCCCGAGTAGCGAAAGCCAGACGCCTTGCCTGCCGGGCGTCCATAGACGCCAAAGAGATTGGTACCAATGCGGGGACTCGCCCCCCTTGTCCGCAGTGTGACAGATACCGCAGTTGGTCGTGAACTGCATCTTCGCAGCGTCGACCTGCGCATCAGCCGGAGAAAAGCCGAGCGCGATGCTCGTCAGGAGCACAGCCGGGATCACCAGGGTTCTGACAAGACGCGACGCTCTGTTCATGACGATCCTTCACCGAATACTGGCCGGACGACCATGTACGGGTCAACACCCCATCGGGCCTGAATGCAGTCTTAAGTGGCGAGCCCGGACTGCATCTCGACGGCGCTGTAGAAAAATGGCGCCACCCGGACAATCATCGATGTGAACGCGAAGATGCAATTCGCTCGCTTTCCTGACGCTACCTGGCGTGCCCGGTTGCGGCAGTCCCGGAGCTAAGCGGCAATTCGGTTCGGTACACGACCAGTCGCAATGCGAAGCTCGACTGTATCTTGGCGACGCCCGGCACCTTGGTCAGCCGCGAGCGCAGGAAGCTCTCATAATCGGCAAGGCTGCGGACGATGACTCGCATCTGATAGTCGGCCTCACCCGACATCAGATAGCATTCCATCACCTCGGGCCATTCGGCGACAGCGGCTTCGAAGCGGCTTAGCGAGGCATCCTCCTGCACGCTCAGCGAAACCCGGATGAAAACGGTCACCTCGAGGCCGAGGCTCGACTGGTCGACCAGCGCGACATAGCGTTCGATGATCCGTTCGTCCTCGAGCCGCTTGACCCGCCGCAGGCAGGGACTTGGCGACAATCCGACCCGCTCCGCGAGTTCGAGATTGGTCAGGCGTCCTTCATTCTGCAGGTGATGGAGAATTCTTTGGTCAATCGCATCGAGCGTTAGCGGACTTGGTTGCGGCATTTTTGACCTCTGATTACAGCTCTCACCGCCATTATGTGCGTCTTATCGCGGGAAATCGAGGGAAAAAGCAATGCAGTACCCGCAGTCCTCGCATATAATGGCGCGGCCGGTATCGCCCAGATGGGGAAATGGCCGAGCATAGGAGGGGTCTAGTGACCATCGAGGTTCCCACAGCGTCATTTTCCGCAAGAAGCATCGACGGTCGGCCGACAGCCGATCTGCAAGCTCTCTCGCTGCTCGACGATCGCCTTCGCTGGCTATCTGCCTGGACAATCCATAATGCGAATAACCTTCGCGAAAATGTCGATGGCCTCAAGGTCGGCGGCCACCAGGCATCATGCGCTTCGATTACCGCGATCATGTCTGCGCTCTATTTCCATGCGCTCGGACCCAACGACAAGGTTGCGGTCAAGCCGCACGCCGGGCCGGTGCTGCACGCGGCGCATTATCTGCATGGCTCGCAGACGCTTGAGCAGCTCCAGAACTTTCGCGGTTTCGGCGGAATGCAAAGCTATCCGAGCCGGACCAAGGACCAGATCAACGTCGATTTCTCGACTGGATCGGTCGGCCTTGGCGTTGCGATCACCGCCTTTGCCAGCCTGGTGCAGGATTATCTCATCGCGCACCGGCTGATGGATCCGGCCAAGGCGGGCCGGATGGTCGCATTGATGGGCGATGCCGAGCTCGACGAAGGCAATATCTATGAGTGCCTGATCGAAGCGGCCAAGCACAATATCCGCAATTGCTGGTGGATCGTCGATTACAATCGTCAGTCGCTCGACGCGACGACCTCCGATCGCATGTTCAGCCGGTTCGACGAAATCTTCGCAAGCTGCGGCTGGCGCGTCGTCACGCTTAAATATGGCAAGGCACAGTTGGCGGCATTTGCGGAACCCGGCGGCGAGGCGTTGCGCGAGTGGATCGATACGACCCGCAACGCGGATTATGCCGCACTGACCTATCTCGGCGGCGGCGCGTGGCGCGAGCGGCTCGAGAAAGACCTCGGAAAGAAGATCGCGCCGATTCTCAAGGCGCGCAGCGACGACGAACTCGCGCGCCTGATGACGAGCCTAGGCGGCCATGACATCGAAACCCTCACCGAGGCATTCGATGCGGCACAGGACGATGTACCGACCTTGTTCATCGCTTACACCATCAAAGGCTACGGCCTGCCGTTTGCCGGCCACAAGGACAATCATGCCGGGCTGATGAATCCCGGGCAGGTCGAGCGCCTGCGCGAGTCGCTGAATATCGCCGAAGGTCAGGAATGGGAGCCTTGGGCAGGTCTCGGCGACAATAGCCTTGCCGCAGTCAAGGCGGCTGTCGAGAACAGCCCGATCGCGCGGGAGAAGCGCGCGCGCAACTGGACGCAGATCGAGGTGCCTTCGATTCCGGCGCCGACCGGAGAGGAACAATCGACCCAGGCGGCCTTCGGGCGCATCCTGCTCGATCTTGCCCGGGGCGGCGGGCCGCTCGCCGACCGCATCGTCACGACTTCACCCGACGTCACCGTTTCGACCAACCTTGGTCCCTGGGTGAACCAGCGCGGACTTTTCCACCGCGAACAGCTCGCCGACGTCTTTGCCTCGGCGAAGATTCCGTCGCCGCAAAAGTGGAGCGGCCATGCGGCCGGCCAGCACGTCGAGCTCGGCATTGCCGAAAACAACCTCTTCCTGGTGCTTGCGGCCTTTGGCCTGGCCGGAGATATTTTCGGCGAACGGCTGTTCCCGATCGGCACCGTCTATGACCCGTTCATCGCGCGCGGCCTCGATGCGCTCAACTATGCCTGCTACCAGGATGCCCGCTTCATGCTGGTCGCGACTCCGGCCGGCGTGACGCTCGGGCCGGAAGGCGGCGCGCACCAATCGATCAACCCGCCATTGATCGCGCTCGGCCAGCCGGGTCTTCGTCACTATGAACCGGCGTTTGCCGACGAACTGGCGCTGCTGATGGAAGAAAGCTTCCGCTGCATGCAGCGCGAGGATGGCGAGAGCGTCTATTTCCGCCTCACGACACGCTCGATCAAACAGATCGCGCGCGACGGCGACGATTGGCGGGAGGATGCGATTGCCGGCGCCTATTGGCTTCGGAGGCCAGCCGACGGCGCCGAAGCGGCGATAATCTATTCGGGCGCGATCGCACCTGAGGCACTGTCGGCATGGGAGGCGTTACGGGAGGATGTACCCGGGCTGGGACTGCTGGCAGTCACCTCGCCCGACTTGCTCCACCGCGGCTGGAGCAAGCAGCAAAGCGGACGTTGGTCGGGTGGCGCGCAACCGTCGCATATCGAGCAATTGCTTCATCCGCTGTCCGAGCGCGCCGGCCTCGTCACCATAATCGATGGCGCTCCCGCGGCGCTGAGCTGGATTGGCGGCGTGTGCGGGCACCGTGTAAGTCCGCTGGGTGTCGACCGGTTCGGACAAACCGGCAATCTGAACGATCTCTACCGCTATTATCGACTCGATGTTGATGCCATGGTGGAAGCTGCTGCCGAGCTGTTCCTGAAAGGTTGAGCATGCCCATTGAAGTAAAAATGCCTGCTTTGTCGCCGACGATGGAGGAAGGTACCCTCGCCAAATGGCTGGTGAAGGAAGGCGACAAGATCTCCGCAGGCGATCTGCTCGCCGAGATCGAAACCGACAAGGCGACCATGGAGTTCGAGTCGGCCGACGAGGGCCGGGTCGCTAAGTTGCTGGTTGCCGAGGGCAGCGACGAAGTGAAGGTCGGCACGGTGATCGCGCTGATCGCCGGCGAAGATGAGGAGGTGGCGGCTGGCGATGCGCCGCCGCCCGCACCCAAGGCAAAAAGGCCCGACGCCGCGCCCGAAGCGAAGAAGGCCGAGCCCGCGCCGGCACCTGTCGAAGCTCCACCCGCTGCCACCGCGCCGCCAAAGGCGGCGCCGCCCCCCGCCGCTGCCGCAGTCTCTGTCGAGCGACCGCGCGCCGACACTGAGGACCGGCTCAAGGCAAGCCCACTGGCACGGCGGCTGGCCGAGCAGAAGGGCGTCGATCTGGCCGCAATCAACGGGTCCGGTCCGTCAGGTCGAATCGTCAAGGCCGATGTGGATGCGGCCTCGGGAGCCGCGCCGCGTGCACCGACATCCGCACCAGCTCCGTCCGCTCCGGCAGCGGCAGCCGCGGCCGGGCACGGTTTCGCGCCGCCCGCCGAAACTCCGCATGAAACCGTCAAGCTGTCGAACATACGCAAGGTGATTGCGCGCCGTCTCACCGAGGCAAAGCAGACCATCCCGCACATCTACCTGACGGTCGACATCCAGCTCGATGCCCTGCTGGCAATGCGCGGCCAGCTCAATGCTGGCCTTGAGGCGCGCGGAATAAAGCTGTCGGTCAACGACCTGCTGATCAAGGCGCTGGGCGCGGCGCTGATCGAGGTACCGCAGTGCAACGTGCAGTTCGCCGGCGACCAGCTGATCAAATACAGCCGTGCCGACATATCGGTCGCCGTGTCGATCCCCGGCGGCCTGATCACGCCGATCATCACCGATGCCGCCGGCAGAAGCCTGTCGTCGATCGCGACCGCGATGAAGGAACTCGCCGAACGGGCGCGCGCGGGCAAGCTCGAGCCGCACGAATATCAGGGCGGGACGGCCTCGATCTCCAACATGGGCATGTATGGCATCAAGCAGTTCGACGCGGTCATCAATCCGCCGCAGGCGATGATCATGGCGGTCGGCTCCGGCGAGAAACGCGCCGCCGTCGTCAACGACAGCCTGCAGATTGCCACGATGATGAGCGCAACGGGAAGCTTCGACCATCGCGCCATCGATGGGGCCGATGGCGCGCTGCTGATGACAACGTTCAAAAGGCTCGTCGAGAACCCGATCACCATGCTTGCGTGACGGGTCAGGCGGCCGAAGGCCTCCTGCGCTGCAGCGAGGCACGGCTGCAATGGGCGACGAGTTCGCCATGCTGGTTGTAGGCGCGATGCGCGAAGGTCACGATCCCCTGATCGGGGCGTGACTTGCTTTCGCGTATCGCGATGACCTCGGTCTCGATTCGCAGCGTATCGCCATGGAATACCGGCTTGGGAAAGCGCACTTCGTCCCAGCCCAGGTTCGCGACAGCCGTTCCCAATGTCGTATCGCCGACTGAGATTCCGACCATCAGGCCAAGCGTGAACACCGAGTTGACGATGCGCTGGCCGAACTGAGTGCCGCGCATATACTCCTCGTCGAGGTGAAGCAGCGCCGGATTGTGCGTCATCGCGCTGAACATCACGTTGTCGGTCTCGGTGACCGTGCGGCTGATCGCGTGCCGGAATATCTGTCCTACCTCGAACTCTTCAAACCACAATCCAGCCATCGAAACTGCCCTGCCCTATTTTCCCGATCGCCTTCCTCGCCTCTCATTGCGCCACGAGCAAGCGCGCACTTCACTCAGCACATTGCTCGCTGGCTAGCAGGCCGCCGTGCCGTTACCTCAGATGCGTACCGAATCGGATTCGCCGGAAGGCGAGGAGAAACGCATGCACTATAATATATTGGGTAATACGGGCTTGTTCGTGTCGGAGCTTTGCTTCGGCGCGATGACGTTCGGAGGTCAGGGCGAGATCTGGCAGCATGTTGGAGCGCTGGACCAGCAGCAGGGCGGAAATCTTGTGCGCAAGGCATATGACGCCGGCATCAATTTCTTCGACACTGCCGATGTCTATTCGAACGGCATTTCCGAGCAGATCGTCGGGCAAGCCCTGCGCGACCTCGGCGTGGCACGCGACAAATATGTCATCGCCACGAAGGTCCACGGACCGATGGGCGAAGGGCCGAACGAACGGGGCTGCTCGCGCTACCACATATTGAGCGCAGCCGAGGCAAGCCTCAAGCGCCTCAAGCTGGACCATATCGACCTCTACCAGATCCATGCCTTCGATCCCCACGTGCCTATCGAGGAACAGATCGAGGCGCTTGATATGCTCGTCCGGAATGGCAGCGTCCGCTACATCGGAATATCCAACTGGGCCGCGTGGCAGATCATGAAAGGGCTCGGCATCTCGGAGCGCCTTGGGCTCGCCAGATTCGCATCGCTGCAAGCTTATTATACGATCGCCGGCCGTGACCTCGAGCGCGAAATCGTCCCCATGCTGCAATCGGAAGGCGTGGGCCTGCTCGTCTGGAGTCCACTGGCGGGGGGCCTGCTTAGCGGGAAATATAAGAGCGACCCGTCCACCCAGGGTCGCCGGTCAGGCTTCGATTTCCCGCCGGTCGATCGGCCTCGTCTCGACGCAGTTATCGACGCGATGCGTCCGATCGCGGAAGACCACGGCGTTTCGGTGGCGCAGATCGCGCTCGCATGGTTGCTGCACCAGAAGGTCGTGACAAGCGTCATTATCGGAGCGCGCCGTGAAGATCAGCTGTTGGACAATATCGCTTCGGTCGACGTACGCCTGTCGGCCGACGAACTCGAGGCGCTCGGCAAGGTCAGTATGCTGCCGGCCGAATATCCGGGCTGGATGCTCGAATTCCAGAACAACCTTCGGTCGAATAGCCAGCTGAGCCGCCACTCGGGCTGACGCTGTGGCGGCTCGGCGATTTCGCCGACGGAACAATTTGCCTCGGCCCACGTCGTGCCGATACCTATGTTGCCTGCCATCCTTGCGAGAACAAAGCGATAGATGAAGGCTGCCCGACTTCGCTTCTGGATCGGCATCGCGCTGATGACCGCGCTGTGGCTGCTCGCGCTCGTTGCCGGGGGGCGGGAATCGTCTTTCGACAATGCGCTGTACGAACTGCTTCATGTCGAAGGGGGCACCACCCTCGCCCGCAACTCGATCCTGTTCACGCAGATCGGAAGCGGACTTTTCCTCCTTCCGCTGGCCCTCGCGGCAACCGTCTATCTGGTCTTCCGCAGGAAGCGCAGAGCGGCGGCTTTCCTGCTGATAACGATCGCCGGGCGTTTCCTGGTCGAGCTGCAAAAGGTGATCATCTATCGTCCGCGACCGGACGTTTCGCCGCACCTGGTGTCGGCCCACAGCTATGCCTTCCCCAGCGGGCATGCTGCAAACAGCATGATCACCTTTCTGGCGATCGCGTGGCTCCTCCCGGTACGTCCGCGCAACCGTGCGATCGCCGTCGGCATCGCGATTGCGCTTTCGCTGCAAATCGGGTTGAGTCGCGTCATGCTGGGAGTCCATTGGCCGAGCGACGTCGTCGGTGGGTGGGCGTTCGGAGTCCTTTGGGTGATGACGTGCATGCGGCTCACGCGTGCGCGCCCCGACGTCGAGTTCGCCTCAACCTAAACTGATCAGCGTTTCCTGAAGATGAGGGTCAGATTGTTCGCAGGCATTTCGACCATCCTGTCGAACACGAAACCCCGGACGTCCGCTTCCGCGCGGAGGTCTTCGACGAAACGAAGCCCCCACGACGGGTCACGGGCACGAAGCGACTCGTCGAATGCCTCGTTGCTGGGCGCGGTCGGCACATCACGGCGGCGATAGGGTCCGTACAGGACAAGCGGACCGCTATCGGGCAACAGCCGGGCCGCGCCGTTGAGCAGTCCGAGCGTCGCCATCCACGGGCTGATGTGGACCATGTTGATGCAGAGGATCGCATCCGCCCGGCCGACCGGCCACTCGTCCCATTGGGCATCGAGCTCCAGCGGCGGACAAAGGTTTGGAAGCCCGCTGTCGATTTCCCAGGCCACGATGGACTGCAATGCGCCCGGATCAGGATCGCTCGGCTGCCAGGCGAGATGCGGAAACAGGCTGGCGAAGAACATGGCATGCTCGCCGGTCCCGCTGGCAATTTCAAGCACAGTACCGCTGGCCGGGAGTGTTTCCCTCAGGACCGCCGCGATCGGTTCGCGGTTACGCGAGACGGCCGGCGCGCTCCGCTTCATTCCGCAGCTTCGGCTTCATCGGGCTCCGCATAGACGATCACCGGCTGCCGTGCCGCCAGCGTCTCGTCGAGCCGCCGCCGCGGCGCGAACACAGGCGCAGCCTTCAAGGCCTCGTCGCCAGCCTTCGCCCGCCGGGCGACGCTTCGGACGGCGTCTATGAACTGGTCGAGCGACGCCTTGCTCTCGGTCTCGGTCGGCTCGACAAGCATCGCACCATGGACGACCAGCGGGAAATACATGGTCATCGGGTGGAAGCCCTCGTCGATCAGGCCCTTGGCAAGGTCGAGGGTCGTCAGCCCGCCGGCAAAGCCCTTATCGCTGAACAACGCCTCGTGCATGCAGGGGCCGCTCTGGCCGAACGGGGCATCGAGAAGATCGTCGAGCCTGCGCAGAATGTAATTCGCGTTGAGCACGGCATCGCCGGACACCTGGTGCAGCCCGTCCGCGCCATGGCTTAATATATAGGTCAGTGCCCGGGTGAACATGCCCATCTGGCCGTGGAAAGCTGCCATGCGCCCAAAGCTGGACCCATGCTCGTCGCGAACGCTCTCTTCCTCGACAAGAACATAGGAATCGCCGTCCTTCTCGACAAAGGGCAGCGGAGCGAACGGCGCCAGCGCGGCGGAGAATACTACCGGGCCCGACCCGGGTCCGCCGCCGCCATGGGGCGTTGAAAACGTCTTGTGCAGATTGATGTGCATCGCATCGACGCCAAGGTCGCCTGGCCGTACCCGGCCGACGATCGCGTTGAAGTTCGCTCCGTCGCAATAGACCAAACCGCCCGCCGCGTGGACCGCATCGCTGATCGCGATCATGTCGGGCTCGAACAGACCGCAGGTATTCGGATTGGTGATCATCAGCGCAGCGACGTCAGGGCCGAGCCGCGCCTTGAGCGCCGCGAGATCGACGCGTCCACGCGCGTCGGCCGGAATATTCTCGACCCGATAGCCGACGAAGGCTGCGGTGGCGGGATTGGTGCCATGGGCGCTTTCCGGAACGAGCACGACCTCGCGCGCGTCACCGCGCGCCTCCAGCGCGGCGCGGATCGCCAGCAGGCCGCACAATTCGCCATGCGCGCCGGCCTTGGGACTCATCGCAATGCCCTGCATTCCGGTCAGCGCGAGCAGCCATTCGCCAAGCTTTGCGATCACGGCGAGCGCGCCCTGGATCGTATCGATGGGCTGGAGCGGGTGCAGGTCGGCAAATCCGGACAGGCGTGCAATCCGCTCGTTGAGCCTCGGATTATGCTTCATGGTGCACGAACCCAGCGGGAACAGGCCGAGGTCGATCGCATAGTTCTGACGGCTGAGCCGCGTATAGTGGCGGATCGCCTGCGGCTCTGACAGCCCGGGCAGGCCGATCGGCCGGTTGCGTTCAAGCCCGCCTAGGCGACTGACGACATTTTTCGGCGGAGCATCGAAATCCACGCCGGTAAGGTCGGTGTTTCCGACCTCGAACAGCAATGGCTCCTCGAGCATCAGCGCGCGATTGCCGGTCGATGTCGGCGGTACCATGGCTGCCACTATTTCGGGACGGGTGGGCCTTCCTTCCTGGTTCATGCCAGCGCCTCCTCAAGTGCTTCAGCCAGCCGTTCGACATCTTCGTCGGTTGCGGTTTCGGTGACGGCGACCACAAGGCCGTTCCGAAGTCCTTCGAGATTGGGATAGAGCCTGCCGGTCGAGACCCCCGCAAGCACTCCTTGCGAGGCGAGCGCGCGGACCACGGGCCGCGACTCTTTGGACAGCTTCAGCGTAAACTCGTTGAAGAAGGCACCATTCGCGACCGAAACACCCGGCACCTTGTCCAGCCTTTCGGCCGCGGCCACCGCCTTGGCATGATTGAGCGCGGCAAGCTGGCGCAGCCCCTTTTCGCCGAGCAGTGTCATGTGGATCGTGAAGGCCAGCGCGCACAGGCCACTGTTGGTACAGATGTTGGACGTCGCTTTCTCGCGGCGGATATGTTGCTCGCGTGTCGACAATGTCAGCACGAACCCGCGCCGGCCGTCGGCATCAAGCGTCTCGCCGGCAAGTCGGCCCGGCATCTGGCGAACGAACTTCTGGCGTGTCGCGAACAAGCCGACATAGGGACCGCCGAAGTTCAGGCCGACGCCGATCGACTGGCCCTCGCCTACGACCATATCCGCGCCCATTTCGCCCGGAGAGCGGATCAGCCCCAGCGCCACCGGCTCCGTGACGACCACGATCAGCAACGCGCCGTGCGCATGCGCGCGTTCCGCCAGCGCGGACAGATCGCCGACATGGCCGAAGACATTCGGATATTGGACGACGACAGCGCTTGTCTCGTCATCGATTCCAGCGATCAGGCTTTCGATATCGTCACCAGGACTCTGGTCGGTGAGTTCGGGCTGTCCGGCGACAATCCGGTCGCCGGTGAAGCGGGCCATGGTGTGGATGACCGACAGATAATGCGGATGAACCCCAGCCGAGACGAAGGTCTTGCTGCGGCGGCTGATCCGCCTCGCCATCGCGACCGCCTCCCAGCAGGCAGTCGATCCGTCATACATCGAGGCATTCGCAACCTCGCAGCCGAACAGCCGCGCGACCTGGGTCTGGAATTCGAACAGGACCTGCAGCGTGCCCTGCGCGATCTCCGGCTGATAGGGCGTGTAGCTGGTCAGGAATTCGCCGCGCTGTATCAGATGGTCGACGCTCGCCGGTATATGATGGCGATAGGCGCCGCAGCCGAGGAAGAAGGGCGCGTCGCCGGCAGCGAGATTTTGACGCGCGAGCGCCTGCATCTGCCTTTCGACGGAGAGTTCGCTGGCGTGGTCGGGAAGGCCCTCGATCTTGCCCGGGAGCCGCGCGCTGGCCGGCACGTCGACGAACAGAGCGTCGACCGACGCAGCCCCGATCGCTGACAGCATTTCGCGTCGATCGCCTTCGGACAATGGCAGATAGCGCACTGGATTCTCCTCAAGCCGGTTTGCGCATCGAAAATCGAAGACGCACATAGTCTGCGAACCAGCTGCCGTCGGGACGCTGCAGCATGGGGGCGAGCCGCCGTTCGATCGCGGCGGCCACATCATCGTGGACGTCGTCTGGGACGCCCGCGACGTCGAGCCAGCCCGAACGAAACGTCTTGACCCAAGTGGCGACGCCCTTGCGCAGCTCGGTGTCGCGGCGAAAGACGTGGGCGTCGATGTCTGCAAAGCCGGCAGCACGATAGATTGCCGTGAATTCCTCCATCGTCGGATAGAATTGCGGATCGTCGGCCGGGAGCTTGTAACCGCGCTCGATCAGCTCGGCGCGGATTGCGGCACGCAGCATCCCGACATTACCATGGCCGCCCATCTCGCCCACGAAACGGCCGCCCGGCCTCAGCGCGCGAAAGACGCCAGCCGCCACCCCTGCAGCATCGAGCATCCAGTGCAGCGCCGCATTGGAAAAGGCGGCATCGAACTCGGCGTCAAAGGCAAGCGTCTGGCCGTCGCCGACACGGACATCCAGGCCGCGCGCTTTGGCCGCAGCGATCATGTCTTCGGACGCGTCGATGCCGACCACTGTCGCACCGGCATCGGCAATCCTTGCGGTCAGCAAGCCATCGCCGCAGCCAAGGTCGAGGATCCGCTCGCCCGGCTGCGGATCGAGCAGCGCGAGCACGGGCGCGCCAAGCTCCGGAACGAACGAGGCGTTGGACACATAGTCGGACGCCGACCAAGCCGAGGCTTTGTTGCTGCTCACAGGCTGTCGACAAGCTCCTGATACTGGTCGGGGCTCATCAGCCCGCTCAGCTCGTGATTGTCGGATATCTGCAGCTTGAAGAACCAGCCTTCGCCCTGGGCATCGCGATTCACCAGCTCCGGGTCATCGGCGAGCGCCTCGTTGACCGCGACCACCTCACCGCTCACCGGCGCATAGACGTCCGACGCTGCCTTGACCGATTCGACGACGGCGGCCTCGCCTTCCTTGCGCAGGGTCTTGCCGATCGCCGGAAGCTCAACGAACACCACGTCGCCCAGCTGCTGCTGCGCGTGATCGGTGATTCCGACCGTCGCGGTGTCGCCCTCGACACTGATCCACTCATGTTCCTTGGTGAAATATAGGCTCATTTGCTGCTGTCCTTGCGGTGATAGCGGTGGGGAACGAAAGGCATCGGAACAACCCGCGCCTCGAAAATCTTGTCGCGCTGCGAGAGGCGGATGTCGGTGCCTGCTGCCGACCAGGCGAGCGGCACATAGGCCATCGCGATCGGTGCCTCGAGGCTCGGCGAAAATCCGCCGCTGGTGACCTGCCCGATCCGCGCGCCATCGGCATCGACCACGATCGCGCCTTCGCGAACCGGCTGCCGGCCTGCAATCGCCACGCCAACGCGGCGGATTGCCGGGCCGTTCTCCAGCTCCTTGCTGATGCGCTCATATCCCGGGAAGCCACCATCGGCGCGGCGGCGCGGCGCGATCGCGAACTCCAGCCCCGCCTCGACCGGGGAAACGCTATCGTCGAGGTCGTGCCCATAGAGCGGCAAGCCGGCCTCCAGCCGGAGCGAATCGCGCGCGCCCAGCCCGGCCGGCTTCACTTCGGGCTGTTCGAGCAGCAGGTCGGCAACCGCCTCGGCATCGCGGCCAAGCACCGATATCTCGAAACCATCCTCCCCGGTGTAGCCGGAGCGGCTGATCCAGGCGCGCTTGCCGCCGATCGAAAATCCATCGCCCGACATGAAGCGGAGCTCCGCGACTCCCGGCGCGACACGTTCGAGCGCGTCGACCGCCTTCGGACCCTGCAGCGCAAGCAGCGCCTGCTCCTTCATATGATCGATGATCGCATCGGGCAGCGCCTTGGTGAGATGAGCGATATCGCTCGCCTTGGTGGCACCGTTGACGACGAGCTGGAAGCGTTCGCCCATGCGCGTCGCTATGAGATCGTCGATGATCCCGCCATGTTCGTTGAGCAGCAGCGTGTAGCGAAGCCGCGCATCCTTGAGCATCCACAGATCGCCGGGCATCAGCGTCTCGAGCGCCCGCCCGGTGTCGGCCGCGCTGATGAACAACTGGCCCATGTGGCTGACGTCGAACAGGCTGGCCGATTCGCGCGTCCAGCGATGTTCGGCCATGATGCCTTCGAACTGCACCGGCATCGCATAACCGGCGAATTCGACCATGCGGCCGCCGTGCGCGCGGTGCCAGCCATCCAGCGGCAGGGACAATATGGATTCGCTCATGCCAGTCTCCAGAGACATCGGACCGCAACCCCTCCCGGAGTGACGAGATTATCCAATGCCCCCTCTGTCACTGGACCTGAGAGCTTTCACTGCCACTCGGCAGCTTACCCCTTCGGTGGGACGCGCTTCGGACTGGCCGCCTCGCGATCCGCTTTCCAGAGTGTCATTGCCCGCGCGGTCCCGTGCACCTGAGAGATTCCGGGGCGGTTGCTCCTTCGGTGGCGAAAAGCCGAAGCTTCCCGCGCTCTCCCGCGCGGCCAGCCGTTGGCAAACCAACGGTGACGGGGCGACTCTGACCGTGCCACACCCGCGAGTCAATCGGCGGAGGACGTGAATTCGTCCGAGCTACTGCGCTTTCTGTCGAGGCACGCGGAACGTCAGCGCGTGGCGTTATACGCCAGCTGATCTGGAGTCAGCTGAAAGCCCACAAGCAGTTCGAAGCTCGCCCTTTGCACAGCGGCGCGGACCTTGGGGTCCGCCATCGGATCGAGCGCCGCATCCGCTTCGCCGGCCTTGCGCCTGCGCGTTATCTCGTTGCGAATCTCCGGCGGAAGGGTTGCCGCCGAACGCAGGATCTGCGCGGTCGCGGAACCGGTCGTGCTCGCACGGACCTGCCCATCCTCGAAATGAAGCGCTACGCGGCCGACACTCTTGGACACGACATTCGTGCCGGACTGGACGACGGTGGCGAAATACGGGACGACGATGTCGCGCGCACCGCGCCCGTCGCGCCGCAACCCCTGAACTTCGAAGGTCGCGGTGGCGCTGATATTGGGGTCGGCCTCGGTGCAGGTGCTGCGCACGTTCGTCATGTTCGCGACGACATCGATCGCGCTCGAATCACGGCTGGCGGGCGGATCGAACAATGTGATGTCACCCGTCGATGCGGGAATCGCTACCGCTGGACACGATGAACGGACCACGGTCACGCCCTCGGCCGTCAGCTCCCCCTCGTGGCTGCAGGCGAGCAACAATAAGGGAAACAGCGGAACGAGGGCCGACTTGGCTTTGATCACGGGCATCTGTCCTTGCAACAGGGACTGCTAACTCAGGCTGTTCCGGCGCACTTCGGCATCGGACGCGGGATCATAGGTAGCGGCCTGCCCTGCTGCAAGCCGTGAACGGGCCGGTCGGCCTGGTCCATCCGGTGGACCTTGCGACCCGATTCCCCTAAACGGCCGCGATGCCAACGGCCAAACCGCATCTCACCTTGCTGATCGCTGCGCCGCGCGGCTTTTGCGCCGGAGTCGACCGGGCAATCCGCATCGTCGAACTCGCGATCGACCGTTACGGGCCGCCGGTCTATGTCCGTCACGAGATCGTCCACAACAAGTTCGTGGTCGACGATCTGAAGGCGCGCGGCGCAATCTTCGTTCAGGAGCTCGACGAAGTCCCGGACGGAGTCCCCGTCGTCTTCTCGGCGCATGGCGTCCCCAAAGCGGTTCCCGCCAAGGCCGAGGAGCGGGGCCTTTCCTATCTCGACGCGACCTGCCCATTGGTGTCCAAGGTGCATCGCCAGGCGGAACGCCACGTCGAACATGATCGCCATATCCTGTTCGTCGGCCATGCCGGCCACCCCGAAGTGATCGGGACGTTCGGGCAGGTCCCCGAAGGGAGCATGACGCTCGTCGAGACCGCGGCGCAGGCCCAAGCGGTGACTCCGCCGCCTGGCGCTGCGCTCGCCTATCTTACGCAGACAACCTTGTCGGTCGACGATACTGCGGAAATCATCGGCATCCTCGAACGCCGCTTCCCGACCATCCGCGGTCCGCACGGCGAAGACATTTGCTACGCGACATCGAATCGCCAGGCCGCGGTGAAAAGCATCGCGAGGCGCTGCGATGCCGTGCTGGTCATTGGCGCCTCGAACAGCTCGAATTCGCTGCGGCTCGTCGAAGTGGCCGAGCGCGAAGGAATAAAGGCCCGGCTGGTCAGCCGGGCGAGCGAAATCACGCTCGACTGGCTTGCCGGCGTATCGACCCTGGGTCTCACGGCAGGCGCATCTGCGCCCGAAGTGCTGGTCCGCGAAGTCGTGGACTGGCTGGCAAATCATTTCGACGTCCACGAAGAGGCCGTCGACGGAGTCGAGGAACGAATGGTCTTCAAGCTCCCTCGCGGGCTAGAGGCGGCCTGAACCGCACCGCATGAACAAGGTCGAGATTTTCACCGACGGCGCGTGCAAAGGCAATCCCGGCCCCGGCGGCTGGGGTGCGATCATACGCTCCGGAAAGATCGAGAAGGAACTGTCGGGAGGCGAAGCGCTCACCACCAACAACCGCATGGAGCTGCTCGCGGCGATTCGCGCCCTTGAGGCCCTCAAGCGCCCCTGCGAGGTGGATCTCACGACCGACAGCAATTACGTCCGCGACGGGATAACCAAGTGGATCCACAACTGGCAGAAGAACGGCTGGCGCACCGCCGACCGCAAGCCGGTGAAGAATGCCGACCTTTGGCAGGAGTTGGTCACGGCTTCCGCCCCGCATAGCATCGAATGGCATTGGGTACGCGGCCATGCCGGCCACCCGGAAAATGAGCGCGCCGATCAGCTCGCCTGCGATGCCGCGCTTCAGTTCATGAATCGCCGGGCAGAATAGATCGCCGCTTCGATTCCGGCCACCATGGGATCCGGAGCCATTCCGAGCAGCATCGACGCGGCGAGTTTTGCAGCAGCGGGCGCAGTCTGGATCCCGAAGCCGCCCTGCCCCGCGCACCAGAAAAATCCTTCGACCGCGTCCGCAAAGCCGTAGACCGGCAGCCGGTCGGGCGCGAAGCTGCGCAGCCCCGCCCAGCTATGTTCGACCCGCTCGACCGTCCAGTCGACGACATGCTGCAATCGGTCGATCGCCTCGGCAATGTCGAGCTCCTCGGGCCTGACATCGCAGGCTGGAGAGGCAGTCTCGTCATGCGGGCTGAGCCACAATCGCCCGGCCTCCGGCTTGAAATAGAAAAGTCCGCCGACATCCAGGACGAGCGGGAGATCCGCGGCGGCGGGCGGATCGACGCGCAATTGCGCTATCGTCCGCCGGAGCGGCGAAATTCCGAGCGGCGTCACACCAGCCACAGCGGCAACCTCGTCCGCCCAGGCGCCGGCGGCGTTGACGATTATCTCTGCTTCGACCTCCCCCGCGGCGATGTGGATTCGCCACCGACCCGCATCGCGCGTTAGCGCCCGAACGCGCGCATCGGTGAGCACCGTCGTTCCGAACGTGCGCGCGGACTTGAGATAGGCCGCGTGCAGCGCCGCCACATCGATATCGCTGCAGTTCGGCTCCAGCAGGCCGGCGATCCATTCGGCCCTCAACCCTGCTATTCGCTGCTGGAGAGCCTGCCGTTCGAGCCACTCCAAAGTCACGCCTTGCGCCAGAAAGACGTCCTGCTGGGCACGCAGCATTTCAAGCCCATCCTCGCGGGCGATGGTGAGGGCACCGCGCGGGCTGAGGAACGAGCGATCATGGAAATCGGGCGGAGGCTTGGCGAGAAAATGCCCGGACGCCTTCGTCAATGGCTGGATGGCAGGCCCGCCATAGGTCTCGGACCAGAATGCGGCCGATCGGCCAGTCGAATGATAGCCCGGCTGAGCCTCCGCCTCGATCAAGATGACCGAGCGATGCGGCGCAATTTCAGCCGCCAGGCTGGCCCCAGCCATTCCCGCCCCGATAATGGCGACATCCGCGCGGTTCGTCATTTGCCCAATCCGATATCGGCCAAGATCATGATATCATTATATTTAATGTCTTGGCCGGGCGAAGATCGGTTAACCCCGATTAATTTCATTGGTCATGGTTACGGTTTTGAAAGGGACGGCGTCTAGAGCCGTAAACCATGTCGGGGGTTTTGACACAAATTCTGATGGGCATTCTTGCCTTGATGGTCTTGGCCGCAGCGGTCTGGGACATCAGGACGCGAACGATTCCCAACAGCCTCAACGCGGCAATCGCTGCGCTTGCGGTTCCATTCTGGTTGGCATCCGGGCTCGATTTCTGGCCCGATATCGCAATCCACATCGGCATCGGCGCTGCAGTCCTCGGCCTGTTCGCGATTGCGTTCGCCATGGGCGCGATGGGCGGCGGCGACGTCAAGTTCGTTGCCGCCATCGCACTCTGGCTTCGGCCCGATGCGGTGTTGCTGCTTTTGGTCATAATGTCGCTGGCCGGCGGAGCGCTGACGCTCTTCATGCTTGCGCGGCATCGTCTCGCCAAGGCCGATCATAAACTCGAGATTCCTTATGGGGTTGCGATAGCAGTCGGCGGAATTTGGCTGATTGCCGAACGTTTTCTTAACCAATTTGCGTGATGAATAGGCTCGGGTTTCACTCGGGCCCAGCAGGAGGCGACTGGCGTCATGGATGTTAAAAAGATCGTGCTGCTGATCGGCGCGCTAATAGTAGCGGCGGTCACAGCCATAATGGCCAAGAACATGTTTACCGGTGCCGGTGCACCGCAAGCCTCGGCCTCGGCCGTGGCTGCGCCGCAGCCCGGGACGGAAGTTCTGGTGGCAACACGTCCACTGCCGATCGGCACGCTGATCGATGCTGAGTCCGTGAAATACCAGATGTGGCCGGAAGGACTTGTCCAGCCCGCCTATTTCATCAAGGGCGAAGCCGGTGTGGATCCTTCCACGTTGATCGGCACCGTCGTCCGCAACGAAATTTCGGCCGGTCAGCCGCTCACTCAGGGCGCGCTCATCAAGCCGGGTGACCGCGGCTTCCTCGCTGCAGCACTCGGCCCGGGCATGCGTGCCGTAACGGTTCCGGTCAACGCGGTCGGCAGCGTCGCCGGCTTCATCTTCCCCGGCGACCGCGTCGATCTTCTGCTGACGCAGGATGTGGCGGGCGGCGGCGAAGGCCAGCCGCTCAAGGTTTCGGAGACGATCATTCGCAATCTGCGCGTGCTTGCCACCGACCAGAGGGTCACGGCCAACAACGAAGAAGGCAAGCCCGTCGTGCTCAACATGTCGATGGTGACCTTGGAGGCAACTCCGAAAATCGCCGAGAAGATCGCGGTTGCGCAGACGCTTGGATCGCTGTCGATGTCGCTTCGTTCGATCGCCGACAATACGGCGGAACTCGAGCAGGCGATCGCTTCGGGCGACGTCAAGATGCCGGCTGGCGCCGATGCGGCCACCGAGCGGAAGATGATCCTCGAAATCGCCGGCAAACCTATCGACACCACCCCCACCTACACCGTGGGCGGCGACGTCTCGCGCTTCCGGCGCAAATCCGTACCCTCAAAGCCGATCACTGCTGATCCGGCCGGCCAGACTGGCCCAGGGGTAAAGATTGCGCGCGGCAGCTCTGTCATCTTCGTTCCGCTGGGAGCCAAGTAACATGAATAAGCTCAGCATAATCAACCGCGGTCTTGGGACGGCCATCGCCGCCGCTCTCGCCACGGCCGCAATCTCGGCGGCTCCCGGCACGGCCCGCGCCGCGGCACCGGCGGTGAAGCCCACCAATGACATCGTTGTCGGGGTCGGCACCGGCCGCATGGTCCGGATCAACATCCCGATGACCGATCTGTTCGTTGCGGATCAGAACATCGCGGATGTCCAGGTTCGCTCGCAGAACCAGCTGTACATCTTCGGCAAGGGCGCCGGCGAAACGACCATCTACGCCACCAACAAGGCCGGCAAGGTCGTCTATTCGGCAAATGTCCACGTCGGGTCCAACATCGACTCGGTCGGGCACCTGCTGCGCACGGCAATGCCCGAGGCGAATATCTCGGCTACCCCTATGAACGGCGTGGTGCTGCTTACCGGCACGGTCAGGTCACCGGAAGATATCGAGGAAGCCTCGCGTATCGTCCAGGCCTATGTCGGCGACGGAACCAAGATCATCAGCCGCCTGAAGACAGCGACGCCGCAGACGGTCATGCTGCGGGTCCGGTTCGCCGAAGTCAGCCGCTCGCTTGGCAAGGACATCGGCTTCAACTTCCTGACCCGCGACAAGGGCAGCGGCATGCTGTTTGGCCTGTTCAAGGGTTCGCCGGGAACGATCACCGATGTGGTCAAGCCAGTGTTCGATTCCAACGGGCTTGAGGTGATCAATCCCCTGACTGGCAGTCAGCTTCAGCAGGAGGTCACTAAATATACTTTCACGACCGATCCTCTGAAGTATAGCCTCGGGATCGCCGGCCGCGCTTTTGGCGCAGACATCCTCGCCAACTTGGAACTAGCCGAAGCTGATGGCCGTGCGTCTATCCTTGCCGAGCCGACCCTTACGGCATTGTCGGGGGAGACCGCCAGCTTCCTGGCCGGCGGCGAGTTCCCGATCCCGCTTTCGCAATCGCTTGGAGCGGTGAGCGTCGAATATAAGCAATATGGCGTCGGCCTGGCTTTCACGCCGACCGTACTCGACGATGGCCGCATTTCGATGCGTGTCCGTCCCGAAGTATCCGAATTGTCGGATCAGGGATCGGTCCGCATGAACGGCTTCGTCGTGCCTGCGCTGACCACCCGTCGGGCGGAAACGACCGTCGAGCTTGGGTCGGGCCAGAGCTTCGTAATTGGCGGCCTGCTTCGCAACAGCAGCAACAACTCGGTTGATAAAGCCCCGTGGCTTGGCGATCTGCCGATCCTCGGCAACCTGTTCCGTTCGAACAGCTTCCGGCGTTCGGAGACCGAGCTGGTTATCGTTGTCACGCCATATCTGGTGAAGCCGGTGTCCGACAGCGAGATCGCACTGCCGACCGACGGTTTCCGCACCGGCAGTGACGCTCACCGGATCATTCTCGATCGCAGTAGCGACAGCAAGAGCGGCGAGATCCGGCCTGGCCCGGTCGTCGTTCCGGCAAGCTCCGCCGGTCCCGATGTCGGACCGTCGGCGCGATCGACACCGATACCGGTCAGGCCCGCGCGTGGCTCCGACAGGGGCTCGGTGCAGGCAGCCAACACGACGTCGGCAACGCCCGGCTTCTCCTTCTGATGATTAAAGGCGCCCGAAAGGACAGCATGAACATGGCACGCTTGAGGACATCTGCCGCTCTCGTAATAGCCGGCGTCGCGCTGGCTGGCTGCGGACTCGATATGGGTTCCAGCAAGGTCCAAGGGCCGAGCAACAAGAGCCTGTATTCCGAGAACCAGCCGGTTGTCGAACACAGCTACTTCGCATTCGATCTCGCCGCCTCCGGCAACGGCATCTCGAGCAGCGAACGCGCGCGGCTCGCCGCCTGGTTCGAGACGCTGGACCTTCGCTACGGCGACCGGATCGGCGTTGACGATCCCTACGGCCGCGGCGGCGTAATCGCCGACGTCGCACGCCTGGCCGCCGAATATGGCCTGATGCTGAGCGATGGCGTGGCCCCCGTCATGGGTGAGGTTCAGCCGGGCGGCGTACGCGTCGTGGTCACCCGCGCCGTCGCAAGCGTTCCGGGCTGCCCGAACTGGCGCCAGGCAAAGCAGTCCGGCGGTCAGATTTCGACCGACTCCAACTACGGTTGTGCCACCAACTCCAACCTCGCCGCGATGATCGCAAATCCCGACGATTTGGTCCTCGGCCAGCGCGGTTCGTCGACTGGTGACGCGCAGCAGTCGGTCAAGGCGATCACAGCGTACCGCAGCAAGGCTCCGACCGGAGCGGGCGGCCTGGATGCCGTCTCAACCAAGTAAGGGAGCTCTTAGATGAACGCGCCATTCCATGCTTCACGCGCAGCTGCGCTTCGTGATCCCTTCACGGCCTTCGTCTGCGACGACGCGACCGCCGAGCTCCTGCGCCCTATTGCCGTGGAACACGGCTGGGCGCCGGAAAAGGTCAACAAGGGCGGTCTGCGCAATGCCGTGCAGTCGCTGTCGGTTTCAGCCAGCCCGAACATCCTGTTCGTGGACCTGTCGGAATCGGGTGATCCGCTCAACGACATCAACGCTCTGGCGGAAGTCTGCGAGCCCGGTACCGTCGTGATTGCGGCGGGCCAGGTCAATGACGTTCGCCTGTATCGCGACCTGATCGCCAGCGGCATCCAGGACTATTTGCTCAAGCCATTCAGCACTGACCAGCTCAGGGATGCCTTCGCCGCCGCACAGGTTACGGTTTCGGGCCCCCGCGTCAGCGAGCCGTCCGCAGAAAAGCCGCATGTCATGACCGCGGTGATCGGCGTTCGTGGCGGGGTCGGAACCTCGACCATCGCGACCTCGCTCGCCTGGCTGATGGGCGACAAGGCAGGCCGGTCGACGGCGCTGCTCGATCTCGACGTGCATTTCGGTACCGGCGCGCTCTCGCTCGACCTCGAGCCGGGCCGCGGCCTGACCGATGCGATCGAGAATCCGAGCCGCATCGACGGCCTTTTCATCGAGCGCGCGATGGTGCGTGCCAATGAGAAGCTCGCCGTCCTTTCCGCCGAAGCACCGATCAACCAGCCGCTACTGACCGACGGCTCCGCTTTCTTCCAGTTGCAGGAAGAGATGCGCAGCACGTTCGAGAGCACGGTGATCGACCTTCCGCGCCCCATGCTGATTCAGTATCCGCACCTCGTGCATGATGCGCATGTCGCAGTCGTCGTGACCGAGTTCACGCTGGCGTGCACGCGCGATACGATCCGTATCCTCTCCTGGTTGAAGGCGAACGCTCCTCAATCGCGGGTTATCGTGGTCGCGAACCGCGTCTCCGGCGGCGCGGCTCAGGAAATCAGCCGCAAGGATTTCGAGCATTCGATCGAGCGCAAGGTCGATATCATCGTTCCGCTCGACCCGAAGCTCGCATCGCAGGCCGCGAAGCTTGGCCAGCCGCTGGCGAAAGTGCCCGGCAATGCCAAGGTGACGCAGCCGCTCGCGCAGCTGTTCCGCATGGTCGTGGGCGTGGTGGAATCGTCTGGCGAGAACGAAGAGCTGCCCGACAACGGATCTCTGTTCGGCAAGATCGGCAGTCTGAAGTCGATGGTGGGCAAGAAGAAAGCGGCGTGAATCACGCGCCGAAAGGCTGACGTCCCCGGGTAGGAACGCGAAGGGCTCCAAATGTCGATTGTTTCTTTTGTGCTGGTCTTGATCGGGATGCTCAGCGCGCTCGGCCTGACCTATACGGCATTTGCCGGACCTTCGGCCACGCGCATGCTGGTCAAGCGCCTGGAGCAGCTTCGCGAGCGGCATAGCGCATCAACCGAGGTTGCCGCGCAGGTCCAGCTGAAGCGTATCCTCGCGAGCCGGCAGACGACCAAGATCGAAGGCTTCGCACAACGTTTCGTTCCGCGCCCGGCGCTGCTTCGCAAGCGGATTCAGCAGACCGGCCAGACCTGGTCGCTCGGCCATTATGCGCTTGCTTCGCTCGGCCTCGGCATCATCGTCGGAGCGCTTCTGGCGCTGCGCGGCGTGCCGATCATACTCGCCGCGGCGCTGGGCATTTTCGCTGCCTTGGGCATTCCGCATTTCGTGATCAGCAAGATGATCAAGCGGCGCATTGCCAAATTCAACGTCCGTTTCCCGGACGGTATCGATCTGATGGTGCGCGGCCTGCGCTCCGGCCTGCCGGTGTCGGAAACGATGCAGATCGTCGCGGCCGAAGTCAAAGGCCCGGTCGGCATCGAGTTCCAGAGTGTAGCGGACAAGATGAAGATCGGCCGGACGATGGAAGTAGCGCTTCAGGAGACCGCCGATCGCCTGGGAACGGCCGAATTTCAGTTCTTCGTGATCACGCTCGCGATCCAGCGCGAAACCGGCGGTAACCTCGCCGAAACGTTGGCGAACCTTTCCGACGTGCTGCGCAAGCGCGCGGCGATGAAGCTCAAGATCCGGGCCATGTCGTCCGAATCCAAGGCGTCGGCCTGGATTGTCGGAGCGCTGCCGTTCATCGTGTTCGGCCTGCTCTACCTGATCGCGCCCGAATATATCGGCAACTTCTTCATCGATCAGCGCCTGATGATCGTGGGTAGCGGCGCAATCCTTTGGATGGCGACCGGAATCTACATCATGTCCCGCATGGTCAACTTCGAAATCTGATCGGGAGGCATTGGTAAAATGACAACAGCCAGCGGCCCGACAGTGATGGGTGTCGACATCGTGATGGTGGCGACCGGCCTGACAGCAGTCGCAACCTTTGCGGTGCTGCTCGCCATCTACACCGCAACCACCGTGCGCGACCCGATGATCAAGCGGGTCAAGGCGCTCAACGAACGGCGCGAGCAACTCAAGGCGGGCATCGTCGCTTCGACGTCGAAGCGGCGCCGCAAGATCAGCAACCGCAACGAAGCGGCCGACAAGGTCCGCAGTCTGCTGGCATCACTCAAGATGCTGCAGGATGAGCAGGTCGAAAAGGCGCAGGCCAAGCTGATGCAGGCCGGCGTCCGCTCGAAGGATCTTGCATTCGTCGTCATCTTCGCGCGCTTCATTCTTCCGCTCGTGCTCGGCGGGCTGATGATTGCCTGGGTCTATGGCCTGGGCGGGCTCGCCGACTGGTCGGCGCTGAAGCGCTATGCGGTCGTCTCCGTCACGTTGATCGGCAGCTACAAGGCGCCCGATATCTGGCTGCAGAACAAGATCACCAAGCGCAGCCACGCGATCCGCAAGGGCATTCCGGATGCCCTCGATCTGCTCGTCATCTGCGCCGAGGCAGGCTTGACCGTCGACGCCGCTTTCAATCGTGTCGCCAAGGAACTCGGCAAGGCCTATCCCGAGCTCGGCGACGAGTTCGCGCTAACGTCGATCGAGCTTGGCTTCCTAACCGACCGGCGGACCGCGTTCGACAACCTCGCCCGCCGCATCGACCTTGAAGCGATCCGCGGCGTCGTTACGACGATGATCCAGACCGAGAAATATGGTACGCCGCTCGCTTCGGCGCTACGCGTGCTGTCGGCCGAGTTCCGCAACGAACGCATGATGCGCGCCGAGGAAAAGGCAGCGCGTCTCCCCGCGATCATGACCGTGCCGCTGATCCTGTTCATTCTGCCGACATTGTTCATCGTGATCCTCGGGCCGGCCTCCTGCTCGATCTCCGATACCTTGATGTCCGGCAAATAATCTCAAACTGCTGAGACCACCGCGGCGCACGATCCGCGTCGCGGTGGGTCACGCCTTGCCGATACGGTTACGCGGTTAGATTGTTACGGAACCAGACTCCGTCCCTGCCGATTGTGTGATAATATGCGGACCACGCGCAACGGAGATGGAAATATGACCCCTTTCGCAACCGACCAGATCGCGATCACGGCACTGCTCTTCGTCCTTGGATTGCTGATCGGAATGTTTGCCATGGCCGGCGGTCGCTGGAAGCGCGCCTATCATGAGCAGGTTCGGGAAAATGAGCGGCTGCGGACCGAGATCGCGCGGCTCGAAAGCGAAGCGCGGGAGATGGAATCACTGCGCAACGCCGCGATCAAGTCGCCGGGCCGAAGCGCCGCAACCGACACGGCCGTTTGAGCTTTACCGCCCTTCCCTGAGCGCCGCCTGTGCCGCGGCCAGGCGGGCGATCGGCACGCGATAGGGCGATGCCGATACATAATCGAGCCCGACCCGCTGGCAAAAGGCGATCGACGCCGGATCGCCACCATGCTCGCCGCAAATGCCGAGCTTGAGTCCCGGCTTCGTCGCGCGGCCCCGCCCAGCTGCCAGGCTGACCAGCTCGCCGACGCCCTCGACGTCGATGCTGACAAAGGGGTCGCTCGGGTAAATCCCCTTTTCAACGTAAAGCGTGAGGAAACGGCTCGCATCGTCGCGGCTGACGCCAAGCGTCGTCTGCGTCAGGTCGTTCGTGCCGAAGCTGAAGAAATCCGCATCCTGCGCGATTGCACCCGCCTGAAGCGCCGCCCGTGGAAGCTCGATCATCGTGCCGACCAGATACTCGATCGAAGTACCAACCTCGTCGAACACGGTTCTGGCGGTCCTGTCGATCAACTCCCTGATCGTTGTCAACTCGGCGCGCGTCGAAACCAGCGGCACCATTATCTCGGGCGTCGGAGCGTCGCCACTCTCCACAGCCACGGCCACCGCAGCCTCGAAGATGGCACGCGCCTGCATTTCGTAAATCTCTGGATAGGTGATGCCGAGCCGGCAGCCGCGATGACCCAGCATTGGGTTGAATTCGTGAAGTTCCGCCAGCCGGCGCTTCAACGCGTCGATCGTGACGCCGGCCGTGGCCGCCACGTCGTCAAACTCGTCTTCGCCGTGCGGCAGGAATTCGTGGAGCGGAGGGTCAAGCAGGCGGATGGTGACCGGAAGGCCGGCCATGATCTTGAATATCTCGTGGAAATCGCTGCGCTGCTCCGGAAGCAGCTTGTCGAGCGCGGCTCGGCGGCCTGCCTCATTGTCGGCAAGGATCATCTGACGGACGGCAGCGATGCGCGCCGCCTCGAAGAACATATGCTCGGTGCGGCACAAACCAACGCCTTCGGCGCCGAACTCGCGCGCCGTGCGGCAATCATTCGGCGTTTCCGCATTGGCACGAACGCGCAGCGTGCGGCTGCGATCGGCCCAGGTCATCAGTATCGCGAAATCGCCGACGAGCTCCGGCTGCACAGTCGGAACCGCGCCAAGCATGACGTCTCCGGTCGAACCGTCGATCGTGATGACGTCGGTCTCCCGGACCTCGTGGGTGCCGACGCGCATGACCTTGTTCTTATTGTCGATCGCCAGCCCGCCGGCGCCGCTGACGCAAGGCCGGCCCATGCCGCGCGCGACGACCGCGGCGTGGCTGGTCATCCCGCCCCGCGCAGTCAATATTCCCTGGGCCGCATGCATTCCGTGGATGTCCTCGGGCGAGGTCTCGCTGCGTACCAGGATCACCTTTTCGCCAAGGGCCGCATAGCGCTCCGCAGTGTCGGCATCGAACACGACTATCCCGCAGGCCGCCCCCGGCGATGCGGGCAGACCCTTGGCGATGATCGTGCGCGGAGCCGCGGGATCGAGCGTCGGGTGAAGCAATTGGTCGAGCGCGCTTGCATCGACGCGCACCACCGCATCCTCCTCACTGATCAGTCCCTCATTGGCCATGTCGACGGCAATCTTGAGCGCCGCGCGCGCGGTGCGCTTTCCGCTGCGCGTCTGAAGCATCCACAGTTTCCCGCGTTCGACGGTGAACTCTATGTCCTGCATGTCTCGGTAATGGGTTTCGAGCGTGTCGAACACTTCGGCTAGCTGGCCGAACACCTCGGGCAGCGTCTCTTCCATCGACGGCGCCTTGGCACCCGCGACGTCGCGGGCACGCTTGGTCAGATACTGCGGCGTCCGGATCCCGGCGACGACATCCTCGCCCTGGGCGTTGATCAGATATTCGCCATAATAAGCGCGCTCGCCGGTCGAGGGGTCGCGCGTGAATGCGACGCCAGTCGCCGAACTTTCGCCCATATTGCCGAACACCATTGCCTGGACATTCACCGCGGTGCCCCAGTCGTTCGGGATAGTGTTGAGGCGGCGATAGACCTTGGCACGATCCGACTGCCACGACTTGAAAACCGCGCCGACCGCGCCCCACAATTGCGCATGGACGTCCTCGGGGAACGGCTGGCCCCATTGTTCCTCGACCAGGCTCTTGTACTGGCGCGTCAGCACCTTCCAGTCGGCGGCCTCGAGATCGGTATCGAGGTGGACGCCTTTGTCCTCCTTGGCGATTTCGAGCGCCTCCTCGAACGCGGCGTGGTCCAGGCCGAGCACGACGTCGGAGTACATCTGGATGAAGCGGCGGTAACTGTCCCAGGCGAAGCGGGCGTCACCGCTTGCCGCCGCAAGGCCCATGACCGTCTGGTCGTTCAGGCCCAGGTTGAGAACCGTGTCCATCATGCCAGGCATCGACACGCGCGCGCCCGAGCGCACCGAGACCAGCAACGGGTTGGAGGCGTCACCGAACGACTTGCCGGTGATCGCCTCGATATGCGCGATCCCTTCGGCAACTTCCGCACGCAGCGTTTCGGGAAATGTTTCCCCTTCGGCGCCGAAGCGCGTGCACATCGCCGTGGAGATCGTGAACCCCGGCGGCACCGGCAGGCCGATCATCGACATTTCGGCCAGATTGGCGCCCTTGCCGCCAAGCAGCTCCTTGTCGCCGCGACCTCCGTCGGAAATTCCACCGCCAAAGCGGTAGACGTAGCGGTCCGTGTCGGACTTCGTTTCAGCTGGCATCGTCACAGACCATTCCAATCAACCTTCGATCTTCGAAAAATCAGCCACTTTGTGTACGGCATTGCGCATGCGTGCCAACAAGGCGAGACGAGTGGCACGCTTGACGGGATCGGTGTCGTTGACCGTCACCGTATCGAAAAAAGCATCGACCGGGCCGCGCAAGCTTGCCAGCGCAGCCATCGCGCCTTGGAAGTCCTCCGCCGCGATCGCGGCCTCCGCCTGCGGCGCGGCGGCATCGAGCGCAGCGGTCAACGCCTCCTCCTCAGCCTCGGCCTCATAAGCTATTCCGGCCGGCGCGGCCGCGTCCGTCCAATTCTCCTTCTTGAGGATGTTAGCGGCACGGCGATATCCAGTAAGCAGATCGGCTCCATCCTTCGTCGCGACGAACGCTTGGAGCGCCCTCACGCGGGCCAGCAAGCGGACGACATCATCCTCGCCACCGAGCGAAAAGACGGCGTCGATCAAGTCGTGCCTTATGCCGGCTTCGCGCTGCTGGACCTTGAGCCGGTCCGCGAAGAATTCGAGAAGTTCGAACGACAAACCGTTGTGTGGGCTATCAAATCCCTTTCGCTCCACGGTCGCAGCGGAAACGTCCTGAACAGCCTGCGAGGCGAGGTCGAGCGCAAAGTCGAACACTTCGATCAAGGGGAGCCGCAAGGCATTTTCGGATATGATCTGCAATATTCCCAGGGCCGAGCGCCGTAGTGCATAGGGATCCTTCGAGCCGGAAGGCTTTTCGTCGATCGACCAGAAGCAGGCCAGGCTATCGATCTTGTCGGCGAGGCTGACTGCGATCGACAACAGGTCCCCCGGAACGATATCGCCCTGGCCGGCCGGCTTATAATGATCGCGAACCGCCTCCGCGACACCCGCAGGCAGACCTTGGGCACGGCCGAGATAGCCTCCGATCGTGCCTTGCAGCTCAGGAAACTCACCGACCATTCCGGTCACCAGATCTGCCTTGGCCAAACGTGCAGCCGTATTAACGCGCTGGGCGAGGTTTGCTTGATCGCCGGCCGTTTTGTTCACGGCAGCCAACGCGCCGGTCTCGACCAGCCAGACTGCCAGCTTCGCCATCCGGTCGGCCTTGTCGGCGATTGTCCCCAGCCGTGCGTGGAACACGATCTCGCCAAGCTTTTTCGCCTGCTCCGCGAGCGGGATCTTGAGGTCCTGCTCCCAGAAAAATTTCGCATCTGACAGTCGCGCCGCAAGCACGCGCTGGTTGCCGCCGATTATGGCCGCGCCGCCATCAGCCGCCTCGATATTCGCGGTGCAGACGAAACTGGGTGCAAGCGCGCCCGAAGCATCGACGCAGGAGAAATATTTCTGGTTGGTGCGCATGGTTAGCTGGATGACCTCACGCGGCACGGCAAGAAACGCCGGATCGAAGCTGCCGAGCAGCGGTACCGGCCATTCGGTGAGGCCGGCATTCTCCGCAACCAGTCCTTCGTCGGGGACGATGCTCAGGCCCGCCGCGGCTGCGGCCTGCGCGGCGCCCTCGCTTATGATCTGCGCGCGCTCGGCAGGATCGACGATCACGTGACAGGCTCTGAGCTTCTCGGCGTAATCGCCTGCGCTGCCTATGGTTATTATGCCCGGATGATGGAAGCGATGGCCCACGGTCGCCGCGCCTGATTGCAGGCCGGCGATTTCGAATGCAATGATGTCTTCGCCAAGCAGCGCGATAATCCCCTGCAAGGGCCGGACCCAGCGGATGCTCGACGTCGAGGTCGATGCGGCGCCCCAGCGCATCGACTTGGGCCACGGAAAATCGCGCACCACCGCCGGTATCGCTTCGGCCAGCAGATCGGCGGTCGCGCGCCCCGGCTTCGCGATCCGGGCGAACAAGGTTTTGCCGCCCTTCTTGTCGTCCCGCTCCTCGAGCTGGTCACGAGTCAGTCCCGTCGCCTTCAGGAAGCCTTCTATCGCCCGCGCGGGCGCATCGGCGCGCGGGCCCTTGCGTTCCTCCTCGACCGCTTCGGTTTCGAGCGGCAGGTCGCGAGCGATCAGCACCAGACGGCGGGGTGTCGCAAAAGTCTCGATCTTACCGGCTTTCAAACCAACCTCGCCGACGCGATCCGCGAATAGGCGCGTCAGATCCTCGCGCGCCTTGGCCTGCATCCGCGCGGGAATCTCCTCGGACAGCAGCTCGAGCAGGAAATCGGCCATCAGGCCTCCCACCCGTTCTTTTCGATCCAGGCCTGGCACGATCCCTTCGCAAGCTCGCGCACCCTGCCAATATAGGCCTGGCGTTCGGCGACCGAGATCACCCCGCGCGCATTGAGAAGGTTGAAGACGTGGCTCGCCTTGATCGCTTGGTCATAGGCCGGAAGCGGAAGCCCGCGATCGATGCAGCTGCGGCACTCGTCGGCCGCTTCCTTGAAGGCCCGGAACAGCATCTCCGTGTTAGCGGTCTCGAAATTATAGGCGCTGAATTCCCGCTCATTCTCGAGGAAGACGTCGCCGTAGGTCACGCCTTCGTCGTTGAAGTCGAGGTCGTAGACATTGTCCTTGCCTTGGATGTACATCGCCAGCCGCTCGAGGCCATAGGTCAGCTCGCCTGCGACAGGCTTGCAATCATAGCCGCCAACCTGCTGGAAATAGGTGAATTGAGTCACCTCCATGCCGTCGCACCAGACCTCCCAGCCAAGGCCCCAGGCACCGAGTGTCGGGCTTTCCCAATCGTCCTCGACGAAACGTATGTCATGGCGCGTGAAATCGATTCCGATCGCGGCCAGGCTGCCCAGATAAAGCTGCTGCAGGTCGGCCGGGCTCGGCTTCAGGATCACCTGATATTGGTAATAATGCTGCAGCCGGTTGGGGTTTTCGCCGTAGCGCCCGTCGGAGGGGCGGCGGGAGGGCTGGACATAGGCCGCCTTCCACGGATTTGGCCCCAGCGCGCGAAGCGTCGTCGCCGGGTGGAATGTGCCCGCACCCATTTCCATGTCATAGGGCTGGAGGATGACACAGCCCTGCGCGCCCCAATAATCGTGGAGCGTCAGAATGAGCCTTTGAAAGCTGAGTTTCTTGTCCCGATCCACTGCGCAACTTCGTGATTGCCACCGCTCCGTCGCCTTGGCGGATGGGGGAAAGCTGGTCAAGGCAAGCGCATCGCAGTGATATTTTAAGCTGTGCCGGCAGTGAACGCTTGGCTATGTCGCGGGCATAGCGAAACAAGGATTGTTCAATGAAACGCTCTCTGCTGGCGGGCGCGCTGGCGCTGCTCATGCTCCCGATCGCCGCGCTGGCGGACCCGCCCAAGCCCAATATCGATCCAGCAGTGTGGGTTCTAAAGGACGAAGATACCACGATTTATTTCTTCGGGACCTTTCACCTGCTCGACGGCAAAAGCGAATGGTTCAACGACGAGGTCAAGACAGCGTTCGATGCGTCGCAGGAGCTTTACCTCGAAATCCTGACGCCGGATGATCCCGCCGCGCTCCAGCCGCTGATCATGAAATATGCGGTCGATATGTCGGGCAAGACTTTGTCGTCGCGCCTGTCTGCCAAGGCCAGGATCGAGCTTGCAGCCCAGCTCGCCGAAGCCAAGCTTCCGGCCGGCGCGCTTGAGATGTTCGAGCCCTGGTTCGCCGCGACCGCCCTCACCTCGCTTCAGGCCAAGAAGCTTGGGCTCAGCCCGGAAAACGGACCCGAAGCCGTGCTTACCAAAGCCGCAAAGGCGGCCGGAAAGCCGGTCGGCGAACTGGAGACGTTCGAAGCGCAGATCGCGATGCTCGACGCTCTCCCGGAATCCGAACAACTCGATTTCCTCGACGAGACGCTGGACGAGACCAAGCAGCTGGACACCGAATTCCCGACCATGATCAAGGCGTGGAGCACGGGCGACAGCGACAAGCTCGCCGCGCTCCTCAACGAAGGCCTCGGCGAGAATACGATCCTCTACAAGATGCTGCTCAAGGACCGGAACGCCAAATGGGCCGACTGGGTCGTCGCACGCATGGCCAAGCCCGGAACCGTCATGGTGGCAGTCGGCGCGGGGCACCTCGCGGGCAAGGACAGCTTGCTCGCAATCCTCGACAAGCGCGGGTTCAAATCGCAGCGTTTCACGAAATAGGCAGGTCCTTGAACCTTGGCTGCCATCTGCTATAGGCCGCCGCTTCCCCGCCATGGTCATCCCTGGAGGCGTGACGGGGTTGTTTTAGCACTTCAATTTGGAGACATGCATATGAGCGATCAGCTTACGCTGTCGGCCGAGACGCGCGAACGGGCAGGCAAGGGAGCCTCCCGCGCCATTCGTCGCGAAGGCCGCGTGCCAGCCGTTATCTACGGCGACAAACAGGAACCACTCACCATCCACGTCGAAGAGAAGGCGCTCGTCAAGGCGCTCTCGACCGGCCACTTCATGAACGCGATCGCGATGATCGACCTCGCCGACGGCAAGATCCGCACGCTTCCGAAGGATGTGCAGTTCCACCCCGTCACCGATCGCCCGTTGCATGTCGATTTCTTCCGGATCGGCGAGCATAGCACCGTGCACGTCAACGTGCCGGTCCACTTCAAGAATGAGGATGATTCGCCCGGTATTCACCGCGGCGGGGTGCTCAATGTCGTTCGCCATGATCTGGAGCTGATCTGCGATGCGGCGACCATACCTGAAGAGGTGGTGATCGATCTGACCGGCTATGAGATCGGTGATTCGATTCATATCTCCTCGATCACGCTGCCGCAGGGTTCGAAATCGGCGATCGAGGATCGCGACTTCACCATCGCGACGATCGTCGCGCCATCGGCGATGAAGCAGTCCGATGAGGAAGCCCCTGTCGAAGCTGCTGCGGAAGGCGAAGAAGCATCCGAAGAAGCGGCCGAGCCGGAATCCGGAGAAGAGTGATTGCCGGCCGGGGGGTTCCGCGACGGAGCTCCCCGCCAGCATGCTCGAAGCGATGCAGATCTGGGTGGGCCTTGGCAATCCGGGCGCACAATATGCGCTCCAGCGGCACAATGTCGGATTCATGGCGATCGATGCCATATCCGAAGTTCATGACTTCGAGCCGCCCGGCAAGGGGTTTCACGGCTGGGTCCAGAAGGGCCGCCTCGCCGGCGAAGCTTTGCTGCTGCTGAAGCCGGCGACGTTCATGAACGAAAGCGGACAATCGATCGGCGAGGCGATGCGCTATTATCGCGCGGAACCCGGCGATATCACGGTTTTTCACGACGAGCTCGACCTCGACCCCTTCCGGGTCAAGGTGAAGGTCGGCGGTGGTACTGCCGGTCATAACGGGCTTCGATCGACCGAAGAACATATCGGCAGCGATTTCCGGCGCGTCCGGATCGGCATCGGCCACCCCGGCCACAAGGACAAGGTGACGCGTCACGTGCTCGGCAATTATGCGAAGCGGGAAATGGACCCGCTTGCCGACATGCTCGGCGCCATCGCTGCGGAGGCCGAATTGCTGGCCAGGGACGATGGCCCGCGTTTCATGAATGAGGTCGCACTGCGGCTTCGCAGCGAGGATTGAAGACATGGGATTTCGCTGTGGAATCGTCGGGCTGCCCAATGTCGGTAAGTCGACTCTTTTCAACGCCTTGACCGAGACTGCTGCGGCGCAGGCTGCAAATTATCCGTTCTGCACGATCGAACCCAATGTTGGCCGCGTCGCCGTACCTGACACCCGGCTCGACCAGCTCGCCCAAGTCGCCAAATCAGCGAACGTCATCGAAACCCAGCTTGAGTTTGTCGACATCGCCGGCCTGGTACGCGGCGCGTCCAAGGGCGAAGGGCTCGGCAACCAGTTCCTCGCCAATATCCGCGAGGTCGACGCGATCGTCCATGTGCTGCGCTGCTTTGAGGACGGTGACGTCACGCATGTCGAAGGGCGCGTCGATCCGATCGCCGATGCCGAGACGGTCGAAACCGAATTGATGCTCGCCGACCTCGACAGCCTCGAAAAAAGGGTGCCGAACCTCGTCAAGAAAGCGCAGCAGGGCGACAAGGAAGCCAAGGTGCAGGCTTCGGTGCTTGGACAGGCGCTCGATCTATTGCGCGACAGCCGTCCTGCGCGCCAGACCGAGCCAAAGGATGAGGAAGAGCGCCGTGCGCTAGAGCAGGCGCAACTGTTGACCGCCAAGCCGGTTCTCTATGTCTGCAACGTCGACGAAGCTGATGCCGCAACGGGCAACGCGCTCAGCGCGCGTGTCGAGCAGAAGGCTGCAGCCGAAGGCGCTAAATCCGTGATCATCTCGGCAGCGATCGAGGCAGAGATCGCCACCATGGACCCGGCCGACCGGGGCGAGTTCCTGAAGGACCTCGGTCTCACCGAGACCGGCCTGACGCGGATCATCCGCGCCGGCTACGACCTGCTGCACCTGATCACTTTCTTCACCGCAGGGCCCAAGGAAGCCAGGGCCTGGACCGTGGAACGCGGCGCGCGTGCACCCCAGGCGGCGGGCGAGATCCACAGTGATTTTGAGCGCGGCTTCATCCGCGCCGAGACGATCTCGTTCGAGGATTACATCGGTCACGGCGGCGAGGCCGGCGCGCGCGACGCCGGTCGCCTCCGCTCCGAAGGCAAGGATTATGTCGTGCGCGACGGCGACGTGATGCTGTTCCGCTTCAACGTCTGATCGCGCTGGCGCGTCCTAAAGCTCAGTGGCGGCGGTCGCCCCGCCCATAGCTGCGCGAGGACGACGGCCGTGACCAGTTTCCTCCATCACCGCCGCGCCGGCCCGAACGGTAATCCTGTCCCGACGGCGGCGCGCTGCGCTCAACCGATCGCGATGGACGGGATGGCGACTGAGCAGCTGGGGAGCGAACAGATCGCGCAGGACCGGACAGCGACCGGACAGCGTTTCCATGCCAGTTGCCATCATTTCCGCGGTGGTAGCCATCCCAACGGGCATTGTGGTCGCTGCCGTGTCCGCGGCGCCCTTCCCAATAATGCCGTTGGTGATCATTCCAACGATGACGATGCCCGCCCCTGTCGTAGATGTAGAAGCCTACACCGGGATAATAGAAATCGTCGTACCAGCCATAATAGCTTGGATAGCCGGCATAACCGTACCCACCGCCATAATTGTCGTAATAGCCGCCGTAGCCGCCATATCCTTCGCCATAATAATCGCTGGCATATCCCATGCCGCCATATCCATAGCCGCCATCATCATAAGCGCAGGCGGCCAGCCCGAGGGAAGCGGTGACAGCAAGGGCGACGGTGCGCAGGCGATACACGAACATAAGCGACTCTCCCAAGGGCAGAACCAGACAAGATCCCGGTTTTCCAGTGAACATGATATGAACCGCTAAATGTCTGGAAAGTTTCAGACTTCTCAGACGCACGGGATCGCAATCTCAATGGCCGGCGAAGCTTACCAGCGCATGGACGCTAATGCCGGCTGCACGCAGCCTGTCTGCGCCGCCAAGGTCCGGAAGGTCGATCACGAACGACGCCCCGGTCAGCACGGCCCCTGCCCTATCCACCAGGCGCGCGGCGGCAAGCGCCGTTCCCCCGGTTGCGATGAGATCATCGACAATCTGAACGCGCGCGCCCGGCGCGCAGGCATCGACGTGCATGGCAAGGCGGTCGACGCCATATTCGAGCGCATAATCCTCGGCAATCACCGCGCCGGGAAGCTTGCCGTCCTTACGGATCAGCAACAGCCCCTTGCCGAGCCTGGCCGCCAGCGCCGCGGCGATGATGAAACCGCGCGCCTCGATACCGGCGATGAGGTCGATATCCGGATCGATCGCGCCCGCAAGCGCGTCGACTGCGGCGGCAAATCCCTTCGCATCGAGCAGCAGCGTCGTGATGTCACGGAACTGGATCCCCGGCCGCGGAAAGTCGGGGATCGTGCGGATCAGAGCCTTCAGATCAAGCTCCTCGCCGCTCCCCATCATGCCTCCCGGCCCAGGCCCCTCCGTCAGGCGTGCTTGCGCTTTTTGATATCCGCCCAGACGTTCTGATAGGCAAGATAGGACAGCACGGCAGCGAGAATCAGGAAGATCGTCACCGCAAGCCCCGTCGCCTTGCGCGTCTGGAGCTTCGGCTCGGCGGTCCAGATCAGGAAGGCGCTTACGTCCTTCGCCATCTGGTCCACGGTCGGCTTGGTCCCGTCGGCATAAGTCACCTGGCCATCGGCCACTAATGGCGGCGGCATGGCAAGGTTCAAATTGGCGAAATACGGATTGTAATGAAGGTTCGCGGGTGCCTCCGCCTCGAACTCCTTGGGCGGCTTCGCATAGCCGGTCAGGATCGAATAGATATAGGGCGCGCCGCCATGACGCGCCTTGGTCATCAGCGAGAGATCGGGCGGCAGCGCATTGTTGTTGGCCGCGCGCGCCGCAACCTCGTTCGGATAGGGGCTGGGGAAATGGTCGATCGGTAGCGCCTTGCGCGTCGCCGGCTCGCCAGTGTCGGGATTGATGTCGGGAACCTCGATTGCCCACTGCTTGGCGATCGCCTTCACTTCAGGCGCCGTATAGCCAAGCGCTTCCAGATCGCGGAACGCGACCAGGCGGAGGCTGTGGCAGGCGGAACAGACCTCCTTGTAGACCTGGAAACCGCGCTGAAGCTGCGCATTGTCGAACTTGCCGAACGCGCCGTCGCTCGCGAAATGGACCTCCTTCGGGTGCAGATGGAAGCGCTCTTCCGCCGTTTTCTCATGCGGCTCCGAAATGAAGGATACGGCTCCCCACAGGAAGCTCCACATCAGAGCGGCGACAAAGCCGAGACCGACCAGGATGCCGAGAGGACGAACCATTTTTCGATCTCTTCCTTTAAATGACGGGCTTCGGCTGCGCGGCGTCGCCGAGCACCGATTCCGAAATTGAATTCGGCAGAGGCAGCGGCTTTTCGAACCAGGACAGCAAGGGCAGGATGATCAGGAAGAAGCCGAAATAATAAGCCGACGCGAACTGGCTGATCATCACAAAGGGCTCGTGCGCCGGGGATCCGCCGCAATAGCCAAGCACCAGCACATCGGCGACCAGCAGCCAGTAGAACCATTTGAAGGTCGGACGATAGCTGCCCGAACGGACCGGCAGCGAGTCCAGCCACGGCAGGAAGAACAAAAGCAGGATCGCCGAGAACATCGCCATCACGCCCCACAGCTTCGCCGGTATCCAGAAGAAGTCGTAGGTGAAGGCGCGCAGGATCGCGTAGAACGGCCAGAAATACCATTCGGGCACGATCTCCGCCGGCGTCGAGAGCGGATTGGCTGGAATGTAATTGTCCGCATGCCCCATATAATTGGGCGCGAAGAAGACGACGAGCGCGAGCAGCAGCATGAAGATCGCCAGCCCGAAGCCATCCTTGGCGGTATAATAGGGATGGAACGGGATCGTGTCCTGCGGGGTCTTCACGTCGACCCCGGTCGGATTGTTCGAACCCGGAATGTGCAGCGCCCAGATATGCAGGATGATCACGCCCGCGATCACGAACGGCAGCAGATAATGCAGCGAGAAGAAGCGGTTGAGCGCCGCGTTGTCCGGCGCATAGCCACCGAGCAGCCACTGTTGAATCGTGGGGCCGACGAGCGGGATTGCCGAGAACAGGCCGGTGATGACCTTGGCACCCCAGAAGCTCATCTGGCCCCAGGGCAGCACATAACCCATGAAGGCCGTCGCCATCATCAGCAGGAAGATCACCAGACCCAGGTGCCAGACGACCTCGCGCGGCGCCTTGTAGGAGCCGTAATAAAGCCCCCGGAAGATGTGGATATAGGTGACGATGAAGAAGAAGCTCGCGCCGTTGGCATGCGCGTAGCGCAGCAGCCACCCCTGGTTGACGTCGCGCATGATGTGTTCGACCGAATCGAACGCATATTTGTCGACCGGCGCAAAATGCATTGCGAGCACGATGCCGGTGATGATCTGGATCGTCAGCGCGACGCCGGCAAGAACGCCGAAATTCCACCAGTTGTTGAGGTTCCGGGGCACCGGATAGCCGCCGCCGATCGCGCCATAGACCAACCGCGGCAAGGGAAGCCGCTGGTCGATCCACCGCATCAGCGGGGCTTTGGGTTCATATTGCTGCGCCCAGGGAAAGCTCATGTGATGCTACCTTCAGCCGATCTGAACTATGGAGTCCGATTTGAACGCATATTCCGGAACCTCGAGGTTCTTCGGCGCCGGACCTTTGCGGATGCGCGCCGCGGTATCGTAGGCCGAACCATGGCACGGGCAGAAGTAGCCGCCATATTCGCCCTTGTTTTCGCCTTCCGAAATGCCGAGCGGCACGCAACCCAGATGCGTGCAGACGCCAAGCGTGATCAGCCAGTTGGTCTTGCCCGGCTTGGTCCGGTCGGCCAGCGACTGCGGATCGCGAAGCTCGCTGAGCGGCACTTTCTCGGCGGCTTTTTGTTCGGCGACGGTGAGGTTGCGAATGAAGACGGGCTGCTTGCGCCACATCGTCTTGATCCCCTGCCCCACCGCGACATGCGACACGTCGACCTCGATCGATGCCAGCGCAAGGATATCGGCGGACGGGTTCATCTGGTTGATCAGCGGGATCAAGGTCGCCGCAGCGCCAACACCCGCGACGCTCACCGCCGCAATATTGATGAAATCCCTGCGGCGGACCCCGTCGCCGCCTGCGTCCGGTACCGTGCTCTCGGTATGTTCACCCGTCGCCATCATGACCTTTCAGCGGTTCCCCGAAGATGTACGGAACGGCGGCGACCATAGAGGCTGGCCGACGCGTCACGCACAGCGCCGCGCGGATAGTCCGGCGGCTTTCGCGCGCCTGATAGCCGTGCAGGAGCCGCTTTGCCAACAGCCATTTTGACGCAGCTATGACAGGCGCCCTCGGTCGCGCTATCGCGGCGCCATGCGTGTTGCTCTCCATCAGCCCGACCAGCCGGGAAACACCGGGTCGATCCTGCGCCTCGGCGCCTGCCTCGACGTGCCGGTCGATATCATATTGCCGTGCGGATTTGCATTTTCCGACCGGTCTCTGCGGCGCGCATCACTCGATTACGGACCGCTCGCCGCGGTTACGCGGCATGAGGATTGGCCGGCATTCGAACGACAGGCAAAGGGGCGCATCGTCCTGCTTACGACGAAGGGCACCGTGAGGCTTCCGGACACATGCTTCGAATCCAGCGACATCCTGCTTTTCGGCTCGGAAAGCTCCGGCGTTCCGGATCATGTCCATTCCCGCGCCGAAATTAGCGTCTGCATCCCGCAGGCCGCGGCCACGCGATCCTTGAACATTGCGGTCGCCGCAGGCATCGCGCTCGGTGAGGCACTGCGACAGACAAAGGGTTGGCCAGGATGATCGAGCTCGATCACGAGCAGGCGGAGGCACGGGCATGGTTCGAATCGCTTCGCGACCGGATCTGCGCCGAATTCGAGGCAATCGAGGCAGAAGCCGGCAGTAAGGCGCGCTTCGTCTATGAACCCTGGGATCGGCGCGACGACACCGGCGCCCCCGGTGGCGGTGGCGTTCGCGGCACGATGACCGGTCCGGTCTTCGAAAAGGTCGGCGTCAACGTGTCGACGGTCGCCGGACGCTTCAGCCCCGAATTTGCGGCGAGCGTACACGGTGCGGCCAAGGATCCCCGCTTCTTCGCAACCGGGATCAGCCTCGTCGCGCACATGGCCAATCCGCACGTCCCGGCGGTCCATATGAACGCGCGTTTCCTGTGCACCCGCAACCGCTGGTTCGGCGGCGGCGCCGATCTCAACCCGCCGATCCCAAACGCGATCGACACGGCCGAATTCCATAGCGCGCTCGAAATGGCCTGCGAGCGCCACGATCCGGGCTATTATGAGCGCTTCCGCAAATGGGCGGACGACTATTTCTTCCTGCCGCACCGCGGCGTCCACCGCGGCGTCGGCGGGATATTCTACGATCATCTGGAAGGCAGCTTCCGCAAGGGATTCGCCTTCTCCCGGGACGTGGGTGAGGCGTTCCTGGAGGTCTTTCCCAAACTGGTTCGCCGCCGGATGGACACGCCGTTTGGCGAGGAGGACCGCAAGCGGCAGCTTTTGTATCGCGGCCGCTATGTCGAATTCAACCTGCTCTACGACCGGGGCACCATGTTCGGACTCAAGACCGGGGGCAATATCGATGCGATATTGATGAGCCTGCCACCACTTGCCGCATGGCCATGACCGACCTCAGGCCCGGCACCGTCGGGACCGTCGTCACCTATCTCGAAATGGTGGAACGTCCGCCGCTTCGTCCGCTTCCGGAATCGCCGCTGCGCCTGCACCGCTGGGACGCCGTGGATCCGCGCCGGTATAGATTGCTGTTCGAGCGGGTCGGCGCGCCGTGGCTCTGGTACTCTCGGCTGGCGATGGATGATGCGCGGCTTCGGGCCGTGATAGGCGAAGTGCACGCGGTGATCGACCGCAAACGTGTCGAAGTCGGAATGATCGAACTCGATTTCAGCGATGCGAGTGAATGCCTGATCCGCTTCCTTGGCCTCGTGCCCGAGCTCGCCGGCCGGGGTCATGGTGCCTGGCTGCTGGCGCAGACGCTCGCGCTGGCGTGGCGAAAGGATGTTCGGCGGGTGCATGTCCACACCTGCACGCTCGACCATCCCGCTGCGCTCAAGGCCTATCTGAGAGCGGGGTTCAAGCCCTATCGACGCGCGTTCGAAAGCTTCGTCGATCCGAGACTGGTCGGGTTGCTGCCGCGCGAAACCGCGCCGCAGATCCCATTAATCGAAGACGCCCGCTGAACGGTCGGGCGAAAGCTGGCGGTAGATCGCCGCGCAGAGCACCAGCAGGACCACCGACAAAAGGCTGCTCAATGCAGCGCTGAGGATAAGTTCGAGAAGCTTGCCGACGTCTCCAAACAGCAGCAGGACGATTCCGACCACCGACGTCACCGCAAGGAGGCACACGAAGCCGGCAAGCGCGACAACGATCAGCAGGCCCAGGACGGCCCAGCCATGACCCTTCGTGAGCGCGATCGACCGTTGAAGTGCGTCGATCGGGTTGCGGCGCCCCTCCGCCACGACCACGACCGCCGCCACGGCCAGCCTACCGATCAGATAGAGCCCCGGGGCGACGAGCAGCAAGAAGCCTACCCCGACCGCGATCCCGGTCAGCATCGAAGTCAAAAAATAGAAAGGCAGCAACATGAATGCGCCCGCGATGGCGGCACCAACGGTCACCTGTTCACGCTGGAATAATAAAGTCAGGATCGCGATCGTGCCGATCATCTCGACCAGGCGCGACAAGATGAACCAGGGCAGGTTGGACTTGAAATAGGCGGTCATCGCCTCGATCATTTGCGCACCTTGACCCTCGGGCGGTGGCAGGAAATAGCCCGTCAGAATCGCGGGCAGAAAGATGAACACACCGGCGATCGCTGCAATCAACGAGCCGTGCGTTCGAAGCATCCGGACCGTGTCTTCCCACGCAGCGCTGTACGAGAAGGTCATCGAAGTGCTCCTTGCTGCCTGCCGCCATAACGGTCGCCTGCAAAGAGAAGCAAGCAAAGCTTGAACAGATCGGCGAGCTGTGGCGAAGACGCGCGATGCAATCAACAGCGCCGGAATGGCAGTCCACCACCGGTCTCGTCGACTATGAACAAGCGCTCGCGCGCATGGAGCAGCGCGCCGAGGATATCCGCGCCGGCCGCGCGCGAGAGTTGATCTGGCTGCTGGAACATCCGCCGCTCTACACTGCGGGCACCAGCGCCGATCCCGCCGAACTGTTCAATCCGCTGGGCCTTCCCGTCCACAAGGCGGGCCGCGGCGGCCGCTATACCTATCATGGCCCGGGACAGCGGGTCGGCTATGTCATGCTCGACCTTGAACGGCGCGGACGCGATATCCGCTGCTTCGTCAACGCTCTCGAAGGCTGGGTGATCGATGCGCTCGCCGAGCTTGGGGTCGCGGCGTATCGCATCGAGGGGCGGATCGGCATCTGGGTGAAGCACGGCAACGTGGACGCGAAGGTCGGTTCGATCGGCGTCAGAGTGCGCCGCTGGGTCACCTTGCACGGATTTTCGGTCAATATAGACCCGGAACTTTCTCACTTTTCAGGCATAGTGCCTTGCGGTATTGCAGACGCTCCAGTGACCAGCCTCGCCGAGATGGGGGTGCCCGACGGGCAAGCGCATTTCGATCTGGCATTGCGACGAGGGCTCGATCATTTCCTGTCCAGTCTTGGGGAGGACGTGAGAAGGCTTGAGAGCCGTAACCTTTCCGCTTAATGTGCAAACCGATTTGGCAAAAAGGGGCCTACCCGACCAGATCATCAATCTAGGGAGTTAATCAATGCGTGCACTTCTTTCCAAAGTACTGACCGGTTCGATGGTTGCCGGTGCGGCCCTGCTCGTCGCAGCTTGCGGCGGCGAAGGCGACACCAACATCACCAGCACGAACATCGATGCCGGCACCGAAGCGCTCGACACCGGCAACGATGTCACCGCGATCGACGCGGGCGACATGAATGCTATGGATGCCGGCAACACTGCCGACATGAACGCGATGGACGCAGGCAACACAGCCAACGCCATGTAATCTATCTCGACCTCGAGATATGGAAAGGCCGTCCGGGATGACCGGGCGGCCTTTTCATTTGGGCGAAAGTGCGTGAGTTGGGGTCCGGATGGCCAGCTTGACGAACTGACGCCGGCCCGCGATGACGAAGCCTGCGACGGCAGGGCGACAAAGAGCCCTGTTGCGCCTCCGTCGGTGCCTGGAGAATGCGATGCGAAGAATGAACAAGCTTTTCGTCCAGGCGACCGCACTCGCATTTGGCGTCATGACGCTTCATGGCACCGCTTCGGCCCAGCTCTTCATCACCGAACCGGACTTCAAGGCGGGTTCGATCGAAGGCGAGGATACGCTCGTCGGCCTGGCGCTTCCGGGGGCGACTCCACAGGAATATGCCGCCCATCTGATCTGGAACATGCGCGCCGGCCTGAATGTCGCGGCACTCCAGTGCCAGTTCTCGCCGTTCCTTAGAACCGTGAGCAATTACAATGGTTTATTGGCCAATCATTCGAAGGAATTGATGAACGCCTACAATCTCGTCGGCGGCTATTTCAAACGGAAATATGGCCCGCGCGACGGCCAGAAGAGGTTCGACGATTATTCGACGATCACCTATAATAATTTCTCGACGCTGCAGGCGCAGATGGGTTTCTGCCAGACGGCCGCCGATATCGCCAAGGAGGCGCTGGCGCGGCCCAAGGGTCAGCTCTATCTGACCGCCAAGTCCCGAATGCGTGAGCTGCGCAACAGCCTCGTCCCGGTCTATGACCGGATCGGGATCAGCTACAATCCAAGCGCGATACCGATCGGACCGATCCCATCGTTCGACAAAAGCTGCTGGGACGGGAAGAACAAGCTCAAGAAGAAGTGCCGCCTCACCGGCTAAGCTTAGGAATCAGTCGAGACCCAGATATTTGTGCGTTTGTAGACTGAGGCGCCACGCCGGATGGCGCATCACATAGTCGATCGCGGCCGCCCGCGATGAATCGCGTTCAATCCCGTCCATCGGCTGAATGAGGAAATGATCGAAGTTCCAGCCGAGCAGCTCGGCCGGCTCGATCCCCTCTTGCGGCCACACCAGCTTGAGTTCGTTGCCCGAGCGCTGCACAACCTTTGTGCCAGCCTTGGGGCTTACGCAGACCCAGTCGAGCCCGGCGGGAGCGACGAGCGTACCATTTGTTTCGACTGCGATCTCGAAGCCGCGGGCGTGCAAAGCATCAATCAACGCTGCATCAAGCTGCAGCAGTGGCTCGCCGCCTGTGACGACGACCAGTCGGCGCTCGCCGTCCCCCCATAAGACGTCCACGCGGTCGGCGAGCGCCTCAACCTCGTAGCGGCCGCCGTTGCTACCATCGGTCCCGACGAAATCGGTATCGCAGAAGCGGCAGTCCGCAGTCGCCCGGTCCTGCTCGCGTCCCGACCACAGGTTGCAGCCGGAAAGGCGCAGGAAGACAGCCCGGCGCCCGGCCTGGGCCCCTTCTCCCTGCAATGTCAGGAAAATCTCCTTTACCGCGTAGCTCATGGCTGTGCGGCATAAAGCGTCGGGTCGGGCAATCCCGCTTCCGCGAACCCCTTCGCCCGAAGTCGGCAACTGTCGCACAATCCGCAATGATCGCCGTTCTGTGGATCATAGCACGACCAGGTCAGCGATGCATCGAGACCCAGACGATGCGCTTCGCGCACGATCTGCGCCTTGGTCAGGTCGATCAGCGGCGTGCTGATCGAAAATGCCTGCCCTTCGGTTCCCGCCTTGGTGGCAAGCGTCGCCAGACGCTCAAACTGGGCGATGAAGTCGGGACGGCAATCGGGATAGCCCGAATAATCGAGCGCATTGACGCCGATCACGATCGTGTCGGCGCCGGCTGCCTCGGCCCATCCGAGCGCGAGCGACAGGAAGATGGTGTTGCGAGCCGGCACATAGGTAACGGGCACGTCGTCTCCCAGGCCCCCCTTTGGGACCGCGATGTCGTCGGTCAGCGCCGATCCGCCGAACTGGCGCAGATCGAGCGGCAGGATGATGTGCCGGTCGGCATCGAGCAACCCGGCAATGCGCCGCGCGGCGTCGATCTCGACCCGGTGGCGCTGGTTATAGTCGATCGTGAGCGCGAGCAGGCGGAAGCCCGCCTCGCGCGCCCGCGCGCCGGCAACCATCGAATCGAGGCCACCGGAAAGGAGCACTATGGCCAGAGGACGATTTTGCATCGCGGAGCGCGGCTAGAGCGGAAACGGCGCGCGCACAACCCATACAAAAGAACGGGCCGCCCCGAAGGGCGGCCCAGTTAGGCTGTTAAGCCTGCTAGGGAGGAAAGCGTGCCTAACTCGGCACAAGCTCCTGATAGCAGACCGATGGTAAACCGGACGTTAACGGGCGACTGTTGCTGACCGCTCACACGGGCCGGTGCGCCGCGCCTCAGCGCGATAGGCGAATGGGACCTTGCCGACGAGACCCTGGGTGTCGACCTTGGCAAGCTGCGCCGTCTCGACCCGGATCGCGGTGCGGCCATAGCCATTTGTGGGGCACGTGTAATGGACCGTTGCGGCATTCGAGCCGTTATCGATGACGAATCGCGAGCAGGCGGTCTGGCGGTGCTCGATCTGGACCAGCATTTCGGGATCGCTCAGACAGATCGACCGCACCGGCGCCTGGGGATTGCCATATTCGCGAATCTGCCATTGTCCGGGCTCGAGCCGAGCCAATGCCAGCAGCGGCTTGGACGAATTGGCCGGCATGCCTGGCTGCGGCGCGGCGGCCGGCTTGGTGCCAGGCTGCCTGACGATCGCCGCGCCCGCAAAGGTGACGCCGCCCACAGCACTCAGCGCGGACAATGCACAGAGCAGCAGACGTGCCTTACCGGCTATTCTCATGACAGGCTCCACATGACGCGCTCCCCCAAGTCGTCTTGTGCCCCGATAGACAGGTGTTAGTTCGGGCACGAAGACCCATAGACGAATACCGCAAAAAAATCGACCAATCCGTCCCGGACTGATACGCGCGAACCGGCCTAATTCGCCAAGTCGCTGAGATTCACCGGAAAAGCGCGCGAACAAAATTCGCAGTCGACGGTGATGACCCCCTCGGGACCAGCCATCTCGCGCTGCTCGGCCACGTCGAACCGCGCCAGGACGTCACGGACGTGTTGCGGGTCGCAACGACAACCCTTGGTCAGCGTAATAGCGGGAAGGACCCTGATTTCCTCCTCGTCGTGAAACAGCCGCCACAGCAAGGTCTCGGCCGACAGCGATCGGTCGACAAGCTCGCTGGCCTTGATCGTTTCGGCGAGAATGCGAACATGATCCCATTCGGGGTGGTCAAGGCGGGTATGAATCCGATCCCTGCCCTCCTCGCCCTCGGGAAGATGCTGGATGAGGATTCCGCCGGCGATATGGCCGGTATCACTGACCGCAAGGCGGACGAGGCTGGGAATCTGCTCGGATTGACTGAAAAAAGTCTGCGCAGCATCGGCCAGCGAGACGCCCTCGAGCGGCACGATGCCCTGATAGCGCTCGCCGCTCGTTGCCTGGTCGAATGTAATGGCAAGATAGCCCTTGCCGAACAGGTCCGACAGCGTCGGAACGATCGGCACGCTGACCAGCCGATCATTGTCGAACCGGACGTAGCCGCGCACGTCGCCGCCGCGGTAATCGCACACCAGCAGGTCTATGATGCCTGCTTCCGTCTGGGCCTGAAGCGTAAGCTGACCTCCGGCATCCTTCAGCATCGCTCCAAACAATGCCGTCAGCGTCAGCGCTTCGGACAGGATGCGGGCGATCGGTGCCGGATAGGCATGTGCCGCCAGCACTTCGTCCAGCGTTGAGCCGAGCCGGACGATGCGCCCACGCGCGTTGCATTTGGGAATGCTGAAGCCGACCGCCACGTCGAGATTGCCTGCGATCGCGGGTTCGAGGTTTTTCGGGGAAGCCATAAGCTGAATGTAGTTTCCCGGCCCACGGTCTCAAGGCACCGCGCCGCCTAGGCGGGCTCGGGCACTGTATAACCGCGCGCAGCCTCCGACAATTTCTCCACGAATTCAGAGATATGTGCCTCGTCTATGATCAATGGGGGCAGTACGCGCATCACATTGTCTCCCGCCGCAACGGTCAGCAGCCCGTGATCGCGCAGGAACGTGACGAACGGCCGGCTGTCGCTCTTCATCTTCACCCCCAACATGAGGCCGACGCCGCGAACCGCTTCGAACAGATGGTCGTGGTTTGGGATCATTTGCTCGAGCGCACCGCGAAGCCGCTCGCCCATGCGTGTAACATGGTCGAGGAATTCGGGCGTGTTGATGACGTCCAGCGTAGCCTGGCCCGCCGCCATGGCGAGCGGATTGCCGCCATAGGTCGAGCCGTGCGTGCCGATGACCATGCCCGCCGCAGCGGCCTCTGTCGCAAGACAGGCACCGAGCGGAAAGCCGCCGCCAATGCCCTTGGCGGTGGCGAGCACGTCCGGGACGATTCCATAATGTTCATAGGCGTAGAGCTTGCCGGTGCGGCCGACGCCGCACTGCACTTCGTCAAGCACCAGCAGCAGGCCATGCTCGTCGGCCAGCGCCCGCAGGCCATGCATGAATTCGTGGCTGGCGGGACGAATTCCGCCCTCGCCCTGGATCGGCTCGACGAGGAACCCCGCCGTATGCGCGTCGATGGCACCGCGCGCTGCCTCGAGATTGTCGAACTCGACGACGGTGAAGCCGGGCAGCAATGGCGCAAAACCGTCGCGCAGCTTGTCCTGGTTGGTCGCGCTTATCGTTCCCAGCGTCCGGCCATGAAAAGCATTGGCAAAGGTGATCAGGACGTGCCGCTCGGGCTGCCCTTTGACATGATGATAGCGGCGCGCCGTCTTGATCGCGCATTCGACCGCTTCCGCGCCCGAATTGGTGAAGAACACCGTGTCCGCAAAGGTGCTGTCGACAAGCCGCTGCGCCAGCGCTTCGCCCTGCGGACTGCCGTAGAGGTTGGACACGTGCATCAGGGTGGCGGCCTGATCCTGGATCGCCTTGGTCAGATGCGGGTGGCCATGGCCAAGCGCGTTCACCGCGATCCCGCTCGCGAAATCGAGATACTTCTCGCCGCGCTCGCCATAGAGATACACGCCTTCGCCGCGGACGGGCCGCACCGGCGACCGGGGATAGACGGGCATGAGTGGCGTGATCGTCATTGCAAGGTTCCGTTTAACCAAGGTGAAGAAGGCGGCCCGCGGCCGCCTCAGCGCTTATTAGGGTCGACCAAAAGCCAGCGCAACGCTGCGGCTTTCCATGTTCACTGCTTCAGCTTCCAGCCGCTCCGAAGCGCGCCATAGCACAGCGCGCAAAGGACTATGTTGATCGCCAGCAGCAGCACGGCACCAACCGCAATGGGTGAGTCCGCGACGCCGATGAAGCCGTAGCGAAATCCCGAAATGACATAGAAGAACGGGTTGGCGTGGCTGATGATCTGGAACGTCGGCGCGAGCTTGTGGATCGAATAGAAAGTGCCGGACAGCAGCGACAGCGGCGCGACGATGAAATTGGTCACCGCAGCCGCATGATCGAACTTCTCGGCCCAGATCGACGTAAGCAGACCGAAGAATGCCAGCATCAGGCTGCCCATGATCCCGAACCAGACCACAGCCAGGAAATGGCGGGGAATGACGTGGACACCGGGCCAGAACAGCATCGCCAGCCACACCGCGAGGCCGACCAGGATCGCCCGCGTCACCGACGCGCCGACGAGGCCGGCGATCAGCTCGCCGTTCGACAGTGGCGGCATCAGATAATCGACGATCGTGCCCTGGATCTTGCCGACCAGCAGCGAGAAGCTCGCATTGGCGAAACTGTTGTTGAGCATGCCCATGACGATCAGGCCCGGCGCCAGGAAGTCGGCGAATGCAACGCCCATCACGTCGCCGCGCGCACCGCCCAGCGCCACCGTAAAAATCACCAGAAACATCAGTGTCGTGATGGCCGGCGCCCAGATCGTCTGCAGCTGGACCTTGAAGAAACGCCTCACCTCCTTCACATAGAGCGTCTTGAGGCCGCCCCAATTGACGTTCCTTATTATTGGAACGCCAGGTTCGGTCCTGACCCGATACGAAGGCTGGTCGGTCATCGCGCGTCGTTAGGATCGGATGCGCGACCCGGCAAGCTGCAAGAAGGAACAATGATGTCGTGGACCGATGAACGTATTGACCGACTGAAGGAGATGTGGACGCGCGGCATGACCGCTAGCCAGATCGCCGACGAGCTTGGCGGCGTCAGCCGCAATGCCGTGATCGGGAAGGCGCATCGGCTCGGGTTGCAGGCACGTCCCTCGCCGGTCAAGCCGAACGAGGCGGTCGTAAAGCCGCGATCGAAAGCGAGCGTCCCGATCGAAGAGCAACCGCGCGAAGCTGTCGAGGAGTCGGACGAAGATCCGTTCACGGCCGAGCCCGCGACCGAGGAATTGGCGTCATCCAGCCCGGCACGCGCCGCACCTCAGCCGTTGATCCGTTCGGTCGGCCCAGGCGGATTCCTGCGCCAGGGACCCGGCGACCAGCAGCCGCCGATCCCACCGGCCCCGCCGCGCCGGCTGGTCCCGGCCAAGCCGAGCGCCGACGTTGCCGACAAAACGAGCCTGCTCGATCTCAACGAGAAGATCTGCAAATGGCCGATCGGTCATCCGGGTGAGCCAGACTTCCATTTCTGCGGCAAGCCGTCCAATCCCGGCTTTCCCTATTGCGTCGCACATTGCGGTGTCGCCTATCAGGCGCAATTGCCGCGGCGCGATCGTCGCCCGCCGCCCCCGCTTCCGTTTGGCGGTCCGAGAATCAGATAATCCGGCCGAGGAGGCGCCCGCTTACGGGCGACTTCTACCGGCGCCCGACCGGATGTGTCGATGCCCTGAGGCTCGCGACTTCGATGCGCTTGCCGAGCCATTCGGACAATTCCTCGAAGGTCAGCGGCTGAAGGAACACGATCCCGGCCATCCCGTCGCGGTGCCACCGCACGGTGCCCTTGATGGGGCGCAGGCTCTCGACCGTGACGAGCACTTCCTTGCCGACGCACTCCCGCTCCGGGAGATGGATCTTGATGCCGCCCAGCGAAATGTCCTTCACTTCGACCTTATAGTAGAGACCCTTGAACTGCACGGTCGCGCCGCACCTGATCTCGAGGCGCGCAGGGCGCGGCCTGAAGCCGATCCGCGGCCGCCGGTTCGCCAGGATCTCGCGAAGGTCGATGCTTTGATCGAACTTGATGCCCACTGACGTCTCGCGGGTCCACACGAGCGCGCCGCCGATCTTCTGGCCGTTGCTCAATTCGATGATGACGGTATCGCCCGAGCTGTGACTGCGCGTCGTCTCCGCCATCAGGCCGCCGGCCGAAATATTGCGGATCCTGCACAGGTCCTGCCACTCGTCCGAGACAAGCTTTGCGACCGGCAGCAGCGACAGCAGGCGCTCGTCGGGACGGTCCTCGGTCGGGCGCGGAACTTCGGTGGTCAGCGAAAAGAGCGTCGATTCCAGCCCCGCCTCGCTCGGTGCGGGCTGGCTCGAGCTCACTTTCCTCCGAATCAGGCTCCCGAACATCCGCTTCCCCGCTGAGTCGCGCGCATCGTCCGTCGCTAATTAAAAACCGTTAAGCTTTGGTGTGCGTCGCATGCGCCGCCCTTGGCAGGACTCGCGATCGCGCTATAGCTGGACCATGTCGGACCTGTTTGCGTCGGGCGGCCAGCCGCCTACCGATTATGATGCCAGCGCCATCGAGGTTCTCGAGGGTCTGGAGCCGGTGCGTCGCCGCCCCGGCATGTATATCGGCGGCACCGACGAACGGGCGCTGCACCATCTCGCCGCCGAAGTGCTGGACAACAGCATGGACGAAGCCGTTGCCGGCCATGCCACCAGGATCGAAGTGACGCTCGAGGCGGGCAACCGGCTGACGATCGTCGACAACGGCCGCGGCATGCCGATCGACGAGCATCCCAAATATCCGGGCAAGTCCGCGCTCGAGGTCATCATGACGATGCTGCATTCGGGCGGCAAATTCTCGGACAAGGCCTATGCGACGTCGGGCGGCCTGCACGGGGTCGGGGTGAGCGTGGTCAATGCCCTCTCGTCCGAGACGATTGTCGAGGTTGCACGCAACAAAGAGGTCTTTCGGCAAACCTTCTCGAGAGGGGTCCCCACGTCCCCGCTGATATCGGTGGGCGCGGCCCAGAACCGTCGCGGCACGTCGGTCACCTTCACGCCCGACCCGACGATATTCGGCGACGATGCGCAGTTCAAACCGGCGCGGCTTTACCGCCTCGCGCGCTCGAAGGCCTATCTGTTCGCCGGCGTCGAGATACGCTGGCGGTGCGACCCCGCGCTGATCAGCGACGAGACCCCCGCCGAAGCCACGTTCCAGTTTCCCGGCGGCCTTGCCGACCACCTCAGGGAGCAGATCGGAACCCGCGAGTGTGCGACGGCGGAATTCTTCAAGGGGCGTCAGGACTTTCCCAACGGCCAGGGAATGGTCGAATGGGCAGTGGCTTGGCCGCTGTGGAGCGAAGGCGGCTCATCCTATTATTGCAATACGATCCCGACGCCCGACGGCGGCACGCACGAACAGGGCATCAGGGCGGCGCTGACGCGCGGGCTGCGTGGGTTCGGCGAGTTGGTCGGGCAAAAGCGCGCCAAGGATCTGCAGGCGGATGACGCGGTCTCCGACGCCGAGATCATGCTGTCGGTCTTCATCCGCGATCCACAGTTCCAGAGCCAGACCAAAGACCGCCTCACCAGCCCGGATGCGGCGCGGCTGGTCGAGGTCGCGATCCGCGACCATTTCGACCATTTCCTTGCCGACAACATGGATCGTGGACGCGCACTGCTGGCCTTCGTGCTCGACCGGATGGACGAGCGGCTGAAGCGCAGGGCGGAACGCGAGGTGAAGCGCAAGAGCGCGACCAGCGCGCGCAAGCTTCGCCTTCCCGGCAAGCTGACCGACTGCTCGAACGACGACCCGGCCGGCACCGAATTGTTCATCGTCGAGGGCGATTCCGCCGGTGGGTCGGCAAAGCAGGCGCGCGACCGCAAGACCCAGGCAATCCTGCCGATCCGCGGCAAGATCCTCAATGTCGCCTCGGCCACGGCCGACAAGATCCGCGCCAACCAGGAAATCGCCGATCTCAACCAGGCGCTTGGCTGTGGAACGCGCGAGCGCTGCGACATCGACGCGTTGCGCTACGACCGCATCATCATAATGACCGATGCCGACGTGGACGGCGCGCATATCGCGACCCTGCTCATGACCTTTTTCTTCCAGGAAATGACCGAGATCGTTCGCGGTGGCGCGCTCTATCTTGCGCAGCCGCCGCTCTATCGCCTGACCGCGGGTGGAGCCAGCGCCTATGCCCGCGACGACACCCAGCGTGCCGAACTCGAGAACACGGTCTTCAAAGGCAAGAAAGTCGAGGTGTCGAGGTTCAAGGGTCTCGGCGAGATGAACCCGCAGCAGCTTCGCGAAACCACGATGGATCCGAAGACGCGCTCGCTCATCCGCATCACGCTGCCGCAGGAATATGAAGATCGCGCCGCCGTGCGTGATCTGGTCGACCGGTTGATGGGCCGCAACCCGGAGCATCGCTTCGCCTTCATCCAGAATCACGCCGCGGAGATAGACGAGGAAGAAATCGACGCATGACGCGGCCCGTGCCGCGCTGGAACTGGATGCGCTGGCTGCTCGTGCTGGTCCTGTTCTGCACGATGACGCGGCCCGCCTTGGCGGCCGAGCCCTCCCCCGCCCTTGCCAAGCGCAGCGCGCAGATCGTCACGTTGATCAACGGCAAAGGCAATCCGGTCGAGATATTCACCCCCGATTTCCTGGCTGATGTGCCTGTTTCCCAGCTCGCCTCGATCGCGAAGCAGCTCACCGATCAATATGGACCAGCCCGCGGCGTCGCGCGCTACGACGCGACCAGCGCCAATAACGCCGGCCTCATGATCGATTTCGAGCGCGCACTGGTACCCGCGACGATCGTCATTGAAGCCGACGCGCCTAATCGCATCACCGGCCTGTTCTTCAGTCCGGGCGAGATCAAGGGGGACACGTTCGCTGCGGTCCTCCACGATCTGTCCGTTCTGCCGGGTACGACCTCGCTGACCATCGCGAACCTCGACACCGCCAAACCGGTCTTCACCATCGCGCACCGGTCGGACACGGCAATGGCCGTCGGCTCGGCATTCAAGCTGTTCATCCTGGCCGAGCTCAGCCGCCAGATCGGCGCGGGCGAACGAAAATGGTCGGACGTCGCGCGCATCGACCGTCGCTCGATCCCGAGCGGCATCTTGCAGACCTGGCCCGAAAATGCGCCGATCACGCTGCACAGCCTCGCCGCGCTGATGATCTCGCAAAGCGACAATACCGCGACCGACACCCTGCTGCACATCCTCGGCCGCGAGAAGGTCGAGGCGCTCCTGCCGACACTTGGTGTAACTGCCCCTGAGAAACTGCGCCCGCTGCTGGGCACGCGTGAAGCGGCTTTGCTGAAGGCGAGCGACGGCGGCGCGCTTGGCAAAAGTTGGGTCACCGCTACGGAAGCAGGCCGCCGGGCAATGGTTGACACGAAATTGGCCGAAGTGCCGGCGGAAAAGGTCGATCAGGGCCGCCTGCTCGCGGAGCCCAATGCAATCGATACGATCGAGTGGTTCGCGTCGACTGGCGACCTGGTGCGAACCATGGATTGGCTGCGCGCGCACAGCGGCAAGGACGCGCTCGATATATTGAAGATAAACAGCGGCCTGGCACCCGCCCTTGCAGCGGATTTCGCATATATCGGCTACAAGGGCGGCTCCGAAACCGGCGTGATGAACATGACCTTCCTGATCAGGTCAAAGGCAGGAAAATGGTATGCCGTCTCCGGGACCTGGAACGACAATGCCCACGCGGTCGACGAAGCCAAATTTGTCCAGCTTATGAGCCGCGCGGTGACGTTGCTTCGCTAAAAAGGACAGGGCGGACAATCGCTTGCCCGCCCTGTCCCGATGAAAATTTTTGCTTAGACTCTTTAGCGGACGGTACCCCGCCGCACGAGATTGACGATTGCGAGCAGGATGATCGCGCCGACCAGCGAGACGAGGAAGCTGGTAACGGTCAGCCCAGCGTTATTGATCGTGCCGCCACCAAGAATTAGCCCACCGATGAATGCGCCGACTATCCCGACGACGATGTTCAGGATGATGCCCTGCTGTCCATCGGTGCGCATCACGAGGCTGGCCAGCCATCCAACCACACCCCCTACGATCAACCATAAGATCAAGCCCATGTCATTATCTCCCTAATGATGTTGCGCTACCAACCCACTGGAACGCGAAAGGTTCAGGACGCTGCCGGAACATTATGACCGGCCCCTCCGTTCCAGCCGCACAATTAACGGGAGAGGTCGAATGGCTGAGTATCGAGAAAATTCGGATGGAACGGTCGAACGCGGCAGCAACATGGGCAAGGTGATCGGCATCATTGTCGTGCTGGCCGTGGTGGTCGTGGCGATATTGTTCGCAACCGGCTTCTGGTCGGCGGACGTCAAGGAAGGCTCGCTGCCTGACGTCGACGTGAGCGCCAAGGGCGGTTCGCTGCCCAGCGTTGACATGGACTCGAAGGAAGTCGTCGTCGGCACCACGCAGACGACCGTTGATGTTCCGAAGGTCGAAACGGAAAAGAAGGAAATCTCAGTGCCCGTCATCGGCGTGAAGGATAACGGCGAAAAATAAGCACTATTTGATTGAGATCCGGTCCGGCCCGCATTGCATGTGCGGCGCCGAACCGGATCGACTTTGCCCAAGAGCGCAACAGCGCCGACCCGTGTTGTTCTTGCCTAACCCGTCGCAGCCCGCCTAGATCAGCGTGGGGCGGTTCGCCAGACGGGGGACAGGCGGTGCGACAGGCTGGGGTTAGCATGATGCCGCCGGACGATCCGTCCGGCTTTGCCGCCGCGCATCAGCAGCTGACCGCCGACAAGACCATTCAGTTCACCATGACGCCGCTAGCACCACCCCAGGTCCCGGCCTGGCTGAAAGCACTGATCGAGGCGCTGCGGCCGCTGTTCCAGGCGCTATCGTCGCCGATAGCCAAATATATGCTGTGGGCCGCGCTGGCGATCCTTGCCGCTTCCTTGCTGTTCTTCGTCGTGCGCTACCTCGCTGGCGAATCCTGGCCTTGGCGCAAAAAACCGGAGCTGCAGAATCCGGCGGAAACGTGGCGGCCGCCGGAAGAGGAGGCCCGGGCCCTGCTGCACGACGCCGACGCGCTTGCCGCGGAGGGCCGTTACGACGAAGCGGCACATCTCATCCTGTTCCGCAGCATCGACGATATCGATGCGCGGCGCCCGCACCTCGTGCAACCCGCCCTCACGAGCCGCGACATAGCCGCTGCGCCCAACCTCCCCTCCTCCCCGCGCGACGCTTTCCAAGCCATCGTCATGATGGTCGAGAAGAGCCTCTTCGGCGGGCGCAGGCTGGTCGAGGCCGATTGGCACCAATGCCGCGCAGCCTATGAACGTTTCGCCTTTGCCGGTGCGTGGCATTGATGGCGGCGAGCACGGGTCAACAGACGTTCAGCCCCAAGATGGTGGCGGGGCTGATTGCCGCCGGAGTCATCGCCTTCATCGCCTTCGTCCTGTTGTCCGCATACGCCGACGATTTCCGTTCGGGACGCGACGGCCGCCCGCACGCGCTGTCGGTTTCCGCTGACGGCTTTGCCGGCATCGTCAGGCTGGTGGATCTGGTCGGTGGCCGCGCAGTCGTTGTGCGCGCGGCCGATGAACCCGACAGCGAGGATCTGATGGTGGTAGCCATCGAACCGCGCACCGACAGTACGGCCTTGTCCGAATTCCTTAAAAGTCGCGGCGCGCGCACGACATTGCTGATCCTTCCAAAATGGCAAACGGCGCCCGATCCGGCGCATCCGGGATGGGTGAAATCATTCGGCACGGGTACCACCTTTCCTAAGCTCGCCGCGCTCGAAGGCATTCGCCTAAACAACGAAAAGGAAAAGCCCGGAAGGGCCATTGTTTATTCGGCTATGCTGCACGGATTGCAGCTGGACATCCCCGAGCGGCCGCAGACGGTGGAAGGCCCGAACATCACACCAATGATTGCGACCGGCGACGTTCGCGCCTTGCTGGCGAGAGTTGGCGAAAGTCAGCTTTATATTCTCGCCGACCCCGACCTGATGAACAATCAGGGCATCAGAAATCCGAAAACGGCCCGCGCGGCGCTGCAGATTTTGGCTGCGCTCAACGCGACAGACGCCGAAAGCGTCCGGTTCGACGTCGGCCTCAATGGCTTCGGAAGCAAGCCGAGCATCCTCAAGCTGCCGTTCGAACCGCCCTTCCTTCCGTTCACCCTCGCCTTGTTCGTTGCGGTGCTGCTGGCCGGCCTGCACGGCGCCTTTCGCTTCGGCCCCGAAGCCGAGGAGGTACGCGCCATCGCTTTCGGCAAGGCCGCGCTCGTCGAGAATAGCGCCGGCCTGATCCAGATTGCGCGGCGCGAGCATCGCACTGGCGGTGCTTATGCCGACCTCATCCGCCATGAGGCGGCGAGCGCATCCGGAGCGCCGGCATCGCTGCGCGGTGATGATCTCGACCAGTATCTGGACCGCATGTCGCAAGCCGAGGAAGCGACTTTCAGTCATCTTGCGAGGCGCGCGGAGCTGGCCGGCGACCGTTTCGAGCTGCTCTCGGCGGCGCATGCCCTGTTCCAATGGAAAAAGGACCACATCCGGTGAATCTCAACGACGTCAAACAGCTTTCCGTTACCATCCGGGAGGAGGTGGCGCGCGCGATCGTTGGCCAGGACAAGGCCATCGACCTGATGCTCATCGCGCTTTTTTCATCGGGTCACATCCTGTTGGAAGGTCCGCCCGGCACCGCCAAGACCTTCCTCGCACAATGTTTCGCACGTTCGCTCGGGCTCGGCTTCGGCCGGATCCAGTTCACGCCCGACCTGATGCCGGGGGACATCGTCGGCTCCAACCTGTTCAATTTCCAGACCAGCCAGTTCACGCTGACGCGCGGGCCGATCTTCTGCGAGCTTCTCCTGGCCGACGAGATCAACCGGACACCGCCGAAGACGCAGGCCGCGCTGCTCGAGGCGATGCAGGAACGATCGGTCACGATCGACGGCGAGACCCACCGGCTGGCCGACCATTTCATGGTTATCGCCACCCAGAATCCGATCGAACAGCAAGGCGTCTATCCGCTGCCCGAAGCCCAGCTCGACCGTTTCCTTTTCAAGCATGAAATGAACTATCCGAGCGCGGAAGAAGAGAAGCGCATCATTGCCACGCATGGCGCTCGGTTCGGCTCGCCCAAGCCAGAGGATTGGGGCATCGAGCCAAGGGTTACGACGCAGCAAATCAGCGAAGCGACGACCGCGGTCGCTGCGGTTCCGATGGTCGAAAAGGTCGTCGATTATGTCGCTGCGCTCATTCGCGCCACGCGCGAGGCTGCCGATCTCGAAATGGGCGCCTCGCCGCGCGCCGGAGCGATGCTTGCGGGTGCGGCGCGGGCCCGTGCCGCGCTCGACGGCCGCGACTATGTCATTCCCGACGACGTCAAGGCGCTCGCTCCGGCAGTGCTTCGCCACCGCTTGATGCTGTCGCCCGCGGCACAGATTGAGGGACGCCCGGTCGAAGAGGTGATTGCGCGGCTGATCGAGCAGGTCGAGGCGCCGCGTTGATCTATCCCGGCCGCCGTACAGTCCTGATCGCTGCGGGCATCGCCCCGCTGTCGCTGCTTATCGCGCTGCTGGCCCCCGGCTATTGGTATGCCGGACTGGCTGCACTGGCATTGCTTCTCGCACTGGCCGGGATCGACGGTGTCCTGGCAACGCAGACCGGCGACATCGAGGTCTCATGCGAAGGACCCGGCGCGGTAAGCGTCGGGTCCGACTTCGAAATGCCGCTCCGGATCCGCTTCGGGATCGCGCCGCCCCGCCATGCAGAAGTTGCGATGGGCATGAGCGCACTTGCAACGCCCGTTGAAGGATCACGGCAGGCGCTCGCAATCGACGGCGCCGAAGGCTCGGCGAGTTTCCGCTATCAGGCGAAGCGCCGCGGAGCCGCCGTCGTCGGACCATTGTGGCTGCGCTGGCAGGGGCCATTTGGCCTCTTTTGGCGCCAGAAGATCTTCGCGCTCGATCAGACACTCGTGATTACGCCCGATATCCGGCCGGTGCGCGAAAAGGCGATCCCGCTTCAGAACAAGGATTACTGGTTCGGCCAGTCGGTGCAGCAGCATCTCGGCGAAGGCGCCGAATTCGATGCGCTCGCCGAATTCCGTCCCGGCATGGACAAACGCCGCATCGACTGGAAACAGTCGGCGCGCCATTCGACCCTGCTCGCCAAGGAATATCGCACCGAGCGCAACAACAATATCTTCATGGCGGTCGATGCCGGTCGGGCCATGTCCGAGCCTTTGGCGGGCGTGCCGCGCGTCGACCGCGCCGTCTCCGCTGCGCTGCTGACAGCCTGGGTGGCGCTTCGCGAAGGCGACCGGGTGGGATTCTTCGGCTTTGACTCGCACCCGCGCGTCGCGAGCAATGCGGTCGGCGGCGAGCGCTCGTTCGCTCTGCTTCAACGCGTCGCCGCGGGCATCGACTATTCAAGCCGGGAAACCAATTACACGCTGGCGCTATCGACGCTCGCGGAGCAGCTGCAGCGGCGCTCGCTGATCATCATCTTCACCGAATTCGCCGATACGATCAGCGCCGAATATATGATCCAGGCGGTGGGCAGGCTGCTGGGGCGGCACCTCGTATTGTTCGTCGTGATGCGCGACGAGGAGCTTGAGACCTTCGTCGCGGCTGAACCCGACGTGCCGGCCGACGTCAGCCGCGCCGTGACCGCCGCCGCCTTGCTGCGTGATCGCCAGCTGATCGTCGCCCGCTTGCGCCGGCTCGGCGTCCATGTTCTCGAAGCCGGGCATGGAGCGGCCGGCCCTGCCCTGGTCAACACCTTCCTCGGATTGAAGCAGAGGAGCCTGCTTTGAACGCAGCTTCAGCGCCCATTGGACCCACGACGCTACGCGAGATGCGGCAGGAAGAGTGGGTGCGGCTCGAAGCAATATTGCGCCAGGTCGAGCGCAGGTCACCACGCGCGCTCAGTGACGAGGATCTGATGGCCTTGCCGACGCTCTATCGAAGCGCTTTGTCCTCGCTTTCGGTAGCGCGCGAAACATCGCTCGACCTCGAGCTGGTCACCTATCTCGAAGGCTTGTGCGCGCGGGCCTATTTCTTCGTCTACGGCGTGCGCACCTCGCCTTTGCGCCGGCTTCGGCTGTTCTTCGTCCAGGACTGGCCCAATGCTGTGCGCAGCCTTTGGCGCGAAACCTTGATCGCGACCCTGCTGACCTTGCTCGGCCTGGCCGCGGGTTATTCGCTCGTCGCCTCGAACCCGATCTGGTTCGAAGCCTTCGTTCCCGATGGCCTGGCGCAGGGCCGCGATTTCTCGGCCTCGACCGAATATCTGCGGCAAACCCTTTACGACGGGGGCCGTAACAATATGCTCGCGATCTTCGCGACCTTCCTGTTCACCCACAATGCGCAGGTCTCGATCATGTGCTTCGCGCTTGGCTTCGCCTTCGGAATCCCGACCGCATTTCTATTGCTCTACAACGGCGGAATGATGGGCGCGATCTTCGCCCTGTTCGTATCGCGCGGGCTTGGCACGGACCTCGGCGGCTGGCTGATCATCCACGGCAGCACCGAGATATTTGCGATCATCCTCGCTGGCGCCGCTGGCCTGAAGATCGGCTGGAGCGTCGTCTTCCCCGGCGAAGCGTCGCGGATGAACGCAGCTACGAGCGCTGGCAAGACGGCAGGAATCGTAATGGCCGGCGTCGTGATCATGCTGCTTGCCGCTGGCGCCCTGGAGGGTGTCGGCCGCCAGACCATAACCAACAGCATCGCCCGCTACGCGATCGGTGTCTTCATGCTGATCTTCTGGCTGGCCTTTTATTATCTGCCGCGGCGAAGCCATCATGGTTGATCACGCCGCAATCCACCATGCGCTCGAGGCCAGGACGAACCGGAGCCTGGTGACTCCGGAAGGCGTCGATCTGACCCTCAGGATAGCCGACGCGGGACAGCGCTTTGGCGCCTTGCTGCTTGACCTCATCTTCATGGTGGTCACGCTGATCCTGGTCACCATCATCCTCGGGGTGGCGGCCATCGCCGGCGGGCCGCGCTTCGTCGCCGCGCCGGTCATCATCTGGCTGATCGGCTTCTTCCTGCTCCGCAACTGCTATTTCATCATCATGGAAATGGGCCCGCGCGCGGCAACCTTCGGCAAGCGCATCGTCGGCCTGCGCGTCGTCGCCCGAAACGGGGGCCGGTTGACTGCGGACGCCGTCATTGCCCGCAATCTCATGCGCGAGATCGAGCTTTACCTTCCGATATCGTTCCTGATCTTCAACACCAGCCAAGGGCTGGCCGACACGGCAGCGTGGCTGTTCGGCGTCGGCTGGACGTTCATTTTCGCATTCTTTCCGTTGTTCAACCGCGACCGCCTCCGCGTCGGCGACCTGCTCGCTGGAACCTGGGTGATCCGGACGCCGAAGAAGACGCTCGGCCTCGACCTGATCGGGCGAAACGCGGCGACGACGCGGCTGACCTTTACCGACGCGCAGCTCGACGCCTACGGCCAGTTCGAGCTGCAGACGCTCGAGCAGATCCTTCGGCTCGATCGTCCCGAAGCCTTGGCCACCGTCGCCGATACGATCCGCGCCAAGATCGGCTATTGGGACAATTCCTCCGACGTCGCATTCCTCAATGCTTATTATGAGGCTCTGCGGAGCCGGCTCGAGCGCAAGTTGCTGTTCGGGCGGCGCCGACGCGACAAGTTCGACCGCTGACCCGCCTTCAGTCCGCAAACGCCTCTATCGAATGCACGGTGCCGGAGAGGAAGGCATCGGCCGCAAGCATCAGTGGCTGCGTATCGACCAAGGATTGCCGCGTATCGATGAGATCGACAAACCGCGCGTAGATCGCCGGATATTCGCCCGGCCCCTCCCCCTGCTGCATCGCGCCATCCACCGTCAGCTGCGACCCGCCCTGCGCCAATTTCAGTTCGGCACCGTCGCCGGTCGCGATCTCGATCGTCCATTGTTCATCGCCACTATGGCGCCAGTCGAACAAGGCGGTCAGGGGGCCTTCCGCCGCCGGGCTCACGAATTTCAGTTCCGCCGCTATCGGCGCTTGCCGGTTCGACGGAACGAACAGATCGGCGCCGCGCAGGACCAGTTGGCCCGGAAAGATCCGGGTTGCGATGGACAGCGCATTGATGCCCGGATCGAACACGCCGAATCCGCCGGGCTGCCATATCCACTGCTGGCCGGGATGCCACTTGCGGACGTCTTCCTTCCAGACGACCCGCATCGACGCGATCCGCTTCCCCGCCAGGATCTCCGCCGCGACTGCCACGGCTGGATTATATTGGGCATGCCAGGTGGTGAAGAGCGTCACCCGCTTCGCCGAAGTCAGGCTCGCCAGTGCGGCGACCTCGCCAAGGGTCACGCCCGGCGGCTTTTCCAGCAGCGTGTGAATGCCCGCATCGAGACAATCCTGTGCAATCGAATAGCGGACCGACGGCGGCGTGCAGATTGCGGCAGCATCGAGCCGCTCGCCGGCTATCATCTCGCGATAGTCCTTATAATGCTGCAGTCCGTCCGGCGGCACGCTGTTGGGGCTTGCCGCGGCGACGAGCGCGAACCGGCTGTTGCCGCGGATCGCGGGAATATGCTGGTCGGCCGCGATCTTGCCGAGGCCGATTATCCCGATGCGCAAGGGAACCATATTCAGGCCACCAGCCCGGCCACATAGGCCCGCGCCTGTCGCTCCACTTCAGACGGAGACTGCCCCGGCCGGTAGATGCCTGAGCCTAGGCCGAACCCCGCCGCGCCGGCATCGATCCATTGACGCATCGTGTCCGGCCGCACGCCGCCCACCACCAGCACCGGCATATCGGCGGGCAGCACCGCCTTTTGCGCCTTGAGCACATTCGGCGACGCCGCCTCGGCGGGGAAAAGCTTCAGGACATGCGCGCCCGCCCTGATCGCGGCAAAAGCTTCGGACGGCGTGAAATAGCCGGGCGACGATACCAGTCCCTTGGCCACGGTCGCCGCGATCACATCGCCAAAGGTGTTGGGCGAGACGATGATCTGCCCGCCGGCCGCCGCGACCCGGGGCACGTCCACGGCATCGAGGACCGTGCCGGCACCGACCAGCGCACGTTCGCCAAGATGCCGCGACAGGCGGGATATGCTTTCGAGGGGATCGGGTGAATTCAGCGGCACTTCGATGATACGGATGCCGCCCGCGTAAAGCGCCTCGCCAATCGCGATCGCTTCCTCGGGCTTCACCCCGCGGATGATCGCGATCAGCGGGCATTCGGCAAGAAAGGTGCGGAACCTGTCGAGCGCGCTCATTTGATCAACTCCACGATATGTCTCGCACCGGCCAGAAACGCCTGCTCGCCATCGACCTCGCGCGCCTCACGTTCGGCAAGGCGAAGCGCGGCGGAATAAAGGCGGGTCAGTTCCGGTCGGCCCATTACAAAAATCTCCTCATCGCTCCCGAGCCTTAGGCCGACCTTGATGTCATTCCCAATCAGCAGGCCGCTGACATAGGATGAGGCAGTACCGCGCTCCGCCTGACCAAGCAGCACGCGGGCCCGAACAGAAAAAAGTTCAGCCGTTACATCGTCGCACTCGAGACCATGGCGAACGCCGGCGCCGAAACCGCCGACCGGCACAACGGGCGCGGCGAGGAGGTCGGCGAGGATACTGTGCTTCTTCAGCAGGTTGAACAGCTCGCCGGTCATCACTGTACGGAAGGAATCGATTCGGCCGTCCCGAACCACGACCCATTTATTGTGCGTTCCGGGATGGCAGATCAGGCAATCGCGCGGCACCAGGCCCGACGCGACAGCGCCCACGATCTGCACTTCCTCGCCGCGCATCACGTCGGCGTCATCGCCGGACACATGGGATACGCCGGCAACGATGGCGACACCGGCATCGTCGATATGCGTCAGAGCGGAAGCCAAGTCCGCCGCGCCTGCAAGTGTCGGCACATAGGGAACCTCGACCCAGCCACGGTTCGAGCCGACCATACCGGCCAGCAGCATCGGTTTGTCGCCCAGCTGGGCGCGAAGCGCGGCCACCGCAGCCGGAAATCCACCTGCCTGGACGGAGAGTATTCCCTGGTCGTCCTCCATCTCGCGCTGGAGCATTCCGTCCGCGCCGATCAGATAGCCGCGCCGGTTGGTCGTCCCCCAGTCTACTGCGATGAAACCCTCAGCCCAGCGCATTCGTCCCTCGTCTGCGCCTGTTCAACGCGTCAGAGCCATTTGGGTCCCTCTCGAAGCCGACCATTCGTCACGGCGAGGAAACTTTCGGGCGCCCCGATCCTTTGTGCCTTGGGGCGATCGGCTAATGCCGTGAGCGAGGAGGCCGTCATAGCCAATTTCATGTTCTGCACCGGGATCGAGAACAGCATTCCCAAGATCAACAACGGGCGCACGCGTGTCGACCAGATGGAGGTATGCGGCCATTATGCGCGGTGGCGCGAGGATTTCGACCTCGTCGAGGAGATCGGCATCCAGTATCTGCGCTACGGACCGCCGATCCACCTCACCTTGCTCGGACCCGGCAAATATGACTGGGAATTCTGCGACCTGACGTTCGCCGACCTCAAGCGGCGCGACATCACGCCGATCGTAGACCTGTGTCACTTCGGCGTTCCGGACTGGCTCGGCAATTTCCAGAACCCGGACTTCCCGGCGCAATTCGCCAATTATGCCGCCGCCTTCGCCGATCGTTACCCGTGGGTGCAGCTCTACACCCCGGTCAACGAGATGTTCATCTGCGCGATCTTCTCGGCCAAATATGGCTGGTGGAACGAGCAGATGACCACCGACCGCTCTTTCGTCACCGCGCTCAAGCATATCGTCAAAGGCAATGTGCTGGCGATGGTCGAGATATTGAAGCGGCGGCCCGACGCGATCTTCATCCAGAGCGAGTCGTCGGAATATTTCCATGCCGACAGCCCGGCGGCGATCGGCCCGGCCGAGATCATGAACGCGCGGCGCTTCCTGTCGCTCGACCTCAACTACGGCCGCCGCGTCGATTCCGACATGTACGAATATCTGTTCGATAATGGCATGACCAAAGAGGAATATCATTTCTTCCTCCATCACCGGCTCAAGCAGCACTGCATCCTCGGCAACGATTATTATATGACCAACGAGCATCGCGTGTTCGCCGACGGACACACAGAGGCCTCGGGCGAAGTGTTCGGCTACAGCGAGATCACGCGGCAATATTATAATCGCTATCGGCTGCCGGTGATGCACACCGAGACCAATTTGCGCGAGGGTCCGACCGGCCAGGAAGCGGTGCACTGGCTGTGGAAGGAATGGGCGAACGTGCTGCGGCTTCGCAACGTCGGCATACCGACCGTCGGTTTCACCTGGTACTCGCTGACCGACCAGGTCGACTGGGACACCGCGCTGCGTGAGCAGAACGGCAATGTGAACCCGCTCGGGCTGTACGACCTCGACCGCAACATCCGCAACGTCGGCCGCGCCTACAAGAAACTGATAAGCGACTGGCGCGATGTCCTTCCCGCGCAAAGCGTCTGCCTGGTCGTTCCACTGCTGCCGCCTTCCCGTTCGGAGGGTGCGCAGGCGCATGACCAGCAGGCCGATGCCGCCGAACTGATGCGCCACCAGGAAGCACAGGCGTCGTCGGGTGAACTCGGGCCATGAGGACAATGTTATGAAGATCGGCCGTATCGAGACATTCTACGTTCCGCCGCGCTGGCTGTTCGTCCGCGTCGAGAGCGACGACGGCGCGGTCGGCTGGGGCGAAGCCAGCCTCGAAGGCTATGCCGAAGCGGTGGACGGCGCGTTCGAGGCGCTGCGCGACCGCTTCATCGGCGCCGACCCCAGCCGCATCGAGGACATCTGGCAGATCGGCTTTCGCGGCGGTTTCTATCGCGGCGGCCCGGTGCTGATGTCGGCGCTGGCGGGCCTCGATCAGGCGCTGTGGGACCTGAAAGGCAAGGTGCACGGCCTTCCCGCCTGGCAGATGCTCGGCGGCAAGGTCCGCGATAAGGTCCGCGCTTATGCCTGGATCGGCGGCGACAAGCCGCACGAGATCGGCGCCGCAGCCAGGTCGCGGCGCGAGCAAGGCTTCTCGGCGGTCAAGATGAATGCCACCGCCGACCTCGACTGGATCGGCACGCCCAAGCTGTTCGACGAGGTGATCGATCGCGTCCAGGCGGCGCAGGCCGAAGGAATGGACGTCGGCCTCGACTTCCACGGCCGCGTCCATCGTCCGATGGCGAAGCGGCTCGCCAAGGTCCTCGAACCGCTCGGGCTTTTGTTCATCGAGGAGCCGTTGCTGTCGGAGAACCACGAGGGGCTGGCGCAGATCGGTGCACTGACCAGCACCCCGATCGCGCTTGGCGAGCGACTGTTCTCGCGCTGGGACTTCAAGCCGTTCCTCAGCGGGGGGCTCGTCGACATCATCCAGCCGGACCTCAGCCATGCCGGCGGGCTCAGTGAATGCCGGCGCATCGCGGCGATGGCCGAAGCTTTTGATGTCGCGGTCGCGCCGCATTGCCCGCTCGGCCCGCTCGCGCTCGGCGCGTGCCTGCAGCTCGCCGGATGCGCGCCCAATGTCGTGCTCCAGGAGATGTCGCTCGGCATCCATTACAATGTCGGCCACGATCTGCTCAGCTTCGTGAGCGACCCGGCGCCGCTGACCGCCAAGGACGGCTGGCTGCCGATCCCCGCAGGCCCCGGCCTCGGCATTTCGATCGACGAGGCGGCGGTGCGCGAGGCCGACAAGGACCGGCACCGCTGGCGCAACCCGATCTGGCGCCATGCCGACGGAAGCTTCGCCGAATGGTAGACGCTATCGTCGCTCTGCGGAGCGGCCCGTTCGAAGTCGTGCTGGCTCCCGCAGTCGGCGGCAGCATCGCCCGCTTCGAGCATGACGGCCGGCCGATATTGCGCGGCGCCGCGGACGGAGAAAGCGACGTCCTGAAGATGGGATGCTTCCCACTCGTCCCCTATTGCAACCGCATCCGCGGCGGTCGATTCGACTTTCGCGGCCGGGAGATCGTGATCGCGCCAAACATGGCCGGCGATCCAAGCCCGCTGCACGGCCAGGGCTGGCTGGCACGGTGGACGATCGAATGGGCTACGCAAGACGAAGCCATATTGTCCTTTGACCACGAGGCCGGCGAATGGCCGTGGAGCTACGAGGCGCGCCAGCATTTCCGGCTCGACGGACGCGGGCTCGGCATCGCGCTCAGCTGCCGGAACCTGTCGGAAGGGCCGATGCCATGCGGGCTCGGGCTGCATCCCTATTTTCCGTGCGGCGGCGAGGCCGCGCTCGACACGCATGTCGAGGACGTCTGGACGGTCGACGAGGACGTGCTGCCGGTGGAGCGGCAACCCGCGACGGGCAGATACGCACTCGCGCAACGGAAGATCTGCGGACAGGACCTCGACAACGGATTTTCGGGATGGTCGGGCAGCGCCGACATAAGCGAGCCCGGCGCTCCGGCCGTCCGGATCAGCTCTCCGAATGCCGGCTATTTCCAGGTCTATTCGCCGGCCGCGGGCGGACTGTTCGTTGCCGAACCGGTGACGCATGCCAATGCGGCGCTCAACGAACCGGAGGAACGCTGGGCTTCGCTCGGACTGCGTATATTGCAGCCTGGAGAGACGGCGACGCTCGACGCCCGGATCGAGGTGAGTCAGGCCGGCTGAATTTCGGCCGTCGGTTCGACCGGTGTGGGCGGTACCGCCTCGGCCCGCGAACGGCGGTTGCGGTAGTGGCGCGCGGCAAGCACCGCACCGAGGATGAAGCCGCCGGGCGCCAGCGCAACCACGGCGACGAGCCCGATCCGGCCGGCGGATTTTCCTATCATTGGTCCGACTCGCCTCCGCTCGATGAGGCTGCTCATGGCGCATCTCGGCCCGGATTGCGCGCAAATTCCCTGACCTGGCGCGGCCGGATTTCCTGCGCCGGCCGCGGCCGCGCGATGCATTCGGGCAACAAATGAAAGTCAGGATTGCGCGAAAAACGCGCGTCGCGTCCAGAGGTCTGCTAATGTGCCTTGCAAGGCGCGCTAAGTCATTCAAAACGCGAACGACATGCTCTAAGGCAATCCGATCAACCACGAGGGCATCTTGAGCGACGGCGACAACCCGCAAGATCCTGAGCATCGACGCCAGGCCGAGCGCGTTGCCGTGAAAGCGGAAGTTCACCTTCGCAAATCGGGTTACCATCGCGCCAGCGTCGACCTGCTCGATCTGTCGAACCAGGGCTGCCGCGTCGAGCTGCCTGAGCGCGTCGGCCTTGGCGAGATCGTTTGGGTGACCTTCCCCGGCCTGCAGCCGATCGAGGCCAAGGTCGTCTGGGTTGCCGACTGGCTGGCGGGCCTTCGCTTCACGAATCCGATATATCCGTCGGTCTTCGACGCCCTGGTCGCGCGCATGAAATGAGCCCGCGGCGGTTGCCGATCCGGGGCACGAAGTTGATGAAATTGACGGTTGCCATGGCCTCGGCCCGGAGTGGTGAAATTCCGAAATAGGGTTGCTTGCGGATGATGTTCGTGTTATGTTCCATCACCGCGGACTATCGGAAAATTTCCCACATTGCAAGGGTTCGGGCCTTCGACCCTTCGACGGGCTCATGACAGGCGGGCTCGGGGGGAGCGCCATTCTTGAGTGAGGCGCCTCTGGCGCTCATCCTGAACTCGTCGAAGGGTAAGCTGGACAGTGTAGCGCGCTCGTTGAGGCCCCACCCCTATCCCTCCCGCAAGCGGGTAGGGGAGATTACTGGCGGAGCCGCCCCTCGCCTCGCGCCTTGCGGGAGCTGCTTTTATTGCTCAGGATCGGGCGCGAAAGGATATCGGTTGGACACGATCCGGAGTTGGCGCTGATGCATGCGGTCGAGGCATTCGAGCTGGTGCTCGTACTGCTGGCACTGGTCATCGCGCTGCACTGGCTGGCGCTGCGGCTGCGGCTGCCGCCGGCGACTTCGCTGCTGGTGGGCGGCGGCGCGCTGGCGTTCGTGCCGGGGCTGCCGTCGATCTCGCTCGATCCGGGGCTGGCGCTGGTGCTGTTCCTGCCGCCATTGCTGATGGACGGCGCCTATACGACGGCGCTCGGGCGGTTTCGCCGCCACCTGCCGGGCATTCTCTCGCTCGCGGTCGGCGCTGTGGTGTTCACGACATTGGTCGTCGGGGTCGCGACGCACTGGCTGGTGCCCGCGCTGCCATTGGCGGCGTGCTTCGCGCTGGGCGCGATCGTGTCGCCGCCTGATGCCGTGTCGGCGCGCGCGGTGCTGAAGGGCGTCTCGCTGCCGCGGCGGCTCACCGCGCTGATCGAGGGCGAGAGCCTACTCAACGACGCCACTGGGCTGATCCTGTTCCGGTTCGCGGTCGCGGCGACGCTGAGCGGTGTCTTCGATGCCGGCGCGGCGGTGCAGAAATTCCTGGTGGTGGCGATCGGCGGCGTGATCGTCGGGCTGGCGGTCGGGGCATGCTGGGTGATCGTCGCCAGAAGGCTGCGCGACCGGACGCTGGTGGTGGTGACGAGCGCGCTGCTCGGCTGGACAGCCTATCTTGCGGGTGAAGCGGTGCATGTGTCGGGCGTGATCGCCACCGTCACCGCCGGGCTGGTGCTCGGCTGGTACCAGCATGTGATCTTCTCGGCCGACACGCGGCTGGTCGGCAATTCATTCTGGCAGATATTGGTGTTCACGCTCGAGGCGATGGTGTTCGTGCTGATCGGCTTTTCGCTGCGCGGGGTGATCGAGCGGATGGGCGGGATCGATGCGGTGCCGGCGTCGATGGCCTGGGCGGTGCTCGGCGTGGTGCTGGCCGTGGTGGCCGCGCGATTCGTGTGGATCCTTGGATCAGAGCTCATCCTCGACACGGCGCACAGAGCAGGATTGAAGCGCGCGCGACCGCTCGGCTGGCGGCAGGCGACGGTGCTCGGCTGGGCCGGCATGCGCGGGGTGGTGACGCTGGCGGTTCCGCTCACCCTGCCCGTTGACATGCCCGGGCGCGACCTGATGCTGGTCTGCGCATTTTCGGTGATCTTCGCGACGGTGGTGGTACAGGGATCGAGCCTCAGCTGGGTGATCCGGATGGTGCGGCCAGTCGACAACGAGCCGCCGGCCCGGATGGACATGCCGGCCACCGAGGCGGCGATGGCGCGGGCGCGGCTGGCGACGGTCGAGCGGCTCGCCTATGCACCCGACGGGACGCTGATCCACCCCCAGCTGCTCAACGAATATCAGACGCGCGCGCAGTTCATGGAGCGCTATGAGCAGGATTCGAGCGCGGCGATGGACAATCTGCGGCCGCATTTCGACGTCCTGCTGCAATCGATCGCGGCCGGCCGCGCCGAACTGATCCGGCTCCACCGCGCGGGCGCGATAGAGGATGAAGTGCTGCACAACCTCGAGCGCGACCTTGATGTCGAGGAGATGGGCATTACGTTCCAGCGGGGCGACTAGACCGGCGCGATCGCTGCGATTATCGCGCGAACGGACTTGCCAGCGGCACTGGCGCAGGCGATTGGAAGAATGCGGTGGCGCAACATGTCTACCCCTCCGGAATAAGGCGCTGGCTGATCATCGTCACAGTGATGTCGGCGACGCTGATGCAGGTGCTCGACATGACCATCGCCAATGTCGCGCTGCCGCACATGGAGGCGGCGCTTGGCGCGACCCCGGATACGATAACCTGGGTGCTGACATCCTATATCATCATGTCGGCGGTCGCGGTGCCCATCACCGGCTGGCTCGAAGGCCGCTTCGGGCGCCGCATGCTGTTCGGTTTCGCGACCGCGGGGTTCACGGTCAGTTCCGCAGCCTGCGGCGTGTCCAACTCGCTGACGATGATCGTCATAGCCCGCGCGCTGCAAGGCGCCTTTGGCGCGTTGATGGCGCCGCTGGCGATGTCGACGATGCTCGACAGCTCCACGCCCGCGAAACATCCGCAGGCGATGATGATCTTCACGATGGGTGTTACGATCGGACCGATCGTCGGGCCCATGCTGGGCGGGTGGCTCACCGACAATTATGGCTGGCGCTGGGTGTTCTTCATCAACGTACCCATCGGCATCGTCGCAGCGGTGGCCATCTATCTCCTGCTGGACGAGGTGAAGCTCGCGCGACGCCGCTTCGACCTGATCGGGTTCGCTTTGCTCGGACTGTCCCTCGCCAGCCTGCAACTGCTGCTCGACCGCGGTACCCAAAATGACTGGTTCCATTCGGCGGAGAGCGTGATCGAGGCCGGAGTCGCGATCAGCGCATTGTGGATGTTCATCATCCACAATCTGACGGTCAGGGAACCGCTCGTGCCGCGGGCATTGCTGCAGGACCGCAACTTCGTGCTCGCGGTGATGTTCGGCTTCCTCATCTGGGGCGTCAACATGGCCAGCCAGGCCTTGCTGGCACCGATGCTGCAATCTTTGATGGGCTATGACGTGATGGGCGCCGGCATCATGATGGCGCCGCGCGGCTTGGGTACGCTGATCGCCATGCCGCTGGCAACGGTGCTTGGCCGTCGGGTGGACCCGCGCTACCTGATCGGGTTCGGACTGATACTCGTCATAGCCTCGCAGGAAATGATGACCGGCTTCAATCTCGAGATGGGAACGCCGCCGATCATGGAGGCGACATTTCTCCAGGGCCTTGGCCTGGGCTTCAGCTTCATGCCGCTGACCGTGCTGGCCTTCTCGACGATAGCGGCGCAACTGCGCACCGAAGCGGCGGCTTTCCAGAACCTTGTCAGGAACATCGCGGCCTCGGTCGGCATATCGATCATGACCCTGCTGATCGCGCGCAACGTCCAGATCAGCCACAGCGACCTGGGCGCGCATATCGGCGCGGCCGATGTCCGGGAGAGCGGCGGTGCCGCGCTCGCCCAGCTCGGCTTCCCGGGCGACATGATCATGCAGATGATGGATGCCGAGATAAACCGGCAGGCGGCGATGATCGCCTATCTGGACGATTTCTGGCTGATGAAATGGGCGGCGATCCTGATACTGCCGCTGATCCTTTTGATGCGCCGCGCCAAGCCGATCAAGGATCTACCGATCATGGTCGAATGATGGACTGCGCCGATTGCCAACACACCCTGAAACCGGAGAGCAAATATGGCCTTCACTTTATATGCCGCGACGATCCCGTCATACATCCAGATCCTCGGGTCCGTGGCGCGGATCATCGACAAGGCGGAGGCATATTGCGGCGAGAACGATGTATCGCCCGAGACGCTGATCCAGGCGCGTCTGGCCGAGGACATGCTTCCGTTCGCCTATCAAGTGAAATCCGCCGCTGTGCATTCGATCGGCGCGATCGAGGGCGTGCGCAAGGGCGCGTTCGGGCCCGACCAGTCGACTCCTCCGGCGACCTTCGACGGCCTCCGCGAGCGAACCGCGCAAGCGATTGCCGCGCTGGAGGCGATCGACCCGGCCGAGGTCGAAAGCTTCATCGGCCGCGACACGCGCTTCGAGTTCGGAGACAATAGGATCGACTTCCTCGCCGAGGATTTCCTGCTCTCCTTCTCGCAGCCCAATTTCTATTTTCACGCAACGACGGCCTATGACATTCTTCGCATGAAAGGCGTGCAACTCGGCAAGCGCGACTTCAACGGACGGGTGCGAAAGAAAGGCTGACGCGCAAGCGCGGATTCACCTGCGCGGCGGATCAACTGCCAGGCGAAGGCTCGATGCAGCTTCGTCTTCGCTTCTCCTGGCGGAGCCAGGGAGCGCTCCGCATCCATAATCTACGCCGCACCCTTGCTACTGGCTTGCAGCGTCTTGGCGTCCGCAATGAGACCACTCCGGTGTCCGATTTTCCAGAGGTTGGCCTTTTCTATTGCATCTGCACCCAAGCGAGAGAATTCTATTTGTTTCGTAGCCCCGCAATTCCGAGAATCCCGATAGGGAGAGTGAGAATTCAAGTCCTGAAATGGTTATTGGCATTTCTGGTCTTAGCCACGATGGCTGAGGTGTCCACGGCATATGCGCGCGTGCGCAACTCACCGCTCGTCCTTGCCGCGGCAAGCCTGCAGGAATCGCTGACCGCGGCTGCGGACAGTTGGGCTGCACGCAAGCACCCAAAGCCAGTCATCTCCTTTACGGCATCTTCCGCCCTCGCGCGCCAGATCGAATCGGGGGCGCCGGCCGATATCTTCATCTCCGCGGATGAGGAATGGATGGACTCGGTCCAGAAGCACGGCCTCGTCCGTGCCGGCACGCGCACGGCATTTCTGGGCAACCGGCTCGTGCTGATCGCTCCGGCCGGCTCGCGAGGCGGGCTGGCGATCCGGCGCGACTTTCCGCTGGCGGCCGCGCTTGGCGATGGCCGCCTGGCTGTTGCCGATCCCGATTCCGTCCCGGCCGGCAAATATGCCAAGGCCGCGCTGACCAGCCTTGGTGTCTGGGCCGGTATCGAGCCCAAGCTTGCGCGCGGCGAGAATGTCCGCTCTGCGCTGGCCTTCGTCGAACGCGGCGAGGCGCCTTATGGGATCGTCTATGAAACCGATGCCATGGCTTCGAAGAAGGTACGCATCGTCGGCCGTTTTCCGGCCAACAGTCATCCGCCCATCTCCTACCCCGTCGCGGTGCTGACCAACGCGAAGAGCCCGGACGCGGAGGGCTTCCGACGTTTCCTCATCTCTTCGGCGGGCAAGGCGATCTTCCGTCGCTACGGCTTCACGGCGCGTTAGGGACCCCGGCGGTGCTGTCTCCAGACGAATGGGGTGTCATCGCCCTATCGCTGCGGGTCAGCTTCGTCGCGATGGCGATTACCCTGCCAGTCGCGTTCGCGCTGGCCTACCTGCTCGCCCGCGCGCGTTTTCCCGGCAAGGCGGTGGTCGATGCATTGGTGCATCTGCCGCTCGTCCTGCCGCCGGTCGTGATCGGCTGGCTGCTGCTCCTCGCCTTCGGGCGCAACGGGCCGATCGGCGGCTGGCTCGAAAGCTGGTTCGGGATCAGCGTCATCTTCCGCTGGACCGGCGCGGCGATCGCTGCGGCGGTGATGGCATTGCCGCTTATGGTGCGCGCGATCAGGCTTTCGATCGAGGCGGTCGACCGCCGGCTCGAGGGCGCCGCACGCACACTCGGCGCCGGACCTTGGCGGACCTTCGCGACCATCACGCTGCCGCTTTCGCTACCCGGTATCTGGGCCGCGCTCGTTCTCGGCTTTGCGCGCTCGCTTGGCGAATTCGGCGCGACGATCACCTTCGTGTCGAGTATCCCCGGCGAGACCCGGACGCTGCCGCTCGCAATCTACAGCGCACTCCAGGTCCCCGGAAGCGACGCTCTAGTCTTCCGTCTGGCAATGATCGCGGTTGCCCTTTCACTGGCGGCATTGGTCATTTCCGAATGGCTTGCGCGCCGGACCGCGTCCGGGGGCGTCAGCCATGTCGTTTGACGTGGCGTTGACCCGCCGCCTCGGCGACTGGACGCTCGAGCGCAGCTTCACCACGAGAGAGGGGCTGACAGTCCTGTTCGGCCCGTCGGGCAGCGGCAAGACTTCGATCCTCAACATGATTGCCGGTCTCATCCGTCCGGACCGCGGCCGCATCGCCGTCGATGGAACAATATTGTTCGACGATGATGCTGGCATAGATATCGCCCCGGAGCGGCGGCGCATCGGCTACGTGTTCCAGGACGCGCGGCTGTTCCCGCATCGCCGGGTCCGCGCGAACCTGCTCTATGGCAACCGGCTGGTGTCGGCCGGCGACCGGTGGATGGATTTCGACGAGGCGGTGTCCTTTCTCGGCATCGCGCACCTGCTCGAACGCTGGCCGCGTACGCTTTCGGGCGGCGAGGCGCGGCGCGTGGCGATCGGCCGCGCTTTGCTTGCCGGTTCGCGGTCGTTGCTGATGGATGAGCCTTTGACCTCGCTCGATCAGGTACGCCGCGAAGAGATCATGACAGTGATCGAGCGGATTCGTGATGAGCTCAACGTACCTATCCTCTATGTGACGCACGATCGCGCCGAGGCGGATCGGCTTGCGAATGAGATCATCGCCTTGACCTAGGGATTCCCAGAGGGCTGCGGCCGTGCGAGTCAGCGCGGATGCGCAATGGTATAGTCATCGACCTCACGTCAGCGGACCGCGAACGTCTCGATCGGACCTGCAAGGATCGCAACGCCCCTCAGAAGCACGTCTGGCGATCCTGATAAAATCATCGCCGCCGCCAGACGCGGCACCAAATGTAGATTCGGTCCACTAGCAGGCTGTTGAGGAAGCCCATCTGCGGGCGATGAAGGACCGTTCATCGCCGTGATGGAACTCGATGATGCCCTGGAGAGAGCCGTCGGGTTGGAGTTCGGCCAGCCGTCTCCGGTCACTTCATCCATTTCATCATGACCGCTCCAGGAGAAGTCGATGCTCGTCGCTTCGGTGCTGCTCGCCTGCCAGATTTGTCCATGCAGCAGCCGAAGGCGAAGTCACCGCCGCCCTTTTCATCGAACAGGATGTACCCGACGATGCGCCCCACCCCGATCGCAAGGGGAGTTAGCTGGCCTTGAGGTGGTCCGCTATCATGGGTGTCAGGTCCACCGAGGGTCCGTCATCTTCTCGCCAGAAGAAACGATTGAAGCTCTCCTGCGTAGCCCGGGCAACGTCTTTCATATCGTCGGCCGCGAAGCGCTGCATGGTGGCGTTGACGCGAGCAAGAGCAGGGCGAGCCTCAATCCGATCTCGCCACGCTCCGAGGTGGGGCAGCTCGTCCCAATCCATTCCGTGCCGTTCGACATAGAGCGCCCATGGATAGGTCGCGATGTCCGCGATCGAATAATCGCCTCCCGCAAGCCAAGGCACCTCGGCCAATCGCTGGTCGAGGAAGTGATATAATCGGCTAGCCTGTTCGCGATACCGGCGAGCCGCATAGCTCGTGGCGTGATCCGGCGTGATGATGAAATGATTGTGCTGGCCAAAGATGGGGCCAATGTTGGCCATCTGGAGCATGAGCCACTTCATGATCGCGTAGCGCTCTCGACCAGCTGCCGGCAGAAGATCTTCACGGCCGTAGGCTTCTGCCAAATAGATGAGGATGGCGCCGCTTTCGAAGATGGGCTCGCCCGCGGGGCCGTCTGAATCGACAATGACCGGCACTCGGCCAAGCGGATTAAGCGTTAGGAACGAGGGTTCGAACTGCGCCCCATTCATCACGGCAACGAAGTTGATTTCGTAATCGAGCCCTAGTTCCTCCAGCATGATCACCACTTTGCGGACGTTGGGGCTGCCGCAGCCATACAGCTTGATCACCATCCGACCCTTGCGTTCGATCTCATGTGGTCCGCACTCTCGGGCGCTGCGAACGACGCGCCAACTGGCAATACCATTAGCAGCTCGGCATCGTCCTCGTGGTCCGATATCATGTTTCCACCCGGGCAAGAACACCACTTTTCAGCCGTTAGCCGAGGAAAGAGATCGGGTACCAAGCGTCTGATTTTCGCCATTAGCCGCCGAGTCCGTCTGCCTGACTGATCGGAACGCCGGTTCGGCTCCTCGCATAGCGCTTGATCGCTTTTCGCCGCGGGGTTATCCCCAAAAACGCCCGTACGATGCCGGCGTGGCCGGCCGCGATAAGCATCATCCGACCTCGAAGACCGGGGACTGCCGGATTCGCCTCGTTCAAATAGAAAGGAGCCTAGCAGAGCCTCATGCATTCGCTTGCTACTCCGACTGACAGGGGCCTGGTCGACTCGATCGGCCGCCGCATCACCTACGTGCGTATGTCGGTGACCGACCGGTGCGACCTGCGCTGTCGTTATTGCATGAGCGAGGCTATGCAGTTCGTTCCCAAGCAGGATGTCCTGACGCTCGAGGAAATTGTCGAACTTGCCGACGTGTTCATTGCGCGCGGCGTCACGCGGATCAGGCTGACCGGGGGCGAGCCGCTGGTGCGCCGCGGTATCGAGGGCCTTGTCCGCCAGCTGGGTTCCCGGATCGGGCATGGACTCGAAGAGCTTACGATGACCACCAACGGAACGCAGCTTGCGCGCCACGCGATACATCTTCACGAGGCTGGCGTCCGCCGCATCAATGTCAGTCTCGATACCCGGTCCGCGGATCGTTTCCGCTACATCACCCGACGGGGGGATCTGGGCCAGGTGATGGCGGGCATCGATGCGGCCGCGGCCATTGGTCTCGCGATCAAGATCAACATGGTCGGCCTCAAGGGACTGAATGACGACGAGATCGAGGATATGCTGCTTTGGTGCATCGATCGGGGGTTCGATCTCACCCTGATCGAGACCATGCCGCTGGGCGAGGTCGACGAAGACCGGACCAGCCACTATCTGCCACTGGACGAGGTTCGGCGGCAGCTGGAGGTCCGCTTCAATCTCATTCCGACACCTACTCGCACCGGGGGACCAGCGCGCTATTTGGCGGTGGGGGGGACGTCGACGCGCCTCGGATTCATCACTCCGCTCACCGGCAATTTCTGCGAGGGGTGCAACCGCATCCGGGTGACTGCGACCGGCGCGGTTTATGGGTGTCTGGGGCATGACCAGAAGGTCGAGCTGCGCGACCTTATCCGCGCTGGCGGCCGCGACGCTGTGGACGAGACGCTTGATGTGCTGCTCGCCGGCAAGCCCCGCGGCCACGATTTCCGCATCGCTGCAGCCGCACCACCCGCACTCGCACGCCACATGAGTGTCACCGGCGGCTGAAGTATCGTGACGATCTTCAATCGACGCACGGCGTGCTGTCGCGGTCGCGCCAAGACGTGATGATCGCCTGCACGGATTTGGCATGACGCTCGCTGTGCTGATACTCGCCGGCGGTCATGGAACTCGCATCGGCGGCGGCAAGCCGCTGCAGCTGCTCGCGGGTCGTACATTCCTCGATCGGGCAATAGAATGCGCACGGCAATGGAGCGACGAGATCGCCATCGCCGCACGAGCAATTGAGCAGGTGGGAGAAACGGGTCTTACGGTGCTCTTGGACGCGCCGGAACTCGACGGTCCGATCGCCGGACTCGCCTCGGCCCGCCGTCTCGACTGCTCGACCGTGCTGACTATCCCCTGCGACACGCCATTCCTTCCGACCGACCTTCCCGGCAGGCTCTTCGAGGGGCTGGCGGAAAACCAAGCGGCGCTCGCGGCCAGCGCCGGCTACGTCCATCCGGTTTGCGGTCTGTGGCGGACCGATGCGCTCGCGCGGATCGGCGACTATGCCGCTTCAGGCCGGCGTTCGCTGATCGGTTTCGCCGAGACCATCGGCTACGCGGCGGTCGAATGGCCGGACGATCCATTCTTCAATGTGAACAGCCCGGAACAGCTCGCAGAGGCGGAAGCCCGGCTCCGTTAGAAATCGAGAACCTCTACCTCTTGCCCGGAGGTTCGCAGTGGGTCGTGCGCGCGGCTGCGCAAAAGGACGTCCGCCTGGGCCAACGCCTTTTGCGCACTCGAATCCTGATTGAGAAGCGGTGTCGCGCCATGTTCGCCTAGCCGGGCGCGATGAAAGGTCTCGCGGTCGCCGCAGGCGGGCAGCGGTTCGAGAAGCGGGACACGGCGCCACAGAAGCGCTCCGGCCCGGCCAGCGAGACCGGCGACAAGTGGCGCGAGCATCAGGCGGCCGGTGACCAATGCGGAGGTGGGATTGCCGGGCAGGCCAAGGACCAGCTTGCCGCCGGCGCGACCCAACCACACCGGCTTCCCGGGCTTAATCGCGACCTTCGAGAAGATCAGCTCGAGCCCATGCGGCACGAACATCGCCTTGGCGAAGTCTTTCTCGCCCACCGATGCTCCTCCAGTGACCACGACAAGATCCGCCGTTGAGAGCGCGTCACCCGCCGCTTGCTCCATGGATGCCAGATCGTCCGCCAGACGCAGCGACCCAAGGCTGCGACCACCCCATTGTTCGGCCAGCGCCATTATTCCGAAGGAAACGCTTTCCGGAATCGCTCCCGGGCGCCTGCGTGCCTCCCCGGGGGCAGCTAATTCGTCGCCGGTGCCAAGCACCAGCAGCTCTGGGCGACGCCAAGCCTCGACCTCGGCCAGATCGGCGCCGGCCGCGGCAACGAGGGCACGAGGGTTCAGGTAACGTCCTCCTTCCAGGAGGACTTCGTCGGTGCGGAAATCCGAGCCTCGCGGCCTGATGTGGCGCGCATTGCCCGGATGATCGGCAATGATAGCAAGGTCGCCATCCCGGACCACCCTTTCCTGGATGACGACGCGATCCGCTCCGACAGGTACGGGCGCGCCGGTGAATATGCGAACACAGGTTCCAGGCCCGATCGTACCCTCGAAGCCGCCACCCGCGAATGACTCGCCGACAATGCGGAGCGCGCCGGGCAGATCGCTATCGCGGACCGCATAGCCGTCCATTGCCGAGGAGTCGGCGGGCGGCGAGTCGATCATCGCCTTCACAGGTGCCGCTAGAACGCGGCCAGCGGCTTGGGCGATCGGAACGGTTTCGGGGGCCAAGGGTCGAGCAGCCTCTTCGACAAGGCGAACCGCTTCGTCGAAGGAGATCATTCCCGGGACCAATTCCCGGACCGCCCGCCCTGCTTCGAAGTTACCCGGATGCCAGTTATCTCCATCGTCCGGTCGATGGCCTTCAGCATATCGAACAAAGTCAGACATGCGACTGAAACCGCAGTCAGCGCCTCCATCTCGACGCCGGTGACACCGACCGTCCTTGCCTCCGCCACGACGCGGAAACCGGGCAATGCCGTGTCCAGCTCGACGGTCACCGCCACCGTCGTCAGCGGCAATGGATGGCAAAGCGGGATTAGATCCGCGGTCCGTTTGGCGCCCATCACACCAGCGAGCTCGGCCGTGGCGATCACCGCACCCTTCGGCGCAGTCCCGCCTTGTACCGCCTCCAGGGTTGCCGGGAGGCAAACAAGACTGCCTTTCGCGGACGCTATGCGGACAGTCGGGTTTTTCCCGGAGACGTCGACCATGTGGGCGCGGCCGTCGCCATCGACATGGGTAAGATCGTTCATGCGCAAAGATGCCGCAGCCGGGGCACTTGTCCGGCGAGTGAGCAAGGGCGGTAGCGGCTGTCGAGTTCGAGGCCAAGGACCAGATCCCAGCCGTCGCGGCAAGCCCCACTCGAGCCGGGCAGGCAGAAGATGAACGTATCTTCGATCTGGCCCGCGAAGGCGCGCGACTGAAGCGTGGACACCCCAACTGTGCCGAGGCTGGCCTGGTGGAACACGGTAGCAAAGCCGTCCATCTCCCGCCGGAACAGCGGCCTCACCGCCTCCGGCGTTACGTCGCGCGGTGCGAAACCGGTGCCGCCAGTCGTGAGGATGACGTCGACTGCGGCGTCGGCAACCCATTCGCGTACCCGGTCGCGAATTGCCTCGACTTCATCGGTGACGATTGCTTTCGCGGCCAGATCATGCCCCGCGGCGGTAAGCCGGTCGGCGAGAAGCCGGCCTGAGGTATCTGTGTCCTCGGTCCGTGTGTCGGAAACGGTCAGCACCGCGATCCGTAACGGATAGAAGACCCGGCTCTCATCTATTCCAGGCACGATTCGCTCCATTGTTCGCGAGCACCATAGTCATCGGCGGTCGGCTCGATCCAGCGCGAGCCGCTCGTCGTATCCTCACGCTTCCAGAACACGGCATCGGTCTTCAGCCGGTCCATCATGTAGTCTGCGGCGTTGAACGCAGAGCGGCGATGCTTGGAAGCGGCCGCGACGAAGACGATCACCTCGCCTGGAGCTACCGGGCCATAGCGATGGACGATTCGCAGCGACGAAATGTCGAAGCGTTTGCGCGCTGTTTCCGCGATCTCGTCGATCGAGCGAATGGTCAGCCGGGGGTGATGTTGGAGGACCAGCCGTTTCAAGATTTCGCCGGTTGAAGAATGGGACCGCGCAATGCCCACAAAATTCACTACCGCGCCGTCGCCGGTCAAGCGGGCCATGAATTCAGCCAGCTCGCCCTCAGCGGCAAACGGCTGATCGGTGAGGCGGATCGACATTCCTCACCCGCCAGAGACAGGTGGAAGAAATTCGACATGATCATGCCCGCCAAGGCGAAAGTCTTCTCCGACGATGGCATCGGCAACGCACACGCGTATTCGGGGGCTCAGAAGATCCCGGGCAGCGTCGGGGTAGAGTCTGGCGAGGCGAGTTCGAAGTTGCGCCACCGTTTCATCTCCCGCGGGCGCCACCTCTCGCTCGTCACCCAGCGCGTCACGGAGCATTCCGAAGAACAGAATCTTCATAGAGAATTTTCCACCGTCGGGATTGAGGCATTTCTGTGATCGGTCCTGTTCCTACAATTTACGACGGTCAAGATACTCCCTGACCTTCGACAATCCGAACCCGGAAGTGGTTGTCTGCAGAAAAGCGGGCGGCGGGGCCTCCGTTATGACGACGGCCTATGACGTGCTTCGAATGAAGGGCGTGGAGCTGGGCAAGCGCGACTTTATCGGGCGCCTGCGGAAGAAAGGCTGACCCGCAGGCACGGACTTCACCGGCGGGGTGGATTGAAGCGCTGCACCACGTTGCTGAACGCCGGCAACGCCTCGCAACGGCTAGAATGCGCGGTCAGCGCCGGCCAGGCACCGGCAGCGTGAATGTCGGGATGCGCCTCGGCAAGGAACCGCATCGCACAGGCCACGGCGACATCGGTATGCCCCGGCGCCGAGCCGAGCCAGTAAGGCGAGCCGAGCGTCGCGCAGTCCTGTTCGAGCGCGGCGAGCACGTCGGCGACCTGCTTGGTGCAGCGCGTAATCCAGGCCTCGGATTCCTGCTCGTGCAGGACCCGTTCGTAAACAAGGCTGACCAGCTTGTCGCAAAGGCCCGTCGCCAACGCACAGATCTTGAGGGCAGCGCGCCGGTCGGAACCGGCGGAAGAGATAAGCCGGTGAGCAGGCTCAACCTGTGAATCGAGATGATCGAGGATCGCCATGCTCTCGATCAGCACCTCGCCATCGTCGAGCAGCAGCGTGGGCACGCGGCGCAACGGGTTGTAGGCCGCAAGCCGGTGCGCGTCGCCGAAGACCGACCAGGGCCAATGCTCGTACGCCAGGCCATAGAGGTTCATCGCGACGGCGACGCGGCGGACGAACGGACTGTCATATTGGCCGATCAGGATCATGGCGGGAGTACCCGGTTTGTGCGCGCGTGATCAGCTGGCTGACCCGAGCTTCCCGGCGATAAACAATATTTGGCGCGCCCGGAAGGATTCGAACCTCCGGCCCCCAGATTCGTAGTCTGGTGCTCTATCCAGCTGAGCTACGGGCGCGCGGGAGGGTGGGACATAAGCGGTAGGCATCGGGGGCGCAACCCCGTTGCGCGCGGACGCCGGGGGGCATAGGGCCGGGTCATGGCTGCACGTCGCTTCCTCCTCTCCGCGCTTTGCCTGGGGCTGCCGCTCGCGGGCTGCGCGGCGGGCGGTCCCTTCCCGTCGCTGGCGCCGCGCCCCGGCGAGCTGGGCGGCTCCGAAGCAGCTGCGCCGCCGGTGGAAGCGCCGCCTGCTGCTCCTGCTGCGGACGCCGGCCTGGCCGGCCGGATTGCCGCGCTCGTCACACAGGCGCAGGCAGGTCAGACTGCGTTCGAGGCTGCGCTCGCGGAGACCAAGGCGCGCGTCGCCGCCGCGGGCAGCGCCGGATCGGAGGCATGGATCGCCGGCCAACAGGCGCTGTCGCAACTCGAGAGCGTGCGGACGCCGACCGCGGTGGCACTTTCGGACCTGGACAAGCTCGCGCGGGAACGCACCGAAAGCGCGCCCGGCGCGGACGCCGACCTGGCGGCGATCGCCGCGGCGTCAGACGAAGTTCGCGCAATCGTCGACAGGCAGGATGCCGAGATCAATCGGCTAAGCGGCTCGCTTGCTGCGCCTTGACCGCAGCGGCATGCGCTTTGGCATGTTCGACATAATGCGCGACGCCAGCCCGGTTCGAGGCGATATCAGCTTCGGTCAGGTCGCGGAGATATTTGGCCGGGCGGCCCATCCATAATTGGCCCGAGGCGATACGCTTGCCAGGGGTGAGCATCGAACCGGCCGCGAGCATGCCGTCGCTTTCGATCTCGGCGTCCATCACGATCGCGCCCATGCCGACAAAAGCGCGGTCGTGCAGGATCGCGCCATGGATCATCACCAAATGGCCGATCAGGACATCATCGCCGATGATGGTCGGCCGGCCCGGCCCGCCGTCCCTCGCGGAATCGACATGGACGACGGTTCCGTCCTGGATGTTGCTGCGCGCGCCGATCACCATATGGTTCACGTCGGCGCGCAGCACGCATTGGTACCAGATGCTGGAATCGGGCCCGATGACGATATCGCCGATCAAGGTCGCGTCGGGCGCGACGAAGGCGGCGGGATCGATCCGGGGTGTCTTGTCGCGAAACGGCAGGATCATAAGGCTACTCTTCAGAACGGAAGGAATTCTTTCATTGGCTTGAGCAACGGCAATATGCTTGCATAATCGTCGGTCCAGCCCGAAAATCCGGGGGTGAGCCTGAGCGGCTGCCAGTCGCCCTGCCCCGCGCTGGCGCGGATCAGCTCCTGCAGCTTGCGCGGATCGCGCGACAAGGCGATCCAGACCGAGGTGCTGGCGAAGCGGCGGGTTTCCTCGGCGTCGGGTTCGTAGCGGCGGACGGCCGCCGTCCATCCCCCCGCGGCCGCGTCGGCGGCGACGACCGGGACCAGATCGATGTAGCGATTGGAGACGTGGACCAGCAGGATACCGTTCGGCTGCAGCACGCGGCCGTAGACGCCGAACGCCTCGCGCGTCAGCAGATGCATCGGCACCGCATCTGACGAAAATGCATCGAGCGCGAGCAGGTCGAGCGATGCCGGCGCCTCGTCGGCGAGGCGAAGGCGCGCGTCGCCGATCAATATGTTGGCGTGCGGCGCGCAGCTGCTCATGAAGGTGAAGGCGCGGCGGCGCGTCGCGATGTCGACGATCGCCGGATCGATCTCGAAGAAGCGCCATTGCTGGCCCGGCCCGGCGTAGCAGGACAAGGTGCCGGTGCCGAGACCGACGACGCCGATCCGCGCAGCCGGCCCGAACAGAGTCCCGGTCGCGCGCATCGCAAGCCCGGCGCCCGAGCGTGGAGCATAATAAGTAGTCGGCTCGAGCCGCAGCTTCGGATCGAGGATCTGAAGACCGTGCATCGTCGTGCCGTGCGTCAACACGCGCGTGCCGCTGAATTCGGTGCCGCTGATCGTGTAGATGCCGAAATAGCTGCGCGTCCGGTTCTCGCCGTGGAAACTGATCTCGATCATCTGCCAGCCGCCGAACGCCAGCATCGACGCCGCGAGCGAGACGACGAACAGGCGCCTCCGCCCGATCGCGAGCACGCCGATCAGCGCGGTCACGATACGCCCGATCGCCGCGCCGCTCGCGGTCAGGACAGCGAGCGGGCCGTTGGTCAGGACCGACAGCAGCACAGCGGCGGCGGGCAGCAGCCAGGATGCGAGACGGGCACGCGGCGAGCGATCGAGGAACGCCATGAAGCCGAACAAGGGCGCCTGCGGGATAAGCCAGGCGGCGGCGAGGATCAGGATCGGATGCTCGTAGGTCCAGTCGAAGATCACCGGCGCGATGATTGCGCAGAAGACGCCGCCGATCATGCCGCCGATCGACATGGCAAGATAGAAATGCGTCGACTGGCTGGCCGGCGGGCGAAGCCTGTACATCTCGCCGTGCAGGGTCGTAGCGGCCACGAACAGGAGGCCGAGCTCGACACCGGCCGACAGGAACGGATTTTGCGATCCGCCGACAACGGCGATGCCGCCGCCGATCAGCAGCACCAGCGGCGCCAGCCGGCTGATGAATATGACCGGGCCGCGCCGGTCGGCAAATGCCAGGACGAAGCTTAGCAGATAGAGGCCGAGCGGGAGCACCCAAAGCAGGGGCATCGCGACGATGTCGGTGGTAAGGTGGGTGGTCGTAGACAGCATCAGCCCCGACGGGACCGCGGCGAGCACGATCCAGTGCAGCACGCGCCGCATCGGCGGCCGGTCGGCAGCCTTGTCGATGGTGGGTGTGGCGGTTTTCGACGGAAGCGTGAACGCGCAGATCGCGACCAGCAGCACCAGCAATGCATAGCCCGCGGTCCACAAATAGCTTTGCTGCCTGAGCGGGAACAAAGGCTCGACGAGCAGGGGATAGGAGATCAGACCGGCGAAGCTGCCGAGGTTGGACGCGGCATAAAGTGCATAGGGTTCGCCGCGACTGGTCTCGAGCGCATACCAGCGCTGCATCAGCGGCGCCTGCGCGGAGACGATGAAGAACAACGGCCCCATCGACGTGACCAGCAGCCAAGGGACCCAGAGGAAGACATTGGCATCGAGCGGAAGCGGATCGGGCCGCAGGCCGATCGGAAGCCAAATCGCGGCAAGTGCGAACAGGCCGATGTGGATGTACGTTTGCGTGCGCGGGCGAAGCTGGCCGACGCGGTGCGCGTAGAAATAGCCGCCAAGCAGCAAGGCCTGGTAGACGAGCATCGCGCTGTTCCACACCGACGGCGCGCCGCCGACCCTGGGCAGCGCCATGCGCGCGATCATCGGCTGGGTCAGGAACAGGAGGAACGAGCCGACGACGATCGTCAGCACGAACAAGGGCTTGGCGAAACGTTCGCGGCCGGGCGAAGCCACAGGCTCAGGCACTCAGCAGCTTCGCCGCGACTGCCGCATGATAAGTGAGGATTCCGGCGCAGCCGGCGCGCTTGAACGCAAGCAGGGTCTCCAGGACCAACGGGTCGCGCTCCCCTGCCCCGGCCGCGGCGGCAGCCTCGATCATCGCATATTCGCCGGACACCTGATAAGCGAAGACCGGCACGGCGAACCTGTCCTTCACGCGGCGGACGATGTCGAGATAAGGCAGGCCCGGCTTGACCATCACCCAGTCGGCGCCCTCGGCAAGATCGAGCGCGACTTCGCGCAATGCTTCGTCGCTGTTGGCGGGATCCATCTGATAACTGCTTTTGTCGCCCTTGAGCAGGCCGCGGCTGCCGACCGCGTCGCGGAACGGACCGTAGAATGCGCTCGCATATTTGGCGGCATAGGCCATGATCCGGACGTTGATATGACCCTCGCGCTCGAGCGCGGCGCGGATCGCGCCGACGCGTCCGTCCATCATATCGGAGGGCGCGATCACGTCGCTGCCGGCGGCCGCCTGGACCAAAGCCTGCTCGACCAGGAGCGCGCTGGTTTCGTCGTTGAGAACATAGCCCGACGCGTCGGTGAGACCGTCGTGGCCATGTGAGGTGTAGGGATCGAGCGCGACATCCGTGAGCACGCCGATGTCGGGCACTGCATCCTTTACCGCCTTGATCGCGCGGCACATCAGATTGTCGGGGTTGAGCGCTTCGCGGCCATCGTCGCTGCGAAGCGCGGCGGGGGTGTTCGGGAACAGGGCAATGCAGGGAATGCCGAGCTGCTGCGCGTCGCGTGCGCGATCGGCGATTTTGTCGACCGACCAGCGCGATACGCCAGGCAAGGACGTAATCGGTTCCTCCACCCCCTCCCCCTCCGTAACGAACAAGGGCCAGATGAGATCGGAGGGTGTGAGCGTGTTCTCGGCGACCAGGGCGCGCGACCAGGCGGCGGCACGTGCGCGGCGCATCCGGAGTGCGGGAAAGGACGCATTGCTCATTGCGTTCGCCTCCTAGACTCGTTGCCGCGCGAAGCGAAGGGACATTGTAGCGCGTTCATATGTTGGGGTCTGATGGAAGCATCAAGACCAGTCCCGCGCGAAGCCGTGCTGATCGTCAATGCGCATTCGCGGCAAGGGGAAGAGTTGTTCCGCGAGGCACGCGCCAAGCTGGAGGCAAGCGGGATCACCCTGCGGGCCGCACATGGCGTCGACGATCCGTCGAAGCTCGACGGCATTGTGGGCAAAGCCGTCAAGGATGGAGCGCCGATGATCATCATTGGCGGCGGCGATGGAACATTGTCCTGCGCAGTCGACCATCTGGTGGGTCAGGATTGCGCGTTCGCGCTGCTGCCGCTCGGCACAGCGAACAGCTTTGCGCGCACGCTTGGCATCCCGCTCGACCTCGACGGTGCGGTCGAAGTGATTGCGACCGGCGTACGCAGGACAGTCGATTTGGGGGTCATCGACGGCGACTATTTCGTCAACAGCGCGGCGATCGGCCTGCCGCCAATGGTCGCGGCGAGCGTGCCGAACGGTCTCAAGAAATGGCTAGGGCGCACCGGGTATCTGATCTGGGCGAGTTGGTGCCTGATGCGTTTCCGCGCATTCGAGCTGATCGTCGAGGATGGAAGCGGCACGCACAGGCTCAAGGCGCTCGAAGTACGGATCGCCAACGGACGATTCCACGGCGGCGTCGAAATCGTCGAGAGCACCGACGTCGACAGCGGCGACATCGTGATCCAGGCGGTCACGGGCGAGGGACGGCAAATGCTCGCCTGGAGCTGGCTGTCGACCTTGCTGCGGCTTCCCAATCGGCACCTGACGACGTGCGAGTTCCGCGGCCACCGGCTGCAATTGACGACAATCCCCGCTTTGCCGATCTCGATCGACGGCGAGGTGGTCGGGCGGACGCCTGCCATCGTCGAAGTTGCCCGGAAGGCGATCCAGGTCGTGGTACCGCGACCGAGCGCAATCAGCCCTTCGGATTGAGGCTTCCGGCCGGTTCGGCATCGCACAAAGCCTGCTCCAGCGCCTCCTGCTCCTCGACCGCGGGCGACATCATCCGGCTGCGGCGCCAGCCGCCGTGCAGATAGAGGATCGTCGCCATGATCGACGTCGTGACCATGCCGGCCGGAAAGCTCCACCACAAGGAATCGATGCCAAGCCAGCGTTCGGTGCCGAACGCGATGCCAAGCCGCACCGGATACATTGAGATAAACAGGATGATCAGCGGCCAGACGACCTGCCCGTTGGCGCGAACGGTGCCGAAGATGACCAGCGAAGCACTAAAGAAGACGAAGCCCCAGCTGGTCAGCAACTGGATATGCCGCCCGATCTCGATCGAGGGACTGCCCGCGCCAAGGAACAACGCCATCGCGTGGCGATCGAGCAGGGTCAGGAGGACGACCAAAGTCGCGGTCATCAGCACGCTGAACAATATGCCGGTGCGCGTGATCCGCGACACCCGGCTCCAGTTACCGGCGCCGATATTCTGCGCGACCATCGCGCTGACCGCAGCGCCGAGCGACATCGCGGGCATCTGGACATAGGTCCACAGCTGGCTGGTGACCGCATAGGCCGCCGTGACCGCCACGCCATGGCGATTGACCAGCCCGAGCATCGCCAGCGCCGACGACGAGATCACGATCATCTGCAGGCCCATCGGGAAGCCCTTGCGGATGATCGTCTTGAGCAAAAGCGGATCCGGGATGAGGAAGCGAAGCTCCCGGCCGCGCAGGCGCAGCGGCAGGTCGCGGCCGTAGATATAGGCAAGCATGGCAGTGAGGCTGACGGCATTTGCGATCAGCGTCGCCAGCGCCGCGCCGCCAATGCCGAGCCGCGGCGCCGGGCCCAGGCCGAGGATGAAGACCGGGTTGAGGCTGCTGTCGAGCACTGCGCTCAGCGCCATGAACCAGAGCGGGGTGAGTGCGTCGCCGGCGCCGCGCAGCGCCATCATCAGCAGCGCCATGGTCAGCGCCGCCGGCATGCCGACGAGGAGCACGCGCAAATATGTCACCGCAAGATCGAACGAGGCCGGCGGCGTCGCCATCAGGCCCAGCAGGTTCGGCGCGAATATCCAGCCGAGCGCGCACATGACGATGACGACCGAGACGAACCCGCCGACCGCGGTGCCCAGGACCTTGCGCGCGGCTTCGACATCGCGGCGACCGAACGCCTGGCCGATCAGGATCGTGGCGGCCATGCCGAAGCCGAATACGAAGGCGAGCAACAGGAACATGACCAGATTGCCGTTGGCGGTCGCGGCCAGCGCGTCTTCACCGAGAAAGCGGCCGACCCAGACGGCGTTGATAGAGCCGTTGATCGACTGCAATATGCTTGAGCCAAGCGTCGGCAGCGCGAACAGCAGCAATGTCTTGCCGATCGGCCCGCCAGTGAGGTCGCGGCCGGCGCGGGGCTGCGGCCGGCCGGTACCGGTGGTGGTTTCAGCGTCCATATGTCCTTCGTCCCGCCGCGACGCGGGCTCCCAAATGCTAACCTATGCGCGACAACGCGGCGCGAAGGCGGTCGGCTTCGGCGCTCTTGTCTTCATGATCCTCGCGCGCCTTGGCAACCGCTTCGGGCTTGGCCTTTTCGACGAAGCTTGGGTTGGCGAGCCGCTGGGCAAGCGAATCGCGCTCCTTCTCCGCGCCGTCCAGCGCCTTGGCGAGGCGCGCACGCTCGGCTTCGATGTCGATCACGCCGGCGAGCGAAAGGATATAGGTCGCCTCGTCGACGACAACCTGCGCGGCACCATCCCCCGACGCCGCCGCCAGGCTCATCGATTCGATCCGGGCGAGCCGCTGGAGCGCGACCTCGTGACGCGACAGCCGGGCGAGCGTCGTCTCCGACGCGTCGCGGACGTGCAGCGGCAGGCGGGCGCCGGGCGGAACGCCAAGCTCCGAGCGCGCGGCGCGGATGCCGCTGACCAGGCGGATCAGCCAGTCGACTTCGGGGCCGGCTTCGGAATCGAGCGCGCGGGCATCCGGCATCGGCCATTTGGCGAGGATCAGGTCGTAGGGACGATCCCCCATCGCATGCCACAATTCCTCGGTGATGAACGGCATGAGCGGGTGGAGCATCACCAGTATCTGGTCGAGCACCCAGCCGGCCACGACCCGGGTCTCGGTGCCGGCATCGCCCGGTCCGACCTCGCCCTCCTGCACGATCAGCACGGGTTTGATCAGTTCGAGATACCAGTCGCAGAACAGGTCCCAGACGAAATGGTAGATGGTGTTGGCGCTTTCGTCGAAGCGATAATCGGCCATCGCCAGGTCGAGCGCCTGGACGGTCCTGACGGTCTCGCCGACGATCCATTTGTTGACCGGCAGAGTTGCCGCGGGCGGTTCAATGGTCGCGCTCGCGCCGATGCCGTTGGACTGGCAAAAGCGCGCCGCATTCCACAGCTTGGTTGCGAAGTTGCGATAGCCCTCGATGCGCTTCTCATCGAGCTTGATGTCACGGCCCTGGCTTTCCATCGCGGCGAGCGTGAAGCGCAGCGCGTCGGCGCCATATTGGTCGATCAGGCCGAGCGGGTCGACGGTGTTGCCCTTGGCCTTGGACATCTTCTGGCCGTTGCGGTCGCGGACCAGGCCGTGGCAATAGACGGTCGCGAACGGCACTTCGCCCATGAAATGCACGCCCTGCATCATCATGCGCGCGACCCAGAAGAAGATGATGTCGAAGCCGGTGACCAGCACCGAGCCGGGATAGTAACGTTGCAGTTCGGTCGATTGCTCTGGCCAGCCGAGCGTCCCGAACGGCCACAGTGCCGACGAGAACCAGGTGTCGAGCACGTCCTCGTCGCGGCGCAGCGGGACGCCGGGACCGGCCTCAGCCTGCGCCTCTTCCTCGGTTTCGGCGACAAAGGCGGTGCCGTCGGGCCCGTACCAGACCGGGATCCGGTGTCCCCACCAGAGCTGGCGCGAGACGCACCAGGGCTGGATATTCTCCATCCAGTTGAAATAGGTTTTGGCCCAGGTTTCGGGGACGAAGCGGGTCTTGCCCGAGCGGACCGCTTCGATGGCGGGTGCGGCGAGCGTCGCGGCGTCGACATACCATTGGTCGGTCAGCCAGGGTTCGATCACCACGCCCGAGCGATCGCCGTACGGCGTCTGGATGACGCGGTCCTCGACCTTTTCGAGCAGCCCCTCATCCTCGAGCATCGCCTCGACGCGCTTGCGTACCTCGAAACGGTCGAGCCCGACCAGGTTCGGCGGGATCAGGCCATCGGAGGTTTGCGTCACGCGCGCCTCGGCATCGAGCATGTTGAGCATGTCCGCGGCCTTGATGCCGGCGCGGCGGCCGACTTCGAAATCGTTGAAATCGTGGCCGGGCGTGATCTTGACCGCTCCGGACCCGAGCGACGGATCGGCATGTTCGTCGGCAATGATCGGGACCAGGCGGCCGGTGATCGGCAGCCGGACGTTGCTGCCGATCAGGTCGCGATAGCGCTCATCTTCGGGATGCACCGCGACCGCCATGTCGGCGAGCATGGTTTCGGGGCGCGTCGTCGCGACCGAGATCGCGCGCGTGCCGTCGGCCAGCGGATAGGTGATGTGCCAGAATTTGCCCTGCACCTCGCGCGTCTCGACCTCGAGGTCGGAGATGGCGGTCTGGAACTTGGGATCCCAGTTGACGAGGCGCTTGTCGCGATAAAGCAGGCCCTCGCGGTAGAGCGCGACGAAGACCTTGATGACGGCGGCGGAGAAGCCGTCGTCCATCGTGAATCGCTCGTGCGCCCAGTCGCACGAGGCGCCGAGCCGCCGTAGCTGGCGCGTGATCTGGCCGCCCGACTGCGCCTTCCATTCCCAGACATGCTCGACGAACGCGTCGCGCGGCATGTCGCGGCGCTTGACGCCCTGGCTTTCGAGGTTGCGCTCGACGACCATCTGGGTGGCGATGCCGGCGTGATCGGTGCCGACCACCCAGAGCGCGTCCTTGCCCTGCAGCCGCGCACGGCGGATCAATATGTCCTGGAGCGTGTTGTCGAGCGCGTGGCCGATGTGCAGGCTGCCGGTGACGTTGGGCGGCGGGATGACGATCGTATACGGCTCGGCTTCGGGCCGTTCGGGCCGGAACCGCCCCTCGCCTTCCCAATGCGCGTACCAGCGTGCCTCGATTTCAGCGGGATCGAATGTCTTGGGAAGTTCAGCCATCGCCCGAGCCGCTTAGACGAAGCCTTGCGCGGCGGCCAAGCGTAAAGGTGAGTGGGCCGGAACTAGAGCCTTTTGCCGGTGATGCGGGCGATTTCGCGGGAGACCATCTCCTCGACCATTTCGGGCAGGCGCTGGTCGAGCCATTGCTTGAGCATCGGGCGGAGCATGTCGCGAACGACCGCTTCGAGCGCGCCGTCGGAGACTGGCGCGGCCGGTTCGGCGGCGGGGTGGCTCATCGCGGCAAGCGCGGCGAGCGACTGGCGGCTGGCCTGAGCGGTGCCTTCGGAGAGCAGGCCGCTGTCCTCGAGCATCGGATCGTGCAGTTCAAGCACGTCCTCGTCATCTTCGTCGGGCAGGCTGTCGAGCGGATCGGGTGCGCGGTCGCGATTCGGGCGCATTCCGACCGGTGGCGGCGGCGTGTCCTCAGCGATCACGCGCTTGATGGAAGCGAGAATCTCTTCCATCGACGGCTCCTGGTTCATGTCCCCCATCAGCGATCTCTTAACCTTGATTCGAACATGGGTCCAGACTCACTCGGGCTATCAGGGTGTGCTCGTGGCTTGCGGCGGATTGGGATCGACCGGCCCGACCGTGCGCGTCGCGACCGGCTGCGGCGTCTTGTCGTCGCCCCAGTCGGACATGCGCCCGGCCACGCGCTTGTAGTTGGCGATCGGATCGTAGAGCGCGCCGCCGTCGAGGTTCAGATCCTTGGCCTCGGCCTCGCCGAGCGCGTTGAGCAAGGCGAAGCCGGCGACATAAGCGTCGCGGCGCGCGGTCACCAAGGCGACCTGGCTGTTGAGCAATTCCTGTTCGGCGTTGAGCACGTCGAGTATATTGCGCGTGCCGACGCTTTGTTCCGCCCGCGTGCCCTCGAGCGCCAAAGTGTTGGCCTCGACCGCGGTCTGGTTGGACTGGATCGCCAGGTTCGCCGCCTGATAGCGCGCGAAGGCCGAGCGGGCGTTGGACACGACCGCGCGCTCGACCGCGATGCCCTGCTCGATGCGCTGGCTTTGCAGCGCCTGCGCCTGGCGGACGCGGCCGCCGATCAGGCCGCCCTGATAGAGCGGCACGCGCGCCTGGACGCCGACGCCGATGCTGGTCTGGGTATTGGCGATGCCGGGGACCCCGAACTGGTCCTCGGACGTGCCGAGATAGTCGACATAGGTGCCGTTCGAGATCGCCGACACGGTGGGCAGCCGGTCGGCGCGGGTGGCGGAGACGTCGAGCCCGGCGGCGCGGATCTGTTCGTTGGCGGCGATCAGGTCCGGATTGTTGACGAGCGCGGCGCTCACCGCCTGGTCCGGCGTGCCCGGAAGCGTCGGCAGTGGTGGCGGCGGCGCGAGATCGCCGGGCCAGTTGCCGATCACGCGGCGGTAATTCTCCTCGCTCGCGGTCTGCGTGCCGCGCGCGGTGGCGAGATTGCTTTTGGCGAGCGAGAGGCGCGCCTCGGACTGGGCGACGTCGGTGCGGGTCAGGTCGCCGACCTCGAACCGGTCGCGGCTCGCCTGCAGGTCGGTCTGCAGCACCTTCACCTGATTTTCGTTGAGGCTGACGATCGACCGGTCGCGGATCACGTCCATGTAAGCGGCGACCGCCTCGGTGAACACATCGCCTTCGGTGGCGCGCAGATCGGCACGCCCGGCCTCGACGCGCGCTTTCGCCGCGCCGACCGAATTGCGCACGCGTCCGCCCTGGAAGATCGGCAGGCTGAGATCGAGGCCGCCGCTGAAGTTCCTGCCGTTGCCGCCGCCGGTGCGGGTGAGATCCTGGTTGAAGCCGACATTGGCCGACACTTGCGGGCGGCCCTGCGAGCGGGCGATCGCGACGCCTTCATCGGTCGAGCGAAGCAAAGAGCGCTGCGCGGTGATCGTCGGATTGGCCTTGTAGGTCTGGACCAGGGCCTCGCGCAGCGTGTCGGCCTGCGCGGGCGCCGTCGCGGCCAGTGCCGCGATCAGCGCTGCGGACGATGCGCCGAGGCAGATGGCCTGGATCCTGTTTCGGCTGATCACGGTCGCGCCCTTCAGAAAGTGAATGTCTGCGGCGGTGCGAAGCCCGGCAGCGGCGCCGAGGCGGCATCGGCAAAGGGCACGACCGCAAATCCGGAGCCGCCACGCCGGCCGATCGCAAGCCGTTGCACGCCGCGCTCGACCAGCCCGAGCGCGATGCGTCCGTCGGGGGCGAGCTGTTCGACCAGCGCCGCGGGCACCTCTTCGATCGCGCCATCGACCAGGATCAGATCATAGGGGGCACCCTCGGCATATCCGGCGCTCAGCGGGCCTTCGACGAAGGTCACCGCATCCGCGGCGATCAGCTGCTTCGCGCGCGCCATCAGCTCCGGCTCCTCCTCGACCGCGACGACCGATCCGCAGAGCCGGGTCAGGACCGCCGCCGCATAGCCGGTGCCGGCGCCGATCACCATCGCCCGTTCGCCGGGCGCGGGCGCGGCCTCTGCGAGCAATTTGCCAAGCGCCATCGGCGAATTGAGCGCGCGGCGCTCGCTCAGGGGGATCACCGCATCGGCATAGGCCGTGCCGGTACGCTCCGGCGGAACGAAGCGCTCGCGCGGCACCGCGCCCATCGCGGCGAGCACGCGGGGATCGTTGACGCCGGTCGTCCTCAGCTGACACGCGACCATCGCGCGCCGCATCTGCTCGAAATTCTGCTCGGTCATTCCAGGGGCCTGATTCACATATGTGTATGAGGGACGCAATACAGTCACTCTACCGGCCCTCCCCTGCGAGGCCAAGCGCGAAGTGACCGTGCGCCAATCTTCGTCGCGACAATGTTGACAGCGCGCCACGCTCCGACCATGTCGCACGGCGGCGGCCCGATGGCGGAGTGGTTACGCAGAGGACTGCAAATCCTTGCACGCCGGTTCGATTCCGGCTCGGGCCTCACCGCGGTTTGCCTGGCCTTAGTCTCTCAGAGACTGCGCCAGAAATGCCTGATTTCTGCGGCTCTGGCGACACCAAACCGTGCGCCGAACTGGTACTCATCAGCTCATACCTGCCCCATTCGCGCGTTAGTCTCTGGCGCGGAATTCTTGTGCACGGCTTGATAGTTAGCTCCTCATTCTCGGACATCATTCTAGGGGCCGTGAGCAAGGTTCGAGTCGGCATCGAGCACATGCAGGGTCTAACGCTCACGGTCGACAGGACCATGAAAATGAAGGCGAGAAACACCAGTGGCAGCAGGATTGATGAAAACGCTCACGAGCGCCTTGCCGCCCACCCAGCCCAGATCTTGATTGCGAATAGTGCATTCGCGAAGAAGTATGTTGCACTTGCGAACCTCTGATTGTGCAGCGCAGTAAATGTGCATTGGGCAAGGATGGCCCAACAGACATTGTCGCAGCCCTGTCCAACGAGGGGCCTGAAGCTGCGGCGCGATCTCTTTCTATCGCATAGGCACTGGTGCCGCCCGGTGAGCCGTCTCGGCTTCCGAGGCGGCTTTTTTCATTTCGGCTACAGGGGGCAACATGGCTGATGACGAAGGGCTCGAGATCCCGGGGATCGACGACGAATTCAAGCTTGGACGACGCGGCTTCTTGCAGTTGGGTGGCGCTGCATCTGCGAGCCTCCTGCTTGCCGGCATGGCAGGCGAAGCGCTCGCCGCTGCAGGACCGCCGGAGGTCAAGGGCGCGAAGCTCGGATTCATAGCGCTCACTGACGCGGCGCCGTTGATCATCGCCAAGGAGCTGGGACTCTTCGCGAAGTTCGGAATGCCCGATGTCCAGGTCGCCAAGCAGGCGAGCTGGGGCGCGACACGGGACAACCTTGTGCTTGGTTCCGGAGGCGGCGGCATCGATGGCGCGCATATACTGACACCAATGCCTTACTTGCTCACGCTTGGCACGATCAACCAGGGCAAGCCGGTACCGATGAACATACTCGCCCGGCTGAACGTGAATGGCCAGGCGATTTCAGTCGAGAAGGAATATCTGACTGCCAAAGCCGACCTGAATGCAGCGAAGATGAAAGGCATCATCGCCAAGCGGAAGGCCGCCGGTAACAAGATCACGATGGCGATGACCTTCCCTGGCGGAACCCATGACATGTGGATCCGCTACTGGCTCGCGGCTGGAGGCATCGACCCCGACAAGGATGTCGAGCTGATCACGATCCCCCCGGCGCAGATGGTGGCCAATATGAAGGCCAACACCATGGAGGCGTTTTGCGTCGGCGAGCCGTGGAACGATCAGCTGGTCGGCCAGAAGATCGGCTATACCGCGGTTTCGACCGGCCAGATGTGGATGAACCATCCCGAAAAAAGCTTCGCCATGCGGGCCGACTGGGTCGCCCGGAATCCGCGTGCTGCGATTGCGATTACCGCTGCCGTGATCGCTGCACAGCGTTGGTGCGACGTCCCTGCCAACAATGCGAAGATGGCCGCAATCATCGGCGGCCGCGACTGGCTCAAATGCCCGGTCGGCGACATCCAGGACCGTCTGCTCGGCAATTTCAATTTCGGCGACGGGCGGGTCGTCAAGAATGCGCCTTTCAAGATGAAATTCTTCGCGGCGAATGCCTCCTTCCCGTGGAAGAGCCACGAGCTCTGGTTCCTCACCGAGAACCAGCGCTGGGGCAAGCTGCCGCTAAGCCTCAACCGCATGGGCCTGATCGGAAAGGTCAACCGGTCCGACATCTGGCGCCGCGCCGCGCAGCTCGCCGGCGTTCCGGCCGGGGCGATTCCCAAAGGCGAAAGCCGCGGACCCGAGAAATTCTTCGACGGCAAGGTTTTCAACCCGGGCAATCCGAACGCCTATCTCGCCAGCCTTGGAATCAAGAGGGTCTGATACAGACCCGGAAGGAAGCAGCATGATGTCAAGTTCGTCTGCCCAATTCGTCGAGACCTCCGCCGGCCGCCTTCCCGCGCATGTCGCGGCGGCGCCACAGGCCGAAATCATTCCCTATCCCAACAGCCGGCCACCGGTTGCAGCAGCCGACGAGCCACCCTCGGCACGCGCCGCGACGATATGGAGAGATCGATTGGGCAGCATCGCAAGCAAGTTCGGACCGACGCTGCTGATGATCGTGGTGTTGCTGACGGTTTGGGAAATAAGCTGCAGCGGCGAAGGCGCATCGCTGCCAAGCCCTTCCCGAGTGTGGTCCGAGAGCCACGACGTCATCGTCCACCCGCTGAAGGGCGTGTCGATTGACCTCTCGGGCCTGCACATCGACGAGACCGGCGACGTCGGCATTGCCGGCCACATCATCACCAGCCTGAAACGGGTCATGGTCGGCTATGGGCTGTCGGCGCTCGCGGGGATCGCGCTCGGCATCCTCATTGGGCAAAGCCTGTTCGCCTATCGCGCGCTGGACCCGTTGTTCCAGATACTCCGGACGGTCCCGCCGCTCGCCTGGCTTCCGATAAGTCTGGCTATTTTCCAGGAGGCCGGTCCCTCGGCTATCTTTCTGATCTTCATCACTGCAATCTGGCCCGTCATCCTCAACACCGCCGCTGGTGTTCAGAACATCCCGCCTACCTTCCGCGACGTCGGACGGGTCCTGTCGCTCAACCCGATCGAATATTTTCTCCGCATCATGCTGCCGGCGACCGTGCCCTACATGTTCACGGGTCTCAGGATCGGCATCGGGATGAGTTGGCTCGCCATCGTCGCTGCCGAGATGGTCCAGGGCGGCACCGGCATCGGCTTCTTCATCTGGGACAGCTACAACAGTTCGCTGCTGACCGACACGATCGTCGCATTGATCTGGATCGGACTGGTCGGTTTTTCCCTCGACCGCATCGTCGCATGGACCGGCCGCCGTCTGGCCCGCCAAGTTTGAAGGGATCAGGAAGATGAAGCAACGCAGCTATCTCGCGCTTGAAGGCGTCAGCGTCACCTTTCCCACCAGGACAGGCGTATTTACCGCCGTCGAGAACATCGACCTGTCGATCGAAAAGGGCGAATTCATCGCGCTGATCGGACATTCCGGATGCGGCAAATCGACGCTGATGAATATCATTGCCGGGCTGAACAAGCCCTCGCGCGGCGTGGTGTTCCTGGATGGTGACGTGATCGACAAGCCCGGACCTGACCGCGCCGTTATTTTCCAGGATCACTCGCTGCTGCCATGGCTGACGGTCGAGGAGAATGTCCGGCTCGGAGTCGACAAGACGACACCCGGCAAATCGCGTGCCGAGCGCCACGACTGGGTGATGCATAATCTGGAGCTCGTCCAGATGACGCACGCGGCAACCAAGCGTCCCGGTGAGCTTTCGGGCGGCATGAAGCAAAGAGTCGGCATCGCGCGTGCTATCGCGATGACCCCGCGCGTACTGCTGATGGACGAACCGTTCGGCGCGCTTGACGCGCTGACGCGGGCCAGCCTGCAGGATGTCGTCATGGAGATCCAGGCGCGCCTCAAAAATACCGTGGTCATGATTACCCACGACGTCGACGAAGCCGTCCTGCTGTCCGACCGGGTCGTCATGATGACCAACGGGCCAGCCGCAACCATTGGTGAGGATCTCGCCATCGACTTGCCGCGCCCACGCGACCGGATCGGTGCAACAGAGATGCCGGCCTACAACCATGCCCGGCACGAAGTGCTCCAGTTTCTTCACCAGCGCCACTCCAACCCCGTCGACCGGGCCGCCTGACATCATCGCATAAGAAATAAGCATCCGCGGGAGAGGATGCCCCAAGCAATCCGAGTTCCAATAAAGGGGGTATGAAATGCGATTCCCGACGTGTCTTCTGCTGTCTGCAGCATTCGCATCTACGCCGGCGCTGGCCGAACCGTTCAAGCTGAAGCCGATCATCGACACGAGGCTGCGCTACGAAAGCGTGGACCAGGATCCAATCATCAAGGATGCCGATGCCCTCACCTTTCGCGCACGCATCGGTGCTGAAGCCTCGAACGAACGCTGGAGCATATTGGTCGAAGGCGAAGCGACCGGCGCAATCGTCGAGCACTATAACAGCGGTGTGAACCTGAAGGCGCAATATCCGATCATCGCGGATCCGGAAAACGTCGAGCTCAACCGCGCGCAAGTGCAGTTCAGGGGCTTGGCAAAGACCCTGATCACGCTCGGCCGCCAGCGCATAAACCTCGACGACCAACGCTTCGTCGGTTCCGTCGGGTGGCGTCAGAACGAGCAGACGTTCGATGCAGTCCGGATCGAGTGGACGGGAGTTCCAAAGCTCAAAACCGACATCACTTATGCGTGGTCCGACCGGACAATCTGGGGGATCGATGGCTTAGGTGCACGTCAGCAGGCGATCAGCGGCGACAATTTCTTCGCCAATATCAGCTACGCCACGCCGATCGGCGCGCTTACCGGCTTCGCCTATCTCGTCGACCAGGACGAAGCAGCCGTCTCGGGTTTCCAGCTGTCCAGTCAGACCTATGGTATGCGCCTGTCCGGAGCGCGGCCTTTGTCAAAGCGGGTAAAGCTTAGCTACGTCGCGAGCTATGCGCGCCAGTCGGATTATCACCGCAATCCCAATGACTACCAGGCCGACTATTGGCTGATCGACGGCGGCCTTGAAGTGGATTCGCTGCGCATAGGCGCAGGCTATGAGGTGCTGGGCGCGGACAATGGCGTCGCCCTGACCAGCTTCCAGACACCGCTTGCGACCCTCCACAAATTCCAGGGCTGGGCGGACAAGTTCCTGACCACCCCTCCCAACGGGATCAGGGACCTCTATGGGAGCGTCGGCTACACTGCCAAGAAGCTGTTGGGTACCGACACAGTCACGTTCCAGGCGGCCTACCACCGCTTCGACAGCGACCGGCTCGACGTTCATTATGGCAATGAGATCAACCTGCTCGTGTCAGTCAAAGTCAAGCGCTTCACGGTGAGCGCCAAGTTCGCCGACTATGATGCACGCAGCTTCCTGACAAATACGCGGAAGGCGTGGCTTCAGCTCGAGTGGGCCTATTGAGGCCAATTCGGCAGGAAGCTGGCCGATAGCGGGATACCGTCCTGAAACCGCACGGCGACAACGCGCCGCCGTTCATTGCCGAGCGCCCGACGGCTGCCGTTCGTCTCATCATGAGCGAATGATCGCTTAAGGGCCCAGCTTCTCGCCCGCCGGATGACCGGCACTGGACGCAAAGTCGCCTCCTCCTCAAAGTCCGATAACAACCAGTTATGTTAGGCTGACAGCTGCATCATAAGTCACTGATTCCAATACACTAAGCTGTATTATTTGCGCGTGCGCAACTGACGGGTTTCAACGTAGTGCTGCGGTGCTCCATCGCATGACCGATCAGCAATAAGGCCGGGCCTTTGCCAAGCATTGCGCGGGCGGCGAAGCCGAGGCGATCGAGGCGGGTGTGGAGCAGGCGCTCGTCGGGCAGGCTGGCATTTTCGACGATCAACGCGGGCGTGTCGGCGGCGAGGCCGGCCGCGATTAGGTTGCGCGCAACATCCGAGGCGGCAGCCTTGCCCATATAGACGGCGAGCGTGGTGCCCGAGGCGGCGAGCGCGGGCCAGTCGAGGTCAAGCGCTTCACCGGCGCGGGCATGGGCGGTAACGAACGTCAGGGCGCGCGCGACGCCGCGCAGCGTGAGCGAGACCGAGGCGCTCGCTGCCGCGGCTGCAGCGGCGGTGATTCCGGGGCAAATGTGGAAGTCCACGCCCGCTTCGGCAAGAGCGTCCATTTCCTCGGCGGAGCGGCCGAAGATCGACGGATCGCCGCCCTTGAGGCGGACGACGCGCTCGCCAGCCTGCGCGGCCTCGATGAGCAACTGGTTGATGCTGCGCTGGTCCTTCGAATGACGCGCGGCGCGTTTGCCGACACCGACGCGGCGGGTACCGGAGGGGATCAGCGCGAGGATCCGGCCGCCGACCAGCGCATCGTGAAAAACGACGCTGGCCCGACGGATCAGGCGTTCGGCCTTGCGCGTCAACAGGTCGGGATCGCCGGGGCCTGCGCCGACCAGCCAGACGGTGCCGGATGCGAATTCCTCAGCCATGCGCGACTTTTCCTTCCTTGCCGATGAGGGCGCCGATCGCCGGACGGCACGATCCGCAGTTGGTCCCCGCGCCGATTGCCGCGCCGACCGCGGCGACGCTCGCCAGGCCCTGGTCGGCGATGGCGGCGAGGATCGTCTTCATGCCGATGTCGAAGCAGACGCAGACGATCGGGCCGATGTCGGGCGCGGGTGTGGCGGGCCGACCGGCGAGCAGGGCCGTCGCGGCCGGGGCCGTGGCTTCCTCAAGCTGGGCGGCGATCCAGTCGCGACCGGGGAGCTTTCCGCCCTTGGCAACGAACGAAGCGGCGGCCAGCCGCCCGTCAGCGGCGATCGCGGCGCGACGGAAGGTGCCGCGTTTGCTATCCACGGCTTCGAGCAGGCTGCCGCCTTCAGGCATAAGCACGGCATCGAGCAGTTCGTCGCCGGCCAGTTCGGCGAGCCAACCGCCGGCGGTGCGGGACAGCGTCCAATAAGGCACGCCGTCGAGGTCGGGACGGGCGCGCGAGACGAGGAAGCCTCTCCAGGCGAACTCTCGCGGGCGAATCGCGACGGGCGTGCGCTTGAAGCCGGGCTGGCCCGAGATCGGGTCGACCTCGGGCAGCGGAATGCGTCCGGTGCGCGCCGCGCCGCTGGTGCGGTCGGTCCAGTGCATCGGCACGAAGGCCTCTCCCCGGCGCTGGACCGCGGTCACCAGGACGCGGAACAGCGAACAGCCTGCGTCGCTCTCGATATCGGCGAAGCCGCCGTCGGTGAGGCCGAATGCGGCCGCATCGTCGGGATGCACCTCGACAAGCGGTTCCGGGCGGTGGCGCGACAGACGCGGGCTAAGCCCGCTGCGCGTCATCGTATGCCATTGGTCGCGGTAGCGGCCGGTGTTGAGCAGCATCGGACGTTCGGCACCGGCATCGCTCGAGACTTCGGGAATGACAAGCCGGGCGCGGCGATCTGGGGTCGGGAACAAGCCGTCGGCGAATGGGCTGGCCCCGCCCCAGCGGACCGGCTCCAGCGCATCATAATCACCATCGCTGACGTCGCCGAGGAACCCCAGATCGAGCTTGCGCGCGCCATCGTTCCCGAACGCGGTCTGGCGGCAATATTCGCGGAAGACTTCAGCCGCCGAGGCGAAGGCGAATGCACTCTCGAAGCCCATGCGGCGGCCGACATCGGCGACGATCCACCAGTCGGGCCGAGCTGCCCCGGGCAGGCCGAAGAATGCGCGCTGGCGAGTGATCGTGCGATCGCTGTTGGTGACGGTGCCGTCCTTCTCGCCCCAGGCGGCCGCCGGCAGGCGGACGTGCGCGAAGGCGCCGGTGTCAGTATCGGCGATAACGTCGGAGACGACGACGAACGGGCAGCGGGCAAGCGCCTCGCGGACACGGCCGGCGTCGGGCATCGAGACGGCAGGGTTGGTCGCCATGATCCAGATCGCCTTGATGCGCCCATCATAGACAGCCTCGAACAGGTCGACCGCCTTGAGACCGGGACCGGCGGGTATTGCCGGCGATTGCCAGAAATCCTGCACGGCGGCGCGGTCGTCCTCGGCAAAGCCGCGGTGAGCGGCAAGCGTCGAGGCCAGCCCGCCGACCTCGCGCCCGCCCATCGCATTGGGCTGGCCGGTGATCGAGAAAGGCCCCGCGCCCGGGGTGCCGATGCGGCCGGTCGCAAGATGGAGGTTGATGATGGCATTGGCCTTGCCGGTGCCGACGCGCGACTGGTTCACGCCCTGGCTGAACAGGGTGACGGTGCGCGGGCTCGCCTCGAACAGCTCGAACAATATCTGGAGGTCAGCGGGCTCGACGTCGCAGGCGGTGGCAACCGACCACAGATCATGGCCGTGATCGAAGCGCTCCATGAACCCCTCGGGAGCGACGACACGATCGGCGAGAAAAGCCGCATCCAGCGCGTCCGCGCGACGCATGTGCGCGAGCAACCCTTCGAACAAATTCGTGTCGCCGTCGGGCCTGATCGCGAGATGGAGATCGGCGCCCTCGGCGGTTTCGGTACGACGCGGGTCTATGACGACGAGCTTGGTGCCGCGCCGGGCGCGTGCCGCCTCGATCCGCTGCCAGATGACCGGATGGCACCAGGCAGTGTTGGAACCGACGAGCAGAATTAGGTCTGCCTCGTCGAGATCTTCGTAGCTGCACGGTACAACGTCCTCGCCGAAAGCGCGGACATAAGCGGCGACCGCGCTTGCCATGCAGAGCCGCGAATTGGTGTCGATATTAGCCGAGCCGATGAAACCCTTCATCAGCTTGTTGGCGACATAATAATCTTCGGTGAGAAGCTGGCCGGAAACGTAGAAAGCGACGCTGTCGGGACCATGTTCGGCGATGGTCTCGCGGAAGCGGGTTGCGACGAGATCGAGAGCTTCGTCCCAGGTCGCCTCGGTTTCGCCAATCATCGGCGCGAGCAGGCGGCCTTCGAGGCTGACCGTTTCGCCAAGATGGGTACCCTTCGAGCAGAGCTTGCCATGGTTGGCGGGATGATCCGGATCGCCTTTGATGCTCACAGTCCGATCCGGCCCGGGCGTCGCGAGAATGCCGCAGCCGACGCCGCAATATGCGCAAGCGGTGCGGATCGGGTGCACGTCAGGCAGCCTTCTTCACCACCGCTGCGCGGCCCAAGAAAATGCGGCCGGAGACGATCTTCACGGGAATTGTCGGCGTGCAGCCCTGATCTGGTCCCTGCGCCTCGCCGGTCGCGAGCGAGATGGTCCAGTTGTGCAACGGGCAGGCGACGCGGTCGCCGTAAACGATGCCCTGGCTCAACGGACCCTGCTTGTGCGGGCAGCGGTTGACGAGCGCGTAGATGCGATCGTCGCCGGTGCGGAAAACGGCGATCTCCTCCCCGCCCGCGACCGGAACGGTGCGTGCGCCACGGCGCGGGATGTAGTCGATGGGCCCGAGATCGAGCCATTCGGGAACCAGGCTCATCGGACAATCTCCATCGGGCGGACTTCCGCCATCGGGCTGTGAAGGTGGCGATCCTCCCCCGCGGCTCGCTCCGCCCAGGGATCGTCCTGGAAGAAGGTCTGCGAGTGCAGGAAGCGGGCGGCGAGCGCGTCTCGCCCATCGGCATCCTCGACGATGCGGGTCTTGACGTAATCAACCCCAACCCGTTCCAGCCACGGCGCGGTGCGCTCGAGGTAGCGGGCTTCCTCACGGTAAAGCTGGACGAAGGCGGCACTGTAGTGGATCGCCTCGGCTTCGGTCTCGACCTTGCAGAGCAGATCGGTGCCGCGCAGCTTGATGCCGCCGTTGCCGCCGACGTGGAGCTCGTAGCCCGAATCGACGCAGATCACGCCAAAATCCTTGATCGTCGCCTCGGCGCAATTGCGCGGGCAGCCCGACACCGCCATCTTGAACTTGTGCGGCATCCACGAGCCCCAGCTCATCCGCTCGAGCTTGACGCCAAGGCCGGTAGAATCCTGGGTCCCGAAGCGGCACCATTCTGAGCCCACACAGGTCTTCACCGTGCGCAGCGCCTTGCCGTAAGCGTGGCCCGAGACCATGCCCGCGGCATTGAGGTCGGCCCAGACCGCGGGCAGATCCTCCTTCCGGATGCCGAAGATATCGAGCCGCTGGCCGCCAGTGACCTTGACCATGCGCGCGTTATATTTCTCGACGACATCGGCAATCGCACGCAGTTCGCGCGGGTTGGTGATGCCGCCCCACATGCGCGGCACGACCGAATAGGTGCCGTCCTTCTGGATGTTGGCATGCAGGCGCTCGTTGACGAAGCGGCTCTGCTGGTCGTCGACATAGTCGCCGGGCCATGCGCAAAGCAGGTAATAATTGAGTGCGGGCCGGCAGGAGGAGCAACCGTCGGGCGTCGACCAGGTGAGACGCTGCATCACCTCAGGGATCGACTTCATGCCCTGCGCGACGATTTCCCGGCGGACGTCGTCATGGCCGAAGCTGGTGCAGCCGCAGAGCGTCTTGACCGTGCGTTCACCGTCATATTCGTCGCCGAGGCTGAGCGCGAGCAACGTTTCGACCAGGCCCGTGCAGGATCCGCACGATGCCGACGCCTTGGTGACGGCGCGCACGTCATCGAGCGTGGTCAGCCCCTTTTCGGCAATCGCGCCGGTGATCGCGCCCTTGCATACGCCGTTGCAACCGCAGATTTCCGCACTGTCGGGCAATGCTGCAACGGCGGCCTTAGGGTCCGTACCACCGCCTTCGGCAAAGGCCTGCCCGAAGATGAGGTTGTCGCGAATGTCGGCGATGTCGGCCTGGCTCTTGAGCAGATCGAAATACCAGTTGCCGTCGCCGGTATCGCCGTAGAGGACCGCGCCGACCAGTTTGTCGTCGCGCACGACCAGGCGTTTGTAGACGCCGCGCGAGGCGTCGCGCAGGACGATGTCCTCGCCGTCAGCGCCGAAGTCGCCCGCCGAGAAGAGATCGATGCCGGAAACCTTGAGCTTGGTTGCGGTGACCGATCCCGAATAGCCGCTCGGCCCCGTGGTGAGCGCGTCGGCCAGTGCACGGCACATTTCCCAGATCGGCGCGACGAGGCCGTAGCAGGTGCCGCGATGCTCGGCGCATTCGCCCACCGCATAGATGTCGGGATCGCTGGTCTGCATATGATCGTCGACGACGATGCCGCGTCCAACCTCAAGATCGGCGACCGCCGCAAGCCTCGTGTCGGGACGGATGCCGGCCGCCATCACCACCAGATTTGCGGTAATTTCGGTGCCGTCCTTCAGGCGCACGCCCGCAACCTTGTGATCTCCGAAGATTTCCGCAGTGTCGGCGCCGGTCACGATGCGCTGGCCCCGCGCTTCAAGCTCGGTCCGAAGCAGCCAGCCGGCGGCTTCGTCGAGTTGCCGCTCCATCAGGCTCGGCATCAGGTGGAGAACGGTGACCTGCATGCCGCGCAGCGAGAGGCCGTGCGCAGCTTCGAGCCCGAGCAATCCTCCGCCGATCACGACCGCTGCACCGCCCTTGCGCGCCGCTGCTAGCATGGTCTCGACATCGTCCATGTCGCGGAAGGTGACGACGCCGGGCAAATCGCGTCCCGGCACCGGCAGGATGAAGGGCTGCGACCCGGTCGCGATCAGCAGCTTGTCGTAGGCCAGGGCGCGGCCGCCCTGGGTGAAGACCTGCCGGGTCAAGCGGTCGATCGCGGTGACCGGATCACCGGCAATCAGTTCGATATTGTAGGCATCATACCACTCGCGGCCGTTGATGACGATTTCGTCGAAGCTCTTTTCACCGGCGAGCAGCGGCGAGAGCATGATCCGGTTGTAATTGACCCGCGGCTCGGCGCCGATGATCGTGAAGCGGTAGCGGCCAGGATCGCGCGCCAAAATCTCTTCGACCGCGCGACAGCCGGCCATGCCGTTGCCGATCACAAGCAGATGCTCGAGACGGGTTGAGGCGGAAACCTCAATCAACTGATGTTCCATCATTCACCTGTTCGTATCGGAATCGGAAAGGTTCGGCCGGCGCGCATCAGATGCGGACCCCGACGACGGCTGCACCCCAAGTCGTGCGCCAGCGCGTCTTGACCGCAGTGAGGCCGACCAACGCGAGCAAGGCGATCGCGGCGAACACGAGGAAACCAAATTGCGGGCTCCCGAAATGCTGCTTGGCGAGGCCGAGCGAGAAAGCGAGCAGGAAGCCCCCCACCCCGCCGGCGAACCCGACCAGCCCGGTCATTACGCCGATCTCCGCGCGGAAGCGCTGCGGCACGAGCTGGAAGACGGCGCCGTTGCCCATCCCGAGCATAAGCATCGCAAGCACGAACAAAGCGAGCGCGAGGCCGATCGTGGCCGGACCGGTACTGATCGCGACTAAGGTGGCGGCCGCAATCAGATAGACGAAAGTCAGGGTCTTGATGCCACCGATCCGGTCGGCAAGCGCCCCGCCCATCGGCCGCACCAGCGAGCCGGCGAAAACGCATGCCGCAGTCGCATAGCCAGCCTGGATGGTCGTGATGCCGAAGGCGTCGGTAAAGTATATGCTGAGGCTGGCCGAAAGCCCCACGAAGCCGCCGAAGGTGACCAGGTAGAAAAGCATGAACCACCAGGCGTCGGCATCGCGGAGCGGCGCGAGATAGGCGGTCAAGGGCTTTGGCGCAGGCGGATTGGGCGCGTCCCTGGCGAGCACCATATACACGATCAGCGCAATCGTCAGTGGAATGGCCGCGATGCCGAGCACTGCGTTCCAGCCGAACAATTTCGACAACATTGGTGCGAACAAGGCCGCAAGCACGGTACCCGAATTGCCCATGCCGGCGATGCCGAGCGCGGTGCCCTGATGTTCGGGCGGATACCAGCGCGAGGCGAGCGGGAGCGCCACCGCGAAACTGGCCCCGGCAAATCCGAGGATCACGCCAACCGCAAGGACGCCCAGGAAACTGTCGATCCCGGCCATCCACGCGGCGAGCAATCCGGCAATCACGATGACCTGGCCGATCGCGCCGGTCCGCTTGGGACCAATGCGGTCGACGAACAATCCGTTGACCAGCCGCAGCACCGCGCCGGCGAGGGTCGGGAGAGCGACCATCAATCCCTTTTGCGCGGGATTGAGGCCAAGGTCCTTGGCAATGTCGGGCGCGAGCGGCCCGAGCAGGACCCAGACCATGAAGGCGAAGTCGAAGTAGAGGAAGGCGGCGAACAATGTCGGACGATGTCCGGCGTTCCAGAAACCCTTGTTCATTGGACGATCCCGATTTGAGCTTGACGGTTTGATTGAGCGCCGCACCCTCGTGCGTGCGGGAGCGCGACAGGCGCACACGGCACGAGGGAACGATGCGGGCGGAAGGAAGGCTGGCGATTGCGGCGGGCGTGACGAGCGAGACAGGCGCGCGGCCCGACAATCAGGATTATGGAGCGGTGCATGTCGGCAGCGCGACCGAGCAGCATCTCCACGGCATGATCGCGGTGATCGCCGACGGCGTTGGCGGCGCGAAGGGCGGCCGCGTCGCATCCGAACTGGCGGCGCGAACGCTTATCGACGGTTTCTACGCGGTGCCCGCGACGATCGGACCGGTGCAGGCGATCGAGCGGGTGGCGGCCGCCTTCAACCGCTGGCTGCACGCACAGGGCCGGAGCGAAACACTGCTGGGTGCGGCGACGACGCTGACCGCGATGGCACTCAAGGGACGGCGCGCGCATGTGCTGCACGCCGGCGACACGCGCGCCTGGCACTTCCGCGACGGAAGGCTGCGTTGCCTGACCGAAGACCACACGCTCAACCGCGCCGAACTCAATCATGTGATCTACCGCGCCGTCGGTATGGAGGCGGCTCTGCGGCTCGACCGATATACCGTCGATCTTGCCGTCCACGACAGGCTGCTGCTGACAAGCGACGGAGTCCACGACGCGATCTCCGCGGACCGTATTGCGGCACTGCTGGGCGCGCGCAACTCGGCCGAAGCGGACAGCGCCGCGATCGTGGCTGCCGCGCTCGACGCGCGGTCGCAGGACAACGCCACTGCGATCGTCATCGACGTGATCGCTTTGCCCCAGCCCGATTATGACGGCATCGCTGCCGAACTGGCCGACCTGCCGATCCTGCCGCTCCCGCAGGAGGGCGACACGGTCGACGGCTTCCGCATCGACGGCTTGCTGGCCGACGGTCGATACACACGGCTTTACCGCGCGACCGACCTGGCCGACGGCGCACAGGCGGTGATCAAATTCCCCAAGCCTGCTGTGCTCAGCGAACGATCGGCGCGGCTCGCCTTTTCGCGCGAGGCGCTGATTGGACGCCGCATCGCAAGCCCGTTCGTCGGCGGCACGATCGACGTCGGACCCGAGCGCCGCAGCCGGCTGTACAGCGTGCAGCCGTTCCACCACGGCGAGACTATGCAGGCGCGGATCGACGGCGGCACGGTGCCAATGCGGCAGGCAATCGCCCATGCGATCGCCCTGACCCGTGCGCTGAGCGCGCTCCACCGGCTCGACATCGTCCATCGCGACGTCAAGCCCGACAATGTCATCCTGACCGGCGACGGCGGGCTTAAGCTGGTCGACCTGGGTGTCGCCCGTCTGCCCCGCGTCGAAGATTTCCTCGGCGACGAAATCCCCGGTACGCCGAGTTTCATGGCACCCGAACAATTCGGCGGCAATGCCGGCGATGCGCTGACCGACCAGTTCGCGCTCGGCGTTACGCTCTACCGCTGGTTCACCGGCAGATGGCCGTACGGCGAACAGGAGCCATTCTCCCGTCCCCGATTCGGCGGCGCGCTGCCGCCGTCGCGGCATCGACCCGAAATCCCCGGCTGGCTTGATGCGGCGATCCTGAAGGCGATCGCCCCCGAACGGGGCGAACGCCATGGCGACGTCGTCGAACTGCTGCGCGCGCTGGAAGGCGGTGGCGCGATCAACCGGACAGAGGCGCCGCGCTTCGTCCCGCTGATGCAGCGTAACCCCGTGCGCGCATGGCAGACCATCGCGCTGTTCCTGGCGCTGGCGCTGCTCGCGGTGCTGGCGTTCGCGTAGTCCCCTGACGTCACTGCCGCCCACAATCATTGCGATCGCTCCAAACAAAAAAAAGCCGCCTCGACGAAGCCGAGTCGGCTCATCGGGCGGCACCATTGCCAATGACGGTGAAGGCCGTCCCGTCTTCCGCACCCATCATTGGACGCATCGGACGGCGGTTTTGCCGGACACCTGTGTCCGACCGTTAAGAGGTGGCCGATTAGCGGGTCGGTCGCAAGCTTATTCGCAGGTGCAACATTCTTCTTGGCAGATGCAATATCTGCACGAAGTCATTGCGCGAGCCCGGCGAGATACGCGCCGATCTGGTCTGGATCGAACTTGCGGCCGTCGAAGAACATGTCCGAATCCAGCACGAGCCGCCCCTGCGTGGCGCCAACGCCGGTCGGGCCGCCGATGGCGCCTTCGAGCTTCGAGCTGGCGGACGGCAATCTCGCCGCGCCGCCAGCAAAGGCGGCCCGATACACGTCCGGGCGGAACACTCGCTTGGCCCGTGCGGCATCGGCGTCCGAATAATCGACACCGTCCCAACGGACCATTTGCGCGTAGAGCCATGCGGCTTGGCTCACCCAGGGGAAGTTCGCGGCCTCGCGATACTGGAACATGAAATCGGGTATATGGAGAGGCTCAGCACCCTTCCGCAGCAAAATGCGATCTGAGATTGCTCGCGCGATCACATCGGGCGAGGAATCGAGATAATGGGTGCGCGCAAGCACAGCGGCATGTTCGGCGATCCGGTCGGGCTCGACAAAGCGCGCCGCCGCAGCGTGCAGCGCACGCAACAAGCGCGCAATCCGGTCGGGGTTTGCGTCCAGAAATTCAGTGCGCATCGCCAGCACCTTCTCTACGCCGCGACGCCAGATCTGCGCTGTCACCAGCACGATGCGGCCGACGCCACGTTCAACCGCGACACTGTTCCAGGGTTCTCCGACACAAATGCCGTCCACCTCGCCTGCAGCGAGCGCGTCCGCGGCAAAAGGCGGGCTGACAGTCAGGATCCGTACATCCTCGTCCGGCCGGATGCCGCATTCGGCCAGCCAATAGCGCAGCATATAATTGTGGCTCGAATAGCGATGGACCACTCCGAGCCGGACCGGTCTTCCCTCCCCTTTCCGCTGGATCGCAATCTCACGCAGCCGATTGCCGACCTGACGCGGATCGCCGAGTCCTTCGTATGGAGCGACGGCGTCGGCGAGCACAGGCGACAAGGTGATGGCGTTGCCATTGAGTCCAAGGACGAACGGCACCGACAAATTGACGGCCGGACGATCGCGCCCCAACGTCGTAGCAATAGTCAAGGGGGCGATAAGATGAGCGGCATCGACTTGGCCGTAGAGAAGCCGATCGCGAACGGTCGCCCAGGTCATGTCGCGAACGAGCTCAAGATCGATTCCTTCGGCCTCGGCGAAGCCGAGTTCGCGCGCGAGGATCGGAAGCGCGGCATCGACGAGCGGCAGGAAGCCGATCCGCATGCGATCGAGACTCACAGCTTTCCTCCCAGTAAATCCTCGGCCGTAACGATAGCCTCCGCGACTTCGGCAATGCGGCGGTTGGTGCCCATGGCGTGGCTCCTCAGCAGACCATAAGCAGTGGGTTCGTCGATGCCTCGCCGAGCCATCAGGATCGCCTTGGCGCGATCAATGACGACGCGATCGGCAAGCGCATCCTTAGCCTGCTGAAGCTCAGCCTGCAGCCGCGAGAAGGCCTGGAACCGGCGCACGGCGAGATCGAGAATCCCCTTGATCCTGCCCTTCGCCAGGCCATCGACGATATAAGCGGAAACACCAGCATCGATCGCCGCGGTAGTCGCTTCGTCATCGCTCTGGTCAACGAACATCGCGATCGGGCGGGACAAAGCGCGGGACACCGCGAAATATTCCTCGAGCACGTCGCGGCTGGGATTTTCGAGGTCGATCAGGACGACCTCCGGCGCAATTTCCTCAAGCCGTGCGAGCAGCCGTTCGCGGCCGGATACAACGACGGTATCGGTCAGTCCCGCCTCATGCAGGCCTTCCTCTATGACCGCCGCCCGGCCGGCACTTTCGTCGATAATCGCGATACGCACGCGCGTTGATTATGCTGCAGGGCAGCATTGGCAAGGGTTTAAGTGAGTGCCAATCTCGATCCGATGCGCGGTGGGCTCACCCCAGAGACAGGTTATGACCGCCCGAAAAGTGCTGCTTCCTGTGGAAATAGAGGAGTCCGACTCGTTCATGGTGCCGGAGAAAGTCAGCGGGGGCGCTCATATCTCCGCCCAAAGCTTTTCTTCCCAAGCTTGTCAGCCGAGCCGGGTGCAGATGCCTAGGCACGTATCCGCGGCAAGTTCGACCGGCCAGCAGCGCCGCGTTCGCGACGCGCGCACGAGTGTCATCATAGCCCAGCGCGCCGATGAGTTCCGGATCGTGTGCAGCATCACGGTTCGAAAGCTTATTTCCCGACCCACTTAATGATCGCGCGCTTCATGTCCCTGGCGCCGGCGCCGAGCGAGCCGGTTTTCGGGCTCGGATCGTTGGCGTCGATCGATACGAAGGCAGCCCCCAACAGGGTAATCACGATCAAAGATGGCACCTTCCAGCGGCCGGCGGCGGCATTCTTCGCCCGAAGGCGCAGGCTCGCGGCCTCGTGGGTGCCGGAGGGGAAAACCGTATAGCATTGCGAACAATATCGCTCGTAAGGCTCAGACAGATTGCTGCAATTGGGGCATTTGATCATGTGTCGCCCCTCGCGGGAAAGGCAAATCGGCCCGGATTTTGGCCCGGGCCGACTTTCGCTTGCGAAGAGTAGCGCGGGCTAGAAATCCATTCCGCCCATGCCGCCCATTCCGCCGCCGCCCATCGGCATCGCCGGCTTGTCGTCCGGAAGATCGACGATCGCCGCTTCGGTGGTGATCAGCAGACCGGCAACCGATGCCGCGTCCTGGATCGCCGAACGGACAACCTTGGTCGGATCGATGACGCCAGCCTTGACCAGATCCTCATAGACCTCGGTCTGGGCGTTGAAGCCGAAGTTCTGATCGTCGCTGTCGATCAGCTTGCCAGCGACCACCGCGCCGTCGTGACCGGCATTTTCGGCGATCTGACGAAGCGGAGCCTGCAGCGCCTTGCGGACGATGTCGATACCGCGGGTCTGGTCGTCGTTCGCGCCGGTGAGATCGCGAAGCGCGCGCGAGGCGTAGAGCAAAGCGGTACCGCCGCCGGAAACAATGCCTTCCTCGACCGCGGCGCGGGTGGCGTGAAGCGCGTCGTCGACGCGATCCTTGCGTTCCTTGACCTCGACCTCGGACGAACCGCCGACCTTGATCACGGCGACGCCGCCGGCGAGCTTGGCAAGACGCTCCTGGAGCTTCTCCTTGTCATAGTCGCTGGTGGTGTTCTCGATCTGCTGGCGGATCGCTTCGACGCGGCCCTTGATCGCGTCCGAATCGCCGGCGCCGTCGACAATGACGGTGTTGTCCTTGTCGATCGTGACGCGCTTGGCGGAACCGAGCATCTCGATCGTGACATTCTCGAGCTTGATGCCAAGGTCTTCGCTGATCAGCTCGCCCTTGGTCAGGATCGCAATGTCCTCGAGCATCGCCTTGCGGCGATCGCCGAAGCCCGGCGCCTTGACCGCTGCAACCTTGAGGCCGCCGCGCAGCTTGTTGACGACCAGGGTCGCCAGCGCTTCGCCCTCGATGTCCTCGGCGATGATCAACAGCGGACGGCCCGACTGGACTACCGCCTCGAGGATCGGAAGGATCGCCTGCAGGTTCGACAGCTTCTTCTCGTGGATGAGGATGTACGGGTCGGTGAGTTCGACCGTCATCTTCTCCGGATTGGTGATGAAATAGGGGCTCAGATAACCGCGGTCGAACTGCATGCCCTCGACGACGTCGAGCTCGAAATCGAGACCCTTGGCCTCCTCGATCGTGATCACGCCTTCCTTGCCGACCTTCTCCATCGCTTCGGCGATCTTGCGGCCGACGACTTCGTCGCCATTGGCCGAAATGATGCCGACCTGCGCGATCTCGTTATTGTCGGAAACCGGCTTCGAGCGCGCCTTGAGATCCTCGACGACCTTCGTGACGGCGATATCGATGCCGCGCTTGAGATCCATCGGATTGATGCCGGCCGCCACCGACTTCATGCCCTCGCGGACGATCGCCTGGGCAAGCACGGTTGCGGTGGTGGTGCCGTCGCCGGCGTGGTCATGCGTCTTGGACGCGACGGCGCGGAGCATCTGCGCGCCCATATTCTCGAACTTGTCCTTCAGTTCGATTTCCTTGGCGACCGTAACACCGTCCTTGGTGATGCGCGGTGCGCCGTAGCTCTTGTCGAGAACGACATTGCGGCCCTTGGGACCAAGCGTCACGCGAACGGCATTGGCGAGGATATCGACGCCGCGGGTGATGCCTTCGCGGGCATCGCGTGCGAATTTCACGTCTTTGGCTGACATATTTTATTCCTTTGATTGGCGGGGAGCCACGTGGCTCCGTCGGCTATTTGACTGAAGTGCGGCCGGGCTGGTTCAGCCGACGATGCCGAGCACGTCGCTTTCCTTCATGATGATCAGATCTTCGCCCTCGATCTTGACCTCTGACCCGGACCATTTGCCGAACAGGATCTTGTCGCCGGCCTTGAGGTCGAGCGGCGTGATCGTGCCGTCCTCACCGCGCGCGCCGGTGCCGATCGCGACGACCTCGCCTTCCTGGGGCTTTTCCTGCGCGCTGTCGGGAATGATGATCCCGCCTGCGGTCTTCTCGGCGGCGTCGATCCGGCGGACGAGCACGCGGTCGTGTAGGGGACGAAATTTCATGGTTATTCCCTTTGCTCGGGAGCGCACCGGTTGCACCTTGCAACCTCGAGCGGCACTGCCAATGGCATTTGGCACTCTAAAGTCGAGAGTGCTAATTCGCCTGTCCTCGGCCTTTGTGGGCGCTTCGTCAAGGCCGATTCGCCGAATCGTGGGGTAGCCGGGAGCGCCCTGCCCCGGGGTTTGCGGACGGGGTGAAGTTGATGAAATTGACGGTTGCCATGGGTTCGGAAACTTGCGGGAAAAAGTGCGGGATCCGGCCGGGTGGCAAGGGCGGTTGCGGCCGGGTGCGGCGTTCGATCCATCGCGCGCGGATATCACGAAATTTTCTACATTTCAAGAAAATGACGGATATGTCCGTAGCAGACGCCTCCCCATGACGCGGGAGGGGGATTCTAGGCCAATTCGGTCGGCGTTTTGATCTCGATGCCGTGAAACAGGCTTCGCATATGTCCTTTGTTCCACGCGGAACGGACATTGAACTGGACATGATCTGCACGGACATCGGGGCGGTCTAATACAGACCGCAAGTTGGCTAGCGAAATTCAAGTTTTGCTAGCCATTACCGACGAAGGGATTAACGATCGTCAGGGACCCGTCGACAAGCAGACCGTCCTGCATGTCCTCGGAGTAGAGGCGCGCGCAGCCGGCGCGCAGCGCGGACGCGACGATCAGCGCGTCGAAGACGGAAAGACGGTGGCGCTCGGCAAGCCGCATCGCTTCTTCATGGATCTCCACATCGATCAGGTGCACGTTAGCGCAGAGGCTGCGGACCGCTGCCAGCGCCTCGCCCAACTGCGTCCAATCGAAGCCAAGCTTACGCATCGCGACATTGGCGAACTCGTTGAGCACCTGCACGCTGACGTCGCACCCCTGCGCCAGCAGGGCCTCGGCAGTGCCGGCGCGCTCATCCTGCGTGAAGGCGTAGACCAGGACGTTGGTATCGAGGAACGCCCGCATTGCGTTCAACGTGCTTCGGCCTCGTCCCGATCGAAACGCCAGCCGGCGGGGACGGGCTTACGCAGCGCACGGATCCGCGCCAAAGCCCGCTCCCGCGAGCGATCGCGGGCGATGTCGAAGGCGCGCTCGCCGACGACATGCACCTCGACATCATCCCCTTCCTTGAGCCCGAGCGCTTCGACCACGGCAGCGGGCAAGCGAACGGCAAGACTGTTTCCCCAGCGGGCAACTTGCATGACGACGATTTCTCCGGATATACGTGATAGTGATGTATATCTAAGTGGGAGGATGGTCAAGAGCGGGTATCCGAACCCCCCTCCACCATGGTGCGCATGGTCCCCCTCCCCGAGCGGGAGGATTTATCGCTGCCCCCGCCCTGCTACCAGATCCGCACACGTTTCTCCGGCGGCAAATAATATTTGCCGCTGGTGATGTTGAACGCGTCGTACCAGGCGTCGATGTTGCGCAACGGGCCGATGATGCGGAATTTGTCGGGGGAGTGGGGGTCCGAGGCCATCTGGCTGCGCAGCGCGTCCTCGCGGTCCTTGCTGCGCCAGGTCTGGGCGTAGGAGAGGAAGAAGCGCTGGTCGCCGGTCAGGCCGTCGATCACCGGTGCGGGCTTGCCCTTGAGCGAGGCGTGATAGGCGTCGAGCGCGATCAGCACGCCGGCCATGTCGGCGATATTCTCGCCCATCGTCAGCTTGCCGTTGATGAACATGCCGGGCACGGCTTCGTAGGTGTCATATTGCTTGCCGAAGCCGTCGGCCTGCGCCTCGAAACGCTCGGCATCCGCCTTGGTCCACCAATCGCGGATCGCGCCGGTGGCGTCGATCTTGCGGCCCTGGTCGTCGAAGCCGTGGCTGATCTCATGCCCGATGACGACGCCGATCGAGCCATAGTTGACCGCCGGATCGGCCTGGGGATCGAAGTGCGGCGCCTGCAGGAAGCCGGCCGGGAAGACGATCTTGTTCTCGAGCCCGCCATTATAGGCGTTCACGGTCTGCGGGGTCATGGCCCACTTCTTACGGTCGATCGGCTTGTAGAGGTCGGACAAGGTGTAATTCCATTCGAACGCGCTGCTCCGCTTGACGTTGCCGTAGAGATCGGCGGGATCGAGACTGAGCGCCGAATAGTCGCGCCATTTGTCCGGATAGCCGACCATCACGTCCATCCGCGCCAGCTTCTCGAGCGCGGCAGTTTTGGTTTCGGGCGCCATCCAGCCGTTGCCCTTGATCCGGTTCGCCATCGCGACCTTCAGATTGGCGACCAGCTCGATCATCATCGCCTTCGACGTGGCGGGGAAATAATCGGCGACATAGGTGCGGCCGACCAGCTCGCCGAGCGACGCGTCCATGCGCTGCATCGCACGCTTCCAGCGCGGGCGGATCGAGGTCACGCCGCTGAGGCTGCTGATGAATTGGAACCGGCTGTCGACGTAGCGCTTGGACATGTAGGGCGACGCCTGCTCGATCGTCTGCACCGCCTCCCACGCCTTCACCGTCTCGATCGGAGTGGCGGCATAGATCGCGGCGATCGCCTTGATCGCGCTCTTTTCCTGGACGATGATTTTGCCGACCGTGGCGACGCCGGCGCCGGCGAAGAAGCCGGCCCAGTCGAAGCCCGGCGCATAGGCCCGCAGTTCGGCGAGCGTCATCGGATTGTTGATCTTGCCGAGATCGCGGCGGTCGGCGACCGGCCAACTGACCTTCGCGATCTCGGTCTCGAACGCGAGCACCGCGTCGGGCGAGGACGCCCCGGTGGCAGGCTGCCCCGCCATCGCAAGCGCGCGGGCCACATAAGCGCGATAGGCCTCGCGCTGCGGCTTGAACGTATCGACCAGATAATAATCGCGATCGGGCAAGGCGAGGCCGGCCTGGCTGAGCCACAATATGTTCATCGTCGGCGCGGCGGGATCGGCATCGACGGCGGGCCCGAACAAAGCGGCGCCGAAGCCGCCCGCGGTCGCGCCCATATATCTGGCCAGCGCCGCCTTGTCGGTGATCGCCGCGAGTTCGGCGAGATCGGCGCGCAGCGGCCTGTCGTCGGCCGCCTCGACCTTCGCCTCATCCATGAAGCTGCGATACAGGCCGCCGATCGGGCTGGTCGGCGGCGCCGCCTCGACAATCGCCTGGATCTGCTTTTGCGAGAGATTGTAGATGTCGTAGCCGACGCTGTTCGCAGGCTGATCGGCGGGGATCACCGCAGTCTTTTCCCAGCCGCCGTTCATGTAACGATCGAAATCGTCGCCCGGCGCGACCGTCTTGTCCATCGTGCCGAGATCGACACCCCAGTTGCCGTAACGCGGCTGCTCAGGCAGCGGCTGCGCGGCGACGCCGGGAGCCGACTGCGCGGTGAGCGCGGCTGCGGCAGGAACCATAAGATAGGCAAGCGACGCCGTCGCGCCCAGGAGCAGAAAAGGCTTCATATTGTCTCCAAGTCAGAGCGCTGCAGGCGTTGATCCCCGCGCGGTTATGGCATTTTCGACCAGCCGGCGGCGATTGTCTAGAAGCAGCTGGCCCTCCGTAATATTTGAGTGATCTGCGGGTCCCCAAACCCCCTCCACCATGCTGCGCCCACGGGATGCTTTGCATGCCGGCTACGGCTTCCAGCATGCCGCGCACCTACGCCCCCTCCCCGCGAGCGGGGAGGATCATTGACAGCCCCGCTGGATCGTCCACAAGGATGTTCAAGTAGCCGAAGCGCCGATTTACGATGCGCGGCGGGCGAAAATAGGAGGGGCCTTTTATGCGTAACTACCCGATGGTTATGTCTGTTGTTGCTCTCATGCTTTCATCGTGCAGCGCCAAAGTCGAATTGCCTACCGACCTGGTCGAGAAGGCGGCGACATGCGCAGTCGTTTCGGCCGCGGAGGCGCGATCGACCATGAAGGATGTGGACAAACCCCTGCCTTTCGAGCGGCAGAGCCAGATCATTCATTACGCATTACTTGCCGGAGCCGGCGATCCCAAATTCTCCCGCGAGAATGCAAATCATGTGGTGCGGCGGATGCAGACACTGCAGGAAATGTTCGCGGACGACGAATGGAAACCGCTGGTCGCGCCGTGCAACGCCGCCTTTCCACAGGCCGGTCCAAGCTATGCGGTGACGCTGCCGGCCGATCCGGCCGAGGCGCAGTTGACCTGCTACGCGCTCGGCGACTTCATGTCGCGGGCGTTGTCCGCCTATGAAGAGACCTATGGCGATAAGCTGATCCAATATGATTCGTTCCTGACGCGGCTGAAGCCGATTGTCGCCGCGGAAGCACCCAAGGGTGCCGGCAAACGCGCCGCGGATAGCGCGCAGATGGCGAAGCGGAGCGCAGCGCTGGCGGTTGCGGCGAAGCTCGGTCCGCCCGCCAAGGTGATGGACGCCTGCCTGCAGCGTTTTCCCGACGATGCTAAGGCGACAAAGAAAGGCGCGACTGGGAAGGTCTGAGGCGGCTAGGCTAGCGCGTCCGCCTTTTTGGCCTGGCTCCAGGCCAGCTCCATGAGCTCGGGGAGGATGCGCACGCGGTTGCTGGCCTCCGCGGAGGAGGCGGTGCCGCGAATGACGCGGCCTTTGATGCCGTGGAAAATCGCCGACAAACGGAACAGGTTGAAGGCCAAAGCGAACTCATAGCCAGGGAGAGTGTCGCGACCGGTGCGGCGGCAATAAGCCGCGACATAATCCGCCTCCGAAGGGATGTTGAGCGCGGCCAGATCGGCGCCCCCGAGGCCCGCGACGATGTGCGGCGGCACCCGGTACATCATGCTGTTATAGGCGAAATCGGCGAGCGGATGGCCGAGCGTCGAAAGCTCCCAGTCGAGCACCGCCAGGATGCGCGGCTCGACCGGATGATAGATGACATTGTCGAGCCTGAGGTCGCCGTGCACGATCGAGGTTTCGTCGCCGTCCGGGATGTGCGCGGGGAGCCATTCGACCAGGCGATCCATGTTCGGATCGCGGCCGGCATCGGCATCCTCGAGATATTGCCGCGACCAGCGCGCGATCTGCCGTTCGAAATAATTGCCCGGGCGCCCATAGTCGGCCAGGCCGATCGCGGCATAATCGACCATGTGCAGCTGCGCGACGGCCGCGTTCATCGCGTCGTAATAAGCGGGGCGGTCGGCGCGATCGACCGTGGGAAGCGTCGCATCCCAGAAGACGCGCCCCTCCACCATCTCCATCACGTAGAACCAGGTGCCGATCACATATTCGTCGGTGCACAGGCCGTAGATGCGCGCGACCGGAAAGCCGGCGCCGTGCAGCGCGGCGATCACCCTCGCCTCGCGTTCGACCGCGTGCGCGCCCTTGAGCAACAGGCCGGGCGGCTTGCGGCGCAGGACATAGTCGCGGGTCGGGGTTATGATCTTGTAGGTCGGATTGGACTGCCCGCCCTTGAACTGCTCGACGCCAAGCGGGCCTTGGTAGGAGGGGATGTTGGCGGCCATCCATCGATCGAGCGCAGCTTCGTCGAAGCGGTGCGCATCGCGGACCTGCGTCGTGCCGACGTTGGTTTCGTCGAACGACGTCATTGCCGGCCGTTCAGCGTATCGCGCTTGATCTTCTTGGCCAGCGACCATTTGTGGACTTCGGTGGGGCCGTCGTAAATGCGGAAGGCGCGGATCTCACGGAACAATTGCTCGACCATCGTGTCGCGCGTGACACCGGCTCCGCCCATCACCTGCACGCAGCGGTCGGCGACGCGGAACAAGGCGTCGGACACCGCGACCTTGGCCATCGAGCTTTCGGCGGTGCCGAGCGATCCGGAATCGAGCACGTCGGCGCACCAGTCGATCATCAGTTCGGCCTGCTTCAGATCGATCAGATTGTCGGCGAGCTGGAAGCCGACGCCTTCATGGTCGATGAGCAGCTTGCCGAACGCCTTCCGCCTGCACACATAATCGACCGCGACCTCATGCGCGCGGGTGGCGGCGCCGTGCCAGCGCATGCAGTGCGAGAGGCGCGCGGGGCTGAGCCGGATCTGGGCATATTCGAAACCCTTGTCGACCTCGCCCAGGACCTGGTCGGCGGGCACCCGAAGATTTTCGATCCTGACCACCGCATGGCCGCCGGGCATCGCGCCGTCGATCGTGTCCAGCACGCGCTCGAGCCGGATCGCCGGGCTGGGCAGTTCGACCAGGAACATGGTTGCGGCAACCTTCTCGCCAGTCCCGGTTTTGGCCATGACGATGCCGACGCCGGCACCGAGGAAGCCGGTGATGAAGGCCTTGCGCCCGTCGATCACCCATTCGCCGCCATCGAGCTTCGCCGTCGTCTGCATCATCGAAGGATCGGAGCCGGCGCCGCCGTCTTCGGCGGGCTCGGTCATGAAGAAGGCCGATCGCGCGGATCCGTCGACGAGCGGCGCGAGGAAGCGGCCCTTCTGCGCGTCGGTGCCGACGCGGCCGATCAGGAACATGTTGCCCTCATCGGGGGCGGCGGTGTTGCAGGCGACCGGGCCGAGCAGCGACAGGCCCGATTTCTTGAGCACCGCCGCGGTCTGGCGCTGCGTCAGATGGCTGCCGTCGGGCAGGATGTGCGGCGTCAGCACGCCCGCGGCGCGCGCCTTGCCGCGCAGCTCCTGCACCAGCACGTCGGTCGGCCCGTGTTCGTCGCGGCGCGGATCCTGCTCGTAGCCGATCACCATGTCGCGCACGAACGCCTCGACGCTGGCGGCGATGCCGTTCGCGCGATCATCACTTATTGCCGTCACCTTGCTCTCCATCGATCGCTTGTGTGTTCCAACATATTGTGGAATATTATTGTAGAACAATCAAGCTGGAGCCTGTCATTTCGCGCGATCCCGATCAAGCCGAGGCCGGCGCGTCGCAGCGCGTGTACCGGGCCGTGCTCAAGGACCTTGAGGAACATCGGCTGGTGCCGGGGCAGCGGCTGGTCGAGACCGAATTGTCGGCGGCGCTGGGCGTCGGCCGCAATGCGGTCCGCGAAGCGCTCAAGCAGCTGTCGATGCGCGGGGTCGTCGAACTCACCCCCAACCGCTCGCCGGCGATCCGCAAGTTCGACCTGGCCGAGACGATGGAGGTGCTGGACGTGGCCGGAGTCATGACCGGGCTGGTCGCGCGCATTGCCGCGGAGAAGTTCGATGCGGCGCGGCACCGCGACCAGCTCGACCGGGCGATCGCCATCATCCTCGACGATCAGGCATCGCGCGAACCGGGCGGGTTCAGCCGGGCGCGGCGGGGCTTCTACCGAATCCTGCTGCTGATCGGCGGCAATCGCGAACTCCAGCGCCTGTTCCCGGCGATCGGCATGCACATCATATATTCGCAATATCAGTCGCCAAGGCTCGGCGACATTCGCCGCGTGGATTACCAGAGCATCTACGAAGCGGTGCGCGCAGGCGATTGCGACGCCGCGGAGAAAGCCGGGCGCGGGCACGCCGAACGGATAAGGGAGGTCATCCTCGAGATCGAGGGCGCGCGCGCGGATCGGGCGGCGGCTTCGCTCGTGGGTGAAATTAGCGGTCGGTTTTGACGGTCAGCGCTCTAGCCGGCGTCGGCGGCGTGCCAGCGCAGCGACATGCAGGACAGGCCGGCGTCGATGCGGTTGATGTGGGTCGTGTCGAGGAGCGTCAATGCGTAGCCGGAATCGTCGAGGCTTTGCGCGGTGCGCGGGAAATTGGCCGACATGAGCAGGCGATCGTTGACGCGCAATGCGTTGGCCGCCGCCTCCTCGCCGGGAGCGACGAGGATCTGGCGGAAGCGCGCGAACAGGCCGCTTTGCGCGCCGGCGGGCGTGGTGAGGATCGTCTCCTCATCGATCAGGCTGGCGATCGTCTTGAGGTGCAGCGCGCCGTCGGGCGGCGTGACGATCAGCGACTGCCGGCCGAGCCGGGCAAGAGCAGCAGCTAGACTGCGCGCGCCGGCGGGATCGGTACGCCCCGACAGCCCGATCATCACGACATCGGGCGTGACCAGTATGTCGCCGCCGTCGGCATGTCCCTGCCCGAGCCGCTGCACGTCGGCGAAGCGGCGTTCGAGGACCGGGATGAGATGCTGGGTTTCGCCGGCGCGGGTCGGGGCGCCCGGGTTGAGGACGATCGCACCTTCGGCGAACACCAGCGCCGGATCCTCGACGAACATCGAGTCCGGGAACGCCTCCAAGGGCTCCAGTATCTCGAGGCGAACCTCGGCGCTGCGGAGCGCTGCGACATAGGCCGCATGCTCGGCCGCAATCCCCTCCCCGCTCGGTCCCGGACCGTCGTGCGCGCGAAGGCCATCGACCGCCGACGTACCCGGCCGGCGGACGATCGCATCGGTGAAAGCGTGTATCATAAGCCGGATCGCCGCGCTGCTGAGCCAAACTGAGACTGTTCCGCGTATCTGTACGGTAACGATCTTTTTTGAAACCATGCTATACAGGCTGACGGGCCGGGGGGGGTCATCCTGGCCGCCGAACATCTGCGTTGGAGTGAGTGATGCGGCTTTTTTGCGTATTTGCCTGGCTTGCCGCCATTGTCGCGCAACCTGCCTGGGCGGCCGAAGCGCCGCAACTGCAGGGTCTTCAGCAACGCCTCGCCACGATGGCGGTCGAGAATCCCGGCGAATATGGAATTGCGGCGCTGGACCTGCAGAGCGGGACGGTGATCGGCGTCAACAACAACGAGCCATTCCCGATGGCGAGCACGGTGAAGGTCGCCGTCGCCGCGAACTTCCTGTCGGAAGTGGACGCCGGACGGCGGTCGCTCGAGGACAAGGTCGGCGGCGTCAGCGCAGCCAGGCTGCTCGACCTGATGCTCACCCGCAGCGACAACCATGCGACGGATCTGCTGCTCGCCTCGCTCGGCGGGCCGGCAGCCGTGGATGGCTGGCTGCGCTCGCGCGGCCTCACCGGCATGCGGGTCGACCGGACGATCGCGCAGCTGCTCAGCGCGCGCAGGGATTTGCGCGACATCAGGGATTCGGCGACGCCGGCCGCAATGCTCAGCCTGCTCCAGAAGATCGACACCGGCGGCCTTCTCCTGCCGGCGAGCCGCATGCTGCTGCTCGACACGATGAGCCGCTGCATCACCGGATCCAATCGGATCAGGGCGCTGCTGCCGCCGGGCACAAGGGTCGAGCACAAGACGGGCACGCTGACCGGCTACACCGGCGACGTCGGCTTCCTCACGCTGCCGAGCGGGCGACGGATCGCGGTCGCATTATTCGCGCGCGGCGGGGTCAATCGGCCGGCCGTGATAGCAACGGCCGCGCGCGCGATCTACGATGCTTTCGGCTCGCAGTTCAGCGCGACCCAGGCCATCGCAGCCGCCGGCACGCTCAGCCGCTAACATATTAGTTTACTGATTAATTGATCACGCGTTGAACCGACGGCCTGCCGTCGGTACCATGCCTCCGCGTCCAACGAAGCGAGGAGCCGGCTCATTCGGCGCATGCCTGGTGATCCCGGCAATCAGCAATGCAGTGGTATGCTCGACGAACCTTCGGCGCATCGCGTCATCGACCTCATTCTGTCCGAACACGGTCTTCAGCGCGAAGCTGGCGGTGAACAGCTGATCGCACGAACCGATGATCGAGAAATAGAAGAGCATCGGGTCGACCTCGCGAAACACGCCAAGCGCCACGCCTTCCTCGAGGATCCGGCCCTGCGCGTCGGCGGCTGGCTTGAGCAGGCGGTCCGAGATCAGAAGGGCCTCGTCCGGCGTGGTATCGCGAAGCAGCATGAAGAGAAGCTTGTTGAGGTAGCGGCTGCGGTAGTAGAGGTTGATGAGGCCTGCGATATGGATACGCAGCTTTTCGATCGGCCCGACGTCGCTCTCCACCAGGTGGGACAATTGCGCCATCGATTTGCCGACATCGCGCTCAAGCAGGGCCAGCATCAGGCCCTTTTTGTTGCCGAAATAATATTTCACCAGCGCGGAATTGACCTTGGCCCGACTGGAAATCTCCCCAAGCGAGATCTCCAGCGTGTCCCGTTCGTTCATCAACTCGCCCGCTGCCTGCAGCAAAGCGTCGCGGGCGTTTATCTTTCGCCCCGCAGCACGTCCGGCCCTTCCCGAACGCGCAACCGCCTTTCCCGCCATTCAGCCACCTCGTCCGCTACGGGCTTGCCGAGGCAAGCTCTGGTGCCGCCCAACACCTGCGTTGAATCTTCTCCGCCCCGTACATCTTTCCTGCACAAGGTAGGCGAACAAAAGCGCCTGTGTCGAGTGGTAAACGCCGGGCTGGGACACGGCTCGAGCTCGCTTGACACCCTTACCTAATTGTCTAATTAAAGATCGTGCGGACACAATCCACATGATTGTCGCGGCACGATTTCCGGAAGGATACCAGCCGATGCAGGGAAGCCTTTGTTCGCGCCAACCTGTCGGGGCTGAAGGTGCCGAAGCAATTCGACTTCAGGATGGATTTGCCTCATCATGCAACCGGCAAAGCTCTATAAAAGACTGTTGCGCGACGAATATCGGCTGCAGCATCAGGGCTAACCATTCGAACTCCGGCTCAATAACGGAAAACCCAGATGTCGACGCCAACTTCTGTTTCGCTTCAGGATCGCACCGCTCTGGTCACGGGCGCCTCCTCCGGTTTCGGCATGCATTTTTCCAGACTCCTGGCGAGAGCGGGGGCGCGGGTCGTCCTGGCGGCGCGGCGAATCGATCGCCTGCATGCATTGGTCGAGGAGATCGAACAGGATGGCGGCCGTGCGGCCGCGGTCGCCATGGACGTTACCGACGAGAGTTCGGTCATCGCCGGCTTCGATGAAGCGGAGCGGCTGCTTGGACCGATCGACACCGTCATCGCCAATGCCGGCATCAGCAATTCGGGCGCCGCGCTGTCGCTGACCGTCGACGATTTCGACGCGATGATGGCGGTGAATGTCCGCGGCGCATTCTTGACCGCGCGCGAGGCCGCGCGCCGGATGGTGAAGGCGGGCAAGGACGACAACCGAATCATACTCGTGGCGTCGATAGGCGGCCTGAAGCCGCTGCCTGGAGTGGCGACTTACTGCACGAGCAAGGCAGCGGTCGTGATGCTGGGCCAGTGTCTCGCGCGCGAGTGGCTCAACAAAGGTATCGCCGTGAACGTGCTTTGCCCCGGCTATGTTCGCACCAAGCTCAACGCGGAATGGTTCGACAGCGATGCTGGAGCCAAGCAGATCGCCGGCTTGCCCCGGCGCCGCCTGATGGTCGCGGAGCAGCTGGACGATATGCTTCTCCTGCTCGCCAGCCCCAACGCCTCCGGCATCACCGGCTCAGTGTTCAAGGTCGACGATGGACAAACGCTGTGAGACGCTGCGCCACTCCATGTCGACGGATGATTCTCCGAATCCTTATTTGAATTGGAGCTGGTGACCAAGGGAGTCGCGCCGCGGATCAAGCTTCCGCAGGCGAAAGAGGCCGTGGCGGGCTAACCAAATACGCCGCAAGCGACCGGAAGCGGAGAGGTTACTTCTCGAGGAATCCGCGCAGATGCGTGCGCAGCCATCGCCGTGCCGGCGCCTGGTGATCATAGCCCAGCTGCATCACGCTCACGGCGATATGTTTTCGATAGACTACCGCTTCGTCGTCCTGCTGATCCGCGCCTGGTCGCTCGCCGTTCTCCGCAACGATGAGTCCGGGCAAGTGCGGCAACGGACCGGAGCCTGCGGCCGAGGCGGACGGCGGAGAGGCCTTGTCGATATCCTCGCTGAAGCGCAGCTGAATCTCATTGTAGATGCCGATGCGCGCGGGCTTCCATGTGGCGCCGCCCAGATCGTCGGGGAAGTTGACGTTGAGCGCGATGCCGGCAGGCAGCAATGGACCCGCGCCCGCGCGCGTGTCGAGCGCCTTCACCAGTTGGGTGGAAAGCATCGCGACCGTCCGGGACTTCGGGTTGGCCAGCTCCGCATTGCCGGCGGTATCCACCCCTGCACTCAGCGCGATGGCGGGAATGCCGCGCATGCCGGCATATTGCGCGACGCTGACCGTCCCGGAACTGATGACGATATAGCCGGCGTTCTGGCCTTCATTGGGTCCGGACAGGACAAGGTCCGGTGCCTTGCCCCAGCGCCGCGCGGCAACCACGTCCAGCCCGTACAGAAGCGCCATCACCGGCGTGCCGTCGACGTAGTAGAAATCGCGTTCAAACCCGGGCCGGGTCATCGGGCCGACGCCCGGCGCCCCCGCTTTGGCCGCCCCATTGGCACAGCCAGCCGCAAGAGGCCCAAGCGGACGCATCGCCTTGATCGCGGCCCCCATCCCGCTCTGACTACTGCAGGGAACCGAGACGATGACATCGTGGCCCTGCCTTTTGAGCGCGTCGTAAAGCGCCCGGACGTTGCTGGTCAGCCCATCGTCATTGCTCAGCACGATGTTGCGCGCCATCGCCGAGGTCGGCAGCAAGAGGAGTGCCAGGCCGGCAAAGAGAGCATTGTACCTGTTCATGCGATCCCCAATACCAGCCCGCAGGCGCCAGGTAAGCCACCGCGTTTCCCCCATACAAAAAGGCGGAATCAAAGGCTTCGGATGACCCGAAAGCGATCGCTCATGGCCCGGCGGGTCAGGGCGGGGTCCGGAGTGAAGATATCGAAGGCGTGCGGGGCGCCGGGATGTACGTGCAACTCGACCGTGGGGCGCGCGGCCGCAAGCGCGAGGAGCAGTAAATGGACCGGGAACCGCGCGCGATCTGCGCGGTTTTAGTCAGGAACAGAATGGGAACAGGAGTAGAATATGTCCGAGCGACTGCATAATCCTAAGCTTGACGAGCATCCAAGCTCCAACACCGAGAAGGACCCCGAAGATTGGGTGTCCGGTGACGAGCCGATGACCGGCGCCCAGGCGAGTTATCTGACGACGCTGAGCGAAGAAGCCCACGAGGCGCTGCCGTCAGACGATCTCACCAAGGCGGAGGCGTCGAAGCGGATAGATGCCCTCAAAGCCAGACTCGGACGGGATTGACGGTGATGGCCGAGATCAATGGCGGATGCCTTTGCGGGGATATCCGGATCGCGGTGACGGGGGCGCCGTACAGGATTGGCATCTGCCATTGCCTGGATTGCCGCAAGCACCACGGCGCGCTCTTTTTCGCAGCCGCAATTTTCCCCGAGGAAGCGGTAAGCATCCGGGGAGAGACTCGCGAATATGCCGGTCGGCACTTCTGCCCGCGGTGCGGCTCCTCGGTATTCGCGCGTTATGCCGACGAGATCGAGGTGCATCTTGGCGCGCTGAACGCGCCCAATCAGTTCGTGCCGACCTATGAGAACTGGATCGTGCGGCGCGAAGCCTGGCTGCCGCCATTTGCGCTCCGACACCATTATGATCATGATCGCGGTACCGATAGCCGGTCCGACGACTAGCGCCTCGTGTGCCACAGCTCCTGAAGGCGCTGGCTGAAAGCCGCTTATCGGTGAGCGAAATCGATTACAGGAAAGTCGAACTGGGCTCGTTCCAGCGCTCGCCGCATCTCCTCCAGCATCACCGCGTCGGAAAATGCCAACCGTCGTCCCTTCGCGCCATAACTGGCGGTCCAGTTGACACCCTCAACGCCCAGATAGGGTCGGATGTTGGAGAATTTATTAAACCCGCCAACAGCGCGGTCCAATCGGGAAGCCTCCTGGGCAAGCTGATCGCGTACCGTGGCGATCGGGACCGGCGGTATATTTCCGAAAGGCATGCCCCCGACCCTATCATTTCCGGCGGTGCGGACAACAACGCACCCGGCATCGGAATCCCGTAGTGGGAAAAATTATCCGTCGGTCAGCGCGTTAGAGTTCGACCTTTTCCGGCCGCGAATTGCTGCGAGCCGTTTTACGCCCTTTTTCGGAGAGGCTACGGAACGTCACGGACCAGCGCGTCTCTGTCATCTTGGCAATACTGTGCTCCCAGTCATGCCGCGCCTCGCCGCTGAGATGATAGATGGATCGCGACGTCAGAGCGACAGATGCTCTTTCGAAGCCCTTGTCGCGCCGTCGCCTGAAGCGCATGGTTGCGGGCGCACCGAGCGAAATGCCGGCCACCTGGTCGAACAATGGACGATCACGGTGCCATCCTATGCCGGCCCCCGGATCATACCGAATCAGGAGCGCCTGCACGAAATCATCCTCGGCAAGACCGGAAAATTCTGTCGCCCGCCGACGAATTGGCTCCAGCCAGTCGGGGATCGGATCAACCGCCCCGAACTGAGCGGTGTCGAAGTCGTAGTGCCAGCCGAAGGACAGGGTGAGACGCTTGCCAAGCCAGCCCTGAAAGCGGAACGGCGAAAGCGGTTGCGCCTCGATCTTCTCGATCAGCGCCGCCTCTTCATCGGCGGTAACAATACCGCTGCAATAGCCGAGGCCGGGAAGGATCGGGGTATCGAACAGGCCGGGAGAAGCGTCCAACATCGATTGAATATGGGCGCCCTGCCCTTGCGGCGAAAGTGGGCGCGATCCGCAGGGAGCAGGCTGGCCGCTGGTGGCCTTCACCGGAGAACGGCCGAGACTTGAATCCCAAATCCCTGTCGCAATGCCACCCTATCAATGAGCGATGAATAGGAGGTTCCGGCCCGCAGGCATAGATATTCTCTCTGGGACGCCGCCGATATCTATAGAAGGACGTTTACTTAAGTTAAGTTTTCAGCGATGTCCTAATTTGGCACAGGAGAGGGTAGCCATGGAATATTGGGCGGCTGAATTCGAGCGCGCGCATTTCGTCGGGACCATCGGGTCCCATCCGAACCGGATATCCATTAGGGCACGTCTCGCGATTTTGGTGTGTGGCACGGTTTGCACCTGGCTCGTGATCCTGGGCCTGGTGGCCCTCTTAGTCTAGGCACTTGAGCCTTGCGGCCAGGCATGCGTTATGCCGGCGCAGCGTCGGATCTTAGATACATCGGCATAATCGACGCTCTCTGGGAGAGGCATCCGTGGGACTGTAACGGTGCTTATACTGGACAACGGCAGCAATTTGGGGAGCTTCGCTCTAGCCGCTTTGATCGCTCTTGTAGCTGCTTAGCTATCAACGCGTGTTCGTGGCCATAGTATGCGACCGCGTATCGATGCACCGTCCGAGACAAGTAGCAGCAACTAAAACCGACATTAGGAGTTTCGCCGCGTCCCCACCGCGCATGATCGGCGTCTCAAGCCGCAATCCGCTCCATCTGCTTAACGCCGGTTCCCGTTGTTTCCCTCGAGGCGATCCGCGTAGAACATCACGCAAAGCCCAGCCGCGCACATTAGATAGAAACCGATAACGCCCCACCACCAGGAGGTGGCGAAAGCCAACGCCAGAACCCCCACCATCGCACTTATGATCCCAAGTAACACATACAAAAGAGCCATTACTCTTCGTACCGTGGCTTTCCTAAGGTTTACAGTCTGTTAGCCTGATCGCCCGTCCAACAACGGGACAACTTTAATCTAAGTCAAAGCTAGCGCTGCCAAGCTGGCCCAAAATGGAATTGCCGCAACCAGCGCAAAGGCCAGTCCTTTACAAAAGCGTGTGCCGCCGTTCGGCGTCATCCTATCGAGCATAGATTCCCAGTTTGTCGGGCAATACATGATCCTCTCCACCGGCAATGCCGCATCAGTTGCATTGTTTAGGATATACAACGACTTAATGTTCCATTTGCTCCCGACGCAATCGTCCATTATGGATTTGGATCGCGCGGGCCTATTTCCCATTTCAATAGGACGCCGGGCTTAAGCGGCCGGACGACGGCGGGTTCTTGCACAAATCTCCACCATAATGGCTGAATCATCAGCCTTTGTGCTTCTTCACGACGCTCCAATCCGCTCGGCAGCGCGGTCCAGCTCTTCGCGGTTGTTGCCGTGCTTTGCGATCAGGTCACGCGCTTGTTGCGCAGTTATGCCATGCCGCTCCGCGAAATATTCGATTTCGTAACGGTCTTGGCCCGAGACCTGGCTGCGGTCCCGACCATCCTGCTTCGACTTATTATCCATGTGAGCCTCCGCAATTGGGTGACCCCGCCGCTTTCAGGGGGCTTGGATGCGGCGGCGTCCGCGGCAAATACGCCCGGCTGTCGGTGAAGGTTTCCTCGAAAACGAAACGTTTAAAACAGGTTAGGGAGATTTCCGGGGCAACAGGTTACGAGCGTCAGCCGCAAATCAGCACTTCGCGGCTTCAAGTGTTGCGGGAGTAGGTCTGGCGATCGATGAGATGGCGTTAAGGTCGGCCTTAGGAACCATCGTCTAAGCCCCCCTAGCTAGCAACGTTTCTGATTCATCAATCGCATAAGCGATGGCCGCCAGATATCCGTCGCGTTCTGATTCTGATGACAAGCGCTTTCAGTTAGAGCCGGTTGTGCGAACAACTCTGCTTTGCGCGCAAATCGCTCTACCTCGGGAATTCGGGTCGATGACGCAGTGAAGAACCGTGACTTTGATGCCAATAGGACAAGGCAGAACAGCAAGTTTGGGCCGGCGTGCGATCACATCGGTTCTTTCCGATCCTACTGACATGAAAATGCTACGCATAGCTAAGAGCCAGCGGCTCGCCAACAGCCACCAGACATGCTTCGGCTCCAAGTATCGCTAGTTCGATACCGAAAGTAGGCGCGTTGACTCCCCCTTTAGCAAATATAAGCGGGAAATTTCCAATGCGAAATTTCGGTAGAGGTGCGATGGCGCAACATTTTAACTGCGACCAGCCAATCGAAAAACGCGATGCGGCGGAGGTGCTCGCGCCTCGTTCGGTGGATTGGGCGAACAGTTTCGCGCATGCAGCGCCGCGAATTTGCTGTCCATTGCCGGGGCCGGCATCCTTGGAATTGATGAGGCGGCGCGATCGACATGAGATTGGCTCTCTTCCCTGGCTAGATCTGCTGCCAATCGGCTTCGATCGGGGTGCGGGCGTCACGATCGACGATGTCGATGGAAACCGGCTCATCGACCTGACACATGGCCATATGTCGGCAGGATTGGGGCATGGCAATCCTGAGGTGGCCGATGCCATCGCCGCCCAGGCGGGCAAGCTCGCCAATATCCGAAACTATCCACATGAGCTGCGCGTCCGACTGATGGAGCGCCTTGCGAAAATAACGCCGGAAGATCTCAATTTATTTGGGTTCTATTCTTCGGGAACCGAGGCGACCGAGGCTGCCCTCCGGGTCGCGCGAACCATTACCGGCGGCCACGAGTTTTTGTCCTTCTACGGCGATTATCATGGCAAGACGGTCGGCGCGATGGCAACCGCGGACAGTGGCAGTCGTTCCACTGGGCCGCGGTCGAGCGGGCATATGACCGTGCCGGGCGGCTGGTGTCATAGCTGCGAGTTCAAACTTGAGCCGTCATCGTGCGGCCTGCATTGCGTCGACTTTGCTGAAAGAGCGATGAAGGCGAACAGCCATGGCGGATTGGCGGGTGTCATCATCGAACCTGTAACGAATGCGAGCGGTGCCCGCGTTTACGCCCCGGGATTCCTGAGCGGATTGCGCGAGATGTGCAACCGCCACGATATTCCCTTGATCTTCGACGAGCACGCGACCGGGCTGGGGCGTACCGGAGCGATGTGGGCCGGCGATCATGAGGGAATTGCGCCCGACATGATTATTTTCTCCAAGATGTTGGGTAACGGCTACCCGATCACCGCCCTTGCGCTTCGTGAAGGCTATCGAGCGGCGGTGAACCAAACGTCGCATTCCTCTACGCATGGTGGCCAGCCGATCGGATGTGCAGCGGCATTGGCGGTCCTCGACATCATCGAACGCGATGGTCTCGTCTCGCATGTTCGATCCACGGGAGAGGTGCTGTTGGCTGAGATGAAGAGCATTCAGGCGCGCCATCCGATCATCGGCGTGGCGCAAGGCATGGGATTTCTTCTCGCTTGGGAATTCGTCAATCCGGCGACGGGAGTTCCTTCCACGGAGGTAGCCGACAAGGTGGCGCGGATGTTTCTTGCCAAAGGGGTTTGCACCTCGCCAGTCGGTTCGACTATCCGCATTTCGCCGATGATCGTGACGTCGCAGGCGACGGCACTCCGCACCCTTTCCATCTGCGAGGAAGCGATCAGTGAAGTCGAGGAGCACAACCGGTGAGCGATAGCGACGGCCCCCAGGGAAAATCGACATGACCTGCTCCGCAAGCATTAAGCTGCCGACGACGCCCGAGGAAGTGGACGCGGAATGGTTGACGCGGGCGCTCGGCCACTCACGCCCTGGTTTCGTCGTCGAGCACGCCGAGGCGCTGCGGAGTCTGGGTGGTGCCTGCACCAAGTTGCGCTTGGCCGTAAGAACGAACGACCCCGATTTTCCGCCTACCTTGATCGTCAAGGGCTGTTTCGAGCCGTACGCGCGCGAAACCATGCTCGATTGGCAATTGAAAGAGGCCCGATCCTACGCTCGCATCGTCCCGCATTTGCCAGGCGTCGAGCATATACAGTGTTTCTTTGTCCAGGACGATGAAACGGAAGGGTCGGCCCTGGTGATGGAGGATCTTGATCTGCGCGGCGTGACATGCCTCAAGGCTCAGGAACCGATCGCTTCTATCGAGATCGCCGCTGACTTTCTGACGAGCCTGGCACAAGTGCATGCCCGCTGGTGGCAGGCGTCGGAATTGCAGGACGAGCAGATGTTTGGGTTCGCAGCTAAGCTGGATGCTCTCGCCCTGCCCCGCCAGCAAGACATCTTGTCGGACGAAGTGCTCTTCGCCGCTACGGTCGGCGAACCTCGCGGAGCAGCTATTCCCCGCGCCCTAAAGGATCGTAGGCGTCTTCTAGGCGCCATCAAGGCGCTCATTGCGCAAGGGTCGCAGCTGCCAGTGACCATAACTCATGGCGATATGCATCTCGCCAATCTATATCTAACGGCGGACGGGCGTGCTGGCTTGCTCGACTGGTCTTGCTGGCGTCTGCCATGGGTTCATGATGTCGCCTATTTCCTGGGTGGCTGCCTCGATGTGGTCGACCGACGGCGCTGGGAACGCCCCCTGCTGGAACATTATTTGTCACAGCTGTGGGCCAACGGCGTTTCTGCTCCAGCTTGGGACGAGGCCTTTTTCGCCTATCGTTGCTGGTTGTTCTGGGGGATGTACGTCTGGATGATGAACAGTACCCATTATCATTCCGAAGCGAACATCACGGCAATGACTGCACGTTATGCCGCCGCCGCGCTGGATCACGCCACGCTCGACCTGTTGGGGGTCTGATCGAATTTTTACCAGCCAGACCGATCTTCTAACTAACTTCCCTGCCGGAGGACGCGATGCCGCGCATTGAGACCTATAATCCCCAAGCGGAACGCGACTTCTACGAAAGCAACATGTATGCGGGCGCGGTGCGCGCTGGAGATTTGCTGATCGTTTCCGGCGTGATCGGATTTACCTTCGACCATGAGAGAAAGCCTTTTATACCCACGTCGATCGAAGAAGAGATTCAGAACCTCTTCAACCGCTTGCAGGGAATCCTGGCTGAGGCGAAATTGGGCATGGAGGATATCGTCAACTTCGACACGTTCATGGAGGCGTCCTCCTTTGCGGATGTGCTGGCGTCCTTTCAGGAAGTTAAGGTCAAGTTTCTACATTGCCCTTTCCCCGCGTGGACGGCCGTCCCTGTGCCGTTCATCAGTTTCCCCGGCGCTCGACTCGAGGTCAAAACTGTGGCCCGGTTTGTCGACACTGCGCGACGTTGAGGCTCATATTGCGCTACTGATGGCTCTCAGACAGCGGATTCATCGGCTGTATCGATGAAGAGGATCTAGACTAACTCCTAGTTTCTTTAGCTGGGAACTACCCAGCAGGGTGAGGTGCAATCCAATCGGGACCAGCATTCTGCTCTTGCATCAACGCAAGGACGTTCGTTCCTTCAAGTTGAAGACCAAAGCCGAGATCGTCGAGCATACGGCGTTTAATGTGTTGGACGAATGCCGCGCGCGAACCTCGCAGCATGGACGTCGATTTGGCCGCAAGACTGGTAGCGATCTCACGCGCCCGATTCATAAGCTGTTCCCTCGGAAGGATCTCGGCCACAAAACCAAGTGACTTTGCTTCGTCTGCGGAAATCTCCTCCGACATTAGCAGATAATAACGTCCGCGATTGGGGCCTAACAACATTTGCCACCAGATGTGCACGCCGTCGCCCGGTACTATGCCCGCAGAAGAATGGGCCTTATCCGCGAACACAGCATGGTCTGCGGCTAGTACAATATCCGACATAGTCGGGACTTCAGCATGAATGAACGCAGGACCGTTAACCGCCCCAATGACCGGAACCTCAATGTCGAGAAGATTCATGAGGAGATCCTTGGCCTCTTTGGAGATGCGGTCCCAATAAGCCGTCTTACCGATATCCGGGTCCGGCACAGACCAATCCAACCGTGTCAGAAATTCATCACCCGTACCTGTAATAATAACCACCCTGTTTTCGCGATCACGACCAACATCATAGAATGCTTGGCCTAACTCGTCATGGATGCCGCCCGGATAAGGACTCCATTCCGCTGGACCCCCGTCACGATGAATGGTCAACTCAAGCACCCCATCATTCCGTTCGAGGCGAACAAACTTATATTTATTCTGGTAGTCGGCCAACTGAGACATTTGTCTTTCCTCACCTAAACAAAAAGCCAGATCCAGTTTCTACTAACAAGCCGACACGGACCTTACATGGAAAAATAAACGAAGGGGTTAGATTACAACAATATCAATATCACAGTTTGCGCCTCAGGTTGATATCAGCCAACGGGTCGCGGTGGCGAGGAGGCCCTGTGGGTTACGAACAGCTTCGATTGAGTCGGCAATGGAGCTACGGGCATCGTCGTTGCATCATGTGAAACCTCGTTGCCACTGGAGCATTGAATATCAGCTTAGGACGGCTCGCCTAATGGCCAGCCTTAGTCGAGGATGAACGGTTCCATAGAGTGGTCGCCACTCCGTCGCATTATCCCACTCATCCCTTACCGAATCATAAGGGCGCTCGAGGCAAGGAACGACCCGCGTTACTTGTTCATTTAAAGCCACCCACGATCTCAATCTCGGGCATGCGGCAAATCTAGCGGAATACGCCAATGCTAGGGGGAAAGTTCGGCGTTTTATTTTCCTTTAGCGCGCGCATAGCCTCATTTGCCTCGTTGCTACCGAAATTGATCATTTCGAAGGCTGCAGATAGGTCAAAAATCGTTTGATTTTGGCGTAGAAAGTGGTTAAGAAGGTATTTCGTCATCATAAGTGCTTTGGGTGCCGTCGCGGCAAGCTTAACGGCCACTTCCACTGCTTTGTCTTGAAGCTCATCTGATTCCACGGCGAGCGCAATTAGGTTCATCGCAGCAGCTTGCTCGCCTGTCACCGGCTCGTTTGTGAGCAGGTGGTATTTCGATTTCGCAAGTCCGCACAAAATTGGCCAGATCATCGCCGCATGGTCTCCAGGTACCACTCCGATGCGTAAATGCCCATCAAACAACTTTGCCGTCTTCGCAGCGATTGGGATGTCGGCAAGTAGGGCAATCGCTAGCCCTGCGCCCACCGCAGGGCCATTGATCGCGGAAATCAACGGTTTACGCATCGTGATCATGGCCTCAATGAGGGCACGCGTATTGCCGAAGTCGTAACAGAACTGGTCGAGGTGATCGCGTTGCCTTTCCGTTGGCATAGCCTCAAACGAACCGCCCGATGAAAAGGCACGCCCCGCGCCCGTAATTATGGCAGCGCGAGTTGCGGGGTCCGAATCTATTACGGGCCAAATCGTTTCAAGTTCCGAGGCAAGCTGGTTACCAATTGCATTCATTTTCTCGGCGTTGTCTATCGTGACCCGAAGCACCCAAGGAGCCGGACGGGCGAATCGCAGCTTCTCAAAATCGGAATACGGGGCCAACTCATGATCCATTGGGCAGCCTCTCCGGAGAACCGATTCCTGAAGTCGGGGCAAATCCTCTCACTTCAGCGATAAAACCAAGGACTCGTGCGGCCGGGTTCTTGGCGCATATGAGACCGCGACAGGAGCCATCGAATCCACTCGTATTGCCCGCCTGAGTGAAGATAGATATCAGCCTCGCCGCGTACTACGGCCATCGCTTTGGCGCCGGCCGTGCCCATCGGCAACAACTCGGCGCCGCAGAGTCTTTTCCGACCGAATAGAGCATTACCGGCTTTTCGCATTCCGACACGACACTGCGGTAATATGAATGCTCTCCGCTTCGAGGCGTTGAAGGTGGGTCAAACTGCGGCTCATCGGCATTTTCGGCTGTCCTTCTCAGGACGATCCTTGCCCGCTAATGGGAATCCGGTAACATACCATATGGGAGGATGATTTCCGATGTCGCTGACGCGCGTCGATAGAGACGAATTACTAACTGCCCTCTACACGACAGGGGAGGACCCACCTTTCCAGACATTTCTCCGGTCATTTAGGCGCAGAGTTGATGCCAGGCTGACCGTCTTAGTTGGACGATCACAATACGGAGTGTGGACAGTATTATTCAGCCCAATCAACCGGTCACTCGCCGAGCTGGATTTACCGATGCTGCTACAAATGAGGCCCGATCGAGTATATGCCTTCGCGGACATCGCCCCCAACTCGACGCTAGAAGGCCGCCTTGTTCGCTCTACCCATGAGTTGGGTGATCAATGGCTGATTGCGGTGGACAGTAAACGGGGTTTTGCTGCCGTTGATAGCGCACTTATGTCAGAGCTGTCGCCACATCTCGGCATCGCAGGCAATAATGTAGCGCGCTTGCAGCTCGGACACATGCGCGAAGCAGCGTGCGCCGCTACTTTGGCGCGGTGCGGCGTAGGCTGGTCGCTGTTAGACGCGGGCGGTGGACTGATAGCGGGCGTGGCACCTCCCACGTCGCCGCGTCGTCGCGCAGCCCTTGCAGAGGCTGCGTCGGGAGGAGCTGAAATAGTGCCATTCGGGGAGGTAATAGCATTTCCGTTCGCAAATGCCTCTCCCGTGGACGACGCCGCCCTTGCGCTCTTTCGTATCCCACCTCGACCAATTGGCCGCGCGGCCGCCTTCGCCAGGATATATGGTGTACCGCTGAGCGAGGCCCGCCTAGCTATTGCAATGGCAGAGGGCGCTTCCATTAAAGAAGCGGCTACGGCGTTGGGCATAACGCAAAAGACTGCACGCTATTATACCAAACGGCTATACGCGGCGACATCGGCCAGAGGACAAGCGGACCTCATCCGTCTGATCTGGTCTGGAATTATCGCGCTCGCTTAGCATGGCGCATAGCGAGCCACATGACAATGCTGTCTTACTGCTCTCGGCGCGGGTATGGCGATCATCGCGATCTCCGCTCGGCTTTGCTCATCGAGCGGCGTCAGCGATCGGGCGTAGAGGGATGTAGCCGTCGTAGCGGGGCGCGCTTGGCGGCGGCAAGAGAATGCCCGCCTATCCACATCCACGCCGATCGTTCAGGCATGGGAAACATGCCGCTGCGCGGAAAGTCGCAAGGGAGACCGTGGTGCGCGGCACATCCATCGTCCCAGAAATCGCGCCCTCCGGCGCCATCGATCCCAGCCGATTGTAGACGTTGTGGCTGAGCCATCCAAAATCCGCCATGGCCAACCGCTTTATGAATCAGGACCCGCTAGTACGTAGGTTTGCTGACGAACGCCCCTCGCTTACGAGAACGTCTACGCTTGACCGAGAGTCCAGTAATAGGTTTATCGCGGTCAGTCGCAAAAACCAATGGCCGACGGCATGCTCGTCCGCCACTCCGATTCCGCCATGGAGCTGCACTGTCCACTGACCAACGAAGCGTGCAACTTTGGCCACTACAATCGTAGCTGCTGCCAAACCACGCGCCCGTTTCGCGGTGTCTAGTTCGTCGAGACTGCAAGCGGCCAATATCACTGCGGAGCGTAGCTGCTCGATCTCAACGAACAGCTCAGCAGCACGATGCTGAAGCGACTGGTTTGCGCCAATGGGCGTACCGAACTGAACGCGCGTCTTTAAATAGTCGACCGTGGCTTCGAATGCCGCCTCAGCAGCGCCAAGCGCTTCCGAGGCGAGAAAAACAACGCGTCGATCAGCGGCACGTCGTAACAAAGGCTCTGCAGTGTCCTTATCTGCGATCAGATCTCCCTTCGCGCCGCTAAGTCGAATATCCGCTGCGCGCCCCCCCCCATGCAGCGGATAGTCCTCCCGCGAGATTGCCGAGGACGTGGCATCGACTGAGTAGATTGCGCCACCCGCTGCAACGATTAGGCGGTCGGCTTGCCCTCCCGCAGCTATGCCGATAGCAGTGCCGGACAAGCCGCGAGGTCCGAGTTCAATCCCCTTTTCGACCAGGGCGTAAATCTGGGTGCCGTTGAGCAGCCCATCGATCAACGGATCTTGGGCCCGGGGACAATTCCCCGCTAGAATAGTGGCAGCAACCACTGCTGTTTCAAGAAAGGGGGTTGCAATCATATGCCGCCCCATCGATTCGCCGATGATCATTAACTCGGTGCCGCCGCCACCCAGACCGCCAATTTCCTCCGTAAATAGGATGGATAGGAGGCCGAGTTCAGCCATCTTTTGCCAGGTCTGACAGGAGTATCCGACCTCAGATTCCAAGGCTACCCGATGCGGTTCCAGGCCACCAGCATCCGTCGCAAAGCGTTCTACCATCTCCAGTAGAAGCCGTTGTTCGTCGGATAGCTCAAGGTCCATAGGTCAAAGTCCCAGAACGCTTTTGGCAATTATCGTCTTTTGGATTTCGCTCGCTCCCCCGTATATCGAAGCGGCGCGGAGGATCGCGTAGTTAGGCAATGCAGTGCCGACCGGATTCGCAATCGCTTCTGGCCCCGCGGGATCAGCGCGCAGCGACGCAGTCCCAACCGCCTGCATAAGCAACTCCGACGCTGCTTGGCGCAGCTCGACCCCCTTGAGTTTCAATATAGAGGATCGCGGGTCAGCGCCGTCTACACCACTTTGAGCGGTCAGAATTCGAAGCTGCGTGACCTCCAGGACCCTGAGTTCGGCTTCGATTGCTGCCGCCCTTTTGGCGACGCTAGCATCTTCGCTTCCGATTGTCTTTATTCGGCGCAGGATGTGCTTGGTCATCCCAATACGTGCGATGTTTGTGCGCTCGTTCGACAAAAGCGCTTTAGTCATCGTCCATCCATCGTTCTCGATGCCAACCAGGCAGTCGACCGGCACCCGGACGTCATCCAAAAACACCTCGTTAACTTCGTGCCGTCCGTCGATTGTGATGATTGGGCGAACGTTTACCCCCGGCAAGGTCATGTCCAACAACAAAAACGTCAGGCCAGCCTGCCTTTTCGATGCGTTCGGATCCGTTCGGACAAGAATGAACATCCAGTTCGCATGATGCGCCATACCCTGCCAAATTTTGTGGCCGTTAATAAGGAAGTAGTCATCGGCTCCGCCGCTCATTCGCACTCCGGTTGTCCGAACCGCGGCGAGATCCGACCCCGCGCCCGGCTCAGAAAAACCCTGACACCACCAGATGTCTAAATTCGCGGTCGCAGGCAAGAATCGGCTCTTTTGTTCCTCTGTGCCGTAACGGATGAGTACAGGTCCAAGCATGGCCACGTTGAACGACACCGGTTCTGGGGCCGGCGCCTGATGCAGTTCATCAAAGAAAATTGCCCGCTCTATTGGCGACCAACCAGGCCCACCCCACTGCTTCGGCCAGCTGGGGGTTGCCCAACCCCGTCTGTTCAATGTGCGCTGCCAAGCGACCACCTCTTCGCGCGACGGTACACGCCCTTCCAACATCTTGCGGTGAGTCTCCGGGGAGAGTTCTTTCTGAATAAACGCCCGAACCTGGCGGCGAAGTGCAACCTCTTGGGGCGACGGAACGAGATCCACGTTCAGCGGCCGGTGAAGACCGGCTTACGTTTTTCCGCGAAAGCGGCGATCCCCTCTTTGTAATCTTCGGACGCATAACACATCTGAAACAACTCTTCGCAACGACCCGTATCACGCTTCGTTTCGTCCTGTGCGTAGGTCCAGAGTGTGTATTTGATATCGTCAGCCGTAATCGGCGCACCAACGGAAATGGTTGTCACTATGCTTTCAATCCAATCCTGGAACTCGTCGTCCGGCAATACGCGACCGACTAGGCCTTTCATATAGGCTTCGTGCGCGTCAAAGCGCAGTCCCCCCAGCAACAGGTCCTTCGCCGCGCCGAAGCCGATGATATCCACCATGCGGCGGAGCGAAGAATAACGATAGCCGATTCCAAGATTCATCGCCGGCTGCGCAAATGACGACTTTGCCGAACAATAGCGCAAGTCACATACAAGAGCCACCGAAACGCCACCGCCGATACAATAGCCATCGATTGCCGCCACGGTCACTTTCCTAGAGGTGTACACTGCCTGCAAAGCGTTCTCACCAGTCTTCGCGTATCGCTCCTGAGCATCGGCGGCTCCACGTTCTTCGGCATACTTAGAGACGTCAGCACCTGCTGCAAATGCTCTGCCACCCGCTCCGCTAAAAACGATGACTCGCACGTCGTCGTCCGCCTCGAAAGTCGTCATCGCCTGGCCTATTTTTTCCCACATCGCGAATGAAATGGCATTCATCTTGGCCGGATTATTCAGGATAATGCGCGCGACGGCGCCATCCTTGCGAGTCAGAATCTGATCAGTCACGAATTCCCCCTGCGCAAAGGCGACGGCAACATCGCGCACGCCCGCGCTAAGTTCAATTGTTCAAGTTTATGCGGTGCGCGCCAACAAGGAGGGCGATGCCTGAGCAATCGCGACGTCCTGAACTACCGCAGGTGTCGGATTGATCAATGCTCCGACCGCGTCTCGCAGGGCACGCAGGAAAAAGCCACAACCCCGAGAATCGCCCTCGCCGACGACAATAGTCACAGCCAAGTTCTCATTCGTAACGGCTTTTGGCAGCCGTATGGCAACCACGCCCCCTCTTCCGTCCGACAACCCTGCGCTGGCTGCAAATCCTTGGGTTCGGATGTCGTCCACTTCAACAAGAAACGGTTCGCATTTCACGCGATCAGCTTCATCGACCTCGCTATTCAAGCGATGAACCAATTTGCGGATCACGATTCGATCGTTGACGGATATAAGTAGTTTACCGAGTACGCTACGCGTGAGTGGACCAGCCCGCTCGCCCACCGGAAGGCGTGTACCCCCCTCCACAATTTCGTAATGTTCTGTCTTTAATCCCACGCAACCGGACAGCATCACCGTGCATTCAAGACTCGCTGCCAAGTCATCCATCAAGGCAAGCAGATGCCCGCGGCGAAATAAGCGAGGATGCGCCCAGGCGCCAAGGATAGCAACCTTTGCGGTCGGCCGGTAGGTTCGACGAGTTCGGTCACGAGCCAGGAAGCCAAGCTCGACGAGGCACCCTAGAAGCTCTGAGGTACTCGATTGCGGATACCCGTACTCGCGAGCAATCTCCATCACGGTCGCTTCATGCCGCTCGGCATTGAAAAACTCGAAGATTTCTAGAACGCGTTTGGCTGACTTGATCTTCATGTCGACGCTCTTTGTCATCCTCTCGCTCCTCTGCTGTCGGTACTCCGCTCGCCAACGTTCTCACTTGTTATGTCAGCATAGTCAATAGGGATGTTGTCATACCTAGTGAGGTCTGTCGATGGCACGCGCCCTGATTAAGTGATGCGCGCTTCTCCCAGAGAACATCGGCAGGCCGATACGTCGATGCGCGCCATTGCCTCTTCCTCGCGAACATGCCCAGAATACCGCGTGAACAAGAAGCAGCATCGGCCTCCCCCTTCTATCGACAGCCTCCTCTGTCCAGTTCGCCCGGTACGAATGGGAGCGAAGGCCGCGCATGTCTTCGAAGGTAAGGATGGGTCGCTCCTTTTGCGAAATGCCCAGGCGCCGGTGCCCGTCACGGAGACTTGGAATCAACGACTCGTCGCATGGGCAGAGAAAGCTCCGGAGCGACTACTCCTTACTGAAGCCGAATCGGCTAGCGAGCGGCGTGGGTGGACCTTTGGAGACGCTTTGCGGGATGCGCGTAGTTTGGCGGCAGCCTTGCTGGGATTGCCGCTTTCCCCAGATCGCCCCATCGCGATCCTGGCGGAGAACAGTATAAATTGCGCCCGGATAACGCTAGGCGCGATGTTTGCCGGAATACCGGCGGCTCCCGTTTCTCCGTCGTACGCCCTACTCTCCAACGATTATGCCAAGCTCAAGATGGCTCTCGATTCAATTCAGCCGGGTGCGATCTACGTGGCAGATGGTGAGCGCTTTGGTGCCGCGGTGCTCGCCGCTCTCCCATCGGAGATACCGATTGTCACAGGCGGTTCGGGGATAAGTGGACGAGATATCAGGCCCATTGAAGACCTGTTAGCGACCCCCGCAACGGAACGGTCGCTGGCAGTGGAAGAAGCGATCGACTTAGAGATGACGGCGAAGATACTCTTTACGTCTGGTTCAAGCGGTGCACCAAAGCCGGTGATCCTGTCGCACCGGATGCTTTCTGACAATCGAGCACAAAACATGCTTGTCTACAAGTTCTTGGAGGATGAACCGCCGGTGATGGTTGATTGGTTACCATGGCATCACACCTTTGGCGGCAATAACAACTTTGGTTTTGCGCTTTGGGCGGGAGGTACGTTGCATATTGACGATGGGAGACCGACGCCGGGCCATATCTCGAAGACCGTAGAGAATCTGAAGCGTTATCAGATCAACTTATTCATGAGCTCGCCGAGTGGATTCGAAGCTTTGATCCCCCACCTCCGACAGGATTCAGTGTTGCGCGATAAGTTCTTCGCCAATCTCAAAGTCATGCAATACGGGGGCGCGATGCTCGCGACTGCGCTATGGAAGGAGATTGATGACATAGCTGTCGCAACGACGGGCACACGGATCCTGATGATTTCGGGACTCGGATCAACTGAATGCGGGCCGACCGCCATGCAATCGAGTTGGGAGCAGCATCGGCGGCCCGAAGCGGGACTACCCGTGCCTGGCGTCACGGCCAAACTCGTTCCATTCCAAGGTTCGCTTGAACTTCGGCTTGCCGGAGCATGCGTCACACGCGGCTATTGGAATCGGCCCGACCTTACTGCCCAAGCTTTTGATGAAGACGGCTTTTTTTTAACGGGGGACATAGTGAAGCCTATTGATCCAGAGGATCTGGCGAAAGGACTTCTTTTTGAAGGTAGAATATCAGACAACTTCAAGCTAACTTCCGGCACATGGGTGTCAGTGTCCCCATTGCGGCTGAAGTTGGTGAACGGACTTGCGCCGGTATTAACAGACGCCGTAATCGTGGGCGCGCAGCGCGCCTACGTATCCGCGATCGGTTTCCCCGACATGGCGGCAGCACGTGAAATTGCAGGACTTCCTTCAAATGCAGACGATGCAGCAGTCCTAGAAAGCCCGGTCTTAAAGGCCTGGATCCAAGATCGACTGGGCCTGCTTGCGGCAGATGCCGGAGGCAAGTCCCACCGCATCGATCGTCTCGTTTTGGAAGCAGAACTGCCCTCACTTGCCAACGGTGAATTAAGTGACAAATCGGCGGCATCAGCCAGCGCCGTGCTAGCCCGCCGCGCTGCGGTGGTTGAAGAATTGTATGCCGAACCGGCCATTTCCCGAGTTATTGTCGTTATGTAAACATGCCCCGGGTACCCGAGCACGATATTGTCACGCCGTCCCGGGCACCGGCTTTCGGTCCCAATCCTGTTTGGCGGCAACCAGGTCCACTAGGAGCCTGGCGGGCTCCCAACGAGCTCCGAACTTCGCATGATTGGCACGAATAATATCGAGCACCTTGTCCAAACCTTTTTCCGCTGCCCAAAACATTGGGCCGCCTCGGTGCTTGGGAAACCCGTAGCCGAAGACGTAGGTCACATCTATATCGCTCGCCCGCCTCGCAATTCCCTCCTCCAGAATCTTAGCTCCCTCATTGACCATTGCGGTGATTAGGCGCTCGACGATTTCCTCATCGGTGAATGTCCGCTGGATCACGCCCTTCTTATAGGCAATTTCCTTGAGCATCGCTATGACCTCGGGATCGGGCGAGGCGTCGCGGCCTTCGTATTTATAATAACCGCTTCCCGTTTTTTGTCCGAGGCGCCCCGCTTGGACGATACGATCGCCGAGTGGTGCATAATCGGGGCTTTTCGGATCAAGCGTTCCCGCTTCGATCCGCCCTTGGCGCATACGAAAGCCAACGTCCAATCCCGCCATGTCGCGCATGAGATAAAGGCCCATAGGGAACCCAAATGTCTGCAGGGCGCGGTCGACATCCCAGGGGGCTGCCCCCTGCTCCAGGATCAAGTCAGCCTCCTGACCATAGATTTTGAGGATACGGTTGCCAATAAATCCCTCACAGTTCCCAGCCAGAACGGGCACCTTGCCGATGCGCTGCGCGAAGTTCATCACTGTCGCAACCGTCTGGTCGGAAGTCTTGGCGCCCCTCACGTTCTCGCAAAGCTTCATTACGTTTGCGGGCGAAAAAAAGTGCATCCCGATAACGTTTTCAGGCCGCTTGGTGGATGAGGCTATCTCGTCAATGTCTAGGCCCGACGTATTGGTAGCGAGGATTGCATCCTGCTTGCAAACTTGATCGAGCTTAGCAAAGATCTCCTTCTTGATCGCCATATTTTCAAAGGCAGCCTCGATCACGATGTCGCATGCCGCGAGATCGGAATAATCTAGTGTCGTGCTTAGCAAGGAAAGGGTTTCGTCGACCTGCTTCCGACTGCGCGACCCGCGCTTTATCGAGATGTCGTAATTAGTTCGGATCTTCGCTAGCCCCGCATCGAGTCCCTCCTGTTCCACATCAAGAACCGTGCAGGATATGCCTGCATTAATCATGCACATCGCAATACCGCCGCCCATTGTCCCGGCACCAACCACGCCTACTTTACCAATCTCGAGTGGCTTGACAGACGCACTCAGCCCGTCGACCTTTGCGGCTTGGCGTTGGGCGAAAAAGAGATGTATCTGCGCAGCTCGGCTAGGCGCTTCAAGGCAATCGTTGAAGGCCGACTTCTCGAATTTCAATCCCTCACTGGCCTCCATTGTGCAGGCCGCCTCGATACAATCGACGATCTTGAAAGGCGCAATGGTTCCGGCCCACTTTTTGGCATTAGCAGCGCGAGCGTCGTCGAACAGCGAACGGCGCACATCTGCGACCTTGTCGGTTCGCGTTATCGCCTTGGGCCACTGCCCACCGTCTCGCACCTTCCTACGGGCAAAATCGATCGCAGCGCTCAGAAGATCGCCCTCGGCAATCTCGTCAACGAGTCCAAGGTCCTTCGCTTGGGCTGCCGAGATATGCTTGCCGTCAAGAATAAGATCGAGCGCAACCTCAGGCCCAACGATCCGCGTCATCCGCTGCGTACCCCCGCCCCCCGGCAAGAGACCCAAGTGGACCTCCGGCAGCCCAAGCTTTGCTCTCGTGGCCGCAACTCGGAAAGGCGCGGCGAGAGCTAGCTCCAGGCCGCCGCCAAGCGCGTGGCCGTCGATCGCGCAGACTACCGGTTTTTCGCTAAGCTCTACAAGGTCTTGAACTTCAAGCAGCGTGGGCCCCACCGCTGGTTTGCCGAACTCGCGGATATCGGCACCAGCAATAAAGCGATCGTTATCGCCGATAACAACTATCGCGTTAACTAAGGGATCCGCTGCGGCCTGGTTGAGTCGGCGAACCATCCCCTCCTTCATTGCCGCGCCAAGGGCATTGACTGGGGGATAGTTGATCGTGAGCACGGCCACGTGGTCCCGCACATCGTAGCGCACAGCGGTATCTGGATCCTGCGACATTCGACATTGTCCTCGTAAACTGGGGTAATTTTCCGGGCTTACGAAATAGAGTAGCGGCGATGTCGCGCGACGGAAGCAGAGCATAAAAGTATCGCCTTTTCGATATCGTCGAGCTCTCAAGCCGATTGCTCGCCGCGCCGGCGAATTCTGACACATATGAGTCGGCCGAGGCCATAAGGCGAGCGGGGAGCGCTGGCCGCGCATAGCCAGATGCTACGCTCCATATACAGCGGCGGCAGAGCAAGGCGTCGTTCCTTTGATCAAGATTAGGAGCCGCAAGCGTATAGCAATCAACAATTTAGATCGGCTACCTGCAATCTCGCCGCAGGCGCGGAGTTGGCCTCCCCCGATGAGCAAAGGGTTCTCCCGCGTGCAGCACTATCACGCGTATCCTTGTCCATTCGCAGAAGCTGTAACAGATCGCGGCCCCAGTCGCTGCGGTGCGCATCGCCGCCCATTTCTCGTGAAACGCAACGCGTGGCGCTCAGACCGCGAAAGGCGCGGCGCGCAAAATGACTTCGTAACGGTATCGGCTAGGATGGTGGAGCAACTGAGCGATTTCCACTAGCTCGCCATCCGCTGTGAAGTAGCGCCTGCTCGTCTTTAGAAGCGGCGTACCTACCTTTAGGCTCAGGTATCTGGCGGTGTCATGCCCCGCTGCCGCCGCCTCGATAACTTGAGTTGCGTGAGAGATTCGAATGCCCATCTTGCGTTCTAGCGTGCGGATCACCGGTTCACGGCCGGTAAGATCTTCAACCGTTAACAGAGCATCGACCTCCTGCCGGAAGTAGAACAAGGCGTGCGCGAGCGGTCCCTCGTTACCATGGCTCAACAGCTCGAGCCGCAGAATATGCCCCCGGGTGGACAGTCCGAAGTCTTCCGCAACGTCTGGGGGGGCGCAGTCCACCCCAAGCGAAATAACCTTAGTATTTAGCTGATAAGCCGTCGTGAGGAATTCATCGAGCGATCCGCTGAGTTGGATTGCGTGGACTCCATCCTGCCGATCAGCAACATGCGATCCGACTCCTCGCCGCCGCACAATGAAGCCCCGAGCTGTCAGTGTGTCGAGTGCCTTACGCACGGTGATACGACTGACGCCGTATTGACGGCCAATCTGTTCCTCCGAGGGGAGCCTCTGCCCGGCTGCAAATTCGCCGCTCTTGATGCGAGAGACTATATCCTGCTCAAGCTGGTGATAGAGGGGGATGGGGCCGGCAGCTAGCTTCATGGCCGAACGATATCCGGCAAGCACTGCATCATGCAAGACGCTGGGCGCTAACTTTTCGCGCCAATGCTCGTTATCACATGAACGATCACTGCGGATATCGTGTTCAAGTCGCATGGGTTACGCTGGTCATTGTCCGCAGTTGGCCGTAGTCTCGACTTAGCGATTATTGCTGCGGCCACCACGGCTGAAGGCACGACCACATAAAACGGGTTCGGAACACCCGCGATCAGCGACTGATTAGCTTTGCCAGGGCGGATTCTCACTAGGGCGTTGGCGTCTACGCAGGAGAAAAATGGTGGGAAACTTCATCAGCGTCGAACGAAAAGACGCTGTGGCCATTATCCGCCTCAACCGTCCGGAAACGTTGAACGCGGTTGCTACCCATGAGGACTGCTTCGACGTCGTAAGAGCGATTGAGATGCTCACCGATGACCGTTCGATCTCGGTCGGCATTGTGACTGGCAGTGGCCGCGCCTTCTGCACGGGCGGCAACTTGGAGGCGATGCAGCGGCGCGACGGCATTGGTCCCTTGGACCAGCCCGATTCGACCCGGCACAATTATCGCCGCGGTGTGCAGCAGATCACTCGCGCGTTCATGGATTGTGAGGTGCCTCTCATCGCCGCTGTCAATGGCCACGCGATCGGGCTAGGGTGCGATCTTGCCTGCCTGTGCGACATGCGTCTTGCGGGAGCGAGCGCAAAGTTTTCGGCGAGTTTCATAAAGGTCGGAATTGTTCCAGGTGACGGGGGAGCCTGGTCGTTGCAGCGTGTGGTAGGTTACTCCTGCGCGGCCGAGATGCTCTTCACAGGTGACAAGTACTCGGCGGACGAGGCACAGACTCTTGGCCTTGTGGGTCGGGTGTTTCCGGATGAAAGCCTGTTGGATGAGGCCCTCAAACTCGCCCAACGAATCGCCAGCAACCCGCCCCGCGCCCTGCGACTTACCAAAAGGCTGTTGCGCGAAGCTCAGACCCAGCGAATGTCCGAGATTCTCGAACTTTCCGCGGCCTATCAGGCTCTTGCACATGAAACGGCAGATCACAGAGAGGCGGTTACAGCTTTCCTTGAGAAGCGAAATCCGGTGTTTACCGGGGGTTGACCCTCATTTCTTGCAACTGGCGATTATCGGATACGTGATGGCGACTGTTTGGCCATTCCCCGGTGCTTGATCTCTGTCCACACTAGGGCGCCAGCATTGGTGAGCTGCGTTTCAGTCGATCGCCCGTCTGATATCGCAAAGGGAGATAAGGATGGACTTCAAGCTCGATCCGGGATTGGAGGAATTTCGTCAGATGGTGTGCGCAGCCATTCACGAGGACTTGCCGCTCGACATGGCCGCTCGCCAACAAGGGTTCGGTGGGCTGCAGAGCGAACATTCCGATCAGCTCGCGTGGACCCGCATATTGGACAAACGCCACTGGTCAGTGCCACACTGGCCGCTCGAGCATGGCGGTCAGCCATGGACGGCTTTGCAGCAATTCGTCTTCCAAAACGAGATGTGTGGCGCTTGGGCGCCGGATACCAATTGGGGCGCGACGCATATGGTTGGGCCGGTCATCTACACCTTCGGCAGCGACCGCCTAAAAGAGCGCTTTTTACCGCCTATTCGAAAGGGGGAATATTTCTGGGCGCAGGGGTTTTCAGAGCCGGGGAACGGCTCCGATCTAGCCAACCTGCGAACTTCCGCAATAGTTAAAGGCGACCGTTACATCGTTAACGGTCAGAAAATCTGGACCAGCGGTGCCCATGCCTCCGAGTGGGGTTTCTTCCTAGTGCGTACAGATCCGACTGCAAAGCCTCAGCGCGGCATTTCGTTCCTGTTAGTCCACTTGAAGAGCCCTGGTATCACGATCCGACGCATCCCTGAAATCAACACTGAAGCCGATCTATGTGAAGTCTTCTTGGACAATGTCGAGGTGCCGAACGACCAACTCGTTGGTGAACCTGGAATGGGCTGGACTTACGCGAAGTTCTTGCTGCAGCAGGAACGCACTCAGAGTTCGTTTATCTACTGGAACAAGCGCGAGCTGGCCCGGGCCGAGGTTATCGCCCGCTCAGAGAACTGGGATGGAACTCCACTCAGCGAGCTTCCGCAATTCGCCACCCGTATAGCTCGACTTCGGGCCGAGGTTATCGCCCTCGAGTGGTCGGTATTGCGCATCCTTGCACAGGAGACGTTCTCGTATGACCTGACGGCAGTCGCATCCGCTCTAAAGATTTCCGGATCGCGGCTGCAGCAGTCAATAACCGAACTCGAGGTCGACCTTCTCGCGGCAAAGTCGATGCGGCAGTTCCCGATCGAGCTCGCGCATCGCACGCCGGAATCGCTATGGCCAGATTATGTCGCTGGCCGCACTGCATCGGCGCTCGGCAACCGTGCCGCAACCATTTTTGGCGGAACTCTGCAGGTGCAGAAAAACATCATCGCCAAGCTGGCCTTTGGACTCTGATTGCATGGACTTCAATCCTTCCGACCTGCAGCGCATGCTGTTCGACAGTGCCGAGGCCCTGATAGGGAACCGTTACACCCTCGAGCATCGCCGTGCCCTTAAGAATGAGCCCGGTGGACTTGATGCAAGCGCATGGGCCGACTTTGCAGACCTCGGCTGGCTCGAACTCGCAATTCCAGAGGACAAGGGCGGCCTAGGTGGCTCGCTTGCAGACGCGGCGGTGCTAATGACCGCTTTTGGCGACAAGCTTGTCGTCGATCCCTATGTCAGCAGCGCAATCCTCGCTTGCGCCATCTTGGTCCAAGGAGATCAGACTGAGGCACTTGCCGCGATCGCTAGTGGGCAAAGCCGTGTAGCACTGGCACACGATGAGCCTGGCGAGCGTTACAGCGTAGGTACCCGCACAGCGCGCCTCCGGGCCGTCGAAAACGGCTACCTTTTGTCCGGTCAGAAGACACTGGTACTTGATGCGGTGTCAGCAGATCGATTGATCGTGACCGCTGGGCTAGCCGGCGAGGAAGGAATCACCCTGGTGCTGCTCGACGCCTGTGCCGAGGGAATCGAGGTGAAGGGGTACCCTCTGATCGATGGCTCACAAGCCGCTGACATCGAATTCAACGATGTAGTAGTAACACCAGATGCAATAATTTTGCCTGCCGGTAATGGCAGAGCGACGCTTACGGAGGCAGTTGACCGCGCTTCGGTCGCCTTGATGGCTCAAGCGGTAGGCTCGATGGAGGCCTGCCTCAAAATCTGCTCGGCGTATCTGAAGGAACGCGAGCAGTTTGGCCAGCCTATAGGCAAATTCCAGTCGCTTCAGCACATCATGGCCGACATGTTCGTCGCCGCCCACCAAGCGCGCTCTGCTATGTATCAGGCGCTGGCGCACAGTGAAGCCCCCGCCGTAGAGCGTTCCCGGGCGGTGTCACTAGCTCGTATTACGATCGATGAGGCGTCTCAGCTGGTGTCACGCGCTGCGATTCAACTGCATGGCGGTTACGGTGTTACCGATGAGTATGAGGTCAGTCATCATTATCGTCGGCTTTTGACGTTGGCGAAAATGTATGGAGACACGGACTTTCATATTCGTCGCCTGGCGGAACTTGCTTAAGAATTCGCTGACGTCATAATAGTCGCTCGTCCGGGGCGCTTCCACGCCTGCGCCATCGTTAGCATTTCTGCTCTATCGGGCGAGTATGACTGTTGCTTGGCTCGACAATACGCCACCGTTGCCGTGGGCAAGGGCCAGTTCCGCCCCAGCCACTTGACGCGCCCCGCAACGCCCTTGAAGTTGACGTACCGCTTCAATGATTGTGAAAAGGCCGTACATTCCCGGGTGCGTACAGGAAAGCCCTCCGCCATTGGTGTTGACGGCCAGTTCTCCACCCGGCGCGATCCGCCCCCCCTGTACAAAGTTCGCTCCTTCCCCCTTAGGACAGAAGCCGAGGTCCTCGAGGAATAAAATCGTGTTGATGGTGAAGGCGTCATAAACCATCACAACGTCTATGTCCCTAGGGGAGACACCCGCTGCGGCATAGGCGCGACGTCCGCTCTCAGCCGCAGCTGTAACGGTCAGGTCCGGCATGCACATGATTTCGCGGTGCGACGTCTCAGCAGCAGCACCGAGTACGTAAACTGGTGGCGCCATTAGATCGCGTGCCCGATTAGTTCGGGTCATAACGATCGCCGCGCCTCCATCGGTGACAAGGCAACAGTCATACTTGCCGAAGGGGTCATTGATCAGCCGTGCAGAGAGATAATCGTCCATCGTCAGTTCGTCACGTGCGAACGCCTCCGGATTGAGCTGCGCCCACTTGCGCGCTGCTAGTGCAACCTCCCCCAACTGCTCCCTTTTCGCTCCGAACTGGTGAATATATCGCTGAGCGGCAAGGGCATAAGAAGTAAGCGGAGTAAGCGGTTGATAGGGTGCCTCATAAGGATTGAGCAGAATCGTGTTGACCAGTTTCCCCGCCGCCGAAGCCTGATTCGAGCCATAGGCGATCAACGCGCAATCGATCGCGCCCGCGTTCAGCAGCCACGCGGCATTTTCCACCATCGTTTGAAAAGCTGAACCGCCGGTCCGATTATTATCGACCACAACAGGATGGATCCCGAGATACTGTGCGAAGCTTAGACCGCCGAGCGTGTCGGTACCGTGACAAAAGAATAGTCCATCGACGTCTGACAGCTGCAGTCCCGCGTCTGCCAGTGCTCGAGTCACGGCAAGCGCGGCTAAGTCAGAGGCGGAATAGCCCGGGGCCCGGCCGGTTCCAAAGGTTCCGGTGCCAACGATCGCTGTACGTCCACGCGGAAAGCGCTTCACGCCGCAGTATCCGGTTCGAATATGATATAAGGATCGCCCTCCGATTGGGTACGAATGCGTGCAATAACGGCCATTCCAATACGAACGTCCTGAGGATTTATTCCCTCGACGCGGCTCATCATCCGCGGACCCTCTTCAAGTTCAACTAGGGAGATGTTGTAGCTTGCCTCCGGCGGCCGCTTGTGCACTGTTGTCGCGGAGTACACCATTCCGCGGCCGGAGGCCTCGACCCAGGTCACATCTGCGGAGGCCGTTCTCGGTACGGTTGCGCGCGGTGGAAAAAAGGGAGCTCCATTCCGATCGGCTGGAAGCATGAAGCGGCCCGCGGCAAGGTACCGGTGGTACTCGAGGTCTGGCTGCACCGGCATCAGGCGCCTCGATACGTTGGTTTTCGTTTCTCTTTAAAGGCCATAGTGCCTTCGCGAAAATCTTCCGTCCACGTCATCAACGCCTGTACCGCCGCCTCGAATTCGAGCGCGTCGTCGAGCGACTGTCCTGGTGCATTGCTGAACTGTCGTTTCATTTGAGAGAGTGCCAGAGTCGGCGCATCGGCAAACGTCGTCGCCATACCGCGCGCGCGCGTTAACACGCCGCCCGCGGGCACCGCTTCGAGAGCGAAGCCCAGAGCCACCGCCTCGCTGCCGCTCACAAAACGGCCCGAATAAGCGATCTCTTTTGCTCGCATGACTCCGATGTGGCGCTCCAGCAGCCAGCCGGCAGCCCCATCCATTGCAAGTCCGATGTGCCTGAAGGCAAACTGAAACCTTGCATTCTCGGCGCAAATGATGAAGTCACAGGAAAGCGCAAGTGCGAAGGCGAGACCGATACACACGCCCTCCACTGCAGCAATCACCGGCTTTTGAGTATGTGCGACGCTCCGGACCATGCGCTGCAGTGTCCGCGCCTTAAGCATATTGCCGCGCACGCCCCCGATCCCCATCTCGCTGACATCGGCACCAGCTGCAAAATCTGTTCCGGCCCCTGTTAAGATGATTGCTCGCACCTCGTCATTGTCGGCGAGTTCCTGAAAGGTGCACTGGAATTTGTCGCGCATGGCCATTGTGATGGCATTTTTTCGCTCAGGGCGGCTGATCGTAACTACAGCGATGCCGTCCGCTACCTGCACCTCGATTGCCATGAATGTCCTTTCTCACTCGCTCATTGCGGTTGGCATAGCATCGGCCCTCGACTTGGGAAAAGGCGCGCATGACTATATCGCTGCTGTGATCGCGTCGCCGACCTTCTAACTGCCAGCTTCAGCTTGGTCGTATTACATTGGACTCGATCATCATGACAGCCTTACTCGCGAAATCGTTTGGAGCCAGTTGCGCAAATCGGCGCAACGAAAGCACCCGCTTCATCGCTTGCGCGATGATAGCGCAAGGTATGTTGCAAGAGCCGGCGCCTGGAGCCAGGAAAGCGAAGGTCTGTACAAAGGAGTCACATTGCAGACGTTTACGCCCGAGTTGCCCCTTTGGCCTACGACCGCGCCCGCACTACGCATCCAGGTCCGCGCCCTTGTCGCTAAGCACGTCACCGCGCTCGATCCTCGACTGCGCGCTAACAGCTGGGCAGTACCCGACCCGGCCTTTAGCCGGGCCTTAGGCAGCGCGGGGCTAATCGGGATGACTTGGCCCAAGGCTTACGGCGGGCATGACCGTTCCCCACTGGAGCGCTACGTTGTACTGGAGGAACTACTCGCGGCTGGCGCGCCGGTCGGAGCGCACTGGATCGCCGACCGTCAAACCGGGCCGCTTCTCCTCCGCTACGGGACTGAGGAGGTGCGGAAGCACTGGGTGCCAGGAATGGCCAGGGGTGAAGTCTACGCCTGTATTGGCCTCTCGGAACCTAATGCCGGCTCGGATCTGGCTTCCGTCCGTGCAACCGCGCGCCGAAATGGCGATGAATGGGTGCTCAACGGCCAGAAAGTGTGGACTACTAACGCGCATCTCGCTCACGTGATGATCGCGCTGATGCGGTCTATGGAAGGTTCTAGTCGCACTGAGGGACTCAGCCAATTTTTCGTCCCGATGGATACCCCCGGGGTTTCGATCCGCCCCATCATTGACTTGACTGGCGGCCACGATTTCAACGAGGTTTTCTTTGATAATGTTCGCCTGCCGGCGAGCGCGTTAGTCGGCGTGGAGGGGGAAGGCTGGAAACAGGTGACAGCGGAACTTTCGCTGGAGCGTTCGGGGCCCGAACGCTATCTCTCGTCGATTGCACTATTGATCGAACTGATCCGCGTTGCCGGAACCTCTCCGGATGTTGCCATCCGCGCGCTGATTGGACGCCTCACAGCTGAAATGTGGACGCTTCGGCTGATGTCATCGGCAATCGCTACCAAGATCACCCGGGGAGAAGAACCAACTGTCGAGGCGACGATCGTCAAAGATCTCGGGAACAGCTTCGAACAATCGATGCCCGAGCTCGTGCAAGCGGCGGTCGAAACAGATCCGGGCGGACCTGAATCCATCGGGTTGATCCTGGGACATCTACTTCAGCTTTCTCCATCGTTCTCTCTTCGCGGCGGTACGCGGGAGATACTTAGGAGCATAATCGCGCGTGGGTTAGGTCTCCGATGAACCAGCATCAGGCAATGATCGCTGACATGGCCGGTGCATTATTCGCCGAGCTTGGCACGTCCGCCAACGTCGAAAGCGATTGGGACGCGGTCGAACAGGTTGCTCTTCCGGCCCTGCTACTCAGCAACGAGCAAGGTGGCTTCGGTAGCGGCTGGGACGATGCGCTAATAGTTTTTCGCCTGGCTGGATATCACGCGCTGGCATTGCCCATCGTTGAAGCCACAATCGCTGCGGGCTTGTCAGGAGTGTCGGTCCGAGAACGTGGCACGATTGCGAGCGCTAGTTCGGGAGCTATAGTCGATGACCTGTTCACCGGTGTCGTATCGGGCGCGCCATGGGGCGATGGGGCTGCTTATGTTGTGGCACCTCGGCCTGGCGGCGGATCGATGTTTCTTGCGACGGCCTCAGCACAGATCGAAGAAGGCGCAAACATCGCTGGCGAGCCGCGCATCGTCTTCCGCTTCGAGAGTACAGCGGTTAAGCCGCTGGACGCGGACGTTTTCGCATTGGGAGCGCTAGCTCGTGCAGCACAAATCGCAGGTGCGCTCGATGCGACGCTCGCACTCTCCGTTACCTATGCCAACGATCGCCAGCAGTTCGGACGGCCGCTGGCCAAATTTCAAGCAGTTCAACAGAGTCTCGCCACTTTAGCTTGCGAGGCCGCCGCAGCAAACGTATCTGCGCTGGGTGCTGCACACGCGCAGGCGAGCGGCAGAGCCCATTTCGAAATCGCTGCGGCAAAACTCCGCGGCAACCAGGCAGTGGGCGCGGGCACCACGATTGCCCACCAAGTTCATGGAGCGATCGGCTTTACAGAAGAGTATCCGCTTCAGCGACTAACCCGTCGACTCTGGGCGTGGCGCTCAGAATTTGGGGGCGATAGCCACTGGTCCCGAATACTCGGGGGCATCGTCTGCGGGCGCGGTGCCGAGAATTTCTGGGCAGATATGACCGCCCTGACCGATCAAGGAGAAAGCCGACTATGACCGACGCCCTTATCGTCGCTACTGCGCGAACACCGATCGGGCGGGCTGGCCGCGGTGCGCTCAATAATCTCGATGGTGCCGAGCTCGGTGGTCTCGTCGTCAGCGAGGTGTTGAAACGCGCGAAGCTAGAAGGTGCAGACATTGATGACGTGCTGATCGGTGCGGCGCGGCTTGAAGGACCGCAGAGTGGCAATATCGGACGGACATCAGCGCTGCGGGCTGGATTGCCAGCTAGCGTCCCAGGAGTTTCTATCGATCGCAAATGCGCGTCGGGACTGAACACTATCGCTATTGCCGCGCAAAACGTCATCACTGGCGCGGGCGACATTTACGTCGCCGGCGGCCTCGACAGTTGCTCGCTGGCACTACCAAACACCCGCTCCGACCGCGCGGTCAACGATTGGCTTCAGGCCAATGTCCGCGGAATGTACGATTCGATGATTCAGACTGCTGAGACGGTTGCGAAGCGATACGGTGTCCATCGCGAGGCCCAAGATCGCTACTCGTTCAACAGTCAGCAGCGCACCGCCGCCGCTCAGGCACAGGGACGGTTCGACGACGAAATCATGTCGGTAACGGCCGTCAAACAAATCAAAGACAAGTTGGGCGAGGTTATCGGCGAGGAAGTGGTCACGCTCGCGAAAGACGAGGGCAACCGGCCGGAAACAACGTACGAAGGGCTTGCAGCGCTCAGACCGGTAATGGAGGACGGCTGTATCACCGCCGGAAACGCGAGCCAGCTTTCCGACGGAGCTAGCGTTTGCGTCGTAATGAGCAACGCGGAAGCCGCTCGGCGCGGTCTATCGCCGCTCGGCATCTTTCGCGGCTTCGCGGTTGCCGGTTGCGAGCCAGACGAGATGGGAATCGGTCCCGTATTCGCGGTACCCAAACTCCTAAAGCGCGCAGGGCTCACCGTTGATGACATCGGCATCTGGGAGTTGAACGAGGCCTTCGCGGTGCAGGTGATACATTGTCAAGAACGCCTTGGCATCGATCCGGCAAAGCTCAACGTCAACGGCGGGGCGATCTCGATCGGACACCCCTTCGGTATGTCAGGCGCGCGGATGACCGGCCATGCCCTGATAGAGGCAAAGCGGCGCGGAGAGAGGTTCGCAGTCGTTACAATGTGTGCAGCAGGGGGCATGGGCGCGGCAGGGCTATTTGAGGTCGCATGAGGGCGTCAACCATAAGCAAGTGTGAGCCTGCTTCGGCCCGATGCGCGCGGGCATGCTCAACATCTCGCGCTCGAAGTGTAAACGACAGCGAACGTTTCACGCTTCGCGGCCCGGTGTAGTATCAGAGGAGGAACCGCCCAATTCGATGGTATTAACGGAATCATAGCTCGCCATGTAAGCCCAAGGTTAAAAAACATCGGCACAAGCTGCGCACACATTTGCGCGGGAAGTTCAACCCCGATATTGGAATACCTATTTGCAGAGTGTTATGGCTGCTTCTGCAATTCGCTTCGCGTCGGGGGCGTATGCGGCCTCGAGGGGCTTGGAGAAAGGTACCGGAGCGTATGGCGCTCCGAGTCGAGCGATGGGCCTTTTCAATATACCGAACAGCTCTTCAGATAAAACCGCCGCAATCTCGGCACCCACACCGAACTGGGATACCGCCTCGTGCGCGATTATGCAGCGTCCCGTTTTCCGGACGGAGGCGGTTACTGTCTCGCGATCCCACGGAGAGATCGTTCGCAGATCAATGATTTCGGCCGATATAGCCGCCGCTTCCAGCGCTTCCGTCGCATTCATCGCTTCGTTCAGGATGCGCGAGTAACTGACGATGGTGATATCGGTGCCTTCCTTCGCGACACGGGCCTTACCCAAGGGTACGACATGACCGGCTTCGGGCGCCTCACCCGACGACCAGTATATGGGAAGGTTCTCAATGTAGAGAACCGGATCGGGATCAGTAATCGCAGCCCGCAACAGCCCGTAGGCGTCGGCGGGATTAGACGGGGCCACTACCTTCATGCCAGCCGTATGGGCGAACCATGCTTCCAGGTAATCAGAGTGCTGTCCGCCGGAACTGAAGCCGGCACCCGTCATTGTGCGGATCACAATCGGCACATGCGTTTGCCCGCCCGACATGAAGCGAAGCTTAGCAGCATGATTCACAATCATGTCCATCGCCACTGTCGTGAAGTTCATCAACATGATCTCCACGATCGGCTTGTAGCCCACCAAGCTCGCGCCAATCGCCGCGCCGACAATCGCCTGCTCGGCGATAGGCGTCGATCGAACGCGCCTATCACCGAAGCGCGTCGACAAGCCCTTTGTTACGCCGCACACGCCGCCACCTTCGGGATCCGCAACATCCTCGCCTAGCAAAACCACCATTTCGTCTGCTTCCATGGCATCCGCCATGGCGGCATTGATCGCCTGCAAAATGGTGACCGGCTCGGCCTTCGCTACTGAAGACTCTGGAAGCGCGTCTATGCTCATGCTATCGCTCCGTATACGTCCATCGTGAGTTCATCGAGATGGGGAAACGGAGATGCGAGAGCGAACTCAACAGCTTCATCAATTTCCGCTTCGAAGCCCTCTTCGATCTTCGAAAGCTCCTCCTCGCTAGCGATACGATCCGCGATCAGCCTGGCGCGGAAACGCGGAACTGGATCATTCTCGATCGCAGCCTTCTTGATTCCCTCATCCATGTATCCATCATCATCCCCGAAGATGTGTCCATGAAAGCGGAAGGTCATCGCTTCGATTAACGTCGGTCCCTCGCCTGCGCGAGCCCGCGCGACCGCTTCGCGCGCAGCCGTATACATCTCAATTGGATCGTTGCCGTCTACGCGCACGCCCGGGATCGTGTAAGCTGCGGCACGGTCAGCGACGCGCTTTGCCGAGGTCGCTTTTTCGTACGCGGTATGCTCTCCGTAAAGGTTGTTCTGACACAGAAAAATTACGGGGAGCTTCCAGACCGCTGCCAAGTTCAAGCTCTCGTGAAAGGCGCCGATGTTCGAGGCACCGTCCCCGAAGGTGGCAACGGCAATGCGGCCGTCGCCCGACAATTGCGCACCCCAGGCAAGCCCACAAGCAATCGGCATCGACGAGCCGACAATGCCCGTCGTCACCATAATGCCCTTCTTTGGGTAAGTCAGATGCATGGAACCACCCTTGCCCTTACAGGCACCGTCCACACGGCCCGCTATCTCCGCCCACAAATCCTTGAGGGGCATGCCCTTGGCGAGCATGTCGTGCATGCCGCGGTAGATCGTGACGAGATAGTCTTCGTCAGAAAGTGCCGCCATCGTCGCAGCTGGTATCACTTCCTGTCCGCGGTAACTGTAATAAGGCATTATAATCCGACCGGTGCGGATCACTCGCCGACATCGCTCATCGTTCGCCTTTAAGAGCGCTACACGCCGATAGATGTCCAGCTGGATGGCGGCGTCTGGAGCGTTTGCGTTGCTCATCCCCAGTTCCTTATTTTAAGAATGTTAGAGAAAGTAAACGGCGTTTGTTTCGAGGTGTCGGACAGATTGGGGGATCTGGAGGGCATCCCGCGAAATCCATTTGCCCGGCAGCGCTGTCGAGCGTCGGATGACATAGGCAGGAAACGCACCGCCAGAGAGATGGACGTGATCATGACGCTTCCTCTGACGCATTTGACGCTCGGCGCGAAGCTATGCCGCCATAACATCGCGCTTACGATGTTCGGACCATCAATCGAACCTAAAGCATAATCAATCACGACAGTTCCACGGCTTCCTTGGTTCGGTGCCGCGCCAACAGGTGAAGGTTCAGGTCGAAGTTTTCCGGCCGTTCATCGCTAAGCCTGTAACAGGCCAATATATGCGTCGAAAAAACGGGAAGCCGTCGCCACCGGTCAGGCCACGCCCTATCGTTCATCAGTTCGCCGAAACCGCCCTTCAAGTTCCGACGTTCCGAGGCTGCAGTAGCCCGATAAAGGCAATATTCCTCAGCCCCGGACCGCTCGATATCGTGCTCACGCGAGTACCAATCCAAGCAGGCCCTGCTGCCACTCGACTAAATCAACCAGGGTAGGAGCGGCGGCAACCATCTACGGGGAGACTGCGACAGCTGCATCTTTTCGCCAAAAGCGGTCCGCGATCGAAGGCATTATCGCAGGCGCGATGCCTGCCGAACAACGTTGCCCTGTTTTGTTATCTTCGCGATTGAAGGGAAATGGACACTGCCCTCGTCGACATTTGTCGCCAAAAACAATCAGTACCCCCAGCGCCTGAGGCCCGCGTTACGACGCCGCTTAAGCCATTGACGACGCTCGTGAATCGTGATCGTCTTGGTAGTTCTAGGTAGAACATGATTGAGCTGCGCAAGCTTAACAATTGACGTGCGGAATGTAGGGACTTTAAGAGCCTTTTGAAGTCGTAATAATAGCGCCCCCTTCGCGAGTCCGACCGTATCTATCCAATTCGGGACACCTGGGTCAGTCGCGCAGACGACAATCCTTACAATGCCATCTTCGTCTTCCGTAATTTGAAACCCATTCAAAGAAGATTGATGATCAATATAGTCATTGACTTCATTCCAGAGATTCGAAGATTGGATACCCCAGTAATGCGCATCAAGATCACGAATCTCTATATAAAGGGCTTCGTCCGGTTTAATATCAAAGCCCAAGAAAAAGTATTGGGTGAGAGGATTAATTCCCGCTTCTTTATGCGTTGCCATTTGAGGGGAAGCAAATGTATTCCAGCCAACCCTCTCGATCACATCCTCAATATAGGTCATAGAATATTGTCCGATCGTCCACTCCATGAACCGTACGGCGCCGCGGATTCTTTCGATGAACTCAGTCTCCGTGATGATCGACCTGTTTAGCTGCCCGTCGAGGCGTTCGATGTGGAGTTCCGACGGAAACTCCGCTTCCCAATCATTGAATGCCTCCCGCACGAGCAGACAATTGTTATCGTAGGTAGGATCGAGGCGAATCCAGTTGCCCGAATGTGGCTCCGGACTAGCGATGATCTCGAATGAGCCGTCTGGGCCAAACTCCAGTTCGTCAAAGTCGATCTCCCCGAGTTGGCTCATCTCACTCACCGGGTCGTTCCAGTAAGCTCTGATTATCTGCATCAATAGCATGTGCGACGTATTCCTGGTCCCATGAATACGATACGTCCCCTTCCCATCAACAAAAGCCTTCCTATAAAGAAGGTCCGCATTTGGCGATGTCCAAGGGTACATAGTCGGCTCAAACAGAAGGTGCATGAAGAATCGCGGCGTATACTGACGACATCCCATCGCCACGTTAAATGCAACTGCCTGTATCTCAAGGAATAGATAATGCGCTCCCTGCCCTTCTGGTGAAGCAGCATAGGACCTCGAATATATGTACTGCCGCAGATCCTCTATCTTCGATCGATATTCCCGCCATGCGCTCTCCATTACTGGGGAACAAGCTCCGATAGAGAGATAATTCATGGCATCAGGTTCCTTCACTTACAAGAACTGCTCGCACCGTCTATTCTTAATATTTGAAGACGTCGCGGTGACTAGCGAGGCTACTCGAATAATTATGTCATCCGTGACTCGCACGGGCCTCGATCTGTTCCCAATATAGACCGTTCTCAATCACTGTTGTGATGCGTTCACGAGAGACACACCGACCATCCTACGCACAGCCATTCCGATTTTGACGCACGCAAACGGCAGCCATCGATACATCGAAGGATTGGTACAATAGCCTGGTTGAAATGCAGCAGGAGTGCATTGGATTTGGAATTTGCTCCCTTCCTTTTCCATGCTTCCCGACCTCATGGTAGCATCTGCCTCCACCAAGGCACCGTTTCAGCCTCAGGCAGCGCTACTCCAGCTAAATTACGCCTTCCATTCTTAGCGAGGCAATTTCCTCATCGCTGCGTCCAAGCAGGTCCCGCAGTATGGCTATGGTGTCTTGCCCCAATGTTGGTGGTGCAGCCGCGTCTGGGATCGGCGTTGCCGACATCCGGATCGGATTTCGAAGTACGGGAACCTCCCCAGCGATCGCATGATCCACCGAAGCGAGCATGCCTCGATGCCGAATCTGAGGATTGTCGAACACCGTACGCACGTCGTTTATTGGGCTAGCTGGCACGTCCGCCTCATCGAGATCCAGCAGCCATTGGTCAGCTCGCCGCTTTGCAAATTCACCTTCGAGTATGATGAGAAGCGCATCGCGATTCTCTATACGAGTGGAGACATCGCAGAAACGAGGATCCTGCGGAATATCAGGCCGCCCGAGCACTTGAGCCAGCGCGACAAACTGCTTGTTCGTGCTCGCAACAACGAAAATCTCGGCATCAGCGCATCGAAAGGTCTGTGAGGGAACTCCACCGTATCCACCGTTTCCGCGACGCTCGGGTACTATCCCGGAGATGAGGTAGTTCTGAACGTAATGCGAGAGCGCCGCGAGACCACAGTCAAGCAACGACATGTCTATGTGCTGCCCCTCGCCCGTCCGATCACGATGCCGCAACGCTGCTTGGATCGCATTGGCGGCATAGAGGCCGGTTAGGATGTCCACCATCGAGACCCCAACTTTTATAGGGCCAGCTCCTGGCCCGTCTCCAGGCAAGCCCGAAACGCTCATCATTCCGGACATCGCTTGGAAAACGCCGTCATATCCCGGTCGCCCGGAATAAGGGCCGTCCTGTCCATACCCGGTGACCGAGCAGTAAACGAGACGCGAATTAACATGTCTAAGCGAACCATAGTCGAGGCCGTATTTCGCGAGTACTCCCCCTCGGAAGTTCTCGATCAGCACATCGGACTTCGCCGCAAGTTCGCGGATGATTGCCGCGCCCTCAGGCTTTGCGTGGTTGACAGTGATCGCCCGCTTGTTGCGGTTGCATGAAAGGAAGAACCCAGCGTCGCAAGTCGCATTGCCGTGCATGTCGGTGAGGAAAGGAGGACCATATTGCCGCGCATCGTCTCCTACCCCAGGGCGTTCAACCTTGATAATATCGGCACCAAGGTCGCCGAGCAGCTGACTCGCGAATGGCGCAGCTAGGATACGACTGAGATCTAGAACTCGGATGCCATCCAGTGCTTGCGGCGCCATCCATTTCTCTCCCACTTTTCCTGACGCCGGTTCAATGCGAAATGGCAGAGCATTACAACGGGGCCTAGCCGTTGATCAGGCTGGCGATATATTACTTGAGATGCTCAATGCTCTCTTGCGATAGAGCATTGTTACCGCGCGGCCGCTCATCAGCATTCGGCTCAATCGCGAGGCCGGGCACATCGGCAATGACCCTTGGCTCGCCATGGTTCGGCGAGTGGATCCCCAGAGGCACGCGGTCGCCACTCTCATTCACAGGATCGCGATAGCGAGCGGAGGTTGCGCCAATCCAAAGGCGCGCCGTCCGGAGCGACACCAGCGCGACACCAGCGCGACACCAGCGCGACACCATGGAATCGGTGATGTCTTGGAGGTGCGCAATGGCTACCGAATCGGACGAACAACTGAAGGAGCCCCAAAAATTCGCCACGACAATATCACGCTCACGATGTCTGTCCGTAGCGGTTTTCAACTCTGCTGACTTTGGATAGCATGTTTCTTTAATGCGCATTCAAATGCTGTTGGGCTGTCCACTCTTGTCAACTGCGGGCCACAGCTCGTTCAAATGAGCTGAGTTGAACCACGTATACGTCAAGGACTACATGGCGAATAACGATCTCCAGGAGTTCTACGCGAAGCTCTTCGAGGCCACTAGGTTAGGTAGGCTCGAATTACCGAACCGCATCGTCATGGCGCCAATGACGCGCTATTTTTCGCCTGGAGGAACTCCTGGCGCGGATGTGGCCGCTTATTACCGGCGCCGCGCTGAGGGTGGCGCAGGCCTGATCATTACCGAAGGAAGTTGGATCCCGCATCCTGGAGCGTCCAACGATGACAATGCTCCAAGGATGTACGGAAGCGAAGCCTTGGAGGGGTGGGCTAGAGTCGTTCAGGAAGTGCACGCCGCCGGTGGGCGCATCATGCCTCAACTTTGGCATGTAGGATTAACGATCAAACCTGCCGTAAACACATTGGGGCTATACGAGAACAACCAACTTGAGGAGAGGCAGGTCGGCCCTTCGGGTATGGCATCAAGGATGAATGAACCGCAGATAAAACTTGCATCTCCAATGACTTCGCGTGAAATCGACGACGTGATTGCAGCCTATGCCGAAGCCGCCGCTGCCGCGTTTAAACTTGGCTTCGACGGAGTGGAGCTTCACGCAGCCCATGGGTATCTCATCGATCAGTTTTTTTGGCATGAAACCAATTTGAGAGATGATATATACGGCGGAGATCACGGCGCACGCGCCAAATTCGGCGCAGAAGTTGTCAAAGCATGTAAGTCCGCCACTATCCCGGATTTTCCGGTCGTTTTGCGTATGTCCCAGTGGAAGCTTTCCGACTTCAATGCGAAGCTAGCCAAAACTGCGGATGAACTAAGCGGGCTGCTAACTCCCCTTGTCGACGCCGGAGTTGACGCCTTTCACTGCTCTCAGCGTCGCTTCTGGACGCCTGAGTTCGAAGGATCTGACCTTAACCTTGCAGGTTGGGTTAAGAAACTAACCGGAAAAGCGACTATCACGGTCGGCTCGGTGGGTCTAAATGTAGACTTCTTTGAGTCTCTTGAAGGCGCGCATGGTGAAGCGATGGCGCTAGATCGACTCATGGAGATGCTAGATCGGAACGACTTCGATTTTGTTGCCGTCGGGCGCGCGCTGATCGGCGATCCGGCATGGCCTATCAAAGTCAAAGCCGGAGACCTCGATACAATACAACAATTTACACCCGATAATCTATCGTGTCTCTCATAAGAGGCGGAAATTAATATGTTTAAAGTTATTGTTTTTTTGAAACGCAAGCGCGGACTCCCTCGCGATAAATTTATCGAGTACTATGAAAATGTTCACCAGAAGCTAGTTCGAGATATATTGCCGCCGATCCTAGACTATAGGCGCAATTATCCCATCCCCAATGACCCGCTGGCGTTCTCAGGCAAATTTGACGATGCTCAAAATTTTAGTAGCGATGCTTCATCGAATCCAACAGACGATTTTGACGTCATAACGGAGATATCTTTTCATGACCGTTCAGGCTTCGAGGAGCTGATCAAGGCATTGCGGGAGTCACCGGCCGGCAAAAGGATCGCGGAGGATGAGATACAATTCCTCGAGCGCGAAGGAAATAGGGTGATGATCGTGGAGGAATTTGTCTCGGATCCCGTGTGAACAAAGTAGGTTGGCAGAACGTGTTCCGCACAGATTGAGGAGCACTACAATCGGTCAAAACGACTGCGACCAAACAGATTCAAAGTGCAAGCAAAAAAGGGCGTTCCGTTGCTCAAACTTCCACTGATGAAGCGGCCCCTGCCCTTATCCTTAAGCACGCTATGGAGTGAGAAGTCAGATGGTCGATAAAGCACTTGATGAGCCTCTTGCGCGTGAATTTGAGCTCGATCGACCCGGTCGTGCTCAGGATGTGCTGAGAGCCGACAAAGAGCCGCCCGAGCCCACGCTACTAGACTCTCCAGAATATGTTCTCGGCACGGAATCGATAGATGCCCGGCGTTACTACTCGACCGAATGGCATAATCTCGAGGTGTCCAAGGTTTGGAGCAGAACGTGGCAGTTTGCAGCATGGTCGTACGATATACCGCATCCCGGTGACATAGCTGTGTACCGCAATGTTGGGCAATCCGTTCTCGTTATTCGTCAACGCGATGGATCAGTTCGCGCGTTCCATAACTCGTGCCGGCATCGTGGACGCGAGCTCTGCACCGAAGCACTGCAAAGCCAGCCGGAACTTCGGTGCCCATTTCATGGATTCACATGGCGGCTGGATGGGGCACTAAAATGGATACCAAGTGCTTGGGACTTTCCACAAATCGATAGCGCCGAGTTTGGTTTACCTGAGGTTCGATGCGAGCAATGGAATGGCTTCGTGTTCATCAATTTCGATTCGCAGGCACCTTCTCTAGTAAGTTATATGGGTAAAATGTTTGCTCAATTCGCGGAGAGCCCCAGTTGGGATTTTTCTAATCGCTACATGGCGGTTAATGCCGTGAAGCACATGAACCTCAATTGGAAGACATGCATGGAGGGATTCATAGAGTCCTTTCACGTGACATGCTCACATCCTCAGCTTCTTCCAATGTCGGCAGATACCATCACCCAGTATGATGTTTGGCCCGATGAGCCTCATTTCAATCGAATGATCACACCGATCGGTGTCGCGTCGACGAACCTGTCGCCAGCTCCCAGTGACGCAGAATTGGTTGAAACCTTCGTTCTTACCTATCTACCGGAGCTAGCCGGGACGCCTGAAGGAATCCAAGCGCCCGGCGAAAGCGCGCGCGAGGCCCTGCATCGGCTTACCCGCGACGTTCTTGGCGCAAGGATGCGTGTCAAACTTGAGAATAAGCCTCCATCGTGGCTCCTTGACAGTGTCGAGTACTTCTTGTTTCCGAACTTCATGATCTGGCCCACCTTCGGCGCTCCGCTCGTCTATCGATTTAGACCTGGGGATACGCCAGAGAAGTGCATTTGGGAGACAATGGTGTTTCTGCCGTTTGAAGGCGAACGCCCCCCCTCGGGACCGACGATTGTCCAAACCCCAGGAGAGAGCCTTGCGGACATTCCTGAGTTGGGCTTCCTTGGCCCCGTACTTCAGCAAGATGTCGAGAACCTTGAGTCCTTACAGCGTGGATTGCGTGCTAGCCTGAGCCAAAAGGTTACTCTTTCTAACTATCAGGAAGTTCGGATCCGCCATTTTCATCAGACTTTACAGGAATATGTGGATCATTAGGATCGAAGGCCATCGCATAATGCTTGAGCCGCTTGGCGTAACGTTCGCTGCATATAGCGGCGAAACGGTCATGCACGCGGCGGAGCGCGCGGGCCTCCAATGGCCGACTGTATGCCACGGCAACGCGCAATGCGGCACTTGTTACGTTGAGGTTTTGGAAGGGGCTGACAAGCTTCAGCCCCCCGAAGATCGTGAGCAACGTGCGTTAAGGATGAGTCCGCCAGCGGTAATCGGGGATGGCACGATGAGGCTGGCCTGTCAGCTGAGAGCGTATGGGGATCTCAAATTACATCGGAGACATGTCCGCAAATGTGAGCCTCTGCCGAATCGAAATCAGTCCTGAATCCGCCCGATCGTGTGACGGACGTAAGCAATAGTTATCGCGACGCACCCAACTCGGGGCCAGCCTAACTTCGGGTTTTCGCCCGCAGGAGAAGTGGCTGAGGCGTTAAGCGGAAGGCCGAATTCTATCCGCAATAAGTCGAATAGCGTGCAATTTGCACATCTCTCCTGTCACTAACGGCGTTTGAATGTTAACAGCCTGCTGGCCTCTTGCTTGCTCGCAGTGCATCGCTGCCATTTGCTACCGATAGCCAAGCCACACTGTTGGCATCAAACGTCCGATTCGACCACATTAGCCGCACGAGTCTCACTGCAGTGGATCTTGGAAAAGGTCGGGCTTCGGGGCCCCGACCTGAGCAAATATAAGAAATTTCATCTTATCGGGTTCGACTCCCGCCCTAGGCACTTAACGCATGTGCGATATCGAAACGGTATCAATGCCAACTCGAGCTCTTACGAGCTATCTTTCCACCGGGCCAAGAGAAGCATCAACACCTCTGAAGCTGGAGAGAGACCCATGGACCTGAGAAAGCTCAGATATTTCGCGGCAATAGCCGAAACGCATAACTTCCGTCGCGCATCGGCACGCCTACACATCGCCCAACCGGCACTCACACGGCAAATCGGTGACCTGGAGGCTAGCTTGGGCATCCGGCTTTTCGAGCGACTCCCACGGGGGGTTCGACTCACGCCCTTCGGCGAAACATTTCTTCCCAAAGCTAAGCGCATTCTGAATGATATCGATAACCTCCACGAACTAGCGCAAAAGGCAAGTGGCAAGCTGAATAGAGTCTTAAAAGTCGGCGTCGAGGATTCCGTCATGCAAAATCCAGTAATTACAAAGTCACTGTGCATGTTGAAACACGAATGCAACGTCTCTCTTAGCATAATACCCCTTAGCGAAAAGGAGCAATTATCTTGGCTTTTGGATGGATCTATTGACGCTGGCTTCGCGTATGATATTTGCTCGGAATTCTCCGGAAACTCAGATTTTGGCCGCTTTGTCGTGCAGACTGATAGGATATTGCTCGCCCTTCCAAAAGCCCACAGGCTTTCATCCAAGGCTTCCGTCACTCTATCTGATCTGCAAGGCGAACCATTCGTGATGATTGCCCGTGATAAAGCCCCAACGGTAGGGTATGATTACCTGCTAGGGGCATGCCGCGCCGGCGGGCTTATAATAAACGTTACGCAGGAAGTCTTGTCGATGGAGACGCTTTTTGCATTTGTCGCCAATAGCGTCGGCTGCTCTCTCGTTGCAGAACACGCGCGCGAATATATCCCCAATGACGTGATCCTAAGGCCCATCTCTGACTTGAAAGTCGATCTCGAGCTAACCCTATTATGGAACCTCGCTTTGACCTCTGATGTAGCGAACACATTCGCGCAGATCGTGAAGAAGCAGTGCATTCGGCTGGCTCCTCTAGCCTTGGCGTCGTAGACAAAATGATTTGCTGGTTTGGATAATTCCAAAACTCGCCTTCTAATTATATATTCTTTATTATACGTCGACGGAGAATTGACCTATGGTTGCGAGATTCACTGACAGAGTAGCAGTTATCACGGGAGGTTGCTCCGGAATGGGAGCTGCTACGGTGCATCGATTCATAGAAGAAGGCGCCAAAGTTGTGATCCTAGACATTCAGGCAGATCGAGGAGATCTTCTTCAAACCGAACTTGGTGATAATGCGTTTTTCTTCCGCGGCGATATAAGGCGAGAAGAAGATATTGCGGGGGCGATTACGCAAGCGCAGCGCCGATTTGGTGGTCTTGACATCCTCTTCAACAATGCAGCGGCAACTGGAACTCATTTCACGATACAGAACATGAAGGCCAGCGAATGGGATGATGCGATGAATCTGATTCTCCGCTCTGTCATGTTCGGCATAAAGCATGCCGCCCCGCTAATGATTCAGCGAGGGGGTGGTTCAATAATAAATACTACATCCGTCGCCGGGATTCGAGCGCAAACGGGCCCCGCAGCTTATTCGGTGGCGAAGGCGGGCGTCATTCATCTGACGAAAATCGCAGCTGCGGAGCTGGCGCCACATAGGATCAGAGTGAACGCCATCTGCCCCGGCGCCACAGTCACCGAGATAATCGGGGATTCCCTCGGCGCATCACGCGAACAATCGCGCGCAATGATGCCCGATGTCGAGAGAGTATTTGAAACGATTCAGCCATACCCGCGCGCAGGGCAGCCAAAGGACATCGCAGAGGCGTGTCTCTTTCTTGCGTCCGACGCGGCTGAGTTCGTTACTGCTGCCGAGATAGTTGTTGATGGTGGACTACTGAATATGCCGCCAGCGAGTTACGACCCGACACGGGGTGCTCCCCAAGCCGTTTCCGAGATCAAAGCCCGTTACGTTAACGCTCAGACGGTGGATTGACTACCCAAACCGCTGAAATGCCGCCAATCCGCTGACCGACATCTTAGCAATCCCGCGATGAGTTGGAGATTGATGTGCATCAGGCCTGAGAAATCACGTCCCGAGCCACCGCTGACATCTCTATGAATAAGCCAGCGCCGCGGAAAGTTGTGAAATTGCCGCTTGGTCCAGCTTGCATGCCGCCGCCGCGATGTTCGCACGGATTTGGCTCGGCTTGGTAGCGCCACAGATAATTGGGCCCACCAAAGGTTGGGCGAGCAACCATGCCACCGCCAGTTCGAGCAATGTAATCCCAGCAGCCTTTGCGATCTGCTCAAAGCGATCGAGCCGATCGAAAGCTTCATCGCGCAACACTCGAGTTGCCTTCTCTAGAGGAACACGTTCCGCTAGCCGCGATCCCGCAGGCGGCGCTGCGCCTCTCCGATATTTTCCCGTCAATAGCCCAGAGGCCGGCGGAAAGAAGGGGATAATCTCACGGGCTTGAGCGCGCCGATTGGGTTGAGCCGAATTCTATTCGATCGAACGCTGCAAGACGCTTGAGAGAAAGCGCTTCTCCCCGTCTCCCAGGGAGAGAGTGGCAATGTTCCAGCTCGATTATTCCGGGATAGCCACTTTCTTGAATACATGCCGACAGAGCAGCGAAGTCAATCGTGCCAGAGCCAGGCTCGAGGCGATCTCGCTCTGCAATTTGAATTAAGCCCACTTGCAGTGCTACACGCCGATAGGCGGCCGCGACATCGCCGCTTTCGAGAGCCACGTGCAACGTGTCGAACGAGAGACGGCAGCTGGGACTGTTGACGCGGGCCACTACTTGCGACCCAACATCAACGTTGGTGATTAGGGCGCCCTCCACCCGCTCCCGACTGACCGGCTCAAGGCATAGTCGCACGCCTGCTTCCTCCGCCATCGTCGCTGCCCAACCAAGGTTGTGTACTAACGCGGCCACTTGGTCCTCGACGAGGAGAGAGGGATCGATGGCTGACACTATCGTAACGAAAGAGCAGCGGACATGTCTTGCCGCCGCGAACGACGCATTAAGCCGCCGTCTGAGGGTATGTTTGCTCTCGTTATCAATCCTGTTCCAAGGACCGAGAGGCTCCCGGGGATGATCTACAAAGGAACTCAATTGGAGGCCATGCTCCGCCAAGGCCCTTCCGATTCTTATCTGTTCCTCGGGCGGTCGCATCATGAAATGCCTATCTGCCTGGGCGACAAATCCAATCTTAGCGGCTCGCTTAATCTGCTCGACGGGATCTGGACCTGCCGAGCTTTGAAAATAAGGTGTGTCGGGGCCAGGAAATCCAAGATGCGCCGCATAGCGCCATCGCCACAGCGAATCTGTCTCTACGCCACGCTGCGGTGATGTACACGAACCCCGTCCAAAAGGTTGGCAGGCCGATTCGGTAGATGTCTTCGACACCGATCTCGTTCCTAACTTCCCACCTGCGCTTCCAGCTTCCGGCGACCTGGCTCACGTTCGATGCTGATTCAATTGTGAGCCCAAGACCGCCGACCCCACCTTGAATGCCATCGCAGCTCGTTGATCAAATTATTGCTTCGACCGGGTGACTTAAGATTGGGCGGTCAATAACCCCATCTCCGCAGCCCGGCGCGGCGCCGGGCGCGCAATATTTTCGCCCGCGCTTCCACATCGACGCGCGGAGTTGTATCAGGTAGCGCTGCGCGAAGATCGTTTAACTTTACGAGCTGCGATCGGATCTCCGGGATTTTATCAGGGTAGAGGAAACGAAAATCAATGCCTCCCTTCCCCAGACCAAGCGTGTCGATCCAGTTTGGAACACCGGGATCCGTCATCGAGACGACAATTCGTACAACGTCGTCCGAGTCAGCAATCGCCTGGTGACCATTCAAGGAACTCTGATGATCAATGTAGTTGACGGCCTGATGCCACAGATCGCTATGTTGAAAGGTCCAGTGTCGGGCCTTAAGATCTCTGAGTTCGACAATCCAAGCCTCGTCTTCTTCTATTGAGTAAAAGGCCGTAAAAAAGCCGCCAATCGGGTTAACGCCGGAATTCGCATGCGACTTTCCCAATCCGTAATCGGTCAGAGTGTTATAGCCACCCCTCTTCTGTGCGTCTTCGATCATAGTTGCAGAGTAGGTGGAAACTACGTAGTGCATGAAGCGCACGGCACCTTCCATCCGAGCGATGATCTCGCCCTCGTCCAACCCATGGACTGAAGCCGGCGGGCCCAGCATCTCTATATGGACTTCAGAACCAGTCTCATTCTCCCAATCGTTAAAGATATCACGGATCATTAAAACAATCTTCCGCTTACTTGGATCCAGCTTGACCCAATGTCCTTCTTGATACTCTGGACTGGCAATGAATTCGAATGACCCATCCGGACTCGTAAAATCATCAAGCGAGTTATACCCGAGATCCGCCATCTGAGCTGGATCGTCCCAATAGGCCCCCATCACTTGCAGCGTTGTAAGATTGGCATTCGACCGCTTGCCCCATATCCGATAGGATCTCGAACCATCCACAAACGCCTTCCGATAGACGAAGTCCGCCCCAGGAGACGTCCAGCCATAAACCGAAGGCTCGAACAAGATGTTGGCGAAAAAGCGTGGCGATTCCTGACGCGGCCCGAAAGCCACATTAAAGCCCGCGGCTTGCACCTGGTGAAACAGGTAGTGGGCCCGGTCGCGCCCCTCCGGTAGGGCTGCGAATGGGTGCTCGTAGATCAGCCGCCTTACGGCTTCGACACCTTTGAGATATCCGCGCCATGCGTTCTCCATCGCAGGTGAGCAGTAGCTCATTGACACTCCTTTCAACCGATAAGACCGAAGGCTCGCATGACTCTAGGCAAGGAAGCTATCATGTCCAAAGGGATTATGTGGCTCGCTACAACAACTGGACGTCGCTTTTTGATACTTTCCTGCGATCGTTCCCTCGCCATCGGTATTGGACAATGCGCCTCGAGGACGTTTCTATCTCGAAATCGACCCTAGTGATGGGGTCGCAACAATGGTATCACTTTGGCAATTCCCATTGCCGTTTCGAAGCCGCCCGGGAGATCGAGCGCTGCGTAGCGACGCAGATCAGTTTTTCCCCGGCTTTCTGTCGGCACCTTGAGAGAGGACAAGACGAATGAACTTCGAAACCTCGTTCACGAGCCGCGGCGGGATGACGAGCGAACCGGTATCGGTTGAATCCTATATCTCGCCCGAATATTTCGAATTGGAGAAGAAGAGGCTCTTTGGCCGTTGTTGGCTCGTGATCGGCCGCGTGGAAGAGCTGCCAAATGAAACCGATTATATAGTTCGCGATGTCGAAATCTGCAAAGCGCAAGTGCTAGTCAGCCGTGGACGCCACGGAAAGATATCGTGCTTCCATAACGTTTGCTCCCATCGGGCAAATCGCATCGTACTCGAGCGTACAGGGTCCGCAAGTGCCTTCGTCTGCGGTTATCACAAGTGGACCTATTCATTAGATGGAAGTCTGCGAGGAATACCCGACAGCCCATCGTTTTTCGGAATCGACAAAAGGGATTGCGGGCTGAAGCGGATTGCTACTGAGGTGTGGAATGGCTTCATTTTCATAAATCTAGATGAAAACCCCATTTCGCTGAAGGATTATTTAGGAGAATTTGGAGAACTCTTGGAGGGAATACATCTTCCGTTTTCTTCGACCCCAATCGTTTATTCCGCTATGTTGAACGCAAACTGGAAGGCCGTGATGGACGGCTTTTCCGAATCCTATCACGTCGGAGCAATCCACCCCAATACTATAGGCGATTCGTTTGTCTCCAAGATAAACCCCTATGGCCGAGCCCACGATATGCAATTCGGCGGGCCGCACCATCGAGCCATCATTGTTGGCAATCCGGATTACGTGCTCCCCGAAAATAGACGAGTGGAGACGTTGGCAAGCTCGCACATCGAAAATATGGCGTTGTCGACGACCGGCAACACAGCCTCCGGGGCGAATGCCGACGAAATCGCTAAAATGATGACACACCATTCGGTCAACATGAGCAAGGCGAATGGATGGGTAAATGACCTTAATATGATCTTCCCGAATTTTCACATTGATCTCAGCACCGGTGGGTTCTGGACGCATCAGTTTTGGCCCCTGGCTCCCGGGCGCACGAGGTGGGAGGTGCGTTTATACGCTCCGATAGCGCTCAGTGTGCGAGAGCGGTTCATGCAGGAGCATTTCACCGCTCGGTTCGCCGAGATCGTGGTCGAAGACCTCGCAAACACGGAGCGCCAACAAGCAGCCATGGAATCGGGCGCCAAGCCGTTCATGGCGCTGGGAGATACCGAAGCACTGATTCGACATAATTTGATTCATGTCGACAAGTGGGTGCGCGCCGAAACGGTGGCAGAAGCCATGGAGAGTTAGGGATTTAGGATGGCTGTTGTGCTGCCAAATGAATTCAATGAGCTGCAGCGGTTTGTCGAGTATTGGGCGGCGCCGACGGCTCAGAGACGATTCGAGATAAGATGCGAATCCGACATGGCAGCGATAACCGAGTTCTATGATTCGGTTCTCGCGCGAGGAGAAGATATTCTCCGTTACTTGGAAAAGTTCCCTCTGGCGAATATGCCTCCCCAGGCAGAGTTATTGTTCAAGCTTCTTCTCTCTTTGGCTCATGTAGCAATGGCAGTGGAAATTCACGGGGAACCCCGCGTACCACACTCACCCTATCCCAACGGACTTCGGATCACTCAAGGACCCATACCACTTGGTTGATCGATCAATCCGGGAACAAAAGTGAAAAGTCCAGTCGCTGGACGTGGCTAGAAGCGGATCGAGCTCGCATAGCGCAGCTTCTGAGGCGTTTTGATTATTTTAAACGCGCGAATATTTGGATATTGTCGCATGCATGGCGTTGAACATCCTGCGACACGAGTCCAAACCGCCCCTGCTAATGGTACTCGACCTACGGCTGCCACCGTAATCTCGCTCTTCGCGGGCATCGTTTCTGCGTCAGTTATTTATGATGGGCTACCCCCAATACTGCCGATTCTGTCAGCGAGCTTCGGCGGGGGACAATATGGCGATCTTATAGCCCAGCTGACTACGACCCTGCCAATCCTTGGCATGGCGCTGTCCGGCATGCTATCCGGCATGGCTATAGAACGATTGGGTATCAAGCGGATACTTCTGTTCGCGATATTTGCTTATGCGATGGTCGGCTCATTGGGTCTAATGTTGACCTCGGCCTTGCCATTGCTCGCATCTCGTCTCGTGACGGGGGTGGCGGCCGGCACAATGATGACCTGTGGGTCGACGATTGTAGCACAGTTCTATGGCGGTATTCAGCAGACACGGATGATGGGGCTTTTATTCGCTGTTGGTGCAATCTGCTCGCTGACCTTCGTCTTTATCTCCGGCGCGGTCGCTACGATATGGTGGCGCGCGCCATTTCTCCTTCATGGGATAGTCGGACTCATCTTCATCGTCCCCGCATTTTGTTTACCGAGACAAGCGCAGAGCCTTTGTTTGCGGGGAAATGAAGTGAACTCCTTCAGCCTACAGGCCCTGTATCCCGCCCTGCCCGCCTATCTTATGATCGCTGCGCTTCTCTTTCTCTCAAGCCTATTCACAATTCAAATCACATTTCTCGCGGCAGAGTCTGGTACGACGTCGCCGGTCACTATCGCGAACATCTGCATGGTGTACGCGCTAATTGTATTCGTGGGCAATATCTCCATAGGACGGGTTTCGACTCGCCTCGGCCTCATTCGGACGCTTCGACTTGCTTTTTGGCTAGTGACCGCAGGCACAGTGATATGTGCGTCTTCGGAGCAGGTCTCGGGAATTGCTATTGGAGGTGGCATAGGCGGGCTGGGCGTGGGTTTAGGTATACCAGCGATTCTCAAACTAATTATTTTGCGGGTGCCCCTCTGGCTTGCACCCCGCGCGCTAGGATTTGGAATAACCATGATGTATCTCGGGGCATCGGCAGCGCCAGTAGTGATCGTGCCCATTAGCGGAGCACTGACGCTGCGCGGCACCTACTATTTCTTAGCGGCGCTTATCGCCATCTTTGTTACTGTCCTAACTTTGGCTGACTTGTCTGGCAGCCGCCGGAAGAATGGGCGCCAAACCACGGAATGATATAAACATTCCTCCGAAGGCGGGCGATGCGATCGCTGCATCTGGCGCGTCGGAAAGCCGAAATTGTTTCCAAAATCTCGGGTGTCGCCGGTCGCTTGCCCAGAAGTCGATTAGCGCAGTTCTAGGGTTATCGATCTTGGCCAATGCTACAGCGTCAACAAATAGATAGCCGTGATGACAAATCTGAGCCGAGCTTGCCAGATTGTCCAGCCCCCCCCTACCTGGGGTAAGAACTCTGAGGTCGGACGAAAAAGGGTAGCGGAAATGCTTGAGCTGTCCTGCGGTCGCATTGCGCATTAGCGCAACGTTGCGGAACCGCACTATATCCTGTTCGGCAAACCTCCCTTCGGGTGGCAGCGGAGTTCACCCCCCCCCCCACGACGGCAGGATATCGCTCCTTCGATATCGCAGCGTACCCGTTTGCCATTCGCGATACTTGCCCTAATCGTCGTGGATAGCACTGCACGTAATTCTCGCGTTGAGGACATTCAGATTGGTCGGCCGCCTTTATGTCAGGCGGAACAGCTTAGGCAGGTTGATTGCGCTGAGTGGAGCAACGGAAGGGTTTCCGATGGAAACAGTGGTTTGGATCAGCGGGGCCACGCAGGGTCTGGGATTAGGATTCGCACGGAATGTGCCTTATGCAAATGCACGAATAATAAGCCTTTCACGCAGATCTCACCCTGACTTTGAGACAGTCCACTTCGACTTAACCGACCCCTTTAGCTGGGACGCAGTCAGCGAGCACTTCGAGTCGGTTCTGCGTGACTTCCAAGGCAAGCGCGCGATCTTCATTCAAAATGCGTATTCGCCTGGCCCCTCTGGTATCACAGGAGAAGTACCAACTAACCTTTATCGTGCTTCCCTCTCTGCCAACTTTGTTGGACCGTTAGCTGTTGGGGAAGCATTCATCCGCGCGGTTCGTCCCGGATATGAAGCCGGCCTCGTTATGCTATCATCGCACGGCGTCTTGAATGCATTCGAGGGTTATGCAGCTTACTCAAGCGCTAAGGCCGGCATAGAACAGTGGGTTAGGACGGTCCATGCCGAGCGACAATGGCGCAATCAGGGACCGTGGGTGGTCGGAGTGCGGCCCGGTTTCATCGACACGGCGACAACGCGTGCCGAAGCCTTGGGCGACCCTAACCAAGTGCGCATCGTTCCTCAATTGAAGCGCGGCATCGAAGTCAAGGAAGCACTCGATATTGATACCGCCGCGCGCGCCATTTGGGAGGCGCTACCTCCTCCAAAAGGCGAACCCATCCTCACCTTTGGCGACCAGCCGAGCGGGTCCTGAAGGCAGTCGATAGAAAAATAATCTTAACTACATGAAACGGGGAGAGAAAACATGAAAGCTCATACCTTTGCGATTTTGCTGGCGGGATCCGCCAGCTTAGCAGCAATTCCGACCACGCCCGCCAAGGCGCAAGCGGTCAACGCGGCAGCATCTGACCCACAGGGGGACGAAATAATTGTCACCGCGCGAAAGCGCGAAGAAAGGCTGCAAACAGTGCCAGCGGCCATCACCGCTTACACCGGCGAACAACTGGTTCAGCAGTCGATTACTAAGGTAACCGATTTACAATATATTACGCCGGGACTTCAGTTGCGCACGACCGCGTCTGCCAGTGCCGGAGCCACCGTAGCAATTCGCGGGCAAGTGCAGAATGATACGACGCTCGCTCTTGATCAATCAGTTGGTACCTATGTCGATGATGTCTACATCGCTCGAGATATCGGTAACGCTCTCGACTTGCTTGATGTGCAGAGCGTTCAGGTGCTCAAGGGACCACAAGGAACCCTCTTCGGGAGAAACACTACGGGTGGTGCGATCGTGATCACTCGCAACAAGCCCGGTCCTGACTTCGGTGGTTATGTCAACGTTGGCGCGGGCAACCATGGCTCGTTCATGGTGGAGGGTGCCATCAACGTGCCCTTGTCGTCGACGCTCTTTGCTCGGGTCGCCGTTCAGGGAAAGGACGATCACGGTTATGGAAGAGGAGTTAACTCGGGCGACCGATTTGAGGTCCATAAGAATCGGACGGTCGTCGGGTCACTTCGGTGGCAGCCAACAGACGATGTACAGTTCACACTTGTAGGCGATGCCCGCGATTCGGACGGTACGTCGCCAGGATTACGACTTCTTACGGTCGATCCGAACGGCGCGGGTAATTTTCTTACTAATGGTGCGCTGCTCAATGCGTTTAATGCTCAGAAGCAGATCGGTAACAAGCATAGTTCCACCAACAATTTAGAGCCGGTCGAGCGGGCAAAGTCGGGGGGCGTGTCGCTAACCAGCGAGTTCAAGCTCGGGGACGTATCGCTAAAATCGGTCTCGGCGTGGCGAACCCTAGAGCTGCACTCAACGCTCGACCTGGACGCGTCAGACGTTGAAGTCGCGGAAGTGCGTTACAACATCACCGGATATGATCAATTTACTCAAGAGGTTACGCTCAACGGATCGATTGGATCCAGACTCGATTGGACGGCCGGAGGATTTTATTTTCATGAAAAGGGACGCGAGACCGATCCATTCAAAGGCTTGATCGGGACTGCCGCCGAATTCCTCATCGTGCAGGACGCAATTGTCACGAGCCAGAGTTTGGCAGGCTACGTCTTTCTGAATTACAAGGTGACGGATAAGTTTCGTTTGGCGGGAGGCATTCGCTACTCCGAAGACAAGAAAACCCTCGATCAAAGATCGACGACCAATGGTGGCGTATGCTATCTTGCCAACACTGCGGGCGGGACCCCTCTTTCGCCGTGCCAGCGAACTACGAAAGCTACCTTCGATGGGATCTCATACACCGTGTCGGCCGATTACCAGGCGAATGCTAACACTCTTCTCTACCTTACTCACCGCAAGGGATTGCGTAGTGGAGGCATCAACTTCCGCGGCTCGCTTCCCGAGGAGGTAATTCCGTACAAGCCGGAGGTGGTGTACGACTTCGAGGGCGGCCTAAAGTCAGACCTCCATCTTGGAGATATGCCAGTCCGGTTTAACGTCGCGGCATTCTACGATATCTATAATAGTGTTCAACGAACGATTACCATCCCTGGCCCAAATGGAGGCGTGGTTACGAACGTTATAAATGCGGCAACAGCGAGCGTTTATGGCGGCGAGATTGAGATAAATGCGCGGCCTACAACCTCGCTTGATGTTCATGTCGGCCTTGCTGCGGCGATTGCTCGCTATAAAAAGTTCGAGATCGCCGGCGTTGACGTAAGTAATAGTCGATTTTTCACGCCCGACTTCTCGGGTGATGTGTCAGTCCGATATCACCTTCCATTCGCCTCCGACCTAAATCTGAAGGACATGGTGTTAGGTGGGCGTTACTACTTTCAGACCAAATCGGCTCTTAGCACCGTCAATAATCCGGTTAACAACCAGGCTGGATACAGCTTAGTCTCCGCCCGATTGGATCTCATCGGAGTAGCCGGCTCAAACGTTGATCTGAGCGCCTTCGTCGACAATATTTTCAACAAAAACTATTTGGCAAATTCCATTGACTTCTCAGGATCGCTCGGATGGGTCACCGGCAGCTACGGTGCCCCTCGTACGTGGGGGATACGAGGTTCTGTCAAGTTTTAAGAGTTCCTACTGTTATCAAAGGTGGCCTGCCAAGATTGGGGACTTCACGGTGAAATCTGGGGTTCCGGTCCAATAATAGGAAGACTTATGCAACGCTACATGTTGACCGTCTTTTCCAACCCAGCAACGGGTCAGGACGACGCCTACAATGACTGGTACGATAATACCCACCTTGCGGACGTTCTCTCGATCCCTGGCTTTGTGAAGGCCCAGCGATTCCGGACGGTGGACGGCCACGGGCTCCCCGGGCAGATAACGGAACATGCCTATTTGGCAACTTATGAAATAGCTACCGAGAATCTTCCCGAGCTACTTGCCGAACTGCTTAGACGAACCGGGACGGCGCAGATGCGAATGAGTCCCGCGTTCGATATGGACAGCGTTCGGCTTCATGTCTCTGAAGTCTTGTAGTTACCTAGCAAATCACGTCTAGATACTGCGAGCAGGAACCTGAAGCAAAGTTGCACGCCTTTGCGAAATAACTGGTTGGATAGCGCGACACTTTGTTTGGAATCCACTAGTGAATACGTCACAGGCCACGGCGGAGGAAAAAATGTCGGTCGATCCTTTCGGATCAAGGGGTCGGGTAGTACTCGTCACCGGCGGGACGGCCGGGATCGGCCGTATTATTGCAATGGGTTTCGCCGCGGCGGGCGCTCGCGTCTATGTAGTGGGACGCGATCGTCATCGGGCAGAGACTGCGGCTGAAGAAATCCGGGATGCGTGCGGGGGATCCTGCTGGGGTATGTCAGGAGATCTTACCAGCCTCGATGGAGTGCAGTCGCTGGCCGAGTACCTCAAGGCACGCGAAGAGGTTTTGCACACATTGGTTAATAATGCAGGAATTGAAAGTATCGCCACGCTGGAGACATTCTCCGAAATAGACTGGGATACCGTGCTTGCCGTCAATTTGAAGTCGCCATTCTTCCTCGTCCAAGCGCTTCTGAACCTGCTCCAGCGGGGTGCGACGAGCACGCATCCTTCCACCGTGATCAACATCGGGTCCGTCGGAGGTCTTCGGATCGGGCCTAAGGAGAACTATTCCTATGCGGCTTCGAAAGCAGCCCTTCATCACATGACTGGATCGCTCGCCAGGCGTCTTGGTCCCGACCATATCACAGTAAATGCCGTAGCGCCGGGCTTTTTCCGGACTGAGTTGACCAAAGACTTCAGTGAAGAGAGCATAAGTGAGCTGATTGGTCGAGTCCCCCGTCGCCGGATAGGTCTTGCGACGGATATGGTCGCGCTCACTACCTTCCTTGCATCCCCCGGCGCTTCGTACATCACCGGTGCCGTGATTCCTCTTGAAGGAGGCATGACGCTGTAGCGTTAGCCGGGGGTTCTTGTGGCGGCGGGATATTAGCTGATCGGGTTGCCGCGCGTAATGGAAGGTTGGGTCTTGGGCAGGTGACCGCCGTCTTCCCCTCGCTCAGCGTACGTTCGGCGTCGCATTTGCTTTGGCGACGACAACACCTATTGCTTTTGTCTCGTTTTGTGTTGCCGTTTTTGTGGTGCCGCGCTCGGTCCACCTCTAGGGCTCCTTCTTGCGCTCACTCTCCCAGACGTTCGGGGGATTACGGCTTCGTTCCACGCAATTGACTGCCAGCCTATTAGGGGCAGGATGCGGACCTCTCGTGGTCAGTCTGCTTTATAATTTATTTCGTGGTGATCTGCGTTATGCGCTGGTGATCTGCTGCCAGGCCAATCTACTCGCCTGTGTGGCGTACCTTAGGGCAGCGTCGGCGACGCCAAACCTCAGCGAGACCTGACGCGATTAGAGAGCTAAGTCCTCGCTCCGGACTTGGAACGCTTCCGTCGCCGACCTGCCTTCCAATCGGTTCATTTGGGCAGTCTTGCGAGCTAGTTATGCTACGGGATCATATCCTTCCGGCTTTATTCCACGAGAATGTGGCGCCGCATTAGTCCACCGTCGAGCCCTCTCTCGCGACGTTCCAGTCTTCTGATCCCGGGAACAGCAATCCTTGCCGATCAAACTTGAATAAGTGAGTTTCCGACATCCGAGGCCGCCTACATTGGATAGATAACAATCCGATATCGATATGCCTTCAACGATATTGGACAATTCAACGGGCAACCTGATAGCGTAGATCGTATATTTTGAGAGGTGATTTGCATGTTCGCTATTCGCGACGAAGCGCCGGTAGAATTTACGGTGGAAGCGCTGATGAAGGCCGCAGAGGCGAAAACGGGGCTTCACGAATGGGGCGACATGCGTTTTCTCGAGGGGCTCGAGGCGCTTGTAAAGTCATTTCGGGAGGAGGGCTTCGCTCAGATGAGCGAAGAGGTGGTGGGCTACATGGGCCCGAGCTTGGTCGCCCTATTGGTAAGCAGGCTGCAAATTCTCGATGACCGCAAGAAGTATCCCGAGATTGCGCAGGAATGCATCACCCAACCGATCTTCTTTATCGGAATGGCGCGAACCGGATCTACTCTAATCCAATCTTTATTCGCACAGGATCCCGCCAACCTTGCAGCAGAATTCTGGGAAATGATGCTACCGTCTCCGCCACCAAAGTTCGGTATTGGAGCCGAGCGGCAGGCCAGGGCGGCTCAGATCATGAAGGCACATCTTGAAGCCGCGCCGGGTTTCTCGAACCAACATCCCTATTTCATCGAGGAAGGATATCGGGCACTCGCCGAGTGCAACAGCGCTACCGAGTGGAGCTTTTCCAGTATCCAGCTTCCCGCGTTTTATCCCCTCCGGTCTTATTTAAATTGGTTCTTAAACTCAGATCCGGAGGAAGCAGTAAAGTTTCATCGGATGGCGCTGCAGCATCTTCAATGGGGTCGATCCGGACGATTTTGGGTTAGCAAGGCGATCGATTGGGGTGTCTACCTAGACCAATTGTGTCACCAATATCCAGACGGCAAGTTCATTTGGACCCATCGCGATCCGCTGGCCCACGTTGCATCGCTTGCCAGCAATCTCCAGGTCGTTCGTCAATATGGCGGACGACCTGTTACGGACCTGCACTCCATGGGTGACTTGGCTCTGGATATCGTCTCTGGAGTATTCGAGCGGCTAATGAGTGCTCGGGACCGCGCTGACTCATCGCGTTTCTTCGATTCTTACTACGAAGACCTCGTCGAAGAGCCCGTTGAGCGAGTCCGGTACATGTATGTGAACTTTCTTGGCCGCAGCCTCACTGCTGAGGCAGAGTTGCGAATGGCGTCATGGCTGCGCGACAACAACCAGACAAAGCACGGTAAGCACTTGTATGAGCCAGCGGATTTTGGCTTGAGCCGCGAAAACGTCGAGAAGCGTCTAGAGACTTACATGCAGCGGTATGGCGAAAGGTTTCGGCGCGCCTGACCCGGCAATGGTTGGCAGGACAGCACATTATCGACGGTCGAGACGCGCCCCGGCGTTGCAATCGAAATGCACTTGTTATCCTTCGATTGAAGCAGTCATCGTTTGAACCATGGAGCGGCTGTAATGTTGGATCGGGACCGGGAGATGGAGACGCTTCGAAAGGAGATCAAGCGCCTCCGCGATATTGAGGAGATAGGCCGGCTAAAGCATCGTTACTGCCAATTTGCGGATGGCATCGACGGAACCACACACGCTAAGGAGCTCGCTCTTCTGTTTACGGAGCAGGGAAAGTGGTCCGTGAACGGGAAAGTTACGGTGGGGCGACGCGCCATAGAGAATGAGGCAACTTCGGCCATAAGGCCGTGGCGCATTGCATTCCACTGCGTGATGAGCCCGCTCATAGACGTGAATGAAGATCGCGCCACCGGCCGCTGGTACGGTCTCTTCCCGCTCATCCCGATGGGAAGCAGCGACATTGTCTGGCTTGGTGGCGTTTACGATGAGCGCTACTTGCGAACTGATGAAGGCTGGCTGTTCGAGTCTGTTAAGATCGACCTTGCCCTAAATGCAAATGCGCTAGACCGGCAATCTGCGCAACAAAATTGAGCACAATGAGTACGATATGCCACGCATTCCTGCGGTTGGCGAACTGAGGAGTTTGGGGATGGTCGGTTGGCTTCATAAATGATTAGTGCCAGATACTTCCAGCTAACCCGAGTCAAATTCAACACTCTGCGAGTAATAATGCTGCTCCGACGATAGAAAGTATTAGGGCCTATGGTCGAAAGTTCGCTGCCGACCGTTCAAAAGGAAACTTTATTATGATGAGACATTTCAATAGCCAAAATAGGTTTTCCGCAATGGAAGTAGGCCGATGGAGTTTATTGCAAGCTTTTGGTCAGCAAGCCGGTCGCCGCGCTGATGCTGGCTGCGCGATTTGGAACGGCTGAGCAATGGCAACCGAGATATTGCTCCCCAAACTGGGCTTTTCAATGAACGAAGGAATGATTGCTGAATGGCTGGTACCGGATGGAGGTCAGGCTGTCGAAGGCCAACCGCTCTATGCGCTCGAAAGCGACAAATCGACACAGGAGGTCGAAGCGCCCGCAACCGGGACGCTTAGGATATTGGTCGAACCCGGCGGTCCCTATCCGGTCGGTACTGTGCTCGGCGAGATCGGCTAGCAATCTTTGCACGTCGGTGGTGAGCTTCTTTGGGGCCCTCGTCCCCGCGTAGCGCGCCGCCACAACATGATGGGAGAGATAGATAGTAGGGCACCAAAATGTCGCATTGCCTTACTTCAGTTAGCGTATTGGTGAGTTCCTATCAGATAGACGATACTAATGCTAAACCCACATTATCAATTTGCAGAGCCCGCGCGATTGCCGGATACTTAGACTAGTTCATACATGAAAAGGGGCTCTGCTCCCATGTGGGCATCGACTACATTCCCTCGCCGCTGCATGAATACCTATGCATCCCCTTATCACCAGCTGGTAGCTCACGTTTCCCTCTGGAGCTGTGAGAGAAGTTTCAACCTACTCGGGGCAGTTCGCCTTCGTTTCAATTCAATCTCCCACCCTGCAGCGGCGATGCACTCTGCGTATCAGTCCGATAAGCGCCTGATAATCGGCTCCCGGCGTGGTACGCTGCGCGTGGACAAGCATATCACCGGTGGCGAAAACTCGACAGTCGGAAATCTTTGAAATGCCCTCATCATCAGCCGGCATAGTGCTCGACCCTACGTCCTCGCTCGCCCATGACCTCACTAGCTCCGGTCCCGACGTAGGGACGCTGGTCGGCAAAGTGATCGGCTTCCGCATCGATATGTTGTGGCGGAGTTGGGACTGGGTCACTGACATTTGGGCGGAGGAACTTCGCTCGGCTGGTGCCGAGGTGCGCTTCTGGCGATCGATGGCACGTACCGGCGAGGAAGGTGATCGTATGAGAGCAGAACTTGATGCCTTCTTGAATTCTATCGATGTTGCGGTAGTTGGCCTCGCAAATTGCGGTTCGTGCACTAGCTGGACCATTCACGATGCACTCTCCGCCGCAGAACGTGGTCTGCCTACGATAGCTGTAGCTACAGCACATTTCGAAGATCTAGCACACAATCTCGCGCGCCGCGGCGGGCGCTCGGGCCTGCGCCTGCATCTCCTGCCTTACCCACTGGACATTTTGGCAAAGGACCAAGTTCATGACATCGCCCGGAGGCAATATCGATCGTTCCTGCGGTCCCTCGGGGTGCATGACAGATTGGCTGAGCTCCCGGCGGTATAAAACATCACTTGATGTTGTCGAGTTTACACTCTTCGCCGAAAGCCTAGGCTGGGGTGATGGACTGCCCCTGGTTCCGCCGACCGAAGAAAGGGTTCAGGAGTATGTCGTCGCTGGCCGCCGCTTCCCTGACGAAGTAATCGCCATTCTGCCGCCCCTGCGTTCCGAAGCGACTGCGGAGAAGATCGCAATTAACGCGGCGATGGCGGGAGCTCCCTGCGAAGCAATGCCATTAATCTATGCTGCGATTTCGGCGATGGCCGAGCCGTGCTTTGATCTCGCGGGCCTGAATGCGACTACCGGCTCGGTCGTCCCTGCAGTCATCGTCAATGGGCAGCAGCGGCATGACCTGCGGATTCCGTTCGGGGCCGGGCTTATGGGCGGGGCTGATGGTTACGCGCCGGCGATCGGTCGCGCCATTCGACTCGTTATGCGCAACATCGCCGGGCAGCATGTCGGTACTACTTCAAAGAGCGTCTACGGCAATCCCTCGCGCGTCGCAGGTCTTGTCGTCGGGGAGTGGGAGGAGCGGTCTCCATGGGCCCCACTTGCGGCGCGTCGTGGCGTGACCGGCAACGCCGTAACTGTCTACGGCGCGATGGGGAGCATGAATGTGTGCGACGTCGTCGCCGACAGTGCAGATGCCCTACTTGACGTGATCGGTGCCTCGCTCGCCTATCCGGGCGCGAACGGGTTCCTCCCATCAACGGCCTTTTCCGAAGCACTTGTATTCATCAACCCCGTGTGGGCCGATATGATCGGCCGCACCTATCCGAACATCCAGGACGTTCAGCAGAGACTATGGGAGCAGGCCTCGCTCCCGGTCGACTCATTCCGCCCAGAGTATCGCGAGCCCCTTACGAAGCTCGGTCACACCACGCCCGACGACCGAATCCATCTTTGCCCAACTCCCAATGACATTCTAGTCGCGGTCGCTGGCGGCGAGGGCGGGTTGCATGGACATTTAATCCACAGCTGGGGGACCTGTCTGTCGGTCACTTCGGCAGTCTTACACGAATGAAAGGAGATATCTGCTGCGAGGAAACGCGGAGATCCCGGGAAGAGGTACTCGACCGGGCAGCCAGAATTGCGAGCGTGTTCGGGAATTTTTCCGCCGCGCCCGGCAGCACTATCGCGTTGCTCGCGCGCAACCGTATCGAAACTCTTGAGACGCATCTCGCCGCACGGCTGCTCGATGCGAATGTAGTTCCCCTCAATTGGCATGGCACTGGAGAAGACGCCCGCTATATCCTAGCTGATGCCGCACCCACCATTCTGGTCGGCGATGCCGATTTGCTTGCCGCGACAAAAACCAAATTGCCAAAGCTGGACTTTTGTATGCTTGAGGATGCGATCTCAGGCACCGCTCCTTGCGTGGCCAGCCCGCTAGGTCTTGGGGGCGCTCTAATCTACACGTCGGGCACGTCGGGAAGACCTAAGGGAGTTAAGCGCCTACCCTCCAGTCCCGAGCAGGCCGCGCATCGCCGCGAGGTTCTGCGTCTAGTTTACGACGGCGCGGCCGAAAATAGCGCGCTCGTCACTGGCCCCCTCTACCATCTGTTCAGCCTCGCAACTGCGATGACCAACTTTGCTGCTGGCGGGCGCGTCACGATCATGCCGCGCTTCGATCCAGAAGATATGTTACGCCTAATCGAACGTGATCGCATCACACATACGAGCGCGGTGCCGACCATGCTCGTCCGGCTTTTGCGACTGCCCAATGCGGTAAGGATGCGCTATGATCTATCATCCCTCCGTCACGTGACGCTGAGCGGCGCGCCCTGCCCTGCAGATGTGAAGCGCGCACTTATTGAGTGGCTAGGGCCAGTCATCTACGAGACATATGGTTCAACAGAGACAGGTGTGATGACACAGATCTCCAGCGAAGATTGGCTGGCGCGTCCGGGAAGCGTTGGCCGTCCGGTATCCACAGGCGAGATTCGGGTGCTTGACGACAAGGGGCACACGCTCCCGCCTGGCGCGATCGGCGATATCTACGTGTGGATGCACGGCGCGCCCGATTTCACTTATCTTGGCGATGCAGCGAAGCGGGCTACTATGGAGCGCGACGGTCTGGTCACTGTGGGCGACATGGGCTGGCTCGACGAAGAAGGTTGGCTCTATGTTTGCGATCGACGCGACGACATGGTGATCGTCGGCGGTGCCAACATCTATCCGGCTGAGATTGAAGCAGCGCTGCTCGCTCATCCTGGCGTGATGGACGCTGCGGCTTTCGGAGTGCCCGATCCAGACTATGGGGAGCGGCTAATCGCCCACGTCGCGGTAGTGGAGGGTGCCATCGCCGACGAATCAGCATTGATGACGCATCTTGAAGGTCGGCTCGCCAAAACCAAGTGGCCCCGCCGAATTTTTTTCGATGCCGCCCTGCCCCGAAGCGAGAATGGGAAGATATTAAAGCGCGTGTTGCGCGAGCGCTATTGTCAGGAGCCGACGAAGTGAGCGGCGCGCTCGTCGGATTACGCGTTCTCGATATCTCTTCACTCTACGCAGCGCCACTCGCGGCCTCGATGCTCGCGGATTTCGGCGCAGACGTCATTAAAGTTGAACCGCCCGAGGGTGACGGCTTACGCGGCACAGGCATGTGGCCTATGGTGGCGCGTGGTAAGCGCTCGCTTGTTCTGGATCTACGCAGCACAACGGGTCAGGTAGCACTGCGCCGCTTGGCCGGAAAGGCAGACGTGCTCGTCCAAAATTTCCCGGCAGAAGTGCTTCGAAAGCGAGGCCTCGACTGGAATGCGCTGTCGGAGATTAACCCGCGTCTAATCATGCTGAGCATCTCGTGCTTCGGCCAGGGCGGTCCCTACGCAGACCGCCCTGGCTCCGGCACCATCGGCGAAGCGTTCGGCGGTCTTACTCATCTGACCGGACGTGCCAAGGATATCCCGATGCTGCCCTCTGTTGCGCTTGGCGATGCCCTAGGTGCGATGAACGCAGTGATTGGTACGATGACTGCACTTTATGCCCGCGATCATGGCAAAGGCCATGGGCAACAGGTCGACGCTAGCCTCTATGAACCCATAATCACCGCAATTGGGCAAGCGTTTCAATGGTGGCGCCCCGGCAACAGTCCATCGCGCAACGGCAGCCGGATGCCGGAGGGTGGTGGCCTGCGAAATTTATACGCCACGGCTGACGACAGATTTGTTGCTGTCTCCGCCAGTACTAGCCGTCATATCGAGGCGCTGGCTACCCTCGCCTCTGCCAAGCAAGGTGAGGATCTTGATCGGGCCGTCGCCGCCTGGATTATATGCCGCCCACTAGATGAGTCGCTCACCACGCTCGTCGACCATCGAATTCCGGTCGCGCCCGTGAATGATATCGACGCGTTACTCGCCGATCCGCAAGCGAGGGCACGGCGGAGTATCGTGACGCTTAGCGACCCCGAGCTCGGCGACGTGCTGCTGCCCGCCCCAACACCCCACCTTTCTCTCACACCAGGTAAAATAGGCGCGATCAATCCACCTCTGGACGGAGCGGGGCCGTCGATTTTTCGGGAGTGGGGTGTCACGCAGGATTGATTTAGGACGGAGTGCCGCGTGATCGTTAGGTAATTGCTAGGCGCAAATCCCACAATTTTTTGCGTCACGAGATCGAGCATAACCTATCGTATAATAAGGTAGAGCAGGCACCGGGGATAGAACAACCCCTCGCCCAGACCCTATCAGGGCATCCGCAAGCTTGATTACCCCTTCCACGACCGGGAAGTGCTCGTCACAACCTGCGGGCGCGTCTGCATGCATCGCAAGAAAATCAGTGTCTCAACCGCTCTCGCTGGTCAGAAACTCGGCATCAAGAGGTCGACGACGGCATATGGCTCGTCTCATTCCTCACATACGATCTTGGATATGTCGACCTGGAACAGAAAACACTGCAAACCCTCGACAACCCATTCGGCACGAGGTTGTAACCCATGTCTCCGGTACAATCTGTTACCTATGTGTCCGGGCCGGACACTCGGCTGATTGGCGGTGGGAGCAGTCTGCCGCGAACCGCTCTCTCGCTAAGATTCGCTGCGTGCAGGGAAATCAGCAGGGAAAATGCGCTGATGTGTCTGGTAAGGCGCCCAGCCAACAGTACCAAACGGCTCAAATCTGCCAAAATGAGGCAAATTCCTTGCTCTTGGCTAGCAGGGAATTCCAACATTGAAGCACGCAAACTTCCTGGGCCCCTCATCTCTGCTCATCGACGTCTTGACGTGGAAGAAGTCGCTCCTGAGCCGAGGCAGACGTCCACTCATGACAAAACCATAATTTTGTCATCAGTGTTTGCTGGTATTGGACGAGCCCCCACTGCGGTAGTGATGGAGGCAGCTGCTCGCGAAGGAAACTCTCGACCTCTTCGCGATTTCCACCGCTCGCTCGCTCACAATGAAGTTCCTACAAGACCCTATAATCAGCCTCCACCAGATCTTCCGCATAATCAGCCACGGTCCGTTCGCGCACATATTCTGTCGTGACCCCCGGCGCGAGCGAGGTGAGGCGGAAGCGCGCGCACCGGTCACTGCGCTCGAACACAGCAAAATTTGTGATGATCATGTCGACCACGTTCGAGCCGGTAAGCGGCAGCGTGCACTTCTTACGGAATTTGTGAGTGCCGTTCTTATCATCATGATCCATGAGCGAATCTTGCGGACCGCCGACGCCAACTATCGGATCCGCTTCGTGAATTATGAACACGGCTGCCTTGCCGGCCCCGACGATGTGCGCCGGCCGAGGTGGTCAGCCTCTGGCAGCCGGCGAGCTGCGCTTCCGCGGCACCATCGACGGGGGCGTGCACTCGGTCCAGATCTCCCTCCCGCCGTGCCGCAAGCAGGGCCGCTTTTGATAGGGGACAGGATTCGGTGGGCCAAGTCTGTGAAACCCGGGTTTAGTACCACACTTAGTGCCATCGTCTTTCATAGCTGATGGAAGCGATATCGTAAAGCGTGCAACTGGCTTGGCTCCATGGTTAGAAACATCTCGGCTGTGACTGGACTCGGCTGAGCGCTGTCGCTTTCTCGCAGTTTCCAACGGTGATCGTCTCTCCGGAGCAGCCCAAATCAGCCGCTTAGTCAGTGTGCGCCGAGACGTTGCCCGTGAAGCCGCCTTCCACTGCAACTAGAAAGTGGGTTTTTGCGCTGGCGTGGCGGTGCTGCTTTGCCGCTTCGTATCGCTCCGATACGTACCAGCGGTTCATATCTTCCACGGTTTCAAACTGCATCAAAATGATCCGGCCGGCCGGCAGCTCGCCTTCGAGCAGCAACGGATGATCGTCGACTGCGAGCGGCACCAGCTTGCTGCCGGGGACGCTGCCGTCGGCCATGGCGATATATTGGGCGTAGCGATCCTGATCCTCGATATCGATCGCGCCGATGAGATAGACGGCCATGCTTTGGGTCCCTTGCTATGATTGATGTTGGGGGTGTCGAACCGGTGCGTCGCGCTTGGCGGCGCGGTCGGACCTGCAAAGCGACAGCAGATGTGACAGGTGCCAGAGCGCCCAGGCTATCGCCGCGAGCGTCGTCGCCAGCAAAGCAAGGCGAAGGCTCTGGGCGCCGGCCCAGTCCGACAGCAGGTCGCTGGCCGCGCCGATCGCCAATGGACCAAGGCCCGATCCGAACACCGAGGCGATCATCACCGCCGCAGCCGCGGCAAGCGCACGCTGCGACGGTGCGACGACGAATTGAAGGTGCGCCGCGATCGGCCCGGTCGGTACAGCGAAGAGAAAGCTCGTGAGCCCGACCAGCAGCAATGCGGCGTTCGGTCCGGCCCACAGGTAGAGCGTCAGAACGAGCGGAAAGGCGGCGATGAGGCTGAACAGGGCCAGCCATATCGGGCCGCCCTCGCCGCTCCGCCGAAGCCGGTCGGCAATCAGCCCGCCGATGACCGCGCCGGCGACCGTGGCGATTCCGATCAAAAGTCCGAGCATCGCCCCGATCGTGGCGCGCGGCATTTGGTGGGTTCGCTCGAAAAATGCCGGCAGCCATTGCGCCTGGCCGAACAGCAGGACGACGACCGCGCTCTGGGCGAACGGAAGCTGGCGAAAGTGCGGGTTGGCCCACAAGGCACCCAGACCGGCCCAGCCGCGTTGGCCCGGCCGATCGGACCCCGCACCGCTGCCGGTGTCAGGTGGCAGGACGAGCAGCGCGAGCGGCACGACGATGAGCGCGGGCGTCGCCATCACCACGAAGCTCATCCGCCAGCCGAGACGCGCTTCGAGCGCGCCGCCGAGCGCGAACGCGAGCAGCAAGCCGATGCTGCCGCCCGACGCAAAAATCGCCATCGCGCTGGTCCGACGTTCGACCGGGACATGATCGGCGATGATCGCCTGCGCGGTGGGAAATACCCCGCCCTCCCCCGCGCCGACGCCGAAGCGCGCGAGGGCGAGCTGGGCAAAGTTGGTGACCGCGGCGGTGCTCGCCGTGACCAGTGACCAGACCATGATCGAACCGCAGATCACCGCGCGTCGATGGCCGCGATCGGCAAAGCGGGCGAGCGGAATTCCGACGGCGGCATAGAAAGCGGAGAATGCGAAGCCGGTCAGCAGCCCGATCTGGGTGTCGGACAGGCCAAGCTCCGCCTTGATCGGCTGGACCATGATCGCGAGCAGGTAACGATCGACGTAGCTGAGCGCGAGCGTCAGCGTGAGGACGGCGAGGATCGCGTAAGGCCGGGCCAGCTTCATGCCTGTTTGGAGCTGCTCAGCCGGTCCAGCTGGCGAGCAATGCCTCGAGCCCAGCGCCGGCCACTTCGGCATCCTGGTGCGAAAGAACACCCGACACGCCGATGCCGCCAACGCGCTGGCCCTCGTAGCGTATCGGCACCCCGCCTTCGACCGCGACACGCCCCATGGTTGCGATTCCCGGGCGCTCCTTGACCATGGCCTCTTGAATCCTGGTATCGATCCCGATCAGCCCGGCGCTGCGCGCCTTCTGGATCGCGCCCTCGACGCTGGCCGGGCTCGCCTCGTCCATGCGCACCAGCTGAAGCGGCGTGCCGTTGTCGTCGACAATCGCAACCGTCACCAGCCAGCCCTGCGCCTCGGCATGAGCGAGTGCCGCCGCCATGCAGAGGCTGCAGTCGTCCATTTCGAGGGCATGCCGCACCCGCATAAACTATCCTTCCATTTCCGCTTCCGCAGCGACATCCGCCGCGGTCACGAAGGAATCGGCAAAGAAGTCGGTGGGCGCAAGCCCGCAATGATGGGTGAAATCGGACCGCGCGGCATCGACCATGACAGGGGCACCGCAGGCATAGACCTGGAAACCCGAAAGGTCCGGGAAATCCTCCATCACGGCACGATGGACGAACCCCTCGCGCCCGCTCCACTGATCCTCGGGCCGCGCTTCCGAAAGAACGGGCACAAAGCTGAAATCGGGGTAGGTCTCGGCAAGCTCGGCTACCTCGTCGAACGAATAAATGTCGGGCCGCGTCCGGCCGCCCCAATAGAGTACCATTTTGCGGCCGGTGTTCCTGGGCAGCTGCTCGAGCAGGATCGAACGGATCGGCGCATAGCCGGTGCCGCTGGCGAGGAGGATCGCCGGCTTTTCCGACTGGCGAAGCGAGAAGGTTCCGAGCGGCCCCTCGAACTCCAGCTTCTCGCGTACCTTCATGCCGCCGAACAGCCGATCGGTGAACAGCCCGCCCGGCATGTGGCGGATATGGAATTCGAAATCGACCACCCCTTCGATCCGTGGCGGATTGGCGATCGAATAGCTGCGCCGCACGCCGCCCTCGAAAAGCAGATCGACATATTGGCCGGCAAGGAAGCGCAGGTTGAGGTGCAAGGGCAAGCGGACGCGAAGCTGGATGACGTCTGGCGCGAGCCAGTCGATGCCCTTGACGAGCGCGGGCGAGGTCTGCGGATCGGGTATCTCGCCGAGCTCCTCGACCTCGATCACCAGATCGCTCAGCGCGCGGGCCTGACACAGCAGGGCATAACCCTGCTCGCGTTGGTCGGGCGTCAGATAGGCGGGATGGGCATGACCCAGATCGACCTCGCCCGAAATCACCTGGCCGCGGCACGAGCAGCAGGTTCCCATGCGACAGCCATAGGGCAGGTTCACGCCGGCACGCATGGCCTGGGTCAGGATCGGTTCCACACCATCGACCGCAAACGTCCGGCCGCTGGGCTGCAAACGCACTTCATAAGTCATACCGACATCCTCGCCTCATTCACGTCCGCGCGAGCCCGGAGGCCAAGTCGCGCGATTTAGACCACATGGACAATATCCGTTCGGACTGTCAATATGGCGCGGTGCAACGGCGGCGCACCAGCCGGGTCAGTCGTGGACCTGGAGGACCTGCCGGTTTCGCAGCATCCGGCCATAGGGTTCGCTGGTGCCCGGCGGAAGGGTCACCGCCCAGACCAGATCGGCCGATGCCACGCGCGGCGACATCGCCGCCGAAAAGTCGTCATAGACGCGCCGGGTCGAATCGGTTTCGACGAATCCCGGACAGCAGGCGTTGATCAGGATGTCGCGGCGCCGCGCCTCCTCCTCCATCTCACGCGCGAAGATCAGGGTCGCCGCGACCTGGCCTGCCTTGGAGGGGATGTTGATCCAGTCCGGCCACCCATCAGCAATCGCGGTACCGGCGCGGAACGAGGCCCTGAAGTCGTCGAGCGTTTCGCGCAAACTCGCTGCGGTCGCATGCTCGGCATAGAAACGGCGGCGGTTCGCCGGCGACATCATATAGGATGTAGCACCGAACAGCCGGTTCTTTTGCGCATCGCGTTCGGGCGCCTCGCTCGCAACAAAGGACTCGTCGGTGATAACTCCGTGCCGGCTTGCGACGGTGAGGAAGCGCGCACCGTCGCGCAGCAGCGTGCGGGCGTGGCGGATGAGGCGATCGGTGCCGCCATTGTTGGTGTTGAAGAATTCATCGATCTCGCCGCGCTGATCGGGGCCCGGAACCGCGGCGGCGTTGCCAACCAAAATGTCGAGGCCGCCGTGGCGGCTGCGGATCGTTTCCGCCCATTCGTCGACACTGTCGTCGCTGGATATGTCGAGCCGGATCAGCGTGGGACGCAGGCCCTTGGCGGCGAGTTCGTCGCACGCAGCCTGCCCGCGCCCGGGGTCGCGCGCGCACAGATAGACAATGGACTCGGGGCCAAGCTCCTCGCACAGCCGTTCGACGACAGCATATCCGATACCGCGATTCCCGCCGGTCACCGCTGCGATCTTCACCACATAATCCTCTCGATCAGCTCAATTATCCCGGCCAACCGGGCAATGTCAGGATTCGGCAGGGTCGCCGCTTACCTGCAAGATCATTTTCCCGACGGGTCGATGGCGGAACAAGGTGTCCAGCATGGCCGGAAATCGTTCGAGGCCCTGCTCGACATATTCGTCGAAGACCAGCTCGCCGGCGCGCACCCATGCCTCGAGCTGTGCCGCCGCCTCCTGATAGCGGTCGACATAAGCGGCGACGGAGACGCCCTGCCACCGCAGGCAGCGGGCGAACATCTGTTCATAGTTACGCAGGCCGGGAAGGCCTTCGGTCCGGTTGTAGAGAGTCATCATCCCGGGGCTGACGATCCGCCCGCCGAACCGCATATGAAGCAACGCTTCCTCGAGAATGGCGCCACCGACATTGTCGACGAACAGGTCCACTCCGTCGGGACATTTTTCGGTGAGGGCGGCGGCGAGCGGCTCGCTCTCGAGATCAATCGCTGCATCGAGCCGAAACTCGCTGAGCAGTCGTTCGGTCTTTTCGGCGCCCCGCGCGAGCCCGACCACCCGACATTTCAGGATGCGCGCGATTTGCGCCGCTACCGAACCGACAGCACCGGTCGCCCCCGATACGAGCACGGTCTCGCCGGCGACCGGGCGGCCGACGTCGAGCAGGCCGAAGTAGCCGGTCTGGCCCGACATCCCCAGGGCGCCGGCATACCAGGACAACGGCGCGGTCGCCGCGACCGGAACGAGCACCGATGCAGGCACGATGGCGTATTTCTGGACGCCGCCCTGCCCCATGACGTCGCGCGCAAAAGAGCCGACCGGGAAGGAATCGCTGCGGCTGTCGGCGACACTTGCGACCACCCATGCGGGGACGGTGTCGCCAAGGCTGGTGAGTCCATTGGCTTGCTCGATGAAATGGCGCTGGCCGGGATCCACCGAGATGAAGCGATTTTCGAGCAGGATCTCATTGGCTTCGAGCTCGCGCACCTCCTCGGTGACGAGCTTGAAATCGGACGGAGTCGGCAGGCCGACCGGGAAGCGGGCGAGCGTCCAGCGCTGGTTGACGAGCGCCATCGGATCAGCCGGCCGGTGTCATGGAAGCGCCGGCGAGCCATTCGCGACCGCGCGCGTACAACGCCTCGATCGCCGGGCCGCTTCGGCCTGGGAGATCGGTTCTGACATCCATGCCGAGCAGCGACTGGGCATAGCCGAGATGGCGATAGCCGGCAGGATAACGGCCGAGGCGCTCGGCATCCAGCACCGGGCGGGCATCTGCATCGACCGGGACGAGGCGGTCACGATCATAGACCGGGTGGCGCAGGACGATCGCCCAGCGCCCGTCGCGCCGCTCGAGAAAGTCGTAAAAGCGCCCGATGCATTCGATGTCGCAGAGTATCCCCTGCACCGGGGCGCGCTGCGAAATCAGCACGCGCGTCTGGGCGATGGCGCGGTCACCGGCGATGTCGACCGCGCTGCCGCCGAGGCTGTGGACCACGTCCATTCCCTTCGACCAGGCGGCGCTGGCCAGCGCGATGAAATCGTCCGCGCTGCCCTCGCTCCACGTGGTGACCATGCGGCCATCGTCGTGCCAGGCCGAGCGCAGGCGCTGGAACTCGCCGCTATCGCGCCATAAGGCCCAATTTTCCAAAAGGCGCCGGATTTCCAGCTCGGAACTGTCCTGATCCATCAGCATGACTTCCCAAGGCGCCGGGCTACGCGCAATCACCAGTAGGTGATCGACACTTCGCCGCCAGCGAGAGGCGCTTCCAGCGCCGCGACCCCCTCGATAAAGGCATCGACCGCGGGGCTTTTGACGAACAGCTCGATCATGCCGGTCCTGGCATCGCCGCCCTCCATATAGACAGCGCGCCCGCCGCCGGCGACGCGGGCGTCCATCGCCACCGAATAGCCGCCCGCGACGTAACGCGCGATGGCGGCTTCGGCATCGTCGACAAGCCGGGCGAAATGATGGAAGCCGAGGCTCGGCGCGCCCGACCGCGGGTCACGATAGACTGACGGCAGCGCGTCGAGCGGCTCGATGAATTCGTACATCATATCGCCCTGGAACGCGACCGCCGCACGAATCCTGGCTTCGCACGGTGCACCGCGAAACGTCATGGAATCGAACGCGACATTGTTGATGATCGCCCAGCCGCCGATATCCATATCGCGGCCGAATTCGCGTACCGCCCGCTCGATGTCGTCGGTGACGAATGCGGTCTGCATGATGCGACCGTCCAGCAAGGTCTCGATCTGCATGGCACCTCTCTATTTTTTTGGAGCTGGCCGCAATGATCGGCGACGGCACGCAGGCAATATTGTCCGCTCGGACAAATTGTGTCAAGCCAGCGCCCGAACCAGACGAAGCATTTCCAGGAGAGCGAGCATGAAGATAGAGCAATTGTTCGGAGTCAGCGGCAAATCGGTCGTCATCACCGGCGGCGCCAGCGGGATCGGTCTCGGCATCGCGGAAGCCTTTCTCGACAATGGCGCAAAGGTTTGCATCGTCGACATCAATCCGGTCGCCTTGTCGCAGCAGGTCGAGCGCCTGAAGGCTATCGGCACGGCGCATGCGGTAACGGCAGATATCTCCGATTCGGGCTCGATCGAGGCGGCGCTGGCCGAAGCGGCGAAGGTCCATGGCGGGATCGATATCCTGTTCGCCAACGCCGGCACCGAAGCAGGTGTTGGCTTCCTGTCAATGTCGGGAGAACGGCCCGCTGAGGGGGCATTGGAAAATGTCGAGGAAGCCAATTGGGACAAGGTGATCGCAATCAACCTTACCGGCGCGATGCTGAGCGCGCGCGCGGTCGTTCCCTATATGAAAGAAAAGGGCGCAGGCCGGATCATCGTGACGTCGTCGATCGCCGCGACGACGCCGTCGGCAATCACCAGCGTTGGCTATTGCGCCTCCAAGGCCGGCGTGTCGCACCTCGTTCGGCGGATGGCGATCGAGCTGGCGAAGTTCAACATATTGGTCAACGAACTCGCCCCCGGCGGCGTGATCACCAACATCAACAACGGCATGTGGACCGATCAGGCGATGATCAAGGCAACCGAGATGGCGGTGCCGTTGCATCGGGTCGCGCAACCCGAGGATCTGGTCGGGATCGCGCTCTACCTAGCCGCACCGGCATCGAGCTACGTGACGGGAGCACGGTTCGTGGTCGACGGGGGTATGACGCTCGGGATGGTAGACTGAGCGCGCCGCCGCCGCGTCAGCCCACCCTCGATCATCGTTGACGGGGCCCGCTATCCCGCCACGTTGATCACGATCTTGCCGAACATGTCGGGCGATCCCTTGTGGAGATAGGCCTCGACCGCATCCTCGAACGCGAATTGACGGCCGATCGCCGGAGCGATTCCCGCCTTTTCGTAGAGCCGGGTCATCTCGCCGAACATCCTGGCGCTGCCCATTGCGACGCCGCGAAGCCGGGCTGCCTTGTACATCGCCATGAAGGCGCTGGGCGCACGCTCCGCCTTGGCCAGAAAGCCGACCAGCCCGACCTCGCCGCCATAGGCAACCGACGTCAGCGACTGCTCGAGCGTGCCATCGCCGCCGACTTCGACGATCTTGTGACAGCCGACACCGCCGGTGAATTCGAGAACCTGCTCGCTCCACTTCGGGTGATCGACATAATTGATCACCAGATCGGCGCCGATCTCCGTCGCACGCGCCATCTTGTCGGCGCGGCTCGACGTCGCGATGACCCGCGCACCGACCGCCTTTGCCATCTGCAGCGCAAGCATCGACACGCCGCCAGTGCCCATCACGAGCACATTTTGTCCCTGCTCCACCGGCGCGGCGCCGAAAAGCGCATTCCAGGCCGTGTTACCGGCGCAGGGAAGCGCGGCGGCGTCCTGGAAGCTCATCGAGTCGGGAATCGGCATCGTCCCGTTTTCGGCTAGCAACGTGTATTCGGCGAGCATTCCACGCTGGTGCGGCCCGCCTACGGCGGGCCCGATCTTGTCCTCGCCCTCGAACGGACCATCCAGCCAGTTGGAATAATATTGGCTCGCGACCCGGTCACCGACCTTGAAGCGCGAGACACCTTCCCCCACCGCTTCGACCGTTCCCGCGCCGTCGGAAAGCGGGACGATGTCATGATCGAGGATGCCGTAATAAGTGCCGTGGAGCACGAGGTGATCGCGATAGTTCAGCGAGGTCGAGTGAACCTTGATCAGGACCTCGCCCGGGCCCGGATCCGGGACGGGCACGCCCTCGACGAGCTTGAGCGCGGATTCGTCCCGGGCACCGCTTGAAATCATCCATTGACGCATGTCTCTCTCCTTAAGATGTCTGTCCGTGCGGCGGCCACCGGCCCTATTGTCCGCTTCGAAATGGGTAGCCGTCGCGACCAGCGCGGCCAGGCATGATCACGCCGCGCTTCGGAGGTCCGCCGGCCGCGTGCCGCTCGTCTCCTCCTCGCAGATCGCGAATTCGGTTGCCGAGCGATCGATGAACCGCTCCTCGTCGGGGACAATGACCTTGGCGACCTCGGGGCTCGCCAGCAAGGCCATCACACGATCGAGCGACGGCCGGTCCGCGAATTCGACGATCGTGATGCAGTCATAGTCGGCCGGCCGATCCGCCGCGTCCAGCCAGTCGGGGTCTTCCGGCGCATAACGTGACGCCTGGCTGATGTAGTTACGGCTGTAGCCGGTCGCGATGCCCTTGAGATATTCGACGGCAAGCGGGACGTGGTGCGCTTCGTAATAGGCCCGGAACTGCGCATGGCTGAGGTCGGGCCTGCGGCGTATCCGTGCAACGATCTTCCACATCAGGCGCTCTCCCCGGACGGATCAGACTCGCTCGCGCGACCGACGCCTGCCCGCTTTCGACTGAGAGTTGACACAAACTGTCCGACCGGACAATATCGTTTGATAGCTGACGGGAGAGAAGAATGGAATCGACGCTGATGGAGGCTGCTCAAGGCGCCCGCCCGGCTGTTTCGCCCGTCCCGTCGAAACTGGCCCACGTCGTGCTTCGCAGTCCGCGATTCGACGAGATGATCGCCTGGTACAAGCTCGTGCTCGGCGCGAAGGCATCCTATGAAAACGAGGGCCTGGCGTTCCTCACCTATGACGAAGAACATCACCGCGTCGCCATCATGAACATCCCGCACCTGCAGCCACGCCCGCAAGGCACGGCCGGGATGGACCATATGGCGTTCACTTTCGCATCGCTGGCCGATCTGATGGCGCATTACGAACGCCTGAAGGACTCCGGCGTCACTCCGTTCTGGGCCATCAATCACGGCCCCACGACCTCATTATACTATCGCGATCCCGACGAGAATCAGGTCGAGTTCCAAGTGGAGAATTTCGAGACGCTGCTGGAGTCCAACGCCTTCTTCGCGTCGCCCGAGTTCGCTGAGAATCCGATCGGAGTCGATATCGACCTGGACGACCTGGCAAGGCGCGTGAAGGCGGGCGAACCGGAAGCCGATCTGAAGAAGCGCCCCAACATCGGCCCACGGGGACTGGAGGGCATTCCACTGCGCTGAGAGACGCGCCGCGGCCACCGGGTGGTGGCCAGGCCGATTCTTCCGTTGCGCCGGCGACGGCCTTCGGTGCGTCGACCATATTCATGGGCCGCCCGCTCAGTGCCTGACCGGCGCGGCGGCGGGCCTGAAACATCATAATGCGCGCCGGCCGGCCATCGGTCCCGCGGGGGAAAAATGAAATGGCGTATACCCATGTGGACAAGCCGATCACCATCGGGACGGTGCAGCTGAAGAACCGCATCGTGCGTCCCGCCCACGCGACCAATCATGGCAAGGGTTACATCAATGACGATCTGATCGCCTATCACGAGCGCCGCGCGAAGCACCAGGTAGCGCTGTCGATCCTCGAAATCGGATCAGTTCACTACACCACGCCATTCGCGCTCAACCTGTTCGATCCGGCGATCGGCGACGGTTATCGCAAGCTGGTCGACACCATCAAACCGCACGGCATGAAGCTTTTCCAACAGCTTTGGCATGCCGGCCACAACATGTTTCCGATCGACGGCTCGCCGCCATGGTCGGCCTCGGACCTGCCGGGACGGTTCGGCAATGTCGCGCCGATCCCGATGACCAAGGGAATGATCGACGAAATCGTCGGCGCCTATGCCGATTGCGCCAGGCGGTGCGAGGAATATGGCCTCGACGGGCTCGATATCCAATGCGGCCACGGTTATCTGATCGCCCAGTTCCTCAACCCGGTCACCAACAATCGCGACGACGAATATGGCGGCTCGTTCGAAAACCGCGCGCGCTTCATGATCGAGGTCATGGAAGCGGTCCGCAGCGCGGTGTCGAGCGACATGGCGGTCGGCGTGCGAATCTCGCCGGACCTGATCAAAGGCGCGCTTGGACCCGACGAATATCTGCGCGCGGTCACGATGCTTACCGATCGCGGCCTGATCGACTACGCCAGCCTGTCGTTCGGCAACTACCACATGTTCCCGTTCATCACCTCGGGAATGGACGCGCCGGCCGGCTATGAGCTGCCGACATCGATCCCGGTCACGCGCCACGTCACGGTCCCGACGATTGTCGTCGGCCGCTTCCGGACGCTCGAGGAAGCCGACCAGGTCATCCGCCAGGGCGACGCCGACATGGTCGGGATCGTCCGTGGCCTGATCGCCGACCCGGAACTGGTCAGCAAGAGCCTGGCCGGCAAGAGCGAAGAGGTGCGGCCGTGCATCGGCTGCAACCAGGGCTGCGCCGCCGGCGCGCTCGTCACCGGCCATATGGAATGCACGGTCAATGCGGCGGTCGGCCGCGAGCGCGTGATGGGCGAGCATTTGCTGACCAACGTGGACTCGCCCAAGACCGTGCTGGTGATCGGCGGCGGGCCAGCGGGAATGGAAGCAGCGAGAGTCGCGGCATTGCGCGGACACCGGGTCATTCTGGCGGAGGCGGCGCCGAACCTGGGCGGAATGGTCGAAGTCGCCAAGCGCGCGCACACAAGACACACGATCGGCGACATCACCGACTGGCTCGAACGCGAGATCTACCGTGTCGGCGTCGACGTCCGGCTCAGCACCTATGTCGATGCCGGCGACGTGGACGGTTTCGGAGCCGACGAGGTCATCGTCGCGACCGGATCGCTGCCGCGCATGGACGGGATCCAGGTGTCGCATCCACAGGCGCCGATCATGGGCTTCGACCGGCCCAGCGTGATTTCGTCCTACGACCTGTTCATGGCGCCATCGCTCCCACCCGCCGGAACCGCGGTCGTCATCGACGACGCCGGCCATTATGAAGGGATCGCCTGCGCGGAAGAGCTGGTCCGCAAGGGGTTCAAGGTAACGCTGGTCACCCAATTGCCGGGTATCGCCCCGCAGCTTCATATGGGCGGGATCGTCGAGCCGGCCCTCAATCGCCTGCATCAGAGCGGTGATTTCAGCTTTCATATCCGCACCCGGGCGATTGCGATCAACGATGGCAGCGTGCGGGTCGGCCCCGAATCCTTCTGGTACGAAAGCGGTGCAGGCGAGCGGGATATTCCCGCCGACGTCGTCGTCTTCGTATCGACCAATCGCTGCAATCGCGATGTCTACGATGCGATCAAGCAGCAGCGGCCCAATGTCGCCATCGTCGGCGACGCCAATTCGCCGCGCTACCTCCAGGTTGCGATCCGCGAAGGATATATGGCCGGCGCGGCCGTTTGACGACGCGGCCCCGGAACAGGCGCAGAGCAGAGTGGGGCGGGAAAAGGATGTGGCCGGATGAGGAATTCAGCAGCGCTCGATGAGTCTGCGACGATCGATTATCTGATCATCGGCGGGGGCGCCGCCGGCTGTGTGCTAGCGGCGCGGCTTTCCGAGAATCCCTCGTCGCGCGTCGTGCTGGTCGAACAGGGCAAGACCTTCGAGGCGGATGCCGAACCGTCCAGTATCACCGACGTCGCCGTCCGGTCGATGTTCGACCCGAGTCTCGTCTGGGGCGGCCTCACCGCGATCGGCAAGGGCGACCCGGACACTGTCGCTGATTCGGCCGCCCTTCCCTACGTCGCTGGCCGCGCGCTTGGCGGCGGTTCGTCGGTCAACGGGATGCTCGTCCATCGCGGCCTGCCGGGCGATTATGACGAATGGACCGATCATGGCGTTTCGGGATGGCGGTGGGACGACGTCCTGCCTTTCTTTCGCAAGCTCGAATCCGACCGGGATTTCGACGGGCCTCGCCACGGCAAGGCAGGACCGATGACCATCCAGCGATTCGGACCGGACAAATGGTCACCGTTCGAACGCGCCGTCGGCGATGCGTGGAAGCAGCGGCAGCTTCCCTGGATGGCGGATCTGACCGGAGATCAGGACGTCGGGTTCGGACCGATGCCGCTCAACGTGGATGGCGGAAAGCGGATGTCGGCGGCACGCGCCTATCTGACCGCGCAGGTACGATCGCGCCCGAATCTGTCCATCCTCGGCGAGACCGAGGCGACCCAGCTCGCGATCACCGACGGCCGTATGTCGCGCGTGCGCCTGACCAGCGGCGGCGCCGAGAAGACGCTTCGCGCCGGCACCGTCATCGTGTCGGCGGGGGCGATCGCCAGCCCCGCGCTGCTGCTGCGGTCGGGGATCGGCAGCGGCGAGTCGCTGGCGCGGTTGGGGATCGCTCCGTCGGCCGACCGCCCGGGCGTCGGCGCCAATCTGCAGGAGCATGCGACGCTGCTGATCGCCGCGCATATCCGCCGCTCGGCACGGCGAACGAAGCGTCTGCCGCCATGCCTGAGCTTCGCCCGCTATTCGTCCGGTGTGACCGGTTGTCACGAGGCCGACATGATGGCGACGACTATGGGAGCGGCGCCGGGCCCGACGGCCTGGAACCCGCTGGGCCGCGCCTTCGCGAGCATGTTGTCGATCGTCCATAAGCCCTATTCGCGCGGCGCGGTGCGCCTGACCGCGGAGGGCCAGCCGAGAGTGATGTTCAACATGCTCGCCGACGAACGCGACCTCGCCCGGATGATCGCGGGCTGGGAGACGATCCGCAGCATCGTGACGAGCGGCGAGCGGGCGCGCCTCGTCAACCAGGCCTTCGTTCCGCTTACCTTGGGGCGGACCGACGACAGCCTGACGACGGCGATGGTCAGCACATTGGCGAATCAGATTCTCGATGGCCCAGACGCGCTCCGCAGGCGCATCCTCAAGTCGGTGGGGGTACCGATCGAAACGGTACCCGCGGGAGGCGACGCCTTGCGCGACTGGGTGATGATGTTCACCACCCCGGCCGCGCATGCATCGGGCACGTGCCGCATGGGGCGCGCCGACGATCCGCAGGCGGTGGTCGATTCCGACTGCCGGGTGATCGGCGTCGACGGATTGAGGGTGGTCGATTCCTCGATCTTCCCGACGCTGATGCGGTCGGGAACGCATATTCCAACCATCATGGCCGCGGAAAAGGTCGCAGCGGCGATAACGCGCGCGCACTGAGTGCATGCCAACACATTCAAAAGGAGGACATATGGCCAGTCTGAAGTTCCACGATCGCCGCCTGGCGCAGGTCGCCTTCGTGGTCGACGATATCGAAACGGCGATGCGCGACCATGGCCGCGAGCTGCACATCGGCGCCTGGTCGCTGTTTTCGAACTTCAAGTTCGAGACGCTCACCTATCGCGGCGATCCGTGCCTGGTCGAGATGACCGCCGCAATCGCCTTCTCGGGCGAGATGATGTATGAGCTGATCCAGCAGACGAACGATGCGCCTTCGGTGTATCTCGAGGCAATCCAGAAGACCGGCTTCGGCTTCCATCACTACGGATTGATGGTCGAATCGCTGGATGAAGCGGTCAAGGAGTATGAGGCTCGCGGCCACGTCCTGGCGCAATATTCGCTCACTCCGAACGGGATTCGCGCCGCCTATATGGACGCGCGCCCCGGCGTGCCGGGCATGGTCGAGCTGCTCGAGATCAGCGCTGCAGCAAGCGAGATTTTCGAGCCGGTCTATGAGGCGGCCAAGGCTTGGGATGGGACTTCATTCAGCGTGACACGGTACGGCGGATAAGACATCCGGTGCGGCCGGCTTAGACGGAATGGAAGTTGAGTTCGACCAGGACACCATGTCGCCGGGGCCTGGGTCTCGCCCGGATAGACGAGCGCGGCGTCGCCGATGTGCAACACCGCGCTGCCGTCCGAGCCATAGACCCACGCGCCGTCCGATAAATCGCTGCGGCCGGGCGGAGGCGCGACCGTCATTCCCAGAATGTCGCGGTAGAAATGGATTGTTTCCGGAAGGCAGGCGGTCCGGATGTTGACGTGCTCGATACCGATGATGGCCATGGTCCCCCCTGTCGTCAGTGCGGCAGGCCGACCTATAGGCGCCTGCCCGCGCATTTGCATTGGCGTCAGTTGTTAGTAATCGCTAGACCAGCCGGTCAAGAAATTAGACGCCGCGAAGCGCGGGGCTGTCGGATGAGGATTTATGGCGAAGCAAAAGCTCAAGGGCTGGTCCAGCCTGAATGACGTCCGCGACCTGGCAAAGCGCGCCTTGCCGGGCCCGATCTATGATTTCATCACTTCCGGGGCGGGCAATGAGGTCACCGCCCGCGGCAATGTCGCCGCGTTCGACGTGCCGCAGTTCGTGCCGCGCGTGGGGGTCGATGTGCGGACCATCGACACCAGCACGATGGTGATGGGCGCTAAGCTCAGCTTTCCGCTGATCGTCGCGCCGATGGGCGGTCTGGGCATGATCGAGCCTGACGCCGAATTCGCGCTCGCCGAGGCAGCCTCGGATGCCGGGATATTGTTTTCATTGTCGACCTATTCGACGCGCGCGCTCGAAGACATTGCCACCGCTTCCGCCGGCCCGAAGATCTTCCAGGTATATATGCTGGCCGATCAAGGCCTCGCCGACGAATATCTGCGTCTCGCCAGGGCCCATGGCTATTCGGGGATAGCGATCACGTTGGACACCGCGGCGCAGCAAACACGCGATGCGTTCGCAAGGTGGAATTCCTACGGCATCGGCGGAATGCCGATGGCGACAAAGCTCGAGTTCGCACGCTTTCCCGGCTGGGTGCGACGCCAGCGCAGGCTGGGCGGATTCCTCACCGATGTCGAGCGCCGGGCAAAGGCGCGCGGCGCGACGCTCGGCCCGACCTTCCTCGAAGAGCTGATCCGCAAGGATGTCGAGTGGAACGACATTGCCAAGGTGGCGAAGGCCTGGGGCGGTCCGCTCGCGATCAAGGGCGTGCTGAGCGCCGAGGATGCGCGCAAGGCAGTCGATTCGGGAGCGACGGCGATCATGGTCTGCAACCACGGCGGGCTCGTGATGGACGGCGCGCCGCCTACGCTGACCCTGATTGCGGAGATCCGCGAGGCGGTCGGCGACAAGATCGAGATCATCCAGAGCGGCGGCCTGCGCCGCGGGTCGGGAATCGCAAAGGCGCTCGCGATGGGCGCGAATGCGGCGATGACCGGGCGTCCGTTCGCTTACGCCGTCGCGGCCGGCGGCAAGGCGGGAGCAGCGCACGTGATCGGGCTGCTGCGCAAGGATTTCGAGGACGTCGTCAAGCTGTGCGGCGCCCGCACCATCGACGAGGTCAAAGCGATCGAGCTGAGAATGCCCACCTAGGGTGCGTTGCTATTCAGGCGATGCCGCCTGCAAATGGCAGCTTTCTGCGCTTCCGGTGCTCACGTACCAAAATGTGCGCTGCGCTGCGGTTCTCGAAACCCACCAATTGCGGCTCGGCCTCACCCGAATCGCAACACGCCCGAACTTGGTACGCGCCGCAGACGCGGCGCAGGGTCATTCACCTGCCGGATTGTAGCCGCCCTTGACCGCGACGAGGAAACCGGTCCGCGCGCCCTTGTGGCGATGCTTCATCGCCGCCTGATAGGCGTCCGACCGATACCAGGCCATCATCTCGGCCTCGGTTTCGAAGCGCATCAGGATGATCCGCCCCGCCGGAAGCTTTCCCTCGAGAAGCGTCGGATCGTCGTCGACCGCCAGGGGTTCGGCGGAATGGCCGATCATCGAATGCCCAGCCGCCTCGACGTAGCGGTCATATTCCGCGCTATCCTCGATATCGATCGCACCAATCAGGTAGAAGCTCACAGCGTCTCTCTCCTCACGCGCGTGGCTCGCACGCTTCGCGGTAAATTATTAGAATTTGTACAAATGGTCAAATCAGCCCGCGCCGCGCGACCGCAGGACGCTATTTCTTCTTGAAGATCAGATCGCAGAGGAAATCGATGATCTTGTGCATCTCCGCCGCCGACGAGGGATCCTTGCCGGTTAGCGCGCTATATTCCTTGCCGGCCGCGAAGAATATCCCGATGCCGCCGACGAGAAGGTAAAAGATATGGGCCGGCTCTCCTTCGATCACCTGACCTTCTTTTTGCGCTTCGGCGATAATATCGGTGATGAACTTGAATTGCTTCTTGAGATATTTTTCAAGAAGCCAGTCCAGTCGATATGAAGTCTGGGTACTCTGCTGCGTCAGTATCCGGAATGCCTGGGGAGACGCCGCGGCGGTCTTTGCATAGGCTTCGATGTAAAGACGGAGCTGCTCCGACGCCGGACGGTGCTTCGCCTTGTCCAACATTTCGTACACGTTGCTGATATGCTGGCCGAGCACCTTATCCATCATCGCGATCCAAAGATTTTCCTTGGATTCGAAATGATAGTTGACCAGCGAATGCTGGATGCCGGCGAGCTTGGCTATAGATCGGGTCGACGCCCCCGAGAACCCCTGCGAACTGAAGCAATCGAGCGCGACATCGAGAATGATCTCACGAACACGGTCCGCGCGCCGCGCGTTCTTGCGAGATGATTTCTCAGCCGCCGGCGTAGTTTGTTCAACTGCTGAGGACATATCTTCACGATCCAACATTGGTAACGGATATCCTCGCCGCTTTGAACGTCGTGCCGCCGATTTGCAAGAAATTGCGCCGTCCGGCGTTGCCCGAAATGGAGCGGCCATGAGGCCATGACGACGATTCGAAAATGGTCATGCCGGCAGCGGTACGGCATCGGCAGGCAAGATCACGTCGAAGCGGATCGGTACGCCATCTGCAATGAACCGGAACAAGGTTCCACCCGGACGACCGGGCGGACCAGCGAGCCGCAGTCCGGGCAAGCGGTCGAGCAACCGGTTGATCGCCAGCCGCAGCTCCTCCTTGGCAAGGTGGTGGCCGAGGCAGAAATGGGCGCCGGCGCCGAACGTGAGCGTAAGGTTGCGCTGTGGCCGATCGAGCTTGATCTCCTCGGGCGAGGGGAAAAGCCTAGCGTCCCGATTGGCCCCGGGAACGCCGAGCAGGATCTGGGCGCCGCTGGGGATTACCATGTTCCCGACCGGCGTATCCTTGACCGCGGTCCGGGTCATCAGCCCGGTGACGGCCTCGAGCCGCATCATTTCGTCGATGATCGGCCGGCGGCTCTCGCGATCGCTCAGCATCCGTTCCAGCACCTCGGGCCGGGAAAGGATCGCAGCCATTAGATTGCCGAGCATCAGCCCGGTAGAATCGGCGCCAGCGAGATAGATCGAGCGGACGAAGTCGAGGATCTCGTCGTCGGTGAGAACGCGGCCTTCGATCTCGAGGTCAATCAGATGGGAAATGATGTCGTCCTGCCGTTGCGCGCGCCTTTGCGCCAGGATCGGTCGAAGCATCACATTGGTTTGCTCGACCGCATCGAGCGCGACCTGCCGGCGAACCTCATAAGGAGCGTTCGGATCCCTGATCTGGACCAGGTCCCCGATCATCTGCTGGACCTCGTCCTCCTTGTCGCGCGGCACGGGAACGCCAAGCACGCGACTGATAACATTGAAACCAAGGCGCCGCGACATCGCGGCATTGAGCAGGAGTTCGCGCCGATCGCCGAAATCGTCGATGATTTCGTCGATCACGGGCAGCAGTACGCTGTCGACCAGCCGGCGTACCGTGCCGGCCGAAAACCATTGATTCATCTCGGTTTTGTATGCGCGATGCTCCTTGCCCTCCATTTGCAGCAAGGTGTGGCCAAGCGTGTCGAGCTCGCGGCGGAAATAGACGGCGCCCGGGACGTCGGCGTCGTTGCGAAGGATGTCGGAGATATTCTCGTAGCCGAGCACCAGCCAGGCATCGCCATCCTTGTAGCGGACGCGAACGACAGGCTCGCCGAGCGCCTCCAGCTCGAGAACGCGCTGCGCCATATCCTCCAAAGGATCGAAGCCGAAATCGACTTCGGGCATCGCCAGCGGCGGCAAGGCCTCGGCAGCTTCCATATCCCTCTCCCGGCGAACGACGGCCAGGGCAGAATAGCCGCCCGCCGCAATGCGCTCTTAAGTCCAGATCGAAGGGCTACCGGATTCTTATCCGTGTGGTCAAGTATGACGTGATGCCAGCTGCCTGCGGACCTGCCCGAGGGTCAGGTGACGCTGTGCTCCAACTCCCCGATCTTCTCGATTTCGAGCCGAAGGTGCTGGCCGGGCTTGAGGAAGATGCCTCGTCCCATGCCGACTCCGGAAGGCGTGCCGGTGAGCAATATATCGCCCGGATACATGGTGATCCGCGCCGAAATCTCCTCGATCTGCTCGCCGATGTCGAAGATCATGTAGCGCGTGTTCGAATCCTGCATCGGCTCGTCATCGATCCACAGCTTGAGGTCGAGCTTATGCGGATCGGGGATATAGCGTGCGGGAACGATCCACGGGCCCATCGGGCAGGCGCCATCGAAACCCTTGTGCGACAGCCAGTCGTAACGGAATGGCGAGTCAGGAGCGATCCCTTCGCGCGCGACGAAGTCCCTCGCCGACAGGTCGTTGGCGATCGTGTAGCCGGCGACGTAATCGAGCGCATCGGCGGCAGCGACGCGAGACGCACGCTTTCCGATCACGACCGCAAGCTCGATCTCCCAATCGACCTTGCTCGAGTAATGCGGCAGCGGAATCGCACTGCCGGGGGCAACGACCGACCGCGCGCTCTTCATGAAATGCCACGCCCGCCCACCGCTGACGGTCTTGGCGTTGACGGCTTTGAACTCGGTGTCGCCCATCTCGCCGATATGGTCCTGATAATTGGCTCCGGCTGCCCAGATCTGGCCGGGCTGCGGGACGGGCGCCAACAATCGGACCGACGACAGAGCGATCCCCCCGGCCGCCTCATCGCCCTGCTCGGCGCGGGCGGCGAGCAGCGGGTCGACAGCCGCCCAATCCTCGAGAATGCCGATCATCGTGGCGTGGCGAGAATCACCGCTCACCGCCTCGACGTCATACAGTTTATCGCCGATCAGCGCGCCGGCGCGCGGCCCCGATCCGGCGTCGTAGGTCACCAGCCTGTAGGTCATCGCTTGCCTTTCCCGTCGTCCGTACTGTCACGCGGAAGGGCCGAGGCCAGATCCGCGCCCTCGTCGGAATATGCCGCGATCACTGAGCGACTTGCTCGAGCACCGAGTCCTGATAGCGGTCGCCGAAATCGAAGAAATCGTCGTGCAGGAAGCCGTCGTAATATTCGATTTCCCACCAGATATGGTTCATGTCCTCGAAGTAGAAGGAATAGACGCCGTGCTGCTGCTGCACCGGCATGATCGTCTTGATTCCATAATGATCCTTGAGCTCGGTCAGCTTGGCATGCGCCTCGTCAACCTCTTCCTTGGTGCGCACGTCCAGGCCCCAGTGATTGGCGATCGTGCACGGCCGCACCTGATCACCGACCTCGAGGCAGACGATATGGAACTTCATCCCGCACCGCATCACCATCCCGGGCGGCGCGTGACGCACGCACTCCATGCCCAGGAACTCCTCGTAGAACTTGCGCGTCTCCTTCAGGCTGTAGCATTCGCACGTGCCATGCGTCAGCGCATAAGGATGCACCACCGACTTGCCGTTTTGCGGCTCGAACGCGGCATTCTCGATTTCCATATCTTCCTCCGGATCAACATGTCGCTCGTGGCGACGGTAAGATTTCCTGTCAGCGCGGACAATGTTGCATCAAATCTCAATCGGCCTTGGTCGCCTGGAAGCTGCATATCCGCCACACGCCGTCGTCGAGGCGCCACACCTGCGTGACCATCGCCGTCATATCGACGACTTGGCCGGGGCCCTTGATCCTTATCGACTGGACGAGAGGTCCGGTCATCACCGCGACCTGACCGTAGATGCGGATCTTCAGGTCGGGCCGGCTTACCGCCAAAAACTCGAGCTTGGCCTGGATTCCATCGAGATAGTCCCGCTTGTTCTCCGACATACCCGTCGCGTGGACATGCACCAAATCGTCGGTCACCAGCTCCGCGAGCGCATCGTAATCGGATTTGAGCAATGCAGCAGTGCGTTCGTCCTCGCGCGCCCGCAACACGCTTTCGATATCTTCAACCATCATCACTCCTTCGCACGGCTCCGCCGTCGTCGCGTCAAACCAGCTCGCCGATCGCATAGCGATAGGAGACATTGACCGCATCCTTGAGCAGCTCGAACTCCTGTTCGGTCCGCGGCGAATAGAAGAGGATCGCGTTGATCCCGAACCGCGCGACCGGGTGGATCGTGCCCCAGCCCTTGACCAGCAGTTCCCAGCGATCCTCGGCCGGGAGCGAAAGATGCCAGCTGCCGTCGATGTGCATATGGGCGAATTCCGCAACGCCCGGGATCGGCGCGAGCGTGCGCGCCCTGGGCCCGAGCGGGACTCCATCGAGATGCATCGCCCAGGTCACATGGTCGGAGACCAGGCTTGGGCCGGTGCGGACATTGGCGAATTCATGATCCATCCAGTGGCGCATCTTCTCGCGCAGCGACTTGGGAGTGAGCTGGGTGAGCTGCTGGTGCGGCAGCGTCGATCCGGTGCTTGGCGGCATGCCCTTGCGCAGTGGCAGGAGAAGATTGTTCTCGCGGCCGGGAAACAGGTCATGGTCCGCCGCCGGTCGTTCGAAGATCGTCCGGCCCTGCGGATAGAAGCGGATCCACAGGCTCCAGCCAGCGGCAGCCGGAGAGGCCAGGCCCTCCGGGGCGCCGCCGATGATTCCCTCGGCGCCATTGGCGCGGATCACGACGTAGCGCGTGTGATCGGCGATGCCCGGCGCCGCGCCATGCTCATGGACGCCCTCGAGCAAGTCGATCTGGAACGGGTGCGTCGCGCTCACCCATTGCGCGAGCTCCTCCTCGCTTTCGACGACCATGACCACTTCGTTGTACTGCAGCATCTCGTCGTCGAAATCCTCAGCACGGCCGGGAAGTCCGTGCCTTCGCTGGAATGCAAGCATGGTCTCTCGCGCCACGCCTGGCGCCGCCGCCATGTCGGCCGGCCGATCCAGCGCTGCCTTTTCGATGCACATGTCCTATCCTTCCCTTCTAGCCGGCGAGCGGCGATTTCCGGCCACACTCACCCGGGCTGATTCGATTGCGAAACGACCAGCTGGCCGTCCCGTTCTTCGAGATCGTAGACGACGAGCGGCGGATATTGAGCGCCAAGCGACCGGCCATTGGTCAGATCGAACCTGGCGCCATGCAACGGACAGGAGATGGTCCGCCCCCGCACCCTGCCGCCAAGCAGGCTCGCGCCCTGGTGCGGGCAATGCGTACCCACCGCGAAGGTCTGGCCGCCCGACCGGCACAGCAGGACTTCGACCCCGGATATTTCGACGATCCGCTGCTCGCCATCGTCCAGCTGGAGATCAGAAAGGTTCATGTCGATGGCGGTCCGCTATGCCGTTCGGCACGAGTGGCCCCAAATGGGGCACCCGATGCCCGATCCTTAGCCTCCGAAAATGTCGCCGGCGTGGGCCGTGTCCATATATTCGCGGAGCTTCGAGATTTTCCCATCCTCAAATTCGAACAGGAAGTGATAGCGGTTCGCATAGACCCGGCCGGTCGACGTGGGTCCGCCCCCTACCGCCTCCAGAGCTACTCGATTGCCCTCCGCTATCGCCGATGTCGCATTGAGCTTGAGACCATCGGGGAACAAGCCACCGACACCGCGCAGCATCTGATTGAGTTCCTGCTTGGTGTGCGTGCCCGAGATCGGCAGGCTGCCGGCGACCCAATATTCGAGATCGTCCGACAACAAGGTCATCAGCGTATCGGCATCGCCCGTCCCCATCACGTCGAGGAAACGCTTCGCCAATGCCTTGTTCTGCTCCTGATCGCTCACAATACTCTCCTTTTCTTCAGGCTGTCTTAGATCGACCGGCCGTTCTATCTATGCCGCGTCGCCAGCAGGGTCGTCGGACGAGAATATCTGCTCGAACGCGACGCCGAAGGCGTTGGCGAAATCCATCGATTCCGACATGGTGAAATCCTGCTCATTGTCCAGGATCGTCTGGATCGCCGCTTTGGCGTCATCGACTTCGTAGACTGCGAGATAGGCGTAAGTCGGCTCGCCGCTCTCTGAAGGCGGAAGCATTTGACGAGCGGCCTTGTACCGGCGAACCCGGTTGAAGCCCGGAAGCGCAAGCAGTTGCCGGGCATGAACCTTGTCGTACCAGTCGTTGAATTCCTGTTCGCGCTGCGGCGAGACCGGATTGGACAGCGCTAACATGACGGCCTTGGACATCCATCTCTCCAGAAAGGGTAACGGCTTCGCCGCACCGCGCCGCCTCTTGGATCACTATTGTCCAACTGGACAGCATATGTCAAAAGGGAAATCGGCAGCTGCCCGGAGCAGGACGTCACCTGCTCCGATCGAACCTGCAGTTCCTTTGCCCGGCCAACGATGTTCGATGGATGCCGACCCGAACGAATGAGAGGATGATGGGAATGGCGGTTGGTCAGCTGGAGCAATGCGACGTCCTCGTCGTCGGGGCGGGACCGGTGGGCCTGCTGCTGGCCTGCGAACTCGGGGTGCGGGGCCTCGACGTCAAGGTGATCGAGGCACAGCCTGCTCCTCTCGCCCATCCCAAGGCGAACACGCATAACGCGCGCTCGATGGAAATCTACCGTCGCCACGGCTTGTCCGCGCGGCTGCGAGCGACCGGGCTTCCTTACGACCGGCCGACCGACGTCGCCTATTTCACGCGACTGTTCGGCGAGGAGCTCCATCGCGTCTCGCTTCCCTCGCCGGCCGACGCGCTGGTCGAAGTGCGCGAAGCCGACACTCGCTGGCCGACACCGGAGCCGCAATTGCGCACGACCCAGATGGCGCTCGAGCCATTGCTGCTCGAACGGGCCCGCTCCTTCCCGGGCACCGAGATCCGCTTCGGCTGGCAAGTTACGGGCATGACGGAGGACAGCGACGGAACCGACGTGACGATCGCCGCTGACGACGGCACTGAGCGCGTCGTACGAGCGCGTTATGTGGTCGGTTGCGACGGCGGCCGTTCGTGGCTGCGCCGCCATCTCGACATATCCTTCATGGGCGATGAGGGGCTCAAGATGGAGTTCCTCGGCGGCCGCATGCAAGCCACTTATTTCCGTTCCCTTGACCTGCTGGACAAGTTCAAGCGCCGGCCGACCTGGATGCATTGGATCATGCATCCGCAAGGCCGGTCGATCCTGGTGCTGATCGATCCCGAGAAGAACGAGTTCCTGATGCACTATCAACTCCCTCCCGATCAGCCCGCCCCCGATTTCGCGACCAAGCTGGCAGCAATGGCGGGCGAACCGATCGACTTCGAGATATTGTCGGGCGCCGAGTGGCGTGCCGGGATCGGCGTGGTCGCTGAACGCTATCGCGACGGCAATGCCTTTCTGGCGGGGGATGCGGCACATCTGTTCACGCCGACCGGTGGTTTCGGGCTCAACACCGGAATCGAGGATGCATTCAACCTAGGCTGGAAGCTGGCGCTGGCGTGCCGCGGAATCGCAGGCGACGCCCTGCTCGATAGCTATGAGGCGGAGCGCAAGCCGATCGCGCAGCGCAACACGCGCTACGCGCTGAAGCTGGCCGCTAATAACGGCGCCTGTCCGATTTCGCCGGCCCTCGACAAGCCAGGGCCGGAGGGCGACGAAGCGCGTGCAAGCACCACCCGCCACCTGCAGCAGTTCGCACGCTGGGAGTTCGATACGCCCGGCATCCAGCTGGGTGGACGCTATGACAATTCGCCGGTCATTGCTGCCGAAGCGGGACATCTGACCGATGCTTCACCGACCCGCTATGTCCCAGATGCGGCGCCGGGTGGCAGGTTGCCGCATGTGTGGCTGGCCGACGACGCCTCGCTGTTCGACACGCTTGGTCCCGAATTCACCTTGCTGTGCCTGGGAGAGTCGGCTGATGTCTCCGGCTGGCAAGCAGCGGCGGCGGCAATGGGCCTCGGCCTCGAATTGACGACGATCGACGATACCAGCGAGCATCGCGCGCTATACGGAGCAGATCTGCTGCTGGTCCGTCCTGACATGTATGTCGCGTGGCGCGGCGACACGGCCGCCGATCCCTCGCCAATCCTGCGCCGCGCGATCGGCCGGGCCTGAGCGGACCGGCATCAATGCAGGCAGATTACGCCGCCATCGACGACGAACTCGCTTCCCGTGCAATAGCCTGAATCGTCCGATATCAGATATTCGATCAGGCTCGAGACCTCGCCAAGCTCGGCGACCCGACGCAGCGGCGTCTTGGCGATGACGGGTTTGATATATTCGGCGTTCGCGGCAACCATTCCGGTGTCGCCGATCGTTCCCGGATGGACCGAATTGACCCGGATGCCTTCGGGACCAAGGTCCAGCGCCGCAGCTTTGGACATGCCCGTCACAGCGAATTTCGTCGCGACATAAGCGAAGGCATTGGCGATCGCGCGCAGCCCGGCGGTCGACGAGATGTTGACGATCGAGGCGCCGCCGCCCGACCTTCGCCGCATCGACGGAACGACCGCCTTGATGCCGAGGAAGATGCTCACCTGGTTGACGTCGATGAAGCGGCGATATTCCTGCTCCGTGAGATCATCCAGCGCGACCGGATAGCCGATGCCGGCATTGTTGACGAGGCCCGTCACGGGTCCGAAGGCTTGTTCGGCGGAGGCAACGGCCGCGCCCCATGACTCGGCTTCGGTGACGTCCAGCCGGACGAAGCGCGCATTGTCGCCGATCGCCGCGGCGAGCGCCGCGCCCTTATCCTCGACAATGTCTGCGACGATGACCTTGGCGCCCCCCGCGGCGAGGACTTCGCAATGCGATTTGCCCATTCCCTGCGCACCACCGGTGACGATGACGACCTTGCCTTCGATATTCGCCATATTGTCTCCTGACAATTTATGGGTTCAGCCGAATGTCACCATCACCTTTGCACTCTCGGGGGTACCGGCGGTAGCAAAGGCGTCGTGGATCCTCGCAAAAGGGAAGCGATGGCTGATGAACGGCGCGAGCTGGGATGCCAGCTCGGGCAATGCGGCGACCACTTCGGGAAGCTCGGTCGGATAGCCGGCCGCGCTGGTGATGGTCAATTCCTTCAGGAGCACCGTCTCGAGCGAGATCGGCTCGGGTTCGTGATGCACGGCGACGATGACGATGCGCGCATGGATCCGGGCCATTGCGATCATGGCCGGTATCACCCCGGCCCCGCCGGCCAGATCGATGAACAGATCGGTGCCGACAAGGTCGAGCGATTGCTGCCGTACGGGGCCGTGAAGGCTGGCGAGACGCTGCGCGACATCCTCGCTCGATGCGTCGATGGTGGCACGGGCGCCGATCTGGCGGGCGCGGTCAAGCCGGGCGGCTGAGAGATCGATCGAGACGACGTCCTCGATCCCCAGCCGTCGCAACCACAGGATGGCGGCAAGCCCGATCGGACCGGCGCCATAGATAGCGACCTTGTGACCTGGCTCCGCCTGGCCGCGCCGAATCGCGTGAAGCGCTACACCGAGCGGATCGGTGAGTGCGGCCTGCTCGAAATCGATCCCGGCGGGCATTTCGATAAGGTCCTCGCCAAGCCGAGCATCGGCCACAAGGAAGCTTTGGCCGAACGCACCCTCGGGCGCGCCGTTGCCGATGATGCAATCGGGCGAGCCATCGGTTCTCATCGCCCGCGCCATCGGGTTCAGAATGACTCGCATTCCGGGCCGCAGCCCGACAACGCGAGCACCGACCGATGCCACAATGCCCGACGCTTCGTGGCCGAGCGGGAGCGGCTCGCCATTTCGCGTGAGCGATCCGGCCTTTCGATAGATGAGATCGGTCCCGCAGATTCCGCACGCCATGGTGCGTACCACGACGTCATTGGGCCCGGGCTCGGGATCGGCGCGATCTTCGAGGCGAAGATCGCCCGGAGCATGTACGCGTAACCTTTGCATCCCAGTCCCTTCGCCAGCAACCCTTGCCTATCATCGCCCCCAGGATAAGAGGATCATGGCGCCTTCGGCATGAACCCCGAAAATGCCGGGCCGGCGGCAACTATGCCATTGTCGACCAAAGTTCTGACGAGCCCGCGCTGGCTGGGTATGATCGTGCCGCCCTGGGGGTTGCTGTTGGTCTCGAACACGCCGGCGCCGACCCTGTCTCCGATCATGGCCCAGCAGATCGTATCGTTGATCGCAAGCGTATGCTGGCGCGAGATCATGCCCTTGTTGACGGGCTGAAGTTCGACGACCATCTCCTCGCCATCTGGCAGTACGTAGCGGACAATACCGCCGCGGTTGCTGATCCCGTCCGCTTCCATATAGGCGATTACGTCCACTTCCACGGCCGGAATGATGGTGTCGCCGCGGACCACATAGCCCCATTGCGACAGCCGGTCGGTCTCGTCGTAAAAACAGATGGCGTTACAGCTCAGGTCGGGACCGAAGGTCGCGGCCGTGAAACGATGGACGCGCAGGTGGTTCCAATATCGGATGCCCCAGCTGTGATCGCGCGAGGCGAGACCATCGCGAATTTCATAGCGCCGACCCTTGATGATGATGTCGCCGCTGATCTTTCCCGACGCCTCGAAATGATTTTTGGCGATCGTTTCCATGTGCGGACCCGGGGTGTAGCCGATCGGGGGATGGAAATCCTCGACGAGCAAGGAGACGGAAATGTCCTCATCGTCGATCGACCAATGGCCGCCGCGGCTGTCCGATTCGAACCGGTGCGTGCCGTTGGCGGCGAAACCGGTCGCAACGCGGTCCGATTCGGTCAGCGGATAAAGCCCGTCACGCTTGTAGATCCATTCCGGCGTGCCGATCAGGCTCCAGATCGACGTATGCCCGCCCTGGAAGTTGGGCTGATGTCCGATCCGGATCGCTCCGTACAAGCCGCTCGACCGCTCCGCGAACTGAAGCCACACGCTCTCATTCCACCAGGAATCGCGACCAAAGGGATGCGGGCCCTCGTCTTCAGGTGAAAAAAACTCGACATGACCCGACCCGATGACTTTCATGCACTACTCCTCAAGCTTGACGTTAGGCGTTCCCGCCCTGGCAATCGAATGCGCTGCCCGCGACCACGGGCTCGGCAGGTTGCGCCATCGTTTGCGTGGCGAAAAAGGCGCCAGATGCAATGCCGAACAGCGAAGGGCCTTTGATTTTCATTGGACACCCTCCCCATCCCGATATCGTGGCAAGCCGCGCTTGACGGACGATCTTGTTGCACCCAGGGACCCGTCGTCTGACCGATTGGCCAATTTTGCGAGGGGTATCGCTGCCTGACCGGGTGGTCAAGTGCGTTCAATATGAATTCGGGAAAGCCCGCACCCAAGCCAACGCGGCTCCGGCGACCGCGCGTGATTGCGTTTCAATATGGTGGAGCCGGGAGCGTAAGCCATGCCTCCTCAGCCTGCCGGGACGCCACAAGTTTACAGCGAGGAAGGCCATGCGATCCTATTCCAGAAACGGCTTGACCGGCGCTGCATTCCCTGTTCGATTGGTCAGGGTAAATATGATTCGTAAACACGGACGGCAAAGGACCCGCAGGCTTCACGGGGCATCCGTTGACCGATTGGACAAGTTAATGTAGCTCTCTTCCGCCGATGGAGAGCGGCGCGATGGCATGGATCAAGGCCCAGCGCTGCCGCTTCCAGGCGACCGACCAGGAACAATATCGGAGCAGGATCATGAAGAGGGCGGAGTTCAATTATCGCGAGGGTTTTTCCATTGCACCCGCGGCTGCGCCCGGCGACTTCCTGACCAAGGCGCCCTACATCGATCACGGCACCGACCCAATCGACAAGACACGCTACTTTTCCAGCGAATATATGGAAAAGGAGTGGGAGCAGATGTGGACGAAGATCTGGGTCCTCGCCGGTGTCGAGTCAGACCTGCCGGAGGTGGGCGACTTCGTCACCTTCGACCTGCGGCACGAATCCTTCCTGATCGTGCGCGGCGAGGACAATGCCATCCATGCCTATTCAAACGTCTGCCAGCACCGCGGGCTTCGACTCGTCCAGGCCGAGTTCGGAAGCGTCGCGAACGGCTTCACCTGCCCCTTCCACAGCTGGTCCTATAGTCTGGACGGCAAGGTCGCGAACATTACAGACAAGGAGACGTTCCGACCCGAAACCATCTGTCACAACCCCCGGCTTCCCGAAATCGGCTGCGATGTGCTGGCAGGTTTCATCTTCATCACGATGAACGAGTCACCGCCGCCGCTGGCCGAATTCATGGGCGTGTTCGGCGAGCATCTGCGCGCCTACGAGCCGGAAAAGCGGGTTGTCGTGCGGCACACCAGCGTTGAGCTGGAGGCGAACTGGAAGGACGGAGTCGACGCGTTCCTGGAAGGATATCACTTCCACGCGATCCACAACCAGGTCCTGCCGGTCATCGACGATTATCACGTCCAGCAGGATCTCTATCCCGGCGGGATTGCCCGCCTGATCATTCCGCAGCTCACGCCAAGCCCACGGCTCGGCGAGACGGACAGCCTGAGCGAAGGGCTCAAGGCGGTGATGAGCGATTCGGGGATCGACCCAGCCAGCTTCACGGGCGCGATCGGCGACATCCGTCATTCCGCGCAGCTCGCCAAGCGCGCCCGCGCGGCGGAACTGGGCGTCGATTATTCGGGATATGCCGACAGCCAGCTGACCGATTCCTACGTCTACTCACTGTTCCCCAACGTCATCATGGGTGCGCATCCGGAAGCGATCAGCGCCTATCGTTTCCTTCCCCACAAGAGCGATCCGGGGAAAATGTATTTCGACACGATGACGCTTTATTATCCGGTGAAACAGACCGACGGCAGCTACGCAATCCCCAATTGGATGGGTGTGTCGAACGCGGAAGTCATCGCCGCCGAAGGTCATCGTCAGACCGAGCGCTTCGCGATCGGCGACGATTATTCGAAGATCGGCCTGCTATACGAGCAGGATGCCGACATGATGCCGCTCGTGCATTCCGGAATGCGGTCGCGCTATTTCAAGGGTGCCATCCTGGGCGAGCAGGAGGTCAGGATCCGCCATTTCCATGCCGAACTCGACCGCTACATAAACGGCGAGAAATGAGGTCGGCCGCCCACCAGCCGGATCGAGGACCGCTCATGCCGGACGGCGGATAGCGGCCGCGCGATGCTCGAGCATCAACAGCCGATCTCGATCGGCGCGGCCAATGCGCTCGTCTGGAGCTATGTCAGCGACATGGCCAATTGGGCGGCGATCATGCCCGGTTTCCGCGACTATGAAGTGGTCAGCGACGCGGACTCCCGCTGGACGCTCAAGGTCGGTGTCGGCGCGCTGGTCAAGACGGTGCACGTCCTGGTCCACATCGACCTGTGGCGCGAGCCGGACCGGGTCGAATTCAGCTATCGGCTCGAAGGCGAACCGGTCAGCGGCAGCGGGGCCTATCAGGCCACTTCCCCGGCACCCGACGCGACCGAGGTCATGCTGACGGTATCCATTGTCGGCAGCGGTCCGATGGCACCGGCATGGGAAGCGATGGCGCGACCCATCCTGCCGAGGCTTGCCAACGGCTTCGCGCAAGAGCTCAAGCTCAGGATCGAGTCCGAACATCAGGCGGGCTCAGAAACGGCCGCAACCGAGGAGATTGCGCCGCGGGATACGTTCTGGCGGCGTGTTTCACTCTGGCTGCGCCGGCTGCTCGGCCGCGACCGAACCCTGGAAGGCGCGCGCGCGCGAGGAGCCGTATAGTCTGAAACCGGCAGCCGGCGATGCCCGCGCTCGGCCACATGACGCAGCCGACTCCAATCAATTAGGCAACAGCAAACTCCAGAAAGCGGGACGATGACAGATCAATCAGGGGATTGGGATCAGGAAGTCGACGTCATTTCGGTCGGCGCGGGGATCGGCGGCCTCGCCGCCGCGATCACCGCGGCAGAGGCCTCTGCGTCGGCATTGGTGCTGGAGGCCTCATCACAAGTCGGCGGCGTCACGGCTTATTCGTTCGGCCAGGTCTGGATCGCCGCCAACCATCACCAACTCGAGGCGGGAATCGAGGATTCTGCCGAGAGCGGCTTTCGCTACATCGAACGACTCGGGATGGGCTTCGGCGAAGAGAAGCTGAACAGGGCACATTCGCAAGCCGCTCCCGCAGCGCTGCGTTTCTTCGAGGACAAGATCGGGCTGCAGTGCCGAGTCATTCGCGACTATTCCGACTATTTCTGGCCCGACTTTGCAGACGCCAAGCCCGAAGGCCGTTTCCTGGAAGTCCTTCCGTTTCCCGGCGCGTCGCTGGGCGAATGGCAGGAACGCACGCGCACTTCGCCCTATGTTCCCTACGGACTGACGCATGAGGATATCTTCGGGTCCGGGGGTATCGCCAACCTGCTCAACTGGGATTTTTCGGTCATGGCCGAGCGCCTCGAGCATGACATGCGCTGTCTCGGGCCGGGCCTCGCAGCCTATTTCGTCAAGGGTGCGATTGATCGGAACATCCCGATGCTGACCAATGTCCGAGTCACCGAGCTGGTCAGCAACGGCGAACGGGTGATCGGCGTGGTCGCGGAAAGGGATGGCAAGCCGTTCCGAGCGCGGGCGCGCAAGGGCGTGGTGCTGGCGACGAGCGGAATCGACGGCAATGCCGATTACGAGCGCACCTTAGCGAAGCACCTCGACGTCAACTCGATGATCATGCCATCGGTGAACGGGAGCCATATCCGTCTGGCAGGCCGGGTGGGCGGACGAATCGCAACCGTCCCCGATGTCTCGATGTTTGGCTACACCATTCCCGGCGAGGAGCAGGAAGGCCGGCCGCTGTGGCGCAACGCGATGACCGATGTCGGCGTGCCGCATGTGGTGGTCGTCAACCGGGAGGGCAGGCGCTTCGGGGATGAAAGCTTCTACCGCTCGATCGCAATGGCGATCGACTATATCGACGGCGGCCACCAGACCCATCCGAACTTCCCCTTCTGGGCGATCATGGACAGCCAGGCACGGGAGAAATATCCGTTCGGCTCACTGATGCCGGGGCAGGACTTCCCGCAAGGATTCGCGGTTCAGGCCGACACTCTCATCGAACTCGGCGCAGCGGCCGGAATCGACGGTGCGCAACTCGCCGAGGAGATCGAACGGTTCAACGGCTTCTGCGAGACTGGCAAGGACCCCCAGTTCCAGCGTGGCGAAAAGCCGTGGAGCAAATATATCTGCGGCGATCCCATTCAGCCCAATCCGAATCTGGGGCCGCTGGTCAAACCGCCCTTCTACGCCGTCCAGCTCAGCCGCATCAGCAACGGCGGTGTTTCGGCGGCCGGTCTCGCCTATGATGCCGATGCCCGCGTGCTCGGTTACGATGATCGGCCGATCGCCGGCTTGTATGTAGCGGGCAACGCGGCCGCCCGCCTCGACGCAGGTGCGGGCGTGCAGAGCGGGATGTCGAACGCGCGCGGAATGACGCAAGGGTTTCTCGCCGGCAGGCACGCGGCCGGTGCGCAAGCCGTATCCGGCCAGGATTGAAAGCGAAGGAGACGACATGTTGCTTGGACAACCGATCAGGCAAATCGCCTATTTTGTTCCGGACGTCCGCGAGGCCGCGGAACGCCACTCGAAGCTGTTCGGAAGCGGTCCGTTCTTCGTGGTCGACAGTATGGTGCTGAGCCGCTCGAACCACCGCGGCGTCGACCGGCCGCTCGATCACAGCGCGGCGATCGGGCAATGGGGCGATCTGATGATCGAGTTCGACCAGCAGAACGATCAAGACCCTTCGATCTTTCACGACCTCTATCCGGCCGGCAGCGGACGCTATGGGATCCATCACGTGGCGATGATCGTCGACGACCTCAACTCGGCAGTGGCCGACTGCACCAAATCTGGCTTCGAGATCGCGTTCGACGCCGAACTGAACGGCCTGCCCTTCGTGATGGCAGACGCGATCTCCACCTACGGCCATTTCATCGAGCTCTATCCCGGCCTGCCGGTGATCCTGGGCATCTATGAGAAGGTTCGAAAGGCAGCCGAGGGCTTCGATGGGAGCAACCTGTTTCGATCGTTCGAAACTGTCCCGGCCTGAGCACACCGTGCCGGCAGTTGCCGACTGGTGTCAGACAGGCGCAATGATCATGTTCACCTGCAGGACGAATCGCTATCGAGGCGATCGGAGTTTTCCGATCGGTGGACAGTGACCAAGCTGAACGAGACAGATTTACAGCCGGCCATCGCGGACGACGATCGGGACAAGCGGGTTCCGCGCGCGAACAAGATGCGGAAGCTCCTGCTGGACGTCGCGCTGGACTGTTTCAGCAGCCACGGCTTTGGGGGAACGTCGACACGGATGATCGCCGACATTGCCGGCGTCAGCCACTCGCTCGTGCTCTATCATTTCCGATCCAAGGATCAGTTGTGGTTCGCGACGATGGCAGAGGTGGTCGGAACCTATACCCGCCAGGTCGAGGAAATCGCGCAGGACCGCAGCCGGCCGGCTGCGGAAATCCTGCGGACCTATATCGAGAAGGTCGTGCTAACCTTTCGCGAGCGGCCGCAGCTGCACCGGATTTTCACGCAGCAAAGCACGCAGAATTCCAAACGGCTCGACTGGCTGGTGGAGAAGTATGTCGGTCGGCACTATGAAGTGATCACGGATCTCATCCTGCGCGCGCAAAAGGAGGGCGCGGTTCGGGAAGGCGATCCGTCGCGCCTCTACTATTTCATCATCGGATCGTCAGGATTCCCATTTTCGGTGAACCGGGAATATGAACTTCTGACCGGACGTGATGTTTTTTCCGCAGCCGAGATCCATCATCTCTCGCAGTTCATTTCCGACGTTATTTTCTCTGATCCGCCGACGGCGCGCAAGAACGTTCGCAAGGCTTCGGTCCGCCCCTCGGCGCTTCACTCAGCCATGTAGCGGTCGAGCTCGGCGTGGAAATGGCGGCAGCGCAGCTCCTGCTCCCCGAACAACGGCCCCTTGAAGCCGCGTGACCGGACGCCCCTTTGCTGCTGCGGAAGCAATTCGGCATCTTGTTCGAACAGCAAGCCCATCTCGAGCGTCTCGCCGATTTCGAAGCGGCGGATCTCGGGCCTGGTCTCGCCGGAAAGATCGGTGTCCGGCTTGACGTCCATGAAGCCCGGAACAGCATAGGTGTTGTCGGGATTCTTGACCGGGCGGTACATCGTGATGTGATCCCAGTACATGCGGTTGGGATCGGTGGCATGCGGGAGGAAACGCGCCATGATGATCGCTTCGGGATGACACCCCAACCCGGCATTGGGAAACACCGAATAGGTGGCTGAATCGGTCACCTGCGAATCGGTGAAGCCGGAATAGTCCCTGCCCAGCGCCGCAGCCGCGGCGCGCTTGGCCAGCTGGGCGGCGCGGCGCACCTCTTCCGAAGTCCCTTCGAAGCGATCCGGATCAAGGCCGACATCGGTCATAGCCATGCGCATCGAATCGCCGATAGCCTCGCGGCCCTCGAGCCGGTGGCTGGGATAGAGCTGTTTGATCAGCATCCGGCTGACGCCGTGCGGATAAAGGTCCTGCTGGATATGGTAATCGTCGATCACCGGCAGCGCCTGCTTGTGGATCGCGTGGAAATGATAGGGCTCGATGAACCCGTCGAGCCCGGTCTTCCAATTCGCCTCGATCTCGGCCCGGGTGTGGCGAATGACGACCATCTTGTCGATTTCGTAGACGCCGATGCGCGCCCCGAAGTCGCTGAGCATTTCCATCAGCGGCGGGGGATCGTCGTTCATCGTGATGAAGATAAGACCAAGCGCCACCTCGCATCCAATCTGCGTCAGACCGGGATTATGGCAGATTGTTTCGGACCGGAAGGTTTCGCGGTCGGTCACATTGGCAAGGCCACCGTCGAGGTGGAACGACCAGGAATGATAGGGACAGGTAAAGCCGTTGTTGACGCTCCCGAAATCCCCATGGACGAGCTGCATGCCGCGGTGCGGGCAAACGTTGTAGAAGGCACGGACCTTGCCGTCGTTGCCAAGCACGACAAGAATCGACTCGCGGCCAACCTCGAAGGTCAGATAGTCACCGGGCTCGCGCAAATCGGTTTGAACGCCGGCGATCAGCCAGACCTTTGTCCAGACGCGCTCCCATTCACGCTCCATATAGTCGCGCGACGTGTAGCGTTCGGGACTGAACGGACCGGTGCCATTGTCGATGTAAGGCGCCTTGGCGTCGAATTCGCCTGGGGCGGCATCGGGAGAGACCTGCCATCCGCGGGCATGATCGAACGCCCCTCGTGAATGCTCCATCATCTCTCTCCCATGCAAGCTTGCGAGGCGGTCGCCATCGCGGCGATGCGGCGCCGAGTCTTGACCAGATGCTCAATAGTCTTCGCGCCGGCTTCCGGTCAACGCCGCAGCGCGACCGGAAGCCTGCGATCGTCAGAATTTCAGCGCCACGCTTCCGCCAATGATGCGCGGGTCGTTCGGCTGGCCGATGAACGTGAACGCGTTCGTCGACGCCGAGCTGAGGTAGACCTTGTTGAACAGGTTGGTCGCGAACACCGCCACCGAGATGTGGTCGCCGGGGAAGTAGTAGGTCGCCCGCGCGTTCACGATCGTATATTTTCCCGAACTGATATTGCTTGGCGTGTCGAGGAAATATTTGCTCGTGTAATAGACCGTTCCGTTCAGCTCGAGATGTGAGGTTCCGATCGGGATGTCATAGGTCGCCTGGCCCGACATCGACCATTTCGGAGCCCGCGCCAGCGGACGCCCGGAGGCATCGACGGAGCTTTGGACGAAGCCATAACCACCCACCACCGGCACGAAGGCGCTCGCATTCGGGAACGACGTATATTTGGCGTCGAGATAGCCGATACCGGCATTGAGCGTCAGATGCGGCACGGCGGTGATCGAAAGGTCCGCTTCAAAGCCCTTGATCTTCGCCGACGCCGCATTCTGAGTCGAGAACAGCGACCCCTGCCCGTTGTTCACCTCGCGGCTGACCTGAAGGTCCTTGTACTTGTAGTAAAAGCCCGCCCAGTTGAACCTGACCCCGGAGACGATCGTGTGCTTTCCGCCGACCTCGAAGGCGTTGACCTTTTCGGGACCGACCGGACCCTTGTCGCCTGGGCTGATGAGATTGTAGCTGCCGCTGCGGAAGCCCCTGGAGAAGGAGGCATAGACCAGCTGGCGGTTCCAACTGTAGTCGATGCCGATCTTGGGATCCAGGGAGGCCCAATGCTTCTTGGCATCGGGTTCCGAAAAGACGACACCGAAACCGGGTACTATGACCTCCTGCCGGTCGAGGGTGCGCTGTTCATAGCTGTAGCGCAGGCCGCCGGTGAGCTTGAGGCCGTCGACGAGCTCGTAAGTTCCCTGGCCATAAGCGGCGTATGCGTGTGCCGAGCCGACGCCGCGAACGATGAGATCGGCGTTGGTCAATGCATGGTCGGCAGCGCCGCTGTTGCCCGGGTTCCAGATCCCGACCGGGTCAAGCCCGCCCTTCGAGTGGAAGGTGTAGAGGCCAAGGATCCAACTGAACCGCGACGGATTGCTCGAGATCAGCTGGAATTCCTGCGACCAGTTCTTCAGCTCGTTCGAGGCCACGAAATTGGTGAGCGGCAGGTCGGACGCGTCGGCGTCAGGCGCGGACCATTCCTTGACGTTGCGATAGCCCGAGATCGAGACGAAGTCGGCAAAGCCGAGTTCGCCGCGGATGTTCATCGACGCGCCGTAATTGCGATACTGGTCGCCGCTCGACGGAAAGTCCGCATAGGTGTGCCGCGGATTTTTGATCGTCGTGAAATGGCCACCAAGCGCCGGATCTGCCGGCGTCGGCCGGTCGGTGATCGAGATGAAGCCGTTGCCGGAAAAATCGTCGCGATGATCGTAATCGGCGCTGAGCGTAATCGTCCAGGCGTCGGAGGCCTCGAACCTGAGCTTGCCTCTGACGCCCTCTTCCTTGCGATCGTTGAAGTCGGGGCGGCCCGGAACCAGATTGCGCAGGAATGCGTGATGGCGGTTGATCACTCCGGCGAGGCTTGCCGACACGCGTCCGGGACCCGTCGAGACATAGGCCTGAAGGATCTTGGTGCCCCAGGTGCCCCCGGTCGCAATCAATTCCGCGGTTCGCGCCTTGGAGGGATCGCGCGTAACGAAGTTGATCGCCCCAGCGGTCGTGTTGCGCCCGTAGAGCGTGCCTTGCGGCCCCTTCAGGACTTCAACCCGTTCGATATCGAGGAATGTCTGATCGATCGACGCAGATTCAGGCAGATATACGCCGTCCATATACAGGCCGACCGCGGTTTCGCTGCCCGGCGTCAGTGCCGCTGACCCCATGCCGCGTATGTAGACCAAAGGCTTGGTGTTGAGCACCGATATCTGCATGTTGGTGGTCGTGATCTGTAGCTGCGAGGCATTGTTGACTCCCGCAGCCGTCAGATCCTTATTCGACAGCACCGAAATGCTGATCGGCACCTTTTGCACATTCTCCGCGCGGCGGTTCGCCGTGACGATGATTTCTCCGACTGTGCCGTCCGCGTCGGCCGCAGCAGTTGTATCCGGATTGGTGCTGACGGGCGGGCTGGTATCCTGCGCCGCTGCCGCCGAAGCGATCGAGACGCCGCAGCCGGCCAACAGAGAATAAACAACGATCGAATGCCTGGTCACCGCAGCGCTCCCCTTGTCACTTGCTTCTATTTTTACGTCGCAGCCATGCTTGGACAGCCGCAGACGCGCCTTGAGTGTGACACCTAAACGGAGTTGTCCGCATGGTCAATATGTCTGCGGAGCCGCGGCCTCTTTTACAGGAAACTTGTTCTTTCGAGCACATGGCATGCACGCATCCGCTTCCCGGGCCGCTCGCAATGACGAGCGATCCGGAACGTCGGGTAATCCACCTCCCCTCCCCTACGCCGTTTGGCGACCGTGGGGTCTGACGCGTTTTATGTAGGGCGAAATTATCGCCGACGAGAGTGATGACCGGCGCGCTGCGTTCGCTAATCCATCGCTATCGATCCTGGAACGGGCGGCGCCGACTGACAGCGCATCGAGGCGGTGCCCGGCGAGACTTGACCATTAGGACAACAATTATTAGCAAAGGATCAGGCGTTTTTACCCAAGGGCCAGGAGTAATCCAAAAAACACACTTCGAACCAAAATCGCGGGCCAGCCAACGAACGCTTGATCGATCCTGATCGAACTGTCAGGATCGACGCACAAAAAAATGTGAGGGGAGCCAAAAATGCGCAAAATAATCATGACCGGCATTTTGCTGGGAGTAAGCGGTTATGCCCTTGTCGCTGGAAGCGGGGCAATGGCCCAGAACCAGATCCCTGGGCCCACTTCTCCGACTGAACCAAGTCCAGTCGACGTTGAAAGTCCCAGCCCTAATTCGACAGTCGCCAATGTCGCTCCTGACACGACCGAAGGCGATCAGGGCGAGATCATCGTCACGGCCAATCGTCGCGAGGAGAATATCCAGAAGGTCCCGCTCAGCGTTTCCGTATTGCAGTCCAAGACATTGGACGCTGCCGGTGTGAGCAGCCCGGTCCAGCTGCAGCAAGTATCGACCAACGTTCAAATCGGTGTCCTGAACGCGATCCCGCTCATTTATATTCGTGGCATGGGCACGTCTCAGCTCGTCGCTGGTACCGAGGGTCCGGTCGGCCTTTATCAGGACGGCGTCTATGTCCCGTACACGATGTCCTTCAATCAAAACTTCATCGATGTGCAGCGGGTCGAAGTGCTGAAGGGGCCGCAAGGCACGCTCTACGGCCGCAACACTACGGCGGGCGCGGTCAATATCATTACGCGCGATCCTTCGGCCGCTCGCACGGTAGAAGGTCGTGTTTCCATCGGCAGTTACGGCAATCGTCAGGTACAAGCCTATGTTTCCACGGGACCTGGGAGGCTGGCGGGCAGCCTCGCAGCCAGTTACAACCGCCACGACTATTTCATGAAAAACGAGGCGCATGTCCGTGATACGGACAACCGCAAGGAATTTGCCATCCGCGGCAAGGTCAAGTTGGAAATCAATGACGATTGGACCGCCACGGCGAGCGCGGGCTATTATAAGAGCAAGGACTTCAACCAGTTCGGCTTTATTTCATATAACGACTACCCAACGGCTCGAGCCTTGGGCGGATGCTATGGAACCATGAAAGATCCGCGCCATTTCTGCGCGGACTACCCTACGCTTCCAACCAGAGTGAAGGAGATCGACGCCTCGCTTAATGTCCGCGGTGATATTGGTTTTGCGGACATTGTATCAATCACCGGGTATCGTCATCATCGTCATTATCAAACCGCCGACAACGATGCGTCGGACCTGCCGATCTCGCACTTTTCAGCCAAAGTGCCATTAGATAACTTTTCGCAAGAATTGCAAATCGTGTCTCACCCTGGCAGTCGCCTGGAGTATATTGCCGGCCTCTACTATTTTCAGTCAAAGGGCGGGTTTGACATCATTGAAGTTTTCTTTCCTGGCAACACGAACGGCCCTGTTTGTTGCTCAACCAGCAAAATTGAAGACCAAAGTAAGTCAGATCTCTTTGTTTATGGTCTTGGCAAAGCGAAGGCCGTCGCTGCCTATGGCCAAGTAAGCTACAAGCTTACCGATGAGCTGAAATTCACGGTTGGCGCGCGCTACAGCCATGAAAAGCGAACGCTGCTTGATTCGGCCATTGGTATACCCGGCGTTGGCAAAATTCCTGTCGATCCGAGGCAAAGTGCCACTTCTCATTCCTTTGATCCCAAGTTCGGTATCGACTATTCCTGGGGCCGAAACTTGCTCTATGCGACGTTTACGCGTGGTTTCAAAAGTGGCGGCTTCAACCTTGGCAGCCCCGGCTCCGCTGGTCCCGTCGATCCGGAAAAAGTGGGAGCCTTTGAGATTGGCGGCAAACACACCCTGGTTTCCGGCGTCAACTTCAACTGGGCTATGTTCCGGTATAAGTACAAGGATCTGCAGGTTTCCATCGTTCAGAACAGCGGCAATGGCTCGCTGTTCAATACCGAAAATGCCGCATCCGCCAATATCAAGGGCGCCGAGGCGGATATCTTCGTGACCGCTATTCCGCGTGTCAATTTGAGGGCGGGTATCGGTTACACAGATGCAAAATACGGAAAGTTTGAGGGGGCGAGCGCCTATCTCGAATGTCGTGGCCTTCAGCCCGGCGACCCGAACCTGGCGCTTTGCCCGAATCCTGGCTTCGGATATTTCCAAACAGACGTAGATCTCTCTGGACGTCCGTTGAACAGGGCGCCGAAAGTGACTGCCACCGGCCAGGTTGCCTACACATTGCCGATCGGATCGAATAACCTCGATCTCACGGGCAACGTTTTTTATACTGGTTCCTATTATCTTGATACGGCCAGCGATGTTCACCAGAACAGGTTTGCGATTGTCAACCTTCGGGCCAATTTTCGCTTCCTGGACGACCGCATGTCGCTCGGTCTTTTCGTCAACAATCTGACCAAGAAGCGTTACGTGCAGGCTCACTCGACGACCGCGGCCGTGATCGCCATCACACCGAGCGATCCGCGAATCATCGGAGGAACGCTGGCGTTCCGTTTCTGACCATTAGTCGAAGACGAGGCGCCGATGGCAAATGCCGTCGGCGCCTTTTTTGACTTTTTTATAGGCTTCACCGGGCCATTCGTAACGATCGGGATCGGGATTGAGCATGATCAGCCTCGACTCACATCTCACGCAAAGCAGCGACGACCACCCTCCTCCTTCCTTCCGAGCAGCCGCTGCATCTCTTCAAGGGTGCTGTCAGTCTAATGCGAACTCATCTCCACTGTTTGCAATTCGGGCAAAGGGGGCATGGCATTTCGGTGCACCTATGAACTATGCGCGGAGGCGCACTTCACAGCTCACGATATCGTGGCAATTATTAGCAAAATAACGGGGCGACGGATTCTGGCGGAAGAAATCTCATCGGATGAACATGCGACCGAATTAAAGACGTTGCGCGCTCTGCAAATGGCCGTTGCGCGTTTAGCGCAGTGCGTGCCGTCCCAGTGACGGATGAGAGAGGAGCGGAAGGCAATGGCACAGGATTTGGGCTTGAGCGGCAAGGTCGCGATCGTGACGGGCGGCGGATCGGGGATGGGACGCGCGACGGCGCTGGCCTTCGCGAAGCACGACGCTCGAGTAGTTGTTGCAGATCTGGACGGTGATGACGCCGAAGCCACCGCTGCTTCGATCCGCGAAGATGGAGGCGAGGCGATCGCGATACGGACGAACGTTTCCTCGTCGTCGGAAGTTCAGGCACTCGTCGCTGCTACGATGCAACGTTTCGGGCGGCTGGACTGCGCCGCCAATGCGGCGGGGATCGCGGCGCATGAAGGCGGCGTGATTAATTGTCCGGAGGAATTGTGGGAACGGATACTGGCCGTCAATCTCACGGGCACATTTTTGTGCGTAAAGTATCAAGCCAAAGTAATGATCGAAAGTGGAGGATCGATCGTTAACTTCTCTTCCATCGGCGGGATCATGGGCTCGCCGGATCAGATCGCTTACGTAGCGAGCAAGCACGGCATTCTTGGGGTCACCAAGTCCGCGGCGATCGGGCTTGCTGCTCGTGGGATCCGGGTCAACGCGATCTGCCCCGGCTATACGCTGACGCCGATGACCGAGCGGCTTTTCGGTGAACAGGGCAAGGTCATCTCGCAAAGCAATCCGATGCAGCGTCCCGCGGAGGCCAGCGAAATGGCAAATGCCGCACTGTGGCTGTGCTCGCCGGCCTCCTCCTACGTTACCGGGACTTCCATCGTCGTGGACGGCGGCTGGATCGCGGGGCTGCCTGTGGTAGCGAGCGGATAGGGCGATTGCCCTGCGTTACGGAAGATCGGGGTCGATCAACTCGGCTGCGCGCCAGCCTGTCGCCATCGTCGGCGCATTGGTACTGCCTGAAACCATCGTCGGGATGATCGACAGGTCGACCCCCCGCAAGCCCTCGATCCCGCGCACCCGGCAAAGCGGATCGACAACGAACTGCGCATCGTCACCCATCTGGCATTCCCGACCGCATGCAGGCAGGTGTTGCCGAGTCTGTGAATGGCATCGAGGATCTCGTCGTCGGTCTCGATGTCACGACCGGGCAGCGTCTCGCATTCGACATAGCCGGCCAACGGTTCCTGCGCGAATAAACGCTCGCGTGACACGGAAAAGCGCTATGGCTCGACGGTCGTAATCCTCGGCCAGGTAACTGGGCGATATCCGCGGCGGCTCCATCGGATCGGCGCCGGTGACCTGGATAGCTCCGCGGCTTTCCGGCCGGATTATGTAACTGGCGCAGAGCGCCCCCGGCTCCTGTTCGACCTCGAACCCCTCGCGCGCAAATTCCTGCGATACGGGGCTGAGGCCAGCTGCCCGTCGGGCCGGACCGGTCCAGGCTCCGTTCGAACGGTCCCGGTTATCTCGAACACCACAGTGGTCAGCGGACCGCTGCCCAGCAGCGCATAGCGCAGCAGGTTGGCGACCAGTGCCGCGGTAGGCGGCATTGGCGCTGCCCCTGCGCAGACGACATTGCGGGCGTAAGACGCAATGCTCGCTCAGATTCTGTCCCGCGCCGGGCTAGGCCGCTTTCACCTCGATGCCAAGCGATCGGAGGTGCTCGGGGTCGCCGATCCCGGGTAGCTGCAGCAGTTTCGGCGAATTGAGCGCGCCTGCCGAGAGGATGACGGTCTGGACGAGGATCCTCCTCACGGTCGCCGCGCCTGACGGAACGCCGATTGCGCGACCGTCGCCCACGATCACGCGCAGCACCTCGACATCGGGCTTGACCCGCAGATTGGGCCGCTTGCTCGCCGAACACAGGAAGGCATGCGCGGCGCTCTGCCGGCGTCCGCGCCAGACGGTTTGCGGGGTATAGCCAATCGCGTGGCCCTCCACGGCGTTCAGATCTTCTGCCAAGGCAGGTCCAGCCGCCCGGCCGACTGCGGCATCGCGTCCAGCACCGCACGACCTCGCTGTTCGATCGACACCTTCAGCTTGCCGCCAGGCCCACGCATCGGTGACCCGCCCAGGCGTTGCCGAAGTACCAGCGCTCACCTGCCGTACATCTGTACCATATCTCACTTAATTGTGGACCCGGGACGAGAGCGGCGCCGCTGACACCCGGCGTGATAAACACTGTGCAGCCTCGCCGCGCTCGCCACAACAGCCGGAATTTCGCGCTTACACTCGATTTACGCCGTTTTCCCTAAGGCCACGAGGCGTACCGACCGCAGCTCGAGCTCGAGCCTTCAAATTCACTAAAACTGGGTTCCCGCGGATTTGAATTTAGGCGGACATGTAGACGGCAAGGGCAGACACTGGTACCGGTACACTTGTTCGTGTTTCACCGCTGTCGGGAGGCAAGGCCGTCGCCGCCGACGAGATGCGGATGACGTTTGAATCGGAGCGAAAGAGCGCATGACCAAGGTCGGAACGACGCCAAATCAGCTATTCAACGATAACCCCCTCAAACTCGGGATTTTCGGCATCAACGCGATCAATGCGCAGACGGTCGCCCCGGACGGCTGGCATCCCAGTTGGAGCGACGTTGTCGCAGCCGCCAAGGCTGCCGATGACGCCGGCTTTGAGGCGATCGTCCCGATTGCGCGGTGGAAAGGCTATGTCGAGGGGAAGCCGGATCACCGGACCAACGACGTTTTCGACACGTTCAGCTTTGCTGCCGCCATCGGCCAAGTGACCACGCATGCGACCATCTTCTCTACGGTCCACGCATCGCTTGTGCATCCCCTGATGATGGCAAAGCTCGGCTCGACGATCGACCATATCACCGGCGGTCGCTGGGCACTGAACATCGTGGGCGGCTGGAATCGCCCGGAGTTCGACATGTTCGGTATTGAGCTCCGCGATCATCAGGCTCGTTACGACTTCCTCGCCGAATGGCTCGACGCAGTGCGCGAGATCTGGACAGCCGATGACGAGGTGAATTGGAACACGACAAATTTCCACATGAAAGCCGCCATCTCGCGTCCGAAGCCTATCCAGCGGCCCACGCCCCCGATCATGAACGCGGGATATTCGCCGGCGGGCCGGAATTTCACCGCCAACAACTCCGACATCGGATTCGTGATGATCACAGGCCCCGATCATGCAAGATGGCACACCCAGGTGGACGAGCTAAAGGAACTCGGTCGCCAGGCAAGTCGAGACCTGAAAGTCTGGACGGCAGCGCATATTGTGCAAGCCCCCTCCCAGGAGGAGGCCCTGCGACACATCGACGAGTATATCGTGCGCCACGCAGACTATGAATGTATCGACGCCCATGTGAAGACCCTCGTTGCTGAATCGAAGGGCCTCGATGAAGCTGCGATCGCCATGTATCGCCGGCAGGTCGCCATCGGGTTCGGCTACATCCTGCCAGGCTCCCCGGAGTTTATCGCGGACGAGCTCCAGGCCATGACCGAAGCTGGCTATGACGGCGTCCTGCTCGGCTGGCACAACTTCGTCGACGGAATCGCGCAATTCCGGACCGACGTGCTGCCGCTCCTGGAGCAGCGAAAGCTCAGGAAGCCGTTCGCCGGCGCTTAGGTTAGGACCCATTGATCCGAGAGGCATGATCTGATTTAGGCTCCGGAAGAGACTGAGCTTGAGCGACTCGTACTGGCTGACCGACGAGCAGATGGCCCGGCTTGAGCCGTATCTAATGCGAACTCATCTCCACTATTTGCAATTCCGGCAAAGGGGCATGGCTTCAGCTCATGACCGATTGTCACTCAGCCAGTGCGGCTGAGCGGCGTTCCTTATAGGTCTGTCGTTCGACGAGGTGGCGTTCCAGGTTGAAGTGATTGTGGATGTTGGCGTGGACCGAAGCGAACTTTTGGAGCGTCTTCATTCGTCGTAACCGCAGCATAACGCGCTCCCGCCGGCGAACATCGGGCCTAGTCTGTTCCACCAGAACCTCACATTCCGCAGCGACAGCGGAAAGCGAACCTACATCATCACCACCGGATCGCTCCGGGCGATGAATTGAATGCGAAACGAGTTCCGGGATGTGCTCATTCTCGGCGGCTGGAAGCGCCGCCCCTTTCGGCAAAGAGTTGTCCGTATGGTCAATTTGTAAACAACACTGCGGCCGCGATGGCGAGGCGCGTCCTTCGGGCACACGGCGGGCTCCATCTACTCTCCGTTTCAAATAGCGGGCGATTCGCCACCCTCCGCTGTGCTGTTCGTCGCCCTGTGCACACTGACGAAGTAAGGTTGGGCGAGATGATCGCCGGGCGGAGCGAACGCCGGCGCGCTACGGACCTTTACCCGGCAAGCGATCCTGGAACGCAGCGCCGCCGACGAGCTGAACATCGAGCAGGCCCGGGCGAGACTTGACCATTAGGACAACTATTATTAGCAAAGGGCCAAGCGTTTTTACTCAAAAGCCGGGAGAGATGGCCCGAGGCCGAGCGATCTCACGCATCGGACAGATATGCGGAGTCGGCATTTATTCCGCGCTTCCGCGGCATTCGACCTGGCAGTTGATGCACCGGCGCGCTTTCGAGATCGCGTGGATGCAATTCGCAATGTCCGTGTCGCGGAGCACGAATGCCGGGAAGAATAGAGTTCATTGAATCACGACGATCGCTTGCGAGGAGCTATGCAGATGACGATAGTTGAACCGCTGATGCCCGAGGTCGATTTTGCCGCCGACCCGATGAACGACCTCGAGGAGCGCCTGGCGACGCTCGGCGCCAATGGACGGCGTATCGCACCGATCAAGTGGAAGGGCGAAACTGCCTGGGTCGTGCTTCGCTATGAAGACGTTCTCAAGGGCATGAGCGACGACGATTATATTCCGGCGTTTCCGGAATACCGCCGCAACTGGGACACGCAGGGCGCCCAGCCGCTCAAGGATCACGGCGATCAGCATCGCGCCAGCCGCACGCTGCTCGAGCAGCCGTTCAAGATCGGCAAGGTGCGCACGATGGTCGAGGACATGCTGGTGCCGCTGGCCGACCGGCTGATCGACGATTTCGGCGACCGCCGCGAAGTCGATCTGATCAAGCATTACAGCCGCCGCTACACCTTCCTGGTGATGAGCATATTGCTCGGTATTCCGGTGGATGCCGACAATGAGGAGCGGCTCGTGACACTGGTCTACGCCCTGTTGCAGGGCGGTCATATCGTCGGTGCCGACACTCCCGAGGCGCGACGCAACGCCAGCCTTGCCGCGGTGGCCGAGCTGAACGACTATCTGCGCCCCACGATCGAGGCGCGGCGCAAGGACCCCAAGGACGACATAATCTCGTACCTGCTTGCATCCGAGCTAAATGGCGGACCGCTCGCCGAGACTGTTCTCTACGATTATGTCCGCTTCCTCTATCCGGCCGGCGCGGAGACGACCCATCTCAGCATGGGCCGGATGATGAACAACGTGCTGTCGGACCTCAGCCTGCGCGATCGGCTGATCGCCAATCCGAAAGATCGTGCGGCAGTGGTCGATGAAAGCCTTCGCTTCACGCCCGCCGCCAACCTGGTGCCGCGCACGCTCGAGCGCGACACGGCGATCTGCGGCATCGACGTTCCGGCCGGATCGACGGTTCTGTTCTCGGTAACCACCGGCAATCGCGACGCAGAGATGTTTCCCAATCCCGACCAGTTCGACATCGACCAGAAGCGCAAGCCGCTGCTGTCGTTCGGTATGGGTCCGCATTTCTGCATCGGCTCGCATCTCGCCAAGGCCGAGCTGCTGGTTTCGCTGGGCCGCCTGCTCGATCGTCTGCCTGGACTGCGCCTCGCCGAGACGCCGCCAGAACCCGTGGGCGCCGTGTTTCGATGGATCCCCGAACTCAAGGTCGCCTTCGACGACATTCTGCCGCCCCCCGACAAGACCGACGCCCGTGGATAGGATCAAGCCTGAATTCCTTGCCTCCTTCTGGACACTAGCTGGATCGAGCCACCCGCTGATGTCGCAGGGGATCAGCATCGTGCCGCTGGAGGAGCGGGTCGAGGCCGCCGCCGCGGCTGGATATGTCGGCTTCGCGTTCAGCGAAACCGATCTTGCTGCCGTCCTGAAGACCAGAAGCTATGACCAGATCCGCACGCTGTTTAAGGCAAACGGACTTGACTTCATCCAGCTCGAGCTGATCACCGACTGGTTTGCCGAGGGGGAGCGCAAATCGCAGTCCGACGTAATCCGCGACCAGCTGCTCGAGGCGGCGGCTGAGCTAGGCGCCGATCATGTCAAGGTGATCGGCGATCTCGCCAACCAATATCCGGTCGAGGGCATGGCTGAAAGCTTCGCCGCCCTCTGCGCGCGTGCGGCGAGCGCGGGCACGAAGATCGCTATCGAGCTGACTCCGCTGACCAACCTGTTCTCCCCGGATCAGGGTATCCGACTCATCCGGGAATCGGGTGTGTCCAACGGGGGCCTCCTGCTCGACGTCTGGCACATGGGACGCGCCCATATCCCGTTCGCGACGCTCGCCGACATCCCGGGCGAACTCATTTATGCTGTGGAGCTGGACGACGCGGACCTCGAGGTGCGCGGAACGTTAATGGAAGATACGATGAACAACCGTCGCCTGCCCGGCGAAGGTGAGCTGGAGCCGGCGCGGCTGATCGCGGCGGTCCATCGCGCCGGCTACCGGTTGCCGTACGGCATCGAAATCGTTTCGGACGCACATCGCAAACTCTCGGCGCACGAACAGGCGCGCGTGGCGATCGAGACGTCGCGCGCGCAAATGAAGGTCGCCGAAAACTACATCTGAGCCGCCACGCGCAGAAGCGCCGCGCATTACGGGAGGATCGACTGTGGCACAGCGAATCACCGGGATTGCAGAAGCGTCCCCGGCCAAGGCTCGGGCACCTGACGCATCCTATATCTATCCAACCAATATCGCCAGTCTCGGCGAGGATTGGCTGATTGAATCGCTGGAATCGTTCAATCCAGGGCTTCGCGTGCTGAGTGCAAGCCAGAGCGACCTCATCTGGGGCACCGCGACCAAGGTCTTTTTCGATTTCGAATATCAGGCCGGCGATAGTTCCGCGCCAATCCGCGACCGAATTTGCATCAAGGGCGCGTTCGACGAGAAGATGCGCAATTATTACGACCTCAGCGTCCTCTATACGACCGAGGCCGCTTTCTATCGCGACGTCGCACCGACGCTCGACATCCTTCTCCCCAAATGCTGGCTTGCGATCGAGCATGACAACGAAGGCATCGTCGCCCTCGAGGATCTCGGCAGTCGCGGGGCCGTCTTTACCGAGGCGTCCGACACCTGGACTGCGGACCAGGCAACGCAAATCCTCGATGCGCTGGCGCGGCTGCACGTCAGCGGGTGGGGATGGTCGGCTGGCACGCTGCCCTGGGTAACGCTCGGCAGCGGTGCGCAGCGCGGCGGCAACACCGCGATGATGGCAGGCGACCGGTTTCACGACTTGACCAGCCGGCCCGAAGTGCAGCCGCATCTTCCAGCCGAACTGAGCGATCGCGACACCGTGCTTGCGGCGCTGCAGCGGCTCTGGCGCGAGGACGATCAGGACGACGAACTGACGCTGTGTCACGGCGACGCACATCTCGGCCAGACCTACGCCATGCCTGACGGCAAGCTTGGCTTGCTCGACTGGCAGAGTCTTGCAGTGATGCCGTGGGCCAAGGACGTAGCCTATTTCATCGGCGGCGCGCTCGCCACGCCCGACCGGCGCGCGCATGAGCGCGACCTGCTGGAATATTATCTGCGCGAGCTCAAGGCGTGCGGCGGTCCCGATCTCGATCGTGCCAAGGCGTGGCGGCATTACCGACGCCAGATGCTGATCGGGATGGTATGGCCGGTCGTGACCGAGAACATGCAGCCGCTGGCGTGCATCGCGACGATGAGCCAGCGCTATCTCACTGCGATGGGCGATCTCAAAACGCTCGAAGCACTCGAATCCTGATCGCCATATCCCGCAAATCCGGAGACATTATGAAATACGAACTCTTCAACCAATTCGGGCACCCTATCGAGGTCGACCTCCCGCTCGAAATCCAGAGCATCGAGAACTGGACCGAACATTATTACTTCTGGTGTTACGATCCGGCGACCGAATATGGCATTTACATCCACATGGGCCGGCTGCTTCCCGACAGCACGATCTGGCGACCGGTGGTCCAGATATTCCTGCCGGGACAACAGTCCCTGTGCACCACCATACACGGCCGGGGCGAGGATGGGATCGGCCCCGGCGCCGCACCGCTCAAGCTCAATTGCATCGAGCCGCACCGTAGCTGGTCGATCCATTTCGACGGTGTCGGCGCAAGGGCGTCGCGCAACGAGCTGATGAACGGGGCGATCGACGACCGCCCGGTCGAGCCGATCCGCTTCAGTCTCCTGTTCGACGGTGCTGCGCCCAATTTCGGCAAGCATATCTGGGGCGACGGCGGCGTTGCGACATTCCACACCGAACAGATCTGCAAGGTTAGGGGTCACATCGCGCACGAGGGCCGGATCATCCATTTCGACGGCGTCGGCGCGCGCGATCACAGCGCCGGGCCGCGAGACTATGCGCCGGTGGTCGGCGACATCTGGTTCCAGTGCCTGTTCGAAGACGGAGATGCGATCATGGTGCAGGTCGTCCACTTCGAGAAGCTCAATATCAAGGCATCCTATTATTACCCCGCCGGATCAGACGCGATCGAGGACCTCGAAATCCTCGAGCATCCAACCGTCGCCGCGACGGATTCGCCGCCGGGCCTGCTGGCGCGCGATCCGCTTGCCGACAAGGAAAGCGAGTTCGTCATCCGGCTGGCGCGCGCCAATGGCGAGGAGATCAAGCTCGAGTGCACGCTGCTGACGGCATGCGCGGTCACTCTCAAGTCGCCTCTGGAGGAATATCACGGGACGGGAACCGGCGCGGGCCTGCAAATGTGCGAGTGCGCGGCGCGGGTGAAATGGGGCGACAAGATCGGCTACGCCAATCGTGAACGCTCGACCAGGCTTGCGAGCCTTGGACCGCCCGCCAGCCAAAGATGACGGCTCGCTCCAGTCCCGCGGCGCGGGACTGGTCGGAACCGCTCAACCGGCGCTTTTGGCGGCCAAAGCCCGAATGCGATCGATAAGCCGATGGTTGGCGAGCCCAGCCTCGAAGTCCGGGGCAAGCGCCGTGCCGTCGCGTACATCGCTCGCCAAAAGGTCGTAGAGCCGCCGGACATTTTGCACCATCGGCGTAAGACCGGCCTCGGGCGGGCTTTGCAAATGCGCCGGCAACTCCAGCAACGATAGTGATTCGTCGGTGCCGCGCGCACCGCGCAGCTCGAGCGCCGACATCTGGACATGACCGGTCGCCGCGGTGAGCAGCAGGTCGCCCTCAGTTCCGTTCAATTCCCAATGCAGGTTGGTCGCCTTCGACAGCCCGCCGCGGAAGTGGACCGAAAGCGGCGCGCCCTGCCCCGTCGTCGCTTCGACCATGATCTGGTCAGGTGCCGTCATCGGCGCGCTTATACCCGTTTCAACGATCATGCTCGTGCGGCGTCTTTGCGTGATAAGCGCGGCGACCGGTTCTACCGGTCCGAGCAGGCTTACCGCAGTGTCAAGGAAATGGCCGACGGGAATTGTCAGCATCGTCGCGCCTGACGCAACGTCGAGGAGATAGGAATTGGCCTCGTCGATGGCGGCCCCCCAGGCCAGGCCGGAGCCGATCACCGAACAGGACAGCAACTCGCCGACATAGCCCTGCGCGACCAGCTCGCGGACATGCGCGACCGTCGCTGACAGCCGTCCCTGCAATCCTACCGCGTGGCGGACGCCGCGCTTTTCCGCCAGCGCAAGCAATTCCTCGGCCTGCGCCGTGCTGGACGCGAGCGGCCACTCGCAAAAGATGTGCTTTCCGGCATCGAGCGCAATCCGCACAAGATCGTAATGGGCCGGGACCTTCACCGTCACGACGACGAGATCGACGTCGGGGTGGCAAGCGAGCGCTTGCGGATCATCGAACGCAAGACTGCATCCCAGGCTTGCCGCCGTCGCTGTGGCGGACTCAATCGATCGGGTGGCGACGGCGACGATGCGATAGCGATCAAGCGACTGGAGCGCGGGGACGTGCGCCATATGCGCCCATCCCCTGCCCGGATTCGCGCCGATGATTCCGACGCCGATCGGTCCGGTCATGCCCGTTCCCCGATCATATCGAAGCCAGGAAGAAATCGGTGGTCTTGCGGATAAACTCGGCGTTGCTTGAAGAATTCTCTCCGATCATCAGCTGCGCCTGCAGGCGGCGGAATTTGACCGTGCCGTAACTGAGGCCGATGAACATCTCCCGAAGCTCGTGCCATTCATATCTCCCTGTCTTTTCCGCAACCCTGGAAAAAAGCGCCTTCATCTTCTGGTGATTGATCTCGAGCAGCGCGGTCGCGCTGATCTTGGCCGGGATGTCCGGGTTGAGAAGCGCCTGATCGATGATCCTCATTTCGGGCGAGTCGACCAGCTGGAACGACATCAGCCGGTGCATCAGATGGCGGAGCTGGGTCGCGACATCGGCGCTTTCGTCCAATATGCTGTCGAACACGAAAGTCGTCCGTTCGAACGCGCGAGTCACTGCCAGGTCGTACAAAGCCTTCTTGTCGCTGAAATGGTGGACGAGCGTCGATAGCGGAACCCCGGCATGGGCGGCGATCAGTCGCAGCGAAACGCCGGCGAACCCGTGTTCGGCGAACAGCGCCAGCGCCGAATCGACGATCATCGACTTCTTCGCCGCGGAAGAAGGCCGGGACGAGACCCGCCGCGGATGATCCGCCTGCTTCGTTTGCTCAACCATATTGGCTACCATATACAGAACGGTACGTTTGTACGAATCTTCTTTGCGGTTGCTCGACCAAGGATTCAGCGCCGCATCCGTTCTCCTGAAGTGCGAGCATTCATTATCCGGCTGGACAAGTTTGGTGCGTAGATTACAGTACAATTGTTCCATGATCGCGCAGATATGTGCGGGTCCGGGTATGAGGAAGAGGCAATGAATCAGCTTTTCAACGACAACAAGCTGAGGCTCGGCACCTTTTCGACCAATCTTATGAATTCGCAGACGCTGGCTCCGGACGGATGGCACCCAAATTGGGACGATGTGCTGGCCGCCGCCATCGCCGCCGACCGTGCAGGTTTCGAGGCGATCGTACCGGTTGCGCGGTGGAAGGGCTATATCGACGACCGGATCGACCATCGATCGAACGACGTGTTCGACACGTTCAGCTTCGCTGCGGCGCTTGGCCAGGCGACGAGGCATTCGACCATCTTCTCGACGGTCCATGCCTCGCTGGTCCATCCGCTCATGATGGCGAAGCTCGGATCGACGATCGACCACATCTCGCACGGCCGGTGGGCGCTGAACGTGGTGGGCGGCTGGAATCGGCGCGAGTTCGAGATGTTCGGAGTGGAGCTGCTCGACCATCAGGCCCGCTATGATTTCCTTGAGGAATGGCTGGCCGTGTTGCGTACCTTGTGGACAGCCGACGAGGAGGTGAACTGGGACAGCGCCAATTTCCATATGAAGGGCGCATTGGCGCGCCCGCGACCGGTGCAGCAGCCGATGCCGCCGATCATGAACGCCGGCTTCTCCCCCGCCGGCCGCAGGTTCACCGCGCGCAACTCCGACATCGGGTTTGTGATGATCAACGGCGGCGACCACGCCAGCTGGCGCGGCCAGGTCGAGGAAGTGAAGGCGCTCGGGCGCGACGCCGGTCGCGACCTCAAGGTCTGGACCGCGGCGCACATCGTCCAGGCGCCATCCAAAGAGGAAGCGATGGCCTTCATCGATGGCTATCTGTGGGACAATGCCGACGTCGAATGCATCGACGCGCATGTCAAAGTCCTGGTTTCGGAATCTGCCGGGTTCGATGAAGAGACAACCAGAATGTACCGGCGGCAATTGACGATCGGTTCGGGCTGGGTCCTGCCCGGCCCGCCCGAATATATAGCGGATGAACTCGAGGCGATGGTCGAGGCGGGATTCGATGGCGTGTTGCTGGGCTGGCTGAACTTCACCGACGGGATCGGCCAGTTCGCGCGCGACGTCATGCCGATCCTCGAAGCGCGCGGCCTGCGCAAGCCGTTCACGCCGGCCTGATCAGAGCTCTTGCCGTGGCAGCGCGTGGTGTCCACGCGGTCGCCGGGCGGACTAGGCGGCCTGAATGATCGTCTCTCTTGCGTGCACGGTGTCGAAATACTCGCGCACGCGCGTGATCTTCCCATCGGCCAGCTCGAACGCGATGTGATAGAAATTGTGATAGCACTTGCCGGTCTTGGTACGCCCCTCGTTTTGCACTTCGAGCGCAACCGTATCACCTTCGGCAGTTACTCCGGTAACGGTGAAGACGAGCGGCCCGTCCCACATCTGGGTGAACGGCTCGACCATCGAAAGGAGCGCCTCCTTGCGGTGCGTTCCGGACAGGCCAGGCAGATCGCCGAGCACCCAATATTCGAAGTCGTCCGCCATAAGCGCGTCGAGCGCCTTGACGTCGCCGTCGGTGAGCGCGTCGAAATACTTCTTGGCCACATTCTTGTTCGCTTCCAGATCGCTCATCCACCGTTCCAATATCTTCAATTTGCTGCCACCTGCACGCGAAGGTCGTGCGGACACCCGGCAGGTCGTCCGTTTCAATAACAATCTTGGCCAGATGGTCAATCTCCGGCTATCAACGCCACCACGCCACTAACGGAGCTCGACGACATGGACGATCAGGCGATCTCAACCCCCCGCCACCGGCCGGCTGGCGAGATTTCCTTGGAGACGCTATTTCTCGATGCCCGAACGCGTAACGCCTGGCTGCCGCGCGCCATCGACGACGACACGATCCGTGAGTTGTACGAGCTGCTGCGCTGGCCGCCGACGGCCGCCAATTCCAATCCGGCGCGTTTCGTGTTCGTGCGGACCGAAGAGGGCAAGGAGCGGCTCAAGCCGCACCTCTCGGCAGGCAATGTCGACAAAACAATGGCTGCGCCCTGTTGCGTCATTATCTGCCGGGATACGCAATTCTTCGAACTCCTGCCCGAGTTGTTTCCGGCGCGCGACATGAAGACGCCGTTTGCCGCCAATGCGGCACTTGCGGAAGAAACCGGCAGGCGCAACGCGACCCTGCAAGGCGGTTACCTGATCATGGCCGCACGCGCTTTGGGGCTCGATGCCGGCCCGATGTCGGGATTCAACGCCGGGACGCTCGATGCGGACTTCTTTCCCGATGGACGCTGGAAGTCTGAGTTCCTGTGCAACATCGGCTATGGCTCGCACGAGAATCTGTTTCCGCGCAACCCGCGGCTGGCGTTCGAGCAGGCATGCCAGCTTCTTTGACGTCGGAACATTGACCTAGCCGCAAATTCTTCGTACCTGATCGACCAGTCAGGCACCAGCGATATCGCCGATTTGGAGACGATACGCACGGTCGGGCCGGAGAGGAAAAGCGGGTATGTCGGACAAGCTGCTTGATCTGGCGATGCCGTTCGATCCGCCGGCCGACCGGCGCAATCCCTACCCCGACTATGCCCGCTACCGCCGCGAAAGCCCGGTGATCGAATCCGCGCAGGGTGACCGGCCGCTGGTCTGGGCGTTCCGCCATCGCGACGTTGCCGAGATATTGTCCGATCACGAACGCTTTTCGAACGAAGCCGCGCGCGTGTTCCTCGGGCCGACCCAGGGCGAGGATCTCCTCGTCGGAATGGATCCACCCGCCCACGCCGATCACCGTCGTCTGATCATGCCCGCTTTCGGCCCGCCGGTGATCGAGCGCTGGAAGGCGGATATCATTCCGGCAATCGTCGAAGAATTGCTCGACGCGCTTAAGGATGTTCCCGATCCTGACTTGGTCCGCGACCTGGCGTTCGTGCTTCCGACCCGAATCATAGCGAGGATCCTAGGGTTGCCGGACGAGGATTTCCCGCTGTTTCGCGCCTGGACGATGGAGTTCATCACCGTGTCGGGAGATCCGACGCAGGCGTTCGAATCGGCCCGCGCGCTGCGATCCTATCTGACGCCGATCATCGAGGCCCGGATCGAACGGCCGATGGACGACATGATCAGCCGGCTGGGCGCCGCCCGGATCGATGGCGACCGGCTGAGCGTGGCGCAAGTGCTGAGCTTTCTCCTGACGCTCCTGCCGGCCGGAATCGAAACCACCTTCCGCGCGCTCGGCAGCTTCATGTTCACGATGCTGTCGCAGCCGCAGCGGTGGGGCGCGCTCGTCGCGGACGAATCGGGCATCCGTCCGGCTGTCGAGGAACTGCTCCGGTTCGAGGCGCCGCTGCAGGTCGTGTTCAGGACTGCCCGCGCCGACATGGAACTGTCGGGCAGCAAGATTCGGGCAGGAAGCTTTGTCATCCCGGTGATCGGCTCGGCCAATCGGGACGAAGATGCAAATCCGGACCCCGACGAATTTCGACCGGAACGCAGCGGGCGCAACTATCTGACCTTCGGCAATGGCGTCCACTTCTGCCTGGGTCTGCATCTCGCCAAGGCCGAATTGATGACGGCCGCCAAAGCGATGGTCCGCCGCTTTCCACGGCTCGCGCTGGATACGGCTCTGGTCGCCGAGCGCGACATTCACATTCGCGGGTTGATGGTCAGAAGCCCCGCTTCGGTTCCGGTGTCGCTCGGGAAGTGAGGGTCATCCGCGCCTGCCCCGACCTCCGGGCAAAGCGCTCTCGATTCGGCGGAAGCTGATCCATAGTTGCGGAATCCGGTGCACCAGTGACGCTTTAGGCGGTTGGAATCGACTCGGGATCGCTATGCGCCTCAGAACCCCACCTTGTCTCCACCCTTGAGTGCCAGCAGCACGCGAGCTTCGTCCGGTGTTGCGATATCGCGACCGAGACCTTCCAGAATCTGCCGCACGCGTTTAACCTGGGCCGCATTCGTAGGTGCCAGTACCCCTTTGTTGAGCCAGAGATTATCCTCGAGTCCCACACGGACATGGCCACCCATCGAGGCTGCCTGCGCCGCAACGCTCATCTGGCTTCGACCCGCACCCAGTACCGACCAAACATAACTATCACCGAAGAGGCGGTCAGCCGTTCGCTTCATGTGCATGACTTCCTCAGGGTGGGCCCCAATGCCACCGAGCAAGCCGAAGCAAGTCTGAATCATCAGTGGCGCCCGCACCAAGCCTTCAGTCCAGAAGTAGTGAAGATTGTGGAGATGGCTCGTATCGTAACATTCAAACTCATATCGCGCCCCGGTCTCATTCAGCATTTCGAGGGCGTAACGGATGTCCTTGAAGCTATTCCGGAAGACGAGATCGTGGCTGCCTTCCAGCATCGCTGGCTCCCATTCATGTTTGAAAGTTTTGTAGCGCTTGAGCATGGTGAAGAAGCCAAAATTCATGGAGCCCATATTGAGGCTAGCGACCTCCGGCTTCCAGACGGCCGCCGGGCGTAGCCGCTCCTCGACTGACATATATGGCGAGCCCCCGGTGGTGATATTCACGACCACATCGGAGGCCTGTTTGATCACCCTGAGGAACGGCTCGAACGCCTCCGGTCGTTGATCGGGCCGACCATCGATTGGGTCACGAGCATGGAGATGCACGATTGCGGCCCCTGCGTCCGCAGCACCCAACGCGGAATCCGCGATTTCGGCCGCTGTCACCGGAAGGTGCGGCGACATCGACGGCGTGTGGATAGATCCCGTGATCGCACAGCTGATAATGACCTTCGACATATTCCTGCTACTCCTCACTGATTGGCCGATCGCGTCGCGCGCCTGGGCGAGATAATTGATGGTGTCGTGCCGGGTCGTGCCGGGTCGTGCTACTTGCTACGATCGGGCGAAAAATAGGCCTTCATCGCCGTCGCTGCCGTCGAATCTCGCCATTGCGTGGCGACCACTTCTTGCTGACCGGGTTCGCCCTGGTGGCCGAGCCACAGCCACGTTCGCGGGTTGATGGTCAGAAGCCTCGTTTCGGTCCCGGTATCGCTCGGCGGGCGAGCGTGAGTGGCGCACGCCCCGCCCTCAGCGCGAAGCACTTTCGATCCTCTCGAAGCAGACCCAAAGTTCCGGAATCCAGCGCACCAGCCCGCCGGTCGCAGGCGGTACAGGCCGCGACAGGCGAAGGCCGGTCAGCCGGTCAAGCAGGCGATTGAGCGACATCAGCATTTCAGCCTTGGCGAGATGCAGCCCCAGACAATGATGCGGGCCCGCGCCGAACGACAGCACCGGCTTTCCCTTGCGATCGACCGAGAATTCATCCGGATCGGAATAAGCGTGATCGTCGCGATTGCCGCTCGCGATAGCGAGCAGCACAACTGTTCCCGCATCGAGCCTGACCCCGCAGACATCGCGGTCCTGGTCCAATATGCGGGGCAGCAGGCAGACCGGCGGCGACAGGCGGAGCGCTTCGTCGACAACCGCCGCCCGGTCCCCGGGCCGTTCGATAAGGCGCTGCTTGAGGGCAGGATCCCCAAGTACGAGCGCCATCATGTGAACGATCGCCATGTGAGTGGTCTCGGCCCCGGCCGGGTAGAGCAATCTGATATAGTCGAACAGCACTTCCTCGCCGATCGGCCGATCGCCCTCCCGCGCATGGACGAGATAAGTGATTGCGTCGTGCCTGGGCGCGTATCGGCGGCTTTCGACGATAGGGCGAAGATAGTCGTTCATCGCCCCCTTCGCCGCCATCGAATCCTGCCACTGCGCGGCGACCGCCTGTTCCTGACCGAGCTCGCCCTTTTTCAGCGGCGGCAGCAGCGCGTACGTCAGGGAGATCAGGCGGTCCTCGTCGTCGATCGGAGCGCCGAGCAAGCCGCTCATGACGCGAAATGTGTAGCGACGGGCATATTCGCCGACCAGATTGACTTCGCCCCGGCCGGCAAAGCCGGTGATCAATTCGTCCGCCAACGGCCTGAGCAGACTCTCGACGCGCGCCCTCACCTCGGCAGGCTTGAACGGCGCCGCCAGGACGGCCCGCGATTCAAGATGCTCCTTGCCCTTGAACTTCAGCGGCGTGTGGCCAAGCGTCGGAGTGCTCTTTACATATTCGGTGCGCGCGGGAATGCCCTCGTCATCACCCATGACCGCGTAGACGTCGCGATAGTTCAGCACCATCCAGGCGCGCTCGCCACTCCAGCGCACCGGGACGATCCGCTCACCGGTCGCGCGTAATTCGGAAAGCCGCTGGTCAAGGTCGGGCAGCGTATCAACCGCGAAATCCACATCCATCATCGCGTCGGTCGGCATGCATTTCTCCTATGCGGTCGCGATTCTGCGGGGACCGGCCAAGCGATCCCGTCGTTTAATCCGCCATGCCGAGCGTCATCCCGCCGTCGACGACGATCTCGCGCCCGGTGATGTAGCTCGACGCTCTCGATGCAAGAAACAGAGCCACGCCCTGAAGGTCTTCGGGCTGGGCGACGCGATGCAGCGGCACCGCGCGTTCGGTCGCCCGCAGCATCGCCTCGTTGCGCCATATGCCGTCGGCGATGTTGGTGACGACGCCGCCCGGAGCGATCGCGTTGACCAGGATATTGTAGCGCGCGAGCTCCAGTGCGAGACGTCGTACGAGATGGGCCGCGCCGGCCTTCGACGGAAAATAAGCGAGGCTTGCCGCGGGGCTGACCATCAGCGCGGCAATCGACGTGGTGACGATGATCCGTCCCCCCTTTGCCTTCATATAGGGGATCACGGCCTTCGCCGATCGCATCACGCCGGTGAGATTGAGAGCGATCACCTTGTCCCAATCCTCTTCATCGAAATTCTCCGCTTCGCCGCCGGGGATCCGCTGCCCCTGCATGTCGAGGAACCACGAGCCAGCGTCAGCACCGGCGTTAGCGAACAGCACATCGATGCCGCCGTTGGCCGCGGCTCCGTTCTTCATGCCGGCTTCGACCGATGCCTTGTCGGTAATGTCCATCTCAACCGCGTGGACCGCGCCCAATTGCTGCAGGCGTGGAAGCTGGTCGGCGATCGCGGCCTGGTTTACGTCCGCTATCGTGACCCGCGCGCCATTGCCGGCAAAAGCCTCTGCGATCGCCAAGCCGATACCGCTGGCACCGCCCGTGATCATGACCGAGAGATCCCTCACGCTGAACAGGCTTTCGATCTTCATGGTCTCATTCGTTGCAAGAGGATCGGTGGTGCCGACGGTCAATATTTGGCCGCCAGCGTGTCAATCGGCCAGTTTTCTCGAATTCGTTCCTGACCGATGAATCAGTTATAGCCATCGCAATCCGGAATCAAGCCGAAACGGGGTCATCGGCGGACCGCGGGACAATGCTGAACGCTTTCACAGTCACCAGCCGGGCAAGGGCCTCGATTCAAGCTTCGGGGATGCCCACCCTGCTCCAGTCGATGTCGGGTATGATCACTGCGAGCACCGATTCGGCCAGCTTCTCCGGGTTGCGCTCTTCGGGCCTGAGCGGGCGGATTGCGTCGAAAAACGGCATGAAGCTGGGATAGGCGAGACCAAGCATCATGAAGATGAAGACGAGCTGATAAGGATCGCGAGCCGGCACGACACGCTCGACCAATTTCGCGAGGCCATGATATTGATCGGAATATTCGGGACGCGCAAATTGAGCGAAAGCGATCGGATCTTCGTCGAGCAGGCCACGCAGCAGCATTTTCCTCACCGCCGGATGCGCCAGATGCGCTGCGGCCATATCCGCCACGATTGCCTTGAGCTTGCTGGCATCGTCGACGTCGAGTTCGAGAACCCTGGTGCGGCGGGCCACGATCGTGTCGCTCACGGCTTCCAGCGCCGCCTTGAACAGGATTTCCTTGCTTCCGAAGTGATAGAAGACATTCGCAGTGCTGACGCCGGCGCGTTCGGCGACCTCGCGCACCGATACCGTGTCGACGCCCTTCTGGGAGAACATCAGCACCGCAGCATCCAATATTTCCGAGCGTTTGCCGACTGGCGGCACTTCGTTTCTCCCCCGTAGTCGGACCGGTCTAAGTTGCCCCCGGCGTCGAGACAAGTCAGGCGCCCGCAGTCGGCCGATCCCAAAGGACAGCTATTGATTGCACCCGGCGCCGCCCGATGCTATTCCTGACTACATGATCAGGGACGTGTTGCGGTCGCCGTGACGGCGTCTCCGGGCAGGTATCCCTGGCTGCGCCGCATCTGCGAATGGAGCGGGCGTGACTGTTCGAGGAGGGTATGATGGAAGGCACCAAGTTCAATTTTGTCGATGGCTGGCGGGTGCGCAGCGACGCCCGGCCGGACGATTTCGATTCGAAGGCGCCTTATATCGACAACGGTACCGGCCCGATCGATGCCGAACGCTATCGATCGCCCGAATATATGGCCCTCGAATGGGAAAAGGTCTGGAAGAAGACCTGGAACATCGCCTGTCCGGTGACCGACCTGCGCGAGACCGGTGATTATGTGGTGCATGATATCGGCAAGGAATCCTTCATCGTCGTGCGCGGCGGCGACGACCGGATCCGCGCCTTCTACAACGTATGCCCCCACCGTGGGACCAAGCTCATCAACAACGACATGGGCAGCCTGCCGAACGGCTTCACCTGTCCCTTCCACAGCTGGTCGTTCGCGCTGGACGGCGAACTGACCAAAATCACCGACCGGGAAACGTTCCGCCCCGAAGTCGTTTGCCACAATCCGGGCTTGACCGAGGTGCGCTGCGAAGTCGCCGTGGGGTTCGTGTTCATCTCGATGAATCCCGACGTCCAGGATCTCACCACAGCGCTGGGAGTCTTCGGCGAGCATGTCGCGATGTACGAACCGGAGACGATGATCGTCATCCGCCACTCGCGGGCCGACTGGGGTTCCAACTGGAAGACGAGCATCGACGCCTTCCTCGAGCCCTATCATTTCCACGCGCTGCACCCACAGGCACTGGCGGCGACCGAAGATTATTTCATCCAGCAGGACCTTTACGGCGAAGGCGTGAGCCGGCTGTACATCCCGCTTTACCGGCCAAGCCCTCGCCTTCCGGACGAGGGCGAGCTCAACCCCGTCCTGCAGGCGATGATGCACGACGCCGCGCTGGACCCCGGCGCGTTCAAAGGCACCGCCGCCGACCTGCGTCCGGCGGCACAGAAGTCGAAGCGTGCGCGCGCCGAGCTGCTCGGACTCGACTATTCAATGTTTCTCGACTCGCAGCTCACCGATTCGGTGACCTATTCGCTGTTCCCGAACATCGTCATTTCCTGCCATCCGGAAGCGATCGTACTGATGCGCTTCCTGCCCCATCCGACCGATCCGGAACGGCATTATTACGACAACATCACGATGTACCGCCCCGTGCAGGCCAGCGACGGCACCTACGTCATCCCGGCTTGGATGGACGTCAAGCAGGGCACTGACCTGTCGGGAGAAACGCGCCCCGAGATCAACCACATTCCGTTTGGCGGCACCGCCAATCTGGGCCTGATCTGGGAACAGGATGCCCAGATTTTGCCGCTGGTCCAGTCCGGCCTCCGATCGGAAAGCTTCAAGGGAATGCTGCTGGGCGAGCAGGAAGTCCGCGTCCGCCATTTCCACGCCGAGCTCGACCGCTACATCATCGGGAACAAGGGTGGCTGAGGCAGGGTTGATCACAGTCTTGACCGACTGGTCAGGATAATTCACAATTCTGTGCTGACCTTGCGGAGATGCCCTCCCGCGGCGGCCGTAACCGACGAAATCACGAGCGATGCAACGTCGCCAAAAGGAGAGACAATGAAAGTTGCCGATCTTCCGGAAATGACCTTTCCAGCCGGCGCGGATGGCTGTCCCGTGCGGAACCTGGTGACCGGCCAGCAGGAAGCGCCGTTCGTCCGAATTGAATCGCCGGGCCTCGACAATTCGATGGTGCTGGTGGCGGACACGGCCAAGATTGATCAGGTGTACAAGAGTCCAGACGTTTTCGTCAGCCGCCGGGGACCCCAGGCCAGACGGTTCGACAGCAGCTACAGCGCGGAGGTTGCCGAGGTCTATGCCGCCAAGGGCCTGCGGCTGATCCCATTGCTCGCATGGAGCGACGGCGAGAGCCATTTGCGCTATCGCCGGCTTGTCGACACTGCCTTCCATCCCGGCAAGATCGAACTCAAGAAACCCTATATCGCCGAAATGATCGAGGGGCTGATCGATCGCTTCCCGGCGGGCGGCGAGGTGGATTTCATGTCCGCGTTCGCAACCCAATTGCCGGCAATGGTAATGCTGAAGGAGCTCGGCCTGGACGCGGACAATGTAAGCCTCCTGCAATCGACCGCTAACCATGCCGCCAAGATGCTCGACTTCACCAGCGCCAGCGAGGAGATGGTCGCGGGAGCCCATGCGGTCGTCGCGTTGCAGGAAGTCCTTACCGAACGCATCAAGTCGATCCGCGAAACGCCCGAGAACAACCTGCTGAGCAATCTGGTTCACGCCACTTCGAGCGGACACGAGCCGCTCAGCGATGACGAGCTGCTGTCGATGGCGATCGAAGTGCTCGTTGCCGGCGCGCACAGCACGGCGGCGATGCTGGGCTGGTGCGTGTATGTGCTCGCCAAACGTCCCGACCTCCATCGTCGACTCCGCGACGAGCCGGAGAAGGCGCCCGATTTCGTCGAAGAGGTGTTGCGGCGGCATGGCGCCATCGTGACCTCCTATCGCACCGCGGAAACCGATACCGGCATCGACGAACTGGCGATTCCCGAGGGAACGCATGTCACCATTCGTCTCGATTGCGCGAATATGGACGCGGAGCGCTGGACCAATCCCGACTCGATCGACATCGATCGCCCGCACATCAATCGCCATTATGCCTTCGGCAAGGGCAAGCACACCTGCATCGGCAATGCGCTGGCGCGGGCGGAAATGACGCTGAGCGTGCGCGCGTTGGTGCGACGATTCGATTCCGTGTCGCTCACCACCGAGCCCGAGGCATGTCCGTCGTTCGACGGCCATTTCCTGGGCGAGCTGCCAGTGGTCTTCGCATAGTCTGGAGGCCGGGCAGAGCGCGCTCGCAATTTGGCTGAGGAGGGAGAATGTCGATGGCAAAGCGTGTTTTGGTGGTCGGGGCCGCAGGCGGCGTCGGGCTGGCGGTCACGGAACTGCTCCTCGCCAACGGCTGCTCCGTGATCGGTACGGTGATGGACGAAGACCAGCGGCGTCAACTGATCGATGCCCATCCCGCGATCGACCAGGTTTTCGTCATGGATCTGGCCGATGCCGACGGCATTGCCACGAAGATAACGGCCAACATCGATTCCGACAGCACACTCGACGCCGTTGCCGTGTGTGCTGGAATCGCGACATACGGGCCGCTGGAGACCACGCCTCTCACGGCGCTCAGGCATATACTGGAGGTCAATACGGTGGCCGATCTTGCGGTCTTCCAGGCCACCATGCCGCAGCTTCGCCGCGCGCGAGGCCGGATGGTCTTCATCAGCTCGCTCGCCGGGAAGGTCTCCTTCCCCTTTATCGGCCATTATTCGGCTTCCAAGTTCGCACTCGAGGCGCTCGCCGATGCGATGCGGCGCGAGGTTGCACCCTGGGGAGTGTCGATATCGCTGGTCGAGCCCGGCGGGATCCGGACGCCAATGGCGGCCCAGCAGCTCGCCGCAATCAGCGCCGACTGCGATTCGATGAGCGGACCGAATCGCGACTTGTACGGCCATCTCTTTCGAGCCCACCGCGACGCGGTGAGCAGCATCGGCCAATCGGGGCTTGCGCCCGAGGAAGTCGCGGCAGCGGTCTGGGCCGCGCTTTCCGAGAGCAACCCCCGTACGCGCTATGAGACGGGCACCGACTCGGTCCTCTTCTGCGGCCTCGCAAGGACGCGCTCCGATGAAGAGCTGGATAAGCTTGCCAGCATCGAGGCGACGGTACCGCACCTGACGCATGCCGAGGCCGCGAGCTGAAACGGCGAGCGCGCCAAATTGACCGGCACGGGCCTGAACGCTAGTCCCACAGCCGGCGACCTTGACGGGAAAAAGAGGATAGTTGAATGCCGATCATGGTAAGCAAGAGACGTCTGGAGCCCGGCGATTACGACACCTGGAAGGCTCGCTTCGAAGCCGGCGCCGCGGAACGCAAGGCCGCCGGCTGCCGCGGCGTAAGACGGCTTCGCGGAGTGGAGGATCCCGACGAGCTGGTCCTGCTATTCGACTGGGAAACGGTCGAGCAAGGCAAGGCCTTCGTAGCGCACAAGATGGCGCAGGTTGCCCAGCTCAGCGAATTGCGCGAGGATGGAACCCCCAAGCACGATTATATCTTCGTCGAGGAAATCGACACCCTGCCTAATTGATCTTCGCCGCGCGATCCGATCAAATTTCCCGTGATCGCGGTCAGGAAATCTGGTCGAAGGCTATGCCCATCGCGCCGGCGAAATCCATTGCTTCGCTGAGCACGAAATTAGCCGCAAGCAACGCCTTTACTGCTTCCTGACTATCCTCCACTTCATACAGACCGAGATAGCGGTAGGTGGGAATCTCACTTGGCGGAAGCAGCTGGACGCTGGCCCGGAACCGCGACATGCTTATAAAGCCCGGCAAGGCCATCACTTCGGCACGATGGGTCGTGTCGTACCATTGATTGAACTCGTCCTCGCGCTCGGCCGAAACCGGATTGGACAATGCGATCAATACCGACTTACCCATGAAACATCCCTTCAGATTAGCCTAGCGGATCTCCGACCGATCAAGCCGGACCCATATGAAAGGCGCAAAGCTTGTTGCCGTCGAGATCACGGAAATAGGCGCCGTAGAAGCCGTTGGGATCATCGCCCCGGACCCCCGGCTGACCCTCATCGGTTCCGCCAAGCGCCAATGCCCGAGCATGTAGCTTATCGACCGCCGGCCGGCTGCCCGCGGCAAGTGCCACCATCACGCCATTGCCGACCGAAGCATCTGCTCCGTCGAACGGAGTGGCGACCGCGAACATCGGCTGGGTCCAATCCTTGCCCCAGGCGGTACCGCGCGGCAGCTCCATCAAGCGGGTCGCGCCGATATCGCTGAACAACTCATCGTAGAATGTTCGCGCGCGGTCGATATCGTTGGTTCCGACGACTGTGTAACCGATCATATATTCGCTCCGCTGTTCCTTGGTCGCTGCGCCGTGGTGCAAGCTCATGCCATAGCCCGCAAGCGTACCTGACCGTGCGGTCAGCCTAACCAAGCCGGTCGGGGCTGACAATGGGTCGGTACAGGGAATCCGCTGTTCGCGGCTGGTCGTTATTGAGCCGCTACCTCGCGTGCGATCGACTCGAGCATAGCCGTGAGCGGTGTCGCGCCGCCCGGTTCAAGCTGCGGCGGCCCCTGGAGGAAGAGCCCGCCATCGACGACGAGCTCGATGCCGGTGACAAACCGCGATGCATCGGACGCCAAATAGACGCAGGCTTCCGCGATATCGGACGGAAGCCCGGGACGGCGCAACGGCTGGAACTTGGCGAAATCGTCATGAAGCCCTGGAGCCAGGCGATCGGCAGTATCGGGATCGGCGCCCATCACGGCTCCGAAGATCGAGGTGGCGATGAAACCCGGCAGGATCGTGTTGACCCTGATCCCGTCCGAAGCCAGCTCGCTCGCGGCCATTCGGCCAAGATGCGACACGCCCGCCTTCGCCACGGCATAAGCGGCATTTCCGTAGCCGGCGCGCACGCCCGCGGTCGATCCGGTGTTGACGATCGATCCGCCGCCGCGAGCGCGCATCGCCGGCACCGCATGGCGTATTCCGAACAGCACCGAGCGAAGCAGTACCGACATGATCTGGTCCCAGTCGCGGTTCGAAATTCGGTCGATCGGGTCGGCCGAGCCGGGAACGCCCGCGTTATTGAACAGAATGTCGAGCCCGCCGAACTCCGACCCCGCCAGTGCCACCGCGGCCTGGACATCGGCCTCCGAGGTCACGTCACAGCCTATCCCGCGTGCGTTCGCCCCAAGGTCCCTTGCCAGTGCGCGGACCTTGTCGGCCTGGATATCGGCGAGAACCACCCGCGCGCCTTCGGCAACGAACAGTTCGGCCGTGACCCGGCCCATGCCGGCGGCCGCACCGGTGATCACTGCAACCTTGTCCGCCAGTCTCTTGGTCATTCGACAATCCTTCGAAGTGCCGCAGTTTGGATCGGATCGGGCGCCGGCCGTTATTCTACCGCCTCTAGCGAGCCGAGATCCCGCATCGCGGTGAGGTAGCGCTCGTTGAGCGCGGCGATCGCTTCTATCGGCTGCATCTGCTCGGTCACGAGGGCCCAGACGATGCCTTGCAGCATCTGCGCCCGATAATCATCCCAGATGTCGTTGACCGACAATCGCGGTCCGCCGCTGTCGTGCAGGGTAGACAGGTAGCCGGCGAGCAGGTCGCGCTCATGCGCGCGGCGATCCGCAACCGATACGGCGCCGCCCAGGAAATAGGCAACGTCCTTCATTCCCGGCATCATCCCAACGCTCTGCCAGTCGAGCAATCCGGGGGCGCCGCCAGGCTCGAAATAGACCTGCCCGATGTGCGGGTCGCCATGTCCCAGCGAAAGTTCCGAACGCTTGTCGTCGTTGCTCCACAGCCGGCGCAAGGCCGCCATGGTGCGATCGCGGTCGCGATAGGCGGCAGGCAGAAACTGCGACACTTCTGGGCGCGCGCACAAGGCATCGTAGCGATCACCCTCCCCCATCGCCGAGACGCCGACGCGCCCCGACGGGCTGCCCAGCTGCAGCCAAGGGAATCTGTCGGTTCGCCACCCCCAGGTCCTTCCGTGCAATTCGGCGAGGATGTCGAGCACGATCGCGGCCTGGTCGACGCTCATTGCGTCCTTGGGATGCGCGAAGGTGCAGCCCCGCGCGGTCATGTTCTCCAATATCACCACGCCATATTTGCCATCCTCCGAAGCATAGAAGCATTTCGGTAGCGGGATGTTCAGGCCAGGTGCCACGTCGCGATAGAATGCGGCCTCGATGACGAACATGACGCCGAGATCGTAATAGTTGCGAAGCGATTCATCGAACGGCCCCTTGACGCAGATCGCTTCGGACCGGCGCGTGCCGTCGGCGTCGCGGATGTCCACGGTCAGCAGCGCCTTTGTTGCGGTGCCCCAGATCACGCGATCGACCCGGCTCGCCAACACCTGCGCCAGCGCGCCGTTCGGCAGCACCTTGCCAAGCCATTCGAGGTCCAGCTCCTCGATAGCCATCGGAAGCGGAACGGCGGATGCGGTGGCACCGACCGCTCCACCGGGTTGCGACGCTAATTGCACTTTTTCGCCCGTCATCGGCTAAGGACTCCCAAAGTCACCTGTTGTGCCCACGCGGGCGATTTGCCGCACCGTTGTGGCGCGTCCTCACTTGAACTGGATCGAATCCGGAATCTCCATCAGCTCGATCTTGATCCCGTCCGGATCGGTGCAGAAGATCATTCGGCCGAAAGGCTCCTGAAGGATGCGCGTGCTTTCGATCGCGCTGCCACCGTGCTTTACGATATCGTCGACCACGGCATCGAGGTTCCTGACCCGGAACGAAAGATGGGTAAGGCCGAGCTGATTGTGCGGTCTCGGGGTCGTGGGGCCGAAATGGCCGGGACGCGTGAAGTGGACCAGCTCGATCAGCGCGCCGTCCTTGAGCAGGAACTGGCATTCGATCGCCAGATCGTCCCCGACCCCGACGAGATCTGCGCACTCCTTCCCGGCTGTGAGCAGGGCGGCCGGCTCGAAACCAAGCGCGTCGCAATAGAAGCTCTTCGAACGGGCGATGTCGGAGACGCACAAACCGATATGCGAGGTAACGATGGAGCCGGATGCGCTTGTCATGAATGAGTCAACCTTTGGAAGGAATGGGAGATCAAGCGAGATCGACTCGCAACCGGCTGAGCCGGAGCGTCTTGATGAGCCAGGTGCCGTTCACCCGTTCGTAGGTCTCGTTGTAATGACCGAAACCGTGGAGCGACTTGATCGCGACGTCACCCGAGAATTGCAGCCGATCCTCCATCGCCCAGATTCCGGTCGCGGTGGTATCGCTGGTGAATTCGATCTCCGGCGTGTGGCAATGATGGACCGACTTGATATTCGCCGACGTCGCCAGGACGAAGCTCGTAATATTCTCGATTCCGACCTGGAGCCCCGCCTCGCTGAACGTGTCGCCGGACATGTCCGCGTCCGGAGACGCACCGGTGCGCACGTCGAACACCGCATCGTCGGCGAACAATGCGAGGTACTTGTCCCAATCCTTGTCGTCGCAATAGCGGCAGTAGCGCGCCTTGAGCGTCTTCAGCGCCTCGAGCTGAATGAGCCTCTCAATATCGTCCATCAGCAAGCTCCTTCCCATCCCCTCACCGAACTTCGCCCGGCGAAACCTGCAGGATCATCTTGCCGCGCAACCGGTCGTTGAACACGTCGAGCAATGTCTGCGGAAAGCGCTCGATGCCGACGGTCACTTCCTCGCGCTGGACAAGCCGGCCGGCGGCGACCCATTCGCGCATCTGATCGACTGCGGCGGCGAATTGGCCGGCGTGGCTGCCGACATAAAAGCCCTGCCAGCGCAATTCGCGCATCAGGATCTGGAAATAGTTGGTGATTCCCGGCGGCGGCGCGTTGTCGTTGTACTGCGAGACCGCTCCGCAAAAGGCGATGCGGCCCCCTCTCTTCATGTGGCCAAGCATATCATCCAGCATCGGGCCGGCCACATTGTCGAAATAGACGTCGACACCTTCGGGACATTTTTCCGCCAGGCCGGCGGCGAGCCCGCACTCCAGGAGATCGATCGCGTCGTCGAAGCCGAGCTCGTCCACAAGGTACCGCGCCTTTTCCGGTCCGCGCGTAATGCCGACAGCCCTGCAACCCTTGATGCGCGCGATTTGACCGGCGATCGAGCCGACCGCACCCGATGCGCCGGAGACGACGACCGTCTCGCCCGGCGCGACCCCGGCGATGTCGATCATTCCGAAATAGGCGGTAAGGCCCGGCATTCCGAGCAGACCGAGATGCGCGGTCAGCGAGGGATCGGGATCGACCGGAACAAGATCCTTGGCCCCGATCACGCTATATTCCTGAACGCCGGCCTCGCCCAGATTGTCGCGGGCATAGCTTCCTACGGCAAAGCGCGGACTGCTGCTTTCGACCACGCGGCCGACCGCCCACGCCTTGACCGGCGCGCCGATAGCGTCCGGCCCCACCAGCTCGCTGATGTAAACCCGCTGTCCGGGATCGATCGAGATATAAAGCAGCTTGAGCAGCACCTCATCGCGGCCCAGCTTTGGAATCGGCATGGCATCGAAGCTGAAGTTCGAGGGCGCCGGCATCCCGACGGGATGGGAAACCACGGTCCAGCGGCGATTGAGACCGGCCACGTGGCGTTACCGTCCAACCCGAGCGTGATCGCGGACCATTGCATCATCTCCCTGGCCGCCGGTCGCTCCTGCGCCCACTCGCCTTGTCTTTTCGAGACTATGTAAAAAACTGATCACGTGGTCAAGTATCGCCCCTTGATAGACACTCGGCTGCTTCGGCCTTCACCTGCATCGCTTTTGACCGAATGGCCAAGCGAGACCGAATCCGGCTCAGGGTGCGGGATTGACGGTGTCGAAGCGGACATGCAGCGACGGAATCCAGCGAAACACCGTGCCCATGGCCGGTGGCGCTTGCTCTTTCAGCCGTAACCCCGGCAATCGATCGAGCAGCCGCCCCAGCGACACGGCAAGTTCCGCCTTGGCGAGATGCGACCCGATGCAAAAGTGCGGGCCGATGCCGAACGAGAGCAACTGCTTGCGCTTCTGGTCGATCGAGAACTGCTCCGGTTCGGGAAATACCGCCGGATCGCGGTTCCCGCTGGTCACTGAGAAGAGCACCGTGGAGCCGGCGGGAATGGTGACGTCGCAAACCTCGGTGTCGCGTTCGAGCGTGCGGGGAATGAGGTTCGAGCCGGGGCTGAAGCGAAGCGCCTCCTCGACCGCCGCCGCCCGGTCCGCCGGATTGGCAACCAGACGGTCGCGGACGGAGAGATCGGACAAAATGTTGTTCATCATCCGGCCCATGACAAGGTGGGTCGTCTCCGCGCCCGCGGGATAGAGAAAGCGGATATAGTCGAACAGCACCGTCTCCGACAGCGGCTGGCCGTCGATCTCCGATGCAAGCAAATAGCTGATGATGTCGTCGCGCGGAGTCTTGCGACGATCCTCCACGATCGGGCGCAGGAACTCGTTCATCTCCGCGACCGCGACCAGCGCCGCCCGGCGGCGGTTTTCCGGAGTATCGGCGCCGACGATGCTGCCGCCCTGCAGGAGCGCATAGACGAGCTGCAGCAAGCGCTCCTCGTCGTCCACGGACACGCCCAGCAGCGTGCTCATCACGAGGAAAGTGTAGCGGCGGGTATAATCCTTGATCAGGTCGACTTCGCGACGATCGCCAAATTCGTCGATCAACCGATCCGCCAACGGCACGAGCATTTTCTCGACCATCGCCCGCACCTTGCCGATCTTGAACGGGCTTTCGAGCAGCGTATGGGTGACTCGATGGTGCGCCCCTCTGTCCTTGAGCGGCTGCGCTCCCTGGGTGTCCCAATTGCGCAGATATTCGGGAGCCGCCGGAATCTTCTCATCGTCCGACAGGCCGTCGAAGACATCCTTGTAGCGCAGCACAACCCAGGCGGTCTCGCCCTTCCATTTGATCGGCGCGATTCGCTTGCCGTCCTCCATCAGCGTCGCGAGACGGGCCTCCAGATCGTACATTGGGTCGGCCGCGAAATCGACTTCGGGCATCAATGGTTGGACGTTCATCAGGTCCTCCTGGGTGATATTAGGATAAGGGAAGCGCCGCGAATGTCGGCGAACGTCGGCCACCGCTTCACAGCGGTTCGGCCTGCGCGTGGCGATTATCCTCCAGCATCGCGGCCGCCATTTTCTCGCCGGCCATGATCGCCGGAAGATTGGTCCCCGACCGCATCAATGTCGGAAAGATCGATGCATCGACGACGCTGACATTGGCCACCCCGATCAAACGGCAGCGGCTGTCCACCACCGCATTGGGATCGTCCTCGCGGCCCATGCGGCAGGAGCCCGATGCGTGATAGGAGGGAAAGCCGAGCTTCATGATCCATGAGCGCAGCTCCGGTCCATCCTCCGGAATATCCTCGACCATCAGGCCGACGCGGCGGATGATGCGACGGCGAATCGCGGCGGACGAATCCAGGAGCGCAGCGGCAAGCCGGTTGAGGAGCGCCGTAGTCAGCGAATCATCGCTGCGACCCAGGTTCATCGGCACGAAGACCTCGTCGACATGAGCCGCACCCTCACCCAACGTGAGCATGGTTCGAATACCCTGCCATCCCTGGATGAGCCGCGTCAGGTCGCGCTCGTCCGACAGCATCCTGAAGGCGACCTTGGGATTGCCTTCGCGTGTCGGGAACACCTCGCCGCGCGAATAGGGCTTGTTGACGATCGAAAACAGCGCGCCGATGTGCCTGCCGAGCGGGTTCCGCTCGGTCGCGTCCGGGGCCATTCCCATCGTCGTGTTGATCATGTCGCCTTCAGGGCAACCGGGCAGGCCGGAAGAATAGCGCGCGCCGCTGACCCCAGGCCCACGAGCAGCGCTCAGGCGGCTCCGCCGCCGCAGGTGTGCGGCAAGCAGCACCGTGGGATGATTTTGCAGGTTGCGGCCCACGCCCGACCGGTTAGCGACCGGAACGATGCCGATCGCGCGCAAAGCCTCGGCGTCACCAATACCGGAACGCTGCAGGAGCGTCGGGCTCAACAACGCGCCGGCGCACAGCACGATATGCCGGGCCTCCAGCTGGACAGGGCCTGCTTCGCTCTCGATCTCGACACCGCGCGCCTGGCCATTGACGACGAGCAGGCGCGTAACCGACATGTCGCCGGCGACGAACAGATTGGGGCGCGCCTGGACAGCATCGGTGAGATAGGCCCGCACCGTCGACATCCGGCGGCCATCATGCATCGACAACGGGACCTTGAAACGGCCCGCCGCCTCAAGTCCGTTGAGATCGGCGATGGCCGGGAGCTGGCGCTTCGCCCATTCCGCATCGATCGCCCGCTCGAACGGTGAGAGATCGGAATCGCCATAGCGGCTGATCGTGATCGGTCCCGACTTGCCATGGAGGGGCCCGTCGACATCCTGATCGGCTTCGACCTTCCGATAGAAGGGCAAGATGTCCGACCAGCTCCATCCGGTGACCCCGAAATCTCCCCATTCGTCATAATCACCAGGCAGGCCGCGGTGGGCATGCATGCCGTTGACCGACGAACCGCCGCCAAGCACGCGGGCCTGGCCGTACGGGATTCCGGGCCCGTTTTGCGGATCGTCCGGATCGCCGTTGGTGACGGCGGTCAACCCGCCCCACATGAAACCGGGATTGAGGTAGGAGCGTGTCACGATATCGCCGATCGACCGTGGCTCGGACGAGGGTGTGAAGGCGGGCCCGCTTTCGATCAGGGCGACGCGCAGATCCGATCGTTCGGACAGACGGCTTGCCACGACGCATCCAGCCGAACCGCCGCCGACGATGAGATAATCGATGTCCGCGGGCGGTTGAGCGATGTTCAGCCTAGCCATTCGGATCGCCTCGATATGCTCGCAGGCGCGCCGCCCGCGGGGTCCGGAACCGGGATGATCACATGCTCTTGTGTCATCATGTCGATGCTGGCTTCGGGAACGCTGATCGCGGCATAGACTGTATCGAACGAAGCGGCGCCCGCGCCGTCGCGGAATGACGGCCAATTGTGTGGGTCGGCCATGCGGAACGTCTCGACGGCGTGATAATCGAAGTCGTTGGAGGCGCCCGTGTTCATCGGATCGGCTGTCGCCTCATCTTCGATATACTGGGCATAGCTGTGGAAGGAATTTGCCGGTGAGCAAGCAGCGGCAAAGCTGCCCGCAACCTGCTTCAGGCCTGCGCGAAATGCTTCGGCGGAGACTCCTGACCGCCTGCGCAGGAAACGAAAGAACATCTTGTCGCCATCCGACCCTCCGCAAGCGACTCGCGCAGCCTCCCGAGTAACGAGGAATCGGGCTCCATCGAGCGCGCTGAACGACAATTCGTCGGGGCGGATCGCGCTCAGATAACGGGGTTCCGAGAAGGTTTGCGCGACGGATTGCATCGAGTCGAAACCAAGCTGGGCAACCCCCTCCCAGCCATGCGACGGCCAGTCTTCCAGCGCGTGATATTGAACGTAGCCGCGCATATGGCGGCTGACCTCGACTTCGCCAGCGACCAACGGCCCGTGGCGACGGAGCCAGTGGTCCTTGAACGCCGCGCTCGTCCAGTCGGACCGCTTCCGCGGGAGGCCAAAAAATGTCAGCATTCCCCCTCCATCCGGTCTATGTACGGCGTCGCACCGGTTTCGGCCGGCATTGGTTCGCATCCAATATTGACCAAGTGTTCAAATGAAATCAAGCGAGGAAACTGGCGGGCTATCCGCATCGTGTGATCGCTATCGTGATCGACAGCATTGTCCGTGCTCACTGGCTTTCCTGCGGTCTGCCGGCGCGTATTTTTCACCCCCATGATGATGGCCTTACCAATTCTCGTATGGCCGAGCCTGGGCTATGACGGAACGGATCGCGCGATCGCTGAGAAGCAGACGTTCTGAACGCGCGCATAACTAGTTCCCCAACCCGCACATCCGACGAGAAGTGGGGGCCTGAAGGGAGGCACATGGGCAACCGAAGATCGCTCTCTTTGGGTGTATTAAATAAGCCTCATATTAGAACCTTGATCGATGCCGACACCAATTCTACCTCTAGGATCGCGGACGTGTCGGCTTGGCCGTTCCAGGGACCGCTTCCCCTGTCGGTTTCGCCTGATGGCGTCGCCTTGGAAATGGCGACGACCGGACCGATACAACTTGTCCGAGGGGCAGGGCCTTCCGAACAACAACGTCGTTGCTGGATTTTGCAAAGCTGGTCGAGGCGTTCGACAAGGCAGGCACTTCGTTCGTGTCAATCACTCAGTCGTTTAACACCACCACCAGCATGGGCCGGCTCACGCTCAACATGCTGCTGAGTTTCGCGCAGTTCGAACGCGGGGTTACTGCCGAGCGCATCCGCGACAAGATCGCTGCCTCCAAGGCCAAGGGAAGCGGGTCATCCCGGACCTCAAAAGCGTCTTGTAGAATCACGGACTAACGCTGCGGAGAAAATGCTCAGACTTAACGGGATTCTTGCCGCTTCAGGGTCTCTCCCAGTCGAAGAATACTCCGAGAATGGCGCGGAAAAACGCCATTCACCTGCCTATTTCGGCTTTGTTATCATATCTTTATGACTGCGTGGCGGAGAGGGTGGGATTCGAACCCACGGTACCCTTGCGGGCACAACGGTTTTCGAGACCGTCCCAATCGACCACTCTGGCACCTCTCCGCGGGCGGCGCGCCCCCGGGGGCAGTCGACGAGCGGCGGGCTCTAGGGTTCAAAGCCGGACTCGTCAACAATGCGGATCCCAACGGCCTCCGGGCGCGTCGATCGCCGGCGTCGCTCTATTCTTGCTTAAACCGCAGCATTCCCTACATAGTCCGGGTAATGAACAGACCCACCGCCACCGAGCAGCATAACGGCGCCACTTCGGCACCGCCTATCGCGCATGCCGATTTCGCGATCGGCGATGTGGTGCGTCATTGCATGTTCGATTTTCGCGGCGTTATCGTCGATGTCGATCCGGTCTTCGCCAACAGCGAGGAATGGTATGAGGCGATCCCCGAGGCGATCCGGCCGCGCAAGGACCAGCCTTTCTACCATTTGCTCGCCGAAAATGGCGAAGGCAGCTATTTCGCCTACGTCAGCCAGCAGAATCTGCTCCCCGACGACAGCGACGAGCCGATCGATCATCCGGCGATCAACGGCCTGTTCAGGGCCTATGAGGCTGGACGCTACCAGCTGCGCCCGGAGCATCGCCACTAAACGGCAGGCATGCCGTTGACAGCTTGCCTGTTCTTCCAGTAGCAGCCCCTCTTCCCGCGCGGCCCCGTGCCTCACGCGGCTCGTTTTCTACGGATTTAGGATAAAGCCATGTTCGCAATCGTGCGCACGGGCGGCAAGCAATATCGCGTCGCCGCCGGAGACAAGATCGTGGTCGAGAAGATCGCTGGCGAGGCCGGCGACACGATCAGCCTGGGCGACGTTCTGCTCGCCGGCGAAGGCGCCGAGCTGAAGTCGACGTCCGGCCTCGCAGTCGCCGCCGAGATCATCGCGCAGGCCAAAGCCGAGAAGGTGATCGTCTTCAAGAAGCGGCGCCGTCACAATTACCGCCGCAAGAAGGGCCATCGCCAGCAGCACACGATCCTGCGAATCCTGAGCATCGGCGGCGAAGGCGCCAAGGCTGCGCCGAAGAAGGTCGTCAAGGAGGCCGATTCCGCGCCCGCGCCAGAAGCGAAGAAGACCGCGCCGAGGAAGGACGATTCCGCCGAGCCGGCCGCGGCGCAGGCGCATGTGGAAGCGCCGCTGAAGGTCGAAGGCGCCGAGAGCCAGATGACAGATACGCCGACTCCTGCTAAGCGCCCGCGCAAGGCAGCCAAGAGCGGCGACGAAGATACCAAGAAGGCGTAACGGAAATGGCACATAAAAAGGCAGGCGGCTCGTCGCGCAACGGCCGCGATTCAGAGAGCAAGCGGCTCGGCGTGAAAAAGGCCGGCGGCCAAGCGGTCGTCGCGGGCAACATCATCGTGCGCCAGCGCGGAACCAAATATTATCCCGGGCAGAATGTCGGCATCGGCAAGGATCACACGCTGTTCGCGCTTACCGACGGCCGCGTCGCCTTTCGCGACGGCAAGCTCGGCCGCAAGTTCGTATGCGTCGACATGCAAGCCATCGCTGCAGAATAAGGACGATCGATAACGGGTCGTCCTCCAGAGGAGCGGCCCAGGTTTCCAATACGAAACCGATCTCGAGGGAGAGGGCTACTGCCCTCTCCTTTTTCGTTTCTCCCTCGATCATTGTCGCCGGACCGTCACGCATCTGGGTCATGACCGGCGAAAAGACCGAGAGGATTCAGCGATGTTTGCAAGAACCGAGCGATTGCTGCTTCGGCCGGGCTGGCCCGAAGATGCGGCTGCTCTTGCCCGGTCGATCGGCGAGCAGGCGATCGTCCGCAACCTGGCGACGGCGCCTTGGCCCTATGCAATCGAGGATGCGGAGGAATTCCTGCGCGGCGAATCCCGCGCGGGCGAGGCCAACCTGTTGGTCCTGCGCCGCACGCTTCGTGCCCCGCAGCTGATCGGCGGCGCCGGCCTGCGACGCGATGCCGACGGCGGGTTCGAACTGGGATATTGGATCTCGCGCCGGCATTGGGGGCTTGGCTACGCCACCGAGGCGGCTGAAGCCGTCGTGACGATGGCACGCGGCCTCGGCATCGCGCTGCTCCGTGCCGGGCATTTCATCGACAATCCTGCGTCGGGGCGCGTGCTCGCCAAGCTCGGCTTCCAGCCCGCGGGCGCCATCGTCCAGCGCTACAGCCGCGGCCGCGGCGAGAAGGCCGCGTTCCGCCCGCTCGAGCTGTCGCTGTCCGCGTCGGCGGTGCAGCCGGGCGACGACCCTTCCCTTCCGGTGGCGCAAATGATTGCTGCCTGACGCTTCGTGCCCGGCCGCGGGCGGAATGTCTGCGGCCGGGACGGGAAGTGACATCGCGGGCTGGCGGCATCCGACGCCCGGCCCTACATCGCGCAGATGCATTTTCTCGACCAGGCCAAGATTCACATCCGCTCGGGCGCGGGCGGGCCCGGCGCGGTCAGCTTCCGGCGCGAGAAATATATCGAATATGGCGGACCCAATGGCGGCAACGGGGGCAAGGGCGGCGACGTGATCTTCGAGGCTGTCGAAGGCCTCAACACGTTGATCGACTTCCGCTACACGCAGCATTTCCGGGCCGAGCGCGGCAAGGGCGGAGCGGGCCAGGACCAGACCGGCGCCGGCGGCGAGGATTGCGTGATACGCGTCCCGATCGGGACTCAGGTCATCTCCGAGGACAAGGAACATGTGCTGGCCGACCTGACCGTAGCGGGCCAGCGGGTCGTCCTGCTGCGCGGCGGTGACGGCGGCCGCGGCAATGCGAGCTACAAGACATCGACCAACCGCGCGCCGCGCCAGCACGGCATGGGTTGGCCGAACGAGGAGATGTGGGTCTGGCTTCGGCTGAAGCTGTTGGCCGACGCCGGCTTGGTCGGGTTGCCCAATGCCGGCAAATCGACGTTCCTCAACGCGGTCACCAATGCGAATGCCAAGATCGGCGCCTATCCATTCACGACGCTCCACCCGCAGCTTGGCGTCGTCCGGCACGGCGGGCGCGAATTCGTCCTCGCCGACATCCCCGGCCTGATCGAGGGGGCCGCCGAGGGCGCCGGCATCGGCGACCGGTTCCTCGGCCATGTCGAGCGCTGCCGCGTCCTGCTCCACCTGGTCGATGCCAATGCCGAGGATGTCGCCGCCGCCTATCGCACCGTCCGCGACGAGCTCACGGCTTATGGCGCAGGCCTCGACGCCAAGCCCGAGGTGGTCGCGCTGACCAAGGTCGACACGATCGACGAGGAGCTTGCCGAGGCGCTCGGCGCCGAGCTCGCCGCGGCGTGTGGCGGGCCGGTCCACCATATTTCGGCAGCGGCGCTGACAGGCCTCGATCCGGTCGTAACCGAGATCCTCGACTTCATCGGTGCCCCGCAAACGTCCGAAGCAGCGCCGGACGAGTGGTCGCCACTTTGACGTCAGCGCGCAAGAGCCGAACGCTCGCGGTGACGGGTGGGACCGGCTTCGTCGGCCGGCATCTGCTGCAGCTTGCACAGGCCGCCGGCTACGAGCTGCGGGCACTCACGCGCGGGTGGAAACCGCCCGAAGATGCCGTCGACTGGATCGACGGTGCGCTGGACCGGCCGGACAGCCTGGTCAAGCTGGCCAGCAATGCGGACGCGGTGATCCACGTCGCGGGCGTCATCAATGGCAGCAAGCAGATGTTCGACGCCGCCAATGTCACCGGGACGGCGGCGATGATCGACGCCGCGCGCAAGGCCGGCGTGCGGCGGTTCATCCATATCAGCTCGCTGGCGGCACGCGAGCCACAGCTCTCGGATTATGGCTGGTCGAAGGCGCGGTCGGAACGACTGGTAGCGGCTTCGGGCCTCGAGTGGACGATCATCCGCCCGCCCGCGGTCTATGGACCGGGAGACAGGGAAACGCTCGAGCTGTTCAAGATGGCGCGCCGCGGTTTCGTCGCGTTGCCGCCGGGCGGCCACTTCTCGGTCATTCACGTCGAGGATCTTTGCCGGTTGATCCTGAAGGTGATCGACGAGCCCGACACGATCTCCGAAACCTATGAGCCCGACGACGGCAGCGAAGGCGGCTGGCAGCATCGCCATTTCGCGCAGGTGCTTGGGCAGGTATTCGGCAAGAATGCGACCACGATCGCAATGCCGCGTAGGATGCTGCACGGCCTCTCGCGGCTCGATTCTATGTTTCGCCGCGGCGGTGCGAAGCTCACTGCGGACCGGGTGAACTATTTCTGTCATCCGGATTGGGTCGTGACCGCAGAGCGCCGTCCCGCCGCCGCGCTGTGGCAGCCGCAGGTGGAGACGCTGGCCGGGTTGCGCGCAACCGCCGACTGGTATCGGGCAGAGGGCTGGTTGCCTTAACTGCGGCGACACGCCCGGGCGCCCCCGGGGACGCGAGGAGCGACCATTGCGGTGACCGGCTTTGGACCCTAGAGCACCCTGCGTTCGACAATATTGTGCCTTAATCACGACGCCATCGGCCGATAGGGTCCGTCGCAAAGTTCCAAGGGCAAGCCATGACCGACCGAGAAGAAACCTTCGCCAAAGTCGCCGAGCTGATCGAGCCGTTCAACAAGAAGGACATCGCGCTCACCGAGGCGACCGGCTTTGCAACGGATCTCGAGTGGGACAGCCTGACGGTCATGGACTTCGTGGCGGCCATCGAGGACGAATTCGACATATTGATCACGATGAACATGCAGGCGGAAATCGAGACCGTGGGGCAGCTCGTCGATTCGGTCGAAGAGTTGCGCACCGACGGATGAGCGACCTTTTCTCGAAATTCGACGGCCTGATCGCGGAGCGCCAGGCGCTGCTCGATACGGGCGTTCGCGACCCGTTCTCGATCGTGATGGACAAGGTCCTCTCGCCGACGCTGGCGATGATCCAGGGCCGCGAGACGATCCTGCTCGGCACCTATAATTACATGGGCATGACCTTCGATCGGGATGTCATCGACGCGGGCAAGCGCGCGCTCGACGAATATGGCTCGGGCACGACCGGCAGCCGCGTGCTCAACGGCACCTATCAGGGCCACAAGGAATGCGAAGAGGCGCTGAAGGACTATTACGGCACCAGGCACGCGATGGTGTTCTCGACGGGCTATCAGGCCAATCTAGGACTGATGTCGACGATCGCGGGCAAGGAAGATTATATCATCCTCGACGCCGACAGCCACGCCTCGATCTATGACGGCTGCGCGCTTGGCAATGCCCAGATCGTCCGCTTTCGCCACAACAGCGTCGAGGACCTCGACAAGAGACTCGGCAGGCTCCCCGCGGACGGCGGCCGCCTCGTCGTGCTCGAGGGCGTCTATTCGATGCTGGGCGACATCGCCCCGCTCAAGGAGATGGTCGCGGTAGCCAAGAAGCACGGCGCAATGATCGCGGTCGACGAAGCGCATGGAATGGGATTCTTCGGCGCCAACGGTCGCGGCGTTTTCGAGGAAGCGGGCGTCGAAGCCGACGTCGACTTCGTCATCGGCACCTTCTCCAAGTCCGTCGGCACAGTCGGCGGCTTCATCGTATCGAACCATCCCAAGTTCGAAGTGCTCCGGCTGGTCTGCCGTCCTTATGTCTTCACCGCTTCGCTGCCGCCGTCTGTCGTCGCCACCGCCGCTGCCTCGATCCGCAAGCTCAAGCATGCCGGCGACAAGCGCGCGCATCTCTGGGCCAACAGCCGGCGGCTTCACAAGGGCCTGCGGCAGCTCGGTTTCAACATCGCCACGCCCGAGGCGCAGTCGGCGATCATCGCCATCCTGCTCCCCGATCAGCAGACAACGGTCCTCATCTGGCAGGCGCTTCTCGAACGGGGCGTTTATGTGAACATGGCGAGGCCGCCCGCCACGCCGGCCGGAATGTACCTGCTGCGCTGCTCGCTTTGCGCCGATCACAGCGAGGATCAGGTGGGCCAGATATTGGAGCGTTTCGCGGCTGCGGGACGCGCAACCGGCTACATAGCCTGACCGCCGCGGCGCGCCGGATTGCCGCGACGACATTCGAAAGCCTGCGTCCAAACTGCTGAATCGTGACGCGAAAGCGATCAAGCGGCTTTGCACGACTCGGTGATTCTGCTATCGTCGAACGTGATTTCGGGGGAGAAGCAGATGGACGCTGCGCCGGAGGATTTCTCTCCGGGCTCGTGGCGGCGCGGCTGGGCCAGCGTCGGTGCTATCGCCGCGACCATCTTCCTGATCGCCTTGGTGGTGATGGTCACCATGTCGAATCGCAATCGGGATCGTGCCCTCGCCTGGGAGCGGCATACCTATGACGTGATGGTGCTCACCCGCACCGTCGACGCCAGCATCGCCCGCTCCGAAGCGGCGCTGGGCCGCTATGTCCTCGATGAGCAATCGGGCACTGCCAATATCTATTACAGCGACTGGCGGCTGGCCGGCTGGCAGATCAGCCGGTTGCGCCAGCTCGTGCGTGACGATCCGCGGCAGCGCGATCATGTCGCGCGCCTCCGCGCGCTTTATCAGCAACGCGGCGAAGAACTGGCGCTGGCAGCGCGCGCCACTGCGCAGAAGAAGGCCAGCTACGGCCTTGGCTATTATTATCAGGCGGGCCTGTCCCCTACCCTGCCGGCTATCCGCAAGACGCTCGATTCAATCTCGAAGCATGAGCACGACACGCTGAGCCGGCGCGTCGCGGCGACGCAGAAATTTGCCGACAAGGCCGACCAGCTCACCGAATGGCTCGGCTGGATGGGTGTCCTGATCGGGCTGGGCGCCATCACGCTTGGTCTCGCCGCCTATCAGGCGATCAGCGAGCGGCTCGTCGCCCGCCGCGATGCCGAGAATGAGGCCAATCGCGCCATGGTCCTCGAACAGGCAGTCGAGGAACGGACCAGCGAGCTGCGCGACGCGAACGAACGGCTTCGCTCCGAGGTGATGGAGCGTGCTTCCGCCGAAGCCCAGCTTCGCCAGGTCCAGAAGATGGAGGCAGTCGGCCAGCTGACCGGCGGCATTGCCCATGATTTCAACAATATGCTGGCCGTCATTGTCGGCGGCCTCGATCTCGCCAAGCGCAAATTGCGCGGACCCAGGCGCGACGTTGAGATGCACCTCGAAAATGCGATGGAGGGCGCCAACAGGGCGGCAGCGCTCACCCGCCGCTTGCTCGCCTTCGCCCGGTCCGAGCCATTGCTGCCCGAAGGCGTGGCGCCGACCGAACTCGTCGAGGGCATGCTCGAACTGATCGACCGCGCGATCGGCGAGCGCATAACGATCAGGACCTGCTTCACGGCGAACCCATGGCACGTGTGGGTCGATACGCATCAGCTCGAAAATTCCATTCTCAATCTGGCGCTGAATGCGCGCGACGCGATGGATGGACAGGGGCAGCTCGGCATTGCGATCGAGAATGTCGACCTGGGTGAAGGCGAATTGGGGGACCTCGGCGCCGGGGAATATGTAAGGATCAGCGTCTCCGATACCGGCGTCGGCATCGCGGCCGAGAACCTCGACCGCGTGTTCGAGCCATTCTTCACCACCAAGCCGGTTGGCAAGGGCACCGGCCTTGGGCTCAGCCAGATCTTCGGCTTTGCCCGCCAATCCGGGGGCGACATCACGATCGATTCGACAGTCGGGCTCGGCACCACGGTCTCGATCTTCCTGCCGCGATCGTTCGCCGCCGCCAGGGATCATGCGGCGCGCATGTCGAAGGCTCAACTCGAGACTGCAGAGGAATCGGTGCTCGGCGCCGGCGCCTCGATCCTGGTGGTCGAGGATGATCCGCGCGTGAGCCGATCGACGGTCGCCGCGCTTACCGAGCTCGGCTATGTGCCGACGGCCTGCGCCAGCGGCAAGGAGGCGCTCGAACTGCTCGAAACCAACTCCGATTTCGACTTGATCATCACCGACGTGATGATGCCGGAAATGACCGGTCCCGAGCTGATCCGCGAGGTGTCAGGGAAATTCCCATCGCTGGCGGTCATTTTCGTCACCGGTTACGTCGGTGAAGCCGGCGACGCCGAGGAACTCAGCGGCCATGACATATTGCGCAAGCCATTCACCGTATCGGCGCTGGCCGATGCCGTAGCGACCGCGATGGCCCGCCAGTTCAACGGATCACCCCCCGCGCGAGCAAGCGAGGCAGCAGAGTAAGCGCGCCCAACAGCGGCCAGCGCCGCTGCCAGTCCCTCAATTCGATCCGGGTTCCCGCGTGCCGGTTTATCTTCCAGGCAAGATAGTCGATCCCGTTGGCGAAGGTGAAACTGGCCTTGGCAAGGCGAAGTATGGACAGGACTTTGCCCTTGCGCTGGATTCGCCGCCAGCCGCGTTGCGCGACCAGGCGATCTTTCGCATTCTGTTCCTGGGGCACGCCGGCGGCTGCGGCGAGACGCTGATAGCGCTCCGGATCCGCATCAACGATCGAGCCCGGCCGCGACGCGCGTTCGGCGCGAAGCTCTGCGCCATAAGTGAAGACGAACGCCTGGCGCCATATCGCCAGCGGGTCGGCGGCCTCGGCAGCCGACATGGTCGCGCCGGTCTGGCCGAGCAGGGTTTTGACCGCAGCGGCGACGTTGGCGACCGCTACCGCACATACACCTTCGTCCAAGCACCACACCAGCCGGGCCGGCTGGGCGAACCGCGCATAGACCGAGCTGCTCCGCGCGGACGCGCTGCATTCGCGAGCGAAATCGGCTTCGCTCAGCACCGCATATTTGGCGCTCAACCCATCGCAAGCGAACGGAAAGACGTTGGGCGGTATGAGGCGATTGGCGGTCGCGAGCCAGCGTTGCCGATAGGCTGACCGATAGTCGGAAACGATCAGGTAGAAATCGAGCATCAAGCCGTCGAGCTGGCGCTCGCGAAGGCACGATCCATAGAACAGGACCGCTCGAGCAGAATCGGGATACAGGGCCGCGATCGCATTGGCCATCCGGGTCACGCGCGCGTCGACGGGTTCCTCGAGCTCGTCGGAGATGATTTGCTTCAGTTCGTCGTCGTCGGTCGGCATCGAGGAAAGATCGATCGGCGCGATCAGCCGCGCATTCACGCAGGCTAGGCGGCGAGCCGCAGGAAGGGAACCGGCGCAGTCGACTTGAGCACGATTGGATGATCGTTGTTCGCTTCGAACAATTCGCCGTCGAGGATGACATTGCTGCGCTCGCCCTCGATGCGAATCTCATCGCCATGCTCGAGATGGACGCCGGCGAGGCGATGCTTGCCTAGCTTTCCGAAAATGGCGGCAAAGACGGCGCGGATCATGGGGATCGGCCGATGCTCTATGATCATCAGCTGCAGCGTCCCCTTGCGTTCGTCGCCGTTGCGCGCCTGATGGCCAAGCAGCAGCCGGTGAAGCGTCGTCACCATCAGGAAGGCGAACGCTCCCTGGATCTGGCCCTGACGCACCACCGACACCTTTACCGCGGACGGCCGCGGCGGAAGAAAGGCGGCGCGCAAGCCGAAGATGATCGACAGGAAGGCCGCAATGCAGGTCAGCACATGGCTGAACCCATTGGGCAATCCGAGCGGGTACACCTTGTGGCGGCAGTAAAGAATGCTGTCGGCAAGGCCCGCGCCGCCAAGGAACATGCCGAGCACCGGACGCACGTCGACGCCGTTGGACAAGGAGATAAGCTCGCGCGAAACGATATGCGGCACCATGTCGGTGCGCACCAGCTCCAGGACGCGCTCGAGCGCAACAATGGGGTCGCCTTCGGCGCCAAGATCGAGCGCAATCAGATTGGTCTTTCCGTTGGGCAGGACCGCGACCGGCGGAATCGCGTCGCCAAAATGATTGCCGTGGTAGAGTTCGGTCAGCGCCGCCTGAACCGTTCCATCGCCGCCGTTGATCACCAGCACCGTGGGTTCGACACGGGCAATGGTTTTCAGCGCGGTGCCGATCTGATCGACACTTTCGACTTCATAATGGAAGATGTCGCCATGCGCCGCGCAAAATGCCCGTACCCGCGGCAGCAACGACCGATTGCCGGTGGACCTCGGGTTGGACAGGAGGGCGACGCGTGGCATCGATCAGCCGCGGCTTACCGGGCCGATGGAGAGGCCCCGCTTGTAATTCAGGACCACATCGATCGACCGCACGCCTTTGCCGATCGGCAGGGCGACTTCCTTGAAGCTCGGCTTCAGGTGAAAGAGCGACAGGCCGGGATTGCGCGAAAAGCCGCCGCCGTCGCCCCAATCGCCCTTCTTGCCATTGCCATCGACATCGTGCCGCACGGCAATCGCATAATTGCCAGGATTGGGCACCGCGACGCACACGGCCATCCGCCCGCCGGAAACGGGAAGGTCGATCCGCCGGACATATTTGCCCTTGACCAGGAAATCGGCCGGGTTGGTGCCGTAGAGCTGCACCCGGACCCGCCCGCTTTGCTCCTTGAAGCCGGTGACATTGACCAGGATCGCTGGCCTGTCGGCATTGGCGCGGCACGCCGCCGCGTCGGGCCCGATTGCCTGTGCCGCCGCGGCAGGCGCAAGCGCCGCCAAGGCACCAGCGGCTGAAAAGAGGGCAAGTTTCAACATGACCGTCACGCTCCAGGAAGCTATAGCCGCGCCTGTCAGGACGCGGCTGGTGGTGTAAGCCCCCGTGTTCACAGCTCAGATGGTCCAAGGTTGCGGCCAAAATGTGGTGATGGGGCGTCCAAAATTGCGTTTTCTCACACAGATCGACCGCTATCTCGTAAAATTGATCTTCGTGCCCCTGTTCGGCACGCTGACGCTGGCGGCGATGCTGCTCCTCCTGGAGAAGATGCTGCGGCTGTTCGATTTCGTGGTGAGCGAGGGCGGCCCGGTCAGCGTCGTCTGGCGGATGCTCGCAAATCTCATCCCCGAATATATGTCGCTGGGCATACCGATCGGCCTGATGATGGGCATATTGCTTGCTTTCCGCCGGCTCGCGATGTCGTCCGAGCTCGACAGCCTGCGCGGCGCCGGACTCAGCTACGAGCGGCTGCTTCGCATACCCTATGCCTATGCGGCCGCGCTGATGCTGCTCAACCTGGCGATCGTCGGCTACATCCAGCCTTATTCGCATTACAAATATGAGGGCCTTCGCTTCGAGCTGCGGTCAGGTGCGCTCGGCGCATCGATCAAGGTCGGGGAATTCACCAATCTCGGCAAGCGGATGACGTTGCGCGTCGAGCGCAGCGACGATCATGGCCGCCAGCTCCACCAGGTGTTCGTCCATGCGGAAAGCCGTGACGGGCGCACGCTGGCGGTCACCGCCGACCAGGGAACCTTCCTCGCCACCGATGATCCCGATACGATCATCCTGCGCCTGACGCGCGGACGGCTGGTCCACAATGCGCCGAACTACAGGACGCCGCGGGTGCTCAGCTTCGAGAACCACGACCTGCCGATCAACCTGCCTGCGATCGATGCGTTTCGCGGCCGCGGCAAAGGCAATGACGAACTCACGATTCCCGAGCTCGTCCGTTTCGGCAAGGATCCGGGCGTCACTGAAAACAAGCGCGATTCGTTCCGTGCCAACCTCCACTATCGCCTGGTCGAGGTGGCGATGATGGCGCTGCTTCCGTTGCTGGCCATCGCCCTGGCCGTGCCGCCGAAGCGAAGCACATCGGGACTTGGCATTTTCCTGTCGATCGTGATGGTCGTGACCTACCACAAGATAAACCAATATGCCGAGCAGGCGGGTGCCCAGGGGCGGATCCATCCTGTCATAGCGCTCTGGGCGCCGTTCGCCCTGTTCGCGCTGCTGATTGTCTGGATGTACTGGACGATCGCGCACAAGCCGGGCGGCCAGCCGATCGGCGCGCTCGAACGATTTGCGGCACGGGCAACGAAGGGCGTCACGCGGATCCTGCGGTTCGGCCGGGGCGAGCCGGAACCGGCATGAACCTCAACCTGCAATTCTTTCCGTCGCGAACCATCGCATTCTACATGGGGCGGATGTTCCTGATCCGCTGCCTGGCGGTGCTCGCGGCACTGGTTATTGTCCTGCAGACGCTCGACCTGCTCGGCGAATCCGGCAAGATCCTGGAATATGCCGGCAACAGCGACGCCCAATTATGGTATTATGTCTCGCTTCGGTTTCCACAGATCGTGGCACGGTTCCTGCCCTTTTCCGTGTTGCTCGGCACGCTGATCACCTTCGTCACGCTGAACCAGAACAGCGAAGTGATCAGCATGAAGGCGGCGGGGATCTCCGCCCATCAGATCATCGCGCCTCTGGTCCTCACGAGCCTCGCCATCGCCATCCTGACCTTCGTGTTCCAGGAGCGGGTCGTGACCCGGGCAACCGCTGAACTCACACTATGGGAATCGGTCGACTATGGTCCCATTCCCCCCGAGCGCGGCCTCGTCACGAATGTCTGGGTCAAGCATGGCGAGGATCTGATCCATGCCGGCCAGGTCTATGGCAAGGGAGCGTCGACGCGACTGCGCGACGTCACCCTCTTCGACAGGACAGGCGGAACGCTGGTCAGGGAGATAAGGGCGGCTGGCGGGGTGCGCGAGGGCGACGCGTGGCGCCTCACGAACGTGCACCTGTTCGACGTCACCTCCGGCCAGGAACAGATCCTTGCGTCGACACTGATCGGGAAAGGCGTGACGACCGACCAGTTCACCATGTCCTCGGTCGATCCGGATGAGCAGGATTTCACCCAGCTGCGCCGCTCGATCCACGAGCTGTCGGTCTCGGGCCGGCCCACCGATTCGCTCGAAGCGAGTCTGTGGCACAAGCTGGCCGGTCCGCTGTCGGCCATATTGATGCCTCTGCTCGGCGGCGTGGCCGCCTTCGGCCTCGCGCGATCCGGCAAGCTGCTGCTGCGGGCAATCCTCGGAATGGCGCTTGGATTCGCCTATTTCGTCATCGACAATTTCGCGCTCGCGATGGGGAATTTCGGCGCCTATCCGCCATGGCTGGCCGCTTTTGCACCGTTCGCCTTGTTCATTCTGATCGGCGAGACCGTTCTCATTCGCACTGAAGAATGAAGCACTTAGCCGGTCGGGCGGAGCGCCCGATCGGTGCCCGCCGTGGTCCAGTTGCCACATGCTGCCCCGAATCCGCCTTATTGCTCTTTCATCAGTGCAAACCATATGGTTTAGCAGAGGTGCCGGATATCCGTGCCGCGACCAGAAGGACAGACGACGTGAAATCGGCGACTTCGACGCAAGCCAATTTCTGGAAGCGCTCGCATCATCTCGACCGGATGACGCTCAGGGAGCTCGTCGTCGCGTTCGTGCAATATCCGGGCATCATGGTCTATGTGGCCTTGGCGCTGGCGGCGATCGCCCTGTACATCGAGTTTCCAGCGCCCTTGCTGCCGACCGCCGCCGCTGTGGCTGTCGCGGCGCTGGTCTATCCGCTGGTCTGGTACGTGCTCCATCGCTGGGTGCTTCACAGCCGGTGGATGTTCAAGGTGTCGCCGCTCGCCGCGACCTGGAAGCGCATTCATTACGACCATCATCAGGACCCGAATCACCTCGAGGTGCTGTTCGGAGCGTTGCCGACCACGCTGCCGACGATCGCGATCGCGACCGCACCGGTCGGCTATGCGATCGGCGGTGCCGGAGGGGCCTTTGCGGCGATCGCCACCGGCTTGCTGATGACCTGCGCCTACGAATTTTTCCACTGCATTCAGCATCTTGCCTACAAGCCCAAGATGAAATGGCTGGCGAACATCAAGCGGCGCCACATGGCGCATCATTTCCACGATGAGACCGGCAATTTCGGCATCACCAATTTCCTGTGGGACCGCTTGTTCGGCACTTTCTACGAGCGCGCCGAGCGGCCGGACAAGAGCCCGACCGTGTTCAATCTCGGCTACACCGCCGAGGTTGCCGAGCGCTGGCCCAGAGTTGCAGAGCTTTCTGGCGGCGTCGCGAGCGGCCATCCGCGTCAGCGCGATCGCAGCGCCGGCTGATCACAGCCGCCGGGTTACCACGGGTGACAGCCGGTCGGCCACTCGCTAACGAACTGCGATGCACAGCCCGCACGCGCCAGAAATCACCATAAGGGAAGTCCGTTCGGCTGCCGACCGCAAGATCTTCGTCGATCTGGCGTTTCGACTGAATGCGTCCGATCCGCTCTGGGTGCCGCCGCTGAAGAGCGAAGTTCACGGACTGATCACGCCCGGCAAGAATCCGTGGTTCGAGCATGCGCGCGCGGCCTTCTTCCTTGCCGAGCGCGACGGGAAAGCTGTCGGCCGCATCTCCGCGCAGGTCGACGAACTCGTCCTCGACGCCATGGGCGCCGGCACCGGCCAATGGGGAATGTTCGAGGCGGAAGACTCACAGGTCGCAGCGGAACTCCTGCGCCACGCCGAAGCCTGGCTGAAGGACCAGGGCATGACTCGTTCGATCGGTCCGTTCAGCCTCTCGATCTGGGACGAACCCGGCCTGCTCGTGAGCGGGTTCGATCAAAGTCCCACCGTCATGATGGGCCATAATTCGCCCGAATATCAATATTGGGTGGAGGCCGACGGCTACACGGGCATCAAGGATTTGCTCACCTTCGAGCTCGACATCCTGAAACCGATGCCACCGATCGTGCAGCGGATCGTCGCCAGCGGCGAACGCAACGAGCGGATCCGCGTGCGCAAGGTCGACAAATCGCGGTTCGACCAGGAAGCCGCCACCATATTGAAGATCCTCAACGATGCCTGGTCGGGCAATTGGGGATTCGTTCCGCTGACCGATTCTGAAATCGCCTATGTGGGCAAGAAGCTGAAGCCGATCGTCTATGAGGAGCTGATTCGGATCGCCGAACTGGACGGGGAGCCGGTCGCCTTCATGATCACGCTTCCAGACATGAACGAATTGATCAAGGATCTAAATGGACGGCTGTTTCCGTTCGGCTGGGCCAAATTGCTGTGGCGGCTCCGCAAGCCAAAGACGAGCACGATGCGCGTTCCGTTGATGGGCGTCCTGCGCCGGCTTCAGTCGACGCGCCTCGCCAGCCAATTGGCCTTCATGCTGATCGAATATTCGCGGCGGGATTCAGCGCAATATTTCGGATCGCAGCGCGGCGAGATCGGCTGGGTATTGGACGACAATGCCGGGATGAACTCGATCGCCGAGGCGATCGAGAGCCACATCAACCGCATCTACCGGATTTACGAAAAGCCGCTCTAGGAAAGACTATTCGATCTCGACCCATGTCGGGGCGTGATCCGAGGCCTTTTCCCGGCCGCGATAGTCCTTGTCGACACCGGCATCGAGCAGCCGGTCGGCCGCCTGCGGCGACAGCAAAAGATGGTCGATGCGAAAGCCGGCATCGCGCTGCCAGGCACCGGCCTGATAGTCCCAGAAGGTGTACATGGCGCCCTCGGGATGCCGCGCACGGATCGCATCCGTCCAGCCCTGGTTGAGGATGCGGCGGAAGGCCGAGCGGCTCTCTGGCTGCATCAGTGCATCGCTCGCCATCGCGCGCACCGAAAAGACGTCGTCATGGCTCTCGGTCGGGATCACGTTCCAGTCGCCGGCCAGAACCACCGCGCGCTCCTCGGCAAGCAGCCCCAGCGCGTGCTCGCGAAGCCGCTCCATCCAGGCGAGCTTATACTCGAACTTCTCGGTCCCAACCGGATTGCCGTTGGGCAAGTAGATCGACGCGACGATCACATCGTCCACGACCGCCTCGATGTAGCGGCTGTGCGTATCGTCGGGGTCGCCGGGCAGCCCGACCCGCCGCACGACCGGCTCCACGCCCGGCGTCAGGACTGCGACGCCGTTGAAACCCTTCTGGCCATGCCAAACGCCGCGATAGCCGGTGGCGGCGATCTCTTCAGCCGGGAAGCTGTCGTCGGCGCATTTGATCTCCTGGAGACAGATCGCGTCGGGCTTCTGCTCCTCGAGATATTCGATGAGTCGCGGCAGACGCGCGCGGATGCCGTTGAGATTGTAGCTGACGATCTTCACGCGACGGACTTAGCCGCCCGGCGCGCGCGGTCAAAGTGAGAGTTGGTGCGGCCTAGACCGAAAAGCTGGTGCCGCAACCGCAGCCCGAGCTGGCGTTGGGATTGGTGACCTGAAAAGAGGCACCGCCAAGCGACTCGACATAATCGACCGCGGAGCCGCGAACGAGCGACAGGCTCGTTTCATCGACCACCAGGGTCACGCCGTCCTGCGTCGTGGAGAGGTCATCGGACTCTACGCCGTCGGCGAGGCCGAATTTATACTGGAAGCCGGCACAGCCACCGCCCTCGACCGATAGCCGAAGGATCGGCGCCTTGCCCGTGCGAACGGCAATTGCGGCAACGCGTGCCGCCGCGGACGGCGTAAGGATGATCTCGCTGCTCTCGCTCATAGGCCGAAGATAGGGTGATGCCGGCCAAGTCACAAGCCGGACGCTTGAAAGGCCGGTCCCAACGCGCCATAGAGCCGCCAATTCCAACAGTGGAGCCGGTCATGAAAGCCCGCGTCTATGTAACGCTGAAGAACGGCGTTCTCGATCCGCAGGGCAAGGCGATCCACCATGCGCTGCAGGGCCTCGGCTTTTCGGGGATCAACGAGGTCCGCGCCGGCAAACTGATCGAACTCGACCTGGGCGATGGCGTCAGCGAAGCGGACATCGAGGCGATGTGCCGCAAATTGCTCGCCAATACGGTGATCGAGAATTTCCGGATCGAGCGCGAGGCGGCGGCATGAAGAGCGCGGTGATCGTGTTCCCGGGTTCGAATTGCGACCGGGACCTCGCGGTTGCGCTGCAGATGGTCACCGGTAGCGCTCCGATCATGGTCTGGCATCGCGAGACCGCGCTTCCGGACGGGATCGCCCTTGTCGCGGTCCCCGGTGGCTTTTCATACGGCGACTATCTCCGGTCGGGCGCGATGGCGGCCAATTCGCCGGTCATGCGTGCGGTCAAGGATGCGGCCGAGCGCGGCGTTTCGGTCCTCGGCGTCTGCAACGGGTTCCAGATCCTGACCGAAGCCGGCCTGCTGCCGGGTGCGCTGATGCGCAATGCCGCGCTGAACTTCGTCTGCCGCGACGTCCCGCTGAAGGTGGAGAACAGCCAGTCGGCCTTCACCAGCCATTATGATGCGGACGAGGAGATCCATATTCCCGTTGCCCATCATGACGGCAATTATACCGCCGACGAAGATGTTCTCGACCGGCTGGAGGGCGAAGGCCGGATCGCATTTCGCTACCTGGACTCGGTCAACGGATCGGCGCGCGATATCGCCGGCATCATCAACGACCGCGGCAATGTGCTTGGCATGATGCCGCACCCCGAGCGCGTGGTCGAACCGGCGCACGGGCGAACCGACGGGCTGCGCCTGTTCAAGGGGATGATCGAAGCGATCAGCTGAGACTCAGACCTTCGTTGCAAAGGGCGTGAAGTCGGTGTCCTCGTCGTAGACGTCGACACCCTCGTGCCGCTTGAGGAAGCCGACAACAAGGTAGGTCACCGGTGTCAGTATCGCTTCCCAGCCGACCTTCAGCGCCCATTGGGTCACCATGATGATCAGCACCTTGTCGGCCGGCCAGTCGGACGAGCCGAGGAAGGCAAGCGGATAGAAGAAGAGGCTGTCGACCCCCTGCCCCACCACCGTCGAGCCGATCGTGCGCATCCACAGGTGACGGCCCTGGCTCCAGACCTTCATCTTCGCGAGGACCACGCTGTTCGCGAATTCGCCGACCCAGAATGCGATGATCGAGGCGGCGACGATCCGCGGTACCTGGCCGAACACCTGCTCATAGGCAGCCTGGCCATTCCAGCCGGCATCGGGCGGCAGCGCCACCACCACCCAGGACATGAACGCCATGAACATCAGGGCCGCAAAGCCGGCCCAGATGCAGCGGCGTGCGAACGCATAGCCATAGACTTCGGTCAGCACGTCGCCGAGCACATAGGATATCGGGAAGAAGAGGATTCCGGCGCCGAACGGCCACGGCCCGATCACCGGCAAATCCACGACCGCGCGCTTGGCGGCGCCGAGCACGTTGGACAGCAGCAGGATGGTGACGAAAGCCGCCATCACGAAGTCGAAATAGCGGAAGTGACGCCCCTCGACACTGTGCGCGTCGACGCGCCGGATTTTTCCCTCGCTCATTGCCAAGGACTAGGATTCAAATGTCGCCGCCGCAACGACGATCGTTCCGGCGCGTATGCGGTTCCGCTCCACCGCAAAGCAGGCTAAGTGCGCGACGGGCGCCCGTAGCTCAGCCGGATAGAGCACGAGCCTTCTAAGCTTGGGGTCGCAGGTTCGAGTCCTGCCGGGCGCGCGTGATTACAAAGGACTTAGCTGTTACCAGAAGAGGCCGAGGTAACGTATAGGAAACATCTATGGCACCTGAAGCAATAGCAATTGGTGGCGCTATTTTCGGTGCCGGCTTAATGGTGAGCTACTCGATCCGTCATTTGGCCGACCGGGTCGAGAACAACGCCCGACTTCTCGAGGGGATTAGAGGCAAGATTGACAGCCATGGTCAACGTATCGGCACGCTGATCGACAATTTGTGGTCGCCACTAAAGGGCATAAGCAACGCACAGCACGATGTACGCGATGAAGGCGAATGAAACGTCCGGTGCGACGCTACCGCCGGCTGGTTGAGATGGGGCTTAGAGACCAATGACCGACGATCGTGACGGAGACATGCCTCGACAGCCTCCGCCCGGCTCATTTGGAAGCGGTTCGTTTGGCAGTGACAGCTTTGGCGGGGGCGCACCTGGGTCGCCATTGAGATCGACTGCGAAAGCAGGAGGTTCGGCCGCGATAGGCGACGGCCAAACCGAATCAAAGCTATGGGCTGGTCGGATAGATAGCGCCGACTGGACGGGCGTCGAAAGGCGACTTGAAGCGAGCCCGGTAGCTATCCAAAAAGTGAGGGTTTGCGTAGAAAACTTGAACGAAGCGCTTGATGCCGCAGGCTTGACTAATAGGGAAAAAGAAAAGGCGAAAGCCATCACCGAGGCGCTCTTAAAGTTGGTCATGTCGCCGGAGCCAGAGTGGAAGCTGGTAGCGCAGGCTCTTATTGCATTTCTCGACAGTAGGCCCGTTAAAGCTGCGAAGAATGCCGCGTGGCTTGTCGGCCTCACGGCCGAAGGACTCCGACTAATTTTTATGTAGCGCTCGCTTGAAGTCTTCCGCTGATCGAGACCGGACTGAAGGGAGCGGAGAGGAAACTATGACCAACATCTTGCCGCTGGCAGAGCGCGTCCTAGTGGCGGCGAGTATGTGCCAAAGGGTCATGGCCCATCTCGATCTGTGGTGGCTCACGGCGGGCGAAGATGGCCGTTTCGCGCACCAGGAGGTGCTGGAAGAGTACTGGGAGCACATTCGCTTCTTGGAACATGGGCAGTTAGTCACCGCGGTCTGCGAACTGCATAACCTGCTCGACGGGAAGAAAAACACGGTCAACTTACCAAGCTTGGTTAAGGAGATGGACCCGACTGGAAGAAAATTTAGCGGCGCCCGGGTGCACTTGGGCCATGTGGAAACAGCATTCGACAAGATTCGACGGTTGCGGAACAATGTATTTGCCCACCGCACCATGAAGAAAGCTTATAACGACGTTTTCATAGACGCTAAGATTTCCCCAGATCAGCTTCGGTCATCGGGCGCACTATGCGTGTCGGTATGCGATGAGCTTTTGGCCTCGCTAGGCCTAGATCCAATCTTCGTTTCTGACCTACCTCAAAAAAGCTATTCTGATATGCTGCTCAAACTTCGACAGCCGGGGACCGATCGAGAAATCTTCCGCAAGTCCATTCCATTTTAGGAGGGTCGAAAATGACTCATGCCGGGGCTTGGACAATTTACGCACCGATCATTGTAGCGTTCGGCGTCGTTGTTCTGACCACATTCGGCAACACGATCCTAGAATGGTACCGGCAAGGGCTAACTCGCAGACACGCAGCAGAGACTCTCCGCCGCGTCTTGATAGAAGAGCTGCGCCAAGCAAAAGAAACTGCGGACCTGAATTCCAAACGATCTGACGACTCCGATGAGGGAGGTTCACTGCTAATACCCGTTGGGTCATATCCATTCTACGAGGCAAACATCTTACAGCTCGGCCTCCTTACACCGACACAAGTATCGGCTGTTGTTCATGCTTACGGAATGCTCCGAGCCGAAACTGAGACGCTAGCGGTGCTCGGCACGTTTCATCAAAAGGGGCCAATACTCCAGGCCGTGGTGGACGGAACGTGGGGCAAAATTCTAGCGCAAAACAAACAGGATTTGAGTTTGGCATTGGAAGCAGCAATCGACGCCTTGGAAGGGCGCAGGACCCTGACAGCGAAAACCTCAGCCGCCGCGACCGCATAATCCTCAGCCGGGGAAGCTTGCGGCCTCCCCGGCGTCGGCTACAATTAGAGTGCGACCACTAACTGAAGGATGGCATGCAGATCACGCCTGAATGGCTCGGCGTAGTGCTGACGCTGATGACGATGAGCGGAGGGTTTGGCGCCTATATTCAGCGCCGTTTCGACGTTGCCCGTCACGCGCTACCGATTATCCGCTCGGATTGGAACGCCGGCACGAAAGGCTTCACCGTCAAAATCGAGCTCGTAAACCGGCTCAACGAAGATTTGAATATCACATTGATCGAAGCGAAGAACGACTTCTCGGAGAGCCACTCAGATTACGACACGAATACCTCGAAAGCGACCTTCACCTACACATTGACGCCTTCCCCGATGCCACTGGATTGGGTCATTAAGGCTTACGAAACCGACAAGCGTAGTTTTTGCGTGGAGGACGCTTCCTCTGAGCACTGGTTGCGACTGACAATGTCTTCCAGCGCGCGAACGTTCCGATCCAAGCGCCTGATCATACGGCCCAGAACCCAGGAGTGACACGCAAGGATGGCGCAAATAATCACCACCGACCATTCTAGAGACCAAGGCATATTACTCCTCTAAGCCGCAATCCGCTCCCCATGCGCGATATTCCTCATGGTCCACCTCTCAGCTGGGCAAATCGGTGATGGCGGTGGGAAATGTCCCCTTGGTGAAGCCAGTCGGTCGCTTCACGGCGAGGCCTAGTCTTTCTTCAGCCAGCACGGTTATGAGATTGCGTTTGAAGTCCGAATCCTCTGTGGAAATCTCCGCGCGGGCATTCCACCTGTCATAAATTACGGCAGAGCCGCGGAAATCGCCGACCAGGAATGTCCCGGCCGCAATAGCCTGGCTAAGCGCGACGGGATAATCGCTTTTGAACAACCGGGCCGCGATGCCGACCAATTCGCCACGCTTGGCCGTATATTCGGCGCCGCCATCCGACAGAACCAACGTCCGCCGCTGGGAAATATTGCTGACCTTGGTCACTCTACCCTCGGGAACGTCAGGCGTCGGCACTTACTGTGTCGAGGCACGCAGCGCCGCTCTGCCGGCACGGACTCGACCATGACCTGATCAAATGCACCCCGGGCGAACGAATCGGAGGAAGCGCGCGTCACCGTTTAGCGCTCCCCCAGGCAATAGACTCGCGGGCCTGCCTGCATTATTGCAGGCCATGCACTGGGATGATCTGCAGATATTTCTGACCGTCGCGCGGACCGGCCAACTCGGCCGCGCCGCGGCCGCGATCGGCGTCGATGCGACGACGGTCGGGCGTCGCCTTCGGCGCCTCGAAAAGGCGCTCGAACAAACGCTTTTCGAGCAAACACGCAGTGGCCAGACGCTCACCGAAGCGGGTGAGGCCCTCCTGCTCAAAGTCGAGCAAATGGAGAAGGCCTCGGCCGAAATCGACAAGGCGTCGCACCAGGACCAGCTTAGCGGCCTCGTCCGGGTCAGCGCGTCGGAAGGATTTGGTACCTGGTTCATCGCGCAGCACCTCCGTGGCTTTGCCACCCAATATCCCCGGATCACGCTCGACCTTGTTGCCACGAGCGGATTTTTGAGTCCCTCGCGCCGCGAAACCGATGTCGCCGTTCTGCTGGCCCGGCCGCGCAAGGGCCCGCTCGTCAGCAAGAAGCTTTCCGACTACCGCCTGCGTCCCTATGCCGCGCGCTCCTACATCGCGCGCCACGGACCGGTTCAGGCCGTCTCCGATCTGCGCGCCCATCCTTTGATCGGCTATATCCCCGACTTCATCTATGCGCCGGAGCTTCGATATCTCGATGAGGTTGCTCCCGGATTGCAACCGACAATCCGAAGCTCCAGCATCAATGCCCAATATCGGCTGACGGCATCCGGGACCGGCATAGGCGTGCTGCCTTGCTTCATCGGCGATGCCGACCCGGGCCTGGTACGATTACTGCCCGAAGTTACAATCACCCGGTCGTTCTGGCTCGTGACGCACGAGGACACACGCAAGCTTGGCCGCATCCATGCGTTCGTTACCTGGCTGATGGACGAGACGGAGGCAAACCGATCGAAGCTTCTCGGTCTATAGCTGGCTTCGCATTACGCTGCGGGACCTGCATTTTTACAGCTTGCCAACAGGCTTGCGACCGGCCTGGCAAAATCTGTCCCTCATTGTTTGTATCTTTACCGGCGGAAGGACTCTCGATTTAGCGTGTCTCGCGTTCGCAAGTGCGCCCGGCTAGGGGCGGGCGATGCCGCGCATCCTTCCCCGCAGTCGCTTCAGCCCCGCGCTTGCGTTCATCTTTGTGACTGCCGTGCTCGACATCATGGCGATGGGGATCATCATTCCGGTGCTGCCGGCCCTGATCGAGGAATTCACCGGTTCGAATGCCAAGGCGGGCATTTATAACGGGTTGTTCGTCGCACTGTGGGCCGGGATGCAGTTCATTTTCTCGCCGATAATCGGATCGATCTCGGACCATCATGGCAGGCGCCCCGTCATCCTGATCTCGGCAGCCGGACTTGCCGCCGATTTTGCGTTCATGGCGCTGGCACCGAATCTGTGGCTGCTCGCGGTCGGCCGGATGATCGGCGGCATCACCTCCTCGAGCTTCACCACGGTCTTCGCTTATATGGCGGACATTACGCCGCCCGAGCAGCGCGCACGCGCCTATGGCCTGATCGGCGCAGCCTTCAGCGCCGGCTTCGTTGCCGGTCCGCTGATTGGCGGTGTGCTCGGAGAATATGGCCCGCGCGTTCCATTCTGGGCGGCCGCCGCCATGAGCGGGGTCGCGTTCCTGTACGGATGGCTGGTGCTGCCCGAATCGCTTGCTCCGGAGAACAGGATGGCCTTCTCCTGGACCCGTGCAAATCCGTTCGGAGCGCTGCGGCTGCTGCGCTCGCATACCGAGCTGACAGGCCTCGCGGCGGTGACCTTCCTGCTCCATTTCTCCCATCACGTATTTTCCGCGGTATTCGTGCTCTACGCAGGATATCGATACGGCTGGAGCGCATCGGAAGTCGGGATGGTGCTGGCGCTTGCCGGCGCGCTCGACATGGTCGTGCAGGGCCTCCTGGTCGGTCCGTTGGTGAAAAGGTGGGGAGACCGCCGAACGATGCTCTTCGGCCTCCTCGGCGGAGCGGTCGGCCTCGTCAGCCTGGGCCTCGCCGGGAACGGCCTGGCATTCACGCTGGCGATCCTGCCCAACGCATTATGGGGTTTTGCGATGCCGACGTTGCAGTCGCTCATGACGCGGCTCGTTTCCGAAAGCGAACAGGGTCAGCTCCAGGGCGCCAACATGAGCGTGGCCAGCATCGCCGGGATCGTGTCGCCGTTGTTCTTCGGCTTTGTCTACGCGGCCTCAATTGATCCAACGGCGCCGCTCCCTCACCCGGGCACCGCATTCCTGGTCGCCGCCGCAATATTGCTCACCGGCGCAATCATCGGATATGTCGCCGGGGAAAGGGCCGAGAGCAAGAAAGCCCGCTAGATTCGAAGCGACTGCCGCAATCTCACCGGCGAATGCAACGCGCGGCCTTGTGCCAGTTGGTCAGCTGCTTGCTGTTGGTCGCGCGCTCGATGCACCACCGGATCCGCAACGGCGTGGGCCGGGGCACGGTCGTTATCTCGCGCAGCAGGTTCTGGATGCCCTGCCTTTGCTCGGAGACGCAGCCTTGCCTGCCGCCGCAAAACTGAACCATTCGGGCGGTTACCGGGTCGATGCGCGGTGCGGCAGCCTGGCCGATCTGCGAATATTGCGCGGCAACCAGTGCAATGAGAAGCCGTTTCATCATCCCCCAGCGCGATCCGTTCAGGCAGCTGCTGCGGTCAGATTTGCTACATCGCCGTAGCAAGCGCAATCATTTCAGATGCTGATTATTCCATTGCCGATCCAATGTTGTAAGGACGCCTCAGCCTGTTGGCAGGCCCGTTGCCTTTTCGGCGCGGCAGCAGGTATGGACCCAAAGACGCGAAGCGGTCTGCTGCGGACCGTCGGGGGTGAACTTAATTGGCTCGCATCGTCATAATCCAGCACGAGATCGTGCCGCCCGATCCCGTCAGTTATTGTATCAAGCTGCTGGCGCGGAGGTGGGAACGCGAAGGCCATGAAGTCCTGTATCGCGCGGGTACCAGCGACCTGCCCGACGGCGATCTCGCAATAGTCCACGTCGACCTTTCGGTCGTCCCGCCATCCTATCTCGAAGCGGCAGGACGATATCCGCGGGCAGTCAACGCCTGCGCACAGGATATTCTCAAACGAACCGTCAGCCGCAACATACTCGAACCTGGTGATGATTGGGCCGGACCGGTCATCGTCAAATCCGATTTAAATTGCGGAGGACTGCCCGAGGCCCGAACCGCGACCGCGATGATCGAACAGGGGCTTGAGTCCGAATTTTCGAAGAAATGGAATCCCCGATACAAGCTGTTCACGTCCATCCAGGAAGTGCCCGAGCGCGTCTGGACAAATCCGCACTCTGTCGTCGAGCGATTCCTTCCCGAGCGGAAAGACGGCCGATTCCATCTTCGAACCTGGATCTTCTTTGGCCCCGAGGAAATCTGCCGCAGGTTCAGCGGCGAAACTCCGATCCTGAAGGCCTCTGGTTACGGTGCGCCGGAGATTGTCGACGTGCCCGATTTCCTTCGGGCCGAGCGCGAACGGCTTGGATTCGACTATGGCAAGTTCGATTTCGTGATCCACAAAGGCGAACCGATATTGCTCGATGCCAACAAGACTCCGGGCATTCCGCCGCCAACCAAGCCGGAATTGCGCGCGGCATATATCAATCTTTCCTCCGGCCTGGACTGGTTTCTCACAAAGGCCACCGTGGCCGGGAGGGCCGGCTGAACCGACGTGAATGATCGATCCGCTTCGCCACGCGTTCAGGTTCGAGCAGGGTTCAAATTCCTGTTCAAACGCTGTAAAGAGGTCGCTCGAAAGGATCGAACGGGTTGCGCGGCTTTTCTCTCTTCCTTCTTGCCTGCTTCGCGGCGGCTCCGGCCTTGGCCGAACCTGCAGGGCCGGCCGACAAGCCGGCGGCCGCCGTGCCGCAGGCATCGACCGGCGATGACGACGCTGCGGATAACATGGTCGCGACCAACTGGTCGCTCAAAAAGCCCAAGGCCCCATTGCGGCGCGTGGCCCGCCAGGGCGGCACCAGTGCGGGGCCATCGCGGACGACGGTACGCAGCGCGAGCCGGCCGAGAGTCGTCGGAGGTGTCTCCGTAAACAGCGCCTATCGCCGCAAGAGCAACGCGAATGTGGGGCTCGCCATACCCTTTTGACCGCGTCCGGCACGCCGAGCCATAGCCGCCAGCTTGTGCGATCCGGTGCGGTTGGGCATTGGCGGCTGGCGGCAGCAGTTCATGTGCAGCGATTGAAGGCCAGGAGGTTTATCGGATGGTTGTTCGACTCGGCCAGTGTCTCAATGCCGGCATATTATTCGCCGGCTTGCTCGTTTCGGCCTGCGGTCCGTCGAACCAGTCACCAGACCAGAGCAGCGATAGCGAACCGCAGGCGGCCACTGCAAGCGCCGGCGCGGCATCGGGCAGTTCGGCCCCGAGCGCCTTCGCGATCTGCTCGACATGCCATTCCTCCGAAAAGGGTCGCAACGGCATCGGTCCCACCTTGTTCGGAATCGTCGGCAGCCGGTCCGGGGCAGTTGAGAATTTCAATTTCTCCCCCGCGATGAAGAATGCGAATATCGTCTGGGACGAGAAGAATCTGGATCAGTTCATCGAAAGCCCACAGGCGCTGGTGCCCGGAACGAGAATGCCGTTCGGCGGCATCAAGGACCCGGCAAAACGCGCCGAGATCATTGGCTATCTTGCGACCTTGAAGTGACTTTCCGGCGATCGGGGCGCCGGCGCGGCTAATTCCATTGCCATGCGCCGCGCGGATCGGTCTAATCCGCCAATGCGATTTGCTGCAGTTTCGGACATCCACGGCAACCTCCCTGCGCTCGAGGCGGTGATTGCCGATATCGCCGCGCGCGGCGTCGACCAGATCGTCAATCTGGGCGACTGCCTTTCCGGTCCGCTGTGGCCGGTCGAGACCGCGGAGCGGCTGATGGCGCTTGGCTGGCCGACGCTCGCCGGCAACCACGAACGCCAGCTGCTCACCCAGAATATCGCGGACATGGGCATCACCGATGCCGGCACGGTCGTAAAGCTGACACCCACGATTTGCGACTGGCTGCAGGCGCTCCCGCCGACGCTCGCTTTCGCCCCGGATGTCCTGCTCTGCCACGGCACGCCGGATAGCGACCACACCTACTGGCTGCACCGCGGGCGCCGCGGTGCCATGCGCGAAGCGACCGAGGCGGAGGTGGCGCAGGACGCGGTCGATGCCGCGCTGACCTTGTGCGGGCACACCCACCTCCCGCGCGCCGTTCGGCTGGACGATGGCCGCGTCATTGCAAATCCCGGCAGCGTAGGCCTTCCCGCTTATGAGGACGATCTCCCAAGCTATCATGTGATCGAGACCGGCACGCCGCATGCGCGCTACCTGATCGCCGAACACGGCGCGAACGGCTGGACCATCGAGCTTCGCGCGATCGATTATGACTTCGAAAGCGCCGCACGACAGGCCGAACGGTCCGGCCGGCCAAGCTGGGCGCACGCGCTCAAGACAGGCCGCGTGATGCCGCGCGCTGGCTGACGGTTTCGGCGCATTTCGGACACGGCCGGACCCGCGTATATCCACGGTATCTGGCGTTAACTTTCTTTCCATGGATCCCGGGGTCGATTTACCGGTTTTCCGTGTCTAGAGTGGTAGCGGGATCAGGGGAGTTAACGAATGGACATGGCGTTTACGCTTCGCGGCCGGGCCGCGCGCTGTCGTCAAATCGCGCGCGATTACCACCCGACCGTCGGAGCGCCGTTATGGGAACAGGCGCGCACGCTGGAGCTGGAGGCGGACCGGCTCGATCGCGCCAATGGCCGCGACGTCGATCTCGACGAAGCCGTTGTTGTCGACTGCCGCTTCAGATCGATGAGCTGAAGCTCGCCCTATTTCACCCCCTGCGTCGTCAGCCGGTAGACCAGCACCGCGAGTATCGCCAGCACGCCGATCCAATCCCACCGCCTTTTGCCGATCACCAGCATCGCCACCAGCAGCAACAGGATGATCGCGCGGATCACGCTGATCACATTCCAGCCGAACGTTCCGACCACCATGGCTGTGACCCAGTTCGAGCATTGATAAAGCGCGAAGGTGACGATGAAGGTCTTGCGCTGCATGTCGTAGTGGCGATGCATGTCCCACTCTTCGCTCGCGTCGAACGCCGGCAGGACGCTCGCGGTGGTGAGGAACAAAAGGATCGGCGGGACCAAAGTCAGGCCGAACTCGGCCGCGTTGCGCGACTGCGCTATGCCGCTGACGCCGAGATAGATGCCCCACCAATAATTGATCACCAGGATCAGTAACGTCGCTGCCCACACGACCGGCAGCCAGTCCCACGTCACGCGCGTGCGGTTACGGATCAGGCGGTGCAGATCGCCGAACATCTCGGTCACCCCGAGCCCGACGATGATCGAGATCAAAGTCACCGAATGCGCCGTGATGTCCATCGCTCAGTCCCCTCGCCCGCCTCGAAACATTCGGGATTGTTGCACCTCTCACCGTAATCGCCCACCCTGTTCGTTCGTCGATCATCGGGAGTTGCCCAGATTCAGCTCGATCCGGAACGCCCATCACTGCTCAACCCGCTGGCCGGCAACCCGCTGCGCGATCGTGATGACGTGGTCCGCGCATTGTCGGCGCTATACGCCCCGCTCCACTCCGTCCTGGCCGATGATGACGGCGGGCTGATCGACGGTACTGGTGCAGTCTTCGACAGCGGCGCCACCCGGCTGGAAGGCCTTGCGCGGCCGCTCTGGGGCCTGGCGCCGGCTGCGACGGGCGGGTTCGCCGATCCTGGCTGGTGGGGCGGCATCCTCGAGCGCCTGGCCCGCGGCCTCGACTCGGCGCATCCGGACGATTGGGGCGATGCAGGGCCTTATGATCAGCGGCTGGTCGAGCTTGCCGCCATCGGCGCCGCGCTGCGCATCGCGCCTGACCGACTGTGGGCGCCGCTAGCGCCCGAGATCCAGGCGAGGCTTGCCGACCATCTCGAACGCGCCCGCGGCCAGGCGACCTACCGCAACAACTGGAAATATTTCCCGATCCTGATCGATCTCGGCCTGCAGGCGACTGGCAGAGGCTCCGACCCGCGCCTGATCGACGAGCATTTCGCCGCCATCGACGCGGACTATCTCGGCGATGGCTGGTATCGCGACGGCAGCGCGACCCAGATCGACCATTATGTCGGCTTCGCTTATCATTTCTACGGCCTGCTCTATGCCTCGCTCACCCCGGGCGACACCGCACGAGGCGCGATCCTTCGTGAGCGCGCGCGTGCCTTCGCCGATCAGTTCATCCACTGGTTCGCCGATGATGGCGCGGCTTTGCCCTTCGGCCGAAGCCTGACCTACCGCTTCGCCTGCGTCGCCTTTCTCGGCGCCTGCGCGTTCGCCGGTCTGGAGGCGCTTCCGTGGGGCGTGATGAAGGGCCTTTATCTCCGCCACCTTCGCTGGTGGCGCCAATGGCCGATCGCGCGTCGAGACTCATTGCTCGCCGTTGGCTTCGGCTACCCCAGCCAGCTGATGGCCGAAGACTATAATAGCGCCGCCTCGCCTTATTGGGCGTTCAAGGCCTTCCTCCCGCTCGCTTTGCCGCCGGATCATCCGTTCTGGAGCGCCGCCGAAACCAATCTTCCGCCCCGCCCTGCCGCGCCTGTCGCGTTGATGAAGCCCGGCATGATCGTCGCGCACGAGCCCGGGCAAACCACCGCGCTGGTCGCCGGACAGAGCAATGCGAACATCCGCTCGGGCGCGGAGAAATATGCCAAATTCGCTTATTCGACGCGCTACGCGTTCAGCGTCGAAAGCGACTGGCGGCGCTTCGACCAGTGCAGCTTCGACAATATGATCGGCCTTGCCGATAACGACGGCAGCTGGCGCGTTCGCGAGAAATGCGACCATGCCGCCATCCTCGACGACATCATCCTCGCCCGCTGGACACCGTGGCCGGACGTGACCGTCGAGACCTGGGTCTATTGGGACCGGCCATGGCACATCCGCGTGCATCGCATCCGGTCGACGCGTAGCCTGAAGTCGATCGAGGGCGGCTTCTGCCTGCCCCGCCCTGAGCGTGACCCCATCGCGGGCGCCGCCCAGGACGGTGCCGCCCGTTGCGAAACCGGCGAGGATTTCAGCGGCATCCTCAACCTATTGGTCGATTCGCCGCGCATCGGCCGCGTCCATCTCGCGCCACCCAATACCAATCTGCTCCATCCACGCACCATGCTGCCGCAGCTCGCCGGAACCATCGCGCCGGGCGAAACGCTCCTCGCCTGCGCCGTCCTGGCCGGCCCTGACCTGTCCGCGTGCCGGCAGGCATGGGCCGCGCCGCCAACCTCGATCCGCTCGCTGCCCCGGCTATGACCCAGCCTCCCGCCAAATATATCCGCGAGACCCCCGGCGCCGCGAACGGCAACGGCACAGTGGATCTCGATCGGTGCGATGAGGATGCCCGCATCTCCTGCATCATGGCCACGCGCGGCCGTGCCTTTCCGGCGCTTCACGCGATCGCCTGCTTCCAGAGCCAGACCTATCGCAACCGCGAGCTGATCGTCATCAGCGCCTCCATGGAATGCGAGGTCAAGGCGCTCGTCGCCGAACTAAATGACCCGCGTATCCGATTCCTCGAATATCCCGTGGCGGACACGGTGGGCGATCTGCGCAACGCCGCGATCGCCGAAGCGACTGGCGATTTGATCGCGATCTGGGACGACGACGACCTCAGCGATCCCGATCGCCTGCGCTGGCAGGCGGCCGCCCTGCAGCAGGCGCGGGGCGACGCATGCTTCCTCGCCTTCGTGGTCCTCTGGTGGCCAAGCCGCCTCAGGCTGGCGCACTCGGCGTGCCGGCGATGGGAAAACACGATGCTGGCCAGGAAGGCGGTGCTACCCCCATATTCAGCGGTCCGCCGCGGCGGCGACACGATGCTCGTCGAAACACTCAAGGCGTCGAGCAATTTGGTCACGATCGAGAAGCTGTTTGGCTATTGCTATATCAAGCACGACAGCAACCTGTGGGGCGACGACCATTTCGACCGCCTGTTCCGCGACGGCAGCGCCGAGGTTTCGCCCACCGACTACGAACAGCAGCTTGCCATCCTGTCGGAACGAATGCCCCTCCTCGCCTACCGCAACGGCCTGTTCGCGGCAGCGGTGACACAATTGCCAGAGTGACGGAACGGCTGACATTCGCCACATTGCAATCGTCATTCCCGCGAACGCGGGAAGTCATCCCCGATCGATCCAGACGTCGACCAGCGCCACCTGCCCGCCGCGCGCAGCGGCGAGGCCGCGCTGGATGGCCGGCGCCAGATCGTCGACCTGCTTGATCGGACCGATGCCCAGCGCGCCCATCGATTCCGCCATCTTCGCAAGATCGATGGCGGGTTCGTCGATCCTGCACCCGATCCATTCATTTCCGGCCGGGCGCTGGCGGCGTCGGGCCATCACGCGCTGCATATATTCATCGGTTGCGAAGGACCGGTTGTTGACCACGACGAACAGGGCCGGAAGCCGGTAATGCACCGCGGTCCACAGCGCCGAATTGCCCATCAGGAAATCGCCGTCGCCCATCACTCCGACTGCAAGCCGGCCCGTGCCTGCCAGGCCGAGCGCGGCGCCGACGGTGATCCCCGGTCCCGAGCCGATACCGCTGCCGCCATCGTAACCGATATAGTCGAGGGGATGGTGAAAATGGATGATGCCGCCTTCCCACCGGAACGGAAGCCGCGTGTAGCAGACGTCGATATCCGCAGTGGCGCGCGCAAGCGCTTCAGCGACATGAACAAGGTTTAGTCCGTCGCCGCCTGCGGCTGGAACTTGTGGCGATCCGCGCACTGCACGAGGCCGCTTCGGTATCGCGGCGAGGAGCGCCGGAACCACCGCGTCGGTCTCGCACATCAAATAGAGATCGGCCGGGGCAAGCCGACGATGGTCTCCGCTCCAGCCGCGATGGCTGTGCGCATCGCACGACACCTTGATGATCTTCTGCGCGGAGCGGATATCCTCGCTCCTTCGCACCAGCGTGTCCTGCAGGTCCGGCCAGTCGAGCGCGAGTACGACGTCGGCCGCGGCAAGTGCTTCTGCCCCGGCTTGAGGCACACGCCGGAAGAATGGCGGCGCGATATGCAGCGGGTGGTCGGTCGGAAATGACGCGCCGAGCCGGACCTGCGTCAGCACCGGCGCATCGAGCCGTTCGGCCAGCTCCACCCGTGCCTGCCATGCGCCCGCATCGCGCCCGCAGCGACCGAGCAGGATGAGCGGGCGGCGCGCCGCGGCCAGCATCTTCGCCGCTGCCGCGACGTCCTCGGCGGCGGGCGCGACCGGGCGCGGCGATGCATGGCGAGTCAGATCGGGAAGCACCGCCTCCGTTCCGAACTGCATCTCCTGAAGATCCGAAGCCAGGTTGACGAACACGGGGCCGCGCGGCGCGGTATGGGCGATCTGTTCTGCGCGCAAAAGCGCCTCGACTGCGCTGGCCGACGAGATCGGCTCGTCGTCCCATTTGGTGAAGTTGCGGATGATGCCGCCATGGTCGGCGCTGCTGTGGATCCAGTCGGAGAGGCCGCGACGCATCTCGTTGCGCGGGCCGGTCCCGCCCAGCAGCAACACCGGGGCGCGGTCGCACCAGGCATTGTAGATGGCCATCGTCGCGCGCAGCAATCCGACATTGGCGTGCAGCGCCACCCCCATCATCCGCCCGGTGACCTTGGCATAGCCATGCGCTATGGCGACGGCGCTCTCTTCGTGCAGCGCCACTATCATCTGCGGCTCGCGGTTGCCGAGATGATTGACGATGCTGTCGTGAAGCCCGCGGAAGCTGGAGCCCGGGACTTCGGCGACATATCGGATCCCGATCCCCCGCAGCACCTCCGCGAGAAGGTCACTGACCCATCTTATGCCCTGCGAAGCGACGAAGCCGACAGGCTCCTCCGCAGCGGGCGCGCCCGGCATCGGGCCTTGCCCGGCCTTCCCTTCCTTCTGACCGTCCCCCATGCGTCTTCATGACCCGAAAAGGGAGAGGTCGCAAGGACAGGGTGCGCAACGGTGGCGGCGCGATTGAATTGCCGTTAGCACGCGCAAACCGGAAGCAGATCGATCTGGGCTCCGATGCGCAGTAAGGCCGTTCAACCATCGCGATCCGAACGGCTCCAGTCGCTCTTTCCCGCCGCCATGCGCCGATATTTCGCGCGGCTGCGCAGGCGATGGCGGATAAAGCGATTGGCGTCGCTGCCCCGCGCCGAAGCATTCGATTTTGTATATGCTGAAAATCTCTGGTCAGCGATGGCGCCGGTCTGTCCGGCGAAGGCAGCTACGGCATCTGGGCCGACCATCATGTCGCCGCCGTCAGTGCCCTCATCGAACAGCATGCGATCCGTTCGATCCTCGATCTCGGCACCGGCGACTTCAACATCGGCTCGCGGCTGAGGCCTTTGGTCGATCGCTGCACCCCTGCCCGGTCGCCATGCTAGCTGCCCGCTATTCCTTTTCTGTATGAGCTCAATCGCCCGTCACAACTCCCGCTTCGCGCTGGAACGCGCCGCTTTCCTTGGCTCGGACACCCTGATCCACTCCTGCAGCACCAGCAGCAACGCGACCATGATCACTGGTCCGATGAACAGTCCGACCAGCCCAAGCGCCGCCAGGCCGCCGAACGCGCCGATCATCGCCAGGATGAACGGCAGCTCGACCGCGCTGCAGATCACCGCCGGCTGCACGACATTGTCGCCGACCGTCATCACGATCGCAGCGCCAACGAAAAGCAGGATTCCGGCAAGCGTCGCGCCGCTGCCGATCAGGATCAGGCTTGCCAGCGCAAAGGCCGCCCAGGCGCCGAACGGGATGAGTGCAAGGACGATCGTCACCGTAGTGAACAGCAATGGCTGCGGCACGCCCGTCGCCGCATAGCCGACGCCGATCAAAGCGCCCTCGCCGAACGACACCAGCAAGGTGCCGTTGACGGTCGATCGCACCGCGTCGGTCATGCGTTCGACGAAATCCTCGCCGAAGTCGCCGAACATCCGTCCGGCGATCGTGTCGGCCTGGCGGGCGAGGCGCTCGCCGCGCGACAGCACCACCGCAAGGATGACGAGCGTGATGAGGAACAGCGCCGATTGCTTCGCCACCTCGGCCGCCGCGGACCGCACCCAGGCGAGCACGGTTCCGGCGTCTACAGCACCGAGCAAGGTATTGGCGCCCTGCGCGGTGGCGAGATGGCCCTGCCACCAGCGGACGAGACGCCCGCCGACCAGCGGCAGGCCGCCGAGCCATGGCGGCGCGGGGGCGCCCGATTGCTGCGCCTGCTGCAGCCAGTTGATCGCGACCTGGCTTTCCTGCGCGAGCGAGACCGCGGCAAGCGACAGCGGCAGGATGACGAGCAGCGCGGTTCCCAGCGTGAAGATCAGGGCGATCGTCATCGGCCGCTGCGGCCAGCGCGTCAGCGCCCGCCGATAGAGCGGCCATTCGGTGATCGCAAGGATGATCGCCCAGGCGACCGGCACCAGGAACGGCCAGGCTATCCACACCGCCAGCAGGCAGATGATCCCGGTGAGATAAAGCTGCCGTGTCCGGACCCTTGCGGAATCGCGCTGCTCCGGTGCCTTCGTCCTGGGCTCAGCCACGCAGCCTCCGATTTGCGAACATCGACCTAGTCTTCACTTCGCTGCAGCCTATGCGGCGGCCGGTGCCCGCAAGCAACGCAGTTCCTTTCTCCATCGCAGCGGGGCGGCAAGCTAGCCCAGCCGAATAACCGGCAGCTCGCTGGACCGCACCCGCAATTCATACAGGCGCGCCATGAGATTGCCGTGCCACAGCTTCAGGCCGCAGGCGCCGCCCCACGCCATGAGCTTGAAATCGGCCATGACGAGTTCCGCGAACCTGAGGCGGAAACGCGAGCGCCTCGGCATGGCGGAAGGCTGCGGAATGACCATCGGCAGGTTTCGGATTCGCGTGTAGATCGATGGTCGCGCTTTCGCCACCGGCTTCCAGACGACCCGCAGCGCGCGCGGTACGGGCTTCCACTTGACTTCCGATCCGATCATCTGGCGGCCGCACCGCGTGCAGCTGCTGAAATAATAGCCCTGGTTGGCAACGTTGCTGGGCCGGGCGGAATGCCGGCCGGTGAGGCAGAGGATCGGCGTCATCATGTTTCCTGTCGGGCTGGAGGGATATCGGGCTCAACGCGCCAGCTGGCGATTTCGCTCAGTGCCGGGTCGCCGCTTTCGAGCGCCCGTTGCGGATTCCAGATTTCGAACATGCCGGCGGTTCCCACGAACAGGGCCCGATCCGCGATGCCGGCCTTGTGCCGCAGCACGCCCGGCAGCGCGATCGCGCCATCGCGTTGCCGGGCAGCCTCTTCGACCCGCCCGAACATGCGGCGGGCCCGGGCGTCGGAAAGGCCGCTGCCCTCTTCGCCGAGCCGCAGCCGTTCCTGCTCGAGATACAATGTGCCCGCGTAATCGGGATCGTAGCCGACCAGGCAGGAATCGCGTTCGTGGGGGGCGATCATCAGAATATTGGAGTCGGAGCGCCGGTCGAGCGTGGCTCGAACGAAGTCCGGAAGCCGCAGGCCCCCGTCTTCATCCACGACGCACATCGCGCTTCCGCTGAAATAATGCTCAATGATAGTCTCACCGCGACCGAACAGAGGATGATTAGTTAAAATATCGTTAACCTGTAGGTGGACGTCAGTTGGTGTTCGATCAATTAGTATAAGTACTCCCGTAGAAACCGCTCAGTATTGCTACTGAATCGGGTTCATCGGAGAATCAGCTATATGGTTTCCAGTGGATTGATTCCTGTTCCGGTAAAAACACTCAACAGGATGTTCTCAGGAGGCAAAAATGTTCAATATCGAGCCCTGTTCAATGGATGTACTTCGCCCGCGTATCACCGTGATCGGCGTCGGCGGCGCCGGCGGCAACGCGGTTGCCCGGATGATAGCGGGCAATGCGCCCGGGATAGACTTCATCCTCGCCAACACGGATGCGCAGGCACTCAACGGCTCGGCATCGGGGCTCCGCATCCAGCTTGGCCGTGCGATCACCGAAGGTCTCGGCGCTGGCTCCCACGCAGCGGTCGGCAAAGCCGCCGCTATGGAATCGGCTAATGAGATCGCGGCCGCTATCGACGGCGCGCACATGTGCTTCATCGCCGCCGGGATGGGCGGCGGCACCGGCACCGGTGCTGCTCCGGTGATCGCCAAGATCGCGCGGGACAAGGGTATCCTGACCATCGCCGTAGTCACCACTCCGTTCGGATTCGAAGGCGATCGCCGGGCCAGGGCAGCGCAAAGCGGGATCGACGCTCTGCAGGAGCATGTCGACACCCTGATCGTGATTCCCAACCAGAATTTGTTCCGCATCGCCAATCCCAACACCACCTTCAAGCAAGCCTTCGAGATGGCAGACGAGGTGCTGCAGCAGGGCGTTCGCGGCATCACCGACCTGATGGTAATGCCGGGACTCGTCAATCTCGACTTCGCCGATGTTCGCTCGGTCATGCGGGCGATGGGCAAGGCGATGATGGGCAGCGGCGAGGCATCGGGCGACGATCGCGCGATGGTGGCGGCGCAGCTGGCGATCTCGAACCCGCTGCTTGATGGCGCAGTGAGGGGCGCGCGCGGGATGATCATATCGATCATCGGCGGCGAAGACATGAAGCTGACCGAGATCGACGCGGCGGCGACGCATATCAAGGATCTGATCGACCCCGAAGCCGACATCATCTGGGGTTCGGCGATCGACCCGGCGTTCGAAGGCCGCATGCGCGTCTCGATCGTTGCCACGGGCCTCGATCTCGAGGGGAAGCCGCATGTGGCAGCGCTCCCATTTCCCGGCCTCTCAACCAGCACGGGCACCGGCCTGGCTGAATGCTCGATCACTCCCGCGATTGACGTCGCCTGCCAGGAGTTGGAATTGGAGTTGGAGTTGACGACTCCGCTGCCGGAGCCCGCCTCGGTCGAGCAATCAGCCGGCTCCTTCGAAGAGTCCCTTGGGGACGACGCGTCGCCGCATCACGGCGAGCCAGTGATTGCAGCGCCGCCGGCGATCGTCTCCCCCATTCCCGAGCTATTGGAAGCGTTTGCGCTCTCGGCCGCCCCCGCCAGGCCCAAGCCGGCGGCAAGCCTGTTCGAGCGGATCACCCAGCTTGTGCACTCCCCCGCCAACGGAGGGCCCAGCCGCGCTTTGTTGTCGGCTACAAGTCATCTGGAGACACCCGGTGTCTACGACCGTCGCGGACGCTTTATCAGGGGACCCGACTCGGCAACCGCCAGGCTGGTCGGGGTTCAGTTCAGCAACGGCTTGCCGGCCGGTAAGATGCGGACTGCCTAAGCACACTGAAATCAATGACTTGAAACTGCCTTTGTCTTAATATATTGTCGCCCTGGCGCAAGTTATGTTTCTTGCGGCGATTGTGGATCTCCGAAGATCGGCTCATTTTTCGTCGGTTTCTATCTGTCTGCAAGCCATTATGTCATACCGACATATGTCCGTGAAGCCGGTCTGCCGTGTTTCTGCTTGGTAGGCCGGCTTACGATACCATCCGATGGAATGTTAAATATTCCGGATGGCAGTTTTGCACAGTCACCTTCGATCAATCCGGCGGTTCGTCGATTCATGATTGGTCAGTGAAAGGTATCGGCCGGTTTCGGAGAGATTCGTCCATATCGTCGATGATGATAAGTCGGTTCGTGAAGCGATGGGCTTCCTGCTGTCGGCTCACGGAATCGAAAACAATGCTTACCTGTCTGGGCTCGACATTCTCGATCGGGCTGAACTGGATCGCGGAATCATTCTGCTTGATCTGAGAATGGACGATCTGAACGGACTTGAAGTGCTCAGGCGGCTCGGCAAGCGCAAATGCCCGCTGCCCGTGATTGTCATCAGCGGGCATGGCAATATCGGTGATGCCGTGGCGGCCATGAAGCTGGGCGCGATAGATTTCCTCGAAAAGCCCTTTGCACCGGACGCCTTGATTGCCTGCCTCGAGCGTGCGTTCGAAATCGGGGCATCTAGCGCGGAGCACTTGCTCAGCCAGGCGGCAGCGACCGCCAAGGTGAGCGCGCTGACGCCCCGGCAGGGTCAGATCCTGCAGGGAATGGTTGCCGGCCAATCGAACAAGATGATGGCGCGCCATCTGGGCCTGAGCCCACGCACGGTTGAATCACATCGTTCGCAAATGCTCGATCGGCTCGGTGTCTCTAACATCTCTGACGCCATTCGCCTCGCCAATCAGGCCGGGGTCAGCCCCTCCTGCCCCGAGGCCGAAAGGCGCAAGCCCGTCTTCACCCAAGCCGCTCCCTCGGTTGCGACCCAGCTGGAGCTTCGATGGAGCGACGCCGGCGGCGGACCGCCCGTGCCCGGCGGCTAGCTGCGCGGATCGAGCCGTATTCCGAAAAGGCAGGTTTCGGTCAGGCCGCCCTTGCAAGCGAGAAGCAAAAGCGCGCTCCCCCACTTTCGCCTTCTTCGAACCAGATCTGGCCATGATGCGCCTCGATGATCGTGCGCGATATCGCCAGGCCGATCCCCATCCCGCCGGGTTTGCTCGAGTCCGACCAATCGAACAGCGTTCCGGCAACGTCGACCGAAACACCTGGTCCGCTATCCTCGATCGAAACGATCACCCGCGTCGGATCGGCATCCGTGGAAACGAGCACGCGACCCGCTGTACTGCCGGCAAGCGATTCGCATGCATTTTGCACCAGGTTTATGATCACCTGCTGCAACTGCACGCGGTCCCCGCTGACCCTTCCCCCATCGGTGATGTTCACCGCGACAGAAATGCCTTTCGAGGCCACATCGCAAAGACGAAGCGACTCCCTGACGACGTCGGCGATGTCGAAATCCTCCTGCTGCCCGGGCCGCTTGGCCGTCATGGCACGCAGATGGCGGATGATCTCTCCCGCTCGCGCAGAGCTTTCTCCGATGCCGGTCAGCGCCTCATCCAGCTTGCCGGTTTCCACTTCCCGCGCCTCAAGCAGATGCCGGCAGCCCGAGACATAATTCGAGATAGAGCTCAATGGCTGGTTCAACTCGTGCGCGATCGTTGCGGCCATGGTCCCCATCGCACTCACGCGCGAGAGGTGGATGACTTCTGACTCCAGCGAGAGACGCTCGAAATGATGCGTCAGATCCACGAATGAGGCGAAGTATTGGGTAATGCGGCCCGATTTGGAATGAACGGCGGTAATATAGACCCCGGCCAAAAACTCCGTTCCATCATAACGGCGGCATCGCAACTGCAGGGTCTGCTCTTCATCTCCCGCCAGCGCAGCGGCGATGCGCTCGAGGGATTCCGATTTGGAACCATGCGCCAGTACCGAGCCGAATGCCTCGCCCAATATGTCGCTGCGCTCGCAGAGCATAAGCCGCAGGAAGCTCTCGTTCGCGAAGATGATCGGGTTGCTTTCGATCGCGGCGTCCGTGAACACCATCGGCATACGGGTCGATTCGACGGCCACGACGAACGGCCCGAGCGCTTGCCGATAATGGTCAATCTCGCCGTCGATATTGTCTCCCATTTTAGGAGTTGATTGCGTCATTGTTGCGCTCGTGACTGCCGCGCTCGTCGGGCGGTGGCGAATGCGACCGATGCGTGCGGCATCGCGCAGGAACGTGACGAGGCCGATGTCGCGCACTCCTCGGTCCGGATGTCAAGCGCAATCGTCGGCGCGCTCGGCGCGCTGCCGGGGCTCGAAAGCACTTGTCGCCCGCCGCCTCCTCGTCCAGTCTTCTTTCCGCAATTGCTTGGAGGGTGTGGGCATGCGACGACCGAATTTGGCTTGGGCATGGATCGTGATCGCGGTGCTGTTGCTCGCCGGCTGCGGCGGCAACGAGGGGCAGCAGCGTGCGGCTTTCACCGAATTTCTGCAGACGCGCATCCTGGACAAGCCGGGCGTGCACCTGCCCAGGCTCAGCGACGAGGATAAGGCACATTTCGGGCCCTATGCCGATCATTACGCAATCATCAGCGATTTCAACAAGGCGATGGACGACAGCGTTTCGCCCAAGCTGACCTCGGCAATGGAGGCGGGCGCGATCAGGTCGCTCTCGGACGTCGTCAGCGGCCGGGCGCGATTGGAAGCGGCCAGGGCCGGCATCAACGAAATGGGCACCGCGCTTTCCACCGCGCTTGCGCAAGCCGACGCTGCGCACGCCAAACTGGAGCAGCCCGCCGACCTGAAGGCAACCTATGACAAGGCCTATAACCGGCTCGTCGCCGAACCGGCCGCGGCATTCAAGGAGATCGTGCCGGTGATGGACAAGGTGCTCGGCCAGGCGATCGACCTGGGAAAATATATCGACGAGCATCGCAGCAGCGTCCGGGTCAACGGACCGATGATCGAGACCGGCAATCGGAAAATCCAGGCCGAGATCAACGACAGGCTGAGCGCGCTCCAGTCCAACCAGCAAGCGGTCCAGTCCGCACAATCGCGGCTGCGGTCGATCATGTACGGGAGTTAAAGCGGAGCGGATAAGTGCTATCAACACCCCGGGAAGTTAGCGCGTCCTGACGTCCGATTTCGACCATTGCGGACATAAAGACCAAGGGTTTCCGCCCATGTGGAAGACCTTGGCGATCTCGTAGCACTCGCCGCATACAGTCTTCGGCTTGAAATGCTCCCAGGCATCGCCCTCCCATTCGCCGCCGGTAGTTTTCACCCTGTCCCCACATTCAGCACACCACGCGTCAGGATGAGGATTATCGGGGTCTTCAACAGGCCAGAAGAAGCCCGCGCGATCGTGTCAAACGAGGCCGGCGGCCTTTGTTGGCGAACGAACATTCCGCCGCCGGGCACCATTGGGCCATCGCCCCGTTTTACACTTGGCGGCCGATGCCGACGGCAAGGTCATCGGCAACCGCGAACAATGTTCCAAGCAGGAGAAGCAGCGTCATGGGGGTGTCTAATCTAAGATTAAGTCTCTCTTTGGCGGCAACGGTCGCACTACTCGTCGCGCAACCGGCAACGGCAGGAGAGTTCTTTGGCGGGACCTTTGTTCACGATGTCAAAACGCCATTCGATAATAGCGGGCAGGAGCACGGTGTGGATGTCCATTTCGGCTGGCGCGGGAATCGCATCGAAGCGCTAGGCTTCATAGGCAAGCCTTCCCCTCATCTATATGCAGCGGTCAACTCCGCTGGTGATACCAGCTTGGCGGCGATGGGTTTGGACTGGAAAATCGGACATACCATCTACGCGCGGCCGGGCATTGGGTTGGCTGTCCATGATGGCCCGGGCCGAAGCAGTGCGCGAGCGGATCGAATATGGTTCGGCTCACGCGTGCTTTTTGCACCGGAGGTCGCGCTAGGAGTCGAGATAAGTAGGCGCATGTCGATCGAAGCGGCCTGGGTCCATTTCAGCCATGCTCAGCTGTTCGGTAAACAAAATCCCGGCACTGATAGCTTCGGCGTCAGGCTGAACTATCGATATTGACCTCCATCCGATCGGGGATGACCGCGCGACGGAAGAGCGTGTTCACTTTCGAATGACAGTGACGGTGCACTAATTCCCGCCTGTCCGGATCGACTGTTGAACCATCGAATTAGGTGCGGCAATCAATCGCCAAGCTTGATACGGACGAACAGCATGAAGCTCGTCGGGTCTGAGCCATAAGTGCCTTGCAGCGCGTGCGGCAAGCGATATTTGCTGACCAGTCCCCCGACGTGGAAGGCAAGATCGCCCATGGGGATACTGCGATAATAGCCGAGGCTTGCCTTGGTGACATTGAACACACGATCAGCCAGCGGGTTGGCTTCGTCATCGGCGAACAGTTCGTCCTTGTCGACATTTTCCACCCGGCCGAACAGCGTGTTCCTACCCAGGGTCACGGCGCTATCGAGCAAGAAGGCATCGGTCCGGTGGCCATGGTCGCTATGCGAAGGATCGTTGCGACCCCAGGCGAAGCTGGTCTGCCAATTGCCCTTCGCGCCACCGGCGCCGAACGCGCGATTATAGGTCAGCGATGCGGTGGTGCGCCGGACGTCGACGTCCGGATGAAGCAGCTCGGGACTTTTGATGAATCCGTGGCTCGCCTGCATCGACACATTGGCGGTCGGGTTCCACGACACGCGAGCCGACCAGCTGTCGAAACGCGGCCGTTCGATGTCCCAGCGATGCTGGTCCGGCTCGCGGCCCGTGAAAAGCGAGCCCTCCACCTTCACGCCGCGGTAGATCAGCCCAAGGGTGGCGACCCCGAAAGTGACATGCGTTGAATCGAGCCAGTGGTGGGCGATCGGCGCCTCCGGATTTGCCATGCCGGAATAGCGGTGCATGTAGGTCGCCGGACCAAGCGCCGGCTCGCCGGGCAGGCCGAAATAGACGAAGCCCGAAATCCCATTGCCGAACGGATGGCTGTAAGTCGCGGCCAGTTCCATGACGGCATCGTGGGGGTGCTGCCGATCGACTAGCTCGACCTTGCCATCGGCGGTTTCGCCGGTGGCGAGAAGTAGCGGATACCCGCGCTTGCCCATCAACGGATCGAGGCTGCCCATCGCCCTGAGCGTCAGCGTGCCGCCGGCGACGGGGCGTTGCGCCATGCCCATCATCATCGAGGCGACGACAGTCTTGTCATCCCCGCGGCGCCCGCCCTGACGGTCGTAGATCAGCGTGGCATAGCCGTGTATCATCGTGGACCAGTCGCCCAAACGGCCGTGGATGCCGTCCATCGGCGCGGAATCGGGCTGCCAGGCCGTGCCCGAGGCGTCGCGGGCGGCGAAATAAGCGCCAAGTCCGCCAGCCATACCGGACATGTCCATGCCAGCCATCGTGCCATCAGTGCCGTGGTCCGTTGCGACCGACGATCTCGAGTCCGTCGGGCCCTGATCCTGGGCCGGGGTCGGGGAAGCTGCGCCATGATCAGCATGGTCTTCCATTTCCATGCCCGGCATGTCGGTCATGTCCTGCGGAGCGGCCTGGGCAGCGCGCGCGGGCACGGTTTTGAGGGGGGGCTTGCGGAGCGCAGGCTTGGCGTGCGCCGCGGCGGCCTTTGGCTTGGGCTTTGCTGCGGGGGTGGCTGGGCCGTGGTGTTGATGTGTCCCACTATCCATACCGGGCATGGACTGCGCTCCGGCAGCCGCGGGCACAACCATCGCCGCCGCGGCGAACTGGCTGAGACGCATGAAAAGCTTCGTCTGGCGGACCCGATTGTCGGCGAGGCGCTTCACAGTTTTTGCCGATCAAGCCGAAGGGCGTTTACCACGACGCTCACCGAGGACAGCGCCATCGCCGCGGCGGCAATCATCGGTGAAAGCAGGATGCCGAACAGCGGATAAAGTACACCGGCCGCAATGGGCACACCTGCGGCATTGTAGATGAATGCGAAGACCAGATTCTGGCGGATGTTGGACATAGTGGCTTGAGACAGCCGACGCGCGCGGACGATCCCCATCAAATCTCCCCTGAGCAGGGTAATGCCGGCGCTTTCGATCGCCACATCGGTCCCCGACCCCATCGCGATTCCGACCTCGGCGGCAGCGAGTGCGGGCGCATCGTTGACCCCGTCGCCGGCCATCGCGACGATCCGACCTTCGCGCTTGAGCCGTTCGACGACCGCACTCTTTTGATCGGGCAGCACCTCCGCCTCGACCTCGTCGATCCCCAGCCCCCGCGCCACAGCCTGGGCAGTGGCACGGTTATCACCGGTCAGCATTACCACTCTGATTCCTTCCGCGCGCAGGGCAGCGAGTGCCTCGGCTGTCGTCGGCTTGATCGCGTCGGCAATCGCAATCACGCCGGCAACGACTCCATCGATGGCGGCGAAGATCGCGGTTGCGCCATCACCGCGAAGCGCGTCCGCCTCGTCGGCAACGGGCCTAGTGTCGACCTCATGCTCATCGAGAAACCGGGCATTGCCCAGCAAGATGCGTCGTCCCTCGACGGTGCCCAGCGCGCCTTTGCCGGTCGGAGAATCAAAATCCGCCACATCGGGGATGATGATCCCCCGGCGACCGGCCGCCTCGACGATCGCGCGCGCCAGAGGATGTTCCGAGGCTCGTTCGACTCCGGCGGCGAAGCGCAACACCTCTTCCTCGGCAAAGCCATCCCCCACGACGATTTTCGTGACCGACGGGTGGCCCTCGGTCAGCGTGCCGGTCTTGTCGACGACCAGCGTGTCGATCTTCTCCATCCGCTCCAATGCCTCCGCGTTTTTGATCAGGACGCCGAGGCCGGCGCCACGTCCGACCCCCACCATGATCGACATAGGGGTCGCGAGTCCCAGCGCGCAGGGGCAGGCGATGATCAGCACCGCCACGGCGGCCACCAGACCAAAAGCGAAGCGCGGTTCCGGCCCCCAGACCGCCCAGCCGATGAAGGCGAGCAGCGCAATCCCCAGCACCACCGGCACGAACCAGCCCGAAACCTGGTCCGCCATCCTTTGGATCGGCGCACGTGAGCGCTGCGCGTCGGCGACCATCTGGACGATCCTTGCCAGCATCGTGTCGCGGCCGACCTTGTCGGCGCGCATCACCAGCGCACCGCCCTGGTTCAGGGTGCCGCCGATGACCCTGTCTCCAGCCGTCCTGGTAGCCGGCATGGATTCCCCAGTAACCATCGATTCGTCCACCGAGGACCGGCCATCCTCGACGATCCCATCGACCGGCAGCTTCTCGCCCGGCCGAACTCGCAGCCGATCGCCAACAATGATCTGGTCGAGCCCGATCTCCTCATCACTGCCATCTGCCGCGATCCGCCGTGCCGATCTCGGTGCGAGGTCGAGCAAAGCCTTGATCGCGCCCGACGTCCGCTCCCGCGCACGCAACTCGAGCATTTGCCCAAGCAGCACTAGAACCGTGATCACCGCCGCTGCCTCGAAATAGATCGCGACACTGCCGTCGGCTGCGCGGAACGCGGCCGGGAAGATGCCGGGCAGCAGCGTTGCGACGATGCTGTAGGTCCAGGCGATTCCGGTTCCCATCGCAATGAGGGTGAACATGTTGAGGCTGCGGTTGCGGAGCGAGGCCCAGCCCCGAACGAAAAAAGGCCATCCCGCCCACAGGACCACCGGCGTCGCAAGGACGAGTTGGATCCAGGCAGAAACCCGCATCGGCACAAGATGATGCAGCGACGGAAAGACATGGCCGCCCATTTCGAGGATAAAGACCGGAAGGGCGAGCGCGAGCCCGATCCAGAAGCGCCGGGTCATGTCGATGAGCTCGGCGCTCGGCCCCGCCTCAGCCGTCACGATCACCGGCTCAAGCGCCATGCCGCAGATCGGACAATTGCCGGGGTGGTCCTGGCGGATTTCCGGATGCATCGGGCAGGTCCAGATGGTGCCCGGGCGGGGGCCCACCACTGGTGCCGCCGGACGAAGATAGCGCTCGGGGTCGGCGACAAACTTCGCGCGGCAACCGGCGCTGCACAAATGATAGGTCGCGCTGTGGTGGTCGGCGCGGTGGGCAGTCTTGGCGGGATCGACGGCCATGCCGCAGACCGGGTCCTTCACCTGAGTTGGCGCGGCGCCGGCCTGGTCGGGTTGTTGATCGTGGCTATGGGTCATGGCTGTTGTCCAATTGGTGCGAGAGCCGGCCCACCCCTTATAGGGTCTGTACTATGGTACGGAGTCAAGGGCTATTCACCTAACAATCGGCCTGCTCGCTCGCGAAGGCGGCGCCGAGACCATCGGCTATAATTCGACGGGCCGCCGAAACCGAACATCGCAAAGTGGGAAATCGCCTGCTACTCGCGACGCGTGGAACAAATAGCGAACACGTCTGGCCGCGTCACCCATTCCCGCTTTTTTGCCCAGAGAAACCCGAGGGCATGGCAACCTTCAATTTCATCAACTTCGTCCCGGCTGGATCACCGTTCCGGCCGGTGCGAAAACGCGGTCCGGCCCGGCCGAATCACACCTTTCGATCTGCAATTCCATGATCTGCGTTATTTCCATTTGCTTCCCGCAGGGTTAGCTTCCCGGGGTAAGGAGGACGGGTTTGACGCGCGCCAGCAATCTCTCATCGCCCACAGCCTCCCGCCGGCTCGCCCGCCGTTGATCGAATCGATTTCCCATCTCGGCCTGCTCGAGGAAGAGGCGATCGAGATCGACATTGCCGCGCTCGAGATCGCGGCGCTCGATCATCCGGACGCCGATCTGGGCGGCTATTTCGACAGTCTCGACGCAATGGCGCAGGATCTGTTCGAAACCGCGCAGGATGCCGACAGCGCCGCCGAGCAGGCCGAGGCGCTGGCGCAGGTGATCGCGGTCAGGCACAGGTTCAGCGGCGATGCCGACACCTATGACGCGCCGGCCAATGCCGATCTGATGCGCGTGCTCGATCGGCGCCGCGGCATGCCGGTCGCGCTGTCGATCCTCTACGTCGCGCTGGCCCGGCGGGTCGGATGGATCGCGCATGCGCTCAACACGCCCGGCCATGTCCTCGTCAGCGTCGTCAAGGACGAGACGATTCTGATCGATCCGTTCAACCATGGCGCGCCGGTCGACACCCCACAGCTTGCGGTCCTGCTCACCGGGGCGGTCGAAAGCGGCGTGACGATCGGCCCCGAGCATCTCGCGCCGATGTCGAACCGCAGCATCCTCGTGCGCCTGCTGATGAACCAGGCCACCCGCGCCGAACAGGCTGGCGAGCCGGACCGCGCACTGGCGGTCTATGAACGGATCACCACCGTCGCGCCCGCGTATATCCTCGGCTGGTGGGATCGCGCGCGGCTCGAGATGATCGGCGCGAGGCCGGAGGCGGCGCGGGCGAGCCTCAGCGCAATGCTCGAAATGACGCGCGACCCGGCGCTTCGTGCGCAGATCAAGGCGGCGCTCGACGCGCTCGGCGGTCCAGGCGGCGCGCGACGCGGTCCGCTCCACTAAGGATCTCGGGTTCGCCGGCGTGCGGAAAATGGCTTTCGCGCCCCGTCAATTCACCTTACGCTGAAGCCTTGCGCGGCGCATCACGGTCTGGCTGGCTATGACGCTTTCGATTGCCAAGCGACGATCCGACGGCATCCTGTTCCGGCTCATTTTGCTTTGGACGGCACTGCTGGCGCTCACGTCGGCCTTCAATTTCTCATATTTCTTTTTCGCGGAAGGAACCGCGGGACCCAGCAAGCGCGCATTGGTGGGCCTGCTCACGCTCAGGCCGCCCGGCTTCGGCGACATTCTCCACCTGCTCGCATATTGCGCAACGATCCTTGCGGTGCCGATGCTGTTCCTCGCCGGGCAGGTGCTGATCGAGCGATGGGCGGCGGGAGGTCCATCGCCGCGCGCGTCGGACGGGCTGATCTGGCCGGTGCGATGGCTTTTCCATGCGCTGATAACCGGCGCGCTGACGATGCTGACCTTGCTCGACTGGAGCCCGGCGCCGATGCACATAGTCACGCTCGGGTCGGGCTCCGCGCTGGAATGGCTTACGTTGCTATTCCTCTACATTGTCTGGCTGATCGCCGCCGACATAATCTATTATTGGGTCCACCGGGCGGAGCACCATTTCGCATGGATGTGGCGGCTCCACGCGGTCCATCATGTCCAGGACGACCTCGACGTGCTGCACAATGTGATCCACCCGGTCGAGGGCTTCATCCGCTATGTGCTGATCACCATCCCGCTTGTCACCCTGGTCAAGATCGATGGCGCGGCGATTTTCATCATGGTGGCGCTGATGACCATCCAGACCAAATTGAGCCACATGCGTGCGCCGATAAACTTCGGACCGCTCGGACATCTAATTGTCGACAACCGCTACCATTTTATCCACCACAGCCGCGATCCGGCGCATTACAATTGCAACTTTGCCGACCGCTTTCCGTTCATCGACAGGATGTTCGGGACCTATCTGGCACCGGCCGCGGAGCTGCCCGAAACCGGACTGGCCGACCGGTCACCCCCGCGCACGATGCTGCAATATCTGCTGGCCCACTGCCCGCGCCACGACGCGCCCGAAATGCCGGTCCGCCAACTCACGCCTCAGAAACTATAGAAGATGCTCAGCCGCGCCGCCCTGCCCTCGCCCGGCAACGCCCAGCCGCCGCTCACCACGCCGGTCGCCGCGGTCACATTGCTGCGGATGTTGGTGTAATATTTCTTGTCGAACAGATTCTGGACGTTGAGCTGCAAGGTCAGGCCATTGTCCATCGCATAGGACAGCATCGCGCGCTGGGTAAGATAATCCTTCGACTTGTACTGGACGAGATTGAGCGGAACACTCTGGTTGAGCGCGAAGCGGCCCTGATAGGTGAAGCCGTAGCCGACCTGCAGTCCGAACGGCAGCAGATAGGTCGTCCACAGACTCCCTGAGTGCTTGGGTGTCTGGATGAGGACGTTGCCGCGTTGCGCATCGCTGGGCGGACAAGGCGAGGTTGGAAGCGGGCCCGGGTGGTCGAGACAGAAGTCCGAGATGCTCTGCTTCACCTTGCTGTCGAGATAGGTGTAGTTGGCGAACAGCGACCAGTCGGGAGTAATCTTGCCCGCGGCGCCGAGCGCAATGCCGTAGACCCGGGATTCGCCGTCGAGCACCTGCAGCGTCGGGATGATCGGATCGTTCGAAGCGACGCGGAAATTAGTGCGCTCGTTGCGGAACAATGCTGCGGTCAGCTGCAGCTTGCCGTCGAGCACGTCGGCCTTGGCGCCGATCTCGAAGTTACGCGCCTTTTCCGGAGCGGCAGCGCACGGATCGGCGGTGGCGGCGCCGGAGCCGGTCAGTGTGCCGCAGCCAAGCCGGACGGTCGCCGACGACGGCGTCTTGGAATTGGCATAAGCGATATAGAGACTCGTATTCTTGCTCGGCTTGAACACCGCGCCGACGCGCCACGAGAACAGATTCTCCTTGCTCTTCTGCGGCAGCAATTGTGTCGGCGTCAGCGGCGTCGTGCCGGGCGGATAAATCGGCAGTGCGAGGCTGCGGAAGTTGGCCTTGGCGCGCTCGTAACGAACGCCGCCGTTCAGTTCGAAAGCGCCGAGCTCGAGCGTGTCGAACGCGTAGATTGCCTGGTTGTCGCTCTTGGCCTTCGACCGCCCCGTCACCGTATAGTTGAGCGGACCAGTGTAGACGGTGTCGGGATCGGAAATGTCGATCAGCGGCAGCACGACCGCGATGCCGCCGGCGGTCCGCGCGAGCGATGCGGTTTCGATCGAATAATCCTCCCAGGTCAGCGAACCGCCGAGCACCAATGTATTGCGCGTGCCGCCTTCCTCGCCGGTGACGAGCGTCACGTCGGTCTGGTTGTAGAACAGCTTGTTTTCCTGATCGCGCACGAGGCCGCGCGGGCCGTTGGGCTGGAAAAAACCGGGCGGGACGTTGACCGTCACCGAACCCAAAGTGCCGCCGCCGGTCAGCACGTTGGCGATCGTCACGGTGCATGGCAGGCCGTTGGGTTGAAGCCCGGTGCTCGCGAGACAGATCGTTCCCTGCGGCGCGCTTGTCTGCGAAGGCTGGTGCACGCGCTGCCAGCGGGTCAGGTTGCGCACCGACAACTTGTCGTTAAACGCGTGGTTGAGCTCGAGCGTGACCCGATCCTGCGTGATCTTCTGCTGGTCGAGATTCTCGATCCCGAAATAATCCGAGCGATGGATCCCCGGCAGCGGCCCCGGATTGGTCGCGGTGATGTAGAAAGGGACGCCATAGGTCGGCGTGTTATTGTCATATTGGTGATAGTAACTGAGCGTCGCCTGCGTCGGCGAATCGATCCCGAACGTGATCGACGGCGCGATGCCCCACCTCTTGTATTTTTCGACGTCGCGGCCGGGATAATCGTTGCGGTGGAACATGCCGTTCAGGCGAACGGCGATCGTGTTCGACAGGCGCTTGTTGGCATCGATCGTGGCGCGATAATAATCGTCGGTGCCGACGCCGGCCTCCAGCACGATCAGGTCGTCCGCGGTCGGCTTCTTGGACACGAGATTGATCGTGCCGCCGACCGATCCCGATCCATTGAACACCGAATTGGCGCCGTTATAGACCTCGATCTGCTGCAGGTTGAACGGGTCGGTGCGGCTGTACTGCGCGCTGTCGCGGACACCGTCCTGGGTGATGTCGTTGTTGGCCGAATAACCCCGCAGGTTGATGCTGTCGCCGAAGCCGCCGCCGCCCTCGCCCGCGCCGAATGTGATGCCCGGTATCGTCGCGAGCGCGTCGCGCAGGGTCAGCAAATTCTGCTGCCGGATCGTCTGGTTGCTGATCACCGTGATGGTCTGCGGCGTGTCGAGCAAGGGCGCAGTCGCCTTGGGCGATTCGACCCTGTCGATCTTTACCTCATCGTCGATCGCCGTGCTGGTCACGGTTACACCGCCGAGTTGCTTGCCTTCGATCGGCGCCGAATCCTGGCCAAAGGCCGGGGTCGCGGCGGACATGAAGCCGACGCAGGACATCGCCAGAAAGGCCGGCGTGGCAGTTCGAACAACGGAATCTTTCACGGATATATCCCCCAGAGGTCACTTTGATCTTTGTCGAGTCGCTAATGATAATTGTTCTCATTAGTGTCAAGGGCCCGTCTGGAGGGAAGGCTGAGATCGCAAAAGAACTTGCTAACGTTTCGCAATAACGGCAGTAACGCGACTGCGATGTCGCAATCTTCCAGTATGTCGGGGCGCCAGGTGGACGGGCAGGTCGGGGTTGAGGGACTAGCTTCGCGAAGCGGCGTCCGCGAAGGCGGCGCGGTGAAGGAATCGCTCGCCCCCTCGTCCGCGCCGCGGCCTCAGGACGCTCTGCCGCGCAAGGTGCGGCGATCGCGCGGCTGGTGGCTTCGGCAGCTGCACAGCTGGCATTGGGTGAGCGCGGCTATGTCGCTGGTCGGCATGCTGCTGTTCGCGATCACCGGCGTGACGCTCAATCATGCCGCCTCGATCAGCGCCAAGCCGAAGGTCGTGGATCGCACCGCAAAGCTGCCGGGGCCGGTGCTCGCAATGCTGGCCAGGCCGCAAAGTTCGACGGCTCCACTCCCCGATCCGGTCGCTGCCTATATTGCATCGAACGTCGGCCTCGACCCGCACGGCAAAGCCGCAGAATGGTCGGACCAGGAAGTTTATGTGGCCATGCCGCGGCCCGGCGGCGATGCGTGGGTCAGCATCCAGCGCGCCGATGGGACGATCGCCGCGGAAACGACCGACCGCGGCTGGATCTCCTACCTCAACGACCTGCACAAGGGCCGCAATGCCGGCGATGCCTGGTTCTGGTTCATCGACATCTTCGCGGCGGCATGCATCGTCTTCACGATTACCGGCCTGCTGCTGCTCAACCTGCACGCCAGGCACCGGCGCCTGACCTGGCCGCTCGTCGGCCTCGGCCTTGCGATTCCGGTCGCGATCGCGCTTCTCTTCATTCACTAAGGATGCACTCGATGAAAACCAGCCCGCTCCTGATCGCCGGACTGATCGCCGCGCCGGCATCCGCCGCGGGCACGATTTCGGTCACCGTTCCACGCCTGAACGTCGCCGAATATCACAAGCCCTATGTCGCCGCCTGGGTCGAGCCGGTCGGCGGCGGTGCCGCGCAAACCCTGTTCGTCTGGTACGACGTCAAGAAGGCCGGCAACGAGCCCGGCACCAAATGGCTCTCCGACCTGCGCACATGGTGGCGCAAGGGCGGGCGCAGCCTCAAGCTTCCTCTCGACGGCGTGAGCGGGGCGACGCGCGCGCCGGGCATCCACCGGATTCCGATCCCGGCCGGCATAAAGAGCGGCAATTACACATTGTTCGTCGAAGCCGCGCGCGAAAGCGGCGGCCGCGAACTCGTCTCCACACCCATTTCGATCCCCGCCAGGGCAGCCGCTGCACCGGGCAAGTCCGAGCTCGGCGCCGTCACGATCTCCGCCCGTTGAAAGGCCACGCCATGAACAGATGTCTGAAAGCACTTTTCGTCGCTGCCGCAATGGCGGGAATAACATATCCGGCCGCCGCGCATCGCCAATGGCTGTTGCCGTCGACCACCGTCCTTTCGGGCGAAGACCCATGGGTCAGCTTCGATGCGGCAAGCTCGAACGACATCTTCTACGCCGATCACCGGCCGATGAACCTGTCGACGATCAAGGTCTGGGCGCCCGACGGCAGCGAGGGTCAGATCCAGAACGGCGCGACCGGCCAATATCGGTCGGTGTTCGACGTGAAGCTCGACAAACCCGGTACGTGGAAAATCGGATCGCAAATGTCCAACCTGACCGGCACGTTCAAGGTCAACGGCGAGGAGCGCCGCGTCGGGCGTCCCGGCGGCGGCGGGCCGCCGCCGGGAGCAAGTGCCGCCGGTGGGATGGGCGCGGGTGCTCCCGGCCCGGCTCCGGTCGCGGCCTCAGACATTCCGGCCAATGCCACCGACGTCAAGCTGACCGAAATGTCGAGCCGCAACGAGGTTTTCGTGACTTCGGGCGAGCCGACCACCACCGTGTTCACGGCCACCGGCAAGGGCCTCGAAATGGTGCCGGTCACGCATCCCAACGAGCTTGTCTCCAACGAACCCGCCAGCTTCCGCTTCCTGGTCGACGGCAAGCCCGCGCCCGATCTGAAGGTCACGATCATCCCCGGCGGCAAGCGCTACCGCGACGGCGAGGACGGGATCGAGGTCACGACCGGCGCCGATGGCGTGGTGAAAATCAACTGGCCGACGGCGGGCATGTACTGGCTCAACGCCACCCTGACCGACAACAAGGTCAGCGATCCGCGCGCCACGTCGCGCCGGCTGAGCTATGCGACGACGCTCGAGGTGCTTGCTCCCTGAGCGACGACGTCCATGGCGAAGCGCGGGTCGCGATACCGCGCGATCTGTCGCCTGCAGCATTAGGCGCCCTCGACCGCGCCGCACGCGTCGTCGAACTCGGCGGTCCGACGATGGGCACGAGCTGGAAGGTCCGGCTCGCATTGCCGTCGGGCGTGACCACCGAGCCGGTGCGCGGCGCGATCGATGCCCGGCTGACGCTGATCGTCGATCAGATGAGCCACTGGCAGCCAGGCTCGGTACTCGACCGTTTCAACCGATCGGCCGCCGGATCCACGACAAGCCTGCCGCCTGCGTTCGCGGCGGTGATGACGGCCGCGCTCGACATTGCCGCGCGATCGGACGGCGCGTTCGATCCCTCGCTCGGCGCGCTTGTCGACCGATGGGGCTTCGGACCCGCGCCGATCCAAGCTCCGCCCGGCGATGCCGAGGTCGCCCACCTGCGCAACCTGTCGGGATGGAAGCGTCTCGCCTTCGACGAGGCGACCAGCCAGCTGCGCCAGCCCGGCGGCCTGCATCTCGACCTGTCCGGCATCGCAAAGGGCCATGCGGTCGATGCGATTGCCGCGGTCCTCACCGATCACGGCTTCCGCCACTTCCTCGTGGAGATCGGCGGCGAGCTGGCCGGACGCGGCATCAGGCCCGACGGCCAGCCCTGGTGGGTCGCGCTCGAAGTCCCGCCCGCGGTTGCACTCCCGCCGCTGCGCGTCGCGCTGCACGAAATCGCGGTCGCAACCTCGGGCGACTATATCCGCGGCCGCCACACGATCGATCCTGCAAGCGGCTATCCGGTGGCCAATGGCGTGACCTCGGTCAGCGTGATCCACAGCGTGGCAATGATCGCCGACGCCTGGGCCAGCGCATTGACCGTTCTGGGTGCCGAGCGCGGAATGGAGATCGCGACGCGCGAGAATCTCGCGGTGCGCATGATCGTGCAGGCGGATGACGGCATGCGGGAAGTGCTTACCCCCGCCCTGACAGAAATGATGTAGGCGCGCCAGGTCTAGCAACTGCCGATGCCAGGCGTCGGTTTCCCGCCGCCATGTTCGAAACCATTTCAAGACCGTGCCGTTCGACATTGGGCCGTGGGCGCGCTTAGTTCGTACCGACGCCTCCCGTGCGCACCTCAACCATCGCGCAGAATCAATGCGCCAGCAGCATCGCCGCCGTCTCGTCGCGGTGCTTCTTGAGGTAGCGCATGAACGGCGTGCCGCCGGTGCCGACGTCGGCGTCGTTGCCGGGCGATTTGCTGGCCTGCTTGTGGATATAGGTCGCCGCATATTCGAGGTGGCGGCTGCGGAAGTCCGCTACCGCCTGGATCGCGCCGTTATAGGCTTCGACCAGGCCGTTGTTGCGGCTGCGCTCGACGAATTCGCGCAGGTGCGATTGCGCGCGGGTGTCATCGATGAAGCGGCGGTGCGACGGCGGGCGATAGATGTGCAGCTCGTCGAGAAACGCGCGCAGCGGGTCCGCGCCATGGCCGACCCCGAGCAGCGCATCCATCGCCGGCACGATCGAGGATTGCGAGCCGGTCTGGCCGCGGAAGACCTGCGGCGCGCCGGCGTAGCGCGCGACGCCGTCGTAGATCAGCCCGTCCTTGAGCGCGGGATTGTCCTTCCAGCCGTGGATATAGGGCCTAACGCGGTGGAAATAGACATAGGGGTCGCATTGTTCGGGCATGCGGTCGAAGATCGCGTTCACCCCGGCCCAGATGCCGACCATCTGCCCGAGCAGGGTGCGGGCCGTCTCGATGTCGCCCGCATCCGCCGCGGCGATCAGCGGGCCGAACAAAGCCAGCGCCGCGCCTGCCCTCGCCTCGATCGCGACGTGGACGAGGACGAACCAGGCTTCGTCGGTGCCGCCGGCGAACTTCTGGATCATGTAGATATTGTCGAGGGTGAGCGGCTGGGCCGGATCGATCAGCCCCCAATTGTCGAGCACATAGCCGCTATATTGCAGCAAAGGCTGCTGGCCAAGCCGGTCGGCAAGCGCGACCATCGGCACCGCGATCGCGGCGGGGAGCGCGGCCGGCGGGACCGGCTCGCCCCAGACGTAAGCCTGCGCGAGGAACGAGACATGGACCATCGCCATCCGCGCCTGATCGTCGCCGAGCGACGCGGCCGCTTCAGGCCCGACCAGCGGCAGCTCGCTCAGCAGCACGTCGCGCGTCTTGCCGGTCGGCAGGATTTCGGGGAGCCGCATCGCGACATCGCGGATCGTGGCGAATGGGCCGTCGAGCGTGACGCCTGGCGCATCATAAGCGCACAGAAAACCACGCTGGGCGGAGATGCCGTAGCTGGCGAGATCCTGCAGATTCATCGATCTTCTCCTGGCGGTGGTTGTTTGCGCAATTATATCCCTTCATTCGCCGCATGAGCTTGCGAATTGACGCGCGGCTTGCGGCCCTGCACAATCATCCGCAGTCATGGACAAGATCGACGCGCATATATTGCAGGAGCTTGAGGCGGACGGGCGAATCAGCAACCTGTTGCTCGCCGAACGCGTCGGCCTGTCGCCTTCCGCCTGCCTGCGGCGGGTGCAAAGCCTCGAGGCCGACGGGATCATCACCGGCTATCGGGCGATACTCGATCGCGCCAAGCTCGGCACCGGCCTCACCATATTCGTGATGGTCGGGCTGGCCGGACAGCTCAAACGAGATTCGGAGGCGTTCGAAGCGGCGATGGCGGGCGTGCCCGAGGTGCGCGAATGCCACAATATCACGGGCTCGGTCGAATATCTGCTGCGCGTCGAGGTCGGCGACCTTGCAGCCTACAAGCAGTTCCACTCGGAGACGCTCGGCACGCTGACCCAGGTCCGCAGCATCACCTCGCACGTCTGCCTCGGCTCGTCGAAGGATGCGCGGGCGTAGGAATTTGGCGCGCTTTCTAAAGGTGGCGCGCCGCAAGCAACATGCCAAGGGAGTGCTTGCGTTGGTCGGCGAGATCCAGGCTCAAGCTCTTTAGGGCGTGCTTCTAAAATCGGGCGGACGCTTTGCCAGGAACGAGGCGATGCCTTCCCTGCCCTCGGCTGTCCGTGCCTGTGCGGCGATGCTCCGGCTCTCCGAATCCAGCTGCGCCTCAAGCGAACTTGTCGCGCCATCGAGCAGCAGGCGCCGGGTCGCGCCGAGCGCCGAGGTCGGGCCCTCCGCGAGCTCGTGCGCCACCTGCTTCGCCTCCTGCACCAGCTCGCCCTCTGCGGCGACGCGCGTGACCAGCCCGATCAGCGCCGCTTCCTCGGCGCCGACGCGTCGATTGCGCAAACACATCTCCTGCGCACGGCGCATGCCGATCAGCCGCGGAAGCAGCCAGGTTGCGCCGCCGTCGGGCGACATGCCGATGGCCGTATAGGCAAGCGTGAAGCTGGCGCGCGGATCGGCGATCACGATATCGCCGAGGATTGCCAGCCCGATGCCAGCACCCGCCGCGGCTCCATTCACGGCCGTCACCACGGGTTTGTTCATCCGCACCAGCCGGTTTACGGTCGCATGCAAATAAACGGTGATTTCCCTTATGAACGCCGGCAGCTGTTCGCCGGCCGCAGAGAATGCCGCAATGTCGCCGCCGGCGCAGAACATGCGGCCTGCGCCCGTGAGCAAAATGCACCGGATCGCATCATCTTCCTCGCAGGCGATCGCCACTTCCATGAGCGTTCGCGCCATCGCGATATCGAGCGCGTTGCCGTTGTCCGGACGGTTCAACGTGATGTGCGCGACGGCTCCATCACGCTCGAGGAGGACTGCATCCGCCATTATATTCACTGCCTTTCGTCCCGGCTCAGAAAAGCGACCGACCTGCGCTCAATATCCGAATTGCTGCCGGTACGCAGCAATGTCGGGATCGGCGTCGAGGCGCCGCCGGAGCGCAAGCGGAATGTCGTCGTCGCCCACTTCCGCGCGCGCCGGATCGAACGATCGCATTGCTCCGCTCTCCAGGTCCACCGCGGTGGACCACAGGAAGCGCCTGGGATGGCTACGCGGGAAATCCTGCAGGAAACGGTGCGAGTTTTTCAGCCCGATATGGGCATAGACCCGCGCCATCGCCGCCTGGGGGGCGCGTACAAGATCTTCATAGCGCGACACGAGCAGGTTGGGCCGGTGCCAATGCGGGCGCCAGGCACGGATGTTGCCGATGAGATCGGCCCAGCGGCTTTCCTTGGCTGCTTCGGTGGTATCGGGCTGATTCCAGATGCTCCGGACGATCGCGCGCGGATCGCGTACGGTGTAGATCAGGCGAACCTTGCTGGCGAGCAGCGCGACGGCTTCGGGTATCTGGTAGAAATCCGGGCTCTTGTCGCCGAACGCCTTTATTTCCGGCTTGCCCAGGATACGCTGGGCGACCGGCGCGCACGCGCTGTACCAAGTGAACATCGCGCGGACGTCGAGCGGTGCGCGGCGGTCGAGCAGATCGATCACCTGATCGCTCGAGAAACCGTGCGCGTTCATCCGCTGCGCGTGCAGCTGCACGAGGTGTCCGGGAAACAAGGCGCGGTTGATCTCGCTCTCGCAAAGGCAGATCGCGTGCTCATGATCGTCGATGCAGCGCGCCATCAGCGACGACCCCGTGCGAAGCGGCCCGACCACAAAAAATGCCCGCAACTTCGGCGGTGAATCCCCCTGAGCCACGCGTTCCCCTGCCCCGCCGACATCTTTCGCCTCCCACGATCGCGGGCCGGTGTAAAGACCGCGCGCTACGCAAGCCTGGGACGGCGCGGTGCGGGTCTCTTTATGCCGCTGTATCCGCCGGAGATGTCGCGCTGGCGATCTGCAGAACCGTGATCTGCTGCGGCTCCAGCTTGAGATCGACCGAGCCGATCAGCTCGTCGAGCTGCGCGAGGCTGGTGGCGCTGGCGATCGGCGCGGTCACTGCGGGACGCTGCATCAGCCAGGCAAGCGCGACTTGCGCCGGCGTTGCGCCCAGCTCGGACGACACCCGGTCGAGCGCGGCGAGAATCGTCGTGCCGCGATCGGTCAGATAATCGCCGATCATGGAGCCACGCCGGCTGATCGAACGGTCGGCCTGCGAACGATATTTGCCGGTGAGGAAGCCGCTAGCGAGCGAAAAATAAGGGATCACGCCGACGCCACGATCGAGGCACAATTGCTCAAGGTCGTTCTCGAACGCCGCGCGATCATGAAGGTTGTAGCGCGGTTGCACGCTTTCGTATCGCTCTAGCCCCTTGCGCTGCGCGACATCGAGCGATTCGGCAAGGCGCGCCGCGCTGAAGTTGGAGGCTCCGATCGCCCGCACCTTGCCCGACTCGATCAGCCCGTCGAACGCGCCAAGAACGTCCTCCACCGGAACATCCGGATCGTCGTAATGCGCCTGGTACAGATCGATATAATCCGTCCTTAGCCGCCGCAACGAGGCATCGACGGCGCTCTGCATGTAATCAGGTGAAAGGCCCGACATCCCAGGACCCATTTCCATACCAAGCTTGGTTGCGATCACTATCCTCTCGCGACGGCCACCCTTTGCGAGCCAATTGCCGATGATCGTCTCCGATTCGCCACCTTTGTGACCGGGTATCCAGCGCGAATAGGCGTCTGCCGTGTCGACGCAATCGAAGCCGGCATCCAGAAACGCATCGAGTATCGTGAAGCTGGCAGCCTCATCGATCGTCCAGCCGAACACATTGCCGCCCAGAACAAGCGGCGCAATCTCAAGCGACGATCGACCCAGTCTGCGCTTCAACAAGCCTATCTCCAAAGTGCCAAGATCCGCGAGGCAGCCGATCTTGCCAGAAGTACCGCGCTGGTCCAGCCGCCATATGGCAGCGGCCTGTTATTTGCGCCCGAACTTCACAAGCTGCCCCGATCCTTACCGCCCGGATGGAGACTGCGCCGATCCGCCCCACCTCCGCGACGACCGGCTGAACGCGCACCGATCTCGTCGATTCAAGCGCGCTCCCCACCTTGCTTCGCATTCGAAAATCGCGCTAGCATGCGGCAGGCGCTCATCCTGTCCGATGACGACTCAGCCAATTCAAATGCCCGGGAGATAAGATATGCAAAGTGCCTTCCCAACCTTTTGGATCGTCCGGGATGACCAGGGCAGCTGGAGCTGGCAGCTTGCGATCCGGGAGGGGGATTTCGCGGCACGGAGCAGCAAGAATTATGCGACCCAGAACGAGTGCCTGGAGGCGATCCGAACTGTGACGCGCACGACCAATGTCGCGCTGTTCGGGACGCTCGACGATCTGGCGGCTGACACGCGGAAGGCCCCTGCCCCGGCTCCTGTGAAGGACAATGGCACCGATCCACTGGATCTTTCGCTGAGCCAGGTCGCGGCCGACGATCCCGCCGTCGACAATACGGTCTCCGATCTGGAAGCGATCCGGACCCGAGTCGCGGCCTCGACCTATGTTCCTTCGGTGCAGCAGATCATTCGCGGCACGACCGCGGATGCGGTGAAGGAAAAAAAACGCTGAACCGATTCGGCTCCGCCGGTACACTCTGACGTTCAGTTTCAGACAACATATTCAAATGAGCTGGGCCGGAGCCGCGCCTTCCTCGATCGGATGGCCCTGCTCGCGCCAGGCCTTAATACCGCCGTCGAGCGCGACGGCACGCCGGAAGCCCATGTCGCGCAAGGTCGCGGCAGCGAGGGTCGAAATCTTGCCAAGCTCGCACACGGTAAGGATCTCGACGTTCGGATCCGGAAATGCCTGATCGACCTTGAGCTCGAGCTGGCCGCGCGGCAGGTGTAACGCACCGGGTACATGACCCTCGGCAAAGGCCTCACGCTCACGGACATCGACGACTACGAAATCATTTCGCTTCTGCCCGAGGCGTGCGGCCAGCTCTTCGAACGACAGGAATGGAATTGTCGCGGCCGCTTCGTTCAGCAATTGCTGCACCGTCTTGCCACCCGAAATATTGGTGCGCAGCGCTTCGGTCAGATGGGTTGGCGCGGACAGGTTCAAGTTGCGCATCATGTCGACGAACGCGTCGCGGTCCTTGACCTGCAGGCGGGGATTGTGATCGAGCTCGGCGCCGATCGTCGTGTCCTTCCGTTCCTTATAATCATGGGCGGGAAAGACCAGGGTCTGCCTGTCGAGACGGAGCAGCTTGCCGAACAGGCTGTCATAAAGCTGGCTGGGATCGCCGGTCGGCAAGTCGGTCCGGCCGGTCGCGCCGATCAGCAAGGTATCACCGGTAAAAACCCGGTCGTTGACGTGAAGACACATCGAATCGCGCGTGTGGCCCGGCGTATGCATGACACGGAGCCGAAGTTCACCAACGGCAAGCAAATGCCCGTCCTCGACCGGCATCGTGACATGCGGCGCGGTGCTGCTGCGATGCATCACGACCGGCGCATCGACACGCTCGGACAGCTGACGCGCGGCGGAGAAATGATCGGCATGGGTGTGGGTCTCGATGACATATCGAATCCGAAGGCCCTCGCTGTTCGCTATCCCGACATAGCGGTCGATCTGGCCAAGCGCCGGATCGATCACCACCGCGGCACAGGTTTCGGGGCAGCCCAGAATATAGGACTGGCATCCGCCATCGGCGATCTGCTCAAAGAACATCGGGCCCTCCAAGGTGGCGCAAGAGGCGAAAATCCAGGACGCGATACAAAACGGCTGGCAACACGCCTGTGGGAAGGGCGGCCCCCGCCGGGTGCGATGTCTAAGCCCAGCCCGGTCGACACGCAACAAGACCGCGGCGTTCAGCACGCTTCCGGCACGCCGGACCGACCCCGATGTTAAACTGATGAACCTCGGCGGCCACACGGTTCTTCCAAGCAAAATCGATGAGGTCGTCGCGCGGTGCGCCGGCATGCCTTTGCGTTCCGACGCGCCGGGCTCGACCGCTGCGGAATTGCGGTCGTGGCGCTCGATGGCTTCGATGAGACAGTTGTTCGAGAGGCGGCAGCGACTCTCCTGATGAAAGGCCAGCGCATCGAAGTGACCATCGTCGACCATCTGCCGCGCAACGACAACGGAAAGAACGAACGGTTGAAACTGCGAACGATTATGGAAGAGCGGCAGGGCAGAAAAGCCAGCGCCGTCTGATCTCCTATTCGAGGCCGGCTTCGATCGAATGGGCCGATTTGGACAGCTGCTGGTAGGTGGCGGCCCCAACCCCGATCGCGACACCGGCCCCGATCAGGACGACGGCCGCAAATTGGATCCAGCTGCCGATATGTTCCCGGACCGCAGAGTCGCGCCGGGGCTTCCTGTCGTCAGTGCGTCGCCGCAAGTCACAATCGATAGGGGCCTTGCGTCGGTCGGCGGTGCCCGAGACAGGTCCGGGAACGTCGATCGGATCCTGGGCCTGGACCCCGAAGCGGCGGGCATTTGCCCAAATCACCCGTCCCACGATCGGCGCAAAGGGTCCGAGGATTTCGACGTGGGTACCACGCACCGGCGGTGCACCGGCCTGCACCAAGAGGCCGCGGCTCGAAATATCACGGATACACGCGTCGGTCGGAAGCGCGCCCGCGCGCAGGCGAACGCGAATGAGGACCTTGATCCGCGGATGTTCTCGTTCGACCCAGTCTGTGGCAACCGCACGCATGTTTTTATCCGTAATTTGCAATTGCTTAGACGGGGCCGGCTTGCGCCTGCGCTAATGCCGCGATGGGGGTAATACGGTGCCGGAGCGATCCTCCCCGACAATTTGACGGCGCACTGGCAACGAGAGGCTGCAACTAGATAGTGCCCTTCCTGCAACAGTCCGCCTCCAAATCCCCAGCAGCGCCACATTCGTGCAACTTCTCCGGGAGGGAACTGTTTCGAGAACGCTGATTCAGCAAACAAAGGACTTAACGTAATGCGTAAATACTTACTCGCCGCAGTCGCGGTTGCCGCGATAGCTTCGCCGGCTATGGCACGCGACGGTTCAGGATATATAGGGATCGAAGGCGGCGCGACCTTTCCGCGCAGCACCAAAATGGATGTCATCATCGACGACGGTGTCGACGTCACGCGATATGACAACGGAGCGAGGATCAAGTCGAAGACCGGCTATGACGTAGACGGCATCCTTGGTTATGACTTCGGAATGTTCCGGGCCGAGGGCGAAATCGGCTATAAGCATTCGAAGCTGAAGGATCTCCGCGTCAGCACCCCGCTGGCAACCGACCTTGGTCTTCTCGACACGCGATATGACCTCAGCGGGAAGACCAGCGTTCTGTCCGGAATGGCCAATCTGCTGTTCGACGTCGGCGACGATGCGGGCATCGGCTTCTACGCCGGTGGCGGCGTCGGATATGCGCGGGTGAAGACGCTTGGCGATAGCGACAGCGCGATGGCCTTCCAGGGGATAGCCGGCGTTCGCATGGCGGTCTCGTCCCACGTCGATCTCGGTTTGAAATATCGTTACTTCCAGACCGCCAAGCTGCGCTTCAATGCCAATGCTGCCGATGCCGACGACCTTGGTGTCGATTCGGTCAGCGGCCGCGGCAAGTACCGCAGCCACAGCGCCCTGCTCAGCCTGGTCTATAATTTCGGCGAACGCGCCGAGCCGGTGGCCGCACCGCCGCCGCCGCCGCCGCCACCGCCGCCGCCGCCGCCAGAGCCCGCGATGCAGACCTGCCCGGACGGTTCGACGATTCCGGCGACGAGCTACTGCCCGCCGCCGCCGCCCCCACCGCCGCCGCCAGCTCCGATGCCTGAGCGCGGTTGATCTAAGGGCAAGCCAAAAGGGCCCGGGCGAACGTCATGTTCGCCCGGGCCTTATTGTTTTGAGATCGAAAGATTAGCGCAGCGCGGCGAGACTGGCCACGGCCGGCCCGCTCAACGCGACGACCGTGACGGGAACGGGTTCGGGAAGAAGGACATTGTTGTCCGGACTGCCCGAAGCAGGAATCGCGTCGCGCTCCATCACCCAGTGCGCGAGAGCCTCGGCCTTCTCCAGGCGAATGCACCCGTTGCTCAATCTGCGATCGGTCTGGGCGAACAAGGCCTTCGACGGCGTGTCGTGAAGGTAGATGCCCTGCGGGTTGCCGAAGCTGAACTTCACCTTGCCCATTGAATTGGCAGGCCCCGGCAGCTGACGGACGATGACCGTCTGCGTCCCCGCGGCAACCGCTTTCCAATCCACCTGCTCGGGCGGAATCGTCACGGCATCACTGCCGAAGCCGGAGACGACCTCATAGCCTTTGCTGCGAAGATAGGCTTGCCCCTCCTTCAGCGCCCGCGGCGCGATAGCAGTGCGGATCAGATTGTCCGGCACATGCCAATAGGGGTTCAGCGTGGCATAATAGAGCATGCCGGTGAGGTCCGGAGTGGAAGCCGACGGCTTGCCGACGATGACCCGCATCGAGCCGTGCAGCTTTCCATCCTCGAACATGAACAGCTGGGCTGAATGCGTGTCGACCAGAATATAGCGGCCGCGCGCCGGTATCGCGGGCTGGCTCACGGTTCGGGACGACAGACCCTCGCCATCGCGCGTAACCGGCAATTGGGGCGAAGCGGCAGTCGCGGCAACCGGGGCAAAAGATGTGAGCAGCAGCGCCGCAAGAATATGTTTCGACAGTTTTGTCACGCTCGTTCGTCCCTCAACCGGTGCCTGTTTCTCGCACATATATCCACCCGGTCATCTTAGATTTCGCTTTACTAACATAATTCTAACATAGGGCGCTGCCGGTTGCCATGCCAACATGGCGGAGCGCTTCGATCAATCCGGCATAGCAAGCCTTCGTCAATCGGCGGCTTCGATGTTACACCCAGCCATCGCAGACGATTTGTCATCATATCGTCAAACTCCTCGGTCAGGAGCGGGCGCGTGCTGGACAGAAGACAGTTTGCCGTCGGCGGCCTCGCTTCGATCGCGTTCGTCGGTCTGGCGCTCCAATCCTGCGCGGAGCTGCCCCGACGACGTGCTGTTGTCGGCTACGGGCCGCTGGAATCGGATCCCAGGGGACTGATCGACCTACCGAAGGGTTTCAACTACCGGATTGTGTCGCAGGCCGGAAAGCCGATGGACGATGGCTTTCTGGTGCCGGACCATTTCGACGGCATGGGCTGCATCCCGCTCGCCGATGGGTCCGTGGCGCTGATCCGGAATCACGAGCTCTATCCCAAGGACCGCGCGCTCGGCGCGGCTGGCACAGACGCCAGGCTCGAAGCGCGGCTGCTTTCCGGGCCGCATTTCGGCAAGGACGTCAATGGCCAGGCGCTTCCGGGAGGAACCACGACCACCATCTATGACGTGCATGCCGGCCGAATTGTCAGCCATTATCTCAGCCTCGCCGGAACCGCGGTAAATTGTGCCGGTGGCATAACACCATGGGACAGCTGGCTCAGCTGCGAAGAGGTGTCCGAAGACAGGATCGACGGCCCGGTCGGACGCGAACATGGTTGGGTCTTTGAAGTCCCGGCAAGCCAGCGCGGTCTGGTCCAGCCCGTTCCGCTGCGCGGTCTCGGCCGGTTCCGGCACGAGGCGGTCGCGGTCGATCCTGCTACCGGGATCGCCTATCTGACCGAAGATCAGGAGGACGGCCTCTTATACCGATTCCTTCCGGACAGCCCGCGACAGTTCGCGCGCGGTGGCCGGCTGCAGGCACTGGGCCTGCGTGCAACGCCGGGAGGCGGCGACACGCGCAACTGGGACTCGGCACAGGTCGAACGCGGCAAGTGGAATGAGGTCTTCTGGGTCGACCTTGCGGGCACCGACAATCCGCACGGCGACCTGCGGATGCGCGGCCACGCGGCGGGCGCGGCGCTGTTCGCACGCGCGGAGGGCATCCACTTCGGCAATGGCGAATTCTATTTCACATGCACCGACGGCGGCCCCAGCAGGATCGGCCAAGTGATGCGCTACAAGCCGAGCCCGGCCGAAGGATCGACGGAGGAGAAGGCCAATCCCGGACGCCTGCAGTTGTTCGTCGAGGCCAATGATGTCGAGCTGATGAGCTATATCGACAACCTCACGATCGCGCCCTGGGGGCATCTGATTGTCTGCGAGGATCGCAACCGCGACAACGACACGCGCGCCAACCAGGTCAAGGGCATTACCTCGGAAGGGCGCACCTACACGATCGCCCGGCTACGGAGCGACACCGAGTTTGCCGGCGCATGTTTCTCGCCCGACAAGTCGACCCTGTTTGTCAATGCCTATGCACCGGGTGCGACGATCGCAATAACCGGCCCGTGGAACCAGTTTCGCAACAGCTAGCAAATTGGCATCGCAGTCGCGGCCCTCGCCGCCGATCTTACCGCCATGGGCTTACGAGCTCCCCGTAGCAAAAAGCCCTATGCATGCTTACCTGAGTTGATCTTTATTTGGACACTGGACCAACGAAGGGTCAAACTTCCGAATGTTCAACATACTTTCCCTTTTGATCGGTGCGATCGCGCTGGTCCTTGCACTGATCGCCTTCATCCCGTTGCTGGGCTGGGCCAATTGGTTCATTATTCCGCTCGCAATAGTCGGCGCGCTGATTGGCATGATCTCGCGGAGCAGCGCCGGTCGCAACCTCAACCTGGCCGTCATCGTGATCGGCGTGATCCGGTTGATGCTGGGTGGCGGACTCTTCTAAAGGGCCCGAGACGACAGACATCAATGGCGGAGAGGATCGATCGCATGACGCAGGAACAGGTGGTTATCAAGACGCGGGACGGCGAATGCCCGGCCAATGTCATGACACCTTCGGGCAATGGCGCCTGGCCCGCCGTGATCTTCTACATGGACGGGTTCGGCATCCGGCAGACCTTGATCGATATGGCCCAACGGCTGGCGGACGCGGGTTATACCGTCCTGTTGCCCGATCTTTATTATCGGGCCGCGCCTTATGATCTGCCTGAGCCGACGGAGCTGTTCAAATCCGAAGCCGGGATGGCGAAGGTCATGAAGCTCTTCCAAACAACCGACAACCGCAAGGCGGCCGACGACACCGAGGCGTTCCTTGCCTATCTCGATTTGCGCGACGACGTGGCCGGATCCTTCGTCGGAACCACCGGCTACTGCATGGGTGGCGCGATGTCGCTTACCGCCGCTGGACGGTTCCCCGAGCGTGTCGTAGCGGCTGCCAGCTTTCATGGCGGCGCGCTGGCGACCGATTCCGAGCTCAGCCCGCACCTGCTTGCAGACCGCATGACGGGCCGCATCTATGTCGCCGGCGCAGACAATGACGATTACTATCCGCCCGAAATGGCCGAACGGCTTGAAGAGGCATTGAGCGGCGCGGGCGTCGACCACCGCTGTGAAATCTATGCCGGAGCGCTCCACGGCTGGACGATGGCGGACCTGCCAATGTACGACGAAGCCGCAGCCGAGCGCCACTGGCGGGAATTGCTGGCTTTGCTTCAGGCCACGCTCAAGCAATAAGCCGGTAGATCAAGCCGCCTGCCGGCCCTTGTCGGCGAGCGCGGCTATCAGCTTCGCAGGCAATGGCTCGGCAAAGATATAGCCCTGCCCCTGCAGGCACCCGTGCGCCTTCAGATATTCAAGGACTGCGGGCTCTTCGATTCCCTCCGCAGTGACCGTCATGCCCAGGCTTTCGCCGAGGCTGATGATCGCGCGCACGATCGCCTGCGAATCCGGGCGCCGATCGAGCTGATCGACGAAGGAGCGATCGATCTTGATCTTGCTGAATGGATAATTGCGCAAATAGCTGAGCGAGCTGTAGCCGGTGCCGAAGTCGTCCATAGCGATCAACACGCCCAGCCCGCGCAAAGCATGCATGGTCGCGAGCACGCCCTCGCTCTTCTCGATCAGCACCGCTTCGGTGATCTCGAGCTCGAGGCGCGACGGATCGAGGCCCGATTGCCCAAGCGCCTGAACGACCGTGGTCAGCAGGCCCGCACTGCGAAACTGAACCGGCGAGATATTGACGGCAACCCGCGTTCCGGCCGGCCAGTCGGCGGCATCGCGGCAGGCCGTCTGCAGGACGAACTGGCCGATGCCGTCGATCAGACCGACTTCCTCCGCGAGCGGCACGAATTCGAGCGGTGACACCATGCCGCGTTCGGGATGGTTCCATCGCAGCAGGGCTTCATAGGCCTCGGTTTCGCCGGTCCGCAGTTCGATGAGCGGCTGATAATAGACCGCAAGCTCGCCTTGCTCGATTGCCCTGCGCAGATCCGCCTCGAGCTGACGCTTCTGCTGCGCATGTGCGTCCATTTGCGGCTCGAACAGGCAAGATGACCCACGGCCGTTCCGTTTCGCGCTGTAGAGTGCAAGGTCGGCAAACTTCATGATCTCTTCGGGACGGGCCGAATCCTGCGGTGCGATCGCGATGCCGACGCTTGCACCGATGCGAACCATATGCTGTCCGGTATCGATTGGCAGGCTCATCTCCTCGATGATCTTTTCCGCCAGTTCCACCGGGGATCTGGCGCCCTCCTCGACCGGCGCGAGGATCGCGAATTCGTCCCCACCAAGCCGTGCTACCAGCACGCCATCGCCAGCCGCCTTCCCCATCCGCCGCGCAGCTTCGCTCAGAACCGCATCGCCGACCGAATGGCCGAGCGTGTCGTTGACCGACTTGAAATCGTCGAGGTCGATGATCAGCACGGCCATCGCCGATCCCTCGTCGTTCAGCTTGCCCAGCCGATCGTTCAGGACTTCGCGAAATCGCGTGCGGTTGGCCAGTCCGGTCAGCCCGTCATGCCGTGCCATGTGCGCCATCTTGGCTTCGGCACGCCGCCGTTCGGTCACGTCGAATACCGAAACCAGAACCGCCGGCCGCCCGCCGTGATCGATATGGCGGGTAAAGAAGATCGAATCGACGTTGAAGCCGTCCCAGGTACGCTGGCGCCAAACCCGTTCGGGCGTCGCGGTCTGCTGTTCCAGGGCGCGCCGCGCATCATGCCAGGTGTCCGGCGGAAAAAGTTGCTGCGCCGGCATGTCGGCGAGCTTGCCCGGAGCATAGCCGTAATGCTGCGTCGCCGCCTCGTTTGCAGCCAGCAGCCTCGCCGTGCTCGGGTCGTAGATAAACAGGGGAATCGGATTATTCTCGAACAACAGGCGGAAAGATTCCTCCCGGCGCTTCATCTCGGTGATGTCCACGCGCAGCCCGACCGTGCCGCCATCGGGCGTGCGCCGCTCCTCGATCATCACGCAGCGGCCGTCGGCCAGCCGCTGTTCGTGCCGGACACCCGGATTTTGCAGCAGTGCCAAGCGCTCTTCGAGCCATTCCTCCTCGCGGCCGATGGCTTCGGGATAGTCCCCTCTAGCGACGCCCACGCGCAACGTATCCTGGAGCCGGGCCCCCGCGAAAAAGAGGTCCGCCGAACGCGAATAGATTTCCGAATAGCGTTCGTTCCAGAGGATATATCGGCCGTCCTCGTCGAGGAAGACGACGCCTTCCGGCAAGGCGTTTATCGCTGCCACCAGCCTGTCGTGCGCCAAGGCGGCGCGCTCTTCCGCCTTTCGGAGAGCAGGACCGGCCAACCAGTCTCGCAGACGCAAAAGCAACGGACTTGACCGTTTCAACATGCAGACCCCCACCGAACGAAAACAAGTCTCTAGAGGGGGTTGCTTAAGAACTGGTTGCTTCGGGAGGCTCAGCGCTGGCCATCCAGCAACCATTTGGCAGCCTGCGCAGGCGTCTTCTTGTCATTATCGCGGTCGACCATCAGATTGGCTTCACGCATCCGCGCCAGCGGAATGGAGTCGATCAACGGCTGAAGCGCAGCAACCAACCGTGGGTCGCGCCTGGCGCGCGGCGACAGCAAAAGCACCGCATCGTAGTTGGGCAAGGCGCCCCGCGGGTCGGCGAGCGTGACGAGATCAAGCGCGGCGATCCTCCCGTCCGACGAAAAGGCCGAAATTACATCGGCGCTGCCGTCGGCGATCGCGCGATACATGAAGGTCGGATTATAGGATTTCTGCGTGCTGAAACGGAGCTGATAAGCGTCGCGAACCGACCGCCATTCCGGGCGGCTCAGGAACTCGATATCGCTGGCCAGCCGCAGCCGCGGAGCGACGCGGGCGAGGTCGTCGATCGTCGCGACACCGAGCGTTCGCGCGCGATCGCGCCGCATCGCCAGTGCATAGGCGTTTTCGAAGCCAAGCCCGCCGAGCAGCTTCACGCCGTCACGCGCGCCGAGCCGGTCGGCCAGCGCGGCCCTCATGACGGCTGCCGGCGGCCGGTCGGTTCGTCCGAGCACATTGGTCCACAATGTTCCCGAATAGTCGACGTAGACATCCACATCGCCGGCCGCCAACGCTCGATAGGCAACAGCCGATCCCAGATCGTCGCGATGCTCGGTTTGGTATCCAGCCGCTTCGAGCCGCGACCCGATCGCGCTGGCAAGGATATATTGCTCGGCGAAATTCTTGGCTCCGATCACGATCGGCCGCTGCTCCGACGCCGCCCGGCCGCTCGGTGCCAGGGCCAGGACGAGTGCCCCCGCGAGCAGCCCGATGCCGAGCCAGAGCCGCCAGCGCGATCGCCGCGCGACGCCGGATTCGATCAGCGCCAGCAAAGCATCGACGATCAGTGCCAGCGCCGCCGCGACCGCGCAGCCGACCAGCACGCGCACCCAGTTCTCCGTCTGGAGTCCCGAGAATATCAGATTGCCGAGGCTGGGCTGGCCGACGGTGGTGGCAAGCGTCGCCGCGCCGATCGTCCAGACCGCCGCGGTGCGGATCCCGGCGAGGATCACCGGCGCGCCCAGCGGCAGCTCGACGAGGATCAATCGCTGCCGCCGAGTCATACCGACGCCGTCGGCCGCTTCGATCACCGCCGGATCGAGCCCCTGCAGCGCAGCAATCGCGTTGCGCACGATCGGAAGGAGCGCATAGAGCGTGAGCGCTATCAGTGCCGGGAGGAAGCCAAGCGCGGGGATCGGCATTCCGAGCCATTGGCCGAGGATCAGCAACAAAGGATAGAAAAGCGCCAGCAGCGCCAGCGCCGGCACGGTCTGGATCAGCCCGACAATCGCGAGCAATAGCAGGCGGACGCGCCTGCTGCGCGCCGCCCAGAGCGCGAGCGGCAGGCCAAGCAAGGTCGCGAGCGCAAGCGCCGCGCCGCTGAGCAGAACGTGCGCGCGGATCAGCCCGGGCAGATCGCCAATCGCTTCGACCAGTGTCGGACTCATTGCTGCTGCCCGAGCATCGCGAGCCGCGCGGCCTGACGGCGCGGGACGTCGATCAGCGCCTGGACAGCGGGATCCTCGTGCCCGGTCATCAGTACCGAGGGCGCGGCATCAGCGCGAACCTGGCCGTGGATCAGCACGACGATCCGATCCGCGAGCAGCATCGCCTCGGTCATGTCGTGCGTGACCATGACCGTGGTCAGACCGAGCCTGTCGTGAAGCGCGCGATAGGCAGTCCCGAGGTCGTCGCGCGTCACCGGATCGAGCGCACCGAACGGCTCGTCCATCAGCATCAGCGATGGCCGCGCGGCAAGCGCACGCGCAAGTCCGACACGCTGGGCCTGCCCGCCTGACAGCATCTGCGGAAATCGGCTGCCAAACTCCTCCGGCAAAGCGACGAGGCGGAAAAGCTCTCCGACACGATCGCCAAGCGCGCCCGCTGCCGCTCCGCACAGCCGCGGAACAATGGCGATATTCTCGGCCACCGTCATATGCGGAAACAGGCCGATCCCCTGGAAGGCATAGCCGATGCGGCGCCGCAGCTCGGGCGCCGGCACAGACGCCACGTCGGCACCGTCGATCAGGATCCGTCCGTCGTCGATATCTATCAGCCGGTTCACGGCCTTGAGGAGCGAGGTCTTGCCGGAGCCGGATGGGCCGACCAGCGCGACGAAGCTGCCTGCAGCGATCGACAGGCTGACGCGATCGAGGACCGCACCACCGGCATAACGCTTGGTCACCGAGTCCAGTGAAAGAAAAGCGGAGCTGGCCACCCTTCGACTGTCTTGGCTCGGGTGCCTGTTGGCAAGCGCCGATTGCCTGTAAGACACCGCCATGACCTATGAACGCTATTCGAAAAGCGCGATGCTGCTGCACTGGCTGCTCGCGCTTTGCCTCGCTTTCCAGCTCGCGCTCGGCTGGCGGCTGGAAGACCTGAAGGGCCTTGCCCAGTTCAATGGCTACCAGCTGCACAAGTCGGTCGGGATTACAATCCTGCTGCTGTCGTTGCTGAGGCTCGGCATTCGACTGCTGCGACGCATTCCCGATGCCCTTGTCGACAGGAGCTGGGCAAGCGCGCTGGCCCGCGCCGTCCACTGGGGTTTCTATGTCGTCCTGATCGCCGGGCCGCTCACCGGATGGCTGCTCGTCTCGACCGCGAAAGTCTACGTACCGACCCGGCTGTTCGGCCTCATACCATGGCCGCACCTGCCGCTGCCGCGCGCGGTCCACGAACCCGCCGAGGCGGTGCATTCGGGGCTAGCCATATTCGCGCTCGTCCTGTTCGGATTGCACGTCCTGGGTGCGCTCCGCCATCAGTTCATCAAGCGCGAGCAATTGCTGCCGCGCATCATGCCGACGCGGCACGGGACGATGTCCATGGCGGGCGCAGCATTCGCCGTGGTGCTCGCTCTCCTCCTGCTCTTCGCTGCCTCGTCGCTGGGCTGGTTCATGCCGTTCGGCCGCGCGGCCCAACCCGCTCCGATGCAGATGTCGACAGTGCCGAAGGTTGTTTCGCCGCCGCCCGCGCCCCCGCCTGCCGATCCGTCCGATGTCGCGTCGAACATCGCCGACGCCGCCACGCCGGCCACGGCCTCAGCCTGGAAGATACGCCCGGGCGGTTCACTCGGCTTCGCCGCCCAATGGAACGGACAGCCGATCAACGGCAGCTTCACGCGGTGGGATGCCGACATACGCTTTGCGCCCGGTGCGCTCGAAGACTCGATGATCGACGTCAGGATCGACCTCGCCTCGGTGGACACGGCGGACGGCCAGCGCGACGAAAACCTGCGTGGCGCCGATTTCTTCGACGTCGCCAGCCATGCCGAAGCGCGGTTCCGGGCGCAGGATGTCAAAAGCCTCGGCGGCGACCGCTATCGCGCCGATGGCCGGCTCGATCTTCACGGCGTCGAAAAACCGGTCCCGGTGCAGTTCACGCTGGCGATCAAGGGCGACGTGGCAACGGTTCGCGGCTCCGCAGCGATTTCCCGCACCGAATTCGGCGTCGGCGCGGGTCAGTGGGCAGCCACCGATGCAATCGCCGATCCCGTCACGATCAACTTCACGTTCAAGGCCGACCGTAAGCCAGGCTAGTCGGCGTTCGGTTTCCGCAACATCCATATCCTTCGCTCGACGGTGAAGGGAATGCTGAGGTCCTTGCAGAAATCGTCGATCGTCCAGAGCACGTCGGGATGGGTCCGCGCGCAATCGTCGCCGCACAGGATTCCGCCCGGTTTGACCCGCGCGTACCAATGCACGACATCGGCGTGGAAGCCGGGGTTGTGGTGGATGCCGTCGAGGAACACGAGATCAAGGCTGTCGAGCGGCCAGTGCGTGAAATCGTCCGGGCTGTGCCCCTGTAATGCAATGATATTCGGGCAGTCGCGCGTATAGCGTTCGAAATTCTCGCGCGTGCCCCAATTGCCTTTGTCGTGGTCGGTCTTGCCGAAGTCCTGGCCAGCCACCGCATCCGGGTCGACCAACGTCGGCGGCGTATAGGGGTGTTCGCTGGGGTCCCAGATATCGACGCAGGTGATGGTGACGTCGGGGTGGGCAGACTTCGACCAGCACCAGCTCGACCGGCCGCAGAACGGCCCCACTTCGAGCATCGCGCCGCCCGGCGGGATCAGGCGCGCGAGTCGCTCGAGGATCTTGAGCTCCGGCTCGGGCATCCAGCCGGGGATGTCGAGGTTATAGGGCATAGGTTGCTTCAATCGTCATCATCGTCCGCGGAAATTCGGATCGCGGCGCTCGAGCAAAGCCGAGACGCCTTCGATATGGTCATCGGTCAGGTGCGAAAGCGCTTGGTTGGACGCGCTCAGCTCCAGCGCCGCATCGAGACTGATCGACTGGCTTTGGCGGAGCAGGCTCTTGGTCAGCCGCGATGCATGGCTCGGCATCGCGGCAATCCGCCCGGCAAGCAGAAGCGTCTGGTCCATCAGCGCGTCATGCGGCACGACCCGACTTACCAAACCCCATGCCTCCGCCTTGGAGGCGTCGATCAATTCGGCGGTGAACAGCATTTCGGCCGCCCGGCTCATGCCGATCGCGCGCGGCAGCAACCAGCTGCCGCCATCACCCGGTATGAGCCCGATCTTGAGAAAGGAAACGCCGAACCGCGCCTTTTCCGATGCGATGCGTATGTCAGCCATGCAGGCGACGTCGCACCCCAGCCCCACCGCCGGTCCGTTCACCGCCGCGATCAGCGGCACTTCGAGATTGTAGACCGCCCGGACGATGTCGTGAACGTTGCGGCGATAGCCATCGCGGATCTCAATCCCTGAACCTGCGAAGACTCCCCTTTTTTCCTTCATCTCGTTGAGGTCACCGCCCGCCGAGAAGGCCCTCCCCTCTCCCGTGATGATCGCACAGCGGGCGTCGCGGTTGCGATTGATCGCGCGGAAGGCATCCCCGAATGCATCGCCATCGCCTTCAAGCGCGAGCACATTCAGTAAAGCGGGACGGCTGAGATAGATAAGTGCGATAGCACCGGACAGCTCGACCCGCAGCGCTGGCGAAATCTCAGCGTCCGGCATCTAATGTTTCCGGCTCAACTCGCGCATTGCCGAATCGAGTCCATCGAGCGTGAGCGAATACATGCGGCCGCCCATCAGGTCGCGCATGAGGCCGGTCGACTGGGAGTAGGTCCAATGGCCCTCGGGCATAGGGTTGAGCCAGGCGGCCGACGGATAAGTGTTGACCAACCGGCGCATCCATACCGCACCGCTTTCTTCGTTCATATGCTCGACCGAACCGCCCGGATGGCTGATCTCATAAGGACTCATCGCGGCGTCTCCCACGAACATCAATTTATAGTCGTGGGCGAACTTGTGCAGCACATCCCAGGTCGGAGTCCGCTCGTCGACGCGGCGCCGGTTGTCCTTCCAGACCGACTCGTAGACGCAATTGTGGAAGTAGAAGAATTCGAGGTTCTTGAACTCCGACGTCGCGGCCGAGAACAATTCCTCGCACAGCCGGATGTGCGGATCCATCGAGCCGCCGACATCGAGGAAAAGCAGCAGCTTGACCGCATTGTGCCGCTCCGGCCGCATGCGGATGTCGAGCCAACCCTTGCGCGCGGTTCCGTCGATCGTTTCATGCAGATCCAGCTCCTCCGCCGAGCCTTCGCGCGCGAAACGGCGCAGGCGGCGGAGCGCGACCTGGATCGTGCGCGTGCCGATCTGGCGCGTCGAATCGAGGTCCTGGAATTCGCGCTTTTCCCATACTTTTATGGCGCGCTTGTTCTTGCTTTCGCCTCCGATCCGGACGCCTTCCGGATTGTAGCCGGAGTGGCCGAACGGCGACGTCCCGCCGGTCCCGATCCATTTGCTGCCGCCATGGTGTTCCTCCTTCTGTTCCTCGAGCCGCTTGCGCAGCGTCTCCATTATCTCTTCCCAAGATCCGAGCGACTTGATCTCCTCCATCTGCTCGGGCGTGAGATACAGTTCGGCAACGCGGCGAAGCCATTCCTCGGGTATCTCCACCACTTCATCGCCATAGGAAGAGGCAATGCCCTTGAAGATCTTGCTGAATACGCGGTCGAAGCGGTCGATCAGGCTCTCGTCCTTCACGAAGATCGCGCGAGAGAGGTAATAGAAATCCTCCGGACGTCGTGTGATCACGTCGCGGTCGAGCGCTTCGAGCAGGACCAGATGCTCCTTGAGCGAGGCCGATATGCCGGCGAGCCGAAGCTCCTCGATGAAGCTGAAGAACATATGTCCTAGCTGTTGCGGCGGGCCATGAAGGCGAGCCGTTCGAACAGCATCACGTCCGCCTCATTCTTCAGCAAAGCGCCGTGCAGCGGCGGTATCGCCTGGCGCGGATCGCGCGACTGCAACACCTCGAGCGGCAGATCTTCGTGCAGCAACAGCTTCAGCCAGTCGATCAGCTCGCTGGTCGACGGCTTCTTCTTCAATCCGGGCACGTCGCGCACGTCGTAGAATATCTCGAGCGCCTTGCCCACCAGCCGTTTCTCGATGCCGGGGAAATGGACGTCGATGATCGCCTGCATCGTCTCGCGGTCCGGGAATTTGATATAATGGAAAAAGCAGCGGCGCAGGAATGCGTCGGGCAGGTCCTTCTCGTTGTTCGAGGTGATGACGACCACGGGCCGCTCGCGCGCACTGATCCGCTGCTTGGTCTCGTAGACGTCGAACTCCATGCGATCGAGTTCCTGGAGAAGGTCGTTCGGGAATTCGATATCGGCCTTGTCGATCTCGTCGATCAGCAGCACCGGAAGCACCGGGCTTTCGAACGCTTCCCACAATTTGCCGCGGTTGATATAGTTGGAGATATCGTGGACGCGCGGATCGCCAAGCTGGCCATCGCGCAGCCGCGCTACCGCATCATATTCGTAGAGGCCCTGCTGCGCCTTGGTGGTCGACTTGACCATCCATTCGATCAGCGGCGCGCCGATCGCCTGCGCGATCTCATGCGCGAGGACGGTCTTGCCGGTTCCGGGCTCACCCTTGATCAGCAACGGACGGCGCAATGTCACCGCGGCATTGACCGCGACCTTCAGGTCGTCGGTCGCGACATAGTTCGAAGTTCCTTCAAATCGCATATGTGCATGTCCTCGAACGGGGGCGCCATGAGTCCGTCCTTTGGCAGGCGGTCTAGTGAGAAGCTTCACCCTTTGACAAGCGCGACCTTTGCACCCCGCCGCATTGTGCGGGCAGCGAGGTGGCCCTAAACAGCCAGAGCATGCCCCCTCCCGCGACCATCGAGCCAAGCTCGCATCATTATATCTCGCAGAACCTCAGGCTCCATTATGTCGATTGGGGCAATCCCGATGCACCGCCACTGCTGCTGCTCCACGGCGGCCGCGATCATTGCCGCAACTGGGACTGGGTCGCAGAGCGACTGCGTCACCGTTACCACATCATCGCGGCCGACCTGCGCGGTCACGGCGACAGCCAATGGTCGCCCGATTGCGATTATGCGATGGCCGCACATGTGTTCGATCTTGCCGAGCTAATCCATCAGCTTGGCCTCGCCCCGCTGACCGTGATCGGACACTCCTTCGGCGGCGCGATCGCATTGCGCTACGCCAGCGTCTATCCCGGGCATTTCGAGAAGCTCGTCTCGATCGAAGGGCTCGGCCTGATGCCGATCGAGATGCAGGCGCTGGCCGCCAGGCCGCTCGAAGAACGAATGCGCGACTGGATCGAAACACAGCGCGCGCTGAAGCACCGGCTCCCCAAGCGCTACGCATCGGTGGACGAGGCGGTAGCCCGGATGCGCGATGCCAACGCGCATCTGAACGCCGAACAGGCCCGGCATCTGACCCTATATGGCCTTCGCCAGAACGACGATGGAACCTTCAGCTGGAAGTTCGACAATCATACCCGTGCGTCATACCCGATCGATATCACGCCCGAGCAACGCCACCATTTGTGGTCGCGGATCTCGTGCCCCACCCTTCTGGCCTATGGCCGCGATAGCTGGGCCTCCAATCCCGAGACGGACGGCCGCGCCGCCTATTTTCCCAATGCGCGCGTCGCCATGTTCGACGACGCCGGGCACTGGGTCCACCACGACCAGCTCGATGCGTTTGTTACCGAGGTGGAACGGTTTCTGGGATCGAACGACTGAGCCGATGCGACCAGTGGAAGCGGTCCCGCGCCACGTGGATTGACCCGATATTGCCGCCGCGCGTTATTTCTTACAAGATTGGTTGAGAATTCAGGTTGAGTCGTACCAGTCAGCGTTTCGCGGCACCCGATAGACGGGGACCGCGACTGAGAAATGCGCACTGTCTCGCCACCCGACGGGCAGCGCGCGGACCGGGAGATAAGAAAATGCCTGCTTATTCCGTGAACCTTGAGCGCCGCTACGACGGCCTTTTCGTGGCCACCTTCCCCGACGTGCCCGATGCGGTGGCGTTCGGGCGTGACAATGAGGAAGCGCTCGAGGAGGCCGCCAAGTCGCTCGAGGCGGCATTCCGAAGGCGGATCCTGAACGGCGACGACCTGCCGGTGCCCAATGCGGCCGGACCGCTGCAGATCAATCAGGACGTCCTGGCCGCTGCCTTCGCCTGAATTGGGACAGATGGCCCGTGCGAGGCGGGCCATCGCAAAGCGCCTCGGTCGTGCATGCGGCCTCGAGGCGCTTTGCATGTTCAGGCATCGCGCGCGAGCCTGAGCGCGGAAAATGCCCAGCGCGCGGCCGGCGGGAAGAAGTTCCGGTAGGTCGGGCGGGCATGGCCTTGCGGCGTGGCGAAAGAGCCGCCGCGCAGCACCATCTGATTGATCATGAACTTGCCATTATATTCACCGACCGCGCCGGTATCGGGCCGGAAACCGGGATAGGCCACGTAGGGCGAGGCGGTCCATTGCCAGCCCGAATCGTCGCGCTGTCGCAGCCCGCCCTGGCCCGCTGCCACCTCCCATTCCGCTTCGGTCGGAAGCCGGTTTCCGGACCAGCGCGCAAAGGCGTCGGCTTCATAGTAACTGAGGTGGAGCACGGGCTCATCGGCGGCGAGCGGCAGGCGACCGGACAGGCTGAAACGGGTCCACCCGTCGGCATCCTGGCGCCAGTATAAAGGCGCGTTCCAGGCTTCGGCGACAACCATATCCCATCCGTCCGACAACCACAGTTCGGAGCGTCGGTAGCCATCGTCATCGATGAAGTTGCGATATTCGCCAGCAGTCACCGGCCGGTCGGCGATGTCGAACGGCTCGAGCCAGGTCCGATGCCTTGGGCCCTCATTATCGAACGCAAAACCGGCGCCGTCATGGCCGATCTCGTACAATCCGCCGGGAATGCTCAACCATTCGGCCGGGCCTCGAATGCATGAAGGGGCCGGCGGCGCTTGCGAATAAGCGGGGTCCGTCGGGTTGCGCGACAGCACATGCTGGATGTCCATCAGGATCAGTTCCTGATGCTGCTGCTCATGCTGCAGGCCCAGTTCGACGAGCGGGAGCCAAGCGGGATACGGATCTTCTAGAAGGCGCCGCATCGCATCGTCGACGTGCCGGCGATAGGCGAGAATCTCATCGAGCGACGGGCGCGAGAGCAAACCGCGCTCGGGGCGCGGGTGGCGATCGCCGACACCGACATAATAACTGTTGAACAGGACCGCATAGGCCGGATCGAAGCAGCGATAGCCGGCGAGATGCGGCACCAGCAGGAAGGTCTCGAAGAACCAGCTCAAATGCGCGAGATGCCATTTGGTCGGGCTGACGTCGGGCATCGACTGGACCTGGCAGTCCTCGGCGGACAAAGGTGCCGCGAGCGCCTCGGTGGCTGCGCGTATGCGATCGAATCTTTCGATCAGCCGCGCATCCGGAGCACCGGCCGGATTGGGAACGCTCACGTCGAAGACCAGACCTGCAGGCTGAACAGCCCCTCGGCGTCGGTCCAGCCGGCCATCGGCTCCCAGCCCGAGACGCGCGCCAGCAGCCGCGTTTCCTCATGCGTATATTTATGGCTGTTTTCGGTGTGGATGGTCTCGCCTTCGCGCATCGAGAAGACCCGGCCGGCGACGCGGAATTGCATGTCGCGCATCGCCATCAGATGCATCTCGATCCGGCCGAAGCCGTCGTGCCACCAGGCGCGATGCTCGAACGAGTCGACGTCGATCGTGCCGTCGAGCTCGCGGTTCATGCGATGCAGCAGGTTGAGGTTGAACGCGGCCGTCACGCCGTTTGCGTCGTCATAAGCCGCTTCGAGCAAGCCGGGTTTCTTGCGCGTATCGAGACCGATCACCAACCGCGCCGAGCGGCCGAGCGTGGCGTGGAACGAACGCAGCAAGTCGACCGCCTCGGCATGCGTGAAATTGCCGATCGTCGAGCCTGGAAAGAAGCCGATCAGCGGATGCTGGAGCTTCGGCAGGTCCATCGGCCTGGTGAAATCGGCGGGTACCGCAACCACGTTCACGCCCGGGAATTCCCGCCCGAGATCGGCCGTCGCGGCAGTCAGAAAGTCCCCTGAGATATCGACCGCGACATAGGTCGGGGCGTGCACCGCCCGCAGCAGCAACGGCGTCTTGGTTGCCGACCCGGCGCCGAATTCGACGACCGGGAGATGCGTGCCGGCGAGACGCGCGATGTCGTCGGCATGCGCCCTGAGCAGCGCGGTCTCGACGCGGGTCGGATAATATTCGGGCTGCCGGGTGATCTCCTCGAACAGCTCCGATCCCCGCCGATCGTAGAAAAAGCGTGGCGGAACAGTCTTTTGCGGCTGGGACAGGCCTTCGCGCACGGCGCGCGCGAAATCGTCGGTGACCTCGATGGTGAGTTCGGACAAGGGCTTTTCCTCCACGCTCGTCGCAGAACGTCCCGATCCGCTTATCGGTTCAATGTCAGAGCCGTCAGGCAGCGGCGAGCGCCCCGGCGCGGTGGACGAAGTCGCCGAAATGCTCGCCGGGCTGACGGTTCGCTGCGAACTTGCCGAACTGATCACCTAGCAATTCGAGGATCGCCGCCTCGCCGATATTCTCGCGGATCAACGTGTTGAGCCGCTCGCCGTGGAAGCCGCCGCCGATGTAGAGATTATATTTGCCCGGCGCGCGGCCGGTCAGCGCGATCTCGGAGATATAGGGCCGCGCGCAGCCGTTGGGGCAGCCGCTGATCCGCACCGTGATCGGCTCGTCGGTCAGGCCATGCTCGGCGAGCAGGGCTTCGGTCCTGGTCAGGAAGTCGCCCAGGTAACGCTCGGCCTCGGCCATCGCGAGCGGGCAGGTCGGCATCGCGACGCAGGCGATCGAGTTGAGGCGAAGCGCGCTCTGGACATTGGCTTCGGAAAGGCCGTGCTCGGCGAGAAGCGCGTCGATGCGCGGCTTGTCCTCGGGATCGATGTCGCCGATGATCACATTCTGGTTCGGCGTGATCCGGAAGTCGCCACGGTGAGCGTGCGCGATCGCGCGCAGCCCGCTCATGATCGCCTTGCCGGGAAGATCGATCACGCGGCCGCTTTCGACATAGAGCGTGTAGTTGAAGCGGCCGTTGCTGTTCTGGTGCCAGCCGAATTCGTCGCCGTTGGAGGTGAAAGCGAACGGACGCACCGGCTCGAACGCACGGCCCATGCGGCGCTCGATCTCCCCTTTGACCCAATCGACGCCCTTGTCGTCGACGGTATATTTGAAGCGCGCGCGCTTGCGCACCAGACGGTTGCCGAAGTCGCGCTGCACCGACATCACCGCGTCGGCGGCGGCGACCAATTGGTCCTTGGGGATATAGCCGATCACGTCGGCGAGCCGCGGATAGGTGTCGGGTTCGTTGTCGGTGCGGCCCATGCCGCCGCCGATCGCGACGTTGAAGCCCTCGATCTGCTCGCCATTCACGACCGCGATGAAGCCGAGATCCTGCGAATAGACGTCGATATCGTTCGATGGCGGAAGCACGAAGCCGACCTTGAACTTACGCGGCAGATAGGTCTTGCCGTAAAATGGCTCCTCCGGCTCCGAACTCGCGACGCGTTCCTTGCCGTACCAGATTTCGGAATAGGCCGGCATACGCGGGATGACATGGTCGCTGACCTGCTTGGACAGAGCGGCGAGCTCGGCATGGACGGCGGAATCGCGCGGATCGGCGGTGCACATCACGCCGCGCGCATCGTCGCCGCAGGCCGCGATCGTATCGAGCAAGGCCTCATGCAGGCCCTGGATGGTCGGCTTGATGTCTTCCTTGACGATCCAGTGGAACTGGAAGGTCTGGCGGGTGGTGGCGCGGATCGTGTTGCCGCCATGCCGCTGCGCAAGCTCGTCGAGCTTCAGCCATTGCGCGGGCGTGCACACGCCGCCGGGGAGGCGCACGCGGACCATGAAGGTGATCGCCGGCTCGAGCTTCTGCCGGCGGCGCTCGTCGCGGATGTCGCGGTCGTCCTGCTGATAGATGCCGTGGAACTTCATCAGCTTATTGTCTTCGAAGGTCACGCCGCCGGTGATCTGATCGAGCAAGGCGGTGGCGATCGTGCCGCGCAGATGATCGCTGTGCAGCTTCAGCGCCTCGTCGGGGCCGAGCTTTTCCACCGGCTGCGAGATGTCGGTGCTTCGATCGACGGTGAGATTGTCTTCGGCCATTCTGCTTCTCAATAAACGTCGGTCTGGTAGCGATGATCGCGCTGGAGATTACGAATATACTCTTCCGCATTCTCCGGCACCAGATCACCATATTTTCCGACGATCGACACGAGCGCCGCGTGGACGTCGGGCGCCATGTGGGTGGCGTCGCCGCAGATATAGACATGCGCGCCTTCCTCGAGCCAGGCGAACACCTCCGCGCCCTGTTCGAGCAGGCGGTGCTGGACATAGAGTTTGGCGCCGGTGTCGCGCGAGAAAGCGACGTCCATGCGGGTGAGGACCTTGTCGTCCAGCCAGGTCTGCCATTCGACCTGGTAGAGGAAGTCGCTGCGGCGATTGCGCTCGCCGAAGAACAGCCAGGACTTGCCGGGTGCTTCCTGTATCTCGCGCTCCTGCATGAACGCGCGAAACGGCGCGACGCCGGTGCCTGGGCCGATCATGATGATCGGCACGTCGGGCGCGGGCAGCTTGAAGTGCGGATTTTCCTGGATGTAGACCGGCAAGGTCTGGCCCGGCTCGATGCGGTCGGCGAGCAACGCCGAGGCGACGCCGGTACGCGGCAAATCGTGCAATGTGTAGCGGACCGGGGCGACGGTGAGGTGGACCTCGTCGGGCGCGACCGACAGGCTGGAGGCGATCGAATAGAGCCGCGGCTGCAGCGGGCGCAGGCCGGCGACGAAACTTTCGGCATCGACACCCGGCACCGGATATTGGCGGACGATGTCGACGACATGGTGGCCGTAGAGATAGGCGGCGCGTTCGGCGCTGCGTTCGGGCTGGCGCAGCTCCTCGAGCGCGGCCGAGCCCGAGAGCTTGGCCCATTGATCGATGAAGCGCGGCGCGGCGGCGGTGATCTCGAAATGATGTTCGAGCGCGGCGGCAAGCGTGGTCGCATTTCCCTTGACCGTCAGCGGCGCGTCGGCGGAAAGGCCGGTCGCTTCGAGGACGGCGGCAACCACGGCCGGATCGTTGTTGGCGTCGATGCCGAGCGCGTCGCCGGGCTGATAGGTCAGGCCCGAGCCGGCGATATCGATCTCGATATGGCGCGTTTCCTTGGTCGAATGGCGGCCGACGATCGGCAGGCTGTCGATCACCGTCGCCTGGAACGGATTGCGCTTGTCGTATTTCGCGGCAGCCGGCGCGGCTGCATAGGCCGGGACAGCGGCGGCGGGCGCAGCGGCGCCGGCTTCAGCCGCCTCGGCGGCGAGCCTGGCGATGATGTCCGCGCTCCATTTCGCGGCGGGATCGTCATAGTCGATGTCGCAGTCGACGCGGTCAAGCAGGCGCTTGGCGCCCAGTTCCTCGAAACGGCGGTCGAGCCGCTTGCCGGCTTCGCAATAAAGCTCGTAGGTGGAATCGCCGAGCGAGAGCACCGCGAAGCGCGCATTCTCAAGCTTCGGCGCCTTGCGGCCTTCGACGAACTCGAAGAAATCGACCGCGGGCTGGGGCGGATCGCCCTCGCCATAGGTGCTGACGATGATCAGCACGTCCTGCTCGTCCTTGAGCCGGCGCTGCTTGTAATTGCCCATGTCGAAGACTTCGGGGCTGAGCCCCTGCCCGCGCGCCGCATCGGCGAGGTCGCTGGCAAGCGCGCGCGCATTGCCGGTTTCGGTGCCGTAGAGGATGGTGAGCGTGCGCGCCGACGACCCGGCGGCGGTGGCGGCAACCGGTGCGCCACCGGAAGCGCGTAGCACGCCCGCGTCGAGGCCGGCGAAATAGCCGCTGACCCAAAGCGCCTGGCCGGGGCTGAGCTTGCTGCCAAGCTCCTGCACCAGCTGCCACTGTTCGAGCGTCAGCGTTCCTTCCGGAAAGAATTCGCGTGCCGTCATCGCCCTCTCGATCCTGAGACTGGCCGGGTCGATGCAACCGCGGCGGCAGTCTGGCAATCCTGCGTCGAAAAGAAGCGGATGTTAGAAGAAACTTCCAATTCGCTCCAAAGCCGGGACGGCGCCAAATCAGCCGAAATCCCCCCGGCAATGCGGGCACGATCCCATCGCCTGCGGCCAATATCGGCCATTCCCTTTCCAATCAATGAGCAAGCGGCAGATAGCAGAGATCGTGCCGGGACGCGGCGGAGGTTGGAAGATTCTGCTCCATGCGCGGTCGCGAAGCGGAGAGCATTCCAGTGGATCATGCGCGCTTCAGCCTGACCAGCGCCTCGTCGAGCGCGGAGAGGAAGCGCGAGCGGTCGGCCTTGGCGAATGGCGCCGGACCACCGATCTGGTCGCCGCCAGCGCGCAGATCGGCCATGATTGCACGGGTCGCGATCGCGGCGCCGATGTTGCCGCTGTCCCAGCGCTTGCCAGCGGAGGACATCACCGTCGCGCCGGCCTTGAGGCAGCGATCGGCGAGCAGGATGTCGCCGGTGACGACGACCGTAAGCGCCGAAGCCTGTTCGGCGATCCAGTCGTCGGCGGCGTCGAAGCCCGAACCTACGACTACTTTCTCGACCAAAGGATGATCGGGGACGCGCATATAGGAGTTGGCGACGATCGCGACGGGGACCGCATGCCGCCAGGCGACGCGATAGATCTCGTCCTTCACCGGACAGGCGTCGGCGTCGACGAGAATGCGCAGTCCGCCGCTCACTGCCTCTCCTTGGTCGCGGTGAAGCGGATGTTGGGGTTGCGGCTTTCGTGGAAGTTCAGTTCCCACAGGTCCTTGGCCATGAACACCGGTTGGTCGTCGCGGTCGCGGGCGACGGCGCTGCTGTGGGTGTCGATGAACGCCTTGAGGTCCTTGTCGGTATCGGCGGCGAGCCAGCGCGCGGTGTCCCAGGGCGAATTCTCGAAGCGCGCGTCGACCTTATATTCGGCCTCGAGCCGCGAGATCAGGACGTCGAGCTGGAGCTGGCCGACGACGCCGACGATCCAGTTGGCGCCGATCGACGGGTAGAAGACCTGGATCACGCCCTCTTCGGCCATGTCGTCCAAAGCCTTGCGCAATTGCTTGGTCTTGGTCGGATCGGCGAGCACGACGCGGCGCAATATCTCGGGCGCGAAATTGGGCAGACCGGTGAAACGGATCGCTTCATCCTCGGTCAGCGTGTCGCCGACGCGCAGGGTGCCGTGGTTGGGAATGCCGATGATGTCGCCGGGAAAGGCCTCGTCGGCCAGCTCGCGGTTCTGTGCGAAGAACAGGATCGGGCTGTGCACGGCGATCGACTTGCCGGTCGAGGGCTGAAGCAATTTCATGCCGCGTTTGAAGCGGCCCGAGCAGAGCCGCATGAAGGCGACGCGGTCGCGATGCTGCGGGTTCATATTGGCCTGGACCTTGAACACGAAGCCGCTGACCGCGTCGCGATCGGGATCGATCGTGCCGTTGGCGGTCGGCTGCGGCTGCGGCGACGGCGCGCGTTCGGTGAGCGCGGCGATCAGCTCGGCAACGCCGAATTCCTTGAGCGCCGATCCGAAATAGACCGGGGTGAGATCGCCGTTCAGGTAAGCGTCGCTGTCGAAGGTGGGATAAGCGGCGAGCGCAAGCCCGGCCTCCTCGTGCAGCAAAGCGAGCGCTTCGGGGGTGATCGCGTCGGCGAGCTTGGGATCGTCGAGCCCGGTGAAGTCGAGCGTCGCGCCTTCGAAGGCGGCGGTATCGTTGCTGGCGGGCAGGCTCAAACGGTTGGTGACGAGATCGTAGATGCCCTCGAACGTGCCGCCCATGCCGACCGGCCAGCTCATCGGCGCGACGTCGAGCGCGAGCACGTCGGCGATCTCGTCGAGCAGTTCGAACGGCACCTTGCCCTCGCGGTCGACCTTGTTGACGAAGGTGATGATCGGCACGTTGCGAAGCCGGCAGACCTCGAACAATTTGCGCGTCTGCGCCTCGATGCCGCGCGCCGCGTCGATCACCATCACCGCGGAATCGACCGCGGTCAAAGTGCGGTAGGTGTCCTCCGAAAAATCCTCGTGGCCCGGCGTGTCGAGCAGGTTGAAGGTGACGCCGCGATGCTCGAAGGTCATCACCGAGCTGGTGACGGAGATGCCGCGCTGCTGCTCGATCTTCATCCAGTCCGAGCGCGCGCGCCGGTTCGCGCCGCGCGCCTTGACCTCGCCGGCGAGATGGATCGCGCCGCCGAACAGCAGCAGCTTTTCGGTTAGCGTGGTCTTGCCCGCATCGGGATGCGAGATGATGGCAAAGGTACGCCGGTCGGGGCGGCCGGTCGGGCGGTGCAGCATGGAAATGGGAGTTCCGATTGTGATCGTGTCGCGCGGCACATAGCGATTTCGTGCGCGGATTTCACCCCCAAGAGGCGGCTCGGCGGGACGGTGATTCGGGGGCGGACAGCGGGATGAAGTTGATGAAATTGACGGTTGCCATGCCCTCGCCCCGGAGGGGCAAAATCGGGCGCATAAGACGAGCGAGCGCACCGAGTTCGCGATATGTTCCACCGCCCCGGCTAAGCAGAAAATTTCCTACAATGCAACGTTGGCTGTTGAGATTGGTTCGCCCCCCAACGACGCCCTTCGCCTAGAATGAGGAGTTGGAATTACCGGCCCGACCCGGCGCGGACAAATACGATGTTCTCATCCTCGAAGCCGTAATGGATCATTCCGGCCTCGCGTGTTTCAATCATTACGCCCGAGGACAGGGTTCCTCCACCGTTCATCTCTAGCGTCGGCGGAACATCCCAGCTTTCGTAACCGTCGAGAAATTGACGATTCTCGAAATCGCAAACCACGATTCCGGTCATCCCATCAGCGCCGACCTCGTCCCCCACCTTTATCGCCTGTCCCGTTGCATAGTTCATCATGCTGCTCACTTATAACGACAGCGAATTTAGAGTCATGGCCGGTTGATGAACTTCCATAGAAGTCGTCCGACCAAAGTAGCAACGAGCCCGCCACCCGCGAAGATCACGGTGAAGTAGACGATGAAGCTCAAAGGTGATTCCAAATGGCCATGGTTAAATGGAAATTGAGCACTCGAGGCGGCCAGCAGGCCCATCCCAAACGAGACCGGCAAGACTATGGAAAAGCAGCCAATTCCCACACATGATGGCTTCTGTTCGAGCGTCGACGCCTTGGCACTCGCCATCGCAAAGACGGTGATGGCAACCGCCCCTAATATCACAAGCCAAACGACGCCTACAATGAGCGGTCCCAATTCACACCTCGGGTTCGATTAGATCCTAAGCCGTTCGTTTTGTCGCGGCCCCAAGCCGAAACAAATGGCATCTAATGGCTGGCTACTAATTCGACCTTAAAGCCTTCGACCGAGCATAGCGGTGTCAATCCCGGTCGGGCGCGCCGAGCGGAAAGTAGGAGCGATACGGCCGCCCCTCCTCGACGGCGCGAGCGACAGACGCGTGCTTGAGCAGGCGCGTGCGGTAGGCGCGGACGTTGGGGAATTGCTCGCCGATCCGGTGCACCCAGTCGGCGTAGAAGAGCGATGGCGCGGCGGCGCAATCGGCCATGCTGAACTGCTCGCCCGCGGCCCAGGTGCGGCCGGCCAGCCGCGTTTCGAGCCAGGCATAGGCCTTGTCGAGCGCGGGGCCCGCCTCCGCCAGCGCGATGTCCTTGCGGGCGCCCTCCTTGCGCAGCGCCTCGGAGACCGGCTTCTGCATTTCGGTCATCACATAATTGTCGAAGAAGCGGTCCATGAAGCGGACCTCGAGCGCGGCGGCGGGATCGTCGGGGATCAGCCGGACCGGGCCGCGATGGACGGTGTCGAGATATTCGATGATGATCGAGGATTCGACGATCGTGCGGCCATCGTCGACCAGAACCGGGAATTTCCCGATCGGCCAGAGCGCGCCCATCTCCTCCCCCGCCCCCGGTTCCTCGAGGTGGCGGTAGGCGAAGTCGATGCCGTTCTCCCAGAGGGCGATGAGGACCTTCTGGCAGTAAGAGGAGAATGGGTGGGAATAGAGGGTCAGCATGGGGGCTCCGGGGAAGTGCGCTTTGTGAGTGGAAATGGACTAGAACGGGGATTAGACACGATCAAATGAGTTCAATCCAGCGGCAAGCATCGGCCATTTTGAAAGTGCTGATTCCAACCGCCGCCCTTTTGCTATCGAGTTGCTTTGTTGGCGACGACTATAATTGGGCAAGTCGAGAACAGATAATGCAGGCGGCAGATCGCTGTGGCCTGCCGGACTATGTCCCGTTCCACGCAGGCGACGTTTACAGCGCGAACGTCCCGGAGTCGGTGCCCGATGCGCCACGCAAGGAGGATTGCATCCGCCGCGACCTAGAAAGCCAGGGATTGTCGGCCGGTGGCTAGATGGAAAGCGGATATGCCTTTCGAAGATCGTTGCGCTAATGGACGCTATGCGTTGCGTCTCTCCTGCCGAAGCATTCGACCTGCTCGATCTTCCAGACTTCTCTGTGTCCGACGAACATCGGTGGTATCGCAGAGCACTGGTCCTCAGGACGGACATCGCGGTTACGCAGAAGCGGCTCGATGCCGGCGCCCCGACCGGTGCCTGGCAACTGCCCTACTTCGCGGACGCAGTAAGCCGGTGGTTTCCATCAGAGACCAAGCGTCTCTTGTGGATCGCGCATTGGCAGGAGAGCACTCATCATTTTGGATCGTCGTTCGTGACGGCCGCACGGCGCGGCCTGGGCGAATCCAGGTCGATCGACGAGGCGCCGGGGCACGTTTTCGCTCCGCACCCATATGCCGAGCTGGATCAAGCCGAACTAAGCGTTGAACACCAAACCGAAGCCGGGCTGCTAGCGGGCTTCCTTTGTCAGCTGATCGTCAGCGGATCTGATGGCTGGCTCGTCGCGGATGGATGCAACGATCGGTTTGAGATTTGGGAAGGCAATGTTATTTTTTACTCAGCCAATTCCGAGAAGATTGCCGAGGCCAAAGACATATTTAAAGCATTCAATTGCGGCAAAATGACTTAATCTGAAATTTTGCAATGCGTCGAGAACGGTTGGGCGGCCGCGTTGAAATCCGACACTTACCCGCTACAAATTGCACCATCACAAGAGGTCACCAATGCGGCCGCCGCCGATCTTCGCGACAATATTGGTAGCGGCAATTTTCGTTGCGAGCCTGTGCGCTTTTTCGTTCGCGCAGACTCCGATCCGCGCCCGGACAATCGCAGCTACCGACCAGATCATCGTCGAGAAAGCAGCGCACCGGATGACGCTGATGAAGCAGGGGCGTGTCGTCAGGACATATCAGGTCGCGCTGGGCCGGGGCGGCCCAGGTCCTAAGGTCGAGGCGGGCGACAACAAGGTGCCGGAGGGTGTGTATCGGATCACGGGCCGCAACCCTGTCAGCGCGTATCACCTGTCGCTGCGGATCGGCTATCCGACAACGTCGCAGGCGCAGCGCGCGCGTCGGGCCGGGATCGATCCGGGCGCCGACATCATGATCCACGGCATTCGAAATGGTCTCGGCTGGCTTGGAAGCCAGCATCGCAAGATGGATTGGACAAAGGGCTGTATTGCGGTGACGAACAAGGAGATCGAGGAGATATGGAGGCTAGTTCCGGACCGGACGTTGGTCGAGATCAGGGTTTGAGCGGCCTGAGCAGTAGATGAAGTTTGCGACGTGTGCGATGCGTCACCGCTACAGCAGGACGAAACGAAAGGAACCCACAAATGCCCAAGCGCGCATTCGACATGATGATGGAAGGACTCGACGACGCGATGGCTTTTGCCAAAGGCGACCCGTCACGTGGCATCGCGCATGACGCGCTGGACGTGAACGCGAATCCAAAGCCGGTCGAAAAGCTGATCGCGGCGCAAAGGTAAAACCCCATGCCCCGGATGCCCGCACTTTTCATCGGTCATGGCAGCCCGATGAACACGCTCGAATTGAACGGGTTTACGAGGGCGTGGCGCGGGATCGGGGCGGCGATGCCGAAGCCGCGCGCGTTGCTGGTGGTGTCGGCGCACTGGTTCTTCGGGGCGACGGCTGTGACCGCCATGGCGCGGCCGCGGACGATCCACGATTTCTACGGCTTTCCGCAGCCCCTGTTCGACTTCGACTATCCGGCACCGGGCGCACCCGACGTCGCGGCGGAAATTGCCGAGGCGATCAAACCGACATGGTGCGGGCTCGACCAGGATCAGTGGGGGCTGGATCATGGCACGTGGAGCGTGCTCGCCCACCTGCGGCCCGACGCCGATATTCCGGTCGTGCAATTGTCGATCAATGCGCTGAAGCCGCTCGACTATCATTTCGAGCTCGGCACGAAGCTCGCGGCGCTGCGCGAGCGGGGAATATCGATCATCGGCAGCGGCAATGTCGTGCACAATCTCGGGCGCATCGCCTGGAACCAGCCCGATGCCGGGTTCGACTGGGCGCAGCGTTTCGACGAGGCAGCGGTGGCCCAGCTGAAGGCCGATCCGGCCGGGGTGCTGAAGCTGGCCGAACATCCCGATTATGCCGCGGCAGTGCCCACGCCGGACCATTTCATCCCGTTGCTCTATGTCGCCGGCGTCGCCGCGGCGTCCGGAGAGCCGATGGAGCCCCTGGTGCGCGGCCATGCGCTCGGTTCGCTGTCGATGACCTGTTTCGGGGTCGGCTCCGATTTCGGATGTCGCGCGGCGACGGGCGCCGCGGGCCTGCCCGCAGACGTTCCGCCCGAGCAGACGAACAGCTAACCGGCTTGCCGCAAGTACCGGGCTGCCGCACGATCCCGATTTGCTCTCGCGGCATCCCCGTGCGAAGGGGTGCCGATCCATCCAGCAACAGGCTAAGTCCTTCCCCCCTTTGAAAGAGTCAGCATGAACAAGCCCGCATTTGCGCAGACACCCGTCCTCACCACCGAGCAGAGCAATCTCGCGCGGATCGAATTGCGGCTGCGCGGGCTGCATTTGAACAGCCCGGAATCGAACGAAGTCGCGCGGATGGAAGCGGCGCGCAAGGACGTGATGAGCCGGATGTCGAAGGAAGACATCGCCGCCTATGACCGCGCCACCAAGACGGCCAAGACCAAGGAACAGCTGGCGGAAGAGGCCGAAGCCGAGCGGGTTGCGATGGAGGCGAACAAGGACAAGCCACCCATCTAGGATGTATTGATATTCGGCCCAGGCCGGCCTGACCCGAATCTCAACACATCCTGTTGGTTGCTCGGAAGCCCATTTTTTTATGGTCATTCCCGCGAAAGCGGGAATCCAGCTACCTTCTAAAGCTTTGATTCAATGAAGAAAGCTGGACACCCGCTTTCGCGGGTGTGACGGGAAAAAGAGACCGGCGGAACCGCGGTTGCCGCGAGGCCGGTATGTCGGTTAGCCTTCGGTCGTGGCTAAGGTCTACGATCTATGGTTCATGCGCGAATATGCGGAGCGCGAGGCGACGCAGCTGCATATCGGCATTTATTCGACCGAAGCTGCCGCGCGGGCAGCGGTTGAGGCGCTGACCGACAAGCCGGGGTTTCGCGACTTCCCCGAAGGGTTCGAGATCCATCAGACGCCGCTCGACGAGACCGAATGGCGCGAAGGCTATCTGACCAAATATGGCCCGCCGCCGAAGGACGTGGCCGGCGTGGCGTTCGATCTTCCGGTGTGGGCCGGGGAATGCGAGACGTGGGTTGAGGGGAAGGATCAGGGCGAGCGCTGAGCACGGGACGTCGAAATAAGTATAGTGTCCCCGTAATTGATGACCTGACTCTCAGGGCCTGCGGTACGGCAGGAAGAACATGTACAAGCCGCTGAACAGCATCAGGAAGAGCGGCGGCAGCGGCGAATAGGTCACCCAGGCGGGCGGTTCGCCAAATGCCCGGACGACGAAATTGGCGATGACCGTCAGTGTGAAGACGATCGACAGCCAGCGATGGCCCTGGCGGATCCACGCATTCCAGTTCATTGCAACCTCCTTGAGAAAAGTACGAAGCGTGCCGGAGACCTCAGTCGGTCCGCACCAGCACCTGCTCCAGGCTTTTGCGCGCGCGGACGTGCCGCATCAAGGCTATGGGCTATTGCCAAAGCCGCCATTACACTCCGGTCAATACTCTGGTCAGGAGATTTCCATGCGCCGAATATTGCTCACATCGATCGCCGCCGCGCTGTTCGCTTGCGTCCCCGCGGCCGCTGCCCCCAATCGCGCCATCGTCGCCGCGGTGGCGGACGCGAAACGCCCGGCCGAGGCGGTGAAGCTCGACGAGAGCCGCAAGCCCGCGGAGGTGCTGAGTTTCTTCGGGCTGAAGCCCGGAATGCAGGCCGCCGACATCATGACCGGATCGGGCTATTGGGCGGAGATCATGGCCGACGTGGTCGGGCCCAAGGGCAAGGTGACCGCGCTCGAGCCCAGCCAGTTCTACAACGACCCCGAGGAACAGAAGGCATGGACCGCGCTGACGCAGCGGCGGCCCGACATCAATTTCGTGCGCTATCCGTTCGAGGCGTTCACCGCGGCGCCGGGCAGTTTCGACTTCGTGATCATCAACCTCAGCTATCACGACCTTTATTGGGAATCGGAGAAATACAAGATCCCGCGCACCGACCCGGCGGCGTTCCTCAAGACCCTTTACGCAGCCGTGAAGCCGGGCGGGATCGTCGGCATCGTCGACCATGTCGGGCCGGCCGGCGACACGCGCGCGACGGTCGAGAAACTGCACCGGATCGACCCCGAGACGGTCAAGGCGGACTTCGCGGCGGCCGGCTTCAGGCTCGAGAAGGAAAGCGCTTTGCTCGCCAATCCGGCGGACGACCATAGCAAATTGGTGTTCGACCCGAGCATCAGGGGGAAGACCGACCGGTTCGTTTATCGGTTCAGGAAGCCGAAATAGGCTAGGCGTCGGGTTGACCGGCGCCTTCGAGGAAGTCGCGCCAGAACATCATCAGCACCGCCATGGTCGCGGGGCCGACGAACAGGCCGAGCAGGCCGAGCACCTCGACACCGCCGAGGATGCCGATCAGCACCCACAGGAACGGGAGACGGGTCGCGCTGCCGATCAGCGCGGGGCGGATGAAATGGTCGGCGATGCCGACGACGACCATGCCGATCGCGAACACGGCGACCGCAGCGCCGACCGCGCCCTCGCCAACCAGCAGCAGCGACGCGATGGCGAACATGACCGCCGCGCCGAACGGTATCATCGCCGCGATCGCGGTCGCGGCGCCGAGCAGCAAGGGATGCGGCACGCCGAGCGCGAAATAGACGATCGCCATGACCGCACCCTCGCCGATCCCGACCAACACCAGCCCGTCGATCGTGCCGCGCACCGACAGCACCGCCTGCCGGGCGATGCGATCGCCGGCCGGGCCGAGCAATCGGTCGCTGACGGCGCGGCACTGAGCGATCACGAGCGCGCGGTCGCGGATCAGGAAGAACAAGGTGATCAAGGTGAAGGCGAATATCACCGAGCGGTGCAGCAGGCCGGCGCCGACCAGCCAATGCTGCGCGAAGACGATAAGCCGGTCGAAGGTGTGGACGCGCGCGTCGAGCGCTGCCGAATTGCCGAGATTGGCCTGCCACCATGTCGTGGCTTCGGCACTGCCGAATGGGAGCTGCGCGAGCCAGGCGGGCTGTGCGACGCCCTGCGCGCGCGCCTCGACCAGCCAGCGCGTCAGCTCATGCCCTTCGCGCGCAGCCTGGGTGATCCCGAACGCGATCGGGACCAGGACGAGCAAGGCAATCATCAAGGTGAAGAGAAAGGCGACGAGGTTCGGGCGCGGCTTGTCCAAGCGCCGCTCGACGCGCTGGATCAGCGGATCGAACGCCATCGCGATGATCACCGCCCACACCAAAGCAGGCAGGAACGGATGCAGGATCCAGAGGCCAAGCAGGAGTAGCGCGGCGAGCAGGATGCCGCGCGCGATCATGGCGCGTCTCATGGTTGTCGGGCTTGGATCGGTCATGGCATCAGCCGCCGGACTATGTTGGCGGAAACCCGTTGCCCTTGGGAAATGGGCGAACGGGCAGCGAATTTGTGTTCTGGAACGCCTCTATCAGCCAGTGCGCGCCGGTGCGTCTGACGACCTGGGTCTGGATGCCAAGTTCGGGCGCCGCGCCGGCCGATGCGGTGGGCTTGATCGCGCCGGTCATCGACCAGGTGACGTGGACGACGGCGATATCGTCGCCGAGCGGCCTGATCGCGACATCGTCGATATGCAGCTTGCTGTGCGCGAAGACGAACGCAAAGGCATCGCCGAGCTGCTTCTCAAGCTCGGCGCGGCTCTTCCACCACCAGCCGAGCACGTTGACCGTGTCGGCGTCGGCGGCGAAAAGCTGGGCATAGGCATGCGCGTCATGCGCGTTCCAGGCGGCCTCCTGCGCGGTTTCGAGCTGGCGTATCGCGGCGAGATCGGCGGGAGACAAAGCGGCATCTGCGGGCGTGGCAGCCGCCAGCAGCAGCGGGGCCAGCAGGGCAAGATACTTCATTTTCATGTGATCGAAACTCCGCCGCGGATGGCGGACCTTGTAGCGTGATCGAGCGCGTTCAACCATCGTCTTCGGTATGCGAACGCCGGTGCGTAAACCCGTACGCAGCTGTAACGATTTAATTAGGTCGGATCGGTGTTCCATGCTTTTATCCGGCCAGGTCGGCCTGTCATTGCAAACATGCGTCACAATCCCGCGGACCTTGGTGTTCATCGCAATGTTGGAGAAAGATATGAAACAGGCATTTCTGATCGCGGCTGGTTCGCTCGTGCTGTCGTTCGCCGTTCCGGCAGCGGCGCAGGATTTTCCGCTGAAAGGAGGCGACTTCTGGTCGGTCGCCGAAGTCACGATCGATGACGGCCACTTCGGCGATTATGCCGACCACCTCGCCTCCACCTATCGCAAGACCCAGGACTTCGCGAAGTCGAAGGGCTGGATCAAGGGCTCGTACATCCTGCAGAACATCAACAAGCGCGCGGGCGAGCCCGACCTCTATCTGGTCACGATCTCGGATCATGTGACCACCGCGGCCGAGGACGAAGCGCGCGAAAAGGAATTCAACGCCTATCTCGCGACCACCAGCCGCGACCTGGACAAGCAGAGCGGGGCGCGAGCGACCTACCGGCATCTGGGCGGTACGCAGCTGCTGCAGGAACTGATCTACAAGAAATAAGCGACACAGTCCGGGCCGGGGCCATGCGCCCTGCCCGGACTCGCCAATCAGGACGGCATGGAGGTGAACTGCGGCAAATCGAGCGGCACCGCCCAGGGCAGGCGCCGCTTGGTGAACATCTCGAGCTTCGGCGTGATGAACGACGGATCGTCGAGGCTGGACAGCTGCACGAAGACCGTCGCTGGGAAACTTTCGAGATTGGCCGTGTAGAGCCGGGCGGCGCATTTCGGGCAAAACATGCGGTCGAGGCGCTTGCCGGATTCGGCGATGTAACGGAATGGTTGCGGGTTGCCGCTCAGCAAGGTGAAATCGGCCTCGGGCACCGCGAAGAAGGTCGCCGCCTCCCCGCCCGATGCCTTCTTGCAGTCGAGGCAGTGACAGACCGCGATGAAATCGGGATCGGTGTCGAATTCAAATGTCACCGCGCCGCACGCGCATCGGGCCGAATGCTTTTTCGCCATTCCACGTTCTCCTTGAGGCAGAGGGCGATATTATCGTATCCGCCCCCTCCCCGTCGTCAATATTGAACTGGTTTTGCCCATGCACGTTTGCCGATGCGCAGGAGAAACATCGTGGAATTCAGCACAATCTATTCATCCTTCTACGTGAGCGATCTTGTGCGCGCGGAGACCTTTTTTTCGAAGCTGATCGGACGCGCACCGGACGACCGGCCGATTCCGGGCATGGTACAGTGGCGCTTTCTGGGCCACGCCGGGCTGCAGCTGTTCCTCGACGCGGGCAAAGCGGGCCGAAGTCTCACCACCATCGTCACGCCGGATATGGCGGCGGCCCAGGCTTCGCTCGCGCAAGAAGGACTCGCGCTCGGCCCCGTGACACGGGGACCGTTCGGCGCGATCGCGCAGATGCACGATCCCGACGGCAACCGGATCAATATCGCCGAACCGCCGGGCAAGGCGGCCGCCTGAGCCGATGACCGATCAAGTGCGGCGCAGGTCCGACCACGCTCAGTCGTGCTCGACGTCTTCCCCGACGACGAACACCCAGGGATGCCTGCGGTTTTCGTAGACCGAATATTTCGGCGGCGGGAAGGAGGGATCGGCAAAAGCACCGACCGCCACCGCGGTAAGACCCGGCATGCTGTCGATCACATAGGTCACGGTCGACCCGCATACCGGGCAGAAGCGAAAAGTGCCGCGACCGCCGCTGTCGCCGACGCGCTCCCAGATCTTCGATTCGCCGCTGACCTCGACCTGAGCATCCGGCCAGCGCGCCTGAGCGGCGAACGCGCTGCCGCTGCGTTTCTGGCATTCGAGGCAATGGCAAACCGAGACGCGCACCGGCTCGCCCGTGCAGCGCGCCTGCAATTGGCCGCAGCGGCAGGTCGCCAATCGCTCGGTCATGTCCCTCCCCTCACCAGGGCCGCAAATGCGGGCGCGAATGTGCCCCGACGGGCGATGCAGCGCAATGGGGACGGGCGGCGTTTGGCGCGCGAGAACCTTGACTCGGCGGACCGCTGGCCCATATGCGACACCCCTGCCGCATGCAGCGCATGGCCCCTTCGTCTAGCGGTTAGGACGTCGCCCTCTCACGGCGAAAACACGGGTTCGATTCCCGTAGGGGTCACCAGGTGCACGCGCTTCACGAACCCGTGAGCCCCGATCGCCGGATCGGCAACAGCGCTCGGCATGGTTCGAGTCCCTCACCCGAAGCACGCCGCAAGATCGAAGCCCGCTCCCACGCGTTGATCACCGAGTCGAGGGACTGAGAGCGCTGCGCCAGCTCGCCGAGCGAAGCCGGGAGCAGACAAGTAGGACAAATTCGCCTGCGGTAATGCTCTTACGATCTGCAAATAGCGCAATTTCAACTTGTCAGGAAATCTCCGAATCTGGCCCTATACGAGGGCGCACGGTCCGGAATATCCAGTTTGGCTATCCCGAAATCCGCGGGATCATATCTGTGCTTGTCTGCACCGGTCGGCCGCTCTGCCGCTATGTGCCGCTTGAGGGTCTTTTCGTATTCCGGCGCGAACTCCAAACCGAAATGCTCGTAGATGCGCCTCACCGTTCCTATAGGGTCTGTGCGTGTTTCCCTGAAAGCGACGTCGAGGATCCGGCTGTCCACCTCAGGGCGCTGCCTGCTTTTCGTGGCCCTCTCCAAAGCTTCCTCATAATGCAACAACACCTCTCGCCCTATGGTCGGCCCATCGGAAAGGGAAGAATCAGCGCCGAAACTCGCACGCCGCAGCGCCCAGATTAAGCTGGCCAAAGAAGCGACAAATGACGCCGGTTCTCTATGAGTCTGAACGATCATCGCGTCAGGATAGGCTTCGACCAGCTCATCCAGCATCAAAAGATGAGGCGGCGCCTTTAGTAGCCACCTACCGCGCGGGCCTTTCCACTGCAGCTGCTGGAGAACGCGCCGGTGCGTTTGGAATGTCCCCCCGGGACGGTTGAAGGTTAACCAATCCAAATAATCCGGAACGCTATAGCTGCTCCAGAAGTTCGAGCTAACGAAGTGCAGGTTGGTGAAGCAATTGCACTCCTGCGGCATACGCGCGTCCCAGGGATGGATATCGGCGAGTTCGGGAACCGCCTTTACCATGGCGTCGAACACAGCCTGCCTCGCAGCAATACGCGGATCGGTGTCGAAGCTGGCGATTTCGGGGGCAGGCCAGGGGCTGGCTGTTTCCCAGTCCCGTGGCGCGCGCGTGGCCGGGTCGAGGGCAAGAAGTTCGTAAAGCCAGGTTGTGCCACTTCGAGGAGCGCCCGTCACGATCATCGGCCGGATGATTTGCCCCTCAAGGACCTCAGCATGCTGATTACCGTCGTCCTGTAGCCGCAGCCGCGTGGCGAGCAGCGAGGTCGCCTCAGCCGCGAAGGGCGCTCTTAACAAATCTGCCTCCGGCATCGCTTCGATGGCGTTGACCAGCCTGTCCAACCCCTCGCGGAACGTAAGGTCCGCCCCCCAATCGGTCAGACCAGTTGTTTTCTCGGCCTCTGCATACAAGGCAGCCGCGTCTAACCTGTGAATACCGACCATATCCTCACCTTTTTTCTTTAGATCATAGCTATCTGATCCAGCGCGGACATATGCAATCCGCACGAACCGATCGGTCCTGCCGTCTTCGTCACGTATCGCGTCATCAAGTGGAGCGCCGACTTCGTAGCTCGGCAGGGCGCGCGCGATTTAGATCCTCAAATCTTCGTATCACGCGGCGGCAGATGATCTTGGAATGTTCGCAAACATTCGCGATATGGCGGCACTACGGCCTACGATCTCGGTGAACAGGCCACTATCTTCCCGCGTGTCGGCGTACAGGACCTTAAGTTCGTCGGAGTCATGGGCAAATGGCATTTTGATTCCCAGCTCCGCGATTTGCTTTGGATAATTTGCAAAGTTACCTTCGTCGACAAGGTAACCCAAGTGATGGAGCATGGTGCCGCCATCGGGCCGCAATGCCCCCTTGTATAGACCCGCATCTGTCGGATCCGGCTCGATCAATTCTACCATGACGGAACCTTGATATCCCAGTGCAACCCTCAACGGCACAGCCGCGCCCTCGGGCGCGGGGAAGTCACGCGGGCTGAAGACAAAAAAATCGGGAACGGCATAACGCGACCGCCACATCGCCATTGCCCCGTCAAGATCCCCGGTGACATAGCCAAGTTGAAAGAATTCCGCTCCATCAACGACCGATGTTCTTTGCATTGCGATGCTCTCCCTTTTATTTCGGCCACCCGTGAATAGAACCCGCGGCAGCGTCAGGCGGCGCCACCAGGTCGGCCGCCGATGCTTGGCCGATCTGGATCGTAACGCGGCCTCGTCGGGATGGGAGGCGTGCCCAGCCAGGCAAGTTCGTCCTTTCGGGTGGGCTAAAGCCCTCGGCGTGAACATTCACGGGCACTCTCCGTCGACTCTGCCAGATCTGTTCCGGGGCGAGCCCCATGCCTGGTGATCGTCATAATATATGGCACACGGACACGATTACGGCAACATTCATTCCTGAATGAACCAGCGCGATAGCTTGGCCGCGTGATTTCCCCGTTGCTGCGATATCACGTGAAAGTCGTTTTTGGCAGTGACGTTTGCAAAATCGCGTCGACGTCACGTTGCAACCGCTGCGACGAATAATTTCATTCACGCTGGAATGTTCTGTGATCTCGATTCAGCGATGGGTATTGCCAACTTTCAAGCGTTTGCTAGGAAATGATGGCGAGTCTCGTCATGCCTCGCTTCGGGGCCCTGGCGAGAATGGCCGATGATCGAGCTGGCGGCACCTGATGCCGCCGTAAACCATCATGAGGTGCAGTGAACGTGGCAACAGCAGCAGCCCAGGTCGGAGACCGTGACAGCATCTCGACCCGATTGGCGCTGCTGAATGCAGCCATCGATCTCCTTGTCGACCGGGGCTTCGGCGCCCTGACCACCACACGGCTGGCCGAGCACGCAGGTTTCACGCGCGGCGCCCTCCAGCACCATTTCGCGTCGCGGGACGATCTTCTCGTTGAACTCTACAAGTTCGCACTCAGCGCCGATCTCCCGCGCATCCCGGCGGATGCCGCATCGCTGCCGCTCGACGAGCGCGTGGAGATCCTGATCTCATTCCTTGAAGAAAACGCCGCCAGCAGGTGGCAGGCGGCCTCGATCGCCCTGATCAAAGGCATCGATAGTCGATCACCCGTCGGGGTAGCCATCAAACAGACGACCTACGACATGATTTCCCGCATTCACGCGAAAGTGAAGGATCTGTTTCCCGACATATCATTATCGCCAGCTCAATGGGCGACACTGATCAGAAATCTTTCAGGAGAGATCTACGGTTCGTCGATATACATAAGCTGCAAGCCGAATGATGTTATCGATGTCGATACGATATCATCCAAGGCGTTAAGACGGAAAATCGCCAAGTTTTATTTTGCAACAATCTTAAAATAGTAACATCGAGCTTCAGGGAGAGCAATGGGAACAGGCAATTTCCGGTTGGCGGCGTCGAGCGTTCGCCGGGTTATGTTTACATCGCGACCTGCACCACGGTGCAGGTCCTTGCCGCGCCCTGCCCACACCGGCGCTCGGCTGTGTGCGGACAATATTGCGCGAACCCGGGAGCTGCGGCGCGACCGCCACAATCCCCTCCTGACGGGTCGAACGCAGATGACGGCTGAATTGGGAGACATGCCATGGCGACTTTTGGCAGACGTTTCCGCCAGGCGCTGAAGATGGTTGCCTTGCCCCTTTTTTTCATCGGAGCGGCGCTTCAGCCGATGATGGCGCCGGCCACCCATGCTTCCACCGTCGAAAATAGATACGCCAACCCTCTTCTCGGTCAGACGCAGACCGTGATCGAACGCAGGGCGTTGAACATCCGTATGCGGCCGGAAGTGGTGAGCGCGCGCAATCGAGCGCTGGACGTTGTGAAGTCGCACGCGCTGGCCGGCTCGGCGGAAAATGCCGCATTGGCGGCGCGGGATCTGGATAAGTGGGTGATGCAACTCATCGTCCAGGAACTGCTTCCCCTTTATCCGGGAAGCATGTTTTATGCTGTCGAGACCACCGGGCATTCCTGGCAGGGCGTCAGCTTTCCCGGCACGGCACTGGCTATCGACAACCCGGACAATATCTATCGGCTGGCCGCCCTGAAGGGATCGACCGCCTACACGCTCAAGGGCAGGGTCACTCCGGCCAAGCCGTCGCTCCTCGTCTTCCAGCTTAGCCGCTATCCCGACGGCGTCGGTTGGGCCGCAGCGACGAGCGGCAATGACAATGCCTCCTACGCCACCCTGACGAGCAACGACCTGGAAACCGCGCCGGACGGCAGTTTTCAGATCACGATCGACCGGTCCTCGGCGCCCGGAAATCACATGCAGTTTCCGGACGACGGAGACTTCATGTTCTCGGTCAGGGATTCTTTGTCGAACTGGAAGCAGATTCCCGCGGAATTGAGCATGGTCGCGACCCCGTCGGCCCGGATCACCGAGGATGCGGACGAGAAAGTAGCCGCGGGCGTGGTGGATCACATGCCAAGCTTCGTCCGCTTCATCCTCGACTTCGTGGACAATTACCACAGCCATCCCGCCGAAAACACGCTGGGCGCTGCCTATGGCCGGGAAGGTGGCTGGGGATTCGCCACCGCCTCGCGTTACCGCCTGACCGACGATGAGGCGCTGCTGGTCACCATTACCGATGCCAACGCCAATTATTTCGGGATTCAGACCACGGACGCCTGGATGGTATCACCCCCCTCGACCGAGGCCATCATCAGCAGGAACAAGGCCCAGAGCGTGGCCAATGCCGACGGTACTCGGACGTTCATCGTCTCACCACGCGATCGAGGGCGGGCCAACTGGGTCGGCACTGCCGGCCTTCATGAAGGCTGGATCCAGGTCCGGTGGCAGGGCGTGCCGCCACATGCCGACAGCCGCGACCTGCTGCGCAGCGTCCGCCTGGTCAAGCTTGCCGATCTGGACAGTTCGGCCGCCAAGGATCTGCCGCGTGTGACCGCGGCGCAGCGGAGCGCGGAACTAGAAGAACACAGATCCCAGTGGCTGCTGCGAACGGCTGCCGCGCGGCGGGCGGATAGTGGCAAGTCGGCGCAGTGAGGAACGATTGAGATGCCGGAAGTGCAGCGCGGCGCGTCGATTGCCGAAAGATTCGATCTGAGCGGCCGGACCGCAATCGTCACCGGCGTGGGGCCGGGCATCGGCGCACACGTTTCTGCCGCCTTGGCCGCGGCGGGGGCAAAGGTCGTATGCTCGGCGAGATCCACCGCCGTCATCACTGAGACTGCGGCAGCCATTCGCGCCTCGGGCGGGGAGGCGCTAGCGGTAACGGCGGATATCCTGGACGCCGATGCCCGGGTTTCGCTGGTGAACCAGGCGCGGGCGGCGTTCGGCCCGATCCATATCCTGTTCAACAATGCCACCGCCGGCGCAATCGCGCCCGAGGCCGGGATTTGGGGAAATACCCCGGAAGTATGGGATCGGGCGCTGGGCGCAAACATCACCGCGATTTTTCATCTCGCCGAACTCGTCCATCCCGACATGGAAGAGCATGAACAGGGCAGCATCATTACCGTCGGCAGCAGCGGCGGTTTCTCAGTCATCGGCAATTCGATCGCCTACAGTGTCGCCAAGGCGGGAACGGTCATGCTGACCCGATATCTGGCCAAGGCGATGGCGCCGGCGACGCGGGTCAACATGATTTCGGTCGGCGCGATCACGCCGGACGGCGGCGAAAGCGAAGCGCTGAAGACCTTTTCACAACTGGACCTCACACGCCGCAATGCCATCCAGCGTTTCGGCCATGCCGACGAGGTGGTCGGCGCCGCCCTGCTGCTGGCTTCCTCCGCATCGTCCTACACCACCGGCAGCACCATTTTCGTCGATGGCGGAAGAATCGGCACGATGGGGTGAACGCGCCGCACCGAATCGGGCTGCGGTGCAACCCGAACGATACCTACAGCTAACTCCAGGCGGAGGAGGATTTTATGCCGACAAATACCGACTTTGCTTCAGGTCAAGAACCGGCGGCAGACTACCCCGTCTTGACGCAGCCCGCCGGGCAGCGGGGGTTCGGTGAAAACTACGCGTTCTGGATACACGATGACGCCACCGGCATCCAGATCAACGGGCACCTGAACACCAACGAGGACATCGGCGCTTACGGCCTGCGGATAGCCCGGCTGTCGGTGCTGTTCCCCAACGGACGCACCTACCTGCTCCACCATACCGGCGGTGGTTCAGACGACACGTCGGTCGCCGGTGGCAGCCTGCGATACAGATGCGTCGATCCGTTCCGGCGATGGACCTGCGAGTTCGATGGCGTGATGAACGACGTCACGATCGCCCGCACGTTTACCTCCAGTGCGCCGCTGGACTGCCCGCACGTTCATGCCCGCTTCCGGATAGACACGGAGATGGTTGCGCCGGCCTGGCTGCAGGGCTCCTTCACCGAAGGCGGCCTTGGCCCGGTCAAGGGCTTTATCGGCGGCACTCGGTACGAGCAACTGTTTCGCGCCAGCGGCGAACTGCGGGTCGGCGAGGAAGCGTTTCCCATCGAAGGGTTCGGCAACCGCACCCACCGGATGGGCGTCCGCGAACTGGCGGGCGCTGGCGATGGCCCTCGCATGTTGGGCCATGTCTGGGCAGCTGCGGCGTTCCCTGGCGGCAGCGGCTTTGCCTTGCAGAGCTACCCGACCGATGGCGGGAAACTGGCGTGGGCGGAAGGCCATGTCGTGCGCAACGGCGCACTCGTTCCGGTCGAGGTGGTCTGCGTGCCGTGGCTGTGCAGCTACCAGCCGTCCGGTGAGCAGTTCAGGATCGTGCTTCGCGCTCGCGACGGAGAGATTTTCGAGGTGACCGGCGAGACCCTCGCCACGTTCAACGGCATCATGCTGCCGGCTGCCACGCCTGCCGAACAGGTGCCGCTGTTCCAGTCCTGCGTGCGCTACCGGTTCGGCGGCGAGACGGCTGTGAACATGCTGGAGCGGTCGCTCCGGCGCGGCTGCATCGAGACCGGCATCGGCCGGCCGCAGCGATGCTGATCGGTTCAATGGCGAAATCGGGCGTGATCGTGCCGACGCCGTGCGGGAACGAGCGCGTGTGACACCGGCGGCCAACTCCAGCGAGACGAGGACCATATGTCGAGCAATGCCGACTTTGCTCAGGCCAGGAACCGACGACCGAAGGTTCCATCCTGAGGCAGCCCCCGGGGAGTCGGGTTTAGTAAAACCATGCGTTCTGAATGCACGATGAGGGAGAGGTGCTGATGTCGAAGGATCTGCGATTTGATGGCAAGGTCGCCCTGATAACCGGGGGCGGCGTCGGGCTGGGGCGCGCTTACAGCCTGCTCCTGGCCAAACGTGGCGCAAAGGTCGTCGTAAACGGAAATTTCCGGGAATCAGGGGCCGGCCCGGAAATGGATGTCGCCGAGGAGATCCGATCGGCAGGGGGCGAGGCAATCGGTTTGAACGGCAGCATTTCAGAGGACAACGTTGCCAAGCGCCTAATTGAGCAGGCGGTCGATACCTATGGTCGCCTCGACATTCTGATCAACAATGCCGGTATCGGCGCGATGACGCCCCTTATCTTCGATGCTCCCGGCCCTGACACGGATAGATTGATCGAAAATCATCTATATGGGCACCTGCGCATGGCCCGCGCCGCATTTCCGCATCTGGTGAAGTCCGGTGCAGGGCGAATCATCACGACCGGTTCGTCGGTGGCGCTGGGATGGGAAAGTCCCGCAGGATGGGATGGCAGCTACAGTGTGGCGAAGGCATCGCTTTTCGGAGCGACAAGGCAGATGGCGGGCGCCGGCGCGCCTCACGGCATCAAGGTCAACATGATCATGCCTTGGTCGGTGACCCCGCTGGTCGAGCGCAACATCGGACATACGCCGCTGGGCCGGTGGATGTCGGCGAAGCTTCAGCCTGAGAAGGTCGCCGCGGTCGTTGCTTTTCTCGCGCACCAAAGCTGCCCAGTCACCGGGCAGTTCATTTCGGCAGCCGGGGGGCGCGTCACGCGGATCGCATTCGCCTCCCCGCCGGGCTACTTCAATCCCGATCTTTCCGTCGAGGATGTCCGGGATAACTGGGCCAAGATTTTCGGCGATGTCGACGAAGCGGGCAACATGACGGGATTTTTCGAAGTCGAGGGCCAACCGACCGAATTCGCCAAGATCCAGGAGTTGGTAGGTGAATAAGCTGATGACGCGACGAAATGAAAGCGCGGTCCTGTCTGGCCGCGTCGCCATCGTGACCGGCGCGGCGTCCGGTATAGGTCGCGGCGTCGCTGAGCGGTACATACTCGAAGGCGCCGTTGTGATCGCAGCCGATGTGAACGAGGCGGGACTGCAGCAGTTGGCCGAAACTGCAGGCCCTGGTGAGGAAAAGCTTACCGTCCTTCGTTGCGACGTGACCGACGAGACCCAGATCGACGAAGTGATCCGGGTAGCCACGGATCGATATGGCCAGATAGACATCCTCGCCAACATCGCTCAGGGCGGCCTGGCAGACCACTGCTACCTTGAGCAAACGACGGCGCAAGCCGCGATGAAGAGCTTCATTGGCGGTCCACTTCAGTCGATGCTCTTTATGCAGAAGTGCCTGCCGGTGATGCGCGAACGCCATTATGGCCGGATTATAAATGTCGCCTCTGTTTCGGCATTGATGGGCAGTCCCGGCTTTGCTCCATATGAAATGGCCAAAGGAGCGATACAGGCCTTGACCCGCAACGCATCGCAGGAGTGGGCCGGCTATGGGATCACCACAAACTGCGTTCTCCCGATTGTGAGGACTCCGGCGTACGACCTCACTGAACAGGGACGTCAGGCGGCGCAGGCGCTGGAGCATGCCATTCCGGTGAAGCGGTTTGGCAGTCCGGCGGAAGATTGCGCGCCAACCTTCGTGTTCCTAGCTAGCGAAGAGGCAGGATACATAAACGGGCAGATGATCGGCGTCGACGGCGGCTACCGCCTATTCGCATAAATCACCGAACATATTCCGACGACAGTTGGCCGCCATCCGGTTTCGTCGGAAAATGATGCCGGTCTCGTTCCACTTGGCTGAATGCCCTCGCAGGAGAGAGTTTATGGCAATTGATGTTAGGGGCGGGTATTCCGAGGAATCCGACTATCTGCTGCTCGAGAGACCAACCAATCTCGAGATGCGCGAAAGCGTGTCCATGTGGATTTCCGATCGGGAGGGGCGCTTTGGCTTTCCGCGAATGGCGGTGGAGGCGGTCGCGGCCGACTGGGAAAATCGTGGGATAGAGGCGAACGTCACATTCCCCTCAGGCCGCGTCATGTCCGGGGCGGGTGGTTTTGGCGCGCACCCAGTCAAGCAGCTGGACGGGCGTTCCGTGTCACTTGGCGGTGGCCCCCTGCGCTTTGAGGTCAAGGAGCCACTTCGCCATTGGATCATGAACTTTGACGGCACGATGTATGATCGGAATGTTGCGGATCAGGTACGCGGTTTGGACGGCGGCGAACCGCGCCGCGTCGTCATCGAGATCGACGCGCGCATGGCGGCTCCGCCCTGGAACCCAGGCGAGCGGGCCGAGCGCGCCGGCAATCGCGGCGCAGCGCTTGCGGTGGGAGGCGTCGGAGGACAGCGCCACGAACAGCTCTTCACATGCATCGGCAGGCTATCGATCGAAGGAGAGCCGACCCAGCATTTCGAAGGAACCGGCCTGAGGATCCGCCGCACCGGCCTCCGTTCGCTATCGGAATTTGTCGGACATTGCTGGTTGTCCGCGCTGTTTCCCAGCGGAAAGGCCTTCGGCATCATGGCCTTCCCGCCACGGATATTCGGCGAAGAGCCAAGCTTCAGCGAGGCATTCATATTCGATGGGTCGAAAAAGCGATACGGCAAGGTTCGGGAAGCGCCGTGGCTAACGCATTTCGATCCGCACGGCGGCGAGTGCAATCTTTCGATCGAACTTGAGGATGGCGAGGTCGTAAACATCGAGGGCGTGACACATGATTCACTTTTTCTCCCGGCTGACCGGCCCATGCACGGCGACTGGAGTCTGGACGCTCCCTTGCCCATGCCGTTTCACCAGGGGGGGGCACGTTATCGGTGGGACGGTGAGGAAACCTACGGGATGATCGAGCGATCCCTGCCCCGTGACCGTTGGAAAGACGCTTGAGCCCGTCGCTGCCACCAAACCTCAGTCTGCGCATGAACCGGGCCGATTTTCCTCGCCCCGCCGGCTCGCCGAAAAATAGAACATAATCGCCCAACCTTCGGAATCACGACGCTAGTTCTGCGGGTGCCAGGCGAGCGGCAGCTCCACCGGCTGTATCATGCCGAGGTGGAATCGCATTTGGTGGCCTTCGGCGATCCGGAATTGGGGGACGCGTGCCAGGAACTCTTCAATTGCGATGCGCAATTCACGCCGAGCCAAGTGCATTCCCATACACGTATGAATGCCGAACCCGAAGCCTATGTGGCGCGGCCGGCGGCCGAAGCGCACTTCTTGCGGATCATCGAATTCGGCCGGATCCCGTCCCGCCAGCGATGTCGACAATGCCACCTTGTCGCCAGGCACTATGCGGGCGCCTGCAATGGTCGTTTCTTTCTTGCAAGTGCGAAATGTGGTTACCGCGCCATAAGCCCGCATCAATTCATCGATAGCGCCAGGAATTTCCTGCGGATTTTCACGAAGGAACGCTTGATCGTCGGCATGGGTCGCAAGATGCCAGAACTGGAGGCCCATGTTTGTAGATACCGTGTCGAGGCCGCCAATAAACAGGTTGAACGACAGGCCGCGCAACTCGTCGGCCGTGAGCGGCTTGTCGTCGATCCGGCCCTGCAATGCGAAGCTGATCAGATCGTTGCGCGGATTGGTGCGGCGCGCTTCGATCTCTCCATCCAGATACTCAATTACCTTGCGTGTAGAATCAGCCATCTTGGCCATGTCGAAGTTGTGAATAAGGTCCCATTCCCAAGCCATGAACTCGCTAACCCGGTCCTGCGGCAGTCCCATCAACTCAAGGAACACCTTGATCGGAAACTCGAAGGCGAATTGAGACATGAACTCGCACGATCCGCGGGAGGCGAAAGCATCGATATAGTCGGCCGCATAGGAGCGAATTTTTTCTTCCAGCGCGGCCATGGCTTTCGGGGTGAAGGCCGGATTGATCATCTTGCGAAACGGGCCATGTGCAGGAGGATCGAGCTCGGCCGGCGAATTGATCCAGCTTCCTCCGACGAGTTTGCTGTACGGGCCGAAATCCGAGTTCGTGAAATGGTCGGTGTCCATAAAGACTTCCCGCACCAACGCCATTCGCCGCGGCACCCAGGCGGCCGTGCCGCCGGGATAGGCGTGCGGGGCGTAAAAGATATCAGGTTCCTCGTGGGTCTTCATCACAAGGTCGTTGAACGGATCCTGCTCAGTAATTGAGCCGTAGATGAACGGGAAGTCGCGGCGCACCAAGTTTGGATCTACATGGTCCGGGACAGGCAATTCTGAAAATTTGGGTTGGGTTTCAATCGCCATTTCTATCCTACTTCCTCGTTTTTTCTGGCAGCGCCGGCACTTAGTACGAACCTTGCCCGCGAGCGGTCTCTCTGGAACGGCCCTGTCGTCGACGCAGGCTTAGCCGCACTCAATCCGGCGAAACGAAGGCGCGGGCTACGAGCCGCGCGTACCATTGCGCTTCGGCGCGTGCCCAAATCAACCTCCTATGGTTACCCAGCGCCGCTCAGCGGACGAGATTGCTGCTGCTTCGACTACTTCGTGCACGTGGAGCGCTTGCTCGAAATCCGGGGCGGCACGGCCCTTACCTTCCATCTCACGCAGCATCGATGCGTAGATAGAAGCCATCGGAAACACCCCCATTTGCGGCTCGTCAGCATGGATAGAAATTCCGGGCAACGCCTTCAGCCTTTCAGGTACCTCGATCTCGTGCTCGTTGAGGATCATGAACTCCACATCATCGCTGCGGAACAGCTTGCAGCTGTAGCTTTGCGGAAAGATTGTGGAAACGACCGCGAGACGCCCCTTTGTCCCCCACACGTCGATCCGAAACCCCGGACCGTCGACCATGGTCCAGACGGTTTGCAGCATTCCTGAAATACCGTTCCGCAAACGTACAATATTGTAACTGGTGTCGGGCACTTCGGGTTTGATGGCGGGACCTTCCTCCATCTTCCACTCGCCAAGGCGCAGGGACTGGTCAGATACGATTTCGCTAACTGGTCCAAGCAAATGGACCAGCAGGTGCAGCGCATGGCTGCCCGTATTGCGCATCGCGCTGGCGCCATTCGCGGGATCCCCAAACCATGCGTAGCCAGGCGTGTAGGTTCGCGCCTCGGTGAAAAGACCGGAGTCGAAACGGATGTGGAAGCCCTGAAGCTCGCCGATCTGGCCCTGATCGATCAATTCTTTCATGTAGACCATCGCCGGCGCTGTCTGGATGAACGCGTCCACCGCCGCGACCTTGCCGGATTTCCGGTGCAAATCATTAAGTTCGCGAGCGGCGGCAAGATTATGGGCAAAAGGGATGCCCTGGTAGACATGCTTGCCGGCCGCGAAGGCAGCCTTGACCATTTCGTAGCGAAGCGGTGGCCGCGTACCACAATCTATCAGATCCACGTCGGGATCTTCGGCCATTGCCCTGAAATCCCAGAAGGATCGGGCGAATCCATGATCTCGCGCGGCGGCCTCTGCGGTCTCTCGGCGAGAGGTGCAGATCGCCACGACCTCGACCCCCTCGACTGAACGCCAAGCGGGTAAGTGGGCCTGAACGCCCCAGGCTGCGCTGATGATGCCAACTCTTAGTGGACGCTGCGGCATGCGGAACTACTCTCCCTCTTATTTTATTGAGGGCGACCGCTGCCATCAATCTTGGCCGGCCACCCAACCCAAATCAAGAACGTCGATGCTGTCACCGTAGCGTGGCAGCCCTAGTCACACCTTTCGACACAGTCGTTGGCGCTGGCTGGAGGCCGGAATGCACTCCTGCAGCCTGGAGACGACCAAAGTCCCGTCCCTCGGGATATCAGCGGGTTCACCGTATTTCATACGATTTGGCTCTGCCCATCACGCTATCGCGATCTACTTCCGCCGTGCCTTTGCCAACACCGATCTGACAATATTTCAATCCCGTTTGCAAAGCGATAGTGCGGCCCACGTCCAACGATTCCCAAATGGCGCGCACGGTTCCCTGGGTTGCCACCGACGGCTTTGCAGCGATCTTTGCCGCCAATTCGTGAGCCCGCGCCCACAGGTTTTCCAGCTTCACGATCTCAGTTACCAGCGAAATACGCAAGGCTGTTTCTGCCCCGATGCGTTCGTCGTTGCCCATTAGGGCCATCCGCAGTACCTCCGGGAGCGGCACGCGATACCGCAGCCCGATTGGCTCCAGCGCTGCAACCATGCCAAATGTGCTATGCGGATCGAAAAAGGTCGCTTCTTCGGAACAGATGACAATGTCAGCTTCGTTCACCCAATATAGCGCGCCACCAGCGCAGATCCCGTGAACCGCCAACACCACCGGTTTCCACAACCTGTTGTGTTTCGGCCCCAGGAATTCGCCGGGATCCACTTGTGCGAACACGTCATCGTACATGAACACGCTGGCAGTTTCGATATCCAGATTGGTCCCGTCCCGGACGTCGACACCCGGCGAGAAAAAACGCCCTGGCGAAGCCCGCAATACGACAGCGTTCACATCGTGATCGATACGAATACGCTCCCAAACGTCGCCGAAATCTAGGCACATTTGTTTGTTGAAGCTATTAGCAGATTCTGGACGATTTATAGTAATCGTAGCGACTTTGTCATCGCTCTTCTCGAAGATTATAGTCTGATACTCAGTAACGGCCACGGCATTTTCCTCAATACCCCGCCGTGCTCACGAGGCGGGCGATCTATCGGCCTGATCGGATGCCTGAACGGCACAACTAGGCCACCTAAGTCCGGTAAGCGCCGTTAGCGTGCAAACCAGCGAAATCCTAACGCACTGCAATTCAGGCCGCGGCCTGACGCACCCTGACGCGTTCCCCGCCTTTCACACCCGCTCCGGGATCACCTTGTCCATCGATTTCTTACTCAAGCAGCTATTTTCAGCCAGCCATTTGACACGAACCCGCCGATGGGCGATCCGCCAACTTCCGTTCTCGCGAACGAAGTCGTCTTCGTAATAGCCACTATGATCCAAACCCACGTCAGTGAGAACTATCCAGTAAGTCGTCGCCTTCGCAGTTTCTCCCGTCACCACTATGTGCTGCGTTCCAATGTGATGACGGACATACTCAGGCCTCGCGCCGTTCACCTGAAGGACTTTGTTGGTCTTCTTCCAGTGCTCGATCTCCTTGCGTCCTCTTATAGAGGTGATGGGACCTTCAAATATGCCATCTTCAGCGAAAACCGACGCAAAGTTTTCTGCGTCCAAATTATCATTGTGAAAAGCATACTCGCTCATCCTCTGACGAATCTCTTCCCGTGCCAGTAATTCGTCAATATTCACGCGCAGGCTCCTCTTCAGATATGGCAGCCCTTTTTAAAGCCTTCGAAGCGCCACTTCACATTCCGCAAGGCGCGGCCCCGCATGTCACGCCGTAATGTGGCGGCATAGGAGACCTAAGCTGCCATGATGTTGACGCATGTGTCAATCCGTGCCGTAATGCCATCATTGCACCATTCAAGGGCCTGCCCGGCCCGCGCGCCTTCAGCCCCCCGTACTGTTCGCCTGGATCGGTCACATCCATCAGTTCGTTTTCGGGCCGGCATGGCTTTCGGCCCGGACGGGGCCAGCAACACGTTCGCAGTACGCTGACATCTGCGAGCCGACCTGGAGGTCCCCGTTTACCCTGGCTTTGACACGCGCGGACTGGCCGAAGGGCATCCGTACTCCGAGGGTCCCGGTGGCCCGGTCATTCCTAAGCAGACATTTTGAAGTCTGCAAGATCCGGATTTGTAATCATATCGTGCCAGTCGTTATGTGGCCACGGCTGATTGACCAATAGACGGCCATTGCTAACGTAATAATTTCGACCGGATGATCTTTGATCGATCAGCCAGATCGTTCCTTGAGCGGTTTCATCAAGTCTCGCGTAGAATCTACGAAACGCAGCGGTCTCTACTTCGATACGCCGACAATTTCTTTCGATCGCTTCGACAATTATCGTACCGATATACCTTGACCAGATCTCGATCTGGGTTGGCAATCCTGCTCCTCCTCCGCTGGTATTTTGCGAGTTTGGCCCATACATAATAAAGAAGTTTGGGAACATTGGCACCATCATGCCCAAGTAGGCTCTAGCACCTTCTTCCGACCATTTACTTTGGAGGTGAACACCATCCAAGCCAACGTAATCCGCCGGCCAAACATATTTCTCCACGCTGAAACCGGTAGCCGTCACCACCATATCCACGTCGTATTGGACGCCCGTCGTTGTCTCGATCCCGCCAGGAGTGACCCTTGCGATCGGGTCCGTCACCAATTCGACATTGTCCCTCAGCAGCGCCTTATACCATCCATTGTCCACGATCATCCGCCGCGCAAAAGGAGGATATGGTGGCGTCAGTTTAGCAACGAGATCGGGGCGGTTATCAACTTGGTCCTTGATATATTCCTGAAGAAATGCGCGCACTGCGTCATTTTGTCTGCTAAACATTCCACCGCCTGCTTGCCATTCGGGGTCGGGCGTTAGCAGACCATACAGATTCATGGTCGGTAGCGCGCCTGTGTAGCGACTCCAGTTCCAATAATATGGTACATTCTTCATCAGCCACTGCGTTTCGTCACTGATGGGCTCACCATATCGTTCTCGTGGTGAAATCCATTGCGGCGTACGCTGGAACACTTTGACCTGGTTCGCCTTCTCGGCAACTTGGGCCAGTAGCTGGATCCCGGTCGATCCGTTACCGATGATCGCCACATCCTTACCGGTGACGTCTCGTTCGGCAGACCACTCGGTCGTGTGAACAATGTCGCCCCGGAAATCGTCAACACCCTCGACTTCCAGCTGCCGCGGTGAAGCAAACAGCCCGGACGCGCTTATCACGAAGTCTGCCATGATGGTTTCGCTATCCCCATCCGGTCCGACAACATTCATCCGCCAACGAGAGATCTCCGGATCAAATTGCGCACCCTTTACGTCCACGTTCAGTCGCAAATTCTTTGCGACGCCGTACTTGTCCGCAACATATTCAATATACTCACGCACCTCGGGCTGCTGCGCGAAATATTCCTTCCACGGATAACATTTTTCAAAGCTGTACTCATATACGGAGCTCGGTGTATCGACCCGGGCGCCGGGGTAAGTGTTGATACTCCAAGTTCCGCCGACTTCGCCACGCCGCTCCAACACAAGATAGGGAATACCGAGATTCTCGAGTTGCACACCCATCGCGATACCACCGAAGCCCGCACCGACGATCACGACCAGAAAATCATCTGGCAGTGCGGGTCGGCCGCTATGCCATTTGGCAGCCCAAGGAAACGGATCGAGCGCCGGGATCTCCCGACGGGCGAGAAACTCCGCGTCATCGAGCGGATCGCCGGCCATTTCCATAAGCTCCCGCAGTTCCTCATCATCGGGAATCCGCTTTTCAAACCGATTGAGCCCATTAGTCAGAAAGTGGACACCCTTGTCCACGAGGCTACTCCGATACTTCTCGGGCAGCTGATAGGCCACGCCGGCACCACCGCGCACCGTTTGGGGTTCGGGCACCATCGCGGCGATCTCGGGATCGCGCGTAGCTTGAAATAGCGCGATGCGCAGTGTGCCAAGATCCGCCTTCTCCAAGGCTTGCCGCACGCGCGCCTGAGATAAGCTGTTCATGTTCTTTCCTCTTTTCTTGCTGCATTTCAGAGATTTGCTCGGCGAAATGCCTTCTTGCCTTCATCGCGCCATTGGCCACGACACCTGACAGTCATGCGCTCGGCCACGGCGCCAGCATCAGCGGTTGGCTGCCTGGTAGCCCGCGGGACCCCGACATTTCGATTGAACGACTACTGGAAGGTCAATCTGACTCCTTCCAATGGCTCAGACAAACGCCAGTTTTGCAAAATTTCAAAAAACCTTGCGTATCCACCCGAATACGGTGAACTCTTGAGAGTATATGAATCTGGCGTCGCGCCTTCATTATTGTAATATCCCGGAGTGCATTCGCTGGAACCGGGAGAATTGGCTATTTCCCGAAAAACTTCTTCCCACCATTTATCCTCTGCCTCAACCGTGGCCTCAATGGTGGCGATGTTGTTGCTGAGACAATAGGCGAGGATCCAACTGGCATGATCGGCGATTTTGGTCAGAAGGTGCGAAAAATTTACGGTATACCCTCCTTGCGTCGCGCCAAGCATGATCAGGTTCGGAAAGCCGTTTGTCATCGCTCCATGCAGCGTCCGGGGGCCATCGGCCCACGCATCGGTGAGCGACCGCCCCTCCCGGCCATAGATTTCGAAGCCGAGCCGCTTGATGTATGACGTACCCATTTCAAAGCCAGAGGCATAGATGAGGACATCGAGCGGATATTGTTTGCCGTTCACGATGGGCCCATCTTCCGTCATGCGGTCAATGCCCTTTCCCGCAGTATCCACCAGCGTGACATTGGAGCGCGCAAACGCCTGCAGATATTCATCGTGAAAGCAAGGGCGCTTGCACAGACGGTTATACCATGGCTTCAATGCCTCAGCGGTCGCCTTGTCAGGTATAATCGCGTCAATCCTAGCGCGAATTTGGTCCATGAGCGCGAAATCGTAAAGTTGCTGATCCTGAGCTGGAAGAGCGGCCCCCTTGTTACGGCCAAAAATTTCGGTCCATCCGTCTTGGACGAGGTCTTCGTCCCAAGCCTCGCCCACCATGATTGACGCGAAATTGTCCATGCGCGCCTCTTGCCAGCCCGGCTTGAGCGACTTGATCCATTCCGCGCTGGTTGGCTTGTTGTTGCGAGCCGCGACGCCCGAAGGCGTGCGCTGAAAAACAAACAGATGCTTGGAGGCTTCCGCCAATTTGGGTACGGCTTGAACCGCGGTCGCGCCCGTGCCAACAATCCCTACACGCTTGTCGCGAAGCTTGTCCATCGGCGCGCTCGGGCCTCCTCCGGTATAGGAATAATCCCAACGCGTCGTATGGAAGCTGTGCCCTTTGAACTTTTCGATATCTGTGATGCCGGGAAGCTTTGGCTTGTGCATGATCCCACCGGCAATTACTATGTATCGCGCAGAAATGATGTCACTCCGGCTGGTTGTTACCCGCCAGTGCTTGGCCCCATCGTCCCATTCAAGACCTTTTACCTCGGTGTGAAAAATGGCACTCGGATATAGATCGAAATGTCGTGCTATACGCTGGCAGTGCTCGAATATCTCGACGCCTTTGGCGTATTTCTCGCTTGGAATGTAGCCGGTCTCTTCCAGAAGAGGCATGTAAATGTAAGATTCTATATCGCATGCTGCGCCGGGATAGCGGTTCCAATACCAGGTGCCGCCAAAATCACCGGCTTTGTCGATGATCTTGATATTTCTCACACCACGACGAGCAAGGGCGGCGGCTGTCAGAAGTCCGCCGAAACCCGCCCCAACTATCAAAACATCAGTGGTCGCGACGATCGGGGCCCGGTCGGGGGCTGTCCCGACCAGGGGATCCCGGTTATAATCGCCCAGGATGATCGATGCATCGATATACTGAGCGTTCCCCTCAGGGTGGTGCAGCAATCTCTTCCGCTTCTCCTCTTCATATTTGGCAAGAAGCTCTTCGGGCTCAAATTGCATTTATCCTCCGCCACATATATGGTTTAGATGTAAATTGTCCGGTAGCCTTTCTTCGGCGAGACTCTTCTCATACTGCGCGCCAGAGCAGACGCGTAGAGCCTGCGCACTGTGACCGGCACATGTCGGGTTCGTCAACCAATCCGGCTGCTGTGGCCTGCTCATATTGGTAGTATCTTGCAGAACACCATGATCGCGGGCGGAAGACCTTTACCTGTCCATGTCGCCGCAGTGACATAAGTGCCGGCCTTGCGCCAGCTTCTGCCGCGTGGTGCCGCGTGAGGTACGCTATGACGGGATCCAGCAGGTCCGATCCACATTGGTCTGAACACGCACAGCATGATGGGCCCTGGCGAGGGTTCATTCTGCGCGTGGCCGAGTCGGCACAGGCTCAATCCAGACCTCCTTCCATCACCTGCCGGCCGACTTCAAGCACCAGAAGCGCATAGCGATGCAGCGACCGACCGGTCTCAGCCGCCATCTGGCCAGCGACTGAACGCGCATAGTTCCCCTCCAGAATACAGGCGAGCTTGAAGGCCGCCAGAACCGTGTACCAAGGCATTTGGCTCATATCGCGCCCGGCAAGGTCTCCATAGAGGGCGATGAGCTCTCGACGCGGCAAAAAGCCATTCCAGGGCGTGCAAGCAGGTGTTTTGCCTGGGGGATCGGCCGGATCCCACCAGCTCGTGAGCAGCCATCCCAAGTCCAATAGGGGATCGCCAAGCGTGGACAGCTCCCAATCTATCAGCCCGGCGATCACTGGCTTATCGTGGCAATACATCACGTTGGGGAATTGGAAATCGCCATGGATGATTCCGATCTGCCCATCGCTTGGAACATGATCCGCGAGCCAGCGGCTTATTTCCGCAATATGAGGAAGTTCATGCCCTTGATAGCCTGGCAGGCTTTCATAACTCTCAAGTTGTCCGAGCCAACGCTCGACTTGGCGACCATGCCAGTTCTCCGCCTTGCCGTGCAGCTCGAGCCCCCGCGCCTTGTAATCGACCGAGCCCAGCGCCACTCCGGCCTTGATATATTCGACCCCCATCGCTTCACGCCACGATGCATTTTCGGCATATTGCCCGGGAAGCGGGCCTAAGGGTGAGAAGCCGTCCAGTGCAGCCATAACGTAGAAGGCAGCGCCGATAACGTTCAGGTCCGAACAGGATGCGTACAGTTGCGCGTGCGGCACCGCGGTGCCGCCTATGCCGGTGAGCAAGCGCGCTTCGCGGATCATAATCTCGTCGCTTTGTTTGCGCTTGTTCAGCGGTGGCCGTCGCAAGACGCACGTTGCGTTGGTCCGCGTCAGGAGGAAAAGGCAATTCTGCGATCCACCCGGCAGACGCTGCACGGCAGTGATCGGCCCCTCGCCCGGGATGTTCGCCTGCGACTCGATCCAATCATTGAGTTCTGGCCACCGCAGCAGCCCTCCAAATTCATCCAAGTCCACCCCTCCTCGACCTTTCTCGTCACCTCTCCTTTTGCTGCCTGACCCAGGCCCTGAACCCAAATGGCTCAGCCTGCCCCTGGTGCAAAGCAGGCGGAGCTAAATCCGCTCAACGATCCCGACAACGTCCGATCTTTCGATCAGGGATCGGCCGCGCAACGGACCAACTTGCTCAAACAATTGCCTTCGCCACACACAAGTGGTGTCAAATCCCTCCGTCGCAGCGCAACAGAGCGCCGGTAACGAAACTTGAGTGGGGCGAAGCAAAAAACAATGCGGACGTGACTACTTCCTCGGGCTCGCCAGCCCGCATCATTGCATTCGGAACATTATCCCGCTGTTCTTCAGACCAAGATTTAGCAATTTCAGTCAAGAAAGGTCCTGCGGAGATAGTGTTCACCCGAACCTTTGGCGCATATTCATGTGCAAGGCTGATGCTCATCGCGTTGAGGGCCGCCTTGGCACCAGAATAGGGTACAACCCCCGGCAGGGGAACCAAGGCGCCGGACGACGACACATTGATGATGCAGCCCCCATCGCCGTCAAACATCCTCTTGCCGATCTGCGCGGCAAGCCGAAATGGCCCTTTGAAGTTCAGGTTCACGACACTATCAAAGAGTTTCTCGGTAACCTCGTGACTAGGGCAGGCCGGACTCATTCCAGCATTGTTGACGAGGATATCAACCCTGCCAAATTCTGCGTAAGCTGTATCGATCAGGCGATCGATATCGTCCCAACGGCCGACATGCGCGGCAACCGCGATCGCCCTGCGGCCCAATCCCCTGACCTCTTCCGCGACCGCTTCGCAGTTCGCCAGTTTGCGGCTGGCGACGATGATGTCGGCGCCGTGGGCGGCAAACCCCCGAACCATTGCCAATCCCAAGCCTTTGCTGCCACCAGTGACGAGCGCCACCTTGCCGGAAAGATCAAACAACGGATCGCGGGCGGTCATCCTTCCACCTTTTCACTTTCGCGCGTGAAGGTACGGTTGAGGATGTCCGCATACCGAGAACGAGCCTCTTCCAAGCGAGCCGGAATATGCTCTGGCGGAAAGAGCCCGGTGTAGGGCTCTGCCGTCTTGAGAATGCCCTTGGCCACCTGCACCTTATGAACTTCGGTCGGCCCATCTGCCAAGCCCATCAAGAGGACGTCTGTCCACATGCTTGCCAGCGGCGTCTCATTCGTGACCCCATAGGAGCCATGGATCTGGATCGCGCGCTGGACGATGTTCTGAAACACTCTGGGAAGCTCGACCTTGCACATCGAGATATGAGTCCGCGCCGCGCCATGCGGTTGCGTGTCGATGATCCACGCGGTCTTCAGCACGAGCAAACGGAACATTTCCAACTCGATTGCCGAGTCCGCAATCATGCCCTGGACGAACTGGTGATCCGCCAGCAGCTTGCCTTGGGTTCGCCGCGATTTCGCCCGCGACAACATCATGTCGAAGGCGCGTTGACACCGACCGACGGTCCGCATCGCGTGATGAATGCGTCCGCCCCCGAGCCGGGCCTGCGCTACCTTGAAACCTTCACCAATGCCGCCGAGAAGAGCGTCAGCCGGTACCCGGACTCTGTCATAGCGGATATGGGCGTGATTTCCCCTGTCCTCGTTGAGATCTTCTCCGATCGTGCCCACGTTGCGAACGATCGTGATGCCCGGCGTCTCGGCCGGCACAATGAACATCGACAATCGCGTGTAGGGGGGGGCGTCGGGACCCGTGACCGCCATGACGATCAGGAACGATGCAAAGCGCGCATTGGAAGAAAACCACTTTTCCCCATCGATCACCCACTCGCCATGCTCCTGATAGGCGCGGCAGGTGAACTCTTTGGGATCGGCGCCCCCATAGGGCTCCGTCATGGAGTAGGTCGAAACTATGTGCCCGTCCAGGAGGGGCTGAAGGTAACGCTCCTTTTGTTCCTTCGTGCCGTACATCGCGAGAATTTCAGCATTGCCCGTATCGGGTGCAGCAGTGCCGAATACGGTCGATGCCCAATGTGATCGCCCGATGATCTCGTTCATGAGAGCAAGCTTTACCTGGCCATAACCCTCGCCACCTAGGTGAGGGTCAAGGTGGCAGGCCCACAGGCCACGCTTCTTAACCTCTGCTTGCAGAGGATCGAGGATGGCGCGCCGCGTTTCGCTCGCGGTGTCGTACGGATCACCATGATTTGAATACAAGATATCAAGAGGCTCACACTGCTCTTTGACAAAAGCGAGCATCCAGTCGAGCTTTTCCTGAAATTCCGGTTCAACTGAAAAGTCAAACAACGTTACCTCCCTGCCCTTTCTGCAATTGGGGGTGACTGGCTTCTTGTCTTCGCAACGCTACACATCCGCGTGAACAGGATGCGCAATGCGGTCCCGACACGTCAGAAGGGGAACCAGCTTCGCTGGTCGATAGGCATCATCCCACCCGAAACGGTGCTCTTCCTTGACATAGGTGTCAAGCGCTTCCCTCTCTGCGGGATCGACTCTGTAGGAGGAGGCGCCAACGGCACTGTACCGCACCGATTGCCGCTCCAACCCGCGGACCGATCTATTTGGGAGCCATGCGAATGGCGCCGTCCAGGCGGATATTTTGCCCGTTGAAATAGCTGTTGCGAACCAATTCCAGCACCAGGCTGGCAAACTCTTCAGGTTTTCCCAGGCGTTTCGGGAATGGGACCGAGGCGTTCAATTGATCGAGCACATTGGCGGGAACGGCCAGCAAGGGCGGCGTGGCGAAAATGCCCGGCATGATCGAATTCACGCGAATGCCAAAATCCATGAGATCCCGCGCCATCGGCAATACAAGACCATTCACGGCCGCCTTGAGCGACCCATAAGCCACCTGGCCAACCTGTCCTTCCTGCGCCGCGACCGAGGCCGTCAGGGTAATCACGCCACGTTCGCCATCCTCGAGCGGCTCAAGTGCGGCCATGCCAAGAGCCGAAATGGACGAGACGCGATAGCTCGCCGTTGCGATTACATCGGCACAGAATGCGTAATCCTCCGTGGAGAAGCGCCTAAACTCGCCTGTTTGACGATCCCTGCTAACTGTCTTGCCCGCCTTTGCCGTTACGGCGCAATGTAACAGCACCCGTTCCTGCCCGTGGGCGGCGCGGGCATCTGCGAATCCGGCAAGCACACTCTCCTCGCTCCGAATGTCCACCTTGCAGAACAAGCCACCGATTTCTTTCGCAACCGACGCACCCATTTCTTCATTCATATCGAAGATCGCGACCTTCGCGCCTGCGGCGGCCAGCGCCTGTGCAGAGGCCTTTCCTAAGCCCGAGGCCGCTCCAGTCACGACCGCGGCCATCGAGCGATCCAGCTTCATTGTAACCTCTCCTGCAATTTGCGTGGCCGATCGCGTGAACCGCGAGCCCTCCCACCAGTCCAGTCATTTGAACCGGAAGCGATGCCAGGTTCGAAATGCGCCTCGCTTGCCCTGAGCGATGTGCTTAAGGACGGGAGCGGAAATCGGGGACACATGTGTCTCTCTCGTGTTGCCATTCGACCATTCCACACTGCATCAAGCTGACACAGTCGTCAAACAGCACGGGCGAGGGATATTGGATCGCTAGGGCCAAGTACGCCGATCGTAGTCCGGTGCACCGCCAAGGATCTGGACGTCCTCATGGCATGGAACATCTCAAAGCCCCCAGCCTGACGTCTCTTCGTAAATATCAGCCAGCCCATTCCCACGTGGTGCCCAACGAAAGGTCACCGATAAATGGGTATCAGGCAGCGCAGTTTCTGCAGCGGCTCCGTTCGAACGGCTTATTTCAATACTGTAGGATTGACTGGTGATCCCACTGCTCCGGTGAAGCCGAGGGGCGGGGCGCAGATCAGGAAGCTGTTTTGCCCATCCGCCGCGCAATCCGCAGCCAAGGCTTCCATATCGAACATTTCGCCAAGGGGCATGCCCATGTCGCGCAGACAAAGCATATGAAGCGGCAAACACATTTCGTCATTCATGGTGTCCGGCCCTAGGTGCTCGACCGCAGCGTTGTCGCAGCAAACCGCCGCCGCCGAGTGGTCGTAGAGCCATTCTGCGCACTCCGGGGACAAACCAGGAAAATTCGAGTTAAACGCCTCGACATCATGGAGGATGGTGAACCGTCTCATATTGCCGGTTCGGACCAGCACAATGTCGCCGGCTTCTATGTTGACGCCAGCACGTTCGACGGCGCGATTGAGCTCATCCGGACCGATTGCATGGTCGCCAGGCAGCATGTCGACACCATGGAGCCGGGCTACATCGAGCAAGACGCCCCGAGACATGATGCCCGGGGAGGCAAGATGCTCCACGCCGAGGCATTTCGTTCCGGTCGGGGTCAGCGCGTCACGCGCGGCATGGCCGTTGTAGAGCATGCCGTCATAATGCACGTGGCTCAGCGCATCCCATTGCGTTGCGCATTGCAGAGACATGTGGACGACATCGTCATTATATCTTGCCGAAGGATGGGCCTCGGTAAAGATCTGGTCCATCACATTCATGTAAAGCTGCGGATTAAGCCTGCCGTTGTGGATGCGTTGTGGACCGTTGCGATCGAAACGCATGCCAAGGCTGAACATCTTACCTTGTTTCGCCGACCGCGTCGCCCGCATGAGCGCCTCAGGGCCGATATAGTTGAGAGTTCCGCGGCTGTCCTCCGCGCCCCAGCGCCCCCAGTTACGCACCTTGTGCGCGAGAATGTCGAAATTCATGCGTCGCATGCAGTGCTCCTCCGGGGGTCGCGACAATTGCCAGATCGGGCTTGGGGTGTCCAGCAAGCTCCGACGAAAGCTATCGGTGGAACGATGGATTTATAAACGCGTGAGCGCAATCAATCAGCGTCGCATATGGTTGGGAACGACCAAGTCTCGAGGAAATAGAGCTTTCCGAAGGCGGGTATCGAGTGTCATTGAACCATATTCGCCTAAGGACCGCTGCCAGCATAGTCTCTATTGTAAATCAATTGAAGATTGGCTTGCCGTATTTTCTAGATTCGATGCAGCAAACAACTATTTTTGGCGAGATCACACAAAAAGTGTCGCCGGCTTGGCTGGGCACAAGCCGGCGACTTTGATTACCGTGCTCCGAACTTTATCGTTCCGGTGACGCCGAAGGTACGCGGCTCGCGCGCACCAGCCGCCGAGTATCCAAGTCCCGGAAGCGTCAGACCCGCAACATAGTCGCGCTTGTCGGTCAGGTTCTTGCCCCAAACGGCGAGTTCGAGCGCGCCATCCATGACCGTCAAGGAGGCGCGGGCATTGATCAGCCAGTGCGCCTTATCGGTGGCACCACGGAGATAACCCGCAGCGTCGGCAGCCGAAACCGGGTTTCCGTTTTGCGCGTCACGCAGCACGCCACCAGCATCCGTGTAGAACGCAGCAGGCGAGATGTTCATGTCGGACTGATATGCGAAGTCTGCCCGGACCAAGGCCTTTCCGATATCCAAGTCACTCGACCAGGACGGGGAAATCGACGCCGTCCACTTCGGAACGCCATAGAAAGCATCATGGCTGCGATCGAAGCCGTTATCGTCGAAGCGGACGTACCTGGGATGGGTATAGGCAAATGTGCCGTCGAGCCGGAACCCAGCACCAAGTATGGCATTGGCCTCAAATTCCGCGCCATAGATTTCTGCCTCACCCGCGTTAAGTATCCCCGTCGACACCGCTCCCTCGGGACTGATGAACGTGATCGTCCGCTGAATATCCTTAAGCGTTGAATAATAGCCAGCGACGTTCACGCGGAGACGACGGTCAAGAAATTCACTCTTGATGCCAAGCTCGTACGAAAACACCTTTTCCGGCGCGAACGGCACGAAACCGTCGGCGCTGGTAGAACGGATATTCTCGCCGCCCGAGCGGAAGCCCTTTGCCGTCTTCGCATAGATCAGCATTCCGTCACGGATCTTATAGTCAACGCTTGCGGTGTAAGAGAGGCCCTTGAACGTATCCTTGCGAGATGCCGGGCAAACCGGAGCGACGAGACAAAACAGTGTGGGGCTGCCCAACGCGGGAACCGTACCGAACGGATACGCACCATTGTACGATGACAGCCGCTTGTCGTCGATCGAGTAGCGGAGGCCGCCGGTAAACGAGAGCGCGTCGGTGGCGTGGTAAGTTACCTGACCAAAAGCGCTCTTGCTGTCGTTCTTGATCCGTCCAAAGAAAAAGATCCCAGTTTGGAATGGATTAATATCGACAAGCGCTTCAGACACACTCGAATCAAAGCCACTTTCGTGGAAATAATACAGCCCCGTCGCGAAATCCAGCCGATCTCCCAGAGCCTTGCCCGTCGCAACCAGTTCGGCGGAATACTGCGAGATCTCCGCCAGGTCGTTGACAACTCCAGGATTTCCGAGGCCGTTACCCACATCCAATACATGGAAAGGCGAACCGTCATTGTCATTGTAGCTCTCGGACTTGACCTTACGATATCCACCTATCGCCTTGATTGCACCGAATGACGTATCCAGCGTAGCGTTCGCCCCATAGGTCTGGGTTTTAACGTAGCTGCGCGGAATGCTATTCAAGTCCGCCTTATTCCCACGGTTCCTTGCGATGCTGGCGTCCAAAAGCTGCGTCGCCCGGGTCTGGCAGGCCGCAGCTGGGCCTGTCGGGTCGAAGCAACCGAGCCCGCCAAAAGCCACCGGCGTTCCCGCCGCCACTATCCCATCGGTTTGCACAACCGCTTGAAGCGCCATGGGACCGGTAGGCGACGCATAAATCAGCCGCTGGGGCTCGTTACGCGATTTCGAGCGGTACCACTCGCCCGACAGAACGATATTGAGGGAATCCGTGGGCTGCAGCCTCAGCTTGGATCGGACCGTATAATTGTCGACTGTACCAAGCTTAACCCCGTTATTGAGATCACGGATATAACCGTCGCGCTTAACGACCTGACCAGCGACGCGGACCGCCACCTTGTCGTCGACCAACGGCACATTCATCACGCCTGTGACCGCCCGATGGTCGAAACGGCCATAGGTGCCCGACACCAGTCCCGACAGTCCATCAAAGCTCGGATCGTTTGTGGACAGGATGACCGCACCACCAGTCGTATTGCGGCCAAACAGCGTTCCCTGCGGACCTTTCAGCACCTGCAGGCCCTGGACATCGAGCAAATCAGCGTTCGCACCGTAAGCCCGGGCCCAGTACAGCCCATCGACATAGACCCCGACCGCAGCATCCTGGTTGGCAATCGGATCCTGCTGAACCTGGCCGCGGAGCGTGTAAATGGCGCCTCCGCTGGTTGAGGTGCTGTAGTTGACTTGCAGCCCGGGCGTCACCAGCGCCACATCCGAGACCGAACGCGCGTTTTGCTCTTGAAGCTGGGCACCCGAAAATGCCGTGATTGCGACTGGAACCGACTGGAGATTTTCTGCGGTGCGCCGTGCCGTCACGACAATCTCGTCGAGACCCCGCTCGTCGGACGCCGCTTGCCCGGAAGCGGCAGGCCCCGTCGATACATTGCCGCTGGCTTCTTGCGCCATCGCCGCGTGCCCAGAAAGAGCCACGCCCAGCACCCAAGCCGACGCCGACAATTGCATAACTTTCATCATATCATTTCCTCCCCTGCGGATCTTCCACGTACAGCCGGATCGTTGTCCACCCCTTGCTGCGCGCGGATGTTCTTCGTCTTGACGCTGAATGTCAATGACCAATTGACAGAATCGTCAGAATCGTCAAAACACCTATTTGGATTGATCACCGTCATTTTGGGCATGAGGGATCTTGCGTTGGACTCGGCTCCCCTCCTGCACTGTAATCTGGGTTCAGTGGCTTCGAAAGGCCAATCCTCGGTCGAGCAGAGGCGCACGCGGCTCACGGCATCAACGCTCGTTCGCTGATTACCGCTCCTCTCAAAACCATGAGCTTACACCGCCACGGCCTCGACTCTCAACTCGCAAGCGATTTATGTAATTTAGGAGATGGCTATGATTAAGCCGATAGCAACAACCGCTCTCGGCGGCATCATGCAAATGGCATGGGTGACGCCCGATTTAGACGCAAGTATCTGCCAATTTCGCGATCTGTATGGCATACCGGACTTCTATCAAATGGAGGTCGATTTTCCCGCCGTCGTTTTCGGTGACAGCGGAAACATGAGCCTACGCCTCGCGCTTGCAAACGTTGACAATATACAGTTGGAACTAATTCAACCGGTGGGTGGCGGCATCGACAGGATCTATCGAGACGTGCTCCCAGGTGACGGCAGCCATGCCAACGTGTTCCACCACATTTGTGTAAAGATTGAAGGCTCGCTGGCGGATTGGGACGCCTACGTCGCCAGGCTGGGACCGGACCGTCTGATCGTCTACGTGGGCGACGCGGGTCCCGAAGTGCGCTTCATGTACACGGATGACCGCGCCACGCTTGGCTTCTATGTTGAACATCTCTGGCGAAGTGCCGCGTTGGATTCTGCGATGGACGCGGCTGTTCCGACCTTCAATTCGAAATGAGACAAATATGACGCGGTACAAGACGCTCGACCATCCCATAATGCGGTTGATTGCGTGGGATCCCCTGCGGCCCGCCGAGTATATCAATGATCATATCGCGATGGTCCACGCGACCTCAAACGTCTATCTGGTTACGGGCTCTGAAGGCGATGTCCTGATCAACTCGGGCACGACGGCGCAGGGCGAAGGCGTTCGAAGCAAGCTGGAGGCGCTGCTGGGTCGGACGTTGAACGTCCGCAAGCTGGTTTTCACTCAGAGCCATCCCGATCATATCGGCGGCTGGAAGGCTTTTGCTGGGCCCGAAACGGAAATCTACGCTCAACGCGCATTTCACCAGCTGACAGCAGAGCGGCGGTTGCTCGCACCCTTCTTCGGCGCGCGTTATGCCAATGTCATCGCGGCCATGCTGGTTGGAATGCCGCGCAATCTTGGGAGCGACATGAGCGATCCCGAGAACGTCATCACTTTCGGCGACTCGCTCGAATTCACCTTTTCCGGCCGCCGGTTTGAGCTGATATCCACGCCGTCAGGCGAGACTCTCGATTCGCTGGCGGTCTGGCTGCCCGACGAGAACACGGTGTTCACGGGCAACTGGGCGGGTGCGATTCACGGCGCGCTGCCTAACTTTTATACGGCCAGAGGCGATCGGCAGCGCAGCGTTCCAGGCTGGTTGAAGGAATGTGACAGGCTTCTGGCAAGAGAGCCCGAATTGCTCATCACCGGTCACGGTGCGCCCATCGTTGGCAAGGAGCGGGTCCGCTCCGATCTGATGGCGATTCGTGATGCAGTGGCCTTCATCCACGATCACACCGTCCAGGCCATGAACGCCGGCGTGGATGTGGCGACGATCCAAGCAACATGCCGCTTGCCGGAAGGTCTTGTCGTACAGGAAGGCCGCTGCCCTTCGCATTGGATCGCGCGCGCCGTGTACGAGGAGTATGCGGGTTGGTTCCACCAGGAGCGGACGAGCGAACTCTATCCCACACCGCCCTCCGCAATTTGGGCTGAGTTGATTGGAGGTGCCGCCGGCATCCAGAAGCTTCTGGATCGAGCCCAGCACCACCTCTCAACGGGCCAAATCGAAAAGGCGCTCCATTTTGTGGAAATAGCCGTCTTCCTCGAACCGGCGGGGAAAGCCGTACGCGCTATGGAACTGGCCGTGCTCGAGGAACTTGCCGATCGCACGGAGGGCAAAGTGTTTGACATGCTAGGGTGGCTGGAAGGGCGCATTATGGCTGCCAAGGCCGCTTTGTCAGCAACCGATCGCATTACTGAAGATTGAGACACGGAGAGAAAGAAATGGCCGCCGAGAGGGTTCGAATTACAGATCTCAGACATCCTACATACAATGAAAAGCAGCGCCAAATTTTAGATTATATGAGCGCGAATCCCGTTACCCTGTCTGCAGAGGCTGTAATGGACGCCGCGAAGGCGGCGACCGGGCTAAGCTATTTCGGTGAAATGGACTTTCTGCCCCGCTTGGAACTGTGGATGTCCGCCGCAGACGCGGATGACGGGCTGTCAGAGTTTGGCCGCGCGAGCATCTTCGGGCTTGCCACGCGGTTCGCCTGTTCGAGGTTGGACCTCGAAGATCTGATCCGCCGTCACCCGGAAGTCGAGCAGGTCGAGCTCCCGTCGCCGATCATCATCGCCGGCCTGCCGCGGTCGGGCACAACCTACATGCTTCAACTCATGGGAGCCGACCCGCGACTGCGCGCCCTACCCCATTGGGAAGGCATTCGGCCGGTCGCCGATCGTTTCATCGTCGATGGCAAGGATACGCGCTTCGATCTGGCCGCTCAGGAATGGGCCGAACTCGACGAGCTGATGCCGTACATGAAAATGATCCACGAGTTCGCGCCAGATCATATCACCGAGGATATCGAGCTCATCGGAGCCGATTTCGCTGGATACTATCCGGAGTGGCTTTCGTTCTCGCCCCAGTGGCGGGAATATCAGATGACCCATGATCGGGTTCCATGGCTAAAGTACATGCGTCGCGCGATGCAGGCCGTGGTGTGGCAAAGGGGCCCGAACAACTGGGTCGGCAAATGCCCCCAGCACATGGAGCAGATGGTTTCGGTCACTCAAGCGCTGCCGGGCGCATTCCTGGTCGTGAACCACCGCGATCCGGTCGCCTCGATCCAGTCGGCGGTCACTGCGCAGACCTATGCCTCGCGGTTCTGGCGCAAGGACATCGATTATGCCCGCATCGCAGAATACTGGATCGATCGCTACGAGCGCCTGTTGCGCGGTTGCGTGCGCGATCGCAATCTGCTCGACGAAAGCCGCGTTTACGACCTCTACTTCGACCGGCTGATGGCGGATCCGTTCGGGGAACTCGAGGCGCTATACCGGAAAGCCGGAATTCCGTTCGACGATCAGACACGCGCCGCCTTCGATCAGGCTATTGCTAACAACAAGCGCGGCAAGCATGGCCAGCTCGCCTACGATCTGCGCGGCGATTTCGATCTGGATCCAGCCCAGATTCGCGAACGCTTCAGTTTTTACTTTGAACGGTTTCCGGAAGTGCGGGTCGAGGTTGAATAGTATTACGAGAGGACTCAGTAATGTCAGAGAATATGTTTGATCTAACGGGTAAGGTCGCGCTCGTTACGGGCGGTAGCACCGGGCTTGGCTTTGCCATGGCGGAAGGGCTGGCCCGCGCCGGAGCCGACGTGATCATCTGGGGACGCCGCACGGAGCGCAACAGCGAGGCCACCGCCGCCTTGCAAAAGCACGGCGGTCGGGTCGCTAGCCGCGCGGTTGATGTGTCGGACGAGCAGGCCGTCGTCGATGGCTTCGCAGCGGCCGTGGCCGAATTTGGCCGCGTCGATTGCGTGGTCGCGAATGCCGGAACGGCGTCCATGTCACCCTTCGTCGATATGGATGCAGAGACGTGGCACGGCCTGCTCAACACGAACCTGCACGGCGCGTTCTACACCTGCCGTGAAGCCGGCCGACACATGAAGGCACGCGCCGAGAAGGGTGATCCTGGCGGTTCGATCATCATCAATTGCAGCTTGTCGGTGTTTACGGGTGTGCCAGGCATTGCGCACTACGCCACGGCCAAGGGCGGTCTGAATTCGTTCTCCAAGACGATCGCGGTCGAGCTTGGCGCATATGATGCGCGCGTGAATGTGATCTGCCCCGGCCTGATCCCGACCGATCTTGGCGATGTCGCCGATCAAAGCCCGCTGGTGCAAATGACGCTCGCCCGTACGCCGATCAAAAGAATCGGCCGCCCGGAAGACCTGCAAGGCATCGTGGTTTACCTCGCGAGCGACGTGTCGCGCTATCACTCAGGCGACACCATCACACTGGACGGCGGCATGATGGCGCAATGCTTCTGAACGATCGGGGGTAAAAAATATTCAGCTTCCGGCGGGGCGTCTGATTTCTCCCGCACACAGTGGCTTGAAGATAGCCGTCCGGTCGGCCGCCTTGAGCGGTACGGGCTGACCTGACGGTGAATCTGCCTGCAATATTGACCCTGTTCGGGGCTGATCGGCGTTCAAAATTGGCTCCGACGAAGATTTGGTGATGGTCAGCATGTCGCCGCGATCAGTCTGGCTTCGAGAAGATCGAGCTTCGCGCGCCGATACATCTGGCGTTTGACGAGCTTGAGCTTGGTGATCTGCCCTTCGGTTTGGCCGTTGGACCAGAGCGAGACGATCGCGGCACGGACGGCAGCAACCTGTGCGCCTCAACTTCATGGGCTGCTGGCCCGTTCCAACCAGATTGAAGGCAACCGCGTCTCATGGCCAACGGCATGCGACAGAGGGCCGCGACATTCCCGCGTTCGGAAGCAAAAGCAGGTGGGACGCGAATAGGCGGTTGCGGAGCGTTTCCGGCACTGTCGGAAACGCTCCGCCGAAGTCAACCGGCGAACGGTCCCACCCCGAGCTGTTCACGCACGGGCACAAATTCGGGTGCGGCAAGACCGGGGCGCAGCCAGCGTCCGCCGTCGATGATGAAGGTCAGCCCGGTGACGTAGGCAGCATAGGGAGAACAGAGATAGGTTGCCGCCCAGCCCAATTCGTGGGTCTGGCCGACGCGCATCGCCGGCGATGCCTTGGCGGCGCGATTGCCGGTCAAATGGGTCCGCAGCGTCGGGGAGGTATCATCGTGTGGGAAGGTGCCGGGGACCAGGGTGTTGACGCGGATATCCGATGTCGCCCACTCCACAGCGAGCGAGCGGCTCATGTTCGTCACGCCCGCTTTGGCCGATGCCGATGGCGAGGCGCCGGGCCCGCCGGTCCATGCATAAGACGCGCCGATGTTGAGAATGGCGCCGCCCTCGCCCGCCTTCATCCGGCGACGGGCAAATTCGCGCGAGCAGTTGAAGGTGCCGTTCAGCACGATATCGACCACGGTGCGCCAAGCGTTGACGCTGAGATCCTCGGCGGGACAAGCGAAATTTCCCGCAGCATTGTTGATCAGCACGTCAACCGGGCCAAGCTCGGCCTCAATGGCATCGAATGCCGCCGCAACGGCTTCGCCGTCGCGAACGTCGATCGCAAAACCCGCGGCGGAACCACCTTCGGCCGTGATCGCAGCGATGCCGTTAGCCCGGTGCTCCTCGCTGCGGCTCAGAATCGCAATTTTGCCGCCAAGCCGGGCGAATTCAAGGCCCATCGCTTTACCGAGGCCCGTTCCGCCCCCAGTAATCCCGATGACCTTGCCCTCGAACGTTCCGGCAGGCAGCATCGGTTGGCCATATTCAGGCGCTGGTGACAAAGGCATGAGAATCTCCTGCAAAGGTTGACTTTAATAATTTCGAACCGGGCCAGGTTCATTGATCCAGTATCGAGCCCAGCTCATTGCGCGGCGACCTTCGGTGACGCCCTAGCAGGGCCGCTTCCACCTTATTTCCGTTTCACCGCCCCTCAAAGTTAGGCTTACGCTTTTCTTTGAACGCGGCGATGCCCTCTTTGCTGTCAGCCGAAGCCAAAGCCATGGGCAAGTGCATCAATTCGTAACGGAGGGCGTCGTCCAAGCTCATAGGCGCAGTGGCGAAAGCGCCCTTGGTCAAGGCGATCGTTATCGGCGCAGCTTCGGCCAGAACTCCCGCCCGCTCCAGTGCAAGAGCGAGGGCACCTCCCGGCTCCGCCAATTCATCAACCAAGCCGATGTCGTGCGCCTTCTCGCCGCTCAGCATTTCCGAGCTGAACACCAGCCGGCGCGTGCGAGCCACGCCGATCCTGTTGGGGAGCGAGTGCAGAAGTCCCATATCCGGGACAATCCCGATTTTCGCGAAGGACGCGCCGAAGCGCGCGGTGCGCGCCGCAACCGCGAAGTCCGATCCCGCCACCATCGACAAGCCGGCGCCGAAGGCGTCGCCCTCGACCGCTGTCAAAATGGGCTTGGGCGATAGCACGATCGCCCGGATCAGATGATGCACGTCTTTCAGATTTTCGCCGGCCTGAATGAAGCTGGGGGGCTGCTTCACCACGTCAATGCGTGAGAGGTCTGCCCCGGCGCAAAAATGGTCTCCCTTGCCCGTGATGATGATCGCCCTGATCGCGTCATCATGGCTCAGCGCGTTGAGGCTCGCAGTCAGCTTCCGCCGCATCTCCGGGGTGAACGCGTTTCGACGCGACGGATTGTCGATCGTGAGGATCCCGATCGACCCCAGTCGCTCCAGATCGATGTCGCTCAAACGCCCCGCTCCGCCGGCGCTTCCGCACGCGTGCTCGCTTCGCCTTTGCCGAAGGGGCCATCCCGGTGCTGCAAGGCCGCCTTGATCCCTTCGGTCTTCGCGATCTCACTGAACTCGGTGTAAGCCGGAGACAGGTGCGCGCGGGCATCGTTCTCACCCGCCAGTCGCTGCAAGGTGCGTGCGCCCATCAGCTCGAGACCCATGTTGATTACGCGCTTATGTGCCGCCAGAAGCTCTGACGGAACATTCGCGATCCGCTTGGCCAGATAGTCCACCTCGGCGTCGAGCAGGTCCGCCGAAACCGACTTCATGACCAAGCCGATCTTGGCGGCTTCTTCCCCGCGCAGCGTGTCGCCGGTAAACAGCATCCGCTTCGCCCACTGCGGCCCGACATGGTAGAGCCACATGTTGCTGGCCGGCGAACCAAGCGCGCGCGTGGCCGGGAAGCCGATGCGGGCGTCGTCCGAAGCGATCAGTATGTCACACATGAGGGCCAGATCCGTGCCACCCGCCAGACAATTGCCATGGATTTTGCCGATCACCGGCTTGAACATGTCGAAGATCTGCAGCCTGGGCGCACTGCGCATCCGCAGTTGCCACGCGTCGTCATCGTACGTGGCTTGCCCACGATACTGCGCCGTGTCGAAACCGTAGCTCTGATTGGGGGGAAGATAGTCACCGCCCGAGCTGATGTCGTAGCCCGCGCAGAAATCCTTGCCAGCCCCCTCAAGAACGATGCAGCGAACCTCCTTGAGGTCGTCCGCCTCGATCATCGCCGCCTGCATTTCATCGAGCACCTGCTGGGTCAGGGCATTGCGCTTCTCCGGTCGGTTCAGCGTGATCCGCGCCACTCCATCGCTGACATCGAACAGTATTGTCTTGCTGTCGGAAAGCCATTTAGCCACAATTGTACTCCTTAATTCTTATAGATGCTTGACCGGCGCAGCAGTATGGCGAAGCCACGACTCAAGCGCCGATGTCATGCTTCGCGGCCTTGCAATTGAGCGCGCAGTTCAACCTTGTTGATTTTGCCGCTCGGCAACTTCGGAAATTCTGAAACGAAGTAGATCCGGCGGGGGGTCTTGTAGCCGGCGATGAAGGTGCGACTGTGCGCCTCGATCTCCTCTGGCGACAGATCGGGCCGCCGCGAGATGATGACGGCGGTCACGGCCTCACCCCATTTTTCGTCCGGCATGCCGACCACGGCAACATCGGCGACATCGGGATGCTCGGCCAGCGCTGCCTCGACCTCGCGCGAGTAAATGTTTTCCCCGCCAGAAATGATCACGTCCTTTTTTCGGTCGAGCAGATGGAAATACCCTTCATGGTCCATCATGCCGATATCGCCGGTGTGCAGCCAGCCACCCCTCAGCGCTTCCATGGTCGCGGGGCTATCGTTCCAGTAGCCTCGCATGACGCAGTGCCCTTGGATACAGATTTCACCCGCTTCGCCCACGCCTACGGGATTGTCGTCCTCATCAACGCACCGCATGCGGACGCCCGAATAGGGATGCCCGACCGAGGCAAGCCGCCGCAGGTCGTCGGCATCGCCGCCGGGCCGATGGAGGTCGATCGGCAATATCGTTCCCAGGGCTTCGGTCTGGCCGTAAATCTGCGCGAACACGGGGCCGATTTGCTCGAGCCCCTGGCGCAGCAGCGGCAACGGCATCGGCGCGGCCGAATACAAGATCATGCGCAAGCTCGAAAGATCGAAACTTGAGAAAGAAGGTTCTTCAAGCAGCATCTGGATCATGGTCGGCGCCATATGGCCGACCGTGATCCGGTCCGCCGCAATCGCCTTGAGCGCTTCGAGCGGACGAAACGCGCGATGGAGGTAGACCGCCCCTCCCACCCAATGCTGCGCCAGCTGAATGTTCTTGGCGCCGATGTGATAGAGCGGCATCACGGCGAGCGTGCGGTCCTCGCAGCCGTTGCCCATGTGAAGCGCGGTCATGTGCGACGAGGCGATCTGATTCGAATGGCCTAGCAGGCAGCCTTTGGGCCGTCCCGTGGTGCCACTCGTATAGATCACATAAGCAATATCCTCGCCCTTCGCTCTGAACGGCGGGCCGCCCGCGTCCCCGTTATCCACGACCGATTCAAACGGTTCGGCCCAATCCGGGCAGTCCGGGCCGATGGCGATGAAATGCTTGATCGTTCCGCGCTTATGCCGGAGCGTAGCCACATAATCTGAATAAGCCGTCTCGAAAATGACGGCTGCCGGTGCGGCATCGGCAATGATGTAGTCCATTTCTGGCGGAGCCAGACGATAGTTCACCGTAGCCAGGATCATCCCCGAAATTTCGGCGGCGCCGTAAGCTTCGAGATACTCAAGGCAGTTTTGCGCAAGGACGCAGAAACGGTCTTGATGGCGAAGGCCCAGCTTAGCCAGCCCGGATGCAAGCATCCTGCAGCGCTCGGCGAATTGTACATGCGTGAGGTGACGATCGTCAGTGGCGACCGCAAGCCTGTTGGAATACCAGCGAGCGTTGTTTTCGATGGTTTCGCCTAAAGATCGATCGTCGATGCTCATAGGCCTCAACTTGGCAGCTGCAAGACCGCCTTGGCGATCAGATTTCGCTGAACTTCGTTAGCCCCGCCGTAGATCGTCGGGACCCGCGCAGCGGCATAAAGCGCGATCGGGTCGACGATCATGCCGGGCAGCTCGATCGGACGCGCTATGCGCGCCGCGTCCCCCGCCAAGCTCATGATCTCTTCGGAGATACGAGCCTGAAGTTCAGTGGCAACAATCTTCAGCAGCGATACGTCCGCTCCGATCTCGCCGCCGTCTTCAATACGCTGCACGAAGGACTCGAACAGGTTGGTAAGTCCGTAAAGTTCGAGGCGAAGTTCCGCATACCTATCGACGAAACTTTGGTCCGCGAATGCCCCCATCGTTTCAGCCAGATGTTCAAGCTGGCGCAATGCCATCATCGCGATAATCGGCGCACCTACGATCACGCGCTCGTGGCCAAGGACCGATTTGGCGATTGTCCAGCCCTCATTAACCGCGCCAACCACATTGGCCTTCGGCACCCGGACCGAGTCGAAAATCACTTGGGCAAACTCAACCTCGCCCGTGAAGCTCTCGATCGGTCGAACCGAGATACCGGGCGACTTCAGATCAATCAGCAGCATGGTGATGCCCTGCTGCTTTTTGCCGGAGTTATCAGTGCGAACCAGAACGAAGATCCAATCGGCGCAGGTCGCGAGCGTCGTCCAGATCTTCTCGCCCGTCACAATAAAGTCGTCGCCATCGGCGAGGGCCTTGCATTGCAGCGAGGCAAGATCAGAACCGGCGCCCGGCTCTGAATAGCCCTGGCACCAGATTTCTTCCCCGCTGGCGATCTTCGGCAAGTGCCGGGCCTTTTGCGCCTCAGTGCCGAAGTGCATCAGCAGCGGGCCCACGTGGTTAATGGCCTGGTCCGGATAGCGGGCGCAGCCGTAGCGGGCCATCTCCTCCATCATCACGATCTGCTTGCGGATCGGCAGGCCCATTCCGCCCCACTCGCGAGGCCAGGACGGACAGAGCCAGCCCTTGCGCCCGAGCATGTGCACCCAATCGCCAATCTCGTCCATGCCAATCCGGCCGACGATAAACCGCTTGTCAGCCGGGTAGTTCGCCTCGACCCAATCGCGAACCACGCGCCGGAATTCATCGATCGACAGCGCGGAATAATCATCCGTCAGTCGCGGATTGGCGCACTCAGTCATCGTAGTTCGCCGCCCGCTTTTCAACGAAAGCCGCCATCGATTCCTTGGAGTCTTTATGGAAGGCCACCTCAGCCGTCATATTTTGTTCGAAACGGTAGCCATCCCGAACCGAAAGATTGCCGATCGTGCCCACCGTCCGCTTGGCCATCCGAATAGCGTAGGTGCTTTTCTTGGCGATCTCTCGGGCCATCGCCATAGCGGTGGGCATCAGCTCCTCCGGCGACGTGCAGGCTTCGATGATCCCCAGACGATACAATTCAGATGCAGGCACACGATAGCCCGTGAAGATCATCCGGCGCGTGAGCGAACGGCCGAAAATCTCCATCGCGTGTCGGGCGCCACCCATCAGGCCCACATCGATTTCGGGAAGCCCGAAGTTGGCGGTTTCTGACGCGATCATGATATCGCACGATGACGCAAGCACCATCCCCGCGCCGAGAGCGGGACCGTTTACCGCCGCGATCACGGGCTTTTCACATTCCATGACGGAATAGAACATTTCGCGCACCCGGCGCAGATGGCCCCAGCGCTTGCCCGGTTCGGTACCGGTCTTGATCCGGTTCTTAAGGTCGGCGCCCGCGGAAAACACGGTCCCCGCGCCCGTCAGGACGACGACACGGACATCCTTAGAATCATTGAAGCCGTCAAAGGCAGCGGTGAGCGCCTCCAACATTTCGGTGGTTTGCGCGTTGACCTTCGGGTGGTTCAGCGTGACGACCGCGATACGATCGCTGATCGCAACATCGATTGGTTCATTCACCTTTCGTCTCCGGTCATACCTGCGCGCTCGATCTCAACAAAACGACGCCTCATGGCTCGAGGCGAACCCAGCCACGGCGAGAACGACAGACAAGCGGCAGCCATGCCGCCGAGCGCATACTCTCCGGTATAGCCGATCGCGCCGTGCAACTGAAATGCCCACTTCGTGATGAATTCGGCCGCACTCCCGGCAATCGCCTTGGCGGCCAAGGCCGCGAGATCGGCCTCGGCAATGCCCGAAGAACACGCCACCCCTGCGCGGACGACGGACGCCTTGGCCAACTCTTTTTGCCCCCACATGTCGGCAAGCCGATGTTGCACCACCTGGTTGGATGCCAGCGGCTTGCCAAACTGCACCCGTTGCGCCGTGTATTCCGACGTCAGTTCGATCATCTTCTCCATCAGGCCGGTCAATTGGGCGGCGGCGGCGATCCGGGTGAGAACGAAGGCCGGTCGCAACGCAGCATGATCGGGCAAGGGGAGAAACTTCGAGGCGGGTACAGTTCCCTCGAAGGTCACCGTTCCCAAAGGCACGCCTGACAATTGCCGGAGCTGCACGATTTCAAGGCCAGGCAGCGACCGCGCGATCACCAGCAGGCCAGGCCTTCCCTTGCTTTCGACCGGGAAGCAGAAATCGGTCGCGGTATCTGCAAAATCCACGTACTCGCGCCGTAGCGCGATCCGAATTTCGTCCCCGGTAACATCGGCTGGGGTGAACACTATGTTCCGCTCGTCTTCGGCGTTGCGCGTCTGCCAGCAGAGCACTGGCCGCGACGCGCCAAGCACAAGGTGCTCGATCAACCCGTTGCGAACCACACCCTCGTCGCAACAATCCAGCGCGACCAGCGCAAGCACGCCAACCGCAGCATAATTGTCCGCAACGCCCCAACGCCCCAGCGCCTCGTAAAGCGTGACAAGGATCGAGGCCGGCAACTCGGCTCCGCCGCGTTCTTCCGAGGCCAATAAGCCAAACCAGCCCGCCTCGGCCACCTGCCCCCACTCTCGCTCGCGGGCCGCGGCAGCAGAGGGTTCGGCCGTGCGCTTGCGGGCAAACGCGCGAACGCTATCGCGCACTGCCTCGATCAGTTCGGGGTCAAGTCCGGCTGTATTGGCGAACAGCCTCGCTATTGCGGCACTCGACATTAGCGACCAACGAAGCCTGGCTTACGCCTCTCCTGGAAGGCCGCGATCGCTTCACGCAGATCTGCGCTCGCCATGGTCATGGCCTCATAGGCCATGCCCGCGTCCATCATAGCGTGGGCGATCCGTTTGAGTTCCATGTTCAGCAACAGCTTCGTCGTGCGCAGCGCTAGGGGCGCCGAAGCGGCGAACCGATTGGCCCATTGATCAACTTTCTGATCCAGCTCCTCAGCCGCAACCGCGAAGTTTATCAGGCCCATCGCCGCAGCGTCCGGCGCGCTGATCAGGTCGCCAGTCAGGAGGTACTGCTTGGCGCGCGCGAATCCGATCAACTGCGGCCAGATCACGGCACCGCCATCTCCCGCCGTCAAACCTACTTTAACGTGCGGATCGCCGAACCGGGCGGTATCGACCGCAACGATCACATCGCACAACAGCGCCAGCGTGCAGCCCAAGCCGATCGCATCGCCGTTGATGCGCCCGATGATCGGCTTGCGGCATTCAAGCAAACTAAAGACCGCGCTCTTTGCTTCTTCGACGGCAGCGTGCAAGATATGGGGATTGGCGTTCTGTTCGAGCAGAAGTTCGAAGTCTCCGCCTGCACTGAAGGCCTTGCCTTCTCCGGTCAGGACAATCACGTCCGACTCGGCATCTTCGTTGAGATGGCCAAACAACCTGGCGATTTCGCGATGCATGTCTCCAGAGACTGCGTTGAGATGGCTCGGGCGGTTGAGCGTTACGACGATTACGCGCCCCTTGCGCTCGAATTTAATGTTTTGGTAGGAGCCGAAATCCATCCCCTCTCCCTTCATCGTAGAATGCGGGGGATATCTCGTTTCTTGACGACTTCGTCAATGGCCAATCGCCGATTGCCGCGAGGTGCACCGGCGTTCGCCGGGCACTGCTGCGCCGGCCCTCCCCCTGATCCCTCTACCGCTCGAGGACGGTGATCGCGCAATTGCCTCCCGCTCCAAGGACATGCCCCAGCGCCACCTTGGCGCCTTCGACCTGCCGCGGCCCGCAATTGCCGCGCAGCTGCTCGACGAGCTCAACCACCTGCCCCAAATGCGAGGCTCCGATCGGCTCACCCTTGCTGATCAAGCCGCCGCTCATGTTCACCGGCTTGCGCCCGACGATCTCGACCTCGCCGCTGTCGATCAAACGGCCGCCCTCGCCGATCGGGCACAGGCCGAGCTCTTCGTAAAGCTCGATCTCGCAAAAGGCGTCGGTATCCTGAACTTCAAAGCAGTCGATGTCCTCCACGCCGATGCCCGCAGCCTCGTAAACGCGCTGGGCAGTCACGCGCGTGGGCCCCAGATTATCGACGGTGGCGCTCATGCTATCGGCAGGGCAGCGGAAATCAGAGGAATAGCGGGCGATCGAATGGCTGATGCCAGCGATGCGAATACCCTTCTTGCCCAGCTCACGCATCTTGCGCTCCGACACCACCACGAGAGCAGCCGCACCGTCGTTCGGCGAACAGATCTCCAGCAGCCGAATGGGATCGCAGACGAGCGGCGAGGCCAGAATTTGCTCCATGGAGAATTCTTTCTGGTACATCGCATACTTGTTGTGGACGCTGTTCCGGTGGTTCTTGTGTGCGACCTTGGCGATCTGCTCCTCGGTGGTGCCATAATCGTGCATGTGCCGCATGGCGCGCATCGACCAGTAGCTCGGGTTCTGGGAGATGCCCAATTCCACTTGCCACGGGCTGTAGATCATGGCTGGGTCCATGAAACCGCGCGGCATCTTTTCCGTGCCGCACACCAGCGCCAGATCGACATCGCCCGACTTGATCGCCAGCACGGCCTGCCGGAGCGCCGCGCCGCCGCTTGCACACGCCGCTTCGACATCGATGACTGAAATGTCCGTTCCGCCCAGCTTGCGCAGGATGCGGCAGCCGGAGGTTGCCGGCAGATACATACGCGCCATGAAGGCCGCCTGCACATCGCGCCACTCCACGTCGGCATCCTTTAGCGCCAGGGCCGCAGCTTCAGATCCGATTTGTTCGTAGGTTTTTTCGAAGCGGCCGAAAGGATGCATGCCCGCGCCGATAATATAGACGTCACCCACGTTACTCTCCCACCGATTCATAAGCAAAAGCGACGACGTCCTCGTCGTTTTCGTTGGTGCGCAGCACATAGGGCAAGAATTTCAGCGGCATGCCGATTTTCAGATCCTCGATCGCCGGCCGTAGCGGCGCCATGACTCGGATTAGCCCGTCCAGCTCGACGAGGCCCAACCCAAAGGGCTTGAATTCAGCAGGGCCCTGGTACGCGCCAGGAGGCCTATGTCTGACAATGGTGTAAGTGAAAAGCGTTCCGCTGTCACCAAGCGCAACATGAGTGAGGTCATCGCCGCCACAGTTGGGGCAAGCTAAATTGGTCCCCAAGCTAGTTTCGGCGCACGAAGTGCACCGGCTTCCTGCTAGATGAACCGAATCAAGCTGATCGAGTGGCCCAGTAAGAAGACCATCTTTAATTGATATACGCCTGTTCGTCATCGATCCTCATCCACGGTGTCTTGCATCTCATACAGGCATTTTACGCCTTGCCGAAGCCGGTCGCCGCTGAGATATGCATGTGTATTTTTCAAAGGCAAGCGCTTCGATCGGGTTGGGAGCATTTCGAATGACCGTGAGAATTGACAAATGCGACCAGGTGGCGGTCGTCACCCTAGACCGGCCCGAGAAGAAGCACGCCATCACCAATGAGATGCGTGTCCAGCTCTATGAGGGCTTTGAAGCGATCGCCGAAGACAATTCCGTCCGAGCCGTTCTTCTTACTGGCAGTGGCGGAGATTTTTGTTCCGGCATGGATGTGGGCGAGTTCGGCAGCCGCACCATGGCCGATCGTAGCGTGCGCACGCTACGCCTGCAACGCATCAGTCGGGCGATCTACCGGCTGAAGAAGCCCACGATCGCCGCGGTGCGGGGGGTCTGCATGGGGGCCGGATGGAGCTACGCGCTGTGCTGTGACTTTGTGATCGCCGCCGAAGATGCTCGTTTTGCGCAGGTCTTTAACCGGACTGCGCTGGCTCCCGATGCGGGGTCAGCCTGGTTGCTGGCCCAGCAGATCGGCATGATGAGGGCCAAGGAGTTGTGCTATTCGGGTCGAACAATAGACGGTATTACGGCCGCCGAGCTGGGACTCGCGCTCAAGGCAGTACCGGCCGATCAGGTGCACGATGAAGCCATGGCCTTGGCGCACGAGCTTGCCCGCGGTCCCACTCTGGCGATCGCGATGGCGAAGCGGCAGTTCGAAGTGGCCGCCACGACGAGCTTCGACACCTTCCTCGAGGCGGAGTTCGCGATGCCGCCGCTGATGCAGCTGACGGAGGATCACGAAGAGGGTATTGCCGCGTTTCGCGAACGGCGGCCGCCACAATTTCGCGGTACGTGAGCGCGCAAATAGCGTGAAATGGGAGCCACCCGGGAGGTCAGCATGCAGAAGTTTGAAACCATCGTGTTCGAAAAAGGTGCGGATGGCGTTGCCACCATCATGCTCAATCGCCCGGAGCGGCTGAATTCCTTCAACCAACAAATGCTTATCGATATGCAGGCGGCCTGGGCCATCGTGCGCGACGACGAGGACATTAAGGCGACCGTGCTGCGCGCGTCCCCCGGGCGAGCCTTCTGCACCGGTGTCGATGTGAAAAGCAGCATCGATCTTTTCCCGAACGACCCGTTTCGCGAGCGTGATCCAGGGGAGGCGCTAGGTCCCAAGCTGAACCTTGTGTGGAAGCCGGTTGTGGCGGCGGTTCACGGGCTCTGCGCCGGGGGCGCGTTCTACTTTCTCAACGAAAGCGACATCATCATTTGTTCCGAAGATGCGCAATTCTTCGACCCCCACGTGAGTTTCGGCCTGGTGCCCGCGTGCGAGCCGGTCGGCGCGTCGCACCGGATGCCCTATGGTGAGATCATGCGAATGATCCTCATGGGCAACGGCGAGCGAATCGGCGCCGAAACAGCCTTGCGGATCAACCTGGTAAGTGAGGTAGTCAAGAACGAAAGGCTCTGGGATCGCGCCCACGAGCTTGCCGCGACGATAGCCCGTCGTCCCACGACTGCGACGCAAGGCGCCGTTCGAGCCATGTGGGAGGCGCTCGACCTCCCCTATTCCGCGGCCGTCCGTTGCGCCTACAAATATGTTCAGGTCGGCAATCCGATCTCCACGCTCGACCGGGCCAGCGTCGAGAAGGAACCGTTCACGGTGCGGTGATGGTCACCTGGCAGCGCCAATCGTGGCCGATCCCGTCAGCACTTGACGTCCGGCGTGGGAGGTCACGACGCAGTCCAGATCCGCCCACGTCTTTTCCGCTTCAGCGGTATAGGTGCGGGTGACCACCGCGCTGTAAACAAGTTCATCGCCGAGCCACACTGGCTCGGCGAACCTGACCTTCAGCTTGCGGAGCATGTCCGATCCGGCCCAGGCACTGAGGGTCTGTCCAAGAATGCCCGCGGTGAACAGGCCTTGCGCAAAGATCCCTTTGAAGCCGCGCGAGCGCACGAATTCGGCATCGTAGTGGAACCGGTTGAAGTCTCCACCGGCCCCGGCGAACCGGATCAGGTGCTCCTGCGTGATCGGGCCGACCCGCCGTTCAGGCATCACAGAACCGACAGCCAAATCCTCGGTGCGGAAAACAGATGGCTCAATCAATCCCTAATCCCCGCGTTCGATGTTGGTGGTGCGGATTGTGCAGACGGGCTCGCCGTCGGCCGAGCGGAAGTGCGTTTCGAACTCCAGAAAGCGGAGCGTGCCCTTGGATGTTTGCTTGTCGTGGACCCGGTCGAGCCGATCCGTGACCGTCAACGTCTCGCCCGATAACATCGGGCGGTGAAATTCGAATTCGAGGCCCCCCTGCAGCATCCGGGCACGATCGACCAGCCCCCGTTCGACCAAGCGAGCGCTGGGCGGCATATTGTCTGGGCTGTAGCGGAACGCGCACGTCGCCATGATCGGCGGCATCGGCAGCACCGGGGGAGACGATCCTCCGACCGTCTGCGGCCGCGCGGGATCCTCGTCGAGCAGCGCCAAGGCGAATTCGCGGCACTTGCCCCATTCGACAGGGAAGCTAAACGTGACCGGCGGAACGTTCCACAATTCCTCGTCCATCAGGTCCTTCTCCATGTGGCCAATTCCTATCAAGGGGACCAGGGTTGTCAAAGCATAATTGACATTAGCGTCAGTTTAGGAAAGGGGCGAACCTACCGTATGTGGAAGGATGGGCGAGCGTCAATGTTCGATGACCAAGAGGATCTGGAACTCTTCCGTGACAGCGTGATGAAGTTTCTGGATCGCGAATGTACGGTGGAGAATATCGCCCGGTGGGAAGCGGAGGACAAGATCCCGCGTAGCGTGCTGGCCGGCATGGCCGAACTCGGCATCCTGGGTCTCACCGTGCCGGAAGAATACGGCGGGCTGGGCATCGACGTTTCCACGATGTGCGTGGTGATGGAAGAACTCGCGGCGCGGTGGAGCGGGCTGGCGAGCCTTTACAACATGAGCGTCGGCTACGGCAGCCTCAACATGGTTTACAAGGGCACGCAGGGGCAGAAGCAGCGCTTCTTGCCCGGCCTGGTTAGCGGCGAAACGCTCTTCGCTTATGGACTGTCCGAGCCCGAGGTTGGCGGCGACCTCGCCTCGGTCAAGACCCGTGCCGAGCGGCGCGGCGACAAGATCGTGATCAACGGCGCCAAGCGCTGGATCTCCGGCGCTAATCTTGGCGATTACATGCTGACCCTGCTGCGCAGCGGCGATGCCGATCAGCGCTATCGCAACCTGTCGTTCGTCATCATCCCGCTGGATGCGCGCGGCGTCAGCTGGAACGTGACGCGCTGCATGGGCATGCACGGCGTGCCGACGTGCGATGTCCACCTCGATAATGTCGAAGTGGATGCGGACATGATCCTGGGCGGAGATGAGGCCTGGAACAATGGTTGGTCGATGCTGGCCGGTCCCAGCCTGGAGATCGAGAAACTGGCGCCGACCTTTATTGCCCTGGGCATCGCCAAGGCGGCCGTCGCGGAGGCCTGGCAGTATAGCCAAGAGCGCGTGCAGTTCGGCAAGGCGATCTGCACCCATCAGGCAGTGCGGCACGTCCTGTCCGATGTTCAGACCAAATTGAAGGCAGCGCGGCTGATGGCCTATGATGCTGCCGCCAAGGTGAACGCCAGCGAACCGTCCGCCATCGATACCTGCATGGCCAAGCTGTTCGTTTCGGAGACCGCGAAAGAGATCGTGCTGTCCTGCCAACAGTACGTGATGGGGGCATACGGCTACGCGGAAGGCTTCCAGATGGAACGCTATGTGCGGGATATTCTCGCCGTGCCGATTTATGGTGGCTCGTCCGCTATCCAGCGCAACAATATCGCATCCCTGATGAAGTTGCCGCGCTAGAACGGTTCGATCCGCTACGGGCCGAACCCGCCCGTTACTACCAGCCGTCCCTTCGATTAAGCCAGTCTCGCCCCTTCCCGTGTCGGGGGGGGGACGGGGCGGGTTCAGCGGTGGTGCCGGCACACGACCGGCCCCTACGCGGCGGCGAATCCACTTGATTCAAAAACCCGGGCTTTATGAGGCCCGTGCAACCGGCGGCGTCAACATCACACGTCCGCCGTCGACCAGAATCGTCGAGCCGGTCACGAAGCTGCCGGCAGCTGACGACAGGAAGATAACCGCTCCGGCAATATCTTCCGGTTCGCCAATGCGGCCCAGCGGGATATCGCGGATGGAATCGTCGAGTCGCTGCGGGTCTGACCATAGCGGCGTGGAAGCGGCACTGCGAATAAGCCCCGGCGCCACGCCATTCACGCGAATATGATCGACCACCATTTCGTCGGCCAGGCAACGGACCATATGAGCGACACCGCTCTTTGCGATCGAATAGGCCATCGTCTGGATCATCGGCATATGACCGGTCGCCGAACCGATCAATACGATGCTGCCGCCACCGCGTTCGCGCATGCTCGTGCGGACGGCCTGACAGAGCCGAAAGTTGTGATGGATATTCACGGTCAGAATCTTGTCGAACAATTCGGGGGGAGTATCCGCGGAATTGCCCATGAACGGCATGACGGCGGCGTTGCAGACCAGAATGTCGAGACCGTCATAGGCGGCAATCGCCTCGTCGGCGAGCCGCTGCACATCGGCCAGTTGCGAAAGGTCGCCAGGGATGCCGCGCGAGATTTCGCCGCCATCGCCATAGCGCTGATTCAGTTCGTCAGCGGTTCGCGCGCATTCCGCACCGTCGCGGCTTGAGACGACCACGCGAGCCCCCTGCGCGCAAAGTTGCTCGACAATCCCCCGGCCAATACCCTTGGTCCCGCCTGTCACGAGGGCGGTTTTACCGGTCAGATCGAAAAGGGACATTCTGCCTCTCCTTTACGCATGCTAAACTCTGCCGCAGCGGGCGTTGACCACTCTAGCGCGGTCGATAGTCATCGGGTTCAACGAGGCGAGCCTCGCTGGATCAGCAAGCAAGCTCCCGGGGGACCACGCGTTCCGCAGCGATTGATCGCATGGCTTTGTAGGCATCATGAACAGCGTTTCCGATGCGTCCGGTCTTGCGATTGTCACCGATCGTGTAGCACGGAACTCCGGCCGCCAGCACGTCCTCGACCAGCGCGTAGTCAGGATCGCGCCCCTGGGCCACTACGATTTTGTCAACCGCGACATGGCGGATCTGCTTAGTCTCATAGCTCATGAGCTCCGCCCCCTGTTCATCGATCCGAACGATATGCGTATTCGGAACGACCGTAATCCGATCGTTCTTGGCGAGCCGTTCGATCAGCACCTTGCGGTAGACGAACTCCGCCGCGCGCGCGAGATCGGCCTCGGAAGAACGGCTGACCAGCATGACCGAAATGTCCAGCTTGGCGAAGTATTCCGCCGTTTCGCAGCCAGTCTCGCCCCCGCCGTACACGATGATCGATTGCCCCGCTGTCAGGCCATGATCCTGCTGACCCATGAGCACTTCGTACGAATCCAGCACGTTCGCGCCATCGATGCCTTCCAGGTCCATCGGTCGCTGCCGTGTTCCTGCGGCGACGAACACTAGGTCGGGATTGATCGCGGCAAGCGCGACCGCGTCGAGCGGCGCATTAAGGTGCACCTTCACCTTGCTTCGCTCCAGTCGCCGCAGCAGATAATCGAGATACCAGTAGAACTTGTCCTTTCCCGGAGGCGCTGCCGAAGCGATCAGGCCTCCACCCAGCGAAGCGCGCATTTCATGGAGGTCGGTCTTGAAGCCAAGTTCGGCCAGCATCAAAGCCGACGCGATACCGCCCGGCCCTGCGCCGATCACTATGGCGTGTTTTCCCTTGCCGATATCGGCGTCGACCGGCGCTTCAAGCTCGTTCCCGGTCCGCGGATTTTCCGCGCAGCTGACCGATTCCGTCGCACCACTGATGCACCAGTTGCAACTGGTGCAAGGCCGGATGTCGTCAATACGGCCGTCCCTGACCTTGTTGGCCCATTGCGCGTCGGCCAAGGTGGGACGCCCCATAGCGACGAGGTCGGCGTCACCGGATGCGAGCGCATCCTCGGCCATGGCCGGATCGCGGATTTGACCGACCGCGATCACCGGCACTTGCACTGCCCGCCGCAAGCGACCCGCATAAGGAATGCGCCACCCTTCCGGGGCCGACATCGGTTCCATCACGCGCTCGAAGCTGGCCGGTCCCTGGCCAGTCGAGGCATGAAAGGCGCTGGTGCCTGCGGCCACGAGCATTTTGGCATTGACCTCGGTATCGTCGATCGTAATCCCACCGGGCAGAAACTCATCCACAGACAGGCGAAAGACGAGCGGGCGCTGCCCGATTTCGGCGCGAACCGCCTTCGAAATCGCGATCGGGAAGGCCATGCGGCGCTCCGAGTCGCCACCCCATTCGTCATCGCGACGATTGCACAGCGGGGAAATGAACTGCGCGACCAGATAGCCGTGCGCGCCGTGAACCTCTATGCCGTCGTAACCCGCCTCCGCAGCAAGCCGCGCCGTGGTGCCGAAACGATCGACCAGGCGCTTGATATCTTCCGACGTGAATTCGCCGGAAACCAGCTTGGTCGCATCTTTCCGGGAGTAGACCGCGCTTGGCCCCTTCGGCACCGCGACAAAGCGCTTGTCGGCGAAACGGCCGCCATGTTGAAGCTGCACGAAGACCTTCGCGCCGGCGCCCTTTATTGCATCGACTAGGCGCTTGTGGCCATCCAGTTTCGCGCGGGATTCCAGGGCCAGCTGATGCTTTTCAGAGCGCCCGGTCGCCGCCTCGACACATGTGAATTCGACCACGATGAGGCCGAAGCCGCCCAGCGCGCGTTCCCGGTAAAAAGCAAGATGGCTCGGCTGCACAGTCCCATTTTCGCCCGCTAGCCCGGTCGACATCGGTGCCATGACCAAACGATTCTTGAGCTGGACCCCCGCCAAATCGAACGGACTGAACAAATGGGGGAACGTCGGATGTGTCATCTGCTCAGCCTAATTGTTGGGGGACGATTCACAAGCCCGATCCTTGTTCGTCGCACGCCGGCATCTGCTGATTTGGATCGAAACGGTCGCGACTGCACGGTGGCGGTTTCCGCAGGGTCTCACGCCACCAACAGGCGAGCATAAGACCACGCGGTCAGCCGACGAACGGCCCCGCCTTGAGTTGCTCACGGACAGGGACGAACTCCGGTGCCGCCAGGCTCTGGCGCAACCAATGGCCGCCGTCGATCACAAATGTCAGGCCGGTCACATAGGCAGCGTAGGGCGAACACAGATAGGTGGCCGCCCACCCGAGTTCGTGTGTCTCGCCAACCCGCTGCGCCGGAACGCGCAAACCGCCACGATTGCCGGTCATATGGGCGCTGAAGACAGCATTGCTGTCTTCGTGCGGGAAAGGCCCGGGTACGAGCGTGTTCACCCGGATATCGGATGTCGCCCACTCCACAGCGAGCGAGCGGCTCAAGTTCGTCACGCCGGCCTTGGCCGATGCGGAATGCGATGCGCCAGCGCCGCCTGTCCACGAATAGGCCGCGCCAATGTTGAGGATCGAGCCGCCCTCGCCCGCCTTCATGCGGCGGCGCGCAAATTCGCGCGAGCAGTTGAACGTGCCGTTCAGGACGATATCCACCACAGTCCGCCAGGCGTTGACGCTGAGATCCTCGGCGGGACAAGCGAAGTTCCCGGCCGCATTGTTGATAAGCACGTCAACCGCGCCAAGTTCCGCTTCGATCGCGTCGAACGTCTGCGCAATCGCGTTCCCATCGCGGACGTCGACCGCGAAGCCCGCCGCAGTGCCGCCTTCTCCCGTGATCGCCTCAACCCCCTTCGCCCGGTGGCCTTCATCGCGACTCAGGATCGCTATCTTGCCGCCAAGTCGCGCAAATTCGAGACCCATGGCCTTGCCGAGCCCGGTCCCCCCACCCGTAATCGCGATGACCTTTCCATCGAAAGTTCCAGGTGGCAGCATAGCTTGGCCGTATTTCGGCGCCGGCGATAAAGGCATAAAGTCTCTTCCTTGATCAAAACACTTCTATCGCTCAATCTGCGATAGCTCAGCCGATCGGTCATCTGCCGCTGACTCGACCGCCGGCTATCCGACTCCCTATTCAAGGAGGCGCAGAGAGAGCCGGCCCACCCAATTCGGCGCGAACGTTACGGCCTATTTGACGACCGTGTCAACTTAAGGCACACACCGAACCGGGACGACGAGGTCCGGAGCAGGAGAACGGAATCCTCCCGGCGCGGCGTGGGCCGCCGCCGGTCAGCTCCCGCCTTTCGGCATGGCCCGATGCAAGCTGGCAGAATGTGAGTCTGGTCATCGCCGTAACGCGAACTATCTTGTTCAATGGGCATAACATTGTTTGGACGGCGCAATCCGCATGCCCCCGAAGTTAGGATTCCCTGGAATGGTAAAGCCACAGCAGTTCCCCGCCCTGCACCGATCAGCCGGCCCGGCCCCGTTGCGCCATCCGGGTTCGATCCGGCGGACCACCTCGATCGATTCCGCATGGCCTGAGGGACACGGAAAGCCCTGGGTGATGACCGGAATTGCCCGCGACCTGTGGACGCCGTTCGCAGGCAGCCCGCGCGAATTGGCGTCCGGTTCCTTTCGCATCCTCACCTCAACCCGGCGAGAGATCATGGAGATCGCGGTTTCGCCCGAACACCCGAGTAGCGCGGACTTGGTCGGCGTTCGGGCAGGCGGCGCGAGCCGGGGCCAATTAACTGAGCTTATGGGAGACGTCACCGGGACACCGCTGTTCCAAATCCTCGACGACTTTGCCGGAGCCAGCTTGGTCGCCAATTGGGTATGGGCGCACTGGCCCCAGCTGGGCGCCAATAAGGCCGCCAACACCGAGTTGCAGACAACGGCCGGGCGGCAAGGCGCCATGGTGGACGTTTGCACCGGCTTCACACGCGGGGCCAGTTCGCTTAACGAAGACGGGACCGTCAACACGAGTAATCGGGCCGTCGCTCAGGTCGAGCCGCTCGCCAACCCTGATGACCTGATCGGTTGGCATGCGATGCCGAGCCACGAGGGGCTCTATGCTCGTCGCGCCCGGCGGATCGATTTGTGGCGCGAGGATGGGCTGATCCGAGTTGATTCCGGTTTCCAGGACAGTGGCGCTGCGCCCGATCAACCCGGTTCGGCCATTCACGAATATCGCGTCTACGCGGAAATCGAAGAAACGAGCGGCACGCTGGTGAGCATTCAGGCGCTTCCCTTGATCTTGCCCTTCCGGGAGTGCCCCGGCGCCTCGATGAAGATCGGCCGCCTCGTCGGCAAGAACGTGTCCGAGTTTCGCACCACCGTGCCGGTCGAGCTGGCTTCGACGCTCGGCTGCACCCATCTCAACGACGTGGCCCGCGCGCTAAGCGACGTTCCCGCGCTCGCGCGCCAATTGCCTGACGATTGACAGCGGTTAGCGGGCATATTTCCTTTATATACCAAAGTGTTATTCTAACTGTTGCGGGATTTCAATGAAGCGTTAGCAGCCTCCTTCTTGCGCGATTCAACCGATAATATGCTGCCGGTGGCGATCCGCCGACGGCGCATGCTCGCACACTTGACGGTGCTGTCAATTTTGGGCAGGGTGTTGGAGCTTGTTGGAGAGAGAGATGGTCACGGATTTAGCCGGGAAATTTCGCGGAGAGCTACTGGACGCGGACGGCCATGTATACATGGAGCCTGGCGCCCTGGCGGAGTTCGCGCAGGAACTGGGCGGGGCGCTGGCGCAGGATTTTTACAAGCGGCAGGCTGAATCTGAAGAGTTCGCCGCCAGCCGGGCGAACAACCGCGAAGAGCTGTGGTCGACCAAGGGGCTGAGCGCGCTTGGCGCCTATGACGCGCAGGAGCGGCGCGAGGCGCTCGACATGATGGGGGTCAAGGCCCAGCTGGCTTTCCCGAACACGGGTTCGGCCGAGCTGCGGATCGATTCGGACGCGGCGCGGCGCGCCTGCCGCGTATACAATGATTTCGCGATCGACTGGACGAGGAACGCGGGCAGGCGGGCGCGGGCGGTGGCGCAGATCAACATGTCGAACCCGGAATGGGCGGTGGCCGAGCTGGAGCGCGTCCTGAAGGAAGGCGCGCTTGCAGTGACGCTTCCATGTCACCGGCCGCCTGCGGGTGTCTCGCCGTCGCATTCGATCTGGGACCCGTTCTGGGCGCGTCTTGAGGAAGCGAATGTTCCGGCGACGCTGCATCTGGGCGCGTCTGGACTGTTGTCGTGCCGCAATCCTGGTGACGAGATGTTCCCGGAGTTTGGCTGGGGCGAATCCGAGACGCTGAGGCGCAAGCCGGCCGAGCGGGGTGGAGGCGAAGAGGCGATCAGCCCTTATTTTATGTTGGTCGCGCATGTCGGCCCGGAAGTGTTCCTTCAGACGATGGTGATGGGCAAGGTGTTCGAACGCTTCCCGCGCCTTCGCTTCGGCGTGATCGAGCTGAGCGCCGAATGGGTCGGCGCCGCCGCCGAGCGGATGGACAGCTGGACCGACTTCATGGCCAAGGTTGGCGTGACCTACGAGATGAAGCCGAGCGAGTTTCTCAAGCGCAACGTGCGCGTGACACCCTTCTGGCACGAAGACCTGCCGCGGATCATCGACCGCTACGGGCTCGAGGATGTATGGGTGTTCAGCACCGACTATCCGCACCTCGAAGGCAGTCGCGATCCGATCGGAAAATTCCGCAAGCATCTCGACAAACTCCCCGCCGGATACGACCAGCGATTCTTCGTCGACAACAACCGTCTGCTCTTCCCAGATACCTGAACTATCCGGGAAGTTGGCCTGGCCGACGGATGATGTTTCGCGTTCTCAGAAGGCTTGGCTCGCGTCAGCCTCCCGTTGAGATGGGATCTTACATTTATGCAAATAACCTTGCTTCTGGAAATGGGGGCTGACTCGTTCCCCGACCGGGCTGCTTTGACCGATGCGGGTCTGACGCTGGGCTTGGGTGAGTTGTCAGCCCGCGCCAGATCGGCGGCGGGTGTGCTGCGCGACCGCAAGGGAGACAAGATCGTCTTCCTCGGGCAGAATGGCGCGTCGCTGCCGGTGGCCCTTTTTTCCAGCAGCATGATCGGCAAGCCGTTCGTGCCGCTCAATTATCGCCTGACAGACGAGGATTTGCGCAAGCTCCTCGTTCGTGCCGCGCCGTGCACCGTGATCGTCGACGACGACATGCTCGGGCGCGTGGCGGGAGTGTCGGGTGTTGACGTGATCCCCAGGAGCGATTTCGATAAGGCCTGCCTCAATGCCGTCGACGAGCCGGTCGAACCAGTCGCCGAAAACGACATCGCCATCCTGCTGTTCACGAGTGGCACCACCGGCGAACCCAAAGTGGCCGTGCTGCGCCACCATCACTTGACGAGCTATGTCTTTTCGACCGTCGAATTCATGGGCGCCCACGAAACCGAGGCGGCGATGGTTTCGGTGCCGCCTTATCACATTGCCGGGATTTCGGCGATCCTGACCGGAATCTACAGCGGTCGGCGGATTGTCTATCTGCCGGCTTTTACGCCAGAGGCATGGGTCGAAACGGCGGCAAACGAGAACATCAGCCACGCCATGGTGGTTCCGACCATGCTCGATCGGATCCTCGACCTGGTCGAACAGCGCGGCTACACCTTGCCGCACCTCAAAGCGATCTCCTACGGCGGCGGGCGCATGCCGCAACCCGTGATCGAGCGTGCGATGCGGCTGATGCCGCATGTCGATTTCGTGAACGCCTACGGCCTGACAGAGACCAGCTCGACCGTAAGTGTTCTGGGGCCAGAGGATCACCGGCTTGCCTTTGGCTCTTCCGATGCCAATGTGCGGCGTCGGTTAGGATCTGTGGGCAGGCCGCTGCCTACGCTTGAACTGGAGGTGCGGGATCCGGACGGTAATGTTCTTCCCCCTAATCAAAGTGGCGAAATTTACGTCCGGGGAGAGCAGGTTGCGGGCGAATATCTCGACAGGAAGGCTATCCAGGAAGACGGTTGGTTTGCGACAAATGACGCCGGCTGGATGGACGATGAAGGATATCTGTTCGTCGAAGGACGCCTTGACGACGTGATCGTCAGGGGGGGTGAAAACATATCGCCTGGCGAGATCGAGGATGTTCTTCGCCAGCATCCGCTGATCCGGGATCTTGCCGTGTTCGGCGTCGAGGACGATCAGTGGGGTGAAAAGGTGGCCTGCGTGGTCGTGCCGGCCGGTGCCGCGCCCGACATTGCCGAACTCGCAGCCTGGGTGAAGGATCGGTTGCGTTCCACCAGGACGCCTGAAGCCTGGGCGTTCTGGGAGGAGCTGCCCTATAACGACATGGGCAAGCTACTGCGCAGAACGATCAAGCAGCAATTCGTAAGCGACGCTGCCATCGGCGGATAAGGTCGTCACGATTTGTGTGAGGGCATATTCACGTCCATTCTCGGGGATCAGACACGGAATAAAATTGAGTTTTTGTGATCGATGCAGCTTGCAAAAACCCATGCAGGCGGATTGAAGTGAGGGATGCGAGATTATCAGCCGCAATGCCCGTTGCGCACGGTTGTAGCTGCTTCCCGCCCAGGGCAGCCGGCTCTGCTTCAGGCAATTCCGCTCGCTTCATAGCGGAATAGTTGAGCAAAAATCGCCGCGTCCTCTGCAACGGTTCTGACGTCGGGCTATCAGGCGGCATGCCGGTCGTCGGCGCCCACTGTGGGCGAATGCGTCAGTTCGATTCGATTGACGCCTCTGTCAACACGAGAGCGTTCCAGATCACGTTGCGATACAGCGGAATATCGCCAAAGGCCCGCGATAAATGGAGAGGAAACTGATATGGCAAGGCTTGATGGGAAGGTCGCGATCGTCACCGGAGCGGGTCGACCCGGCAATATTGGCGTCGCGATCTGCGAAGCCTACCTAAAAGAAGGCGCAACTGTACTGGCGACCGACTTCCGCGATGAGTTTAAGTCGGAGATTGCGCAGAAGCTGGCTTCCTACGGCCCTGGTCATTTTCGTTTCGAGCACCACGATGTCACGTCCGAAGCGGACTGGGAGAGGGTTGCCGAAGTTGCCAAGTCAGCCTTCGGGCAACTGGATGTGCTGGTCAACAACGTCGGCATAGGCGCAAATGGCAGTGTCAGAACCACGAGCCTGGCGGACTTTCGGCATCAGATGGCGGTCAATCTTGATTCCATACTCATCGGCATGCAGACATGTGCACCCTTGCTCGCGAGCGCGCGCGAGCGTTTTCGCGGTGGATCCATCATAAACACGCTCTCGATGGCATCCTATCTGCCGAGCGGTGTGAACATGGCGTACCAGGTGTCCAAGGCGGCCGGTAGAATGTTGACATTATGCGCAGCGGACGAGTTTGGCCCGGACCTGATCCGCGTCAATTCCATTCATCCCGGCGTCACAGAAACGCCCCTCCTCCGCGAGGGCTTTGACAGCTACGTTCAGCGTGGCGTTTACAAGTCGAGGGACGAGGCCATGCGGTTTCTGGTGGACCGCAGCCTTCTGAAGCAGGCTGGTACACCTGAAGATCTGGCGCATGCTTATGTGTATCTTGCGTCGGACGAGTCAGCGCTGGTGACGGGCGCTGCCCTCTATCATGATGGAGGAATAGGGCGCCAGTATTGACGCGCATTAGCGTCTCGGCCAACGCGTCACGCGCCAGGCAGAAATTCTTCGAAGCAAAAAATATGCGGCGATGCCTTTACTAAATCGGGAGAGAGAAAATGGCCCGTTTCTTGTTGATGGTCTATAGTTCCCCGAACCTTGGACAAGACAAGGATTACCATTCCTGGTACCAAAATCAGCATCTTGACGATGTCGTTGCGCTGGACGGCTTCGTTGGTGGGAGCCGCTATGCACCCGTCGAGATGCCGGGCGTGGACAGTGGCAATCAGTTCTTAGCGATCTACGAAATCGAAGCCGAAAATATTGAAACCGCCATGCAGGTCCTTGCCGAAAAGGGCAGCAAAATGGAGATTTCGCCCGGCTTCGACCCGTCATCGGTTCGCATGCAGCTGTTCAAGGCCATTGGCGAACGCGTCACAGGGAGCTGACATATCGCAGGCTTCCGGTCTCGCGCTGATGCCTGGGTCCGCCCCATTATCGGGCCAGAATCCCCATCAGCAAACCCCTGCAAGGGGAATACTTTTGAAGCAGCAGAGCAGGCAGGAGAAGGACGATGACGGCACTCAGGTTCGACGGCAAGGTGGCGATCGTGACCGGCGGCGGCGGCCAGAAACCCAGTCTGGGCCGGTCGTACGCCTTGTTCCTCGCCAACCGGGGCGCGAAAGTGGTGGTTAACGATATCGGTGTTGGCCCGAACGGACGCAGTGAAGTTCCGGCCAATGCGGCAGCCCTCGTCGACGAGATCCGGGCTGCGGGAGGCGCCGCCGTCGCCGATACCAACAGTGTTGCGACCCCGGAATCGGCGAAGGCGGTCGTCCAGACCGCGCTCGATGCGTTTGGCGCGCTTCACATCGTGGTCAACAATGCCGGCGTGGCGCTGCTGGCCTCCTTCGACGAGTTGAGCGACGGAGACATTCGCCGCATGATGGACGTCCACACGATGGGTCCGATCTGGATGTGTCGCGCTGCTTGGCCTCATATGAAGCAGCAGCGTTACGGTCGCATCGTCAATGTCGGATCGACTGCGATGTTCGGCATGCACGGCACTGCGGTCTATGGTGCCGCAAAAGGCGGAACCTATTCCCTCACTCGGGCCCTGGCAGTGGAAGGTGAGGACTATGATATCAAGGTCAACACGATTTTGCCGATGGCCGGAACCGTTGCCATCAGCCATCTCCAAGCCGATTCCGACTTGACCCGGGCCCAGTTGCAGCTGCCGCCCGAACTGGTCTCGCCAGTCGTGGGATTGCTTGCTCACCAGACATGCCCTTGCTCGGGCAAGGCCATCGAAGCGGGCGGAGGAAAGGCCTATGAAGTGGTGCTGGGCACCACAACCGGCTATCATTCCGCCGACATGACGATTGAAGACCTGGCAGAACAGTGGGGAAAGGTAGTCGATCAGACCGGCCTCAAGATCGCGCCCGATACGCTAGGAGATCTGCGCCTGGCGTTGAAACCGTATAGACCCGCGTAGCGATTGCCGCCGGATGGTGGCCATGGCCGACTTGTCCCGGCCGGTCGGCTCACTCTCTCCATAGAGCGCTTGTCTGCTAGCCAAGTTAGCGTTGGTCTTTTGAGGGCCAATACCGGTGTGCCGCAACATGCGCCCTTCGACGCAGATGACAACCGTAGTCATCTGCGTAACGGTTCATGGTCGTGCTGCGGGCAGGTGCGGCCCGCTGTCCACCAGCGAGCCGTTGCAACCGCAAGGGCGGCGCGGCGCGAAAGCGCTGATCGTCGCGCCGTCCCCGATCGGCTATTCGACCGTGATGCCCTGCATGTTGCCTTCATCGCGCCACGCTTCGAGCATGCCCCAGAACTTACGCGCGCCGCCGCCGTAAGAGTCGGCGAAATAGCCGATCTTCTTTTTGACGTCGCCCTCGTTGTTGTAGAAGCCCGGGGTGCACTCGGCCCAGAAACGCTCCGCATTCCGTGCATTGGCGCGGAAGTCTTCCAAGAAAGCCACCACCGCCTCGCCTGTGGGCTCCAGCGATTTCGCGCCCTTCTGTGCGGCCTGCGAGAGGATATAGGCGATATGGTTGATCTGGTGGGTAATGCCGAACATGAGGTTGAGCGACGCGCCAGCCTGGGTGCGGCCGACTAGGAAGCAATTTGGGAAGCCGTCGATCATCACGCCTTGGAAAGTGCGCAATCCTTCCGACCAATAATCGGATAGCTTGCGCCCGTTGCGACCGACAATGTCGTAGCCCGCGCGGTCCACATAGGTGTTTTCGGACTCGAAACCCGTGGCGAAGATCAGGCAGTCGAGCTTGTACTCCTGCCCGGCGGCGACAACGCCGTCAGCCGTCAACCGTTCTACACCAGCCCCGTCGGTGTCCACCAAGTGGACGCCGGGCCGGTTGTAGGCCTCAAGATAGGATTCATGGAACGTCGGACGTTTGCAGAACTGACGATACCACGGCTTGAGCGCCTCAGCTGTTTTCTGATCCTTGACGATCTCGGAGATCTGGGTGCGGATCCGGTTCATGTTCTTGTAGTCATAGATCTCCAGGAGCTGGCTGCGCTCCTTCCCGGTCAACGGCCGACCGGCCTTGATGGCCGCCTGCTTCAGCGCCGGTCCCATCGCCATCCGGTACAGCTTCGTCCAACCGTCGTTGACGAGGTCTTCCTCGACATCCTCGGCTCCTTCGAGCACCGCGTTGAAGTTAGTCATCCTGTCCCACTGCCAGCCGGGCTTCAGCGAAGCGGCCCATTCGGGGTCGGTCGGCGTGTTATAGCGCAGATCGACGCAGCAGGGCGTACGCTGGAACACGTAGAGTTCCTGGGACCACTTCGCGAGGTGGGGGATGCACTGCACCGACGTGGCGCCGGTGCCGATGATGCCGACGCGCTTGTCCTGCAAGCCGACCAGTCCGCCGGTGGTGTCACCGCCGGTATAGTCATAGTCCCAGCGGCACGTATGGAACGTGTGACCCTTGAAATCCTTGATGCCGGGGATCTTGGGCAGCTTCGGCCGATTGAGCGGGCCATTGGCCATGATGACGTATTTGGCGCGGAACCGGTCACCTCGGTCGGTCACGATTTCCCACTTCTTCACCGACTCGTCCCAAGTCATGCCGGTGACGGCCGTCTGGAACAGCGCATTCTCGCGCAGCTCGTACTTGTCCGCAATGCGGTTCGCCTGCGCAAGAATCTCGGGTTGATAGGCGTATTTGCTCGTCAGCATCGTGCCGGTATCTTCAAGCATGGGCACATAGACGTACCCTTCGGTGTCGCACGCCGCGCCGGGATAACGGTTCCAGTACCAAGTGCCGCCAACATCACTCGCGCTGTCGATGATTCGCAGGTCCTGGAAGCCGGCCTCGCGCAGCCGCGCGCCCATCACCAAGGATCCGAACCCCGCCCCGACCAGCAGAATCTCGACCTCATCAAACACCGGCTCGCGGCTGAAGTCCGCCTTGGCATACGGATCTTCGACATATTGGGCAAAATCGTCCTTCATCCGGATGTACGTCCGGTCACCGGCTTCAAGGCGCTTGTCGCGCTCGGCGATATACTTGGCGTGCAGCGCTTGGGGATCGAAATCGATCGATCCGACGATTTCGGCCACCACAGGAAGAAGTTCCATTAATCCAAATCCCTTACGAGAGCGAAACAACAAAGGAAACCAGGCGACAATCCAAGACTGGGACCTGAGGCGGTTCGGTAAAACCATTTTTGCCCAAACCCATCATTCTCCCAAGCCATGCAGATCCTATTGACCAGCCCTGCTGTGCCGGCAATCTAAAGTCCAACCGCGATCCTTGACCAGAACGTTAGAAAATGTGCACGGCTGCAAGTCCCATCTTTTGACGGTATTGTCAAGTTTCGGCGGCGTTGCCAGAACAAAAATCGGAGCGCCGAGCGCAAAAACCTGCCCGGCACCCGCGCGTCCGAGCTGAGTTCGCCCGTTGCATTGGCACGGTCGACTGTCCGGCTGACGCGCTCCTTGAACCGGGCGGGTATTGGCGGTAGGCCGTCGATTCGAAGAATATGACACCAGCGTCACCGGCGTAGCGCGCGAACGCTGCACAATCTAGCGCGAGGATTCACACGATGAATGAACGTGAACGGGCCGTCGACTCCGTGGAAGGCCGCAGGATCATAGTCACTGGCGCAGCGGGCGGCATCGGGTCGGGCGTACTCGCCGGATTGGCCAGCAGAGGGGCGAAGCTTGGCGCGATTTACAATCGCACTCGGCCGGCAGAGGATCTGCTTCCCCTAGCGACGTGGCGGCAATGCGAACTCGGCAACAAAGCAAAGGTCGAAGCGTGCTTTAATTCGCTTGCCGATGAACTCGGCGGTCTCGATGCGCTGATCAACGTCGCCGGGCTGTGGCGCGGCGGGCCGGCCGATGCGGCGGACGACGAACAGATCGATTTTCTGATTTCGGCCAATCTGAAAACCGTGGTTTTCACCAACCAGGCCGCCTTTAGACTTATGAAGGACAAGGGAGGGCGCATTGTCAATTTCGGCTCTGTCGAAGGGATCGAAGGCAATGTCGAATCGCCCATTTATGCCTCGGCCAAGGCAGCGGTTCACGGGTGGACTCGGTCGGCGGCACTCAGCTGGGGATCCGCGGGCGTGACGGTGAATGCGGTGGCGCCGGTGATGCACACCCCGGTCTATTCGCGCATTCGCACACTGATGAGCGCGGAGGAATTGAACGAGCACGACAAGGAAATGGCGCGGCGGATCGTGATCGGCGGAAAACTGGGCGATGCCGAAAAGGACTGCACTCCGTTGCTGGCCTTTCTCGCCAGTGAAGGCTCGCGGTTCGTAACCGGACAATTGCTCGCGGTGGACGGCGGCCTCCACATGATGGGCGCCTGAAGCACGCCATTCGACGGGTCGCCGCCACATGAAACTTGACGAGTTCGTCAATTTATGCGAAGGGCAAATTCATCGGCAAATCGGATTTTCGAAGGGGTTGAAATGAACGATCACATCGCGTTGGAGCGTGCTGCTCGGTCGAACAGTGAGCGGTTCACGTTTCAGGGTGACGGTTTTGCGATTTCACCTGGGCCGTTTTTCGATCCGTC